>Ga0310691_10000007_pt1 | contig 484584 bp, 396 predicted proteins | sample 176DNAGHGlowgp2_FD_203887 | JGI IMG/M metagenome (GOLD analysis project Ga0310691, IMG submission 203887) | Sheep rumen microbial communities from Palmerston North, Manawatu-Wanganui, New Zealand - 1766 DNA GHGlow gp2 (v2) (version 2) | ecosystem: Host-associated > Mammals > Digestive system...
AACAGAGAAGTTAAGCCCGCCATCGCCGATGGTACTGCAATGCAATGCGGGAGAGTAGGTAGCCGCCTTCTTTACGAGAGAGTCTTGGAATCCGATTGGAAACCAAGACTCTTTTTTTGTGCTTTTTTATTTGCATTTGTTCTCGCTTCTTTGTATCTTTGCAACCAAGCTATATAATACTATGTATAAGATAAGGAGATTATTGGTCTGGCTGAGACGCTGGAGGTATAGCCGTGGATTCGGTGTACAGTCGCCTTGGGCCTATCGTTTCATCCGTTATGTGGTGAACGAGCACTATCCTTATTATGCCTATAATGATCTTCTTTCATCTTATGCTCATCTGCCTAAACGAATACTGAAGCTTTGCCGCCTTTATTTCCGCATTGCCAATTATTGGCATCCCGCTACGTGTCTTGATTATGGGAGCGGATCAGAAGTCTATGGCACCTATATGAAAAACGGTTTCCATGCTTTGAAAATGGTAAAAGTAAAGTCGCCGATTGATTTTTCGAAAGTTGAGCTGATGCGGCTCTCGTTGGAAGGAAACTATCGCGATGTCTTTGAGAAGGCTGTACAGGTGGCAGATTCTCGTTCGTTGGTTATCCTTGAACGTATAAAGCACAATCAAGAGACAAAGATGTTCTGGAAATCTGTTGAACTTGACCCCAGATGCATTACGACGTTCGATTTATATTATTGCGGTATAATTTTTTTCGACAAGAAACGTTATAAAGAAAACTATATAGTAAATTTTTAAATCCTTTTGACACTATGAAGATAACAAGAGTTTACACTAAAACCGGAGACGATGGTATTACCAGTCTGGTAGGTGGTCTGAGAGTCAGAAAAACCCATCCTCGAATCGAGGCTTATGGAACGGTAGATGAACTGAGTGCCCATCTGGGTATGCTCGCTTCCTGGATGAAGGATGGTCCCGACAAAGATATTATCGTGCGTACACAGCGTAACCTATTCACCGTTTGTTCTTATCTTGCAACTGATAAGAACGAAACTGAACTGGCTCCTTCTTACACGATGGCAGCAGAAGAGACAGCCTTCCTGGAGGAGCAGATAGACGAGATCAATGCCAGTATCCCGCCTCAGACGGCTTTCATCCTACCGGGAGGATCCCATGAGGCTGCGTTGGCTCATGTATGCCGCACGGTTTGCCGCCGTGCAGAGCGTCGCATTTTCTCCTTGGACGAATTGTCACCATTGGATCCCGAAGTGACCCATTACATCAATCGTTTGAGTGATTATCTCTTCGTTTTAGCAAGAAAATTAAACTTTATTGACGGCGTGAGAGAAAAAATATGGAAGAAGTCTAGGTAATTCGGAATTTTTTATTACTTTTGCGCGCAAATTATTAACGCGTAAATTTATAAGACTATGTATTGGACACTTGAACTTGCATCAAAACTTGAAGACGCCCCTTGGCCTGCAACTAAGGAGGAGCTCATCGACTATGCCATCCGAAGTGGCTGCCCTCTTGAAGTATTGGAAAATCTGCAGGAGATAGAAGATGAAGGCGATGTCTATGAGAGTATCGAAGATATTTGGCCCGACTACCCCACCAAAGAAGACTTCCTATTCAACGAGGATGAGTATTAATAGGCTCTGAGCCTAAACTGCTAAACACCAGCGAGATAAACAAGAATCTTTTGTTTGTCTCGCTGGTGCTTTTATTTGGGAATGTTGAAAAGAACCTACCTATGCCAATACTGCACAAGTTAGGTGGGAGAGCATTGGAAAAAATAGTTATTCCAATGTTAAATTAAACTTTCCGTTAATACTAATCTTGCCGTTTTCTTCATCTGGTTGGTTCTCTAGCGTGTATTGGCCGCTATAGTTTACCTTCGTGCCATCTATAGAAGGCTTGGAACTGGAAAAAGTCAAAGAACCACTTAATGTTATGAAATCGATGGCATAAGGTATCTTCAAGCCTCCTACGCCAGACGGGAGGTCGGCAGATTCTGTTGCTTTCATTTGCTCAAGCAGCTTTAGCTCATAGAAATTGCCTCCGCCAGAAAAAGTGTGGTCTGTAAGCGGGCTGTATTGGATGGGATATTCTTTCCCTATGACGGGAAATTCTTCGCCTTCAGGGATGGAGATGCCGACGAGCACAAGCCAGCTTTCGTGAATCTCAGAGGCAGAATCATCGCGCAGAACAAACTGAAGATAGGCGACGGAGCCATTGCTGATTAAGAACTTGCCGGAGCCATTTAATGGGGTGTAAAAGAACTTATTGCTCAGAGCTTCGGCCACTGTCACATAATCCCGATAGGCTTTACCATTAATGGTAGCCACGCCAAAGTTGGTTTCCTGTTTGAGCACTTCGTGTTTTTCGCTGCAAGAGGCGAGGGAGAAAGCAGCAAGCATCGCAAAGGCGAGTCTCCAAATCTTCATTGTTTTCATCGCTATTTCATTTCTTTAATGTTGGTAATGTTGTGCAAAGGTACTACAAATCTTTGTGAATAGAACGGCTCCGGTTCTCTTTTTTCAAAATCTTATGCAAACATATTTAAAAACTTAAATTCAGAGTTCTGTATTATAAATTATATTGTATCTTTGCTACCGATGAAAAAATAAATAGGTAATAATTGCTATCTTTGAAAAAAAAGTAATCCGATTATGTAGTTTTTTGCCTCCTTGGTGTGACTTACTATCAGATGACGAATTAAGAATCAAGAAAGAATGAACGATTTAGAACGTGAATTTGAAGAAATGGTCAGGAAGAACCGAGGCACGATATACACCGTGTGCTACATGTTCTCCAACGACCAAGACGAGGTGGCCGACCTGTTTCAGGAGGTGCTCATCAACCTTTGGAAGAGTCTGCCCTCGTTTGAGGGGCGCAGCGATGTGCGCTCCTGGATCTACCGCGTCAGCCTGAACGTGTGCATCTCGCTCGACCACAAGAAGCGAAGACACAAGACGGTGGCGCTGACAATGGACATCAACCCATACGAAGAGATGGAAAGCAACCAGAACTCTCGGCAGATGGATATGCTTCGAAGGCGAATTGCGAAGCTTGGCCAATTCGATCGTGCCATTATTCTGTTATGGTTAGAGAATATGAGTTACGAGGAAATTGCTGCTATCATGGGAATTACGGTGAAGAATGTCTCCGTTCGTCTCTACCGTATCAAGGAGGAATTAAAAAACATGTCAAACGAATAAACAACAGGGATTATGGAAAATCAGAATAACAACTTACAGGAATTGGAAGAACTTCGCGGTCAGGTCGCAGAGTTTAAGAAACGTGTGGAACAGCAGGAGATAGTCAGCCGCCACCTGTTGAAAGAGGCGATGAAAGGCCACGTGTCGTGGATTAAGCAGATGAGCTTTTGGGGCAGCGTAGTGGAATTGGTGTTATTACCTTTGTTTGTTTACATTCTAAGAAGCATCGCCGGTTTTTCATGGCTACCAATTATTGCCATAGGGCTTGTGATAGCCGGTGAAGCCGCTTTCAACTTTTGGAATGTCAGTACCATCCGAGACAAGCATCTGGCAGCCGATGATGTTCTCAGTGTTCAGCAGCGGCTGATAACCTTCAAGCGCAGGGAGAAACTTTATACATTCGGCATACTGCCTTTCCTTTTGCTCTTTTTAGTATGTATTCCGTTTGGCGTTTTTCATGACACCAGTATCTCTGTCCCCTCAAGTGACAGGTTGGTTGCCTATATCGTGTTGATTGTCATCACAACGGCCGGATTATCCTATGTCTTTTCACGCGAGATGCGCTCGCTGAACAAGGCTATCAAGAACATTGACGAATTCGCTGGAAAGAAATAATAGGAGTAATAAAAATGACAGTCTTTTTGAATGTACTTTCATTTATATTTCGTATCTTTGCTGCCGAAAGCATTAATTCTAAGATATGAATGACGAAGAATACCGCCGCGAGGAACTCATCCGCGAGATAGAGCGCCGCGTGGAACGAATGACCCTCCGGCAACTGGAGGCTCTGCAATACGAACTGGAGACAAAGGACTATTCGGCCGACGATGCCGGATAGTCCTTTGTGCTCTTATGCGTTCAGAGAATGGAAACAAAATAATCATCAAAATAACTGTCAAACTTATGAAAATACAGAACATCCTTATGACTTTTGCTATTTCCTCTGCATTGACTTGTGCAGTAAGCAGTTGCCAGCAGGCACAACGCGAGAACCCATTGCTGCAGGAAAGCACGCTGCCCTACGGAGCACCCGACTTCAGCAAGATCAAGACCTCAGACTATCTGCCGGCCTTCGAGACGGCCATCCAGCAGAACCGCGACAACATTGCCAAAATCGTGGACAATCCCGATTCTGCCACTTTCGAGAACACCATCGTGGCCTACGAGGAGAGCGGACGACTGCTCGACCGCGTGAGCCGCGTGTTCTTTGCCCTGACTGAGGCCGACAGGACTCCCGAACTCAGCGAGATAGAGAAGAAAGTGATGCCCATGCTGACCGAACTGGAGAACGAGATTTCCTTCAACGTGCCACTCTTTGAGCGCATCCGCAAGGTTTATGACAGTCAGCACGACTCGCTTCAGGGTGAGGACAAGAAACTCCTGGAAGAAACCTACAAGGAATTCGTGCGCAATGGAGCGCTTCTGCCCAACGACAAGAAAGACCGCATGAAGACCATCAATCTCCGCATCACCGACCTGCAGCAAAAATGGGGCGACCTTCTGCTCGAAGCCACCAATAATGCCGTGGTGTGGGTGGACAGCAAGGAGAAGCTGGCCGGACTGAGCGAAGCCGACATCGAGCAATGCAAGAAAGACGCCGAGAGCCGGGGCGGCAAGGCTCCCTACGCCATCGTCATCGTGAACACCACGCAGCAGCCACTGCTGACCAGTCTCGACAATCGCGACTTGCGCCGTCAGGTCTATGAGGCCTCCATCCACCGCACCGACGGAACCGGCAAGTTCAACACCTATTCCATCGTCAGCGAGATTGCCAAGCTGCGCGCCGAGCAGGGCGAACTGATGGGCTATCCCAACTATGCCGCCTATTCCCTGGAGAAGACTATGGCCAAGACACCCGAGAACGTCTATGCTTTCCTGAAGAACCTCATCGCCCAGTATAAACCCGCGGCCGACGCCGAGACCAAGGCCATCGAGGAATTCGCCCGCAAGACGGAAGGCCCTGACTTCAAGCTGGAGCCCTACGACCGCTTCTACTATTCGGCCAAGATGAAGAGCCAGCTGCTCAACATCAGCGACGACGAAGTCAAGTCGTACTTCAATGTCGACAGCGTGCTCATCAACGGCGTGTTCTATGCTGCCAACCGCGCATACGGCCTCACCTTCAAGCAGCGCACCGACATCCCCACCTATCATCCCGACATGAAAGTCTTTGAGGTCTTCGACAAGTCTGGCAAGCCGAAGGCCCTCTTCTATTGCGACTACTACCGTCGGCCCACCAAGCGCGGCGGTGCATGGATGGACGGGTTTGCCAAGCAGAGCCGCCGCTACAACCAACTGCCCATCATCTTCAACGTATGTAACAACGCCAAGGCACCCGAAGGCAAGCCGTCGCTTATGACGTGGGACGAGGTGACCACGCTCTTCCATGAGTTCGGCCATGCCCTCCACGGCATTCTCTCCGACTGCAACTACAACCGTCTGAGCGGAACTTCCGTGGCCCGCGACTTCGTGGAGATGCCTTCGCAGTTCAATGAGTCGTTTGCCTCCATTCCCGAAATCTTCGACCACTATGCCCTGCATTGCGAAACGGGCAAACCGATGCCCGCCGAACTGAAGGAGCGCATGCTGAAGAGCATCAACTTCCATAGCGCATACGCCTTGGGCGAAAACCTCGCTGCCACCTGCCTGGATATGGCTTGGCACATGCTGCCCTCCGCCAAGGTTCCCACGGCCGACAAGGCTGCCGACTTCGAGACCGAGGCTCTGCAGCAGATTGGTCTGCTCAACAATCAGATTCCTCCCCGCTATCGCACCAGTTATTTCAACCACGTCTGGGGCGGAGGCTATGCCGCCGGCTACTACAGCTATCTGTGGACCGAGGTGCTTGCCGTGAACATTGCCAACGTCTTTGCCAAGCGCGGAGCCCTTGACCCCGCCACAGGCAGCGACTTCTGCCAGAAGGTTTTGAGCCGCGGCAACACCGGCGACCTCATGCAGATGTTCACCGACTTCACCGGAATGGCCCAGCCCGATGCTTCCGCGCTGCTGAAAGCTCGCGGACTCTGATTGCAGACACCTTGAGTGGTGATAGTTTGCGCCAGTACGGATGGAAGAAACTAACAGTTTCTATGGGAAAAACTGTTAGTTTCTTCCATCCGTACTGTTAGTTTTTCCCATCAGACACATCCCGTACTGCCATTGCAAGGGTGATGGTTGGTGAAGGATGATGCTTGTTACTGACCGTAGGTTTAGTTCACCTAAATAAGGCGGCAAGGCAATAAACGAGGAAAAACATCGTTATTCCTTTGTGTTTAGACGATTCTTTTGGCTTTTGGTTTTGCTGGCTGCTGTTCCAATAGGGACGATGGCTCAGTATGATCCGCACTACAGTCATTACTATGACATGGAGGCGGCCTATAATCCTGCGGCCGTAGGTAAGGAGTCGAAACTGAACATCGTGGGCGCCTATGCCATGAGTCTTGCCGGTTTTGAACGGAATCCTCGTACGTTCTTCGTGGGAGCCGACATGCCTTTCTATGCGCTGAACAGCTATCATGGAGTAGGCGTGCAACTGGTGAACGACCAGATCGGTCTGTTCACGCATCAGCAGGTGAACGTGCAGTATTCCTATAAGATGCGGCTCTTCGGCGGACAGCTGGGCATTGGCTTGCAGGTGGGATTCCTGAACGAGCAGTTCAAGTCGTCGGATTTGGATATCATCGATTCTGGCGACCCGGTGTTCGCCACTTCCGATGTGAACGGCAACCATGTGGATATGGCCGCCGGCCTGTATTATGCCCGGCGCAACTGGTATGCGGGAGTGTCGATGCTGCATGCGCTGGCACCGCTGGTTCATCTGGGCGAACTGAATGAGATACAGGTGGATAGGACGTATTATTTGACTGCCGGATACAATATTAAGCTGAGAAATCCGTTTCTATCAATACCGGTCTCTCTGTTCGGACAGAGCGATGGGGTGGCTTACAGGGCTGACGTGACGGCTCGCTTGAAGTACACCAACGAGAAGAGAATCATGTACGTGGGCGTGGGCTACAGCCCCACCAATTCGGTGACGGTGCTGGTGGGCGGCAGTTTCCACGGCATTAATGTGGGCTATAGTTACGAGGCCTATACCAACGGCATTTCGCTGGGCAACGGCAGCCATGAGCTCTTCGTGGGCTATCAGACGGATCTGAACCTATATAAGAAAGGTAAGAATAAGCATAAGGCTGTGAGGTTGCTATAACAGCCTGCAACTTATCCCCCTTAGGGGGAAGATGAAGGATGAAAGATTAAAGTTTAAAGATTTAGATATGAACAGAATATTAAATAGTATGGCAAGAGTATTTACTCCCTCCCTCATAGGGAGGGCAGGGGTGGGTCTCTTTCTCCTGCTTTTTTTAGTGGCATGCGCCGGTAGCAAACTGGCATCATCCTCTGGCCGTGGTGGTGAGGTGGTAGGTGTAGGCGGAAAAGCTTTTTCCGAGCCTACTCCCTATGGTATGACGCTCGTGAAGCGCGGCTTCCTGAAGATGGGTATCGAGCATGAGGATACGCTTTGGGGCAAGCAGACACCCGTGAAGGAAATCTCGGTGGACGGCTTCTGGATGGATGAGACGGAGATTACGAACTCTCAGTACAAGCAGTTCGTGAAATGGGTGCGCGACAGCATCCTGCGTACCCGTCTGGCCGATCCTGCTTACGGTGGAGATGAAACCTATATGATAACCGAAGACAAGAACGGCGACCCCATCGGACCTTTCATCAACTGGAAGAAATCGTTGCCCCGCAAGCCCAACGAGGATGAACTGCGAGCCATTGAGAGCCTGTATGAGACGAATCCCGTGACGGGCGAGAAGATGCTCGACTGGCGGCAGATGAACTACCGCTATGAGATTTACGACTATACGGCAGCAGCCCTGCGCCGCAACCGCCTGAATCCCGAGGAGCGCCAGTTTAATACGGACATTACGGTAGATCCCAATGAAGTGGTGATGATTTCCAAGGATACGGCTTACATCGACGACGAAGGCCGCATCGTGCGCGAGACGATTGACCGTCCGCTTTCCGGCCCTTGGGATTTCCTCAATACTTACATCGTGAATATCTATCCCGACACGACTTGTTGGGTGAATGATTTCCAGAATTCGGAGAATGAGATGTACCTGCGCTACTATTTCAGCAATCCGGCCTACAACGACTATCCCGTGGTGGGCGTCACCTGGGAACAGGCGAATGCCTTCTGCGCCTGGCGTACGGAGTATCTGCTGAAGGGCCTGGGCAAGGAAGCCCGCTTCATCCAGCGCTATCGTCTGCCCACAGAGGCAGAGTGGGAGTTTGCCGCCCGTGGCAAGGAAGGCAATGAGTTCCCTTGGGACAATGAGGACATGAAGAGCGACCGCGGCTGCTATTATGCTAACTTCAAGCCAGACCGCGGCAACTATACCAAAGACGGAAACCTGATCACTTCGAAGGTGGCTATCTATGGCGCCAACTCCAACGGCCTCTTTGATATGGCCGGAAACGTGGCCGAATGGTGCAGCACGATCTATACCGAGGCCGGTGTGGAGGCGATGAACGACCTGAATCCGCAATTGCGCTATAATGCTGCCAAGGAAGACCCCTACAAACTGAAGAAGAAGAGTGTGAGAGGCGGTTCGTGGAAAGACCCCGAGAGTATGATCCGCTCAGCCTGGCGCTCATGGGAATATCAGAACCAGCCCCGCTCATACGTGGGCTTCCGTTGCGTGCGCTCATTGGCCAATTCGACCAGTGACAAGGTAAAGAAAGGCAAGAAAAGATAAGGTGACTGAAACTTGAAACCTGAAACATAGAATATGACACAGTATAGCAAATTCAATGTCGTTTACCGTCTGCAGAAGTGGATGGACAGCGTGCCGGGACAGACGTTCCTGAACTACGCATACAGTTGGGGTGCCTCCATCGTGATTCTGGGTACCCTCTTCAAACTGACTCACCTGCCGGGAGCCAACTTCTTCCTGTTCCTCGGAATGGGAACGGAGGTGTTCGTGTTCTTCCTTTCAGCCTTCGACCGTCCGTTTGATAAGACTGCCGACGGCATGGACCTGCCCACGCATGTGGATATAGAAGGCGAACCGGTAGAGGTGTCCAAGGCTGGTGTTCGCGTGGAATCCGCCGCGAGTCCTTCGCAGGGCGGAGAGCACATTGCAGCCGTTTCGGGCGGCGGAGTCGTTGGCGGTGGTACGATTATCATCGGCGGTGGCTCTTCTGCTGCTTCAAACAGAACCGACGAAAAGCCTACTCTGGAGAAAGTCAATACCGAGGCCATTGCTGCCGTTTCTTCATCGGTGGCTACCGTTTCGGGAACTACCGAAGGTCAGTTGCCGAAGATGGATCCCGAACTCGAACAGGCCACTACCGACTATGTGGCTGAACTGAAACGTCTCACGGAGATGCTCTCCAAGGTGGCCGAACAGAGTGAGAAACTGGGACGCAACTCCGAGGAGATGGATAACCTTGACCGCACGCTGACAGGTATCTGTAAGGTTTACGAGATGCAGCTGAAGAGTGCCAGCGCACAGATTGGCACCATCGACGAAATTAACGATCAGACCAAGAAGATGGCCCGCCAGATAGAGGAGCTCAACCGCATCTATACCCGCATGATTGAGGCCATGACCGTGAATATGCCCGCCGCCGGTGCCGTCCGTCCGCAGGCTTCTGGTGAAATTTAGAATTAAGAGTTTAGAATTAAGAATTAAGCGTTTTTAATTGTGGCAATAAAGAAAAGACCGGTTTCTCCGCGCCAGAAGATGATCAACCTGATGTACGTCGTACTGATGGCGATGCTGGCTCTCAACGTCTCTACCGAGGTGTTGGAAGGCTTCTCGCTGGTGGAGGAGAGTCTGAACCGGACTACCGATAACTCTTCCAAACAGAATGCGGCCATCTACGGTGACTTCGAAGCGCAGATGAAGAAAAATCCGGGCAAGGTGAAGCAATGGTTTGAGAAGGCTACACAGGTGAAGCAGATGAGCGATTCGCTCTACAACTTCGCCCAGCTATTGAAGGAAGAGATTGTGCGCGAAGCCGACGGCAGCGACGGAAACCTGAAGGATATCCGCAACAAGGAAGACCTGGAGGCTGCCTCCCACGTGATGCTTGCCCCCGGAACTGGGAAAGGCAAGCGTCTTTATGATGCAATCAATCAGTTCCGTGAGCGCATCCTTTCGCTCGTGACCGATGAGCATCAGAAGGAGATCATTCGTGGCAACCTGACGACAGAACTGCCAAAAAAAGCCCATGCGATGGGTAAGAACTGGCAGGAGTACATGTTTGAGGGAATGCCCGTGGCTGCAGCTGTGACGCTGCTCTCCAAGATTCAGAGTGACGTGCGCTATGCTGAGGGTGAGGTGCTTCACAACCTGGTCTCTAATATTGACCTGAAAGACATCCGCGTAAACAAGCTCGATGCCTTCGTGATTCCGGAGAAGACAACGCTTTATCCGGGCGAACAGTTCACGGCCAACATCGTGATGGCTGCCGTGGATACCACGCAGACTCCTGAGATCTACGTGAATGGCGTGCGTATCAATTCTACGGGCAAGTATTCGTTTACGGCCGGAGGCGTGGGTGAGCATTCCTTCCAAGGCTATCTGCTGACGCGCAATGCTGCAGGCGAGGATATCCGTCGTAACTTCTTGCAGAAATATACGGTCATTCCTGCTCCCAGCGGAGCAACCGTGGCTGCCGACTTGATGAACGTGCTCTATGCCGGTTACCAGAACCCGATGAGCGTCAGCGTGCCGGGAGTGCCAGCCAATGCCGTTTCCGTAACGATGTCGGGTGGTTCCCTTTCAGCCAAAGGCAATGGCCATTATGTGGCTGTTCCTTCAGCAGTAGGCAAGGACGTGGTGTTCACCGTATCGGCCAACGATAAAGGCCAGGTACGCCAGATGGGAAAGGTCACCTTCAAGGTGCGCAAGTTGCCCGATCCTACACCTTATATCGTGGTGGGAACCGACCGCTTCAAGGGCGGCCGACTGGCTAAGGCTTCGCTGATGAGCGTAGGCGGAATCAAGGCAGCCATCGATGACGGATTGCTCGATATAGAGTTCAAGGTGACTGGATTCGAGGCTGTGTTCTTCGACAACATGGGTAATGCCGTACCGATGGTGAGCAACGGCTCCTCATTCTCAGATCGTCAGCGGGATGCTTTCCGCAAGCTCTCGCGCAATCGCCGTTTCTACATCTCCCGCGTAACGGCTGTCGGTCCTGACGGCATCACCCGCAAGTTGCCTACCTCAATGGAAGTGATTGTGAATTAAAGCCCCCCTCTTATCCCCCTATAGGGGGGAGGACAATATGTTTTTGAGGTTGCTTATATAAAGAGTTAATAAAAAGTATAAGATATGAGTAGAAGATTAAATAGTATGCTAGGAGTAATAACTCCCTCCCTCATCGGGAGGGCAGGGGTAGGTCTTCTCTTCCTGCTTGTCTCCCTCTCGGCAACCGCCCAGCCCAGGGCGCGCCAGACTCAGCAGGCACAGCAGAAGCAGCAGGCTGGCCAGACGTTGACTACCCGTGCGCAGATTTCCTTCCCCACATCGGCTGCCATGTCGGAGGATGTGGTGTGGCGTCGCGATATCTATCGTGAGCTTGACCTGAATGAGGATGCCAACGCCGGATTGTATTATCCCGTGGAGCCTATCGGTTCGCAGATGAATCTCTTCACCTATATCTTCAAACTGATGATGACCGGGCAGATACGCTGTTATGAGTATCGGCTTGACGGCAACGAGGTGTTTAACGATTCGGCACGCGTGAAGCCTCTGGCTTTCCTCGACAACTACCATATCTTCTACGAGAAGACCGCCAACGGACGAATCCGACTGGACAACTCCGACATTCCTTCGCGCGAGGTGAAAGGCTATTATGTGAAGGAGAGTGCCTACTACGACCAGGCTTCGGCCACCTTCCATACGAAGGTGTTGGCTCTTTGTCCTATCATGAGTCGTGAGGACGATTTCGGTGACGGAGCAGCCAAGTATCCGCTCTTCTGGGTGCAGTATGACGACGTGGCTCCCTTCCTTTCGAAGCAGACCATCATGACGAGTAATCTGAACAATGCCGCCACCATGTCGGTAGATGATTACTTCACAAAGAATATGTATAAGGGCAAGATCTATAAGACCACCAATATGCTTGGTCGCACGTTGGCACAGTATTGTCCCAGCGATTCGGCCATGTCGAAGGAGCAGAAGCGTATTGAGGCCGAACTGGAACAGTTTGAGAAGAATCTTTGGGGCGATCAGGCCAAGAAGGATTCGCTCGACAGTATCGCCAAGGCTCAGAAAGACGTGAAAGGCACGAAGAAGGCCCGTAAGAACCGTCGTGCCGGAGGCTCCTCTTCGAAGAAGGAGAAGAGCGTGAAGTCGCGTCCCTCTTCTTCAAGTGGCAGCGCAGCCCGCGTAAGTGTGCGTCGCCAGCGCCATTAATGTAGAAATAAATGAAAGACAGGAATATGAAGGAGAAGAGAGTTGCTTTTCATAGCAGGAGATACCTGATGGTGGTGGCATTGGCAGTAGTCCTTTGCCATTTGCCGTTCAGCAATGCCTCGGCTCAGGTTAAACTGGGCGTGAAGGCTGGTATTGATGCTTCCGAGATGTCGTTCAGTGGCGATGTCTTCAAGAAGAGCAACCGTATGGGTTACTTCATCGGTCCTGTGCTGAAGTTCCCCTTGCTGGGACTTGGATTTGACATTTCTGCCCTTTATTCCAAACGGAATGCCGAAGTGAACGGCACCATCAATGGGCAAGAAGGCAAATACAAAGTGAGCGACAAACAGATTGTCATGCCCGTGCATGTGCGCTATGGATTGACGTTCAACGGTGGCGGCATCTTTGCCTTTGCCGGACCGCAGTTTGGCTTTACGCTCGACAATGACGAGGATAAGGACCTGATTGACAACGTAGCCTCCTGGCGTTCGCGCGACTCCGATCTCAGTGTGGATATTGGTGGCGGCGTAACAATCGGGAAAGTGGAAGTGACCATCAATTATAATGTTCCCTTGGGAAAGGCCGGTGAGGTGCGTGTGAAGGATGCTGCCGACGAGGTGTTCTCGAAAGGAACCTATAAAACCTGGAAGATCAGCGCGGCTTACTTCTTCTGATGCCGTGAGACTATGAGATATGTAGATGTCCTTCTGCCGTTGCCTTTGGAGGGGCTGTTCACCTATGCCGTTCCTGAGGAGATGGAGGCGCAAGTCAGATTTGGCGTGCGCCTCGTAGTGCCTTTGGGACGCAGCAAGACTTATGTGGCCATTGCCGTGAAGACGCATGGTCAGCAGCCCGCTTTCAAGGTGAAGCCAGTCATTCAGGTGCTCGACGACGAGCCCGTACTGACCGAATCGCAGTTCAGCCTCTGGCAATGGATAGCCGATTATTATATGTCTCCGCTTGGCGAAGTCTATAATGCGGCCATGCCGCTTGGTCTGAAACAACGTGACGGTTTCAAGCCCAAGATGGAAACCTATATCACGCTGACCCCGGCATACCGCCAGGAGCAGGCCTTGCATATCGCACTTAATCAACTGACCCGTTCCCCCAAGCAGCAGAAAGTTTTCATCGACTATCTGACGATGAGCCATTGGGACGAAGCCTTTTCCGTGGAGAATGTAGAACGGAGAATGGAATCAGAAGTGTCGCGCGACGAACTGATGAACTACAGCCATTGCACGTCGTCGGTGCTGAAAAGCCTCTTTGAACGAAAGATGCTGATGACCTATGAGAAGGAGGTCGGACGCTTGAACCATGCCGGTGAACCGCATCTTGACCAAGTGAAAAAGCTGAACGAGGCTCAGCAGGAGGCTTACAACCAGATTCTCTTTTCGTTCCTCAGCAAGAACGTGACGCTGTTGCATGGAGTCACTTCTTCTGGAAAGACCGAAATCTATATCCATCTGATTAAGCAGGCGCTTGAACGCCATGAACAGGTGCTCTATCTGTTGCCTGAGATTGCGCTGACCGTACAGATACGCGAACGGCTTCAAAAGGTTTTTGGCAGTCGTCTGGGTATCTATCACTCCAAGTACAGCGATGCCGAGCGCGTGGAGATATGGAAGAAACAGCTCTCCCAGAATCCTTACGATGTCATATTGGGTGCCCGTTCAGCAGTTTTCCTGCCATTCCAGAAACTGGGCCTCATCATTATCGATGAGGAGCACGAGACCTCCTTTAAGCAGCAAGACCCTGCCCCGCGCTATCATGCCCGAAGCGTCGCTATCATGATGGCGGCCAAGATAGGAGCGGGTTGTAAGGTGCTGCTCGGCACAGCTACCCCCTCCATGGAGAGTTATTATAATGCCATGAAGGGGAAGTACGGACTGGTGACGCTGACTTCACGCTATCAGGGCATACAGTTGCCCGAAATCCAGATAGTGGATGTCCAGGACTTGCAGAAGCGCAAGATGATGCAGGGGGCTTTCTCACCGATGCTTCTGGGAAGTATCAAGAAGGCTCTTTCGGCTGGTGAACAGGTGATTCTTTTCCAGAACCGACGCGGATTTGCGCCGATGATAGAATGCCGCCAATGCGGATGGGTGCCTCATTGCACGAATTGCGATGTGTCGCTTACTTATCATAAGAACATCCAGCAACTCACGTGTCATTATTGCGGTTACACTTATCAGGTACCTGAGGTCTGTCCCTGTTGTGGCAGTACGGAACTGAAAGGGCGCGGCTACGGCACGGAGAAGATAGAAGACCAGGTGATGGAAATCTTCCCCGAGGCCCGCGTGGCCCGAATGGATCTTGACACTACCCGCACGCGCTCGGCCTATGAGCGGATTATCAGCGACTTCTCGGCAGGCCGCACCAATCTGCTCATCGGTACGCAAATGGTATCGAAGGGACTTGATTTTGACAAGGTTTCGGTCGTAGGTATCCTCAATGCGGATTCCATGCTCAATTATCCTGACTTCCGGGCCTACGAGCATGCCTTCATGATGATGGCACAGGTGAGTGGCAGGGCAGGGCGCAAGGGAAAGCAGGGACTGGTGCTCCTGCAGACCAAGAGTCCACAACTGCCCGTTATCAGGCAGGTCGTTGAGAATGATTATGCAGGCTTTTTCAATGACTTGCTCGAAGAAAGGAGAGCCTTCCGCTATCCGCCTTTCTATCACCTGATCTATATATACATGAAGCATCGCTACGACCAGACCGTCAACACGGCAGCCATCGAGATGGGCAGCATGATGCGGCAATGGTTTGGTGAGCGTGTATTGGGTCCCGACAAGCCTTCCATAGCCAAGGTGAAACAGTTGAATATCCGCAAGATCGTGCTGAAGCTGGAGAACGGGATTGACATGAAACGAGTGCGCGAATATCTGAATCTGGCGCAAGACAGACTGCTCAAGCAGACGTGCTATAATTCGCTACAGGTGTTCTTTGACGTGGATCCCTTGTAGGGGTTAATCCGTATAAAAAGCAAAACAGAAGTTAAAAGAGTTGAAAAGGCGGTGGTAGGTTAGGCGTTGCTTCTTTTTTGCTGTAATTTTGCAAACGGATAACAGCGTCAAGCGCTGCCAATGCTTATTTCTTATATTAATCCTATTAATCCTATTAAATATGAAAAAAAGTCTGACTTTAGTGCTTATGATGGCACTTTGTTCGGTAGCAGCCCACGCTGGTGGACTGATGACCAACACGAATTACCACATCGCCTTCGACCGTATGTTTGCGCGTGGTGCAACGACCGAGATTGATGCGGTCTTCAGCAATCCTGCCGGTTTGGCCTGGGGACATGAAGGCTGGCAGATGTCGCTCAATTTTCAGAAACCTTGGCAGTATCGCGACATCCAGCTAGGCGACACCAAGTATGAGGGCAAGGCTTCGGCTCCCATCGTTCCCGCACTCTTCGCTTCCTACAAGAAAGACCGCTGGGCGCTCTCTACGATGATTGGCATTGTGGGCAGTGGTGGCTTCGTGGAATACAAGCAGGGCGTTCCCATGTTCAACGTGCTGCTTCAAAGCATGCTGGCTTCCAACGGAATCTTACCCAACCAATATGCCCTTAGCACAGAGATGAAGGGCAAGCAGTACATCTATGGCGGACAACTGAATTTCACCTACAAGGTGCTCGACTGTCTCTCGGCTGCCGTGGGCATCCGTGCCAATTATTACGACGGTTATTATCGCGGACACGTCATTGCCAAAGACCATCCCCAGCTGGGAGAAGTGGCAAAACTACTGCTCGACGTTGACCAGAAGGGCTGGGGCTTCACGCCCATTGTCAGCCTGGCCTACCATCAAGGACCGCTGACGCTCTCGGCCCGCTATGAGTTCCGTACGAAAGTCAACCCCAAGAACGACACCAACGTGCTCGATGCCGGACTGGGAACGGCCACGATAGCAGCCATGATGGCTGCCGACCCGCAGAATGCCCAGGCCAAGTTGCAGGCTCTGCAGGCACAGCTTGGTGCCTACACCGCTCCTTATCAGGATGGTGTCCGTACGCGCTACGACATGCCTGCGCTGCTCAGCGTGGCTGCAGGCTATGAGTTCACGCCCCGGTTGCGCGCCGCGCTGGAATATCACTTCTTCGACGACAAGAATGCAAAAATGGCAAACGACCGCCAGAAGGAACTGACACACGGCACGCATGAAATACTGGCCGGTGTGGAATACGACATCAACGACAAGTTCACAGTCAGTTGCGGAGGTCAGCGTACTGACTACGGTCTCAGCGATGGCTATCAGCAGAACACGTCATTTGCCTGCGACAGCTATTCCGTGGGTCTCGGTGGAGCTTGGAACGTCAGCGAGAAAGTGCGTCTGAACGCCAGCTACTTCTGCAGCATCTACAGCGACTACGAGAAGCAGGCCGCTTATGGCAAGGAAATCTATAGCCGCACCAACCACGTGATTGGTGTAGGTGTGGATTATAAGTTCTGAGCCTCGGGCCTCCATTCATGGCAGCGGGCACAAAGTAATTTAGTTTGTTCCGCTTCCAGCCTTTGGAAGCCTTGCTTCTGATGATTGCTTGAAGTACAAACTAATTTAGTTTGTTACCGCCCTGTCCGTTAGAGAATAGTGAATTGTCAAACGAAAGCGGGTGTGCCTGTGATGGCACACCCGCTCTCGTTTATATGTAAAACGTTTAGAAAGTGAATTCAGCGCCCAGGCCCAGCACGCGGTTGGTGCGGGTGAACGAATCACCTACGATGGTGGCTTTTGTTGAGGGATCAGCCATGGTCACCTTGTCGTAGTCCTCATAGTTGGTCTGGAAGTAGGCAGCCGTCACCTTGATGTTCTTGGTGGGCTTGTAGCTTACGCCGAATCCGAAGCTGTAGCTGTTCACTACGAACGACATATCGTTCATGTAGTCGTCCGTAAGCTGATAGCGGGTGATCTGACCGCCGGCAGAGATGTTGAACTTCTCGTTGATGTCCCATTCAGCACCTGCCAGGTATTCGTTGGTGTCGCCGTCGAGCAGCTTCTCCGAATGGTTATACCAGTTGGCCTTGGTGTCGAAGTAGTGATGATAGCCTGCATTCACGCGTACGCTTGGGATGACGCTCCACTGGGCGCCCACGGTGAGCAGGGCGGGAGCATCTTCGTCAACCTTTGTTCCGTCCTGGAACTTGTTCACGGCTTCCACCTCCATGGCCTTCTCAAGCGTGGAGTTGTTTTTCATCTTCATCTGCGTGTTGAATTCATATTTGACAGCAAAGTTGAAGGCTCCGACCTTGTAATCCACGCCTATCACGGGGGCGATACCAATGCCTGTCTGGTTGCTCATCAGGTTTACGCCGAGCGAATATTTCTGCAGCGGATCCAGCTGTTCGAGTGCTGCATCAGCCTTTGCCTTCGCAGCAGCATACTGCTCTTGGGTGTAAACTCCCATCTGAGTGGCAAGTTCGGCCTGTCCCAGCTGTTTGTTGATATTGCTGACGGCATTGTTCAGGAAGGTGTCGAAGTTGACATAGCCACCCTGGGTGTTTACCTGTATGTTGCTCAGACGTGCCTTGTAGGAAGCGTTGCCGTAGAGTGCGCGCAGACCTCCATATACAGACAGGTGCTCGTTGATCTTATAGGCGGCACCCAGCTGGAAGCCGAAGTAATACTGGCGTCCGCGCATGTAGGCATCCACGTCGTAGCCCTGGGCGCCGAGCGGTTCCAGTTGCTTGGCAATCATGCCCACGGCACTTTCGAAAGATCCCAGACCTTTCTCAAACTCGCATACGCCACCTCCGCCGGGGATGGAGAAGTTGAACTGAATGCTCCAGTTGCCAGTGTTGTAGGCTGCCTGGACAGAGGGAATAAAGGGTGCATCGGCAATACCTTCAAAGGTCTTGCTTGTCTTGCCGTCGTTTTTCTTTCCTAATGCAAAGAGGGGGTTGGTGGAACGGACGGTACGCGTCTGGTGGGCGTACTGCCAGTTGATGGCCAGATGGAAGCCTTCGGGCATGAATACCACACCGGCAGGGTTGGAATAGACACCATCCAGTCCGATGGCTGCATCGCGGGCAGGGTTCTTCAGGAACTCAACGCTTTGGTTCGTGTTTGTAAGAATACCACCTGCCATGGCGGTGGTTGCGGTAGCGAGCATCACTGCTACGCTGATAAATTTAACCTTATACATCTTAATTACCTTTAAAAATATTGGCTGCAAAGGTAATTATATTGTTCGGAATTTTACTGTTAACGCACACATAATTAACATATTTTATGCACAAAGTAGGCAAAACTGTGCACAAACGAGGCTTTTTGTGCATAGTTTTGCCTATCAGAATATGTTTTATGACATATTTAGGAGCCCTTTTTCAGCTCCGGGTACTGGATGCGAGTGTGGTAGATACTCTTCAGGCGGTCTATCAGCACTTGCTTGGCCACGTTGATATCGTGGAACGTGATGGGGCAGTCCTCGAAGTAGCCGTCGCTGACTTGTCCGTCGATGAGGCGGTTCACCAGGTTCGAGATACTCTCTTCGGTATATTCGGGCAGCGAGCGCGAGGCGGCTTCCACGGTGTCGGCCATCATCAGGATGGCCTGTTCGCGTGTGAACGGATTGGGTCCCGGATAGGTGAAGAGGGTCTCATCGATTTCCTCTTTGGGGTGTTCGTTTTTATAGGATATATAGAAATACTTGGTCTTGCCGGAGCCGTGGTGGGTGGTGATGAAGTCTTTGATGATGCTCGGCAGGTCGTATTTCTCAGCCAGTTTCAGTCCTTCGCCGATATGCGAGATTACAATCTGAGCGGCTTCGCTGCGGTCCATCTTCTCCAAGGGGTTCACGCCAGCCTGATTCTCGGTGAAGAATGCGGGGTTATACATCTTTCCGATGTCATGATAGAGTGCACCCGTACGCACCAGCTGAGCCTTGGCGCCAATCTTGTTGGCTATCTCTGCGGCCAGGTTTCCCACGGTGATGCTGTGCTGGAAAGTTCCGGGAGCCACTTCCGAGAGTTGGCGAAGCAGGTCTTTCGACGTATTCGACAGTTCAATCAGCGTTACGTTGGAAGTGAATCCGAAGGTTTTCTCCACGATGAGCATCAGCGGATAGGCGAAGAGCAGCAGCACGCCGTTCACGATGAAGTATTTGTACATGTCGTGATCCATCTGCCAGATGCTGTTGTCCTGCATCAGTTGCAGGGCCAGATAGGTGATGCTGCTGCAGACGGTGACAATGATGGCCGTCTTGAACAGCTGCGAACGGTTGTCGAGTTCCCTCAGGGAATAGATGGCCACCAGTCCGGCCACAAGTTGGATAATGATGAATTCATATTGGTATTTCACGGCTGCGGCGCAGAGCAGGATCATCACCACGTGCGAGATGAAGGCTGTGCGCGAATCCATGAACACACGCGCGAAGATGGGCGTCATGGCAAAGGGCAGTGCATAGACGCTGAAGATGTTATGCTCCATCATCAGCGACACCAGGATGGGGAAGATCGTGATGAGCGAATAGAGCATCGTGATGGAGCGCGGCTTCTCGAAATAGTCCTTGCGGAACAGGGCCAGATAGATGGTGAACAGCGACATCAGGATGGTGACGAAGATAGCTTGTCCGGCTATCGTGCTGCTGATGGTGCTCGATGAGGCTGAGCGCCGCCGCATTTCATGCTCGAAACTGCTGAGTTCGCGGAAGGTCTGCTCGTCCACGATTTCTCCGCGGTCTATGATTTTCTGTCCGGCCAGCACCATGCCGCTTGCCCTGGGAATCGTGCTGAGCAGGTCGTTTCGTTCTGTTTCCGACCGTTCTTTGTCGTAGATCAGGTTCGGGCGGATGTATTCATTCAGGTTGCAGCGTTGCAGCACCTGCCTCTGCGGGGCAAGTTTTTCGTCGAGGAACAGCTGTTCGTAGGCGGCAATCGTGGAGTAGATGCAGTTAATCTGTAAGCTGGAAGCCGTCTTCCCGCTCACCACGCGCACGGTGGCAGTAGTGTCCTTGCCTATCCGCGAATACTCCGGTGTGCTCATCACGCCGGCCTCATAGAGCCGGTGGAGCCTGTCGGCAATAATTTCGATGTATTCAGGTCCCAGTCCGGGGATGCCGTTTTTGAAGGCGTTCCTGAAACTGGCTATCTGCTCGTCTTCCGTTTCGCTGTTGTAATTATAATAAGGTTCGAAGGCTTCCAGGATACTGTCGCGCTCGTTCTGGATGGCCTCGTCGGTCTTATAGATAGGGAAGTCGAAGTTGGCTATCAGCGAAGAATACATCCAGGGCTTGCCCACGTCGTAGCGGAACTGCGGTCCGCTGTTGCGTGGCAGGAACCAGACGATGATGATGACGCTTGCCGCAATGAGTGCCAGCCTTGAAAAGAAGTTGCGCCAATAATGGCTCTGTGTGGAGTTATTTCTTGCCATAAAATGAATCCTGTATTGTTTTACTCTGCGAAAATACTAAAAATTCTCGCATAATTGGCAAAAAAGTCGTACTTTTGCAAAAAATTTATTCATTTTATGTCAGAAAGAAGAGTTAGAGTGCGTTTTGCACCCAGTCCCACGGGTGCTTTGCACATTGGAGGAGTGCGTACTGCGTTGTATAATTATTTGTTTGCCCGTCAGCACGGAGGCGACCTTGTGTTCCGTATTGAGGATACCGACTCCAGCCGTTTCGTGCCCGGAGCGGAGGATTATATCATCGAGTCGTTCCGCTGGCTCGGCATCAAGTTCGACGAGGGCGTCAGCTTCGGTGGTGAGTATGGCCCTTATCGCCAGAGTGAGCGCCGCGATATCTATAAGAAATATGTGGAGCAGCTCCTGGCTGCCGGTAAGGCTTACATCGCTTTCGACACCCCGCAGGAGCTGGAGGCCAAGCGTGCTGAAATCAAGAATTTCCAGTATGACGCTTCCACGCGTGGCATGATGCGCAATTCCCTGACGTTGCCGAAGGAGCAGGTCGATGCCATGATTGCCGAAGGCCAGCAGTATGTGGTTCGCTTCAAGATTGAACCCGGCGAGGAAGTCCATGTTCACGACCTTATCCGTGGCGAAGTCGTTGTGAAGAGTGAAATCCTCGACGACAAGGTGCTTTACAAGAGTGCCGACGAATTGCCCACTTATCATCTGGCCAACATCGTGGACGACCACCTGATGGAAATCTCCCACGTCATCCGTGGTGAAGAGTGGTTGCCCAGTGCTCCCCTTCACGTTTTGCTCTATCGTGCCTTCGGATGGGAAGACACGATGCCGCAGTTTGCCCATCTGCCGCTGTTGCTCAAACCCGATGGCAAGGGAAAACTTTCCAAGCGCGACGGTGACCGTCTCGGTTTCCCCGTGTTCCCCTTGGAATGGCATGATCCCAAGACGGGCGAGGTTAGCAACGGATTCCGTGAGCAGGGATATTTCCCCGAGGCCGTCATCAATTTCCTGGCGCTCTTAGGCTGGAATCCCGGCACGGAGCAAGAGATGTTCACCTTGCAGCAGCTTGTCGAGGCTTTCGATATCTCCAAGTGTTCCAAGGCCGGTGCCAAGTTCGACTATCAGAAAGGTATCTGGTTCAATCACGAATATATCCTGCAGAAGAGCGACGACGAGATAGCCCAGCTCTTTGCGCCCATCGTGGCCAACAATGGAGTGGAGGAATCGTTGGAGCGCGTCACCGAGGTAGTCCACATGATGAAAGACCGCGTCAACTTCGTCAAGGAACTCTGGCCCCTCTGCTCGTTCTTCTTCATTCCGCCTATGGAATACGACGAGAAGACTGCCAAGAAGCGCTGGAAGGAAGACTCCGCCAAGGCGCTCGGCGAACTTTGCGAGGTGCTTCAGGGCATTGACGATTTCAGCGTAGAAGGTCAGGAGACTGTCGTGAAAGACTGGATAGAAAAGCAGGGCTACAAGCTTGGCGACATCATGAATGCCTGGCGTTTGGCCTTGGTGGGTATCGGCAAAGGCCCCGGCATGTTCGACATTTCTGCCTTCCTCGGTAAGGAAGAGACCATCCGCCGCACCCGTCGTGCCATTGATGTTTTAAAATAAGCGAGGAGCATGATATACAACATAGCCATGTATCTCGTCCAGTTGGGCGTAGCCATTGCCGCCATCTTCGACCATAAGGTGCGTTTGATGTGGCGCGGAGAGCGTGCTGCCTTCAAGACTTTGAAGCAGAAAGTAGATCCCAATGCCAAATATGTATGGGTACACGCAGCCTCACTGGGTGAGTTCGAACAGGGACGCCCCATCATCGAACGCATCCGGCTCGAACATCCTGAATACAAGATCCTGCTCACCTTCTTCTCGCCTTCAGGCTATCAGGTGCGCAAGAACTATCAGGGAGCCGACATTATCACCTATCTGCCCATCGATACGGTGACCAATGCCCGCCGTTTTCTGCGCACGGTGCGCCCCGTGATGGCTTTTTTCATCAAGTACGAATTCTGGTACAACTATCTCCACATCCTGAAGCACCGCGGCGTGCCCACCTATAGTGTGAGCAGCATTTTCCGTCCCGATCAGATTTTCTTCCGTTGGTACGGACGTGCTTATTCTCGGGTGCTGAAATGTTTCACCAAGTTCTTCGTGCAGAACGAGGAGAGCCGCCAGCTCTTGGCTAAGATTGGTATCACCGAGACCGAGATTGTGGGCGACACCCGTTTCGACCGCGTCATGACCATCAAGTCGCTGACTAAGCAAATCCCTTTGGTTGAAGCGTTTACGACCCCCCACCAACTCCCCCGAGGGGGAGAGCCTGCCGAACAGAAAGCCTCCCCTCGGGGAGGTTGTGAGGGGGTTTTTGTCGCCGGTTCTTCCTGGCCTCCCGATGAAGATATATTTATCAAATACTTCAATGAGCATCCAGAGTGGAAACTGATCATCGCCCCGCACGTCATCGGCGAAGACCATCTGCAGCAGATTGTTTCTAAGTTGGAATCCACCAACACCCAACATCCAACACCCAACACCCGTAAAATCGTCCGTTTCACTCAGACCACGCGCGAGGAAGCCGCCAAGGCCGACACGTTGATTATCGACTGTTTCGGTCTTCTGAGCAGCATCTACAATTATGGCGATGTGGCATATATCGGAGGCGGTTTCGGAGTAGGCATCCACAACACGCTGGAGGCAGCCGTCTGGGATATGCCCGTCATCTTCGGTCCCAACAACAGGAAGTTTGATGAGGCACAGGCCCTGAAAGCCTGTGGTGGCGGTTTCGAAATCAAGAACTACGAAGAGTTTGCCAGTCTGATGGATCGTTTCGCATCCGATGAGGCTTTTCTCAAAGAAAGCGGCAGCCAAGCCGGTCACTTCGTGAAAGACCAGGCCGGTGCCACCGACAAAGTTCTTGCCTCCGTCAAACTATAATACATTCTTATTCCATAGAAGCCAACAATTCACCGAGCCCTGTAACTTTCATAATATCAGGAGTTTTCGGTGAAGGGTTTCTGGGGGGTATGATGCGTTCAGGTTTTAGGCGAATCTAAAGATTCATTTTCAATCTATAATGTTTTGCTTCCCAATCTATGATGTTTTGAAGTTCATTCTATGATAGATTGCAACCCATTCTATGATAGATTGCAACCCATTTTATGATGTTTTGAAAGGCTGCGGATGATGTTTTTATTTCCACCAAGTGGAAACTTTCTTTCCAATGTGTGAAAGCAAGCCAAACTATTAGTAACCGCTTCCTCCTATTCGGTAGGACAGTCGAGTCTGAAACCCTTCACCGTAAGGTGTTGATAAATAATGCGTTGTATGTTGTATGAAGGGTTTTTGAAAAATTATTTTGATTCGTTATTATTGGAAACTTTTCGGATCTTCCAACCGGTGGCAGCAATGAGGATGGCCATCAGGGGACTGATGATATTGAAGAAACAGTAGGGGAGATAGGTGAGGGTGGCTACTCCGAGAATTGTGGCCTGTGTCATACCGCAGGTGTTCCAGGGAATGAGTACGGAGGTAACGGTGGCGGCATCCTCACAGGTGCGGCTCAGCAACCGCAGTTCGTAACCCTTTTGCTGATAGGTTTCGCGGTACATGTCGCCTGTGAGAACGATGGAAATAAACTGGTCGCCGGTGGAGATGTTGAAGAAAAGTCCCGTAAAGACAGTGCTTGTCACCAGACTCAGACGACTGTGGACGAAACTGATGATGACGCGCGAAATGCTTTGGATCATTCCGCTGGCCAGCATGACTGCACCAAAACACATGGCGCAGATGATGAGCCAGATGGTGTTGAGCATTCCTGCCATTCCTCCGGTTGAAATGAGCTCGTTGAGTGAGGCTTCGCCCGTATCGATATTGGTGGCTCCGTAGAAAGTCAAGGCGAGTCCGCGAATGATTGAGGCAATATTCGCATCGTCTGTTCCTGCTATCTGGCTAAGGATATGGGGCTGTAATATCAAGGCCATCGTGCCTGCCATCATGGCCGAGAGGAAGAGCACGATGAGCGACGACATGCGGCGTGATATGAGAAAAGCCGTCAGGAGAGGCACGAGCAGCGTCCAGAGTGAGATGTTGAATGTGCGTGAAAGACCTTCCGTGTACTGGTTTACCTCTACGATAGACGAGCCGTCGTTGCTTAATCCTGAGAAGAAAAAGATGATGAGCGTGATGGTGAACGAAGGAACGGTGGTGTAGATCATATAGCGGATGTGCGTGAACAGTTCTACACCTGTAGAGGATGAGGCGAGGATGGTGGTGTCGCTCAGCGGTGACATCTTATCGCCGAAGTAGGCGCCGGAGATGATGGCGCCTGCCGCCCATGCCTCGGAGATGCCGAGGGCATGGCTGATGCCAAGCAGGGCCACGCCAATGGTGGCAATGGTTGTCCAGGAACTGCCAGAGAGTACCGAGACCAAAGCGCAGATGATGCAGGCGCTGACGAGGAAGAACTGGGGCGAGATGATCTGCACCCCATAATATATTAAGGTGGGAACCACGCCGCTGATCATCCATGATCCCGACACCATGCCCACGGCCAGCAGAATGACAAGCGTGACAGACACGTTGCCGATGGTCTTCGTAATCTGCTTTTCGAAGGTGTGCCAGCTGATGTGATAGACCGTCATGGAGATGGTCACGCAAACAGCCGTTCCTAAAAGGAGTGCCACCTGACTGCCGCCAGTGAGTGAATCGCTGCCGAAAAGTGATATCACCGTGATGAGCAGACAAATCAGTACAATGACGGGAATGGCGGATATGAGCGGGTGGGGATAATCTTTCATGAGGTGAAAAAGGGCGTGTTCGTGTTGTGGGGAAATCCTATTCTTCGCGCTCGCGATACCAATCCATGTAGGCCACGTAGTGGGCGGCATTGTCGGTCTGTCCGGGGCGCACTTTCTTCAAGAACTTGGCAGGTACGCCGCCCCATATTTCGCCTGGGCCGATCTTTGTACCCTGAAGAACCAAGGCTCCGGCAGCCACGATGGAACCTTCGCCAATCTCGCAGTTGTCGAGCAACGTTGAGCCCATGCCGATGAGGCAGTGGTCGTGAATGGTGCAGGCATGCACGGTGGCGTTGTGGCCGATGGTCACGTCGGAGCCGATGTTGAGCGGGCCTATCTTGTAGGTGGTGTGCAGGCAGGCTCCGTCTTGTACGTTCGTGCGGTCACCGATTTTAATATATGCCACATCGCCGCGGACCACGGCGTTGAACCATACGGAACATTCGTCGCCCATCGTGACTTCGCCCACGATGGTGGCATTCTCGCTGAAATAGCAGTTCTTGCCCCACTTCGGGGCCAGTCCGTTTACTTCTTTTATTAGAGCCATGTTTTCTGAAATTGAGAGATTAAGAAAATGAGAAAATAAGAAAATGAGAAAATGAGAAATGAAGGCTTTTGCGCAGCCAATTTCTCATTTTCTCATTATTTCATTTTTTCAATTTTGTCAAGACCTTAGAGGTTCGGGTTGATCTTGTTCCACTCAGAGATGGGAGGGACGATGTTGAGCGTAACCAGTTCATCGCGCATCTTGCAGAGGTGCTCGTAGCTCTGGTCGAGCTTGGCATTCTCTTCGGGAGTGCCCTGGGGAACTTCATACTTGGCACCTTCAGCAGTCATGGTGGTCTTCATGGCCATCATGATGTGATCGTACTTGTCGGTCTTTACGTATGTTCCAACGGGGAAGCGGAAAGGCTCACCGCCCATGGCAGCGCGGATCATCTCAACAGAGAGGTAAGAGGGGCTCTGGAAAGAAGAACGTCCGCGGAGCTCGATAATCTTGGCACCGCCCTTGGTCACGTCGGTCTTCATCTGTTCCCATTCTGCCTCGGGGAATTCTGCAGTACCGATAATGTCGGTCAGCTTACGGCCGGCAATCTCAACGTGGCTTCCGAATACAGCCATCTGCTCACCATGACCGCCATAGGTGGCGCAACCGGTGATTTCATTCTGCATCACATTGAACTTCTTGGCCAGTGCGCTCTGCAGACGGGTCGTGTCAAGACCAGCGAGAGTTGTAACCTGTCCGGGTTTCAGTCCAGAATAGAGTAATGTTACGAGACCAGTAAGGTCAGCGGGGTTGAAGATAATCACGACATGCTTCACATCGGGGCAGTACTGCTTGATGTTCTGGCCCAGTTCTTCGGCAATCTTACAGTTGCCGGCGAGCAGATCCTCACGAGTCATACCAGCCTTACGGGGTGCACCACCGGAAGAGATGATATACTTTGCATCGGTGAAAGCCTCCTTAGCGTCGGTGGTAGCGGTGATCTTCACGTCACCGAAACCGCTCTGGCGCATTTCCTCGGCCACGCCTTCGGGTGAGAATACGTCATAGAGACAGATGTCGCTTGTCAGGCCCATCATCAGGGCTGTCTGAACCATGTTAGAACCAATCATACCGGCTGCGCCGACGATGGTCAACTTGTCGTTAGTTAAAAATGCCATAATGTTGAATAATTAATCTGTTAAAACTTTACTATGGCGGCAAAGTTACGAAAAATCCTTGGCATTCTGACGGTTTTCAGATAAATTATATGTTATTAAAATTAAAAATACGGTGGTTTGCAAAGTAGGCGTGTCAAATTTTTCCTATATTTGCAGTCAGAACATACTTTTGAATGAAATGAGTCAGACAAACAACATCGGCCAGCGGCTCAGCGACTTGCGGGAGGTGATGCGGCGGGAACATCTCGGCGCCTTCATTTTTCCAAGCACTGACCCTCATCATGGAGAATATGTGCCCGACCATTGGAAGGGGCGTGAGTGGATAAGCGGATTCAACGGATCGGCAGGGACGGCTGTGGTGACGATGAACGGCGCAGCCCTCTGGACTGACAGCCGCTATTTTATTGCTGCTGAAGAGCAATTAGCCGGAACCGAATTCCAGTTGATGAAACTTAATGTAGAAGGTACGCCGACGATTGCCCAATGGCTGGGTGAGCAGTTGGAAACTACGACCAACAATACACAGCGGGCTGAGAGTACCGAGGTGGGTATCGACGGAACGGTGTGTAGTGCTTCGGAGGTGGAACGCCTCATTGCAGAACTTCGTCGGGAAGGCGGCCTGACACTTCGCACGAATCTGGATCCGTTGAAGCAGATCTGGTATGGACGTCCGCCTATTCCGGAGAATCCAATTGAGATTCATCCGCTGGAAATGGCAGGGAAGAGTTGCCGGGAGAAACTGGCGGAAATCCGTTCAGAACTACGCAAGAAGCATGCCGACGGCATGCTGGTGGCTTCGCTTGACGATATTGCCTGGACGCTCAATCTGCGGGGTAGTGATGTGCACTGCAATCCCGTTTTTGTAAGCTATCTGCTCATCGACACTAAAAAGGCCACACTTTTCGTAAACCGGAAGAAGCTAACGCCTGCCGTGATCACTTATCTTCAGCAGGAAGGAGTCGGCGTGGACGATTACGAAAGGGTAGGGCAGGGACTGAAAGACTATTTCGAATACAACATCCTGGTGGATGCTGACGAAGTGAACTATTCACTATATAGAAAGGTGGAACGTCCCATCGTAAACGAGACGTCGCCCATCCCTTTCTTAAAAGCGGTGAAGACCGACGCTGAAATCGAAGGTTTTCACCGCGCAATGATCCGCGATGGCGTAGCGATGGTCAAGTTCCTACGTTGGCTGAAGCCTGCCGTTGAGACTGGGAAAGAGACGGAAATGTCGGTTGACCGTAAGCTGACGTCGCTGAGAGCCGGACAAGAACGTTTCCGGGATGTGTCGTTCGACACGATTGCTGGCTATCAAGAGCATGGGGCCATCGTGCACTATGAGGCAACGCCTGAGACGGATGCTGCCTTGCGTCCTGAAGGTTTGCTTCTGCTTGATAGTGGAGCGCAGTATCAAGACGGCACCACCGACATTACACGAACCATTGCACTGGGGCCTTTGACGGAAGAGCAAAGGCGCGTCTATACATTTGTTCTGAAGGCGCATCTCCAACTGCAGAACCTGATTTTCCCTGCCGGTGCTTCTGGTACTCAGCTGGATGCCGTGGCCCGGAGAGAAGTGTGGCGCGAGGGACTTAACTATCTGCATGGAACCGGACATGGCGTGGGCTCTTATCTGAATGTGCATGAAGGTCCCCATCAGATCAGAATGCAATGGGTTCCCGCACCGTTGAAGCCCGGTATGACGGTTACGGATGAGCCAGGAGTATATCTGGAAGGACGTTTCGGTGTACGAATAGAGAATACGTTGCTGGTAGTGAAACATAATGAGACGGAGTTCGGACAGTTTCTTGCCTTTGAGCCGCTTACCCTATGTCCTATCGACAAGTCGCCAATTGTCGTAGAGCTGTTGACCGAAGAAGAGCGACTATGGCTTAATGACTATCACAGGATGGTTTATGAGAAACTGTCACCTTATCTGGATGAAGAAGAACGGAAATGGCTTGAAAGCCAGACATTGGGCATTTAAATGATTGCCAGAAGGTCGAATTTTGGCTTAATTTCAAAAAAATTGTGATAAAAACTTGGTGATTTGGAAAATAAGCAGTAATTTTGCACCCGCAAATTGAAATCTGCAGCTAAAATAACAAGAAGTTTAACATATAAAATTGAAATCAAAAGCATGATTATTGTACCAGTTAAAGATGGTGAGAACATCGAAAGAGCACTGAAGAAGTTCAAGAGAAAGTTTGAGAAGACCGGCGTAGTGAAGGAACTCCGTCGTCGTCAGCAGTTCGACAAACCTTCTGTTCTGAAGCGCTTGAAGATGGAGCATGCCATCTACGTTCAGAAACTTCGTCAGACAGAGGAATAATTCACAGTAGCATTATCTACTGTAATGAGATATAGGGGCCTGCCTTGTGCAAGCTCCTTTTGTTGTTTGTGAATAATCGAAAAAAAACACTCGAAAATTTGGCGGTTACGAATTATTTGTGTAAATTCGCTGCTGAAACAAAACCAATGCTTGTATGAGGACTGAAGAATTTCTTGACTATCTCCGGCTGGAACGTAACTATTCAGCGTTGACGGTGCTCAAATATGAGACTTGTCTGAGACAGTTTGAGGAGTTCTTCGTTGGTTTAGGCGGTGGCCTGACGTGGGACACGATAGACAGTGACGTCATAAGGGATTGGATGGAGCAGCTGATGGATAAAGGCGAAAGAGCCGCTACGGTAAACGGGAAACTGAGTGCCGTGAGGTCTTTCTACCGTTATGCGCTGCGGAAGAACCTTATTGAGCGCGATCCTGCCCATAGCGTGACTGGTCCCAAGAAGGAAAAACAACTGCCGAAGTTCATCCGCGAGAAAGATATGGACCGTCTGCTTAGCGATGAGATGTGGACGGATGGTTATAAGGATTCCCTCGCGCGTACCTTATTAGTAACATTCTATGAGACGGGGATGCGTGTATCAGAATTGGTGTCGCTTGAAGACGAAATGGTTGATTTCGTGAATCGCCAGTTGAAAGTGACAGGAAAACGCAATAAGCAGCGCATTATTCCTTTCGGTGAAGAACTGGAACAGGCCCTGCGTGATTATATGGCTTTCAGGGATGAACAGGTGGACCGTCAGGAGAACGGCCTTTTCTTGACTGGGAAAGGACGTAGAATGAATGTCGGCCAGGTGAGGAGAGTGGTGGAAACGCAGCTGGGGCGCGTGACAACCCAGAAAAAACGCTCGCCCCACGTGCTGAGACACAGTTTCGCAACGGCCATGCTCAATCATGAGGCCGGTTTGGAGAGTGTCAGAAAACTTTTGGGGCATGAAAGCCTGGCTACTACAGAAATTTATACCCACACGACGTTTGAACAATTAAAGAAAGTGTATAATAAAGCCCATCCGCGCAGTTGAGACACAACCGAGCGCCGGGCGTAACCTTATTTAAAATTGGAGGTAACTATGGACATTAAGATTCAGTCGATTCATTTCGACGCTACCGATCAGTTGAAGGCGTTTATCGAAAAGAAAGTCGCCAAGTTGGAAAAGTCTTTAGAGGAGATTCAGAAAGCAGAAGTGCAGCTCAAAGTAGTAAAGCCCGCCACTGCTCTCAATAAAGAGGCCAGCGTTTCCTTGACCGTTCCTGGACAGTCATTCTATGTGGAGAAGACCTGTGACACTTTTGAGGAAAGTATTGACCAATGTGTGGATTCTTTGAAGGTCCAATTGAAGAAATTCAAGGAAAAACGCAGTAATAGATAAAAAAAACTCCGAAAAATTTTGGAGATTCAAAAAAACGTCGTATCTTTGCAGCCGTTTTAGAGAACGTCCTGAATCAAGCGCCTCAGCGGCTGCAAAGATTTGCCTCTTTAGCTCAGTTGGCCAGAGCACGTGATTTGTAATCTCGGGGTCGTTGGTTCGAATCCGACAAGAGGCTCTCCAACGAACGGGAAGGACAGTTTGAAAAACACGGGTGGATACCAGAGTGGCCAAATGGGGCAGACTGTAAATCTGCTGGTTTTTACCTTCGGTGGTTCGAATCCATCTCCACCCACTTCAGTAGAAGTTTAGTTGCGGACTGTTCGCGTTGGTCGGACTAACAAACTTGCGGAAATAGCTCAGTTGATAGAGCACTAGCCTTCCAAGCTGGGGGTCGCGGGTTTGAGCCCCGTTTTCCGCTCTAAAAACAACGCTGCTGTTATAGCTCAGTGGTAGAGCACTTCCTTGGTAAGGAAGAGGTCCTGAGTTCAAATCTCAGTAACAGCTCTTCTGCTGAATATAATTGTATATTGTGTGAAGCAGAAATAACACGATTATTAATTTATTTAAATAAACATTTAAGCTATGGCTAAAGAGCAATTTGTGCGCACCAAACCGCACGTAAACATTGGTACTATCGGTCACGTTGACCATGGTAAGACTACTCTGACCGCTGCCATCACTACCGTACTGGCTAAGCAGGGTCTTTCTGAGGTTAAGTCTTTCGACCAGATTGACAACGCTCCTGAGGAGAAGGAGCGTGGTATCACTATTAACACCGCTCACGTTGAGTACGAGACCGCTAAGCGTCACTATGCTCACGTGGACTGCCCGGGACACGCCGACTATGTGAAGAACATGGTAACTGGTGCTGCTCAGATGGACGGTGCTATTCTCGTTGTTGCTGCTACTGACGGTCCTATGCCTCAGACCCGTGAGCACGTCCTGCTCGCTCGTCAGGTAAACGTTCCCCGTCTGGTTGTGTTCCTGAACAAGTGCGACATGGTTGAGGATGAGGAGATGCTGGAGCTCGTTGAGATGGAGGTTCAGGAGATTCTCGCTCAGTACGAGTTCGAAGACGATACCCCCATCATCCGTGGTTCTGCCCTCGGTGCACTGAACGGTGTTGCTAAGTGGGAAGAGAAGGTCATGGAGCTGATGAACACTTGTGATGAGTGGATCCAGGAGCCTCCTCGCGCTACCGACAAACCTTTCTTGATGCCTGTTGAGGACGTATTCTCTATCACTGGTCGTGGTACTGTTGCTACTGGTCGTATCGAGACTGGTGTTATCCACGTAGGTGACGAGGTTGAACTGCTCGGTCTCGGTGAGGATAAGAAGTCAGTTGTTACTGGTGTTGAAATGTTCCGCAAGATTCTTGACGAGGGTCAGGCTGGTGATAACGTAGGTCTGCTGCTCCGCGGTATCGATAAGAATGAGATCAAGCGTGGTATGGTACTCTGCCATCCCGGACAGATCAAGCCCTTCAAGCGCTTCAAGGCTTCTATCTATGTGCTGAAGAAGGAAGAGGGTGGCCGTCACACTCCGTTCGGCAACAAGTATCGTCCTCAGTTCTATCTCCGCACTATGGACTGCACCGGTGAAATCACACTTCCTGAGGGAGTTGAAATGGTAATGCCTGGTGATAACGTTGAGATTCAGGTTGAACTGATCTACGCCGTTGCTCTGAACCCAGGTCTGCGTTTCGCTATCCGTGAAGGTGGCCGCACCGTTGGTTCTGGTCAGATCACAGAGGTTTACGAGGACTAATCCTCCAGACTTCTCTAGACATTCTAGGACATCTAGTAGTACTAGATAAAATAAGCCCCCGTTCTTTGGGCGGGGGCTTCTATACGGGAATAGCTCAGTTGGTAGAGCATCGGTCTCCAAAACCGAGGGTCGTGGGTTCGAGTCCTCCTTCCCGTGCTAATATAAAAGATAATATGTTCAAAAAGTTTGTAAATTATTGCAAGGCTTGTTATAACGAACTTGCGCATAAGACTACTTGGCCCACACGTGCCGAACTTACTCACAGTGCAATGGTTGTATTATCTGCTTCCCTTATCATTGCGCTTGTAGTGTTCATTATGGATTTCGTGTTCCAGAACGTTATGCAATTAGTTTATCCAAGTTGATCGTTAGGAAGAAATGACTGAAACAGGTAAAAAATGGTATGTGCTGCGTGCGGTTAGCGGTAAGGAAGCCAAGGTGAAAGAATACATCGAGGCTGAGATTAAGCATAACCCTCTCCTTCAGCAGTATGTTTCTCAGGTGTTGATACCGATGGAGAAGCATGCCTCTTTGCGTAATGGCAAGCGTGTGGTCAAAGAGAAGATTTCTCTCCCTGGCTATGTACTTGTTGAGGCGCAGCTTGTTGGTGATGTGGCACACACATTGCGCTTTATGCCGAATGTTTTGGGATTTCTTGGCGGTTTGGATAATCCGACGCCTGTGCGTCAGGCTGACGTAAACCGTTTGCTGGGTACTGTTGAGGAGACCGAATTAGTAGAGGATGTAAATATCCCATACATGGTTGACGAGACGGTGAAGGTAACGGATGGTCCTTTCAGCGGTTTCAGTGGAGTCATCGAAGAGGTGAATGCCGAGAAACACAAGTTGAAGGTGATGGTCAAGATTTTCGGAAGAAAGACTCCTTTGGAGTTAGGTTTTATGCAGGTTGCAAAAGAATGACCGCATTGTTACGGATGTGAGTTCGTTCTTTTATATTTTCAAATATTTAATTATTAACAGAAGAAATGGCTAAAGAAGTTGCTGGATTAATCAAATTACAGATTAAAGGTGGCGCTGCGAATCCTTCACCTCCCGTAGGTCCTGCATTGGGTTCTAAGGGTATTAACATTATGGGATTCTGCAAAGAGTTCAACGCCAGAACCCAGGATAAGGCAGGTAAGGTTTTGCCCGTCGTTATCACTTACTACACTGACAAGTCATATAGCTTCGAGATCAAGACTTCTCCCGCTGCTGTGCAGTTGCTGGAGGCAGCCAAGGCAAAGGGCGGCAGTTCTGAGCCTAACCGTAAGAAGGTGGCCAGCGTAACCTGGGATCAGGTACGCGCTATCGCTGAGGATAAGATGGCTGACCTGAACTGCTTCACCGTGGAGAGTGCCATGAAGCTCGTTGCCGGTACGGCTCGTAGTATGGGTATCACTGTAAAAGGGGACTTCCCTGGTAAATAATTTATAACTTCAATTTTTAAGAAAAATGAAACTGACAAAGAATCAGAAGGCAGTTGCTGAGAAGATTGAAGCAGGGAAAGCATACTCTTTGACGGAGGCTGCTCAATTGGTGAAGGAGATTACCACCACCAAGTTTGAAGCATCCGTTGATATCGATGTACGCTTGGGCGTTGACCCACGTAAGGCCAACCAGATGGTTCGTGGCGTTGTATCGCTGCCGAACGGAACTGGTAAGGTGACACGTGTGTTGGCTCTCTGTACCCCTGATCAGGAAGCTGCTGCTACAGAAGCAGGTGCTGACTATGTTGGTCTCGATGAATATATCGACAAGATCAAGAGTGGTTGGACAGATGTTGATGTGATTATCACAATGCCTTCTTGCATGGGTAAGCTCGGTCCTTTGGGCCGTATCCTTGGTCCTCGTGGCCTGATGCCTAACCCTAAGAGTGGCACTGTAACTATGGACGTTGCTAAGGCAGTCAAGGAAGTAAAGCAGGGTAAGATCGACTTCAAGGTTGACAAGGCTGGTATTATCCACACCTCAATCGGTAAGGTGACAATGACTTCTGAGCAGATCTACGGAAATGCGAAGGAATTCATTAACACCGTCATTAAGTTGAAGCCTGCTGCTGCTAAGGGTACATATATCAAGAGTATCTATCTTTCTAGCACTATGAGTAAGGGTATCAAGATTGATCCTAAGACAGTTGAGTAACTCTAAAATTCACAGAAAGCAATGAAAAAGGAAGTAAAAGATACTATTATTGTTGACTTGGGCGAGAAACTGAAGGAGTTTCCTCACTTCTATCTGGTAGATGTTACCGGACTGAATGCGAAGCAGACCAGTGATTTGCGCCGTAAGTGCTTCAAGAACGAAATCAAGATGGTTGTTGTGAAGAATAAGCTTCTTCACAAGGCTTTCGAGGCTTCGGAGATTGATTTTGAACCTCTCTACAGCACACTGAAGGGTAGCACTGCTGTTATGTTTACACAGACAGCAAACGTTCCCGCCAAGATGCTGAAAGAATACAAGAAAGAAGGTATCCCCGCTCTCAAGGCTGCTTACGCCGAGGAAGGTATCTATGTAGGTGCCGACAAGTTGGAGGAGCTTTCTTCTATCAAGAGCAAGAACGAGGTTATCGCCGACATCGTGGCTTTGCTGCAGTCGCCTGCCAAGAACGTTATCTCTGCTCTGCAGTCAGGTGGCCAGACTATCCATGGCGTGCTGAAGACCTTAGGCGAGCGTCCTGAGTAATAAAACGCTCAAAATAATTACATTTAACATTAAAAACAATTAAATTTTTAAATAAAATGGCAGATATTAAAGCTATTGCTGAGGAGTTGGTTAACCTCACAGTGAAAGAAGTAAACGAGTTGGCAACAGTCCTGAAGGACGAGTACGGAATTGAGCCTGCTGCTGCAGCCGTTGCAGTAGCTGCTGGACCCGCTGCAGGTGGTGCAGCCGAGGCCGCTGAGGAAAAGACATCTTTCGATGTTGTCCTCGCTGAAATCGGTGCTGCTAAGCTGCAGGTTGTAAAGGCCGTTAAGGAGGCTTGTGGTCTCGGCCTGAAGGAAGCTAAGGATCTCGTTGACGGTGCTCCTTCAACTCTGAAGGAAGGTCTCTCTAAGGACGAGGCTGAGAACCTGAAGAAGGCTATCGAAGAGGCCGGTGCTAAGGTTGAGCTGAAGTAATTCGAGCTTACTTTTCAGAAAATATGGGTTAAGATCTCCTAGGTAGGGGGGTCTTAACCTTTTCTTGTCTTAAAGACAGAAATTCCGGAAAATCCGGAATCTCCGGTATCCCCCGGATTTTTTCAAAACCCAACATTATTTATAATAGATGGCTTCAAAAATTGTTGATAACAGAGTAAACTTTGCCAGCGTTAAGAATCCGATGCCCTATCCGGATTTCCTCGATGTGCAGTTAAAGTCGTTCCGCGACTTCTTGCAGTTGGACACTCCGCCTGAGGAACGCAAGAATGACGGTTTGTATAAGGTGTTCTCAGAGAACTTCCCTATCACCGATACACGTAATAATTTCGTTCTTGAGTTCTTGGATTACTTTATCGACCCGCCCCGTTACACCATTGATGAGTGTCTGGAGCGTGGCTTGACCTATAGTGTACCCTTGAAGGCCAAGATGAAACTCTACTGCACGGACCCTGAACATGAGGAGTTCCCCACTTCCATTCAGGATGTGTTCCTTGGCACCATTCCCTATATGACTGATAACGGTACATTTATTATTAATGGTGCCGAGCGTGTGGTCGTTTCCCAGCTACACCGTTCACCCGGTGTGTTCTTCGGTCAGGGCGTGCATGCCAATGGTACAGTGCTTTACAGTGCCCGTATCATTCCTTTCAAGGGTTCTTGGATTGAGTTTGCTACCGACATCAACAATGTGATGTATGCTTACATCGACCGAAAGAAGAAGTTGCCCGTTACCACATTGTTGCGTGCCATCGGCTTCGAGGCTGATAAGGACATCCTTCAGATTTTTGACCTTGCTGAGGAAGTGAAGGTGAACAAGAAGAACATGAAGGAGATGATTGGCCGCAATTTGGCAGCCCGTGTGCTGAAGAGCTGGAACGAGGACTTTGTCGATGAAGATACCGGTGAGGTGGTTTCCATTGAGCGAAATGAGGTGATCATGGAGCGTGAGACGGAAATTACCAAAGACAATGTTGATGAGATTCTTGAGAGTGGTGCTTCTACCATCCTTGTGCATAAGGATGCAGAGGCTGCTTCCAAGTATGCCATCATCTTCAACACGCTTGCCAAAGACCCCTCTAACTCAGAGAAAGAAGCAGTGCTCTATATCTATCGCCAGTTGCGTAATGCCGATCCTGCCGATGATGCCAGTGCACGTGAAGTCATCCAGAACTTGTTCTTCTCTGACAAGCGTTATGACCTTGGTGATGTGGGCCGTTACCGTATCAACAAGAAACTCGGTCTTGAAACGGATATGGATGTCCGTATTCTGACCAAGGAAGACATTATTTCGATTATTAAATATCTGATTGACCTGGTGAACAGTAACGCTACTGTTGACGATATCGACCACCTGTCGAACCGTCGTGTGCGTACCGTTGGTGAACAGCTGAGCAATCAGTTCTCTATTGGTCTGGCCCGTATGAGCCGCACGATTCGTGAGCGTATGAATGTTCGCGACAGTGAGACTTTCTATGCAACCGACCTGATTAATGCAAAGACCATTTCAAGCGTCATCAACTCATTCTTCGGTACAAACCCGTTGAGCCAGTTCATGGATCAGACCAACCCGCTGGCAGAGGTTACGCATAAGCGTCGTCTCTCTGCTCTGGGTCCTGGTGGTCTGTCTCGTGAGCGCGCTGGTTTTGAGGTTCGTGACGTACACTATACCCACTATGGACGTCTGTGCCCGATTGAAAGTCCTGAAGGACCTAATATCGGTCTGATTTCATCTCTTTGTGTCTATGCAAAGATTAATGAGCTGGGATTCATTGAGACGCCTTACCGTAAGGTCGAGAACGGTGTAGTTGACCTGAAGAACGAGGATGTGGTCTATCTCACCGCTGAGGAAGAGCAGGATCATATCATCGGCCAGGGTAATGCGCCGTTGAATGATGACGGTACCTTCATCCGCAAGGTCGTAAAATGCCGTCAGGATGCTGACTTCCCCGTGGTGCCTCCCTCTGATGTAGATCTTATGGACGTGGCTCCCCAGCAGATTGCCTCTATTGCAGCAGGTCTGATTCCTTTCTTGGAGCACGATGATGCTCACCGTGCACTGATGGGATCAAACATGATGCGTCAGGCTGTTCCTCTGCTTCACAATGAGGCACCTATCGTAGGTACCGGTATTGAAAAGCAGGTTTGTGAGGATTCACGCACCATGATTACCGCAGAAGGTGAAGGTGTGATTGAATATGTAGATGCTACGACGATCCGTATCCTTTACGATCGCACGGAGGATGAAGAGTTCGTCAGCTTCGAACCGGCTTTGAAAGAATATCGTATTCCTAAGTTCCGCCGCACCAACCAGAACATGGTTGTTGACCTTCGTCCTATCTGTGAGAAGGGGCAGCGCGTTAAGGCCGGTGACATCCTTACCGAGGGTTATGCTACCGAGAATGGTGAACTGGCTCTGGGTCGTAACCTTCTCGTGGCCTATATGCCTTGGAAGGGTTACAACTATGAGGATGCTATCGTGCTTAACGAGCGTGTCGTACGCGAAGATATCCTGACTTCTGTACATGTTGATGAGTATTCTCTCGATGTTCGTGAGACCAAGCGTGGTATGGAAGAGTTTACTGCTGATATTCCTAATGTCAGCGAGGAGGCTACCAAGGATCTTGATGACAATGGTATCATTCGCGTCGGTGCTACGGTAGTTCCCGGAGATATCCTTATCGGTAAGATTTCACCTAAGGGTGAGAGCGATCCTTCTCCTGAAGAGAAGCTGCTTCGTGCCATCTTTGGTGACAAGGCCGGTGATGTGAAAGACTCTTCTCTGAAAGCTAATCCGTCACTGACTGGTGTCGTGATTGACAAGAAACTCTTCTCTCGTGCCGTGAAGACCCGTGAGTCAAAGAAGCAGGATAAGATTATCCTCGGCAAGATCGATGAGGAATACGAGGCAAAGGTGGACGACCTGAAGGATATCCTTGTTGACAAACTGATGACCCTGACCAAGGGCAAGACCTCTGAAGGTGTGAAGGATTATACCGGTGCAGAGATCATTGCTAAGGGTGCCAAGTTCACTGTTGCTGCCTTGAAGAACCTCGAGTACGACGGAATCCAGTCGAGCGGCTGGACCAAGGATGAGCATACGAATGAACTTATTCAGAAGCTGATTATCAATTTCATCAAGAAGTATAAGCTGCTTGATGCTGAGAATAAGCGCCGGAAGTTTGCTATCACTATCGGTGACGAACTGCCTTCTGGTATTCTGCAGATGGCTAAAGTCTATGTAGCCAAGAAGCGTAAGATTGGTGTGGGTGACAAGCTCGCCGGTCGTCACGGTAACAAGGGTATCGTTTCGAAGGTGGTACGTCAGGAAGACATGCCGTTCCTGGAGGACGGACGACCTGTTGACTTGGTACTGAACCCGCTGGGTGTGCCTTCACGAATGAACCTCGGTCAGATATTCGAGGCTATCCTCGGTGCTGCCGGTAAGCGTCTGGGTGTGAAGTTTGCTACGCCAATCTTCGATGGAGCCCATCTTGAAGACCTTCAGGAATGGACTGACAAGGCCGGTCTGCCGCGTCTCTGCTCTACTCACCTCTATGACGGTGAGACGGGAGAGAAGTTTGACCAGCCAGCTACGGTAGGTATTACCTACTTCCTGAAACTCGGCCACATGGTTGAGGATAAGATGCACGCTCGTTCTATCGGTCCGTACTCTCTCATCACGCAGCAGCCTCTTGGCGGTAAGGCCCAGTTTGGTGGTCAGCGTTTCGGAGAGATGGAGGTTTGGGCACTCGAAGCCTTTGGAGCTTCGCATGTGCTTCAGGAAATCCTCACCATCAAGTCGGACGATGTGGTAGGCCGTTCCAAGGCTTACGAAGCCATTGTGAAGGGTGAACCCATGCCAACTCCAGGTATTCCGGAGTCACTCAATGTGCTTCTCCACGAACTCCGTGGTCTCGGACTTAGCGTAACCCTCGACTAATATTCATTCAGGAATTAGCAATTAAGAATTAAGAATTGAAATATGGCATTCAAGAAAGATTCAAAGATAAAGAATAATTTCACGAAGATTACCATCGGTCTTGCTTCACCGGAGGAAATCCTCGAGAGCAGTTTCGGCGAGGTTACCAAGCCAGAGACCATCAACTACCGCACCTACAAGCCCGAGCGTGACGGACTTTTCTGTGAGCGCATCTTCGGTCCCACCAAGGATTACGAGTGTGCTTGCGGTAAGTACAAGCGCATCCGCTATAAGGGCATTGTCTGCGACCGTTGTGGCGTGGAAGTTACTGAGAAGAAGGTGCGCCGCGAGCGTACGGGACATATTGAGCTCGTCGTTCCCGTTGCCCACATCTGGTACTTCCGTTCTCTCCCCAACAAGATTGGCTATCTGCTTGGAATTCCTACCAAGAAACTCGACGCCGTCATCTATTATGAGAAGTATATCGTGACCAATCCCGGTATTGTAGCTGGTCGCAAGAATGCTGACGGAGAAGAACTCAATGGCTCGCATAAGTACGACCTCCTCTCTGAGGATGAGTATATCGATATCGTGGATTCTCTGCCTCAGGACAATGAGTATCTGGAAGACAGTGATCCCAATAAGTTTATTGCCAAGATGGGTGCAGAGGCCATCTATGACTTGCTCGTAGGTCTTGACCTGGACTCTATCTCTTATGAGCTTCGTGACCGTGCCAATACGGATGGTTCACAGCAGCGTAAGACAGAGGCACTGAAGCGTCTGCAGGTTGTGGAGGCATTCCGTGCCAGCAAGGAGATCAACAAGCCGGAGTGGATGATTCTCAAGATTATCCCCGTCACTCCTCCAGAACTGCGTCCGTTGGTACCCCTGGATGGTGGCCGTTTCGCCACTTCCGACCTCAACGACCTCTATCGTCGTGTGATTATCCGTAATAACCGTCTGAAGAGACTGGTTGAAATCAAGGCACCTGAGGTGATTCTCCGTAATGAGAAGCGTATGCTGCAGGAAGCCGTTGACTCACTTTTCGATAATAGCCGCAAGTCTTCTGCCGTGAAGAGCGACTCTAATCGCCCGTTGAAGTCACTGTCCGACTCGCTGAAAGGTAAGCAGGGCCGTTTCCGTCAGAACCTTCTCGGTAAGCGTGTTGACTATTCTGCCCGTTCGGTTATCGTTGTAGGTCCTGAACTGAAGATGGGTGAGTGTGGTCTGCCGAAACTGATGGCTGCCGAACTTTACAAGCCATTCATCATCCGCAAGCTCATTGAGCGCGGTATCGTGAAGACCGTGAAGAGCGCCAAGAAGATTGTGGATCGCCGTGAACCGGTAATTTGGGATATTCTGGAGAATGTGATGAAAGGTCATCCTGTGCTCCTGAACCGTGCTCCGACACTTCACCGTCTCGGTATCCAGGCATTCCAGCCTAAGCTCATCGAGGGTAAGGCTATCCAGCTTCACCCGCTGGCTTGTACCGCCTTCAACGCTGACTTTGATGGTGACCAGATGGCTGTTCACCTTCCCCTGTCAAATGAGGCCATCCTGGAAGCACAGATCCTGATGCTCCAGAGCCATAACATCCTGAATCCTGCTAACGGTGCTCCTATCACCGTGCCGTCTCAGGATATGGTACTTGGTCTTTACTATATCACCAAGATTCGTCCGGGTGCCAAGGGTGAGGGCCTCACTTTCTATGGACCTGAAGAGGCAATCATTGCCCACAATGAGGGTAAGTGCGACCTCCATGCTCAGGTAAAGGTAGTCGTTGACGATGTGGATGAGAATGGCCACAAGATCAAGCATATGGTAGAAACCTCTGTGGGTCGTGTTATCGTTAATGACATCGTGCCCAAAGCCGTAGGTTTTGTCAACAAGATCATTTCCAAGAAGTCACTCCGCGACATCATTGCCGATGTTATTAACAAGGTTGGCTTTGCTGAGGCTTGTGAGTTCCTTGATGGTATCAAGAACCTTGGTTATCGCATGGCCTATCTCGCAGGTCTCTCGTTCAACCTCGACGATATCATTATCCCTGAGGAGAAGGCAGAACTTGTGGAGAAAGGTAACAATGAAGTACAGCAGATTACCGACAACTATAATATGGGTTTCATCACCGACAACGAACGTTACAATCAGGTTATCGATGCTTGGACGCATGTAAACAACCGTTTGCGCGACGTGCTGATGAAGGAGATGACCGAGGCCGACCAGGGATTCAATGCCGTCTATATGATGCTTGACTCTGGTGCCCGTGGTTCTAAGGACCAGATTGCACAGCTGGCTGGTATGCGTGGTCTGATGGCTAAGCCTCAGAAGGCTGGTGCAGAAGGACGTGGTACGATTGAGAACCCGATTCTTTCTAACTTTAAGGAGGGTATGTCTGTGCTGGAGTACTTCATCTCTACCCACGGTGCCCGTAAAGGTCTTGCCGATACCGCTATGAAAACGGCTGACGCCGGTTACCTGACCCGTCGTCTGGTTGACGTTAGCCATGACGTGATTATCAATGAGGAAGACTGCGGAACGCTCCGCGGACTGGTCTGCACGGCTCTGAAAAATGGTGATGAGACAATTGCCAGCCTTTCTGAGCGTATCTTGGGTCGCGTTTCCGTTCATGATATCCTTGACCCTCACACAGGTGATTTGATCATTCCTGCAGGTGAGGAAATCACGGAGTCAGTAGCACACCGTATCGAGGAATCAGGAATCGAGAGTGTGGAAATCCGTTCGGTGCTCACCTGTGAGTCGAAGAAGGGCGTCTGCATGAAGTGTTACGGCCGTAACCTCGCCACTCAGCGCATGGTTCAGAAAGGTGAGGCTGTCGGTGTGATTGCCGCTCAGGCTATCGGTGAGCCGGGTACGCAGCTGACTCTTCGTACGTTCCACGCCGGTGGTGTGGCTGGTAATGCAGCTGCCAATGCCAGCATTGTGGCAAAGAATGACGCCAAACTGGAGTTTGATGAGCTTCGTACCGTACCTTTCACAGAGGAAGGTGACACAGAGCAGCGCGAGTGTCAGATGGTGGTAAGCCGTCTGTCGGAAGTCCGTTTCGTAGATCCCAATACGAACATCGTACTCTCTACGATGAACGTGCCTTATGGTTCGAGTCTGTATTTCAAGACTAACGACACCGTGAAGAAAGGCGATTTGATTGCCCGTTGGGACCCGTTCAATGCCGTTATCGTTACTGAATATGCCGGTACGCTGAAGTTCCGCGACGTGGTGGAAGGTGCTACCTATAAGGCCGAGACCGACGAAACCACTGGTTTGACTGAAAAGATTATCACCGAAACTCGCGACCGTTCACTCGTTCCTACCTGTGATATCATCGGTAAGGATGGTGAGGTCATCGGTACCTATATCTTCCCCGTAGGCGGTCACGTGGTTGTTGAGGACGGTCAGGTCGTCAAGACTGGTACCACACTGGTCAAGATTCCACGTTCCGTTGCCAAGGGTGGTGATATCACCGGTGGTCTGCCTCGAGTAACTGAGTTGTTCGAGGCTCGTAACCCGAGTAATCCCGCTGTCGTATCAGAAATCGACGGTGAGGTGACGATGGGTAAGGTGAAGCGCGGTAACCGAGAGATTGTCGTTACTTCCAAGACAGGTGAGCAGCGCAAGTATCTCGTGTCTCTGTCCAAGCAGATTCTGGTGCAGGAGCATGATGCCGTACGTGCAGGCACTCCACTTTCCGATGGCGTGATCACACCTAACGATATTCTTGCCATTAAAGGCCCGACGGCTGTTCAGGAGTATATCGTGAACGAAGTACAGGATGTGTATCGCCTGCAGGGTGTGAAGATCAACGACAAGCACTTTGAGATTATCGTCCGTCAGATGATGCGTAAGGTGCAGATCAATGATCCCGGTGACACCTCGTTCCTGGAGGATGAAGTTGTTGACAAGCTTGACTTCTCTGAAGAGAACGACCGTATCTGGGGTAAGAAGGTGGTCACCGATGCTGGTGATTCTGAGGTGCTCCAGAAGGGACAGATCATTACGGCTCGCAAGCTGCGCGACGAGAACTCTATGCTGAAGCGTCGTGACATGAAGACCGTTCAGGTGCGTGATGCCGTTCCTGCCACTTCTACTCAGATCCTGCAGGGTATCACCCGTGCTGCCCTTCAGACCAAGAGCTTCATGTCGGCTGCTTCGTTCCAGGAGACGACGAAGGTGCTCAACGATGCCGCTATCCGCGGTAAGGTTGACCATCTGGAGGGTATGAAGGAGAACGTGATTTGCGGTCACCTCATCCCGGCAGGTACTGGTCAGCGTGAGTTTGAGAAGATTGTGGTGGGCAGCCGCGAGGAATACGAGCGTATGCAGGCCAACAAGAAGAATGTGCTTGACTTCGCTGACCGCGAACTGGTCAACGATTAAGCATAAATCACAATAGAATAGGGCAGAGACCTCGGGTCGCTGCCCTATCATTTAAACCTTAAAATAGTTATGGGAAAGATTATATTGACAGGCGACCGTCCTACCGGGCGCTTGCATCTTGGTCACTACGTAGGCTCTCTGCGCCGTCGCGTAGAGTTGCAGAATGAAGGCGACTACGACAAGATGTTCGTATTTATTGCTGATGTTCAGGCGTTGACCGACAATGCAGACAATCCTGAAAAGGTTCGTCAGAATATTATAGAGGTGGCCTTAGACTATCTCTCCGCAGGCTTGAATCCGGAAAAGGTGACCATGTTTATTCAGTCGATGATTCCGGAACTGGCCGAGTTGACGGTTTATTATATGAATCTGGTCAACGTAGGACGTTTGCAGCGCAATCCTACCGTGAAGACCGAACTTCAGATGCGCAACTTCGGCGAGGGTGTTCCTGTAGGATTCTTCACCTATCCGATATCTCAGGCTGCCGATATTACGGCCTTCAAAGCCACGACAGTGCCTGTAGGTGAGGACCAGAAGCCTATGTTGGAGCAGTGTAACGAGATTGTGCGCCGTTTCAACCAAATCTATGCTCCCGTACTCGTGGAGCCTCAGATAATGCTGCCCACCAATCAGGTCTGTATGCGCCTGCCGGGTATTGACGGCAATGCAAAGATGTCAAAGTCGCTGGGCAACTGTATTTACCTGAGTGATGAGCAGAAGGAAGTGGAGAAGAAAGTGAAGTCGGCCTATACTGACCCCGCTCACCTGCAGGTGGAAGATCCGGGCCATGTGGAAGGCAATGTCGTGTTCACTTACCTCGATGCCTTTGCTACGGATGATGACTTCGTGCAGTTCTGGCCTGACTATAAGAATCTCGATGAGGTGAAAGACCACTATCGTCGCGGCGGCTTGGGCGATATGAAGTGCAAAAAGTTCCTGATGAAAGTGTTGAACGACCGTCTGGAGCCGATTCGTCAGCGTCGTCACGAGTTTGAAAAGGATATTCCTGAAGTCTATAATATCCTGAAGAAAGGTTCTGAAGCAGCCCGTGAGGTTGCTGCACAGACACTCCATGAGGTGAAAGAAGCTATGCGTATCAATTATTTTGATGACGCAGCGCTCATTCAGGAGCAGGCAGAAAAGTATCGCAGCAAATAAAAACTGTGACTTTATTTCTTGAAAAAAACATCTATTCCCCTGTCAACTTCAATACTGACAGGGGACTTTTTTGTTCTTGATAATCAATTTTTATCATCAAAAGTATATCAACTCCTTTTTTTTATGTAATTTTGCACCGGAATTTTGATGATATGGGTAAAAGGTTAGAATTATTGTTGTTGATGTGCTGCCTTCTGTGCACATCATGTTTTAAGGATGAACCGCTCAATGATGAGTGTGACATTGAATCCGCCTACGTTCATGTGGACGATGTGAATGCTGTCTTCTATAGTGCTAAGGATACCTTGGTCTCTGTGCTTTACACCAACGACAAGGTGGTGTTCAACGTGCGTCGTACGGCCGATGTGAAGAATTTGGCACCCGTCTTTAAGATTACTGATGGTGCTACCATTCAGCCGGCCAACGGCTCGGTGCAGGACTTTACGAATCCCGTCACTTACACTGTGACCTCCCAAGATGGCAAGTACAAGCGTACTTATACCGTAGAATTTGTCAGACAAGCCAGAATGGTCAGCGACGTTTTGAAGTTTGATTTTGAGAACTATCGTCCTGACAGTAAGTTCAAGACCTTCTATGAATGGTTTGAACTGGACGAAGATGGCAAAGAATGGCCTAAGTCGTGGGCAAACGGAAACATCGGCTACGGTCTTACTGGAGGAGGCTCCAGTGCCGATGCATATCCTACTACTGTGCTGAAAGAAGGCTACGATGGTGCTGCCCTGAAATTGGTGACCCTTTCCACGGGAACCTTAGGCGCTTGGGCCAAGAAGTATATTGCAGCCGGAAACCTGTTCCTCGGTGAATTCAATCTGGCCTTAGCTACTACGGAACCTTTGAAATCTACCCGTTTCGGAGTGAAATTCGGCCGCAAACCGATCAAGATGACCGGTTATTATCAGTACAAACCGGGCAGTCCTTTCAAGGATGCCCAGAATAATGATGTGGACCGTAAAGATAAGGGAGATATCTATGCTGTTTTCTTCCGTAACGAAGACGAGAATGGTAATGAAGTCGTTCTCTATGGCGATGATGTGCTGACGAATAAGCATATTGTGGCAAAGGCCCGTATTGAGAACATGGAGGATACTAAAGGCGAGTGGAAAACATTCGAGATCCCGTTCGTTTACGACAAGGAGATTGACCTCGACCTGTTGGATGCCAATGGCTATAGCCTGACGGTGTGCTTCTCGTCGAGCATCGATGGCGCTACGTTTGAAGGTGCTATCGGTAGCACATTGCTGATAGATAAAGTAAGAATTGAATGTGAAGAGGAGGCTGAATGATGAAAAGACTGTCAATAATAATCTTGTCGGTGCTGTTTTCGGCAACGGCGGTATGGAGTGTTGAACACGAAGGCCAATCTTCCTGGACCCTCAAGGGTAGGGTAGGTTATAGTATCGGAGGCACTGCCCCCATCGGTATGCCTGCCACCATCCGTAAACTCAACAAGTTTGAACTGAAGCCCAATTTCTCGCTGGGGCTTGACGTGCAGAAGAATTTCTGGGGAAAATGGGGACTTCAAGGCGGCGTGCGTCTTGAAAACAAGGGCATGGGCATTGATGCCACCGTGAAGTCTTATTATATGGACCTGGTACGTGGCGGTCAGTCGCTTGACGGACGTTTTACAGGCAGGGTGAAGACAGACGTAACACAGTATATGTTTACCATCCCTGTCAGTGCCACTTTCCAGCCGTCAGCGAGTGTACTCCTTTACGCCGGCCCCTATCTTTCCGTTCTCACCCGCAAGGATTTCGACGGATATGTCTATAACGGCTATCTGCGCAAAGGCAATCCTACAGGCGAGAAAGTGGAAATGGGCGACGATGAAGGTTCGCGCGGTTACTATGAATTCGAAAATGACATGCGTCCATTGCAGTTTGGCATCAATGTGGGTGCTGATTGGCGTGTTTGGCAAAGGTTCGGGCTTTATGCCAATCTCTCATGGGGACTCACAGGCGTGTTTAAGAGTGATTTCAAGACAGTGGAGCAGACGCTCTATCCCATCTATGGAACAATAGGTATAACATATCAAATCAAATAAGAGATGAAGAAATTCTTTACATTGCTAAGTATGGTCATGCTGTCGATGACGGCATTGGCCGGTACTGATAACCAACCAAACATTCTGAACGGAGGCTTCGAAGACTGGGGAAAGTATAATGATGCTGCTGCCTCTGAGGTTGCAGAACCCCGTTATTGGCATTCTTTCAGCAGTGCATACGGATCTTTATTAGCTTTTGCGGGAGACCATTGCTACAAGAGTACGGACGCTCATAGCGGAAGTTATAGTGCCATGATAAAGGCTAGCTCTTTCTGGGGTATAGTAGCTAACGGAACGATGACTACCGGTCGTCTGAAAGCTGGGGCAGCTGTAGCAAATCATCCTGATAATCATTCCGAACTGGATATGAGCAGTACAGAAAAAGACGATAATGGCGATCCTTTCTATCAGGTGCTAGAAGCCCGTCCGGATTCCATCGTGTTTTGGGTGAAATATTCTACGGGCAAGGCTGGTACAAAAGCCAATATGAGTGCCTATATCACCGATGGCACTTACTATCAGGCACCCGAAGATAAGACCTATAATAATAAGGTGGGATGGGCTGAGAATCCCAACATCGCTGCTTGCACGGAATGGACACGCATCAGCGTACCTTTTACGTACGCGGACAACGGTCTTGAACCCAAAGCCATAATGGTCACTTTCTCTACTTGCGCCACTCCTGGCGGAGGCAGTGAAAAAGACGTATTGCTCGTTGACGACGTGGAACTGATCTACAAATCGTCAACCGAGGATACAGGAACTTCCTATACTGATGACCTGGTGGTGAAGGTAAAGACTGGTGACGAAGAGCAGTCAACAACTATTCCGTCGAGCACGATCAATATCAGCCAGAACGGCGATGGTTCCTACAAACTGTCTATCAAGGATTTCAAGTTAGGAGAAGGTATGACGTTGGGCGACGTTGTGGCTGACAATCTTACGGGTACGACCGAAGGTGATTTCACAACAATCAAGATGAGCGGGGTGCCTGTCAAATTAAGCAATGAAATGTATGCGGCCGCACTTGGCGATCTGAATATCAATATCGATGCCAAGTTCACAGCCGACAAGCTCTACGCCTTGATAGATCTGGATGTGACTATTCTCGGACAGGTGGTTCATGTGATATTCGGCAGTCCCTTCATCGATACTGGCATCGGACAGGCTTCAGCAAACCGCCAATCGGATTCGGATCAGGTCTATGGCATCGGCGGACAGCGCATCAGCCGTGCAGCTGCCTCTGGCCTCTATATCGTTAACGGAAAGAAAGTAATCAAGAAATAAAGATATACCATTATGGCAGACAATAATCAGAACAACGGGCAGTTACAGCTGGAACTGACTCCCGACGTGGCTCAAGGTGAGTATTCAAACCTGGCCATGATTATCCACTCGCATTCAGAGTTTATTATCGATTTCGCCGCCATGCTGCCCGGCTTGCAGAAGGCTAAGGTGAAGAGCCGTGTCATCCTGGCTCCCGAGCATGCCAAGCGTCTGCTTGCTGCTCTTCAGGAGAACATCATGCGCTACGAACATGAATACGGAAAAATAGAGATTCCTAATCAGACTCCACGTACTGCAACCCCGTTTGGTACTCCAAAAGGCGACGCATAAGTGATAAAAATCGTTAACGAAGGCTATACTTTGCTAATATTTGGCAAGTATAGCCTTTTTGTTTTATATATAATTAGGTGGTTTCAAAGAAACTTCGTACCTTTGCAGCCCAAAATAGTCCCTTGGGGCTATTGTGCACATATTCGAATACAAATAAATATATATATAAATTAAAATAGTAAAGTAAAATGCCTACAATTTCACAATTGGTAAGAAAAGGCAGAAAGGCACTTGTTGACAAGAGCAAGTCGCCCGCTCTGGACTCATGTCCTCAGCGTCGTGGCGTTTGTGTACGTGTTTACACAACGACCCCGAAGAAGCCTAATTCGGCTATGCGCAAAGTAGCCCGTGTTCGTTTGACTAACCAGAAGGAGGTTAACTCCTACATTCCTGGAGAAGGCCACAACCTGCAGGAGCACTCTATCGTGCTCGTTCGCGGTGGTCGTGTAAAGGACCTTCCTGGTGTACGTTATCACATCGTTCGTGGAACGTTGGATACTGCTGGTGTGGCTAACCGCACTCAGCGTCGTTCCAAGTACGGTGCTAAGCGTCCTAAGGCTAAGAAGTAATTTGGCCTGAAAAGAAAAAGTGCCCAGCTACTGCTGGAGATAGCGGAAGCGGGGCACTTCCTTCAAAAGTAACAAAAATCGTTTTGCTGGAGAATTGTTAACGACAGGTTGAGTAAATGTCCGGGAGCGGACGTTGAAGAACAAAGAAACAGACAACCCCAAGCAGAATATAATTATTAAATAACAAAATGAGAAAAGCAAAACCAAAGAAGCGTGTGATCCTGCCGGATCCAGTCTTCAACGACCAGAAGGTCTCAAAGTTCGTGAATCATCTGATGTATGACGGTAAGAAGAATACATCGTATGAAATTTTCTACAAGGCTCTCGACATTGTGAAGGAGAAGATGGCTAATGAGGAGAAACCTGCCCTCGAGATTTGGAAGCAGGCCCTCGACAATATCACACCCCAGGTGGAGGTGAAGAGCCGTCGTATCGGTGGTGCCACTTTCCAGGTTCCTACCGAAATCCGTCCCGACCGTAAGGAGAGTGTTTCAATGAAGAATATGATTCAGTTTGCCCGTAAGCGTGGCGGTAAGTCTATGGCCGACCGTCTGGCTGCTGAGATTATGGACGCCTACAACAACCAGGGTGGTGCCTTCAAGCGTAAGGAAGATATGCACCGCATGGCTGAGGCTAACCGTGCATTCGCTCATTTCCGCTTTTAATTGATTAGGTAAAAAGATAAAGGATAAAAAGAAATGGCAAAGCACGATTTACATTTGACTCGTAATATCGGTATCATGGCTCACATCGATGCCGGTAAGACAACTACCTCTGAGCGTATCCTCTTCTACACCGGTAAGACCCACAAGATTGGTGAGGTGCACGACGGTGGTGCAACGATGGACTGGATGGCTCAGGAACAGGAGCGTGGTATCACCATCACTTCTGCTGCTACCACTTGTTTCTGGAACTATAACAACAAACAGTTTAAGATCAACCTGATCGACACTCCGGGACACGTTGACTTCACTGCTGAGGTGGAGCGTTCACTGCGTGTGCTCGATGGAGCCGTGGCTACCTACTGTGCAGTGGGTGGTGTGCAGCCCCAGTCAGAGACCGTTTGGCGTCAGGCTGACAAGTATAACGTTCCCCGTTTGGGTTACGTCAACAAGATGGACCGTTCTGGTGCCAACTACTTTGACGTACTGCAGCAGATGAAGGACGTACTGGGTGCCAACCCTGTTTCGCTGGTTATTCCTATCGGCCAGGAGGAAACTTTCAAGGGTGTGGTTGACCTGCTCAAGATGAAGGCTATCATCTGGCATGATGAGACCCAGGGTGCAGAGTTCGAAATCGATGAAATTCCCGACGACCTGAAAGACGAGGCTCAGGAGTGGCGCGACAAGCTTGTCGAGACTGCCGCTGAGTTCGACGAGGCTCTGATGGAGAAGTTCTTCGACGATCCCAACTCTATCACCGAGGAAGAACTGATTGCTGCTATCCGTAAGGGTACCATCGCTATGGAGTGTGTTCCCATGCTCTGCGGTTCTTCGTTCAAGAACAAGGGCGTTCAGACCCTGCTCGACTATGTTTGTGCATTCCTGCCCTCACCGCTGGATACTCCCGCCATCGTGGGTGAGAATCCCGATACCGGTGAAGAAGAAGACCGTAAGCCCTCTGAGGACGAGCCCACATCGGCTCTGGCCTTCAAGATTGCTACCGACCCCTATGTTGGCCGTCTGGTATTCTTCCGCGTCTATTCTGGTAAGGTGGAGGCTGGTTCGTACGTGTTCAACACCCGTTCCGGCAAGAAGGAGCGCGTGAGCCGTTTGTTCCAGATGCACTCTAACAAGCAGAACCCCATGGACAGCATCGACGCCGGTGATATCGGTGCAGGTGTAGGTTTCAAGGATATCCGTACGGGTGACACCCTCTGCGACGAGGCTCATCCTATCGTGCTGGAAAGCATCTCATTCCCCGACACCGTGATTTCTATCGCTGTGGAGCCCAAGAGCCAGGCCGACATTGCCAAGCTCGACAACGGTCTTGCCAAGCTGGCCGAGGAAGACCCCACATTCACCGTTCATACCGACGAGCAGAGCGGCCAGACCGTTATCTCTGGTATGGGTGAGCTTCACCTCGACATCATTATCGACCGTCTGAAGCGTGAGTTCAAGGTTGAGTGTAACCAGGGTAAGCCTCAGGTGAACTACAAGGAGGCCATCACCAAGACTGTTGAGAACCATCGTGAGGTTTACAAGAAGCAGTCGGGTGGTCGCGGTAAGTTCGCTGACATCATCGTCAACGTAGGTCCTGTGGACGACGATTGGGATGTGAAGGAGAACGGCGGTCTGCAGTTCGTCAACGAAGTGAAGGGCGGTAACGTGCCTAAGGAGTTCATCCCCTCTGTACAGAAGGGCTTTGAGGATGCCATGAAGAACGGTGTTCTGGGTGGCTATCCCATGGATTCGCTGAAGGTTGTGCTGCTCGACGGTTCTTTCCACCCTGTTGACTCCGACCAGCTCTCATTCGAACTGGCTGCCCGTTTCGCCTACAAGGCTGTTTGCCAGAAGGCCGGCCCCGTGCTGATGGAGCCTATCATGAAGCTCGAGGTTGTTACTCCCGAGGAGAATATGGGTGACGTGATCGGTGACCTTAACAAGCGCCGTGGTCAGGTAGAAGGTATGGAAGAGGGCCGCAGCGGTGGCCGTATCATCAAGGCCATGGTTCCCCTGGCAGAGATGTTCGGTTATGTAACTGCCCTGCGTACCATCACTTCCGGCCGTGCCACCAGCTCTATGGAGTATGACCATCATGCTCCGCTGTCTTCAAGCATTGCCAAGACTGTGCTCGAAGAGGTGAAGGGCCGTGTTGACCTGGTATAAGACAAGTAGGAGTCTGCCGCTGAGCAAATGACTCTTTAGCGGCACTCCTCTTTCAATATCTATATTAATAACAATTAAATTTCAAAACAAAATGAGTCAGAAAATTCGTATCAAGCTGAAGAGCTACGACCACCAGTTGGTTGACAAGTCAGCAGAGAAGATTGTGAAGGCTGTGAAAGCTACAGGCGCCATCGTTAGCGGTCCTATTCCCCTTCCCACTCACAAACGTATCTTCACCGTTAACCGCTCAACCTTCGTTAACAAGAAGGCTCGCGAGCAGTTCCAGTTGTCAGACTACAAGCGTCTGATTGACATCTACAGCTCAACTGCCAAGACCGTTGACGCGCTGATGAAGCTCGAACTCCCCAGCGGTGTAGAAGTTGAAATCAAGGTGTAATCATCATTGAACACAATTTATAAGGCGGTGCATCCCAGCAAAGGATGCGCCGCTTTTTCATTTTTCTGAATGATACTGCCACTCTGCCACTTCCCCTTTATGAGCAAGCACACTGATTTCTACAAGGAAAATTTAAAGCAAAAAATTATTCACAGTGAGGTGTATCTGTTTGTTGGCCAATGTTTTACGGTGAAGGGTTTTGTGTCCCCTTGCTCCCGCTCGTTGGAAGCCTTGCTTCCACCCATTAGAAACAACGCTTCCAGACTTTGGAAGCGTGCTTTCCACTCATCAGAAGCAAAACATCATCCGGTGGCTTCCAAAACATCATCCAGCGGCTCGCAAAGTATCATCCGTCCGAGTGCAAAGTATCATCCGCTGGAGGACAAAGTAAGTTAGTTTGTACCTCAAAACATCATCAAACGGAAGCCAAAACATCATCCGATGAAGAACAAACTAATTTACTTTGTCGTGCGAAACACGATTGATTGTAACGCAATTAATCATCAATATCTTATGATCTTTGTATCGGATATCTTTGTGTCGGAAGAACTTGTTGCATATTAGCATTTGCACACCAGCACTCCCTAAATCAGGGCGGACTGATGTGGCTGTTTTCAACCCTTCACGTCAAAGTCTTGACTGTCAAGAAAATACATGAAACGGTGAGGGGTTTAAAAATGTTTTTAAGTCTATAGTATATAAGATGATTACAAGACTTTTGTACTACGCGTACTCTATTTGACTGTAAGGATACAGGCGTTAGCGACTAGAAATGAAGGGGGAGACTTTCTTTTGTCAATAAAAAATAATGAAAAATATTTGGTGGAAAGGAAAAAAGTTTGTACCTTTGCACCCGCTAAAAAGTGTATTGCGCTGGCTTTGAGGCTAACAATACCCTGATAAAGAGCAACTTAGCCTTCGAAGACGAAGCGACTGAAGTTCCTTTTTAAGTGGGTTGGTGAGCATCAAGCGGCAACAGTCACTTAAAAAGGAACAAATTTATTATATATAGTAACATTATTAATTATTAATTGAAATGCCAGGATTATTAGGAAAGAAAATCGGAATGACATCCGTTTTCAGTGCCGACGGCAAGAATGTGCCGTGCACTGTTATCGAAGCCGGTCCTTGTGTTGTTACTCAGGTGAAGACTGTGGAGAAGGATGGCTATGAGGCCGTTCAGCTCGCTTTTGGTGAGAAGAAGGAAAAGAATACCACCAAGGCTATGCAGGGTATCTTCAAGAAGGCTGGTACAACACCAAAGCGCCACTTGGCCGAGTTCAAGTTTGACGAGGAGTTGAACCTCGGAGACACCGTTACGGTGGAAATCTTCAACGACACTGCCTTCGTGGACGTCGTTGGTACCTCTAAGGGTAAAGGTTTCCAGGGTGTTGTGAAGCGTCATGGATTCGGTGGTGTGGGTCAGGCCACTCACGGTCAGGACGACCGTCTTCGCAAGCCGGGTTCTATCGGTGCTTGTTCTTACCCCGCAAAGGTGTTCAAGGGCATGCGCATGGGCGGCCAGATGGGTGGCGACCGTGTGACGACTCAGAACCTGAGAGTGTTAAAGGTAATACCAGAGAGCAACCTTCTGATCGTGAAGGGCAGCGTGGCTGGTTTTAATGGTTCAACCGTAATTATTAACAAGTAATGGAAATTAACGTATTGAATATCAAAGGTCAGGAGACCGGACGTAAGGTTACGTTAAATGACGCAATCTTCGGTATTGAACCTAACGACCACGTTCTGTATCTGGACGTGAAGCAGTATCTGGCCGACCAGCGTCAGGGTACTCATAAGTCAAAGGAGCGCAGTGAGCATGCCGGTTCTACGCGCAAGCTGATCCGCCAGAAGGGTAGTGGTGGTGCACGTCGTGGTGACATCAATTCTCCTGTGCTGGTAGGTGGTGGCCGCGTGTTCGGTCCGAAGCCCCGCGACTATCGTTTCAAGCTGAACAAGAAGGTGAAGCAGCTGGCTCGCAAGAGTGCGCTGACTTACAAGGCTCAGGATGGTGCTATCCTCGTGGTTGAAGACTTCACGATGGATGCTCCCAAGACCAAGGAGTTCATCGATATCACGAAGAACCTGAAGGTGGATGGCAAGAAAGTGCTCCTTCTGACGGCTGAGAACAACAAGAACGTGTATTTGTCGGCTCGCAACCTGCAGCGTACTGAGGTTATGGAGGCATCTATGCTCAATGCCTACAAGGTGTTGAATGCTGACGTGCTTGTGATGACCGAGAATTCGCTGAAGGCTATCGACGGAATCTTAAACAAGTAAAAAGGAGACATCAGATATGGCATTTATCATCAAACCGTTGGTCACTGAGAAGATGACCAAGATTACAGACAAGCAGCCGAACCGTTATGGCTTCATTGTTCGCCCTGAGGCTAACAAGCTCCAGATTAAGAGCGAGGTAGAGAGCCAGTACAACGTGACGGTAGAGGATGTGAACACAATGAGATATGCTGGCAAGCGCTCGGCCCGCTATACGAAGGCAGGCTTGGTGAAGGGCCAGAAGATTGCGTTCAAGAAAGCAATCGTTACTCTGAAGGAGGGCGATACAATTGATTTTTACAGCAATATTTAAATAAGAAATGGCAGTACGTAAATTAAAGCCGGTTACTCCCGGTCAAAGACACAAGGTTATTGGCACGTTCGAGGATATTACTGCATCCGTGCCAGAGAAGTCTCTCGTTTACGGTAAGCGTTCTACCGGTGGTCGAAACAACACTGGTAAGATGACTGTGCGCTACATTGGCGGCGGTCACAAGCAGAAGTATCGTATCATCGACTTCAAGCGAGAGAAAGATGGTGTTCCAGCTGTAGTGAAGACTATCGAGTACGATCCTAACCGTTCGGCTCGCATTGCTCTTCTGTTCTACGCTGATGGTGAAAAACGTTACATTATTGCTCCTAATGGACTGCAGGTGGGTGCTACGCTGCTCTCCGGTGCTGAGGCAGCACCTGAGGTAGGTAATGCTCTTCCCTTGGCAAACATCCCCGTGGGTACGGTGATTCACAACATCGAGCTCCGTCCGGGTCAGGGTGCCAAGATGGTTCGTTCGGCAGGTAACTTTGCTCAGCTTACTTCTCGTGAAGGCAGTTATTGTGTGATTAAGCTCCCTTCGGGTGAAACCCGCAAGGTGTTGAGCGCTTGTAAGGCAACCGTTGGTGTTGTAGGCAACGCCGACCACGCTCTGGAGCAGTCAGGTAAGGCTGGTCGCTCTCGCTGGTTGGGCCGTCGTCCTCACAACCGTGGTGTAGTGATGAACCCGCATGATCACCCGATGGGTGGTGGTGAAGGCCGTCAGAGCGGTGGACACCCACGTTCTCGTAAGGGTCTGTACGCTAAGGGTCTGAAGACACGTGCACCTAAGAAGCACTCAAACAAGTACATTATTGCACGAGCTAATAAAAAATAATTAAGTAAACTGAAGTAAATTATGAGTCGTTCACTTAAAAAAGGTCCATACATCAACGTATCACTCGAGAAGAAGATTCTCGCCATGAATGAGAGTGGTAAGAAGAATGTTGTGAAGACATGGGCCAGAGCTTCAATGATTTCCCCGGACTTCGTGGGACACACTGTAGCAGTTCATAACGGTAACAAATTTATCCCTGTTTACATTACTGAGAACATGGTCGGTCACAAGCTCGGAGAGTTTGCCCCCACGCGCCGTTTCGGTGGCCATGCCGGTAACAAGAAGTAAACGAAGGGCTAAACCATTTAAAAAAGAAGTATAATAATGGGAGCAAGAAAACATATTTCGGCTGAAAAAAGAAAAGAAGCCCTCAAGACATTGTATTTTGCAAAGCTCAATGGCGTGCCCAGCAGCCCCCGCAAGATGCGTTATGTCGTTGACATGATCCGCGGTATGGAAGTAAACCGCGCTCTTGGCGTTCTGAAATTCTCCAAGAAGGCAGCAGCTGCCGATGTGGAGAAGCTTCTCCGCTCTGCTATCAACAACTGGGAACAGAAGAATGATCGCAAGGCAGAGGATGGCGAACTCTATATCTCTAAGGTCTTCGTTGACGAAGGCGTTACAATGAAACGTATGAGACCCGCCCCTCAGGGCCGTGGCTACCGCATTCGCAAGCGTTCGAACCACGTGACTCTGTTTGTGGACGCTAAAACTAATGATGTAAAAGAATAAGTATGGGACAGAAAGTTAATCCAATTAGCAACCGTCTGGGCATTATCCGCGGTTGGGACTCAAACTGGTTTGGTGGCAAGAACTTCGGTGACAACCTGGTGGAAGACCAGAAGATCCGCAAGTATCTGAACGAGCGTCTGGCTAAGGCCAGCGTGAGCAAGATCGTCATCGAGCGCACACTGAAGCTGGTCACCATCACTATCTGCACTGCCCGTCCGGGTATCGTCATTGGTAAAGGTGGTCAAGACGTTGACAAGTTGAAGGAAGAGTTGAAGAAGTTGTACAAGAAGGACATCCAGATCAACATCTTCGAAATCAAGAAACCCGAGCTCGACGCTACGATTGTGGCTAATAACGTTGCACGCCAGATTGAGGGCAAGATTGCTTATCGCCGTGCAATCAAGATGGCTGTGGCCAACACGATGCGTGCCGGTGCTGAGGGTATCAAAATCCAGATCTCTGGCCGTCTGAACGGTGCTGAAATCGCACGTAAGGAAATGTTCAAGGAGGGTCGTACTCCGCTGCACACTTTCCGTGCCGATATCGACTACTGTCAGGCAGAGGCTCTTACCAAGGTTGGTCTGCTCGGTATCAAGGTGTGGATCTGCCGCGGTGAGGTTTACGAGAAGCGCGACCTGGCTCCCAACTTCGCTCAGGAGAAGCAGGGTGGTCGTGGCAACAACGGCGGTGGACGTCGTGAGGGCCGCGGTGGTCGCAAGAGAAACAATAATCGTTAAAAGAAAGAATTATCATGTTACAGCCAAAAAGAGTAAGATATAGAAGACCTCAGGATGGTCGTGGCAATAAAGGCAACGCCCACAGAGGTACGCAGCTGGCTTTCGGCTCATTCGGCATCAAGACTATGGATGCCAAGTGGATTGACAGCCGTCAGATTGAGGCCGCCCGTGTAGCCATCAACCGCTACATGAACCGTGAAGGTCAGGTCTGGATTCGTATTTTCCCTGATAAGCCCATTACCCGCAAGCCTGCCGACGTACGTATGGGTAAAGGTAAGGGTGATCCCGCAGGATGGGTTGCACCGGTAACTCCCGGTCGTATTCTCTTCGAAGTAGAAGGCGTTCCTTTTGACGTAGCCAAGGAGGCTCTCCGCCTCGGTGCTCAGAAGTTGCCGGTAAAGTGCAAGTTTGTTGTTAGACGTGATTACGATAAAAACGCATAATTAAGATGAAGAAAAGTGATTTCAAAGGCCTCGACACCAAGGAATTGGCCGAGCGCATCGATACAGAAGTAGCCAAGTTGCAGAACATGAAGCTCAACCACGCTATCACTCCGCTGGAGAATCCTTCTCAGATTAAGGCTGCGCGTCGTGATATCGCACGTATGAAGACAGAACTTCGTCAGAGAGAACTTAACAAATAACAATGGTCCAGATGGAAACAAGAAATTTAAGAAAAACAAGACAGGGTGTCGTTATCAGCAACAAGATGGATAAAACCATTGTTATTGCCTCTAAGTTCAAGGAGAAGCACCCGATCTATGGTAAGTTTGTCCAGAAGACAAAGAAGTACCATGCACATGATGAGAAGAATGAGTGCCAGGTAGGTGATACCGTGCTCATTATGGAGACCCGTCCTTTGTCAAAGACAAAGCGCTGGAGATTAGTTTCAATAATTGAAAAAGCTAAGTAATTATGATACAGGCAGAATCAAGACTTACCGTATGTGATAACAGCGGTGCACGCGAGGCTCTCTGCATCCGTGTGCTGGGTGGTACCCGCCGCCGTTATGCAAGTGTTGGTGACGTGATTGTTGTTGCTATCAAGAACGCCATCCCAACGAGTGATGTAAAAAAAGGTGCAGTATCTAAGGCTTTGATTGTTCGCACGAAGAAGGAAATCCGCCGCGCTGATGGTTCTTACATCCGCTTCGACGATAACGCTTGCGTGCTGCTGAACAATGCTGGTGAGCTTCGCGGTAGCCGTATCTTCGGCCCCGTGGCCCGTGAGTTGCGTGCAGTTAACATGAAGGTCGTTTCTTTGGCACCTGAGGTTCTTTAATCAATCAAAAAGAATAAAGTAATGGCAAAGATACATATTAAGAAAAACGATACAGTGATTGTCCTGGCCGGTGAGGATAAGGGCAAGACTGGCAAGGTGCTCCAGGTTCTCAGAGAGAAGGAGCGTGCCATCGTTGAGGGTGTGAACATGGTCAGCAAGAGCCAGAAGCCTTCTGCCAAGAACCCTCAGGGCGGCATCGTGAAGCAGGAAGCACCTATTCATATCTCAAATTTAAGTCTGATCGACCCCAAGAGTGGCAAGGCTACTCGTGTCAGCATCAAGCATGAGGGCAAGAATGTGGTTCGCATCGCTAAAAAGTCAGGGGAGGTTATCAAATAATGAATACAGCACAGTTAAAGAAAGAGTATAAGGAGCAGATTGCTCCCGCTCTGAAGAAGCAGTTCAACTACTCTTCTGCCATGCAGATTCCGGTGTTGAAGAAGATTGTGGTGAACATGGGTCTCGGCGACGCTACTCAGGATAAGAAGATTATCGACGTGGCTATCAACGAACTCACGGCTATCACCGGTCAGAAGGCTGTGGCTACCTACTCTAAGAAGGATATCGCCAACTTCAAACTGCGTAAGAAGATGCCTATCGGCGTGATGGTAACGCTGCGTCGTGAGCACATGTATGAATTCCTGGAGAAGCTCGTGCGCGTGGCTCTGCCCCGTATCCGCGACTTCAAGGGTATCGAGAGCAGACTCGATGGCCGTGGCAACTATACGCTCGGTATTCAGGAGCAGATCATCTTCCCTGAGATTAACATCGACCAGATCGACCGCATCCAGGGTATGAACATCACTTTCGTCACCTCTGCACAGACTGATGAAGAAGGATTTGCTCTTCTGAAAGCATTTGGACTTCCTTTCAAGAACGCTAATAAAGATTAAGAGATATGGCAAAAGAATCAATGAAGGCTCGCGAGGTGAAGCGTGCTAAGCTCGTGGCTCGTTATGCTGAGAAGCGCGCAGCCCTGAAGAAGGTTATCGCTACCACCGAGGATCCCGCTGAGGCTTACGAGGCTGCTCGCAAACTGCAGGCTATCCCCAAGAACGCCAACCCTATCCGTCTGCACAACCGTTGCAAGATTACGGGTCGTCCCAAGGGATATATCCGCCAGTTCGGTCTCTCTCGTATTCAGTTCCGTGAGATGGCCAGTGCAGGTCTGATTCCCGGTGTGAAGAAGGCCAGCTGGTAAATCTATCCGGTTATCCGGCTAAAGAAGATTTTTCTATTTAATATTGTCGGGGGAGTCCCGATTAATTAAAACATTTTATACAATGACAGATCCAATAGCAGATTATCTGACGAGGTTGAGAAACGCAATCATGGCTCATCACCGTGTTGTTGAAGTACCAGCTTCAAACATGAAGAAGGAAATCACCAAGATCCTCTTCGAGAAGGGTTACATCCTGAACTACAAGTTCATTGAGGATGGTCCTCAGGGCACTATCAAGGTGGCTCTGAAGTATGACCCCCAAACCAAGGAGAACGCTATCAAAGTTCTCAAGAGAGTGTCCACTCCAGGTCTTCGTAAGTACACTGGCTACAAGGACATGCCGAGAGTTATTAACGGACTGGGTATCGCTATCCTTTCTACGTCCAAAGGTGTTATGACTAACAAGGAAGCTGCCGAACTGAAGATCGGCGGTGAGGTTCTTTGCTACGTTTATTAATTAGGAGGAGATAGAATATGTCAAGAATAGGTAAATTGCCAATCGCTATCCCTGCTGGCGTAACAATCGACATCAAGGACAACGTTGTTAGCGTGAAAGGTCCTAAGGGAGAATTGTCACAGAAGGTTGACCCCTCTATCTGCATCAAGAATGAGGATGGTCATCTCGTATTCGAGATTGACGAGAATAGTCCCGTCAACATCAAACAGAAGCAAGCATTCCACGGCTTGTACCGTGCACTCGTGAACAACATGGTTGTAGGCGTGAGCGAGGGTTACAAGAAGGAAATGGAACTTGTTGGTGTGGGTTACCGCGTAAGCAATCAGGGCAACCTGATTGAGTTCGCTCTGGGTTACACTCACCCCATCTTCATCCAGCTTCCCAAGGAAGTGAAGGTGGAAACCAAGTCAGAGAGGAATCAGAATCCTGTTATTATATTAGAGTCTTGCGACAAGCAGTTGCTGGGTATGATCTGCGCAAAGATCCGCTCGTTCCGTATGCCTGAGCCTTATAAGGGTAAGGGTATCCTGTTCAAGGGTGAGGTTATCCGTAGAAAGTCTGGTAAGTCGGCTTCTGCTAAATAATTTTAATTGATTTTACGATTATGACAACAAAGAAAGTAGAAAGACGAATCAAGATAAAGTTCAGAATTCGCAAGAACGTTAACGGTACGGCCGAGCGCCCCCGTCTGAGCGTGTTCCGCAGCAACAAGCAGATCTATGCTCAGGTTATTAACGATTTGACAGGTAAAACACTCGCATCTGCATCATCACTCGGACTGGAGGCTATGCCTAAGAAGGAGCAGGCTGCCAAGGTTGGCGAGCTTCTCGCTGAAAAGGCTCAGGCTGCCGGTATCACCCAGGTGGTGTTCGACCGTAACGGCTATCTCTATCACGGCCGTGTAAAGGAACTTGCTGATGGCGCACGTAAAGGTGGACTTAAATTCTAAAAGATTATGGCAATGAATAAAGTAAAGATAAATAGTGACGTTGAGTTGAAAGACCGTCTGGTTGCCATCAACCGTGTTACCAAGGTAACAAAGGGTGGTCGCACCTTTACATTCGCTGCTATCGTGGTTGTCGGCGACGGCAACGGCGTGATCGGCTGGGGCCTGGGTAAGGCCGGTGAGGTTACCGCTGCTATCCAGAAGGGTACAGAGGCAGCCAAGAAGAACCTCGTGAAGGTTCCCGTGCTGAAAGGCACAGTCCCCCACGAGATGGAAGCCCGCTTCGGTGGTGCTCAGGTGTTCCTGAAGCCCGCTGCTGCCGGTACAGGTCTGGTGGCCGGTGGTGCTATGCGTGCCGTACTGGAGAGCGTTGGTATCACTGATGTGCTCGCCAAGAGTAAGGGTTCTTCCAATCCTCACAACCTGGTGAAGGCTACAATCCTGGCTCTGAGCCAGATGCGTGATGCCTACACTGTTGCCGGTGAGCGCGGTATCGGTATGAACAAAGTGTTTAACGGATAAATAATTGGAGGTATAAGACAATGGCAACAATTAAGATCAAGCAGATTAAGAGCAAGATTGGTTACCCTGTAGATCAGAAGCGTACACTCCAGTCGCTGGGCCTGCGCAAAATCTCACAGGTTGTTGAAGTGGAGGATACCCCCAGCATCCGTGGCATGATTCGCAAGGTTCATCACCTGGTAACCGTAGTAGAGTAAACTAACGTCAAACGTATTTAAACAGATTCGAATTATGAAGTTACATGAATTAAAACCAGTTGCTGGCTCAACTCACTCTGAGCGCCGCATCGGTCGTGGTACAGGTTCTGGTCTGGGTGGTACTTCTACCCGCGGACACAAAGGTGCCAAGGCTCGTTCTGGTTATAAGAAGAAGATTGGATTCGAAGGTGGTCAGATGCCACTGCAGCGCCGTGTTCCAAAGGCTGGTTTCAAGAATATCAACCATAAGGAGTACTTCGCTGTTAACCTGTCAACTCTTCAGAAACTTGCTGAGACCAAGAACCTCACCAAGATCGGTATCGCCGAGCTGAAGGCTGCAGGTCTCACCAATGGCAAGGAACTCGTGAAGATTCTTGGCAACGGTGAGCTGAAGGCTAAAATCGATGTCGAAGCTAATGCTTTCTCAAAGACAGCCGAAGAGGCAATCAAGGCTGTTGGTGGTAACACAACAATCATTTAAGGAAAATGAAAAAGTTAATTGAGTACCTGAAGAACTGTTGGAAGATTGAGGATCTGCGTCAGCGCATCCTCATCACCATCCTGTTTGTAGCCATCTATCGTTTCGGATCATTCGTAGTGTTGCCAGGCATTAACCCTGGTTTGCTCGAAAAACTCCAGTCGCAGACAGCTGGTGGACTGATGTCGCTTCTCGATATGTTCTCGGGTGGAGCATTTTCTCATGCGTCTATCTTCGCACTGGGAATTATGCCTTACATCTCTGCCTCTATCGTAATGCAGCTTCTGGCAGTGGCAGTGCCTTACTTCCAGAAGATGCAGCGCGAAGGTGAGAGCGGACGTAAGAAGATTATGTGGTACACCCGTGTGCTCACGGTGGCCATCCTGTTCTTCCAGGCTCCTTCTTATCTGCTCAACCTCAAGATGCAGGCTCAGGGTGCTCTCGCATCCGGCATCACTTGGGGTTCGTTCATGATCACCGGAACAATCATCCTTGCTGCAGGTTCCATGTTTATCCTGTGGCTGGGTGAGCGCATCACCGATAAAGGTATTGGAAATGGTATCTCACTGATCATTATGATCGGTATCATCGCCCGTCTGCCCCAGGCTTTCTTCCAGGAAGCAACCAGCCGTTTCACGGCTATCTCTGGCGGTGGTCTGGTGATGTTCATCGTGGAGCTTATCATTCTCTATGTCGTAGTATGTCTGGCAATTCTCCTGGTGCAGGGTGTCCGCAAAGTACCCGTACAGTATGCTAAGCGCCTCGTGGGCAACAAGCAGTACGGTGGTGCTCGCCAGTACATCCCCTTGAAGTTGTTCGCAGCCAATGTGATGCCTATCATCTTTGCTCAGGCTCTGATGTTCATTCCGCTGGCTATCGTACAGTATTCAAGCGACCAGTCTGGCTGGGTTATCCGTAACCTGCTCGATCATCGTTCACTGCTGTATAATATCGTATTTGCAATTCTCATTATTGCGTTTACCTATTTCTATACAGCTATTACGCTGAATCCCACACAGATGGCAGAGGACATGAAGCGCAACAACGGTTTCATTCCCGGTGTGAAGCCCGGTAAGGATACCGCAGAGTATATTGACACCGTGATGAGCCGCATCACGCTGCCTGGTTCGCTCTTCATTGCCTTCATCGCCGTGATGCCTTCGTTTGCCAGCTTGCTCAATGTGCAGGAAGGTTTTGCACAGTTCTTTGGTGGAACGTCTCTTCTGATTCTTGTCGGTGTCGTTATTGACACGCTGACTCAGATTGAGAGTCACCTGATGATGCGCCACTATGATGGTCTGCTCAATTCAGGTCGAATCCGTTCAACCCGTCAGGGCGGTATTCAGGCATACTAATCTGCGCTGATGAAGATCTTTCTGAAAACAGAAGATGAGATTGAGCTGATGCGCCGGGCCAACCAACTTGTTGGCAAGACCCTTGGCGAATTGGCAAAGCATATCAAACCAGGTGTAACGACCCTCCAACTGGATATAATAGCGGAGGAGTTCATCCGCGACAATGGAGCTGTTCCAACGTTCAAGAACTTCCCCAATCCCTATGGAGGGCCGTTTCCCGCAAGCATCTGTACGTCGGTGAATGATGCCGTGGTTCATGGCATACCCGACCAGACAGAACTCCGTGATGGAGATACCATCTCCATTGATTGCGGCACACTGCTCGACGGATTCAATGGCGATTCTGCCTACACTTTCTGCGTAGGAGAAGTCAGCGAGGAAGTCAAAAAACTGCTGAAGACTACCAAGGAGAGTCTCTATCTTGGAATCCAAGCAGCCGTGGCAGGAAATCATCTGGGAGATATTGGCAGTGCTGTACAAGACTATTGCGAGGCCGAAGGCTATGGAATCGTGCGCGAACTTACCGGTCATGGTATCGGCAGAGAAATGCATGAAGACCCACAAGTCCCCAACTACGGCCGGCGTGGTAATGGCACGATGCTTAAGGCATCCATGTGTATTGCTATCGAACCGATGGTTACAATGGGATCACGCGAGATTTACATGATGCCAGATCGCTGGACCATCAAGACTCGCGACGGTAAGCCAGCAGCCCACTTCGAACATACCATTGCCATCAGGCGTGGAAAGTCCGAAATCCTATCTTCGTTTGAAGAAGCAGAACTTATAGAAGGCAAACTTTATTAAAGATTATATGGCAAAACAAGGTGCTATTGAACAAGACGGAACGATTGTGGAGGCATTGTCCAATGCGATGTTCCGCGTGGAACTCGAGAATGGTGTGCCCATCATTGCGCACATCTCCGGAAAGATGAGAATGCACTACATCAAAATCCTGCCCGGCGACAAGGTGAAGGTGGAGATGAGTCCCTATGACCTGACCAAAGGCAGAATCGTGTTCAGATACAAATAAATTATCAGAGATATGAAGACAAGAGCATCATTAAAGAAGCGTACACCCGACTGCAAGATCGTTCGTCGTAAGGGTCGCCTGTATGTGATCAACAAGAAGAACCCTAAGTATAAAACACGTCAGGGCTAAGAAAAAAGTTTGGTTAAAAAAGCATAAAAGGGTAAGAATGACAATTATTATTCTTACCTTTGCATGCTTTTTCGGCAAAATTTCGAAATTTATTATTTTATTTTATTATTTTATTAACAAATGGCAATAAGAATTGTTGGAGTAGATTTGCCCCAGAACAAGCGTGGCGAAATCGCATTGACTTATATCTATGGTATAGGTCGAAGTAGTTCAGCAAAGATATTGGATAAGGCTGGCGTTAGCCGCGACCTGAAGGTCAATGAGTGGAGTGACGACCAGGCAGCCAAGATCCGTGAAATTATCGGCGCTGAATTCAAAGTTGAAGGTGATCTCCGTAGTGAGATCCAGATGAATATCAAGCGACTGATGGATATTGGTTGCTATCGTGGAGTCCGTCATCGTAATGGTCTTCCTGTGCGCGGTCAGAGTACAAAGAACAACGCCCGTACCCGTAAAGGTAAGAAGAAGACTGTTGCTAATAAGAAGAAGGCCACGAAGTAAGTTTAAGGTTTAGTGTTTAAAGTTTAAAGTTTAAAGACAATGGCTAAGAAAACAGTCACAAAGAAAAGAAACGTGAAGGTTGACGCGATTGGTCAGCTGCACGTTCACAGTTCATTCAATAATATCATTGTCTCCTTGGCAAACAGCGACGGTCAGGTGATCTCCTGGTCTTCAGCTGGTAAGATGGGTTTCCGTGGTTCTAAGAAGAACACTCCTTATGCTGCCCAGATGGCTGCCGAGGATTGCGCAAAGGTTGCTTACGACCTGGGTCTGCGTAAAGTGAAAGCCTATGTGAAGGGGCCCGGTAACGGTCGTGAGAGCGCTATCCGTGCCTGCCACGGAGCTGGTATCGAGGTGATGGAGATTATCGACGTAACACCACTGCCACACAATGGTTGCCGTCCTCCAAAGCGTCGTCGTGTATAATTAATGTGTACGGCTATCCGGTTTTCCGGATATCCGGCTAAATAAGATTTTTTTTCAAAATTATGGCAAAGTATATAGGTCCGAAATCTAAAATTGCGCGCCGTTTTGGTGAACCCATCTTTGGCGCCGACAAAGTTTTGTCCAAGAGAAACTTCCCTCCTGGACAGCATGGCAATAATCGTCGTCGCAAGATGTCTGAGTATGGTGTCATGTTGGCAGAGAAGCAGAAGGCTAAGTACACTTATGGTGTACTCGAGCGCCAGTTCCGTAATATGTTTGAGAAGGCAGCTAAGGCTGACGGTATCACCGGTGAGGTGCTGCTGCAGAACCTGGAGAGCCGTCTTGACAACGTAGTGTTCCGTATGGGCATTGCTCCGACTCGTGCCGCTGCACGCCAGTTGGTAGGCCACAAGCACATTGTTGTTGACGGTCAGGTGGTTAACATTCCTTCTTATTCTGTTAAGCCCGGTCAGATTGTGGGTGTTCGCGAGAAGTCAAAGTCTCTCGAGGTTATCGATGCCGCTCTCGCAGGATTCAACCACAGCAAGTATCCCTGGATCGAGTGGGACGAGAACACTAAGAGCGGTAAGTTCCTGCACAAGCCCGAGCGTGCCGACATCCCTGAGAACATTAAGGAGCAGTTAATCGTTGAGTTGTACTCTAAATAAATCATTAAATTAATGGCGATATTAGCATTTCAAAAACCTGATAAAGTAGTGATGCTGGAGGCTAACGACAAATTCGGCAAGTTCGAATTCCGTCCGCTTGAGCCTGGCTTCGGTGTAACCATTGGTAACGCCCTGCGCCGCATTCTCCTTTCATCGCTTGAGGGCTTTGCTATCAACACCATCAAGATTGCTGGTGTGGAGCATGAGTTCTCTTCAGTTCCCGGTGTGAAGGAAGATGTAACCAACATCATCTTGAACCTGAAACAAGTTCGGTTCAAGCAAGTAGTAGAAGAATTCGAGAACGAGAAAGTGAGTATCACCGTCGAGAATTCAACTGAGTTCAAAGCTGGAGATATCAGCAAGTATCTAACTGGATTTGAAGTGTTAAATCCTGATTTGGTGATTTGTCATTTAGATTCAAAAGCCTCGATGCAACTCGATCTTACCATCAATAAGGGACGTGGATATGTTCCCGCTGATGAGAACCGCGAGTTCTGCACCGATGTAAATGTAATCCCCATCGATTCTATTTACACACCAATCCGCAACGTCAAGTTCGCTGTTGAGCCGTACCGTGTCGAGCAGAAGACCGACTACGACAAACTCGTGCTTGAGGTAACTACGGATGGTTCCATTCACCCGAAGGATGCCTTGAAAGAGGCTGCAAAAATCCTTATCTATCACTTCATGCTCTTCTCTGATGAGAAGATTACCCTCGAGAACAATGACGTAGAGGGCAATCAGGAGTTTGATGAGGAAGTACTCCACATGCGTCAGTTGCTCAAGACACGTCTTGTTGACATGAACCTCTCCGTTCGTGCTCTCAACTGCCTCAAGGCTGCAGACGTGGAGACGCTCGGTGATCTTGTGCAGTACAACAAGACCGACCTCTTGAAGTTCCGCAACTTCGGTAAGAAATCGCTTTCTGAGCTTGATGATTTGCTCGAGAGTCTGAATCTGTCGTTTGGAACCGATATTTCAAAGTACAAACTGGACAAGGAGTAATCTCATTGCCCAATAAAAAGTAAAAACAAAAATGAGACATAATAAAAAATTCAACCATCTCAGTCGTACTGCTTCGCATCGCAGTGCCATGCTTGCCAACATGGCCATTTCGTTGATCGAGCACAAAAGAATCACTACGACTGTTGCCAAGGCAAAGGCACTCAAGAAGTATGTAGAGCCTCTCATCACGAAGGCTAAGGATGATAGTACTAACTCTCGCCGTGTAGTGTTCAGCTACCTCCAGAACAAAGAGGCCATCAAGGAACTCTTCGGCGAAGTGGCACAGAAGGTTGGCGACCGTCCCGGTGGCTACACTCGTATCATCAAGCTCGGACATCGTTTCAGCGATACCGCAGATATCTGCTTCATTGAACTCGTTGACTTCGATGAGAACATGGCCAAGGCTCCTAAGGCTGCCAAGCGTACTCGTCGTGGTGGTAAGAAGGCCGCAGCTGCTGAAGCTCCCAAGGCTGAAGAGGCTGTTGCAGAGGCACCTGCTGCTGAAGAGGCAAAGGCTGAATAATCCGGAACAAACATTCCGTATCTCAATCATAAAAGTTCCTGTTCTCTTAAGAGCGGGAACTTTTTTTGCCTATATTTCTGGCCTTTAGGGAATTCCCTATTCCATTTTAGGGAAAAATAACTTGCTGGTTTGAAAAAATTATTTATCTTTGCCACCAGAAACTAATAATTAATAGGAGACGGACTTATGAAGAAATTGGCATTGATGACATTGATGAGCGCAGCCCTCTTGCTTGGCAGTTGCGGCTCGCACATGGCAACGGGAGCTTATACGGGTGCTTCGCTTGGTGGTATGATCGGCTCTGCTGTTGGCAGTATGAGTGGTGGTTATCGCGGAAGCAGTATCGGAACTGTAGTGGGGGCTGCCGGTGGTGCTGCCGTGGGTGGTGCTGTGGGAGCTGCCATGGATAAGAAACAAAATAGAGGACAATAGGGGATTATAAAAATGAGAAAGTTTTTGGTTTTCACACTGGGTGCTGCTCTTCTGCTCAGCAGTTGTGGCACCTACACCGGAATGGGTGCTTATGCAGGCGCAAACATCGGTGGAATGTTAGGCTCGGCCATTGGTGGCATCAGCGGCGGATGGCGGGGAAGTGATGTGGGAACGCTGATCGGCATTGCTGGCGGTGCTGCCGTAGGTGCTGCCATCGGTTCTGCTGCTGACCAGCGGAAGAATGAGGAATATGCCATTCGTGCCGAGGAGAGGGCTGCTGCCCGTAGGCGGGCTCAAGAACGTGAGCGGATTGACCGTCAGGATAACAGCCGGTATGACAGCCATTCTGACGATGGTGCTTACTACGATCCCAATAATGGTGGTGATGATCGCATTGACTTCAAGTCTGGCGGGAATGATGATTCCTACCGATTTGAGAGCGAACGCTCGCCGAAGGTTCAAGGTATCCATGCAGAGAAGGACGGCCTTTCCATTAGCAATGTGCGCTTCGTGGATGGCAATGGTAATGACAATGTCATCACGGCAGGTGAATTGTGTAAGATATCCTTTGAAGTACGCAACACTACTGACAAAGTGCTCTACGATATACGTCCGCTGGTACGTGAGACCAGTGGCAACCGTCATATCCAGGTGTCGGAAGGCATTACTGTGGAGCGAATCGCTCCCGGCAGGGGAGTGCGCTATACGGCTATGGTCAAGGCAGACAGCCGTCTGAAGGACGGCACGGCCAGCTTTATGGTCTCCGTGCATAATCCGGCAACCAACCGCAGTGTGAAGATTGACGACATCAGGATTGAGACCCGGCGCTGATTCTTTTCATCGCTTACCAGTGACTTGATGCGGCGGTGTTCGGTGTTTGATTATCAGCTTGGGAACAAAGTAAATTAGTTTGTTCTTCAAAGTATCATCGGAAGCCATGCAAAGTATCATCGGATGAAGTACAAAGTAAATTAGTTTGTAGTCGGGCCGTTGAATGATTGGTCGGTAAGTAAATATCAAACGAGGGCATGTCCATCACGACATGCCCTCATTTTCGTATTATAAATGAAAGGAAGGAACTTATACAATGCCCTGCGCCATCATAGCATTGGCAACCTTCATGAAGCCAGCGATGTTGGCTCCCTTCACGTAGTCAATGTATCCGTTAGGCTGACGGCCGTATTTCACGCAAGCATCGTGGATGCCCGACATGATCTGATGAAGTTTCTTATCGACTTCCTCGCCAGTCCATGCAATACGTTCGGAGTTCTGAGTCATTTCCAGACCGGAAGTGGCCACACCTCCGGCATTGACGGCCTTGCCAGGAGCGAACAACTGTCCGGCGGCAATAAACTTGGATACGGCTTCTGCCGTGCAACCCATGTTGCTGACTTCGGCTACGCACAGCGGCTTGTTGGCGAGAATCATGTCTGCATCTTCGCCGTTGAGCTCGTTCTGAGTGGCACAAGGCAGATAGATGTCCGCTTTCTGCTCCCATGGCTTCTTGCCTTCGAAGAATTGAGCGCCTTCGAATTCTTCGGCGTATGGCTGACAGATGTCATTGCCCGATGCGCGGAGCTCGAGCAGATAGTCAATCTTCTCGCCGCTGATGCCTGCCGGATCATAGATATATCCATCGGGACCGGAGATCGTGATGACCTTGGCGCCCAACTGGGTAGCCTTGGTGGCAGCACCCCATGCCACGTTGCCGAATCCTGAGAGGGCTACGGTCTTGCCTTGGAGGTCGAGGCCGTGGGTCTTCATCATGTGGTTCACGAAGTATAGGGCACCGAAGCCTGTAGCCTCGGGGCGAAGGATGGAACCTCCCCATTCGAGACCCTTGCCGGTGAGCGTGGCACCGTGGAATTGTCCGGTAATCTTCTTGTACATACCGAAGAGATAGCCTATTTCTCGTCCACCTACACCGATGTCGCCAGCGGGAACGTCCATGTCGGGTCCGATTACCTTATAGAGTTCGAGCATAAAGGCCTGGCAGAACCGCATAATCTCGGCATTGCTCTTGCCGCGGGGAGAGAAGTCGCTGCCTCCCTTTCCACCGCCCATAGGCAGGGTGGTGAGTGCGTTCTTGAATGTCTGCTCAAAACCGAGGAACTTCAGGATGCTCAGGTTTACCGAACGGTGGAAGCGCAAGCCGCCCTTGTAAGGACCGATGGCGCTATTGAACTGTACACGGTAGCCGATGTTGACCTGTACCTCACCTTTGTCGTCCACCCAAGGCACACGGAAGGTTGTGATGCGCTCCGGCTCAACCAGGCGCTCCACGATTTTGGCTTTTTCGAATTCGGGGTGCTGGTTGTAAACGTCAACGATAGATTCCAAGACTTCCCTTACTGCCTGAAGGTACTCAGCTTCTCCTGGGTGTTTAAACTCCAGTTGCTGCATAATTTTTTCAACGTTCATGATTGACTCTATTTTAGTTAAACTTACATTTTGATAGATTTTGTATTGCAAATATAGGTAATATTTTGATACCAGCAAAGTTTTTCGCGGAAAATTCCGCGAAAAACTGACTTTTTGCTCATTTAAAGGCTTTTTCCAAGTCATCCTTGGTGATTTCGGTGAGGTCGTGACGCGAATTAGCCATGTTTTTGGAGATGCGGTTGGCCTGTTCCTGAATGGCTTTTTCAAACATATTACGCACGTATCTTGCATTTCCGAAGTTCTTGTCCTTGTGAGCCACGGCATAGTCCAACTGCTGGTGCAGATATTCGGCAGCCTCGTCGGTAATGGTGTATTGGTTTTTCTTCAGATATAGTTTGGTGAACATCTGGTAAAGCTCATCGGCACTGTAATCGTTGAAATGGATGTAGCGGTTGAAGCGCGACTGGAGTCCGGGATTGGAGTCGATGAAGCGTTTCATCTCGTTGTTGTAGCCAGCGATGATGACTACCAGGCTGTCGCGGTCGTCTTCCATTCGCTTGAGCAGGGTGGAGATGGCTTCCTGTCCGTAGTCGCTGCCTTGCTGTTCGGGTACCAGAGAGTAGGCCTCGTCAATGAAGAGCACGCCGTTGAGGGCAGCATCGATAATCTTGTTGGTCTTGATGGCTGTCTTACCTACGTATTCTGCCACGAGTCCTGAGCGATCCGTCTCAATGGTATGGCCTTTCTTGAGGATACCGATGTTGTGGTAGATGGTGGCCACGATGCGCGCAACGGTGGTCTTACCCGTACCGGGGCTTCCGGTGAAAACGAGGTGATAGGAGAGCTTGGGCGTCTTGAGCCCAGCGTCAGCACGCTGCTTCTGTACCTTTACGTAGTTGGCCAAAGCTCGCACTTCCTCCTTTACGTTTTCCATGCCGATAAGCTCGTCGAGTTTCTTGAATGGGTCTTCTTCGAGTGGTTGCCGGATGACGTAGTTCTGGTCGTCGGCCTTTTCATTTTCTTTTTTGAGCTCCTTGGAAATGGAGTCGGCTTTCTCTACGACTTCTTCCTTTTCTGTTTCACTTGCGGATTCTTCTTTGCCAACCGAATAGGTGAAAATAGCCATGGCAATGAAGAAGGCGGCAACGACGATGCCTACCGTAGTCCTGTCTTTCTGGGTTAATTTCATGTTTTCTTTCTATTTTAATTGTTTGATTTCAGTTTGATGATACCTATATAAATAAGGTATGGCATAGAATAGCACAAGACGTCGAGCCAATCGAATGTGCCGGGCACGATGCCGACCGCTTGCAGCAATTCGGCAGCGATGCCGATGAGTGGAATGGCTGCGGTCCAGTACAATCTTTGTCGCAGCGGTTGGCTTGCGAATACCCTGTCAATGATGAGGATATAGGCAGCAACCCAGAGCCCGTTAGGCAGGCAGTAAACGACGAAATCAGCTGGCTGTCGTGTTTCCATTGACGAGCGCCACCCGCTGATGAAGGGCGAGAGCCCGACGGCATCTGTGAGCCGGAATCCAAGCAGCGTGGTCGGTCTAAATAGCAAATATATCATTCCGCCCGCCATGAGCAGGATGATTCCTGTCAGTATCTGGAGCCATTGTCTCATGCCTTTGATTGTTTGGGCAAATATACATAATATTTTTGAAATAAGCATGTGGTTTCGTTTTTTTTCCGTATTTTTGCAGAAATATTTTCAAACCCTATGGAGAATAGCATCCCACAGCAGTGGAACAAATTCATACTGAAAGACGTGTCGTTCGTAAACCTGATGACACGCCGTATCTATAATGTGCTCATCATCGCTAACCCCTACGATGCTTTCATGCTGGAGGATGACGGGCGTGTGGATGAGAAGATTTTCAATGAATACACCGAACTGGGCCTGCGCTATCCCCCTTCATTTACTCAGGTGAGTACGATTGAGGAGGCCGCGGAAGCCCTGCGGGCAACAAAGTTCGACCTCGTGATCTGTATGCCGGGTAATGCCGACAATGATGCGTTCGACGTGGCCCGTGACGTGAAGAAGCATTCTCCCGAGATACCTTGTGTCGTGTTGACCCCCTTCTCACACGGTATTACCCGCCGTGTGGAGAACGAGGATATGAGTATCTTCGACTACGTGTTCTGCTGGCTTGGCAATACCAACCTGATACTCTCCATCATCAAGCTGATAGAAGACCGCATGAATCTGGAGCACGATATCCAGGAGGCGGGCGTGCAGATGATTCTGCTCGTGGAAGACTCTATCCGATTCTATTCTTCGGTATTGCCTAATCTGTACAGTTATATTCTGGCTCAGAGCCAGAGTTTTGCCACAGAGGCACTGAATCCACATTCGGCAACCCTCCGCATGAGAGGACGCCCGAAGGTGGTGTTGGCTCGTACCTATGATGAGGCTTGGAGTATCTATCAGAAATATCCCGACAATACACTCGGCGTAATCAGCGACTGCCGCTTCCCAGCACATGAGCCTGACCGTTCGCAGGGTGGGGGATTGGCTGCCGAGAAGGATCCCGAAGCAGGGTTCCGGCTTCTGAAAGCCATTCGCGAGAATGATGAGTACATCCCGATGATCATGCAGAGTTCGGAGAGCAAGAACCGTGAGCGTGCTGAGCGCAATCGTATCGCCTTCGTGGATAAGAACTCGAAGAAGATGAACATCGACCTGCGCAACCTGTTGGCAGAGCATTTCGGCTTTGGCGACTTCATCTTCCGTGATCCGAAGACCAAGCAGGAGATAATGCGCGTAAGAAACCTGAAGGAACTGCAGGACAACATCTTCACGATTCCCAACGACTCGATGCTTTATCATGTGAGCCGCAACCACATGAGCCGCTGGCTCTGTGCGCGGGCCATTTTCCCCGTTTCGCAGTTCCTAAAGACCGTCACTTGGCATAAACTTCAGGATGTGGACGCCCATCGCCAGATTATCTTTGACGCCATCGTGCAGTATCGCCACATGAAGAATATCGGAGTGGTGGCCCTTTTCAAGCGCGACCAGTTTGATGCCTATAGCCATTTTGCCCGTATTGGTGATGGTTCTTTGGGTGGTAAGGGCCGTGGCCTGGCATTCCTGGACAATATTATCAAGAAGCATCCCGAATTCAATGAGTTCGAAGACGTGAAAGTGAGCATCCCGAAGACGGTGGTGCTTTGCACGGACGTCTTCGATGAGTTCATGGATTCCAACAATCTTTACCAGATAGCTCTCAGCGATGCTTCCGACGAAGAAATCCTGCAGCATTTCCTCCGTGCGCAGTTGCCCGACAAGTATATTGCCGACTTCTTCGCCTTCTTCGAAGCAACCCGTTCGCCCATTGCCATCCGAAGCAGTTCGCTGTTGGAAGACAGCCACTATCAGCCTTTCGCTGGCATATATAGTACCTATATGATACCCTATCTTGATGATAAGTATCAGATGCTGCAGATGATGGCTGCTGCCATCAAGAGTGTGTATGCCTCTGTCTATTACAAGGATTCCAAGGCGTATATGACTGCTACCTCCAACGTGATTGACCAGGAGAAGATGGCCGTTATCCTGCAGGAGGTTGTCGGTAAGCAGTATGGCAGCCATTACTATCCGAACATATCGGGCGTGCTGCGTTCGCTGAATTATTATCCCATTAACGACGAGACGGCAGAGGAAGGAATTGCCTCACTGGCCCTCGGACTGGGTAAATATATCGTTGACGGTGGTCAGACGCTCCGCGTTTGTCCCTATCATCCCACCCAAGTCTTGCAGATGAGCGAGATGGATATTGCCCTGAAGGAGACGCAGACGCGCTTTTATGCCCTCGATATGGAGCATACCGGCACGGAATTTCAGGTGGATGACGGTTTCAATATTAAGAAACTGAAGGTCAAGGAAGCCGATGCTGACGGTTCGTTGCGCTATATCTCCTCCACGTTCGATTTTTCCGATCAGCGCATCTATGACGGCTACTACGAGGGAGGTCGTAAGATTATTTCTCTCTGTGGTGTGCTGCAACAGGGAGTATTCCCTTTGCCAGAACTCTTGCAGATGTCGATGAAGTTTGGCCAGGAAGGTATGCGCCGCCCTGTGGAGATAGAATTGGCTTGTAATATCGACGATGAAGCCACTCGCGACGAGGACGGTCGTATGCACGTGGGCGGTGAGTTCTATCTGTTGCAGATTCGTCCGATCGTAGATAGCAAGCAAGTGCTTAACGAAGACCTGTCACAGATTCCCGATGAACAATGCTTGCTCCGTTCGCATAACTCTCTGGGGCATGGCATCTCGGAGGATGTTGTCGATGTGGTTTATGTTAAAACCAATGAGAACTTCTCTGCCCAGAATAATCCATACGTGGCCGACGACATTGAGAGGATTAACCGTAAGTTTCTGGCCGAAGGCAAAAACTATGTGCTTATTGGCCCCGGTCGCTGGGGCTCCAGCGATTATTGGCTGGGCATTCCCGTGAAGTGGCCGCATATTTCGGCAGCACGTGTCATCGTGGAAGCCGGACTCGAGAACTACCGCGTGGATCCATCCCAGGGCACCCACTTCTTCCAGAATCTGACCTCTTTCGGTGTGGGATACTTTACGGTGAACAGTTTCAAGAATGAAGGTATTTATAATAAACAACTTCTTGATTCGATGCCTGCCGTGGAAGAAACTCAGTATGTGCGACACGTGCGTTTCGATCGTCCGTTGAAGATTATGATGGATGGCATGAAACAGGAGGGAGTCGTGGTTCTGAATGGAGATTAAAGAGATGTAGATGATTATAACCTGATGCTTTATGGAATTTATTTTTGAGGGATGTGAAGTGGTTGTGGCCGATGTGGAACTACTGATGGATGAGCAGATGTTCACGAGGATGTTGATGTCTGTTTCCCCCGAGCGGCAGCAGAAAGCGCGACGCTATAAATTCCCTAAAGGTAAAGCCTTGAGCCTTGGGGCTGCATTGGCACTCGACAAACTCCTGCAGCGGAGAGGCTTGCGAGAGCGTGACCAGCGCTATCTCGAGGGAAAACATGGAAAGCCTTCGATTGCAGATCATCCTGAAATTCATTTCAGTATCTCACACTCTTCACATTTTGTGGCATGTGCCATGGCTGATTGTGAGATAGGCATCGATATCCAACATTTGGTCAAGGTCAACGAACCCTTAATGCGCCGCGTACTTTCCGACGAAGAACTGGGAATGGTGATGGCCCAGCAAGGGGAGGAGCGCCAGATGCTTTTCGCTCGTCTTTGGGCTCTCAAAGAAGCTTACCTGAAAGCCGTAGGCACAGGAATCACGGATGATTTCCCGTCTTTTTCACTAGAAAATGAACGTCCCCGTCTAGTCAACCGCCAAGGTTTCTTTCTTTTCCGCGAGTTCGATTTCCCGGAAGGAAAAGGAGCCTTGTGTGTCGTTGATTAGATCCTTGATGAACACGAGATACGGTTGATTTAAATCAAGAAATGTATAGTTTACAATAATTTAAACGGTTAAAGACTTGTGAGTTATACATATTCAATATAACTTTGCACTGTGTTTTTCATAGTATTAGATTTAAGGTTAACAAGGTAGGAGTACGGCGGTACTCCATTTTTTTTGTCAAAATGCTTGCACATATAAAATATTTTAACTAATTTTGCGTTTAGATTGTAGAACTTTATTAACTTTTAAACTTAAAGTATTAGCGTATGAAAAAGTATTTAGCTGAAGCAGTAGGCACCATGGTGCTCGTACTGATGGGATGCGGCGCTGCCGTTTCTTTAGGTTGTAACAATGCCGATCCCGAGACTGTTGTGGGAACAGCTCTGGCATTTGGCCTGGCCGTGGTGGCTATGGCTTATACCATCGGCGGTATCTCTGGTTGCCACATCAATCCTGCCATTACTTTGGGCGTTTTCCTGAGTGGTAAGATGAATAGCAAGGATGCTTGCGGTTATATGTGTGCTCAGGTTATCGGTGCCATCATTGGATCTCTCATTCTTTTCATCCTTACTTCTACCTCAGGTCTTGAAGGCACAGGAGCCAACGACCTTCAGGCTAATGGTGCAGGCACAATACCCGTGCTGGGTGGTCTTTTGGCTGAAATCTTCTTCACCTGTGTGTTTGTGCTCGTAGTGCTTGGCGCTACTTCCAAGACCAACGGTGCCACCAACAATCTCGCCGGTCTGGCTATCGGTCTGGCTTTGGTGCTTGTTCACCTCTGCTGCATCCGCTACACGGGCACATCTGTGAACCCCGCCCGTTCTATCGGTCCCGCTCTTTTCCAGGGAGGCACAGCTTTGGCTAACCTCTGGATCTTCATTGTTGGTCCGCTGGTAGGTGGTGCATGCGCTGCTGGTATCTGGAAGGCCATCGAAACAGAGAAGTAATCGATGAGTTCACAAAAAAATAACGGAATCTTCCGAAGGGACGGCATCAATTATTTGGTGCCGTTCATTTTGATTACCACACTCTTTTTCCTATGGGGATTTGCGCGGGCTATCCTGGACGTACTCAATAAGCACTTCCAGAACGAGCTCAGCATATCCATCACGCAGTCTGCCTGGATTCAGGTGACTACCTATCTGGGCTATTTCCTGATGGCCATACCCGCAGGTCTTTTCATTAACCGTTATGGTTACCGGCGGGGCGTAGTTTTCGGATTGTTGCTTTTCGCTTTGGGTGCCCTTGCCTTCGTGCCGGCTGAGAGTGGAGGATTCTATGCCTACGTGGGGTGCCTATTTGTGATTGGCTGCGGATTGACTTTTTTGGAAACGGCAGCAAACCCTTACAGTACGGAGTTAGGCTCCCCTGAGACAGCCTCCAGCCGTCTTAATCTTTCGCAGAGTTTCAATGGCATGGGTTCTCTTTTCGCCACTTTTGCCGTGGGACAGTTCCTATTCAATAAGGTGGGTAATGTTACAACACCTTATTTAATATTAGGCATTCTCGTGCTCCTTATTGCCGTGGTGTTCTCCAGAGTCAACCTCCCCGAGATTTCTGAAACCGCGAGTGATACTGATCACGCTGACAGCAGCTCAGGTTTTTCCAATCTTCGTGAACTCTTTGCCCATCATCCGCTGTTTGTGCTTGGGTTGTTCTCCCTGTTGGCATACGAAGTGGCAGAGATTTCCATCAACAGTTACTTTATTAATTTTGTGACTGGTAAGGGATGGATGAACGATTCTGCGGCCAGCATAGTGCTCACCGTAGCCTTGGCTTTCTTTATGGTAGGCCGTTTCGGCGGAAGTTGGATCATGCGTCGCATCAGCGGTAGCCGTATGCTACTCATTTGTGCCGCAGGTACTGTCTGCTGCATGATTTTGGTGCTACTCAATCTCGGTAAATTGTCAATGATTGCCCTCATTGCCAACTATCTTTTTGAAGCCATCATGTTTCCCACCATTTTCTCTCTGGCCTTATCAGGACTTGGCCGCCTCACCAAGAGCGCGTCTTCTCTGCTGATGATGACTCCTGTGGGAGGCTGTGGTTTCCTGCTAATGGGTTTTGTGGCCGATCAGACCAACCTCGTCGTGCCTTTCTTTATCCCCTTGGCAGGCTATCTGTTGATTCTTTTTTATGCTTTAAGACTTCAAAAAAAGCCTTGATTGTTGTTTTTACACCTCTATATTTAATCCACTTTTGCAGAAAGTGGATTTTTTTATAACCGCTTGATTCTCAACTTGTCATGTGGGTTCTTCCTTTGCGGAGAATCCACTTTCTTATTGTATTGGCTTACAATGAACCTTTCCTTCTATTATCTTTGCACCAGAAAACGTAAACGATTACGGAAACAATCTAATAAATACTAATAATTAAAAACCAAAGTATGAAAACAAGCAGGTTAGTAGTTTTGCTATTTGCATGTATCGTGTCGATAGCAACTTTTGCCCAGAAACAAACCTTCTCGGGCACTGTGAAGGACAGCAATGGTGATGCCGTTATCGGTGCCAGTGTTGTTCAGAAAGGAACGTCCGTCGGAACAATCACCGATTTGGATGGTAATTTCTCTATTAATGTGGAACCTGGTCAGACGCTGACCGTTTCGTTCGTAGGCTACAAAACTGTCGAAGTGAAGGCTGCTCCCAACATGAGCATCACTCTGGCAGACGATGCCGCCATGCTGAGCGATGTGGTGGTGATTGGTTATGGCGTTCAGAAGAAGAGCGTCGTGACGGCTTCCATTGCTAAAGTCAGTTCAGAAGACCTCGAAGGCAAGACCCGTCTTCGTGCAGAGGATGCCTTGAAGGGTATGGCTGCCGGTGTGAACGTCACTTCAGCCTCCGGTCAGCCGGGTGCCAAGTCGATGATCCGTATCCGTGGTATCGGAACCATCAACGACTCTAATCCTCTTTATATTATTGACGGTATGCCCACCGACCAGGACGGTATGGAATCGGTAAACCCGAACGACATTGAGTCGATAGAGGTACTGAAGGATGCTGCATCGGGTGCCATCTATGGTGCACGTGCTGCCAATGGTGTGATTCTCGTTACCACCAAGAAGGGTAAACTGGGTAAGGCCAGCATCAACTACAATTTCTCCTACGGCTGGCAGTCGGCTTGGAAGAAACGTGATGTTACGGGTGCCATGGATTATGCCATCTTGCAGAACGAGCGCGCCGTTCAGACTGGATCTGCACCTTTGTATCCCGATCCTGCTAATCTGATAGATGTCAATGGCAACCCCATCAAAGGCTTTGGCACCAACTGGCAGGATCTGCTTTTCAACGACAATGCTCCCATCATGCAGCATGATGTCTCCATCAGCGGGGCTTCAGAGAAAGTGAATTATTACCTCTCTATGGGCTACTTCACTCAGGAAGGTATCGTGGGCGGAAACTACGGGCAGTCGAACTACGACCGTCTGACCCTTCGCTCTAACAATCAGTTTAATCTTTTCGACGATTCTAAGGAGCGTAATTTCCTGAATAAGCTCGACTTGGGAGCAAACCTTTCTTATATGCGTGTACATAACACCGGAATCGATGCCAACTCCACATGGGGTTCTCCCCTGGGCTCGGCTCTCTATCTGGCTCCCACGCTGCCCGTCACCTTGACGCAGCTGGGTTACGACAAAGTGGGCGAAGAGATGGTTGCCCGTTACGGGCAGGCCATGATTGACCGCTATAGTGCTTACGACCTCTACTATGATGCCGACGGCAATCCCTATACCATTCCAGGTTATGTGGGCAGTTATCAGGAGCAGAATAACCCTATCGCCATGATGCAGGGCAACCCTTCGAGAAACTGGAGCCACAAGTTTATGCCAAAGTTCTCGCTCGACCTGCAACTGTGGGACGCCCTGAAGTATCATTTCACCTATAGTGCAGAGCTCTCCTTCTGGGGCTATGAGGCTGCTACCTTGCAGAAGTATTATCTCTCGGGCAACAACAATGCCGACCACACCTCGGCCACTTCTTACAAAGGAAACAACACCACCTGGCAGATTGAGAACACATTGACTTACGACAAGACTTTCGGCAAGCACACCATCGGCGTGGTGCTTGGTCAGAGTGCACTGAAATTCAAGGGTGATGAGTTGGGCGGCTCTCACTGGAATCTGGTGAATATCAATAAGCCCTCCATCAACTATACCACCGGCGGTGATTTGGAAATCGCTACCGATGCTGATGGCAAGATGACCGGCGCCACCAGTCATGTGGGTGTATGGGGCGGTCCTTATACCGAGCACCGACTTTCATCTCTCTTTGCCAGATTAAGTTACAACTACGATGAGAAGTACATGTTCCAGGCCACAGTCCGTCGTGACGGTTCTAGCCGTTTTGGTTCCAACAATAAGTATGGCACCTTCCCCTCGTTCTCTATTGGTTGGAACATCATGAACGAAAGCTTTATGAAGAACACCCACGACTGGCTCACCAACCTGAAACTTCGTGCCAGCTGGGGTAAGAACGGTAACGACAATATCGGCGACTTCGCCTATACCACGCTGACCTCCATCGGAGCCAGCAGCAACTATTACTACGGTCGCACGGCAACCATGATCTACGGTTCAAAGGCCAACCGCCTTGCCAATGAAGACCTGAAGTGGGAGGAGAGCGAGCAGACTGACCTCGGCCTCGATTTCGGCTTCTGGAACAATAAACTGACCTTCTCGGTAGATTACTACGTTAAGAAGACCAACGGCATGATCATCGAAATGCCTATCCCCAGCTATGTGGGTGAGGCTCGTCCTTTGGCAAACGTAGGTGACATGAAGAATAGTGGTTGGGAATTTGAACTCGGCTACAGGTGGAACATTGCCGATGCCCACTTCGCCATCAAGGGCAATGCTTCCTATCTGAAGAATGAGCTGAAGAACCTCGGTAACGACACAGGCTTTTTGAACTACGGCATATCTCAGTTCAGCGACGGTGGTACACGCGCCGAGAATGGCCAGCCGTTCCCCTTCTTCTATGGCTATAAGACAGCTGGCATCATCCAGAATGCTGCCGAGGCTACAGAATACAACAGTAAGTATGGCACCAACAAACAGCCAGGCGACTTCCGTTTCGTGGATATGAATGGTGACAACAAGATCAATTCTGACGACCGTACCAATATCGGTAACGGAGTGCCTGACTGGACCTTCGGTCTGAACTTCGATGCTGAGTGGAAGGGCTTCGACCTGAGTGTATTCTTCCAGGGTGTCAGCGGTGCTGATGTCTTTGATGCCACCTATCGTCAAGACATCGCCTCCGGCAACTATCCTACTTGGGTGCTCCAGCGCTGGACGGGTGAAGGTACCTCGAATACCGTGCCTACACTGGGCAAATCAGAAAACTGGGTATGCAGCGACATGTACATTCAGGACGGCAGCTATCTGCGCCTGAAGAACATCACCTTGGGTTATACCCTGCCTCGCAGCATCACTAACAAGATCAACATCAGTCGGCTGCGCATTTATGCCCGTGCAGAGAACCTCATCACTTGGACCAAATACTGGGGCTTCGATCCCGAAATCGGTTCCGGTTCTACCTCTCTCGGTGTCGATTATGGTGTCTATCCTCAGGCACGTACCTACACCATCGGTTTCAACGTTTCACTCTAAACATATAAAGAAATACCAATATGAACAAGCATATCACTATTATAGCAGGCTTTTGCGCAGCTGCGTTGACGCTTGCATCCTGCGGCGACGAGTTCCTGGAGGTGAAGAATCCGACAGGCGAGCCCTTGGAAGAATACTATACCACCGAGGAGACACTCAACGAGGCACTCACATCGGCATACGCACCTCTGCACTGGCCCGACTGGGACAATGCTGCCTACAACGACCTCACCATCGACGGCGAGATTATGGGTGATGACTTCTGGGTAGGCGGCTCCAACGCCACCGACAATGAGCACTGGCACAAGTTATTCAACTTCGAGGGCAACGGCAACCAGACACTGGCCACCCTGTGGGGCGATTTCTACAGCGGTATCAAGCGCTGCAACGATGCCATCAAGTATGCCGGATGGCCTGGCAATGTCAGCGACAACTTCCGCCGCTCCATGGAGATGCAGGCCCGTCTGCTGCGTGTCTATTACTACAACATCCTGTGGCACTACTATGGCAACGTTCCTTTCTATTTGGAGAATCTCTCGTTGCCCTATACGGCACCACAACTCTCAGCCGATGAAATCTATAACCAGTTGCTGCCCGAATTGGAAGATATTATCGCCTCCAATGTGCTGCCCATGCGCTGGGAGACCGGTGAGAGTGGTCGTGTGAGTCAGGCTTTTGCCTACATGCTCTATGCAGAGATGGTGATGTACCAGAACGATGCAGCTCGTCTGCCTAAGGCACTCACTTATATGAAGCAGATCATTGCCGACAGCAACTACTCACTGAATCCCGACTTTGCCGACCTCTGGTCTGAGAACGGCGAATGGTGCTCAGAGAGTATCTTCGAGATTAACTACAACGACGACCAGGCCCAGCGCGACTGGGGCGGCGCTGCCATCAATGCCGGTGGTACCGTGTTCCCCACGCTCTGTTCTCCCAACGGCTGGGGTGGCGGCGAAGGCTGGGACGGCGGTAACGACGGATGGGGCTTCCTTCCCGTTAAAGTCGAGACCTACAACATGTATGCTGAGAACGACAAGCGTCGCGATGTGACCATCTGGGACTTACGCAACTACACTTACACCGAGCGCTATCAGGACACCCACCTCTGGCATGGGAAGTATCGTCCGCAATCTGCCAACAACAAGGATTGTCCGACCTCAAAGAATCTGAACTATAACAACAATAAGCGCATCTACCGCTATGCCGAGACATTGCTAAATGCGGCCGAACTGTTGCTGGAAACCGGAGGCAGTGCTGCAGAGGCTGCCGGTTATGTGAATGAGGTTCGTGCCCGTGCAGGACTGGAAGCCCTCAGTAGTGTCACTCTCGACGATATACTCAACGAGCGTCATCTGGAATTCTGCGGCGAAGGCAAACGCTATTTCGACTTGGTACGCGCCGAAGGCATCAGCGGTGTCACCATAGAGAAGGCCACCGTGAAGCTCGTGCCCGACACTTATGGCTATCGTACCAACTCTTGGAAGCCTTCCAAGAAGCATATTCCTCTGGCACAGTCGGAACTCGATGCTGACCCCACACTGAAGCAGAACGATTATTAATACAACAACGAATTACACGAATTTAATGAATATAAGATATGAAGACATTATATAATTCAATACGTGCGGCTTTAGTATGCTGCTGTGCCGCAGCTGCTCTTGCAGCCTGTTCGCCCGACAGCTTCGACGGTGCAGATCCCAACGGGAAACCCACGCTCGGAGGTACCGATTTCCAGATGACCGTTGATCAGGAGACCAACCAGATGGTGGCTAACTATACTCCAGCCCCCGGAACTTATCCCATCTGGATTCTCAACGGCACACAATATTCCACGCTTTCCGAAGTAGGTTACAATAATCCCGAACGGGGAACCTACACGGTGGAGCTGAAACTGGGAAACCGCAACGGCATCTCGGATGCCGGTCTGAAGAAGGAATTCACCTTCAACGAGACAAAGATTGACTACACTGCCGACTTCCGTCGCATCTGCGGCAAGGAGTGGCGCATTGCCAACCGCGAGGCTGCCCACATGGGTTGCGGTCCTGCCGGAACGGCTGCCACAGAGTGGTGGTCGGCTGCACCAAACGACAAGAAAGACTTCGGTGTATATGATGACCGCATCACCTTCACAAACGATAACCGCAAGGGTGGAACCTACACCTACAATGCCGGAGAAGACGGCATGACCTACGTGAACAAGGGAACCAAGTGGGCCAATGGTGCTGCCGAAGACATTGATGTGAAATTGGGTAACCAGACTGCCGCCTGGAGTTTTGAGGTCTATGAATGGGCGGATGTCGATGGTAACGTCACAACACAGACCTATATCCAACTGGCATCCAACACCGCTTTCCCCTATGTCAGTTCCGATGCACAATACGATAATCCCCGCTTTCGTATTGAGTCACTGACCGCTAAGAAGATGGTGCTCATCTATGAGACTCCCGACCGTTCCATAGCCTGGCGTTTCATCCTGACCAGCGAGGCCGATGTGCGCAACGTGGAGGAGAGCGGCTTCGATGCCGGTAGCGACTTCAACCTGTGGAAAGGCATCACACCGAAAGCCACGTTCCACTTCCAGCCTGGATGGGGTGATGTGCGCACCGCTGAGATGGAGGCAACCTATAAGGATGGTGGCAACGACTATACTGTCACCGTGCCTGATGCCTGTGCCGACCGCTGGCAGGCTCAGATGCACCTGCACACCGACCTGAGTATCTCTGCCGCCAACCACTATGACTTCTCCTGCATCTTCGTGGCTGACAAGGACATCGATGGAGTTACCGTCAAGCTGACCAACGAGACCGATGCTGATGCCATCATCGACGTGGACAACGTGAGCCTGAAGGCAGGGAAGGAATCTGTGTTCTGGATGAGCGACATCGAGGGCAAAGACCTCTCGCCGGTAAAACTCGTCTTTGACTTCGGCCGTGCTACGGGAGCGACAAATATCAATATCTCTAACATCGTGCTGAAAAATCATGCCGATGATGACGGCACCGTGGTTCCAGACCAGCAGCCAGGTGGTGACGACACGCCAAAGGTGAACTGGGTGGCCGTTGATTCTCCCGACAACCTCGGTGCAGGTTTCAATACTGCCGGAACGATGAATTTCTGGTGGGCTGATGCCGGCTGGAATCAGATTGGCAATCCTGGTTTCTCCTACGCAAATGGAGTTTATACCATAACGGCTGTAGAAAACGGTGGTTCCGAATGGCAGGCTCAGTGCAGCATCACGGGTGTTCCCATGAAGATTGAAAAGGGCCAAGGATATGATGTAAGTGTCAAGATCAAGGCCAACATGGATCTTCCACGCGTCACAGTGAAGGTGAACAAGGATCCTGACGTCACCAACGACCCGAATACGCTCTGCTATAAAGGCGACTTCTCACTTCAGGATGGAGAGAATGTGTTGACGCTCATTAACGTGGTTGCAAAGAATGGTGAAGAGGAAATCGAATTTGACCAGGCCAAGATGATCTTCGACTTTGGTGGTGCCCCGGCCGGTTTCGTAGCCGAAATCAGCGATATCATCATTCAGAAACATCAGGTGGACAACTCCGACCCGAAGGCCGTTGACTGGGTGGCCTACGATTCTGCTGACAATATTGGCGCAGGTTTCAATACTGTGGGCAAGATGGGATTCTGGTGGGCCGACGGCGGTTGGAATCAGGTTGGTGACCCCGGCTTCTCTTATGCTGACGGAGTCTATACCGTGACGGCTGTAGAGAACGGTGGTTCCGAATGGCAAGCTCAGTGTAGCATCACCGGTGTTCCCATGAAGATTGAGAAAGGACAGATGTATGATGTGTCTGTCGATATAGAGGCCAACATGGACCTTCCGCGTATGACGGTGAAGGTGAATAAAGATCCTGACGTCACCAACGATCCGAACACGCTTTGCTACAAAGGTGATTTCTCGCTTCAAGATGGTCCTAACACGCTCCAATTGGCAGGTGTCATAGCCAAGAATGGAGAAGAAGAAATTGAATTCGACCAGGCTAAGATGATTTTCGATTTCGGCGGAGCCCCTGCGGGATTCGTGGCCAAAATAAGCAAGATCATCATTCAGAAGCATAAGACGAAATAATTCCTAATCAATATGAAAAGATTCATGCTTTATACATTTCTGCTTACTCTCGCCGTGGTCCTCTGGGGCTGCGGTGGGAGCAGCGACGACGATTCCACAGTCGTGACGGTTTCTCTCACGGCATCCCCCGAGACCGTCAATGCTCCTGCCGCCGGCGGCACCTATACTATTAGCGTCAATACCACCGGACAGGAGTGGGGAGCTTATGCTGAAGGTGACTTCTTCAGCTACACTACCCAGAACACGACCAGCCGGACGGGCACGTTGACAGTCAAGATTCCTGAGAATCCTTATACGAATACGCGCTCAGGCTCTATCATCCTCATGTCGGGCGCAGCGCGCAAGACCATCAGCATCACACAGGCTGCAGCAGAGCAGTCGGCCTACAATGCTCCTGCCGGCTATCAGCTGGTTTGGAACGATGAGTTCGACAGCGGTTCCGAACTGAACAGCAAGGACTGGACCCACGAGGTGCAGAAAGACCACTGGGTAAACAACGAGTTGCAGAACTACGTCAACCACCTCTCGCCCGAAGGCAATCTGGTGACGGAGGTCAAGAATGGCAAACTCCGCATCAACTGTTTCAAAGAGAACGGCAAGATTTATTCTGGTCGTGTGTATGCTCATGTAAACCAGGGCTGGCAGTACGGTTATTTCGAGGCCAGCATCAAACTGCCCAAAGGTAAGGGCACTTGGCCTGCTTTCTGGATGATGCCTGTGGGCAACGACTGGAACACTAACCCCTGGCCCATGTGTGGCGAGATTGACATTATGGAAGAAGTGGGCGTTGTGCCTAACGAAGTTTCTTCGAGTATCCATACCCAGGACTACAATCACACGAAGAACACCCAGAAGACGCACGCCATGACTATAGCCAGTGCTGAAGGGGAGTTCCATACTTATGCCTTGCTCTGGACCACCGACGAGATTACGACCTACGTAGATGGTAAGGAGCAGTTGCATGTGACGAAGTCAGCCCTTGGCAGTGGTCACAATCAGTGGCCCTTCCACTATCCTTTCTATGTCATCTTCAACCTTGCGTGGGGTGGCGATTGGGGTGGCATGCAGGGCGTCGATGAGAATGCTCTCCCCATCTCGATGGAAATTGATTATATCCGTGTGTTTCAGAAATAAGGAGTAACCCCCTCCAACCTCCCCGAGGGGAGACTAACAAACTCCTAAACTGTTAAAAATAACCGAAATATAATTAAACAATGAGAGATAAGATATTGTTAGGGTTGTCGTTGGCATTTTCGTTGGCGGCAGGTACTGTCAGCGCCCAGCTCCCCCTCTATCTCGACGAGACGAAACCCATAGAGCAGCGCGTGGAAGATGCACTTGGGCGCATGACGCTCGACGAGAAGATTGCCGTGATTCATGCTCAGTCTAAATTCTCCGCCCCGGGTGTGAAGCGTTTAGGCATTCCCGACATGTGGACCGACGACGGACCGCATGGTGTACGCCCCGACGTCTTGTGGGACGAATGGGTACAAGCTGGTCAGACCAACGACTCCTGCGTGGCTTTTCCCGCGCTGACGTGTCTGGCTGCCACATGGAATCCGCTGATGGCACGCCTTTATGGAGAAAGTTTGGGTGAGGAAGCTCTTTATCGCGACAAGGATATGATTCTTGGTCCTGGCGTGAACATCCTCCGTACACCGCTCAACGGACGTAATTTCGAATACATGGGCGAAGATCCGTTTCTGGCATCGAGGATGGTGGTTCCTTACGTGCAGGGCTTGCAATCGAAAGGCGTTTCTGCGTGCGTGAAACACTATGCGCTCAACAACGACGAGACCTATCGCCATCAAGTGAACGTGAAGGTCAGCGACCGCGCCCTTCATGAAATCTATCTGCCTGCCTTCCGGGCTGCCGTGCAGCAGGGTGGGGCGTGGGCGCTGATGGGTGCCTATAACCTCTTTAACGGTCAGCACAACTGCCATAACCAGTTTTTGCTCAACGATATCCTGAAGCGCGACTGGGCGTTCGACGGCGTGGTGGTGAGCGACTGGGGCGGAACGCACAATATGGATGAGGCTGTGCGCAACGGACTCGATATGGAATTCGGCACTTGGACCGACGGATTGACGATGGGTGCTACCAATGCCTACGACAATTATTACCTGGCGCTTTCGTATAAGAAGGCTATCCAAGACGGCACCTATACCCAGAAAGAACTCGACGAGAAGGTGCGCCGCGTGCTTCGTCTCCATTTCCGAACCACGATGAACCGTCAGCGTCCCTATGGGTCTCTCTGTTCCGATGCTCATTACGATGCCGCCCGACAGATAGCTGAAGAGGGAATCGTTTTGCTGAAGAACGACAACCGACTTCTGCCTATCAATGCCCGCAATGCAGCCAGAATCCTGGTGGTCGGCGAGAATGCCATCAAGCCGATGACGGTCGGCGGCGGATCATCGTCGTTGAAGGTGCAGCGCGAGATTTCGCCTCTTGAGGGGTTGCGCAGAATCTTAACTCGCGAGTCTCCGAATTGCAAGTTGGACTTTGCCCGTGGCTATGTGGGTGACACTACCAGTTTCTATAACAATGTGAAGATGAATGTCGATCTGACGGAGTATCGTCAGCCGCAGGAACTCATTGCCGAGGCTGTGGAGAAGGCGCGGCAGGCCGACTATGTAGTTGTATTCGGCGGACTCAACAAGAGTAGCCATCAGGACTGCGAGGGCTTCGACCGCGAGGAGTATGGACTGCCCTACGGACAGAACGAACTGATAGAAGCGCTTGCCAAAGTCAATGACAGATTGATATTCGTGAACATCTCCGGCAATCCCGTGGCAATGCCCTGGTGTAGCCGTGTGGCAGCCATCGTGCAGGGATGGTATATCGGCTCTGAGGCCGGCAACGCCTTGGCAGATGTGCTCGTGGGCAAAGCTAACCCGTCGGGCAAACTGCCTTTTACCTGGTACGACGCACTTGATGACTGTGCTGCCCATGCGTTGAAAACCTATCCCGGCACTTGGCGCACGGATGACTCAAAGATTATCGACGAGGAATATAAGGAAGGCATCTATGTGGGCTACCGTTGGACTGACCGTCAGAAGAAACGCCCTGCCTATGCTTTCGGACATGGGTTGAGCTATACCACCTTCGAATTGTCAAAGGCAGTGGCCGACAAAAAAGAAATGTCGCTTTCAGACAATATTTCCTTTACTGTTCAAGTTAAGAATATAGGAACGATGGCAGGAGCCGAAGTCGTGCAACTGTATGTCAGCGATAAGAAGGCTTCCGTTGACCGTCCCCTGAAGGAGTTGAAGGCCTTCCAGAAAGTGTTCCTGCAACCCGGCGAAAGCAAGGAGGTCAGACTTACGATCGGTAAGGATGCGCTGAGTTTCTATGATGAGGCCACAGCTTCCTGGAAGGCAGAAGCCGGACAGTTTGAGGCTTTGATAGGAACGGCTTCTGATCAGATTTCTTCAAGAGTGAAATTCTCATTGAAATAATATAACGGAACACAGTGACGATAATGATGACTATGACCATGACAATGACTATGATCATGACAATGATTTTGACGAAAAAACGCTGTGTCTCCGAGTCTCACTGTACAAAAAAATACTGATTATGAAGAAAAAGTTGATGGTGGTGGTGTGCTTTCTGATGATTTCGCAGGGCTTTGCCTTCGGGAAGTCACCCAAGAAAAACGTGCAGCCCATGAAGCCCATGAAAGAGTTCATCAACGACCTCATGTCGAGAATGACCTTGCAGGAGAAAATCGGACAGTTGAACCTTCAGGTGGCTGGTGATATTGTAACAGGAGGTGCCGTGAACACTGATGTAGGCCAGAAAATTGCTGCCGGACAGATGGGTGGTGTCTTCAACCTGAAAGGTGCCGACAAAATCCGTGAGCTGCAGGATGTGGCGGTGCAGAAGAGTCGTCTGGGCATTCCCCTCATCGTAGGCATGGATGTGATTCATGGCTATGAGACCATCTTCCCCATTCCGCTGGCCCTTTCTTGCAGCTGGGATTTGGAAGCCGTGGAACGGAGCGCTCGCATTGCTGCCAAGGAGGCCAGTGCCGATGGCATCAACTGGACTTATTCTCCCATGGTGGACATCTGTGTGGATGCCCGCTGGGGACGTACGGCTGAGAGCAATGGCGAGGATCCCTTCTTGGGTAGTCGCATTGCGGAGGCTATGGTGCGCGGCTATCAGGGCGACTATTCCAAGGTTGACAACATCATGGCCTGTGTGAAGCATTTTGCCCTCTACGGCGCCTCGGAGGCCGGTCGCGACTACAATACGGTGGATATGAGCCGCGTGCGCATGTACAATCAGTATCTGCCTCCTTATAAGGCAGCGGCTGAGGCGGGTGCCGGTTCCTTCATGTCGTCGTTCAACATTGTCGATGGTGTTCCGGCTACGGCCAACCGATGGCTGATGAACGATGTCCTTCGTGACCAGTGGAAATACGACGGTTTCGTGGTGACTGATTATGGCAGCATTGGCGAAATGCTCAACCATGGAGTGGGGGAGGATCTTCAGCGGGCTTCTGCTCAGGCTTTGCAGGCAGGAACCGACATGGATATGTGTACCGAAGGTTTCCTGAAGACTCTGGAACAGAGTTACAACGAGGGACTTGTCTCCATGGGTGATATCGATTTGGCTTGTCGTCGTGTGCTGGAAGCAAAATACAAACTGGGACTTTTCCAGGATCCTTATAAGTATTGCGATGCCAGGCGTCATGCCAAGGATGTCTTCACGGCAGAAAACCGTCAGGCTTCCCGTGATATCGCTGCCGAGACCTTTGTCTTGCTGAAAAATGAGAAAATGAGAAATGGAGGAAATGAGAAATTGTTGCCGTTGAAGAAGGAAGGCAAGATCGCGCTTATTGGTCCGTTGGCGAATACCCGTTCTAATCTGGCTGGTACCTGGTGCGTGGCCTTTACGCCCGAACGCTACAGCACGCTGAAAGAAGGTCTGGAGCGTGCCGTTTCAGGGAAGGCTCAGATTCTCTATGCTCAGGGGTGCAATGTGTGCCGCGACGAGGCCGAGCAGGTGGCCGGTGAGTTTGGCAAGACCATTCCCCGTGGCGATGATGCCCGAATGAAGGCCGAGGCGCTGGCCGTTGCTCAGCAGGCGGACGTCATTGTCTGTGCGATGGGCGAGACGGCCGATATGAGCGGTGAGTCATCAAGCCGTTCTAAATTGGAGCTTCCCGATGTGCAACGTGAACTGCTGGAAGCGTTGGTGAAACTTGGCAAGCCGGTTGTTCTGCTTCATTTCTCAGGTCGAGCCACGGTGCTCTCATGGGAACAGCAGCATGTGGATGCCATCATGAACGTATGGTTTGGTGGTTCTGAGGCTGCCGATGCCATTGCCGATGTGCTCTTCGGCGACAAGGTGCCTTCCGGCAAGCTGACGGTCACCATGCCACGGTCGGTAGGACAGGTTCCGCTTTATTACAATCATCTCAACACGGGCCGTCCGGTGGCAGAGGGAGCCGACCGTTATTTCAAGTATCAGAGCAACTATCTTGATGTCCGCAACGATGCGCTCTATCCTTTTGGCTATGGTCTGAGCTATACCACCTTCCAGTATGGCGACGTGCGTCTCAGTAGCAGCGAGATGACGCGTAACGGGAGTGTCAATGCCACGGTGACCGTTACGAATACAGGCAGCCGTGATGCCGACGAGGTCGTGCAGCTCTACATCCGCGACGTGCAGGCCAGCATCAGCCGTCCTGTCAAGGAACTGAAGGGCTTTCAGCGCATTCATCTCAAGGCTGGTGAGAGCCGAGAAGTGACGTTCCCAATCACAAGAAAGGAACTCTCGTTCTATGATGCCCAAGGCCGTGAAATCCTTGAAACGGGCGAGTTCCATATCATGACAGGACCCGATAGTCGGAATGTAAGTATGGCGGTGCTGAACTTGAAGTAAAGGTAAAAAAAGAGGAAATCAGTAATGGTTTCCTCTTTTTGTATTTAAAACAAGTTTTATTTGCTTTTGTGTTCGCTTATTCGTATCTTTAATAAGATACTCTTGCTCGACAAAACAAATTAAAACAAGTTTTATTTGCTTTTGTGCTCGCTTATTCGTATCTTTGCAAAAAAGATTACAAATGGTGAGACTATTTAGATTACTAATCTTCTTATTAGCGGCATTTCTGTATTCACCTCAAATCTACGGCTACGACATCGACAAGCTTTGTGCGCCTATCGATGAGGCGATTCTTCGTTCTCCGGAATATGTGGAAGCTTATGAGGAGAAGATTACGGCAGCCCGTTACGAATATGAGCACGAAGACGATGTGAAGCGGAAGTTTGAAAAAGGCTTTCGCCTCTATGAGCTGTATCGTCCGTTTGTGGCCGACTCCGCCATGTATTTCCTCCATCATTGCATTTCCCTGGCTGAGCGGACAGGCAACCGCTCTGAGGTTGTGCGGTGCAAGTCGTTGCTGGGCCTGCGCTGTTCCAATGTGGGCATGTATGACGAGGCCCTGCTCATTCTCGATTCCATTCAGACCACGGGTGTTGACAAAGAGGTTTTAGGTATCTATTATCAGGCGTATAATAATGTCTATAGCGAACTGGCTTATTATACACGCATGGAAGACATGCGCGAGACCTATCTCCAGAAGACCCGGCATTACGAGCAGTTAATGTACCAGTATCTGCCCTCAGATGCCGAGGCTTGTTTCCTGCGACGCGAACAGCGCGCACAGGGTGAGCGTAATCTGGAGGAATCTATGCGTGTGAACGACGAATGGCTTCGAACGGTAGAAAAAGGTTCCCACCCCTATGCTTTGGTGGCCCTTTACCGCTATATTGAATATAAGGAACGCCGCGACACGGTCCAGATGATGCAATGGCTGGTGGAAAGCGTGCTGGCTGATATCCGCAATAGCGTGATGGATCAGGGCTCCATGTGGGAACTCGCCAACGAACTGATGCTCAATGGCGATTTTGAACGGGCTTCGCGCTACATCGTCTTCACCAGCGAGTGTGCCAACCGCTACGGCTCCCGACAGCGCAACTGGCAGATTTCCCCCTTGTTGAGCGATATCGCCAAGGGCTATAAGGCTAAGAGTGAACGCACCACTCGCCAGTTACGCTGGCTGTTGGGTGTGATTAGTGTGCTGGCCCTGTTGCTGCTCGCCGTCCTCTTCTTCGTGCGTAACCGTAACCGTCAGCTGCGAATTGCCCGGAACGCGTTGAGTGGCAAGAACAAGGAACTCTCAGAGGTGAATCTCCAGCTTTCCGAAGCCAATCACCAGCAGTCCCTGCTCAACACGCAGTTGAAGGCCCTCAACGGCGAACTGGCGCAGTCGAATGCCCAGCTTTCCGAGTCCAACCGTGTGAAGGAAGAGTATATTGGGCGCTTCCTCCGCCTTTGCTCCATGTATATCGACCAGATGGACTCGCTACGAAAGCGTGTGAACAAACTGACGAAGAACCGCCAGTTTGAGGAACTCTACAAGATTACCCGCCCGCAGGAGTTTAAGGACAAGGAACTGGAGGAACTTTATGCAAATTTCGACAGTGCCTTCCTACATCTGTTTCCCAATTTTGTGAGCGATTTCAATGCGTTGCTACGCCCCGAAGAGCGCATCGAACAGCCCGATGAAGGCCGTCTCACTACTGCTATCCGCATCTTTGCGCTCATTCGCCTCGGCATCGAGGACAGCGGCAAGATTGCCGAATTTCTGCATTATTCCGTGAACACCATCTACAACTATCGGGCCCGTGTGAAGAACGGAGCCATCCGCGACCGTGAGAACTTCGAGAAGCACGTCAAGGAAATCGGAATGCCTCGCTGATAATTTGTAATCTGCATTTTGCAAAAAATGGCAGACAATGAGACGAAATTGATAAAATTATGAAAATCAGACAAGTGAGCCGGTGAAAAAAATGTCAATTGCTTTGCTGTAAAAGCAGAATTTTGTAACTTTGCGGTCACAAAAGGTTAAAGTTTGAAGGTTGAATTTCGATGTGTCGCCTGCGGCAAGGAATAATGAAGAAGTGAAACTTTGTACTTCGCACTTCGACCCATTTACATCGTACTTCGTAACTCCAACTTCGTACATCTAAAATTCATAAATTCATTAAACTCATAAACTTAAAAGAATTATGGTAAATTACAAAGATCTTGGTTTGGTGAACACCCGTGAGATGTTCAAGAAGGCCATTGCCGGTGGTTATGCTATCCCCGCATTCAACTTCAACACGATGGAGCAGATGCAGGCTATCGTTCAGGCTGCCGTAGAGACAAAGTCGCCCGTTATCATGCAGGTATCTAAGGGTGCCCGCAACTATGCCAACGCTACCATCCTGCGCTACATGGCTGAGGGTGCTGTGGCTTACGCTAAAGAACTGGGTTGCGAGAAGCCCGAAATCGTGCTGCACCTCGATCATGGTGACAGTTTCGAACTCTGCAAGGACTGCATCGACATGGGATTCTCTTCTGTGATGTACGACGGTTCTTCACTGCCCTACGAGGAGAACATCAAGATTTCTCGTCAGGTTGTGGAGTATGCTCACAAGTATGACGTGACCGTTGAGTGCGAACTCGGTGTGCTCGCCGGTGTTGAGGATGAGGTGGCTTCTGAGGTTAGCCACTACACCAAGCCCGAAGAGGTAATCGATTTTGCTACCCGCACAGGTTGCGACTCGTTGGCTATCTCTATCGGTACCAGCCACGGTGCTTACAAGTTCAAGCCCGAGCAGTGCACACGCGACCCGAAGACTGGCAAGCTCGTGCCTCCTCCATTGGCATTCGACGTGCTCCACGAGATTGAGCAGAAACTGCCCGGATTCCCCATCGTGCTCCACGGTTCTTCTTCAGTTCCTCAGGAAGAGGTGGACACCATCAACAAGTATGGCGGCAACCTGCCCGATGCAGTAGGTATTCCCGAAGAGCAGTTGCGTGAGGCTTCGAAGAGCGCTGTCTGCAAGATCAACATCGACTCTGACAGCCGTCTGGCCATGACCGCTGCCGTTCGTAAGTATCTGGCTGAGCATCCCGACCACTTCGATCCTCGTCAGTATCTGAAGCCTGCCCGCGAGAACATGAAGAAGATGTACATCCACAAGATTGTTGATGTGCTCGGTTCTAACGGCAAACTCGGATAATTCGCGTTAACGCCTAATATAATAAGGTGGAAATGTTAAAAATGCATTTCCACCTTATTTTTTTGCCCGAAAAGTTTGGAGCATATTGGGATTTGCATTACTTTTGCGGTGTAATAGCAAGATAGTACACTAAAACGCTAATAAATATGATTGAAGTAAGTAATCTCAGTTTCAAGTATCCCGGACAGCAGGAGCCGGTGTTTACGGATTTCAGCCTCAGGCTGGAGCAGAACAAAGTCTATGGACTTTTAGGTAAGAACGGTACGGGCAAGTCTACGCTGCTCTACCTCATCTCTGGGTTGCTGCGCCCTGCAGCTGGTACGGTAAGTTGCGATGGCATCGCAACATACAAGCGACAGGTAGAGACGCTGCAGGAAATCTTCCTTGTGCCGGAGGAGTTCGATTTGCCGTCGATGTCGCTCGAGAAATATGTGAAGCTGAACGCGCCGTTCTATCCCCGCTTTAGCCGCGAGGTGCTGGAAGCTTGTCTGAAGGATTTCGAACTGACCACCGACCTGAAGCTGCAGGCGCTGTCGATGGGACAGAAGAAGAAGGTGTTCATGTCGTTCGCCCTTGCTGCCAACACCCGCTATCTACTGATGGACGAGCCGACCAACGGACTGGATATTCCCTCGAAGTCGCAGTTCCGAAAGGTGGTGACGCAGAACATGAACGACGACCGCACGGTGATTATCTCCACCCACCAGGTGCACGACGTGGAGTCGCTGCTCGACCATATCCTCATTCTCAGTCAGCGCGAACTGTTGCTGAATGCCTCTGTGGCCGACCTGACGGAGAAGTACGTATTCGAATACCGACCGGTTGACGACCATTCGGCCGCGGTCTATAGCGAGCCCTCTCCGCAGGGCGTTGCCGTGATGGCCGAGCGCCGTGATGGTGATGCCGAGACGCAGCTGAACCTGGAATTGCTCTTTAACGCCGTAACGAAACAACGCATCTGATTTTTTCACGACTAAAAAGAATTGTTATGAAGAACTACGATTTACAACGTTTTGGTAGCGTCTTGCGGTTCGACTTCGCCCAGAATCGCCAGCAGTTGCTGTGGTGCGTAATCGGCATGCTGATGGGCTACCTGTTCTTTTTCTGGTTTGCCCATAACTTCGGCATGAGAGTAGACAAAGTGACTGATTGGGAATTGCATATCAAACATATTTGTGAAGGTGTCGGCATCTTTGGTGTTGTTTGTTTCTATATCTATATGTTGGCCGCGGCCAGCACGCTCTATTGGAGAGAGCAGAAGAAGGCAAAGCGCACGGCATGGCTGATGCTGCCCGCCACGAATCTGGAAAAGTTCCTGTCGCGCTGGGTGTTTATGCTTGCAGTCTCACTGGGCGGTTTCCTGATGTTCTTTGTGGCCGATGCCATCCACATGGCATGGCTCTGGATGACCGATAAGCCCGTCTTTGCTGCCACGACTTATTTCTTCCCGCAAACGACCAATGTCGCATGGCTTAGGTTATTTTCGGTCAATTGTATTTTTCTGGCAGGTCAAGCCTTCTTCCTCTTGGGTGGCATCCTGTTCCGGAAGTTCCAGCCTATTGTCACCGCTCTTGTCGGCATCGTACTGTTCCTTGGACTTGATTCCTTTAGAGTCCACATCATGCCCGACATTCCCTACACCTGGTATCACGTAATGCAGTCCGTCTTCTTCGTTGCGCTCACCTGCGTCTTCACCGTTCTGGCCTACCGGCTTTTCTGCCGCTGGCAATTAGCAACCCGTAATTTTGTAAATCTGCCATGAATAATCAGTTTTCCATCCGCCGTTTCTGGCAAGTCCTTGTATGGACGTTGGTCTACCATTGGCGCCAGTTGCTGACGCTGTTCGGTGCGGCTGTTGTGGCTTTTCTTGTCGCTGAAATACCACATTTTATCCAAGTCAGCAACGACTATGCGTATAGGATTATTTGTCATGAATCACATGAAACCATAGTCAGCGATGCCTTGCATACTGTCGGTGAAGGTAATATGCTTTTATTAGCACCACTGATGTGCGTAGGTGCAGCCTTTGCTTTCTACAACTTGCACCGTAAGAACGAAGGCCGCCGGTTGCTGATGTTACCAGCCACGAACTTAGAGAAATACCTGGCCCGCTGGGTGGTCTACGTGCCCGTGCTGTTTGTGCTTTATGTGGTGGCCTTTATGGTTGTCGACGTGCTGCGTATGGCCATCTGGCCCGTGCTCGTTTCCTCTGAAGCAATCAGTTTTCCTACGGCTATCCCGGAGTTTTTCGGTGTCATGAAGTATCTGGTGTTGTGGACGAATCCGTTTCATCTTGTAAAGATAGCCTTGATGTGGGGTTTTTTCTGGTTCTTCCATTCGCTGAGCCTGTTCTCGAGTGTATGGATAGGTCGCTGGGGGTGGCTGTTTGTCACCGTGGTGTTCTTTGCCGTGATAGGTTTTTTCTATAATTATCAAGGTGGGAATGTTACGGTGCTCTATCTGTTGGCCATTGTGCTGGCTATTGCCGCCTACTGGCTGTTCTGCCGTTTTCCCAAATACAAACTGTTTCACAATAAAGACTGACTATTATGGCATTTACCAACGATAAAGCGATATACCTGCAGATGGCCGACCGCCTCTGCGATGAAATCCTGGCGGGCACCTACAAGGACGACGACCGCATACCGTCGGTCCGCGAGTATGCCGTGCTGCTGGAGGTGAACACCAACACCGCCGTGAAAGCCTACGATGAACTGGCCCGTGCGAACATTATCTATAATAAGCGCGGTTTGGGCTACTTCGTCACCAAGGGGGCGAAGAAGCAGATCATGAAGGAGCGTAAACGGCAGTTTATGAAAACGCATCTGCCGGAATTGTTTCGACAGATGCGCCTGTTGGGTATTGATATCAAAGACATTGACGAGGCCTGGACAGCTACGACAGTCCCGTGATTTTCCCGTCTACCACCACGATGTTCTGGGACAGCCGTCTGGCCATGACTGCTGCCATCCGTCAGTATCTGGCTGAGCATCCCGATCATTTCGATCCTCGCCAGTATCTGAAGCCCGCCCGCGAGAACATGAAGAAGATGTACATCCGCAAGATTGTGAATGTGCTCGGTTCTGACGGCAAGCTCGGATAATCCGACTTCAAATCAAATACAAGCAAGAGGATGTGCCCGTTCAAATGAGCACATCCTCTTCTTTTTTAATACCAGCACAAATCTGTTATATAGGAATTTTTCGAATTGAGGGTGCACGGGTGCCACATCGCCTTTAAACACTGGGTTTGCAACCTCTCCAGCAGGGTGTCACGGGTGCCACAAGGGTGCTAAGAGAGACCCACCCCAACCCTCCCTGTTTAGGGAGGGAGTTTGTCATTGGGGTAAGGTTATCGTTAGCGTTGATAAATTCTCTAGAGAATTTTCAGCAAAGTATCATCGGAAGCTATGCAAAACATCATCGGAGGTGTGAAATTCTCTAGAGAATTTCACACCTCCGATAATTCCCTTGGCCCTAAAGATAGTTTTTATTCCTCACGCAGAGTGAATGGAGTACGCAGAGAATAATCAATACCCCCTCCCTAAGCAGGGAGGGTTGGGGTGGGTCTCTTTTTTTGGTGGGCCTCCCGTGGCACCCTTGTGGCACCCGTGACACCCTTACGGAGAGGGTGCACGGCCTTTATACAAAGGCGATGTGGCACCCGTGCACCCTTAAATGCAAATTTATTTCTTTATCTCGGTATTAATGCTATCCACGTTGCCTGTGACGGGACTGAGACGAACCTTGGTTTCCATCTTCTTGCTGAAGAGTTCGCCCATCAGTGGCTCGGTGCGACCGAACTGGGCAGAATAAGTCTCGTAGGAATTCAGGAGCTTCTCGCCCTGATAGAGATTGACGGTCATTTTGCCGGGGAGGTTTACCCAGATGCCCGACTCGTTCTTGATCTTCTCGCCCTTGCTTACGGTGGCTGAGTTGGTAGGCACGTTGTGCTCGTCGTAGATATCTATATAATAAGGTGAACCCGAGAGGTCTTCCTTATCTACGCATCCGTAATACTTGGAGAAGCGGAAGAGCAGTTCGCGCTCCACTGTTTTGGTGGGCACGTAGTTGACAATGGTTTCGATGGTATCAACGTCTTCGGTGCCGTTAAACAGTTCCACCAATGCGGCTTCCTGCTTGTCGAGGCTGTTGAGCATCAGTCGCATCTGCTGTCCGTCGGTTGGCATGTTTTCGGCCTGTCCTTTGGTGAGTTGACTGCGGCTGTCGCGGATGTCGTAGATTTCATCAGCGGTCAGTTCGGCCATCTTCGATTTGCTGCCTGCGCTCAGTATTTCCTGCGAGAGATAGTCGTAGGGGTTGCGCCGGGCTGGTTTGGGTGCGGCTTTGAAGGGTGCTTCTTGCGTGGTGGCATTGGGACGGTCGTTTACAGCCAGCAGCACCCCGTTGTCATTCTTGTAGATTGACGAGATGTTATGCTTGGTGTCGATATTGGCCTTGTATATCTTGGTGGTATCGGCAACGCCGTAGGGAGTCATCTTGATGCTGAGAATGCGGTAGGTCTGCTGTTCCTCACTGGGAACGGGCTTCTTCAGGTATCGCTCTGCATATTGGTTGAACTCGCCTGGCTTGTAGGTAGTCTTCTCTACGAGCAGCGTGAATCGCAGCGCGGTCTTGGGAAGAAAATAAGAGCTGCCGTCAATCAGTGGATTGTCTGCATGGGTAGTTAAAGCTCCGCAGCAAAGGGCTGCTGCCAAAAGAATCTTTTTCATATTTGTCTTTATATTTTTTTATTCTATATCTCCCTCCCTTTTCAGGGAGGGCAGGGGTGGGTCTCCTTATCAGGGTATGGCCGGGGTGGGTCTCCTTTTTCAATCGTTAAGCCGTTTGAAGGCCTGGGGGAGGAACTCAATGATGTCGCTGGCCATCAGGCTTTCCATACCCAATTGACGGGCTGCCAGGTCGCCAGCCAGACCGTGGAGATACATTCCCACGGCACAGGCGTCGGCTTGCTTGTAGCCGCGTGCCAAGAGTCCGGTGATAATGCCAGTGAGCACATCACCGCTGCCAGCCGTTGCCATGCCGGCATTTCCCGTGGAGTTGAAGATGACGTTTCCGTTGGGCAGGCAGAGGGCAGAGTAGTGGCCTTTAAGGATGATGTAGGCCTGCAGGTGCTCTGCCATATCGCGGGCTTTCGACAACCGTTCGTAGCTGTCGGCACACGTACTTCCGTTCAGGCGGTCGAACTCTTTGGGATGCGGCGTCATAATGATATTCTTGGGCAGTTGCTGGAGCCATGCGCGATGGTTGGCCAGCATGTTCAGACCGTCGGCATCCACCACGATCGGGGCCTGCGTGCGGCGTATCTGGGAGATGAGTGCAATGGCGGTGTTCTCCTGCTGGCGGAGTCCGGGGCCGATAGCCATGGCATCCATGTCTTCACTATCTACTGTTTCAGAGAAATACTTCTCGTCATGGTCTGGATTAATGATAGCCTCCGGAACGCTGATCTGCATCACGTCGTTGTTGCGGCGGGGTGTACGCACGATGACCTTTCCTGCTCCCGAGCGCAGGCATGCCTTCGTGGCAAGGATGGCAGCACCGGCCATGCCGTAACTGCCGGCCACGATGAGTGCCGTGCCCATATTGCCTTTGTGGGCGAACTCATTTCGCGAAAGCATCCGTGCCCTGACGTCTTCCTCTTCGAGCACCACGAATTGGGCATCCATTTTGCGGATACCTTCTTCGCTGAGGCGGATGTCGAGAATCTTCAGTTCGCCGATGAACTGCTGGTTCTCGGGGAAGAGGAATGCCAGTTTCTTCTGTTGGAGGGTAAGCGTCACGTCAGCCCTGATGATATTGGCACGCACGTTATAGGTGTTGTCTTCGGTCATGAGTCCCGAAGGCACGTCGATGCTGATGATGGTTGATGGACTCTGGTTGATATATTTCACCAATGCGGAGAAGCCGCCTGCCAATGGTTTGTTGAGTCCGGAGCCGAACAATCCGTCGATGACCAGCATATCGGCTTCGAGTTGCGGCGGGTCAAACTCGTCGATAACCTCGGTGAAGTCTTTGATGCGGTGGGCATCGAGAATGCGCTTCTTGTTGGTCGCGCAGTCTTCCGACAGTTTGTTGTTGATGTTGAAGAGGTAAACGGCTACTTTATAGTTTTGCTCGCTGAGCATTCGGGCCACAGCCAGCGCGTCGCCGCCATTGTTTCCGGGACCTGCAAAGACAACCACGGGCTTCTGCGTGTCCCATTTGGTGGTGATGGCTCGCGTCAGGGCTTTGGCTGCGCGCTCCATCAAGTCAATGGAGCGGATAGGCTCATGCTCCATCGTGTAATGGTCGAGTTCGTGTATCTGATTGCTGGTAAAAATCTTCATTTGGGTACAAAAATACAAAAATAATGGGAATCATACTCCTTATTTGGCAGAAAATTCGTATTTTTGTACCAAATTTTAAAAGAAAAGCCCATGGATGCAGTGAAAATTAAGGATAAAATGTTTCGCATTTCCATTCCGGAATCAGAAATCAAGCAGCGCGTGAAGGCTGTTGCCGAGCGCATCAACCACGACCTGGCGGGGAAGAATCCGCTCTTCTTGGCTGTGCTCAATGGCGCTTTTGTCTTTGCTGCCGACCTGATGCGTGAGATAACCATTCCGTGTGAGATTTCCTTTGTGAAGCTGGCTTCCTATCAGGGTACGGTTTCTACCGGAACGATTACCGAGGTGATGGGTATCAACGAGGACCTGACCGACCGCGTGATTGTCATCGTGGAGGATATCGTGGATACAGGACTGACGATGAAGCAGATGATGGAGAGTCTGGGCACACGCCGTCCGGCTGAGATACATATCTGCTCCTTGCTCCTGAAACCCGAGAAACTGCAGGTGCCACTCAACGTGGAATACGTGGCGATGGAAATCCCCAACGAATTCATCGTGGGCTACGGCTTGGATTACGACCAGCAGGGACGCAACCTGAAGGATATCTATACGGTAGTGAACTCTTAAGTTTCCAAGTTCATGAAAGAATTTAAACTGCCACATTTGCCCAGCGACCCAGAGGAGAACAACAAAGACTTGGTTTCCGACTTTTGGCTGGGTGTGAAAAAGAAAAAGATTGTACAACAAGATATTGATTTAAAACTGAAAATGAAGAATATCGTGATTTTCGGTGCTCCCGGTTCTGGAAAGGGCACACAGAGTGACAAACTCATTGAGAAGTATGGCTTGGGACACATCTCCACGGGTGATGTGCTGCGTAGTGAAATCAAAAAAGGAACAGAACTCGGCAAGACTGCTGCCTCTTTCATCGACAAGGGTCAGCTCATTCCCGATGAACTGATGATTGACATCCTCGCCAGCGTTTACGACTCCTTTGGAAAGGATCATGCCGGTGTTATCTTCGACGGTTTCCCCCGCACCATTCCGCAGGCTGAAGCCCTGAAGAAGATGCTGGCCGAACGTGGCCACCGAGTGGCTGCCATGATAGAGCTCGATGTTCCTGAGGATGAATTGATGAAGCGTCTGATCCTCCGTGGACAGCAGAGCGGCCGCAGCGATGACAACGAAGAGACTATCAAGAAGCGTCTCACCGTGTATCACACTCAGACCGAGCCCCTCATGAAATGGTATGAGCAGGAGGGCTTGCGTTATCCCATCAATGGCCTGGGCGACCTCGATCGCATCTTCGCTGATATCGCAAAAGTGATTGATAATCTTTAGTTTTATCTAGTGTTCTAGTATCTCTAGTATTTCTAGTAAATCTAGTATTTCTAGCAATTATGGCAGAATCCAATTTCGTTGACTACGTCAAGATTTATTGCCGCTCGGGCAAGGGCGGACGCGGAAGCATGCATCTGCGTCACGTCAAGTATAACCCTAACGGCGGACCTGACGGTGGCGACGGCGGTAAGGGTGGAAGCATTATCCTGCGTGGAAACCATAACTACTGGACGTTGCTCCACCTGAGATACCAACGCCACATCAAGGCTGAGCACGGCGGTAACGGAGGCAAGGACAAATGCCACGGCACCGACGGCAAGGATGTCTATATCGACGTGCCTTGCGGAACGGTGGTCTATAATGCTGAGACCGGAAAGTATGTCTGCGATGTCACCTACGACGGTCAGGAGGTGGTGTTGCTGAAAGGCGGACGTGGCGGACTGGGCAACTATCAGTTCCGTACGGCTACCAATCAGGCTCCGCGCTATGCTCAGCCTGGTGAGCCCATGCAGGAGATGACGGTTATCATGGAGTTGAAACTGTTGGCCGATGTCGGCTTGGTGGGATTCCCCAATGCAGGAAAATCCACGCTGGTATCAGCACTCAGCAATGCCCGACCAAAGATAGCCAACTATCCCTTCACCACCATGGAACCCTCGCTCGGCATCGTGGGCTATCACGACAACAAATCTTTCGTGATGGCCGATATCCCCGGCATCATTGAAGGTGCTTCCGAAGGAAAGGGCCTCGGCCTTCGTTTCCTGCGTCATATCGAGCGCAATTCCTTGTTGCTCTTTATGGTACCCGGCGATACCGATGATATCTATAAGGAATACAACATCCTGCTCAACGAGCTCCGCCAGTTCAATCCTGAGATGCTCGACAAACACCGCGTACTGGCAGTCACCAAGTGCGATCTGCTCGACGAGGAACTCATGGAGATGCTCCGTCATGACCTTGAAGCAAAGTTCCAACAAGATGAAGGTGACCACCAACACCCAGTTCCCATCGTCTTCATCTCAGCCGTTGCTCAGACGGGACTCAATGAACTGAAGGATGTGCTCTGGCAAGAACTCAACAGCGAGAGCAACAAGCTGCAGACCATTACCGCCGAAGACTCCCTGGTACATCGCGATAAGGAAATGTCGCAGTTTGCCCGCGAACTGATGGACGAGGGGGAGAATGTCGATATTCCTGACGATGACGAGGAAGTAGAGGACGATTTCGAAATCCTCGATGATTACGAAATAGAAGATTTCGATGAGTAATCCGCAGTTGCTATACTACAAGATGGGAGAGAAAGTCACCGCTTTCTCTTCCACTCGTTATGGTGGTTGTAGTGAAGGAAACTATAGTTCTTTCAATGTCAACCGTTATTGCGGTGACCATGAAGAATGCATTGCCCGCAACATGCAGTCCCTGAAGAACCTGCTGAACGTCAGCCAGGTCGTGATGCCCCATCAGGTGCATGGCACCGAAGTCTTTCAGCTGAAGCATCCTGCACCGTGGGAGGATATGGCCGACGACCTTGAAGGCGTGGATGCCTTGATCACCGATGTCAAGGGCGTTTGTATCGGAGTGAGCACCGCTGATTGCATTCCTATTCTTCTTTATGATGAGGCGCATCATGCAGCCGCAGCCATTCATGCAGGATGGCGCGGAACGGTGAAGCGTATCGCAGAAGAAACCGTCCGGTCGATGCGTGATGCTTTTGGTACCCAGCCCGAACTTCTGCGAGCCGTGATAGGTCCCGGCATCAGTCTCGCATCCTTCGAGGTTGGCGATGAAGTCTATGACCAGTTCCGCATTGCTGGTTTCCCGATGGACCGTATCGCCCGTCGCTATCCTATACTTCCCCCCTTCGGGGGGATAGAGGGGGGCTTCAAATGGCACCTCGACCTTCCCCTTTGCAACCGTCTGCAATTGGAAGCGGTGGGTGTCCGTCAGATTGAGATGAGCGGTATCTGTACCTATCAGCAGTCAGACGCGTATTTCTCCGCCCGCAAGTTGGGTGTCAATTCTGGGCGTATCCTCACAGGTATCGTGCTGCGATAGCATTCCCGTTCTTCTTATGCTTTCCCTGAAAACACTGAGGCTTTATCCTTTCCTGAAGTTGGCCGTGGCCCTTATACTGGGTATGTGGCTGGCTTCAAGTGTGGATATCTTGCTCCCGTGGCAGTGGGCAGTCTGTCTTGTAGTGATGGTAGTCGTGGCATTCCTTGTCAGACGACCCTTGCCGCAGTCTCTGCTGTTGCTCCTTTCTGTCTTCCTGCTGGGAGCCACATTGATGTCGCGCCAGTTGGCCGATATGGGTAACGGCTATGCTGCCGATGAAACGGTGTTTGATGCCGTGGTCACCAGTCAGCCGGTGATGAGGAAAAAAGTGATGCAGATGGATCTTTGGATAACGTCAGCCTCACGGCCGTTTAAGGTGAGGGCCTCCATTTTTCGGGATGACAGGGCTGAGCGGCTGAAGGTTGGTCATGGCATCAGGGCAAGGGGTACCTTCGAGAAACCGTCCAACTATATAAAATCCACCTTCGACTATCGCACCTATCTGCTCCGCCATGGCTATCGTTCCACGGTATTCCTTTACATCTCCGACTGGCAGCTGCAGCATGTTTCGCTGCTTCCTTTGTCTCGTTTGCAACGCACGCGGCTGGCTTTCATGCAGCTTCGCCAACAACTGACAGCCCGATATCGCTCTTTGGGATTATCCGGCGATCAGTTGGCAGTTGTTTCGGCCATGACGCTGGGCGACCGTTCAATGCTTTCCTCCGAACTAAAAGACGATTATTCCATCTCCGGTGGAGCACATATCCTGGCTCTCTCTGGTATGCATCTGGGCATCATCTATATGGTGCTCACCTTAGTTTTGGGCGTTCGCCGTCACCGCAATTCCTGGCGTTTCTTCTTTTCCTCCATGCTGTTGATGGCTGCCATCTGGAGTTTCGTGTTGCTCGTCGGGATGTCTCCTTCCGTAGTCCGTGCGGCCGTGATGCTGAGTCTGCTCATGTTCGTGCAACTGCTCAACCGCCGGGCTGTCTCGCTCAACACGCTGGCCTTTACCGCCTGTCTCATTCTGGTTATCCATCCGATGGCGCTGTTTGATGTCGGTTTCCAGTTGTCCTATGCGTCTGTTGCTGCCATCCTCATTTTCTACCAGCCCATCTATCGCCTTCTGTGTAGCAATTCCAAGGAGGGCCTCACATATCCCATCCGTTTCGGCCGCATGTTATGGGGAACTCTCTCCGTTTCCCTGGCGGCCCAGTTAGGCGTAGCACCGCTTATCGCCCATTATTTCGGGCGCATCCCCGTCTATTTCCTTTTCACCAATCTGGCCGTCCTTCTTCTGGCCACGCTCATTCTCTATTGCGCATTAGGCTTGTGGGCATTTGTCTGGCTGCCTTCCGTCCAGTCGTTCTTCGCAAAGTTGCTTTCCCTCTTTACCGAAGGTCTCAACGTCACCCTCCATCAGATAGCCGCCCTTCCCTGTGCAAGTATAGAGCCTGTCAGTCTGAACGCCATCGGCGTCGTAGCCTGCTATGTATTCCTCCTTTCCCTCTATCTTATTTATTTAATTCTTCGGAAACCGGATATTACCTTTAAATAATATATAGGTCTTATTTCATCACGTTGTCGAGCCAACCGAAGAGACCCACAAGGGTGGCATTCCAGTTGATGGCAATCTCGTTGCTGGCATAGGAACCTTCGTGGTCGATGTATGACTCGTCGGGCTCGTTGGAGGGGTAGGTGAGGTGGCTGCTCTCCTTGTCTTGCTGTCCGGGATTGGGACCGCCAACCAACAATCCGGGCATGGGAGCCTCGATGCCGTCGGCGGAGGAAATGCGCTGGTGGGGATGCATGGGCGATTTGAGTCCGAAGCCCGTCACGTAACAATAGCCCGTGGCATTGCGACCGAGGATGTAGTCGGCGCATTGCATGGCGGCGGTGAGGTATTTCTGCTGTCCGGAGACCTTGTGGGCGAAGAGGAAGGTCATGCCGTTGGCGCAAAAGGCTTCTGCCAGACAACCCCATCCGAAGTCTTTGGCGTTGTTGCCCGTAGGCGTCTGGAAGGAGGAGGTGGCGGTGGTGGCGAGTTGCTTGTCACTGTAGGCAAGCAGCTGCGACTTCATCTTGCTGCTCATTTCGGCATTGGCTTCGCTGTGAATCATCCATTCCCATTGGGCGATAGGAGCCACATAGCCCCATGCCGGGACGCGGAAATCACCGGGTGCGGTGGATTGTGCATCGGCCAGGAAGGCTCCCTCTCCGGTGAGGATGTATAGTTCGGTAGCTGCCCAGAACTGTTCGTCCTTGGCGTTGAAGTCGCCATAGGTTCCTGTAAAGACAGCGGGTTGGTACTGCTTGTTCATGGCATCCTGATTATAGAGTGCCTTGGGGTGCTGCAATGCCCACTGATAGGCCTGGTGGGCAGCCTCGGCTGCCTGACGGGAGAAGGTGGGGTAGTCCTTGGAATCCTTGAAGATACGGGCGGCCAGGGCCATCACTGCGGCAAAGTCGTAAGTGGCGGTGACGCTCTTCTGCACGACATAACGCTGCTGATGACAGTCCTTGGGCATGATGAATCCCTCGAAGTTAGGAGTGGTCAGTTTGTGATACACGCCACCGTCGTTGGGGTCTTGCATCGTGAGCATCCATTGAAGGTTGTACATCAGTTCGTCGAGCAGGTCGGCTGTCTGGTTCTTGCTTTCGGGAATATTGGTGTTGAGGCCATCGTAATAGCTGGGGTTCTGCTCGTAGGAGAGCAGCATTACGGCCACGGAATAGGCGGAGTTGACGATATATTTGTTGTAGTCGCCGGCATCATACCAGCCTAAGGGCGAGATGATGTAACTGCCGGCAGGCTGCTGTTCAGAGGCAGCAGAGGGATGGATCATCACGCGGGTGTCGGCGTGGCCCAGTGGGCGAGCATATTCGCCGGCATATTGCTTCTCTATCTCACAGCCCGAGCGCATCAGGTAGTAGGACTTGATGGCTGCGGTGGTCACTTCGCGGAGTGCATCATCTTTGATTACGAACGGCTGCTCGTGACCGTTGGCGCTGAGAATGTACTGGCCGGGTGTCTTGAGTGCACTGAAGTCAACGATGGTGCGCTGCTTGCTTGACCATGGGGAGGTGGCTTTGCGGAGCACCTTCGCCTTGGCTACGCTTTTGCCCGTAGCGGCATCGCGGATGGTAATCTTACTGGCTTTGGGGGCTTCAATGACGGCCACTTTTTCCTGATTGGGATACATACCTGTCTGATTCAGGCGGATGGTTTCGTCTGCTTGTGCATGAGCCGTCGCCGTGACGGCAAGGGCGAAAGCTAAACTGAGTAATCGAGTCATAATGATTTAGGTGTTAGATGTTAGGTGTTAGGTGATGGGTGTTGGGTGTTGGTGGATGGTGCTTGCAGGCTGGTGGTAGCCACCAACACCTAACACCCAACACCCAACAATCAGCGATGGCGATTGGCCCGTTGCTGGCGGTATTTGGCTTTCTGCATGGCAGAGCCTGAACCGTGGGCGCCGGTGATGTATTTCTTCTTCTTGGCTTTGGTCTTCACCTTGTCGTCGGCGGTCTTTTCACGACCGCCGCGACCGAAGGAAATACCATTTTCAAGGATTGATTGAAAATCGTCTTCTTTTGCCATAATTCTGAGGATTAGGGGGTGAGGGCGTCGGGGTGATTCTTCACTCTTCACTCTTCATTCTTCACTTTAATGATGGAACAGACGCACGCCCGTGAAGGCCATGGCGATGCCGTATTTGTCGCAGGTCTCGATGACGTTGTCGTCGCGAACGCTGCCACCGGCCTGTGCAATATATTCCACGCCACTCTTGTGGGCTCGCTCGATATTGTCGCCGAAGGGGAAGAAGGCATCGGAACCGAGACTCACTTTCGTGTTCTGGGCAATCCATTCCTTTTTCTCTTCGCGGGTGAGCGGTTCGGGCTGCGTCTTGAAGAACTGCTGCCAGGTGCCGTCGCGGAGTACGTCGTCGTAATCGTCAGAGATATATACGTCGATGGTGTTGTCGCGATCGGCGCGGCGTATCTTGTCGATGAAAGGCAGATTCATCACTTTGGGATGCTGGCGTAGCCACCAGATGTCGGCCTTGTTACCAGCCAGGCGGGTACAGTGGATGCGGCTCTGCTGTCCGGCACCGATACCGATGGCCTGTCCGTCCTTCACGTAGCACACGGAGTTCGACTGTGTGTATTTCAGTGTGATGAGCGCAATCATCAGGTCGCGCTTGGCCTCTGCTGGGAATTCCTTGTTCTGAGTGGGGATATTCTCGAAGAGTGCAGGATCGTCGAGGCGGATTTCGTTGCGGCCCTGTTCGAAGGTGATGCCGAAACACTGCTTGGTCTCTACGGGAGCGGGCACGTATTCAGGATCAATCTTAATCACGTTGTAAGTGCCCTTGCGCTTCTCGCGCAGAATCTGCAGGGCCTCTTCGGTATAGTCGGGGGCAATCACGCCGTCGCTCACCTCTCTCTTGATCAGGGTGGCCGTAGCTGCATCGCAGGTATCGGATAGGGCAATGAAGTCGCCGTAGCTGCTCATGCGGTCGGCTCCGCGAGCACGTGCGTAGGCACAGGCGATGGGTGAGAGCTCAATCTTCAGGTCGTCCACGAAGTAAATCTTCTTCAGCGTATCGCTCAGGGGCAGTCCGACGGCAGCACCGGCGGGCGAAACATGCTTGAACGAGGCTGCAGCAGGCAGACCTGTGGCTGCTTTCAGTTCCTTGACCAACTGCCAGGAGTTGAGTGCGTCAAGGAAATTGATGTAACCGGGACGGCCGTTGAGCACTTCGATGGGTAACTCGCCTTCCTGCATGTAGATACGCGAAGGCTTTTGATTCGGATTGCATCCGTACTTCAATGCTAATTCTTTCATTCTTTGTTGATTAATGTGATTCTGTCTGCAAAGTTAGCACAAATGAGTGGAAAAACAAAATATATTTTGATTTTTAGTTTTCTTTAGATGAGGAGGCTCGGTTGGACCATCGTTTTTTAGGAAACGAGCCCGAAATGTTAATTGATTTATTATATTCGTATTAAAAGCTGTTAACGCAAACAGTTAAAGTTTGAAAGTAGGGAAAGTGGGCTAAATTGCGCTATAACAGACAGTAAGGGGAAGAATGGACGCTAAAATCGGACATTTCGGACAATTAAAAAAGATGTGAACCCGCTTTTCTGGCCGTATATTTTTTTGTACCTTTGCGGTGCATAAGAAAATTTGGGCGCGGATTCACTTGTAATCCAAACAGCCTATAATCAATTTATTGACTCTTCTAACCCTCAACTAATGAGAAAGAAAATATTTGTTTTTGCAGTACTCCTGCTATTGACTTGTGTTTCTGTTACCGATGCTCGTAAGCGTAAGGTGCAGAAGAAAGAAACAACGACGCTCACCAGTGAGCGCCATGAGATTGACAACTTTGACTTCCTCTACAACGGAACCGACTATGATGATTACAATGTGTCGGCTACCGAAGATTTGATGAGCGAAGCCTTCTCGCATATCGGTACGCGCTATCGCAGTGGTGCCAAAGGTCCGTACGCCTTTGATTGCTCTGGTTTCACAAGCTACGTGTTCCGCCAGTTTGGTGAAAACATCGGCAGTTGTTCTCGTGATCAGTATGCCAAGAATCAGCCTATCAGCCGTAATGACCTGCAGACGGGTGACTTGGTGTTCTTCACCAGTCGTGGTTCTGGCCGTGGCGTAGGCCATGTGGGTATCGTGGTTGACGTGAATGGCGATGGTACATTCTCCTTTATCCACGCTTCTTCAAGCGAGGGTGTGAAGGTGAGCAAATCTACCGATGGCTATTATGCACGTCGCTACGTGGGAGCACGGCGAGTGATGTAAAGGGGAGAGAGACCCACCCCAAACAAGAGACCCACCCCAGCCCTCCCTGTTTAGGGAGGGGGTAATATGAGATTTAAATTCGGAATGAGAACTCTTTTAATATGCTTATTGATAAATGCTGGTCTTGTAAGGCCGGCATTTGCTGTTAATCAGCAGCAGGAATCAGGAACCCAGCGGCAGGCCGACAAGACGCTGACCTTTGCCATGGTGGGCGATGTGATGATGGGGACTACCTTTCCCTCAGTTCAGCTACCGGCCAATGGCGGTGCCAATCTCTTCAAGGATGCCAAGGGCGTGCTGGCAGATGCCGATGTGGCCGTAGGCAATCTGGAAGGTGCGCTCTGCGAAGGCGGTAAGACTACCAAGGGCGGCAAGAACTCATATGCCTTCCGCACACCACCCAGTTATGCGCAATGGCTGAAGGAGGCCGGCTTCGACTTTATGAGTATGGCCAACAATCATTCACGCGATTTTGGCGACGAGGGTATCTTGCAGACGGAACATGCTCTTCAGGCGCAGGGCATACTCTATGCCGGTGTGGAAGGGCGCATCACTTCGGCAGTCTTGGAGCGCAAGGGACTCCGTATCGGACTGTGTGCTTTCGGGCATAATCCCTACACCGTGAAACATCTTGACCTGGATCGCGTGAAGCAGATTCTGGATGAATTGAAATGGAAGTCGGATATTATCGTGGTGTCTTTCCACGGTGGTGCCGAAGGGCGTGACAAGCGCCATCTGCCATACGGCAAGGAGGTGTTCTTCAACGAGAACCGCGGCTCACTTCGCGAACTGGCGCATTTCTGTATTGACAACGGTGCTGATGTGGTTTATGGTCATGGTCCCCACGTGCTCCGCTGCGTGGAAGTCTATAAGAATAAGTTCATCGCTTACAGTCTGGGCAATTTCTGCACGCCCTACGGCGTGAGCCTTACGGGCATCTCAGGCTATGCGCCACTGATAGAAATCAAGACCGACCTCAAGGGTAATTTCCTGAGTGGGCAGATTCATCCCTTCATCCAACAGCGTGGCATCGGACCGCGTACAGATAAGACAGGAGCGGTTATCGGCGAGATGAAATCGCTCACGGAGGCCGATATCCCCATGAATGCCATCCGTATCAACCACGAAGGACAGATAATCCTGAAATAATAAAAAGAGGCTCGAACCAACGTTCGGGCCTCTTTTATGCCTGTTTTGTTGAGGATATTACTCCTTGACAACGGTTCTCTTCTCAGCGATGCGAGCCTTCTTACCGGTGAGCTTGCGTAGGTAATACAGCTTAGCGCGACGGACCTTACCTACCTTGTTCACCTCGATAGAATCGATAGCGGGCGACTCGATGGGGAAGATACGCTCCACACCGATGGTGCCTGACATCTTGCGGACGGTGAAGCGACGCTTGTCACCATGACCTACAATCTTGATTACCACACCACGGTAGAGCTGGATACGCTCTTTAGAACCTTCGACGATTTTGTAAGCGACAGTTACAGTGTCACCAGCCTTGAACTCTGGGAACTTCTTGCCGGTTGCAAATGCTTCTTCAGCAACTTTGATTAAATCCATTTGTTTTTAATTCTTAAAGTGTTATCGTGCCTTGCGCAACATGGCCAAGCAACTCTTCTGCATGCCAGCGGTTACGCCGAAAAGCGGGTGCAAAGGTACTACAATTTCTTTGTCCGACCAAAATATTCGTCATATTTTTAATGGAAAACGCACTTTTATTCGTTTTTTTAACTACCTTTGTAGCATGAATTTATGATTAAGCCCTATACGAATATGAAAACTAAAGCAGTCTTTCTTTCTTTGGCGGCCTTTCTCGTACTGCTGTCGGGATGCAAGTCGCATTACCAGCTGAGCAATGTCAGCCGGACGCGCATATTGGTTGACAAACGGTTTGACCAGCAGCCTGATGCGATGGCCGCAGCCTATCTGCTGCCTTACACGCAACATGTTGACAGTCTGATGAATCCCGTGGTGGGACGCACGGCGGAGTATCTGGAGCGCGGTATCCCCGAAGGCCTGCTTTCCAATCTCTTGCCGGATATCTTTATCTGGGCTTCAGCCCGTTATAACGAGAAACCCGATTTCGCCGTCTATAACTATGGCGGCATCCGTGCTGCCTTGCCAGCCGGCGAGGTGACGCGGGGGGATATACTCGACGTGGCTCCCTTTGAGAATATGATTTGCTTCGGAACACTTCGCGGGGCTGACGTCCTGGAACTGTTTCAGCAGTCGTTAGTGAGAGGGCCTCACGGTTTCAGCCATGGTGTGAAGCTGGTTTTCGACAAGGATCGCAAGTTGAAGTCGGCAACGATCAACGGCAAACCGATTGATCCCGAGGGCAGTTACCGTTTTACGACCATCGACTATCTGGCCCACGGCAACGATGCGATGACGGCCTTCAAGAAAAAGACCGATTACGTGGAGTACAAGAAGCCCGAAGACAATAGCCGAGAGATTATCATTACCTATTTCAAGGACAAACTTTCGCGTGGCGAAATGATTGCCCCCAAACTCGAAGGAAGAGTACAGATAGAGAATTAGACCTTTAACCTTCAAACTTGAAACTAAGAATTATGAAGTCAATGTATATATATAATAAGGTAGGGTTGCTTCTGGCCCTTAGCCTTTTCGCCTTCATGCCTTTGCTGGCACAGGACAAGCAATTGCTCATCCTGCACACCAACGATACCCATAGTTGCATCCTTCCGCTGAAGGAAACGCTTGCCGATACAACGATTGCTGGCCGTGGAGGTTATCTCCGCAGGGTTGCCCTCGTGAATGAGGAGCGTGCGCGTGAACCTGAACTGTTGCTGTTTGATAGCGGTGACTTCTCACAAGGCTCTCCCTACTATTCCATTTTCAAAGGCGATGTTGAGATTGACCTGATGAACCAGATGCACTATGATGCTGCCACGATTGGTAATCATGAATTTGACTATGGCGTGGAAAACATGGCAAGGCTATTCCGCCGTGCCAACTTCCCCATCGTATGTGCCAACTACGACTTCACGGGAACTCCCTGCGAAGGTCTCGTGAAGCCCTACGTCATCATCAAGCGCAAGGGTGTAAAGATTGGCGTCTTTGGCCTGGCTCCTGAATTGGACGGGTTGGTAGAGAAGAATTCCTGTGCGGGTGTCCGCTTCCTGAATCCGGTGGAGGTGGCTAACCGTGTGGCCCGTGAACTGAAGGAAGATAAGAAGTGCGACCTTGTGGTCTGCCTTTCCCATCTGGGATGGTCGGACGAACCTTATGGCGACAAGACGATGATGGCGCAGACGCGCAACATCGACCTCGTTTTGGGTGGTCATTCGCATTCCTATCTGGAGAATCTGGAATGGGTACAGAACCTCGACGGGAAGCCTATTGCCAACGACCAGAATGGCAAGCATGCCGTATGGGTGGGACGGCTGACGCTTGACCTGAAGAAAAAATAATCCGGTTTTGCAACCAAGTTGCACGAAAGTCATCATAACTTTGCACCCAGAAAAGAAAACATAAAGCTAAAAAGTTATGATGACATTCATTGAAAGTTATTGGGATGCGCTGGTCATGATGATGGCCGAGATGGCACCCTATCTGATGCTCGGCTTCTTTATAGCCGGGCTGCTCCGTACGTTTGTTCCCCATAGTCTCTATTCCCGTCACCTTGCTCCGCGCAATATGAAGAGCGTGGTGAAGGCAGCTGCACTGGGCATTCCACTGCCGCTGTGTTCGTGTGGCGTGATACCCACCAGCGTAGGTCTCCGCAAGGAAGGGGCCAGCCATGGAGCCTGTACCAGTTTCCTGATAGCCACGCCTCAGACAGGCGTCGATTCCATTGCTGCCACTTATTCGCTGATGGGACTTCCCTTTGCCATCGTTCGTCCGATAGCCGCCCTCTTTACGGCCATGTTTGGCGGATGGATGGTCAACAGATTTGCCCGTGAGGACGAACAGATTTCTGCTGCCGCTGCCCAAAGCGGAGAGCATGACCATTGTGACTGCGGTTGCGATGACCATTGTGACGACGATCATCATCATCACGAGGGTGATGAGGCTTGCTCTTGCAGCACCACTCCGAAGCCTGGCTTCTGGGATAAGCTGAAAGGTGCACTCGAATATGGATTCGTGGAGATGTTGCAGGATGTGGGCAAATGGCTGGTGATAGGCCTGTTGATTGCAGCCCTGATCACGGTGGCTGTTCCCAACGATTGGCTGGCTGCGCTCCACGAGTATAAACTGCTCAACATGCTCATCGTGCTGGCAGTTGCCATTCCGATGTATGTCTGCGCCACGGGTTCCATTCCTATTGCCGTTTCGCTCATGGCAAAGGGGCTTACACCGGGTGCTGCCCTAGTGCTGCTGATGGCCGGACCTGCCGTGAATAGTGCCAGCATTCTGGTCATCGGAAAGGTATTCGGCAAGCGTACGCTTAGTCTCTACGTGCTTTCCATCGTCATCGGAGCCATCCTCTTCGGCTTGTGCATCGACTACCTGTTGCCTCAGGAGTGGTTTACCGTGAGCAGTGTGATAACTGCAGGCGGACATTGTGCCCACTGTCTGACGGCTTGGGACTGGATATTCTTGGGCGTATTGGTGCTGTTGCTCGTCAATGCCTTAGTGCTCCACCGCCATCATCACCATGACCACGACCATCATGCTCATGAGAGTGAGGGCGAAGGCCATGGCCATGCACCGAAGGCCACCATCTATAAGGTGGAGGGCATGGCCTGCAACCACTGCAAGGCTGCCGTGAAGAATGCCATCGACGTGATTCCTGGCGTTGAAAAGGTGGAGGTAGATTTGGCCGCAGGCAAGGCTTACGTCTATGGCAAGCATCATCCTGAGGAAGTGGTGAAGGCTGTCAGCGAACGCGGCTATAACACTACGCTTCTCGAAGCATAACCGTTATGCTATAAATACAAAAAAAGGGGGCTGCCGTTTCTGGCAGTCCCTTTTGCAATATATAGGGTTGGCTGTCCTTAGCGGATCACAGCCTCAATGTGGCGCGGAGAGATGACGCGAGCGTTATAAACCACCGTCATCATGTGGGTTCTGGGGTTGTAATCTACAGCCCTTACGCCTCTCATGTTGCTCACGAGGGCCACCACGTTGCGATGGTGCATGGCATGCCGATGTACGCGGAAGGCTGTGGTGTGGATGTCGGCAGCATGTCCGTAGTGGCGGTGCATGGCAGGATGGCGGTCATAGTGATGATGGCGTCCGTATCCGACGCGCATTTCCTTACGATAATCTGGACGGATGTCCTTCTTATTGTTTGCCATTGCGGGGGTGCTTACTGTGATGGCCATGATCATCATGGCGGCTGCAATCACTTTATTGAACTTCTTCATAATCGTAGAATTTTAATTGTTATACATGTTATGTTCATCAGAGATTCGGATAAGTTCCTTTCTCTGATGCAAAGGTCGTAACTTTTGATGGCTTATCAAAAGTTTATTTCCTATAATGAAGGGGAGTTTTCTCTATTCCTGATAGGGAATTCCCTCCCGCCTACTCAAAGTAGAACGTGAGGGCAATCATTTTTGTCTTGGCTTCGTTTACGGCTTGGGCGTAAGGATGCATGTTCTTGTCCTGCAGTTTGCCGGGGTGATCCTTGTCGAGCACGTTGCCAAGTCCGAACATGAACTTGAGTTCGGGGCGCAGCTTGAAGAAGGGCAGATAGAAATCGCAACCTAGGCCCAACTCAAGATATACGTCGGTCCTCTTGAACTGCAGATAGTCTTCCGAATTGCCCGAAAGGTTGATCATGGGGTTCACGCCCACCATCATGTAGGGCCGATGGTTGTTGAAGCGCTTGGCAGCGAAGATTAGGTCGCAGGCTGCCGATATATAGACGCTCTTCATGCTCTGCTGCTGACGGATGTTGGTTCCGTCGTCCAGCTTGTCGGTATGGTTCACGAAGGTGTAGTGGCGGGTGCCGAAATACATGGCTGGAGCCACGCGGAAGGCAAAGTGCTCGCTCAGGCGCGCCTCGCCCAGCACGCCTACGGTGAAACCGGCGTTCCAGTTGTCTTGGTCGCAGGTGATGAGCCGGGTAGTTTCCGTGCCGTCTTCATTCTGGATGGTCACGGGGCCCACGTTGTTCAGTTCCACGTCTTGCAGGTGCGTACCGATGAGCACGCCGAAGTGGAACGGGCGCAGATCCGTGTAGGGACGGTTCTGCACGGTACGCTCCTGAGCCTGCAGGCAAACGGCCGTCAGCACGAGGAGTAGGGCAGTGATGGTTATTCTTTTCATCCTCATTAATAACGACGCGAGCCGTTTTATATTGTGTAATCCCCATAATTTGGTATTCAGTCACTATTGTTTTGTGAAATAAAGTTAATCAGCGGAAGATTTGATACCTAAAAATAATGATATCTGAAATTAATGGTTATCTTTGCACCGTAAAAATACATCAACAGTATTATACAAGAACATTAGTATTAATAATAACAAAACAACATTATGGCTTACGTAATTGGTGAAGACTGCATCGCATGTGGAACATGTATCGATGAGTGCCCCGTAGGAGCAATCTCTGAGGGCGAGCGTTATTCAATTGACCCAGACGTGTGCACCGAGTGTGGCACTTGCGCTGGTGTTTGTCCTTCTGAGGCAATTTCTCTGCCTGAGTAATCGAGACGCAGTTTTATTAACGAACAAGAAAGAGCCGCCCTTCGGGGTGGCTCTCTTCGTTTGTGGGTTTCCGTCCAGAGTCTGCACGCTTCCTTTCCAAAGTCTGGAAGGCTTGTTTCCAATGGGTAGAAGCAACGCTTCCAATGGGTGGAAACATTGCTTCTGATGGGTGGAAACAATGTTTCCAATGAGTGGAAGATTTCAGCGGCGGCTTTTTTCCGTAGCTTCGCGCTTGGCCTTGAAGTAGCGGTCCACGAAATCTATCTGCTCGCGGTTGGGGCGCATGATGAGCGAGGCTCCGTTGCGGAACTGCATCGTGGTGGGCTTTGACTCATCGAACGCGGGCCAGTAAGGCAGACCTTTGCCGTTGGGGTTGCCTGTCTTGGCGAAGTTGATCCAATACTGCTGGATAATCTCCGACACGGCAGACTCTACGGGATACTTGTCGGGATGCGTCAGGAAATGACCGTTCAGATAGAGAATATCGTCGGCATGAGCCACGCCGTGGCGGCGGGGATCCCGTGCGTAACTCATCTTCGAAGGCTGGTCCAGATAGGCCGAATAGGCTGGGCTCTTGCCCGTCTTTGACTGTAGGTTGACCCAAGCATAGGAGGGCCATGCGAAGCCCACGTCGCGGAAGGTGTTGCCAAAGGCATTCCATGCCTCGTCGTCCGTATTGGCGGGATATATCTTCAACGCCTCTTCGGCCATGTCGCCAAAGATGCCGGCGGCACTTTTCCTGAAATTCTCGGCCGTCATGTTGCTGGGTGCAAAGAGGGCACCCTCGTCAGAATTAGTCATCACAATCACGGGCACGTCGTTGTATTCGCCGCGCTCATAGAGCCGATACTGGTCATCGCAGATCACGTAGCCATCCACGCAGGGCCAGAAACCGGCAAACCCCACGTCGCCATCGCAAAGTGCCATGGCATCCATCTGCCGCATTTGCTTGATATTCTTCTTCTTCAGATGCTTTTGGAAGGCAACGCCTTGCTGTTCGGCACCTTTCTGAGAGGCATCGAGACCAAGCGAACGGGGATTGTCGCTCCAGGGAGCGAACGAGCCGCCGCTCTGGCTGATACAGCGGTGGAAGAGCCCTTTGGCCAGCGGTGAGGCACAAAGCATACTGCAACTGATGGCTCCGGCACTCTCGCCGAAAATGGTGACATTCGAAGGGTCGCCTCCGAAGTTGGCAATATTGCGCTGCACCCATTCCAAGGCGAATATCTGGTCCAGCAGGCCATAGTTGCCAGAGTGACCGTCGGGACTCTCTTTCGACAGTTCGGGATGGGCCATGAAGCCCAGCGCACCTGTGCGGTATTCCACGCTGACGATGACTACGCCGCGCAGGGCGAGGTGTCTCCAAAGGTCGCCGCCATACCATTCGCTCTGGAATCCGCCGCCGTGAATCCATACCATCACGGGCAGACGGTCTTTGGCCGATTGGGCCGGAGTGGCAATGGCCAGATAGAGGCAGTCTTCGCTCATCATGTCGGCCGTACGGCCGGGACGAGTGGGCTGTGGCGGCATCTTCCCGAATTCGTTGCAAAGCCTTACACCCTCCCATGCACGGGCTGGCTGGGGAGCCTTCCAACGGAGTTTGCCCACGGGAGGAGCGGCATAGGGAATGGCTTTATAGACGGCCAGCGTGCTGTCTTGCAAGCCTTCTACGTAGCCCGTTTCCACGTGTGTTTTCAACAGCGGCTGTCCCTGCATGCCTGCAACCGAAGCCAATAGCGCGATAATCAGTAGTGAAAGATACTTTTTCATAAGTCGTTTTCCTTGTCAGTTAGAATACAAGTTTGTGCAAAGATAGTCATAATATTCCGATGCACCAAGAGATTCCGTTAAAAAAATCGGCCCGCGCATTCAATCCATAGGTCGGCCATCCGGCGATGACCGGCAGTGGTGGGGTGAATACCGTCCCATATCCAGTAGTCGGGGCGGGGAGCTTCCAGCTGCAACTTGGCGAACATTTCATGATAAGGAATGCAGACGGCATCTTCCTGGCGGGCAACTTCTGTGACGGCTTGAGCCAGACGTTTCACGATAGATTCGCGGAGGCTATAGTCATCGCGGTTGCCGATACGGCCTGCCTTGGCCACAAAGGGAGTACCCAAGACGATACGGACCTTGGGATTCTGGCGCCTTAGCGCAGCAATCAGCTGGCGGTAGGTCTCTTTCCATTGTTCATAATCGAAATCGGCATGCGCCTTCTCTTCTTCAGGCAGCGACCTGAGTTTGCTCAGGTATTTGTCGGCGTCATTGGTTCCCACCAGAATCGACACCACATCGGGCCGCAAGTCCAGCGCATCCTTTTGCCAGCGAGCCTTCAGGTCATCCAGTGTATTTCCGGAAATACCTCGGTTGAAGAACTGCAAGTCCTGTTGCGGACAAATGCTGAGAAAATGCGCTGCACACATCTCCATATAGCCATGCCCGAAAATATGGTTCAAGTCTTTCTGGTTGCGCTCTTCCGATGGAGCCATGCTGCCTCCGCTGCGTCCCCATCCACCGTCGGTAACGGAATCGCCGATAAACAACACGCGCCGTCCACCCTGAGGTGCCTGCGCAACAATCATCAGTACTGTGGCAAGAAACAAAAAAATAGCAATAATTCTTTTCATGCCACAAAGATAGCAAAAAAATCGATTAGTCGGATGCTTTGCTTCCAAATTTGAAAACAAAGCATCCGTACTATTCTTATTTGCGTACTTCGACACGGCAGTAGGGGCGGAAGTATCAGGCCGGCACGCGGGTTTCGAAGGGGAAGAGATGCTTGTTGGCATCATCCGGATTCTGGCCGGCATATCGTCTTCATAATATTATAATTTACTGGTTCATAATTCTGTTTGAGATTTCCAAGCGCAAATATATGAACACTTCAGCCTTATTCCAAACCTTTTCCTGCCTTTCCGTCCCACTTGTTGCGGCAAGTAGCCGTTATTGCGACATAACGGAAAGTCCCTCATAATATGTTGCAACAGAAGGAATATTCTATTCATACACAATCACGGTGAAACCAGAGAGCGAAGAATGGGTCCTAAACCATGTAGATACCATAATTTAATCTGATACCTTGTATCATTTCTGAATGTATGGAGGTAGTATTATTAAAGAGTTGTAGCAAATAAAAAAACTTCACCATGCGGCGTAACTCGTTTGATGACAGGGTGTTGAGGTGAAGGGTTAAAAAGAGACCCACCCCAACCCTCCCTGCTTAGGGAGGGAGTCTTTTGGGCATTCGTAGGTTTGTCATTTGTGCATCGTAAATGATAGAGTTACGTCTCGTAAATGATACATTTAGTCTTCATATTTCTATGTCACTTGGATAACTGGAATGTATTCCATTCGATGATGTTTTGGTCTTCAATCTATGATGTTTTGAAGTTCGTTTGATGATAGATTGAAGTCCATTCTATGATAGATTGAAGTCCGTTTGATGATACTTTGGAAGGCAAAACATCATCAAATGGAATGAGTTTTCTAGTTTTTTTTAAAGATAACACAAAGACACGAAGACACGAAATAATAAAAGACCAACCCCAACCCTCCCTGCTTAGGCATTGCCGAGTCATGACATAAATCGCCGAAAGGCAAAGGCAGGGGTGGGTCTCCAGTTGGGTTGCGTTGTTCCTAAACCCTTCACCTCAAAACGTTGGCTTCCAACTGGTTTCGGGTTTCGGTGAAGTTTTTTTTTAAATGAATAAAAGAATTTACAACATTTTGTCGGAAATAATGAGTATCTTTGCCCGCATAATTGTGATTGATGATGAAGAAAAGTGCTTTTATTATAGTTTTGATGTTCATGACGTTGTCTGTGGCAGCCAGTAAGTCTGACGGTAAAGCTGCAGTCAGCCGAGAGGAGGCCTTGCGTCTATATGAAGTCAGTGGCAGTTACTATGAAGAGCAGCTCTATGACAGTGCCGTCATCGCTGGCGAGCAGGCGCTGCCCATGCTTCGCCAGTTGGGTATGACCGACGAGGTGGCCGACGAACTGAGCATACTCGCCGTGTGTACTTCGCGACAATCTGACTACCAGAAAGCCCTGCGCTACGCCCGGGAGTGCAACGCTATGGATCGGGCCAGCGGTGATAAGGAGATGATTTCTTCGTCGCTCAACACCATCGGTGCCATCTATGTAGATGCCAAACAGCCGCAGGAGGGGCTGAAGTACATACTTGAGGCGCTCCAGTTGGCCGAAGAGATTAACCATCGTGCCCGCATAGCCATGTATTGTGGGGCGGCAGCCGAGACGGAGCTGTCCATGAGCCACTTTGATGCGGCCCTGCGGTATATTGAGCGTGCCATACGGCTGGAACGTGAGGACGGGCGGCAGATGAAACTGCGCGTGCGTCTGGCCCAGAAGGCGGCCATCCTGTTGGGGATGAAGCAACACCGGGAGGCATTGGCCATCTTCGACACCATCATCCCCTTCTTCCGTAAGGAGGGCAACCGCCAGTCGTTGGCCATATCGCTCAACAAGGTGGGCCACACGCTGCTCTCCATGAGCCGAGCCTCAGGATGCGCCGATAAAGAGAAGCGCCGATTGGAGCGTCAGGCCGTGCCCTATCTGCGTGAAGCTGTCAGCCTGTGTCACGAGATGGGCAATCCTTATAACGAAATGCACGCCCGCGACGGACTGTATCAGGCGCTGTGGACCATCAATCCCGACAGTGCCCGACTGGAGCTTGAACGCTTTAACCTGCTTAGGGACTCGCTCTACAACCACGGTGCCGCCGACCTGTTGGCCCGCTACAATGCCGAGTTTGGAAACAAGCGGCTGATTGATGAGAACGCCGAAGTACGCCGTTCGCGTACCATTATTATAATAATAGGTATCATGTTGCTGGCTGTGGCCATCGCGCTGATAGTGATGTATCGCCGCCGCGCGGCCCTTCAGCGCCGCCGACTCAGCGAAGTCACCATGACGCTCGACGAGTTGCGACGGCGATACGAGACCGTGCATGCCGACCGCCAGCAGCAGGAACTCTCAGCCCGCGACAAAGACTTCCTGACCCGCACCATGAACATCATAGCCGAGCAGATAGAGACCAGCAGTGTCAATGTGGATGCGCTTGCCTCGCAGATGGCGATGAGTACCACCCAGTTCCGTAACCGCCTGAAAGCGATTACTGGTGAGACCCCACAGGGCTATATTACTAATATTCGTATGCAGAAGGCGCGCCAGCTGCTGGATGATATAGAGCCTCAAACAACTATTTTAGACATTGCCCTGGGTTGCGGCTACGAAGACCAAGGTGCATTCACCCGCGCCTTTAAACGCTTCTATGGCGTCACTCCCAGCGAATATCTAACCCAGAATAAGAATATAATGTAGCAAAATTGTTTGCCAAATGTAACATTGGGGGCATTTTGGAAGATTCTGCACAATTTTCTGCGCATTCTGCTGAAGATTGTGCCTTGTTTTTGCCGTAACTTTGCTATCGAGAACAAAGATACGACATCTCAATGGACCAGAATTCACCAAACGATAAACCAAACCGCAGGCACCAGGCAGCCAGCAGCTATACCGAGGAGCAGACACGGCTCCTATTTGCCATACGTGATATGGTGAAAGCGGAGGTGAAGCGACAATTAAAGGAGATATTTAAATAAACATATTATTAATCACTTTAACAAAACAACATGCTGAAAAAGACATTAAAAATTTCACTGGTAGCGCTCGTGGCTATGTTCACATTCAACCTAGCGGTTGGGGCACAGACTAAGACAGACATGGTAACCTTTGATGGTAAGGAGTTCAGCGTTCAGCATCCGAAAGATTATGCTGACGTAGCAGATGCTTGGGACTCAAGCATAGTAAACGAATGGAAGAAAGATGACCAACACAAGCTTACTGTATGGGCCGAAGAGTATGGTCAGGCTACTGTGGCTACACTGAAAGAGTGGGGAACCATTATGAAGGATAATTACGAAGCGAAAGACATTGACTGGGTGGTGGATGAACCCATAATCAACGGCAATGTTCTCACCATGCGAATGGAGGCTGACGGTGTGGTTCAATACTATTATACCATAGTACCAGAGGGTAGCTTTAACTTCACAGGCACAATGAGTTTCCTTGCCAGTGAAGAAGACCGCTACAAGCCCATTTTTGACGCTGTTTTGGCATCTATTAAGAAGAAGTAAACGCCAATAAACATTTAAACATTATGAAAAAGATTTTGATGATGATGGCTCTTGCAGCCATGACGATGGCAGTGAGTGCGCAGCAGAAGTGGGCCTATCAGTCCGACTACGATGAGGGCAGAGCCTGCGTGAAGGATGCTAATGGTAAGTGGGGGCACATCGACGAGCAGGGTAAGCTGGTTGGGCAGATGTGGCGCAACGTGAAATATTTCCAGGAAGGGTTGGCTCCCGTAGAGAATCAAGACGAACTCTGGGGCTTTGTGGATAAGACGGGCAAAGTGGTCATTCCCTGCATATATTTCAATGTAGGATGGTTTAGCGAAGGCTTGAGCGCTGTAGCTTTGTCAGAAGATCACTCTATTAAGTACGGCTATATCGACAAAACGGGCAAGGTGGTCATTCCCCTCCAATGGGAAGAGGCCTATTCTTTTAAGAACGGCAAGGCCAAGGTCCAGGTGAAACAGGATGACGGCCAGCGCGTCTGGAAGATAATCGACAAGACGGGCAAGTATGTAGAGTAATTATATCTGTTGTTATAAGATTAGATATAATGGGAAAAAGTATTTTGATTGTCTCGGCTATGATGCTGCTTATGGCATGTGGAGGAAAGAAAACTAGTGGTGAAGACGCAACCGTTGCCGACTCAACGTATACCAAGGCATCAGTCGGTGCTGACTCTGTAGAAATTTTTGCCAACGAGGCGAAGGATGAGGACAATATCGACGAACTGGTGTTTGAGCCTGACCTTAAGAGCGACAAGCCGTTGGACCTGTCTGACGGTAAGGACAAGACTGCTAAGTATTTTCCCGTTTGGGAAGAGGATATCGTCTATGAGGAGGACGAGGAAGAGGGTGTGGTACGTTACCAACTGAGTCTGGGATACGACATGCCGCTACAGCAGTTGTACGAGAAACTGCCTGGTAAGCCTGCTAATAAGAAAGAGGTTGGTCGTGTGGTGCTCATCGACTTGAACAAGGACGGTCATACGGATGCCCTTGTCTGTCTTGGCCGCTATGGCGTCAACGAAGACCTATACTTCGATGCCTATTTATGGGATGAGAGTGGCGACGTTTTCGCACTCGTCAAGGATTACCGCCAAATTCCCAATCCGGGAATCGACAAGAAGACCTCAGACATTACCAGCCATATAGGTTCTGACCGTGAGATATGGCTCTGGAAGGGAAAGAACAAAATCGAGAAAAGGCTGGAAACAACAGAACAAAATTGATTCCACAACAGTAAAAATTTCAAGTTATTATACTTTATAAAAGTAAAGACAATGAAAAAGGTTTTGATGATGATGGCTTTTGCAGCTATGTTCGCATTCGACACAGTAGCTCACGCACAGAGTTTGGAAGGTAATTGGCAGGCTGAGAAGAAGATGGAAGACGTAGCAATGAACTACATTCTGGCTTTCATGGGCAACGAGGTGACCCAAAGTTTAGTGTGCACTTGCGAGAAGGAGATCGGTACAGTAAGCGTCAGCTTTGTCTTACCTGCACAGAGCTATACGCCTGGGGCGAAGACTATTATCTTCACGTTCGACGCTTCGATGGTCGAGGTTAAATTGAAGGACGTAATATTCAACAAGGCGACCAAGGACGTCATCAAGGAAAGGCCTTCGTCGGAGAAATATATTATGGATTTGGTGTTGGATGATTTCAAGGAGCAGAAGGAGGACGTAGCCATCCAGTTCCTCTTCAGTGGCGATTGTACCATTGCCAATCAGACTGTTCAGAGCTTTGAATTGAAGAATGCCAAGGGTGAGACCTACCTATTCAAGAAGACGAAATGAACAACAGAAGAATCATACTAATTCTGGCTCTTATAGCCTCGGCGGCAGTAATGTCCGCCCAGCCGAGGTTGAAGGAATTGAACATCCGTGTGGTGCTCAGCAAGAACGGTGATGCACGCATCACGGAGACGCGGCGAATGACCGTCACGGACGCGGGTACGGAATGTTATATAGGACTTGGCAATATGAGTCCGAGTAAGGTAGAGAATCTGACCGTAAGCGACGAGACTGGACGCCAGTACGAGAATATCGGCACGAAGTGGAGCGTGAAGGCCAGCCGACAGGAGAAGGTCGGGCGTTGCGGCATCGTTGAGAAGAGCCACGGCGTGACCGAACTATGCTGGGGGCTTGGCGACAGCGGTGAGCGGACGTACGTCACCAGTTACACCATCACCAGTCTGGTGCGCGGCTATCCCGATGCCGACGCCATCCGCCACGTGTTCCTCGACGAGAGTGTGAAGCCCAAGCCCGAAAAGGCAAGGGTGATCATCGAGGCGGCTGATACGACACTGAAGTTCACACCAGAGAATTGCGGCGTTTGGGGGTTCCGCTTCGAAGGCGACCTGCAGTTTAAGGACGGCAAGATGATAGCTGAGACCACTGAGGAGATGAACTCAGAGACGGCACTCTACGTCATGGCAAAATTCCCCAAGGGGATGCTGACTCCTACAGTTCAAGACTCCGACGACACCTTCGAGCATAAGAAACAGTTGGCATTTGAGGGCAGCGACTATGGCGACGCTATCAAGGAGGAGGGCTTCTGGGACGACGTGCTGAGTGTTCTCAAAGCCATTGGCATACTCCTTGCCGGTGCTGCCGGTTTGTGGGGACTATTCCTTCTCGTTAAAAAGATGATGGCTGAGGCTAAGCGTAAGAAACACGAGAAGTGGACACAGACCGTCGATTACTTCCGCGACGTACCCTTGGAGGGCAATCTGCAGGCGGCAAACGACATGCTGAACGCATTCAACTATAAAGACGGGGGCGACTACAAGCGGCTGCTACAAGCCACGGTGCTGCAGTTGGTCAACGCCAATGCCTTTGCCGTGAAGCCTGTGATGACGGAATCGGGCGAGATGCAGCAGCGCTTTGTGGTGCAAGACATACCGATGGATATAGACCTGCCGCCGCTGGCCTACAAGGTTCATGACATATTCCAGAAAGCAGCGGGCGACAACCAGGTGCTGGATTCCAAGGAACTGGAGACGTTTATGGACGACAAGGCCAATGCGAAACTGATGCGCCAGTTCCTTGAATTGCTGTGTACGAAGCGCGACGTCAAGTATTACGACAAGCACAAGGACGAGATGGCCGAGGTCTATGGCTTCAAGCGTTTCCTCGGCGACTTTACGCTGGCTGGTGAGCGCAACCTGTCGGAAACGAAGTTGTGGCGCGACTATCTTGTATGGGCCACGCTCTTCGGCAATGCCGCTCAGTTGACGAAGGACATGCAGCGGGTAAACCCCGAGTTTTTCAAGATGGACGAGGTGGCCGTGCAGATGTCGGGCGATACCAACAACGCAGGCAGCGAGGCTCTGTCGGCAGTCAGCAATGTACTCATGATTAGTGAAGGCATCCTGCGCGAACGGATGCTGGACACCAAGAGGCAAAGGAGAAAGGCCAACAAGAGCAAGAAGCACCACAGTACTGTGGACCGCGACGAGGGTCGTGGCGGTCGCTCATCGCGTGGCGGCGGTGGCGGCGGATTCTCCGGTGGTGGCGGTGGCGGCATCCGGTAACTTTTTTCATTAAATTAGAATTAGTTCTCAAGGAAATTCCGTAACTTTGTAGCCAAGTCAACAACACGATGGCAACATCGCTGCTAAGAATCATTAAAAGAAATCAATAATCAATCAGATGACAATATGAAAAAGGGATTATTTGCAATCATTCTTGCGTGCTGTGTACTATGTAGTGTACAGGCACAGGAATACTCAACCACACCGCTTCAGGACGTTGACGAGGGCTGGGCATCTAAACCTATCAGTAACGTGGTTAATGGCAACTTCGCCACCATGCTGGAACGCTTCTACCAGACGTGGCCCACATGGATGGTGAGAGCCGTAAGGAATACGATGAAGAAGGGACTCGCCAAACAAGTGCTCGACAAGGATACGGAACTGACCGTCACCGTTGACCAGAAGAATGGCTTTGTAAGCGTCGGCGATGGCGGTACGGACGGCGAATATATGTCAGCCTGCTATTGGAACCGTTCGAATGGTCATAAACTGCTGGCAGTACTTTTGGGCAGTCCTACCGATCCTTGTATAGAGGTGTTGTGTACCTACGACTACGACCCTGCCATGAAGATGCTGACACCAGAGCCGGAGATTTTGAAGGGCTATCGCTGGCACGACCGCAAGGCATACAGTCAGATATTCTGCAACCTGCCCCGGAAGGGTAAGGAAATCACCGTGGACGACTGGAGCGGCGATGACGGTCCTGTGAGACACACTTTCAAATGGGACGGTATGAAGCCCGTCTATTCGAAGAGTGAGTCACTGAAGCTTGACGATTACTGATTTAATTAACCGACGATATGAATAAGAATGTTTTTTTTGTCCTAGCCCTGCTTTTGTCCTGCGCCACCATGCTTCAGGCACAGGATAAAGGTGAACAAGTGAACCATATCCGCAAGGTGTATGCCGATGCCAAGAAACGAATAGCGGAGAATGGCAAGAACGGCACAGCGGCACTCGACGTGACCGTCACCAGTCGCGATGCTACTGAGGTGAGCGAGGACTTCAGCATCGAAAGTATCTGCCGCCAGCAGACGTACTTTAGCAAGGTGCCTACGAGCGACGGCTATTTCGAAAACGTGCCTTACTTTATCAGTACAAGCAGTGAATCCAACGGACATACTATGTATCGTGAGTTTCTTTATGATCCGCAGAAGGGGTATTTGCTGTTTAGTTATATGAAAGGCGAGACACATGCGGGATTCGTGGTAGAGACACGCTATTATTATGATGCCAACGGCGGGCTGGTTGACCAGAAACATAGGGTGGGTGGCTCTGATGCAACCGCTAATGCTCATAGCTGGAGCAGTTGGGATACGGACTTGGAGATGGGTAAGCAGATGCTGCAGCAGTTTCGTGACCTGATGGAACGTGAAGACGCGAATGGCATGACGAAGGGTACCAAGTTGCTGAAGGTCACCAAGGCCGACCGCATGAAGATGATTCGCAGTCAGTATGCCAAGGCAAAGAACAATATCGCACGAATAGAGAAATCGGATTTCGCCACGGGTGTAGATGTCGTCATCCATGACCAGCACGACATTGAAGGGCCGCCACTCACCAAAACGTATAAGTTTTTTTTCGACTATACGCCCGACAGTGAAGGCAATCCAGCCCCGCACTGCTACTTCTTCTCAGAGCGCCACAAGAGTATGTATATGGAAAGCTATGAGGAATTCCTCTTCGATCCGAAGACCGACGACCTTATCTTCTTCTACGACACAAGCGACGAGGAGGACATGCATTTCGAGGTGCGGCTTTACTACGATGCCAACGGTCATTGCATAGAGTCGAAGCATAATACCGATATCGATGACTTCGACTTCTACTGCGATTCACAACGAGCTAAAGCCAAGAAAATGCTGAAGGTGTTTCGCAGCGCGTTCCCGTAAAATATAGTTGTTATATCGTGTATGAACGAGGAACCTCGTTCATTTTGTGATGACTTCGAGAGGGATATCGCTGCCATTCACAGAACTATATAGTTTAAAAGAAAAGCCCTGCATCTTTTGGAATGCAGGGCTTACTGGATTATATAAGTTGATTATTTGATGTCCATGATCTGCTTGGCAGTCTCATCGTCGGGCTTGTACTGGAGCAGCTTGGCTGCATACTCCTTGGCCTCGGCAATGCGGTCGTTCTGGATGGCATGAACAGCGAGATACTGATAGGCTGTGGCAAGCTTCTTCTGATCACCGGCGGTCTTGTCGGCCTTGGGCTCTACGAGGCTGATGTACTTCTCGTAGTAAGGCTTGGCCTCACCCTTCTTCATATCGGTGTTCATCTGATAGTGGAGGAGGGCACGCTGGTAAGCAGCATAGTCTGCAGCATAGGTGTACTTCGTCTCCATGTCAGCATATACCTGATCGGCTTTTCTCAGGGCAGCCTGCTTGCCAGCCTCGTCGGCACCGTCCATCTGCTCAATGTAGATGTCAGCCAGTCCGCGGAGGTGGTTAGCATTACCCTCGTCGCCGAGAAGTTCGAGATATTTGTTGTAGTGGGTAACAGCGTTCTCGTAGTCCTTCTTCTTGGTATATACGTCGGAGATGAGCTTGTAAACCTCGTTCTTGCTGGGATCGAGCTCCTGGACCTTCTTGTAGGCCTTGATGGCTTCCTCGGTGCGGTCGAGGTTGTAGAGCACGTCGCCGTAGTTCTGATAGTCGTTGACGGTGAACTTCAAGGTGTCTTTCTTGTTGAACATCTTCTCTGCATACTTGGCAGCCTCGCCGTAGTTCTTCAGCTTGTTGTTGCTGTAGAAGGCCAGACGGTTGAAGTGGTTGAAGTCGGGGTAGGTCTGAATACCCTTCTTGGCCAGGTCAAGTGTCTTTTCATACTGCTCCATCACGAATGCGGTGGTGGCATAGTCGGAGAGGATGTAGTCGTCGAGCTTGGTGACATCCTTCACCTTGTCGTAATACTCCATGGCGCTCTTCAGCTTGTTGGCGTTAGAGTACATGTAGCCGGCAGCGGCATCTACGGGATAGTCGGGCTTTACCTGACGGAGTTTCTCGAGCATCTCAACGGCACCCTTGGGGTCAACCTTCTGATATACGCGGGCGTACTTCACATAACCTGTAGGATCCTGGGGATCGAACTGGGTAGCGGTCTGATACCACATGGCAGCCTCACCGGCATTGTCGTTAACGGCAGCCATATCGCCCTTGAGCAGATAACCGAAAGCTGAATTCTTGTTAGCCTTGATAGCCATGTCGGCATACTTCAGGGCTTCGGCCTCGTTGCCACCATCGAAGAAGGCGCGTCCCAGACCAGCGAGGGCCTGTGGGTTCTTCTTGAACATCTTTGTAAACTCCTTAACGGCATCCTTGGTGGCCTTTACGTCACCCTTGTTGTCGATAACTACCTTGGTGATGGCATCTACCTGAGCCTTCACATCCTGTGCTTTAACGGGGAGTGCGGTGCTGAGCACAAGCGCTCCTGCCAATACGTATTTGATTGCTTTCATATCCATAATGATTTTAAGTTATTAATCGTTCTTATGATGATTTTATTGCCTGAAAAGTTTAATCATTAAAACTTTTTTAGAATCCGCTATTTACGTTAACATCGCGGATGGCGATTTCTCCACGTACGGGCAGAAGGCCTGACTTGAAGATAATCAGCTGGCCACGGGGCTGCTCAATGAAGTGGGCAAAGGCCCAGGGGAGTCCGCGGCGGGGATCGTTGAGCAGAGCATATATGGTTCTCACGAAGGGGTAACGTCCGTTGAGCAGCCATGCCTGATAGGGCTTCCAACTGTTCATTGGGGTTGCCACATCCATGCGGCTGACAGACATTACGGTGATCTTCTTGTTCCAAGTGGTGTTGGTAGTGTCTCGCTTGTCATTAAGCCAGTTGCTACCGATGATGCCGATGGCGTTCGGCGTTCTCTCGACATAGTCTATAACTTCGGCGCTGGTTTGAGTGGCAAAGATGTTGGGGCTGTTGATGGGCTTGCCACCGAGGATGGAGTCCACGCAGAAGTGGACGGCACTGGATGACTTGTTATCAAAACATACCCAAATCTCTCCGCGCTTGGAGCCCTTATTGACGTCGCTCCACTGCTTGGCCTCACCGCTGAGAATGCGTTTCACGTCGTTGACGGTAATGCATGAGTCGGTGTTCTGGTTGTTACAGATGAGCGCCATACCGTCGTAGGCCAGTGGAATGGCTTCGGGCAGCATGTCGCGTGCTTTGAGGTTGTCGAATTCCTTTTTGGTGAAGTTACGGGCGGTGACGGTCATCCAGATGCTATCGTTGAGCAGGAGGTTCACGCCGTCAACCTCGTTGGTGTAAATGGGATTTAGCTTTGCGTCGGGGTGCAAAGCCTCGAATACGTCTTTCAGTTCATCGATGATGGGGCTGAAACTCTCGTCGGCGGCGAAAGAGATTTCGCCAGACTGTGGGGTATCCGTTCTACCACTTTTCGGTTTGTCCTCACAGGAGGACAAACCGAAAGCGATAAGTAATTCTACGATAGTAATGTAGAATAAGTGTCTTTTCATTTAGAAAGTCTGTTTACTGAAGTTTGAATGTTACAGGTACGGTGTACTTCACACGCACAGCTGAACCGTTCTGCTTACCAGGGATCCAGTGTGGCATGCTCTTTACCACGCGTGCAGCCTCCTTGTCGAGTGAGGGGTCAACTGACTTGGCCACCTTCACGTCGGTGATAGAACCGTCCTTCTCAACCACGAACTGAACGATCACACGGCCTTGAACACCATTCTCTGCTGCAATCACAGGATACTTGATGTTCTGTCCGAGCCATGACATCAGAGCGCCCATACCACCGGGGAATGAAGGCATCTGTTCCACAACGTCGAACACCTTGTTCTCTTCAACGGGCTTCGGAGGCTCGGGAGCTGCAATCTCTTCCTTAGCCTTGAGCACCTCGCCGCCTACCTCATCGTTACCTTCAACGGTGAAAGCACCTACGGCCTTGTTACTCTTTTCAACTTCATCGAGCTTGATCTCGTCTTCTTCCTTCACCTCATTATCCTTCTTGATGATAGGTGCGGTGAACTTCACAGAAGACTTAACCTTCTCAACGACTTTCTCAGGTTCAACCTTGATCTGCTCTTTCTTTTCAACCTTGGCTTCTTTCTTCTTTTGCTCAAGGGCGGAGAGCTCAATGGCCTGGGTGTTTTCCACCTGGCGGTTGGCTTCTACCATGTGCTGAAGTTGGAGTCCGAGGAACAAGAGGACTGCAGCAAGGGCTACAATTATGATGGACCAAATGTTACGTTTGGTAGTACCCTTGCGAAGCTTGTAGGCACCATAAGCTTGGTTTCTGCCTTCAAATACAAGGTCGGTCCATTCGTTGGATATCAAATCTAACTTTGCCATTGTAATTCCTTTTTAAATTGTTAGTGATCTTGGGATTACTTGATGCCGCGCTTCTCGAGAAGCTTCTTGTCGTCATCGTTGATCTTGTCGATCACGTAAGTACCAATACTGCAAATTGTCATCTCGTCAAGAGCATCGACCATGTTCTTGTAGCTAGCTTCGTCGGTACACTTGATGATGATGGTCATCGTAGGTACCTTGCCGCTCTCGAGTTCACCCTTCTTGATCTTAGCCAACTCAGCGTCGTAGATGCTGTCAGGGTACTGCTCGGGATGAGCCAGTTTCTTCTGGTCGAGTTTAATCTTTGCTGCCATGATTTCAGCAACGGGAACAGTTCCGTCTTCGGTCTTGTGCGAGATAAGCACGTCGCGAATACCTTTCTTGCCCCATGTTGTCTCTTTCAGACAGTTAGGATCGTCATAGTTGGGAATACCGTCCACATGGTAGATCTTGTCATTGCCACACACATAGAGCGTGATGGTCTGAGAAGCCTTTGCTGCGTTACGGTCCTTGTCCTGGATGTTCTCATCATTACTCGGCATGGTTAAGTTCATCGTCTGGGGCTTAGCCAGTGATGTACACAGCATGAAGAAGGTGATAAGCAACATCATCATATCCACCATCGGCGTGAAGTCCACGCGGGTGTTCATTTTTTTCTGTCTGCTCTCTTTTTTCTTAGCCATGTCTTATTCCTCCGTATTTGATTTGAGTGCAGTGATCAGATAGTAGCGGTTCTCGCTCATATCCTGAAGCTCAGACATCATCTTCTTGATTGTCTTGTAAGGCGTGCTTGCGTCGGCCTTGATGGCAATCTTCATGTCTGGACCGTTATTCTCACGTGCAACAGTAACCCAGTCCTGGAACTCGCTCATCTTACCGTTCACAGAATCGGTAGGAATACCGCGGGTTGCCATGTACTCATTCATTTTCTCACTGTCCTGACTCAAGAGAGAGGAGAGATCCTGCATGGAGACACCGATAGATGCTGCTCCACGACCGTTCTCCAGCTGCTTTCCGGTGAGGCTGACGCCATACTGGCTGGCCATGCCCGTGAGCAGTTCCTCCATCTTACCTGGAGTGTCCATGCCAAGGAAGATCTTTCCTTCCTTGTCACAGAGGATGGTCAGGACGTTATTCTCTGGAACCTTGATCTCCGATACTGAGGCCGGTGTGGCAACTTTCACTGCTTCATTCTTCACGAACGTAGAAGTCAACATGAAGAAGGTCAGCAAAAGCACCATGACGTCACTCATAGGAGTCATGTCGATCCAGACGTCCGCTTTCTTAACTTTTACTTTACCCATAATGATAAATGTTTTAAAGGGTTAGCAAAAATTAAGCCTCTTCTGCGTGGTTTGCTTCGTATGTCTGAGCGATAGTGTAACCGACCTCGTCGAGGGCGTATGTCAACTTATCAATCTTGTTTGAATAGTAGTTGTAGGCTACCACAGCGAACCATGATGTCAAAATACCAGATGCTGTGTTCACAAGAGCCTCAGAAATACCTTCAGACAGTTGCAGTGAGTCACCACCACCACCAGAAGCCAGAGCGGCGAATGAACGGATCATACCCACCACAGTTCCGAACAGAGCGGTCAGGGTACCCAGAGTAACGATAGTAGCCAGGATAGGCATGTTCATCTGCAGAGTAGGCATCTCAAGCTGAGTAGCCTCTTCGTGAGCCTGCTGAATCTTCAGCACCTTCTGACTCTTCTTCAGACGAGTGTCGGCTTCCATTTCCTTGTAAGCGTTCAGAGAAGCACCTACAACGTTGGCAACAACACCCTGCTGCTTGTCGCAGATCTGCTGAGCCTTGTTCATGTCACCGGCGTTGATAGCGGCCTTCACTTCAGTCACGAACTTGGTCAGAGAGCTCTTACCAAATGCGCTGCGGAGAGCGAAGAAACGCTCAATAGAGAGAGCGATAACGGTGAAGAGCAATGTGATAATCACTGGCACCACGATACCACCCTTGTACACTGTACCGAGGAGTGAACCGTCTTTCACTGCGTTTGCGGGATCGCCACCTACGAAGTTGTCGGGGTTACCGAGCACGAACTTGTAGAAACAAACTGCGAGAATGAAACAAGCCACAATAATCCAGATTGCGTCTCTAACACCTTGGAATCCCTGCTTCTTTTTGGGACTCGTCTTTACTTGTGCATTTGCCATAATTTAAAATTTTAATTTTTAGTTATTAAATAATTAAGTATAAAAATTGTTTGTTATAGTCTATTTCTCAATCGGCAAAGATAGTAAATAATGCTAAACTATCAAGCCGTTTAAGGAGTTTTAACAAAAATATTTTGCATTTATTTCAGTTTTGCAACCGTTTCCTTGATTCTTCGCATGGCTTCGCGGATGTTTTCGTCGCTTGTGGCGTAACTCATGCGGAAGCAATCGGGGTCGCCAAAGGCATCTCCGCCTACGGTGGCCACATGGCCTACTTCAAGGAGATACATCGCGAAGTCGGTGGAGTTCTTAATGGTGTGCTCACCGTCGCTCTTGCCGTAGAAGCTGCTGCATTTGGGGAAGAGGTAGAATGCACCCTCGGGCACGTTCACTTCCAGTCCGGGAATATCCTTGGCTAACTCCACGATGAGGTTGCGGCGGCGTTCGAAAGCCTGACGCATCTCTTCCACGCAGAGTTGTGAAGCCACGTAGGCTTCCTCGGCGGCCTTCTGACTGACGGAGCAGGGACCGCTGGTGTATTGTCCCTGCAGCTTGTTGCAGCCTTTTACAATCCATTCGGGGGCAGCGATGTAGCCGATGCGCCATCCGGTCATGGCGTATGCCTTGCTGACACCATTGACGATGATACTGCGCTCTTTCATACCTGGTATGCTGGCTATGCTGGCGTGCTTGCCGGTATAGTTGATATGCTCGTAAATCTCGTCGGCCAGCACGAAGATGTCTTCATGCTTCAGGATGACTTCGGCCAGTCCCTGCAGTTCCTCAGCACTATAGACGCTGCCAGTAGGATTGCTGGGCGAACAGAGAATCAACATCTTGGTCTTGGGCGTAATGGCGGCTTCGAGCTGGGCGGGCGTAATCTTGAAGTTCTGGTCAAATCCAGCCTCGATGAATACTGGAACGCCTCCAGCCAACTTGGCCATCTGCGGATAGCTCACCCAATAGGGTGCGGGTACAATTACCTCTTCACCGTCGTTGACAAGCGCCATGATGGTGTTGCAGACACTCTGCTTCGCACCATTGCTGACGAGAATCTCGTTCATGGTATAGTCCAGTCCGTTCTCCTCCTTGAGCTTCTTCACGATAGCCTTGCGCAGTTCAGGATAGCCCGGAACTGGAGAATAGCGTGAATAATTATTGTCAATCGCTTTCTTGGCGGCCTCTTTGATATGGTCGGGAGTGTTGAAATCTGGCTCACCGACGCTCATGTTGATCACGTCGATGCCGGCAGCTTTCATCTCGGAACTCTTTTGCGACATAGCCAATGTGGCTGAAGGAGACAGGCGATTTAGGCGGTCTGATAATTGTGCCATAATGTTTTGGTTTTATATTTTGACTGCAAAAGTAGTCATTTTATTCGTTAAAACGAAAAAAAACTGTCTTTATTTCAAATTTTAATTACAAATAGTTGCACGTTTATGCTTTATGACACCTTTACAGGTGCAAAGTGTGCCCCATTCGCTCTTTTTTGGTTTGCAGATAGCGCAGGTTGTAGGGATTAGGCACCACTTCGATAGGAACGTTGCCGACAATCTCCAGGCCGTAAGCCTCCAGGCCGACACGCTTGACGGGATTGTTGGTGAGGAGTTTCATCTTCTTGACGCCGAGCTTGCGCAGAATCTGGGCTCCGCAGCCATAGTCACGCTCGTCGGGCTTGAAGCCGAGGTGTACGTTGGCTTCCACCGTGTCGAGGCCTTCTTCCTGCAGCTTATAGGCGGCAATCTTGTTCATCAGTCCGATGCCGCGGCCTTCCTGTTGCATATATACCACGACGCCCTTGCCTTCCTGGTCAATCTTCTGCATAGCCTTGTGGAGCTGTTCGCCACAGTCGCAGCGCAATGAGCCGAGGATGTCGCCGGTGGCACAGCTGGAATGGACACGGACCAGAATAGGCTCGTCTTCTTTCCATTCGCCCTTGATGAGGGCAAAGTGCTCCAGTCCGTTGCTTACCTGGCGGAAGGGTATCATCTTGAAATGTCCGTATTGGGTGGGCATATCTACCTCTTGTCCCATTTCCACGAGCGAGTCCTTCTTCAGGCGGTAGGCAATGAGGTCCTTGATGGAAATGAGCTTCATGTCGTGCACCTTGGCGAACTCTGCCAACTGGGGCAGACGAGCCATCGTGCCGTCTTCGTTCATGATTTCCATCAGCGCTCCTGCGGGATAAAGGCCTGCCAGACGGCAAAGGTCGATGGCTGCCTCCGTATGTCCTGAGCGTTTCAGCACGCCATTGTCCTGGGCATAGAGGGGGTTGACATGGCCGGGGCGTCCGAATGTCTGTGGGGTGGAGGAGGGGTCTGCCAGGGCCCGGATGGTGGCTGCGCGGTCTGCGGCAGAGACACCAGTGGAACATCCTTCCAGTTTATCCACGGTGACGGTGAACGGCGTGCCCAGCATGGAGGTGTTTTCCACCACCTGGTGGGGCAGGTCAAGTTCTTCGCAACGTGCTTTCGTGATGGGGGCGCAGAGCAGTCCGCGCGCATATTTCAGCATGAAATTCACCATTTCAGCGGTAATGGATTCTGCTGCGCAGATGAGATCGCCTTCGTTTTCGCGGTCCTCATCATCCACGACGATGACGAACTTACCTTCTCTGAAGTCTTTTACGGCTTCGTCGATGCTGTTGAGTTTAATATTTTCCATTACTATATACCTTATTTATATATTAAGTGTTGATGTATTTCTCGTTGATACGGTTCACGATGCTCGTGTTGGTCTGCTTGACGACGCGTAGATCGCGGAGCAGACGGAGGCGGAAACTCCACATGCGGATATAGAGGAAAGCTCCAACCGGAATGAGGATAAAGGCCACGATATTCATCCAGCGGCGTTCGAACGGACGGGTGTGGGCCTTGGCCGATACTACGGGATAGTGATTCAGCATACTGATGATATGCTTGTCTTTGGTGTTGCCCAGATCCTCGATGGCGGCTTCCATCTCCTCGCTGAGACGCTCAATCTCATGGTCGGGCTCATACTTGAAGAACACCTTGATGATATTAGGCGGCAGCATCAGCTTGTGGGCATGTGCATACTGCGTCACTTCTTCGCTCAGGCGCTGCAGGTCGGCTGCATCCTTGGCGTAGTCGGGGTCTTCGATGATTACTTCCTTGCCCGTGACATGCCGTTTCAGTCGGAGACCGAGCAGCTTTGTGAAGAAAGTGCGGTAGGCATCCATGTTGAATACCACGGAATCCTTGTTGGCCTTGTAGGTGAAGAATACCGCCACAGGGGTGAGCACGGCCGTGGCAATTCCCTTACCAAACCAGATTGGCCAGGCTCCGAGGCGGGCCATGCGATAGCCGGTGTTGTCGAAGATGTAGAAGATGATGAACACCAATACGGAGATGATGACCGGAACGCCGAGTCCACCCTTTCGGATGATGGCACCCAGCGGTGCTCCAATAAAGAAGAATATCAGGCATGACAGGGCCAGCGTGAACTTTCCGATGGCTTCTATTCGGTGCATGCGGATGCGGGCTTCGGTGTCGTGCGACAGCATGGCCTTAAACTCAAGGTCGTTGGTAACTCCCGAGATGGAACTCATGGCCTGGCTCACGGCCATCTGCTTGCGCGAATTGTCCAGACGGTTGAAGAGCGTATCGATGTTGATGGCCTTGGAGGCGGCAGTCTTCACCGCTTTGATGGAATCTTTTTTTGAAATGGTATCCAGCACATGGAAATACATCCTCAGGGCTGTTGCATAGTTTGCCCTTGCCAGACTGTCAGCCTCCACGTTCATGGAGTCAACGTCGTGCATTAGCTGCGCCCAGCTCTTTCCCTGGGCATTGTTGCGCAGGTCGGCATCGGTGAGGCTGAAGCCAGAGTCGAAGTCGAGCAGGATGCGCTTGGTGGAGAACGTCTCGCGGCGATAAGGCACGTTGGCGCTGTTTATCAGGTCCTGGCTTCTCATGTTTTCAAACCACTCGCCACTATGCAGGGTGAGCAGCAGGTGCTTCTTCTCAGCCGTGGACTGCATCATTCCGGAATCGGCCAGGATGATGGCGGCGTCTTCGTAGCTGCCAGTCATGCGGTAGATCATGATACCATACAGCATACCCGTCTTGAGGTCTTTCTTCTGCACGTAGAGATTGGTGTTGGGGATGCCGTCGTAGAAAATGCCTTCCGGTATTTCCAGCTCAGGGCTCTTCTGCTTCATGGAAATCAGCAGTTGTGTGAACGACATGTTTGCCCTTGGGCCTATGACGTTCTGGAAATAGAGTGAGCCCAGCATGATGATGATGGTGATGACTATCAGCGAGCGGAAAGCCTGCATCAGCGAGATACCCGCAGCCTTGATAGCCGTCAGCTCGCTGCTTTCACCTAGGTTTCCGAATGTGATCAGTGAAGAGAGCAAGATAGCCAGCGGCAAAGCCTGCGGTACGAGCATCAGACCCATGTACCAGAAGAATTTGCCGAGTATTTCCAACGACAGACCTTTTCCTATCAGTTCATCGACATATCGCCACAGGAACTGCATCATCAGCACGAACTGACAGATGAAGAACGTTCCCACGAAAAGCAGTCCGAACTGCTTGGAAATGAATAGATCGAGTTTCCTAATTCTGAACATCAGGCTGCAAAGGTATATAAAAAAATGAAGAATGAAGAATGAAGCATGAAGAATTTGTTTCTGCCGTTCAAAAATAACAACTTTTCAGATTCTTCGTGCTTCATGCTTCGGTCCTCAGAGGCCTGTGGTGTTATGCAGGCGCTCGAAGTTGCCTTCCCATACGGCCGTGAGCCATTCCTCATCATCGTCGTCGGTGAAGTCGGTTACAATCATGATGAAGTCGCCCGTGATGTCGCTCTTCTCTATCTTCATCTCCACAAAATAATCTCGCTCGTCATCCCACACCCATCTGAACAAGGAGGGTTGCAGTTCTTCTACCACCGTGGCAGTCCTCGTTTCATGGTGCCTCCATGGCACACCCCATCCGAACTCCATGATGTCGCCGTCTCTTTTCACGTCGTCGGCTATCCATTTAGCCAAACCTTCAGGTGCGCTGATCAACGGCCAGATAATTTTCGCGGAACGCGCGTGGAGCTCATGCTCGAAAATAACCTTTTTTTTGTCCATTGCAGTCAACAGTTTGCGTGTTTGTAAAGAAATCTTGTTGCAAATTTAAGAAAATTCTACGAGAATCAAAATATTTTCCCAATTTATTTTGGTGATTTAAGTTTTTTGTTTACCTTTGCACCCGCTTAACAAGCGATGGCGGGGTAGCTCAGCTGGTTAGAGCGTCGGATTCATAATCCGGAGGTCGTGGGATCGTGACCCACCCCCGCTACTTGAAAATCAGGAAGTTGAGAGAAATCTTACTTCCTGATTTTTGTGTCTATTCATTGGAAGCATTGCTTCTGCCCATTGGAAACAACCTTTCCACCCATTGGAAGCGATGCTTCCGCCCAATGGAAAGAAGGCTTCCGCCCATTGGAAGGAAACTGCCATTTTGCTGCAGGGCAGTCTGCGCCGAAATCAGACGGAATATCATCGCCTGCAAAGCCCCTTACTTTTTGATTTGCAGCAAAAAAACTCCATATTAAATAATTTTATGCGTGATACTCTTCGCGAAATAAAAAAAATGCACTAACTTTGCACGCAATTCGCATATTATTAATGTACATTAAATAGATTTATGGCCGGAACGAAAAAAATTAAGACTGCCCTTGTGTCGGTTTTCCACAAGGACGGGTTGGATGAATTGCTCGCCAAACTGAATGCAGAAGGCGTGAAATTCCTTTCTACAGGTGGTACCCAGAAGTTTATCGAGAGTCTGGGTTATGAATGTGAGAAGGTAGAGGATGTGACGACTTATCCTTCTATCCTCGGAGGTCGCGTGAAGACGCTTCATCCCAAAATCTTTGGCGGCATCTTGGCACGCCGTGACAATGAGGGCGATCAGCAACAGATGGCTGAATATGATATTCCCAGCATCGACCTGGTTATCGTAGATTTGTATCCCTTCGAGCAGACTGTGGCTGATGCCAGCAGTTCGGAGCAGGATATCATTGAGAAGATCGACATCGGTGGTATCTCGCTGATCCGTGCCGGAGCTAAGAACTTCAAGGATGTGGTCATCGTTCCTTCAAAGGCCGAATACGGCGTGCTGCTCGACATCCTCAACAAAAAAGGTGCCGAGACCGATATCGAAGACCGTCGTATGCTGGCTGCACGTGCTTTCGGCGTGAGCAGCCATTACGACACGGCCATCAACGCATGGTTTGAGAAGAAGTAAAAAGGAAAAAAGTAAAAAAAGAAGAAAAAGAAGATGGGATTTTTCAGTTTTGTTCAAGAAATTGCAATGGACCTTGGTACCGCCAACACCATCATTATCAGTGATGATAAGATTGTGGTTGACGAGCCTTCAGTGGTAGCACTGGACCGCCGCACCGACAAGATGATTGCCGTGGGTGAGAAGGCCAAGATGATGTATGAGAAGACACACGACAATATCCGCACTATCCGTCCGCTGCGTGATGGCGTGATTGCCGACTTCACGGCTTGCGAGCAGATGATGCGTGGCCTTATCAAGATGGTACATACGGGTAGCCGCCTGTTTTCGCCCTCTCTCCGTATGGTGATCGGTGTTCCCTCGGGCAGTACTGAGGTGGAGCTCCGTGCCGTGCGCGACTCTGCTGAGCATGCCGACGGCCGTGACGTGTATCTGATTTTCGAGCCTATGGCTGCTGCTATCGGTATCGGTATCGATGTGGAAGCACCTGAGGGCAACATGATTGTGGATATCGGTGGCGGTACCACGGAGATTGCCGTTATTTCGCTGGGAGGTATCGTGGCCAACAACTCTATCAAGGTGGCTGGTGACGACCTGACCTCTGATATTCAGGAATATATGAGCCGTCAGCACAACGTGAAGGTTTCGGAGCGTATGGCTGAGCGTATCAAGATCAATGTGGGTTCTGCCTTGACCGATCTTGGCGAAGAAGGACCCGAAGACTATATCGTTCACGGACCTAACCGCATCACGGCCCTGCCTATGGAGGTGCCTGTTTGCTATCAGGAGATAGCCCATTGCCTGGACAAGACCGTGGCACGCATCGAGACGGCTGTCCTCTCTGCCTTGGAGAGCACGCCTCCTGAACTGTATGCCGATATCGTTCACAATGGTATCTACCTGACCGGCGGCGGTGCTCTGCTCCGTGGTCTCGACAAGCGTCTGCAGGACAAGATCAACATTCCGTTCCATATCGCCGAGGATCCGCTCCACTGTGTGGCTAAGGGTGCAGGCATAGCCCTGAACAATGTTGACCGCTTCTCATTCTTGATGCGATAGTTGCCTGGCTTCAGGTTTCAAGTTTCAGGTTCCAAGTTTCAGGTCTGAGGTTCTGCGGTGAACAATCTACTCGCGTTCTTTGCGAAATACAATCACTGGTTTCTCTTCGTTTTTCTGGAGGTTATCAGTCTGGTGCTGTTGTTTCAGTTCAACAGCTATCAGGGCAGTGTGTATTTCACAACCGCCAATGCTGTATCTGGAAAGGTGTATGAATGGAACTCCGAACTGGAGAATTTCTTCAGCCTGACCAAGAACAACGAGCAGCTGACGCAGCGCAACCTCTATCTGGAACGGCAGGTTCAGGTGATGTCGGAACAGCTCGCGAGACTGACATGCGATTCTTCTTATCTGAAGAACAATCAGCTGGCTCTGCTTCAGGACTATCATCTGATTCCCGCCAAGGTGATAACCAACTCCATCGACAAGAGAGACAACTATATCACCATCGACAAGGGAACGGCCGACGGCGTACACCGCGATATGGGTGTGGCCTGCGGCAATGGTGTGGTCGGCGTGGTCTATATGTCGAGCAGGCACTACAGCATCGTTCTGCCCGTGCTCCACAGCCAGTCGAATATCAGTGTGACCATTGCCAAGCGCGGTTACTACGGCTATCTGCAGTGGAAGGGCGGCAGTTCTTCGCTGGCCGATGTGAACGATATTCCGCGACATGCCCATTTCCGTCTGGGCGACATCATCGTTACCAGTGGCTACAGCAGTATCTTCCCTCCGGGGCTGTTGGTGGGGCAGGCTCTGCATGTCTTTAATTCCAGCGACGGTCTTTCTTATCGCGTGCAGGTAAAGCTGAGTACCGATTTCGGCAATCTGCGCGATGTCTGTGTGATTGATGATGCGCCGATGCGTGAGCGTATTGAACTGATGCGCGCGGCTCAGGATTCTATTAAAGTGAAGAGTGGAAAATGACGTCCGATTTGATTAACAGGATAGTGACCTTCTTGGTCTTTCTGGTGGTTCAGGTATTGGTCTTGAACCATATCCATCTGTTTGGCGTAGCCACTCCGCTGCTCTACGTCTATTTCGTGCTCCTTTTCCGCCGCAATCATCCCAAGTGGGCTATCCTGATGTGGAGCTTCTTTCTGGGGCTCTGTATCGACGTGTTTTCCAATACGCCCGGTGTGGCCGCGGGTTCCATGACTCTCGTGGCACTGTTTCAGCCCTATGTCTTAGAGCCATTCCTCACGCGTGACAGCGAAGACAACCTCAAGCCGGGGATGCGTTCGCTTGGCGTCAGCAAGTTTATTTTCTACACCATCATCCTGGTGTTTCTCTATACGCTCGCCTTTTTCTCACTGGAGGCCTTCAATTTCTTCAACTGGATGCAGTGGCTGTTGTGCATCTCTACCAGCACACTGCTCACGGTTGTGCTTATCCTGGTGATTGAAAACCTGCGCAGACAGTGAAAGGCGACTACGAACTCGAAAACCGGCGCTATGTGATTGGGGGAGTGGCCATTGCTATTGTGGTCATTTATCTGCTCCGCCTGTTGTCGCTTCAGATTCTGAGCGACGACTATAAGAAGAATGCCGACTCCAATGCCTTCTTGAAGAAAGTGGAGTTTCCGGCGCGTGGCGTCATTTCCGACCGTAATGGCAAGCTGATGGTCTATAACCAGCACAGTTACGACCTGATGGTGGTGATGAATGAGGAGAAAGACCATCTTGACACGCTGGAGTTCTGCGATGCTCTGGGCATCACGAAGGAGGACTTCATCAAGCGTATGGACGAAATAAAGGACCGTTCCAAGAATCCCGGCTATTCGCGTTTCACGCAGCAGCTCTTCATGAGCCAGCTGTCGGAGAAAGAGTTCAGCATCTTTCAGGAGAAAATGTACCGTTTCCCGGGTTTTTATGTGCAGCGCCGCAGTGTCCGCCAATATGTTTATCCCTATGCGGCCCACGTGTTGGGCGATGTGGCAGAGGTTTCGCCGTCGGATATCGAGGAGGATGAATATTACCAGCCTGGCGACTATATCGGCAAGTTGGGTGTGGAACGGTATTATGAGAAACAGTTGCGTGGTGAGAAAGGTATTCAGATATTGCTTCGTGATGCCCATGGGCGTATCAAGGGAAAATACCAGAATGGTGCCCTCGACCGTAAACCTGTAGCCGGGAAAGATCTCACGCTGAGTATCGACATCAACCTTCAGGCCTTGGGCGAACGGTTGCTGGAAGGAAAAATCGGCAGTATCGTGGCCATCGAGCCTGCTACGGGCGAAGTGCTCTGCATGGTCAGTTCGCCTACCTATGATCCTCGCATCATGGTTGGCCGCCAGCGTGGAAAGATGCACCGCGAATTGCAGAAGAATGTATGGAAACCATTGCTCAACCGCAGTATCATGGGACAGTATCCCCCAGGCTCTACCTTCAAGACTTCGCAGGGTCTGACCTTTATGACGGAGGGAATCATTAATCCCATTCACACGGTGTTTCCATGTCACCGCGGTTTCTATCATAAAGGTCTTCACGTAGGATGCCATGGTCATGCTTCGCCCATTTCGCTCGTTCCGGCCATCAGTACCTCCTGTAACGGCTATTTCTGCTGGGGACTCTATTATATGATGTCTAACCGTTCGAAGTATAAGACCGTTCAGGACGCCATGAACCGTTGGCGCGACTATATGGTGTCGATGGGCTTTGGCTACAAGCTCGGCATTGACCTCCCCGGCGAGAAGCGCGGCTTGATTCCTAATGCCGACTATTATGACAACAACTATAAAGGCTCCTGGAATGGTCTGACGATTATTTCCATCAGTATCGGGCAGGGCGAGGTGAACCTCACGCCCCTGCAGATTGCCAATCTTGGTGCTACCATTGCCAACCGTGGCTATTACTATACACCCCATGTTGTCCGCAAGGTAAAGGGTGAGCCGCTCGATACGGCCTTTACCCGGCGCCATCAGACACTGGCCAGTCGTGCTGCCTATGACTATATCGTGCAGGGTATGCGTGCATCAGTGCTTGGCGGAACCTGTAAGCACCTGAACCGTGGTGACATTGTCATCTGCGGAAAGACCGGTACGGCACAGAACCGCGGACAAGACCACTCCGTATTCATGGGCTTCGCGCCGATGGACAATCCCAAGATTGCCATTGCCGTCTATGTGGAGAACGGCGGATTCGGTGCAGACTTCGGTGTACCTATTGGCGGACTGATGATTGAACAGTACCTACACGGCAAACTTTCGGCAGGCTCTGAAGCAAGGGCTACTGCCTTCCAAAAACGACGTATCGCTTATGGCTCAGCAAACAGATAAACCGGCAGGCGTGTTGCGTTCACTTGACTGGTGGACCATCGCCATCTATGTGGCTCTCCTGGCTTTTGGTTGGGTGAGCGTCTGCGGTGCTTCCTATACTTATGGAGATACCGATATATTCAGTCTGGAATCCCGTTCGGGAATGCAGATTGTCTGGATTGGAACGTCTCTGGCTCTCGGTCTTTTCCTGCTGTTGCTCGACGACCGCTTCTACGACACTTTCGCCTATGTCATCTATGGCCTATTGGTGTTGTTGCTGATAGGAACCATCTTTAATCCCCACGAGATCAAGGGCTCGCGTTCATGGCTTGTGCTGGGACCGTTGCGCTTGCAGCCAGCTGAGTTTGCTAAGTTTGCCACAGCCTTGGCAGTGGCAAAACTAATGAGTACCTATGGCTTCACGATGGATAAGTGGAAGCATTTTGCGGCAGCCATTGCCGTGGTGGTGTTGCCGATGATCTGCATTGTGCTGCAGAAAGAGACGGGTTCTGCGCTGGTCTATCTTTCCTTCTTTCTGATGTTCTATCGCGAAGGAATGACGGGTAGCATTCTTTTCACGGGTGTTGCAATGGTGTTCTATTTCGTGGTGGGAGTCCGCTTTGAGGAAACCATGCTTTGGGATACGCCCACCTCTGTGGGAAAGTTTGTGGTTCTTTTGGCCGTTCAGACGTTTACGGCCTTCATGGTTAGGTTTTATTGTCGTGACAAGCGGCAGTTCTGGTTGATTTTGGCATATACCTACGGTCTGACGTTGTTGGCCCTGTTGTTTTCCAAGTTCGTGATACCTTTCGATATCGTCTGGGTACAGATGGCATTGACGGCCATTCTGGTGGGGCTGCTTGTCTTCGAAGGACTGGGCTCTCGCCTGCGTACCTATTATTATATAGCGCTCTTTGCGGTGGGTAGTGTCATTTTCTTCAATGCTGCCGACTATGTGCTTAACAATATCATGGAACCCCATCAGCGTACGCGAATCAACGTGCTCCTCGGACTTGACGAAGACCTTGCCGGCGCTGGCTACAATGTGCATCAGAGCGAGATAGCCATCGGTTCAGGCGGATTGTTGGGAAAAGGTTTCCTGAATGGCACCCAGACGAAGCTGAAGTATGTGCCTGAGCAGGACACCGACTTCATATTCTGCACGGTGGGTGAGGAAGAAGGCTTCTTGGGCTGTGCTACGGTGCTGTTGCTGTTCTTGGCGCTGATTCTTCGGCTTATCAAGATGGCCGAGCGCCAGCCGTTCCGCTTTGGAAGGGTGTATGGCTATTGTGTGCTAAGCGTATTTCTGTTCCATCTCTTTATCAATGTGGGGATGGTCTTGGGACTGACGCCCGTCATTGGTATTCCTTTGCCATTCTTCAGTTACGGCGGCTCCTCTCTATGGGGCTTCACACTCCTGTTGTTCATATTCCTGCGCATTGATGCCAGCCGGAATATGGTGAGACAATAGCCGGAAGGCTCTTATTTGCGTGAGAGTTTGATGCCGACGTCGGCAATGCCGGGCAGTATTTCGCGCTTCATGTCGTGACGGATGCGGATCTGCACGGAATCACCTTCGTTCAGATCAACGTCGGCCACGGGAAAAGCAAACTGATAGACACTCACGCCTTGTCCTCTGGTGACGCCGTTTTCTTCCATCAGCTTGCATTTGATACTATAGTTTTTGATTGATTTTGCAGGAAAGACGCGTTGCTCAATACTCAGGGTCAGGCTGGTAAAAGGGTAATCGCCCGTCGTGCGCAGCCCTAATTCCATGCGGTACCTGCCTTTCTGCCTCATTCTTGGCGTGTTGAAATAGAGCGTGTCGCTTTTCTCCCATCCAGCCAGTTGCGTATGTTCGTAATGGCTGTACGCCAAAGATTCGTCACAGGCAGACAATCCTGTGACGATGGTGAATGCTGTCAGTAAGGCCGTAAGCCAGTGCTTCATTCCTTCTTTTCTTTTTGTGGGGCGTTATTGCGGTTCTCGTTTCTGTTTCCGCGATTCTCGTTGCTGCGGTTCTTCGACTTGCGCTGAGCCTGCGGCTGTTTTTGAGGAGCGGCGGCCTGCTTGGCAGGGTTCTGCTTGTTACGGCTCTTCTTCTTTTTCTTGGCGCGGTCGAAGCGCGTGATACTTTCCCCAGCGAGCAAGTCAATGGGCTTGCTGGATTCCTTCTGGATGTCATCGGGCTGGAGTGAATCGGGCTTTTCCCCGCGCTTGTTCATTTCGATAATCTCCTGGGCGCGTTGTGCGGTGATGATCTCCAGATTGGCTGCCATCCGCTTATCGGTGGAGTAGGTGATGAGGCCGGCCAGGATGTCTGTCTTAAACTGATAGAAGTCGCTGTCAATGGTCTGCAGCACGATGTCTTTAGCTGGGAAACGCTTGCCGGCTTCCATGTAGTTGTCCACTTCATAGTTCAGGCAACATTTCAGTTTGGCGCACATACCTGCCAGTTTTTGGGGATTGAGCGAGATGTCCTGGAATCGGGCGGCATTGGTGCTCACGCTGGAGAAGTTCTTCATCCATGTGGCACAGCAGAGCTCTCGTCCGCAAGGGCCTGTGCCTCCAATGCGTCCAGCCTCTTGGCGTGCACCAATCTGCTTCATCTCGATACGCACGTGGAAGGTGGCAGCAAGGTCTTTGATCAGCTGGCGGAAGTCCACGCGCTCGTCAGCGATGTAATAGAAGATAGCCTTGTTGCAGTCACCTTGATACTCTACGTCGCCGATCTTCATCTGCAATCCGAGGTTCTTTGCAATCTGGCGGCTCTCAATCATCGTGGCGTGTTCGCGGCTCTTGGCTTCCTGATATTTCTGCATATCCACGTCCTTGGCAATGCGGTAGATGCGCTTGATGTCGTCAGGACCTTTCAGATTGGCCTTTTTCACCTGCAGCTTCACGAGTCGTCCGGTGAGTGTCACCACACCGATATCATGTCCGGGATTAGCTTCCACGGCCACCCAGTCGCCTTTTTTCAGTTCCAGGTTGTTCACGTTGTGGTAATAACCCTTTCGTGTATTCTTGAACTGCACCTCCACGAGGTCCGTGTCTTCCGTGTTGCCGGGCACGTCGTTCAGCCAGTCGTAGGTGTTCAACTGCCGGTCTTGGCGTCCGCAGGCTCCACAGCAGAGTCCGCGGTCTCCGTCATTGGTTATCTTGTATTTCAGATTCTTGTAATCCATACATTCTTCAGATCCACCCCCAGCCCTCCCTATAGGGAAGGGAGCAGATACTTTGTTATGTTATTGATATATCGTTTAAGACTAATCACCCCTTCCCTATAGGGAGGGTGAGGGGTGGGTCTTCTATTTTTGCAACAGCAATACGATGATATTGAGGGCCATGTCGAAGAATACAATCTTCGGGTTGGCATTCTGTCCGATGTCGCGGATGGCGCGCTGGATGAGTTCTGAGATGCCGATCACATTGGCCTCATTGATGAAACGGGCGAAGTTTCGGGCGAAGTTCTCCTCTTCCTGAGTCATGTAGCAGAGTTCTTCCTGGTGGAAGTTGTACATGAAGTTCTCGCGCACCAGTCGCAGGAAATAGGTGAGCATCCGCTTCTGTTTCTCGCGTCCGTAGGCGGCCACGGTCTCGCTCCAGCGTTTCAGTTCCTTGATGTTGCGCTGATAGGCCAGTCGCATCAGCATGATGAACATGTCCAGGAACAGACGGTTCTCCGAGTCTGCATTCAGCGATTCCAGGGCTTTTGTCCAAGAGCCGTTGGCCACGCGGGCAAGCCTGTGGGCCATCTCTCCGTCGATTCCTCGGCGTTCCGTCAGGGCCTGCTCTATGGCTGCTGTCTCAATCTTCTTCACATCGATGCGCTGTGTGCGGCTGATAATGGTTTCCAACAGCCTTTCGGGTTCTTCGCAAACCATCAGGAACACCGTCTGCGTGGGTGGTTCCTCAATGAGTTTCAACAGTTTGTTGGCACAGGCCAGGTTCATTCTTTCCGGCAACCATACGATGCAGACCTTATAACCGCCCATCGATGATTTCAGCGAAAGCTTGCGGTTCAGTTCGTCACTTTCAGCCTCGTAGATAATGGCCTGCTGGTTATCGGCGCGCATCATCTGCAGCCATTGGTCCATTGTGAAGTAAGGACCTTCCTGGAGCAGCGTGTTCCATTCCTTGGCAAAGTCATCGCTGACCATTTTATGCTCCGCGCTCGTCCCTTTAGGTTTGATGACGGGGTAGGAGAAGTGGAGGTCGGGATGCTGCCATTTGTGGAGCATGGCTTCGGCATTGGTAGTCAGCGGGGCATTGAATCCTGGCAGCTGACTGCCGTCTTCCTGCCGTTCGCCGAGCAGATAGGAGGCAAAGGCCAGTGCCACGGCCATCTTGCCGCATCCTTCGGGGCCGCATAGCAGCAGGGCGTGCGGAAGTCTTCCTTCCTCCACCATCTGCATCAGCCGCTGACGGGCTTTCTCTTGTCCGATGACCTCACTGAACTTCATGTCCTTTTATCCTTCGTCTGTTAGCTGAGTGCCTTCACCACTTCCTTTACTGACTCCACGGCACTTACCGTATAGAAGTGGATGTTGTTCACGCCGTGTGCATAGAGTTCGCGACATTGCTGGATGGCCCATTCCACGCCCAGTTGCTTAGCGTCTTCATCAGTCTTGCATTTCACCACTTCGCGGGCCAGGTCCTCTGGGATATCGCAATGGAAAGTCTTCGGCACCACCGTCAGTTGCGAGAGCTTGGCGAAGGGCTTCAGTCCGGGCACGATGGGAATCGTGATGCCCATTTCGCGCGCCTTCTCCACAAACTGGAAGTATTTTTCGTTATCGTAGAACAACTGCGTCACGGCATATTTTGCACCTAATTCCTGTTTCCTTTTCAGGTATTCCATGTCGCGTTCCAGATTTGGTGCCTCTTCATGTTTCTCCGGATAGCAGGCCACGCCGAACGAGAATTTCTCGCCGGGATGCTTGATGGGCGTGCCGTCGCGGAAATAGCCTTCATTGAACTTCACCACCTGCTCGATGAGTTGCGTCGTATGGCGGTAGCCACCGCGAATCGGCGTGAAGGTCTTTTGGTCCTGCGCCTTATCGCCTCGGAGCAGCAGCACGTCGTGGATGCCAAGGAACTGTAGGTCGATGAGTTCATACTCTATGTCCTCAGCCGTGGCACCGCTGCAGATGATGTGCGGAATCACCGGCAGATGGTAGCGCTGCTGGATGGCGGCGGCAATGGCGATAGTGCCAGGGCGGCGGCGTATGCGCTGACGCTCGAAGTTGCCGTCTTCCAGTTCCCGATAGACGTATTCAGAGTGGTGGGTGGTGATGTTGATATATTTCGGATTAAATTCCTTCAGTGTGTCAATAGTGCTGAACAGCGCATCCGTGCCGTTGCCTTTCAGGGGCGGCAGCACCTCAAACGAGAATCCTTTCGTCTCTTCCGTCTGTCCGTTTGCAAGTAAGTCGATGACTTTCATTTCATTTTTATTATAAATCGGTGCAAAGTTAGTGTAAATGAGCGGAAAAACAAAATAAATCTTGGGGAAAACGGTTATTAATACGTAATTTAAAGTAGAAATATCATACAAAACACCTTAATAAAAATGAATCAAACTCAGAACGGTAGCAAAGCCTACCTCATTTCGATTGTGATGGTTGCCGTGCTCGGCGGCCTGCTTTTCGGCTACGACACAGCCGTTATCTCTGGTGCAGAAAAAGGTCTGCAGGCCTTCTTCAGCAATGCAGCTGACTTCCGTTACACCGATGCCATGCACGGCTTCACTAGCAGTAGTGCGCTGATTGGCTGTATCATCGGTAGTGCACTCTCTGGTCTTCTGGCCACGCGGTTGGGCCGTAAGCGTTCGCTCTTCCTGGCTGGTGTGCTCTTCTTCATTTCAGCCCTTGGCAGCATGGAGCCTGAATTCATGATTTTCGAGAAGGGCGTACCCACGTTCTCCCTGCTCGTGATGTTCAATATCTACCGCATCATCGGTGGCGTTGGCGTAGGTCTGGCCTCGGCCATCTGCCCGATGTACATTGGCGAGGTGGCTCCCTCCAATATCCGCGGTATGCTTGTATCTTGGAACCAGTTTGCCATTATCTTCGGTCAGTTGGTGGTCTATTTCGTCAATTTCTTCATCTTGGGCGACCATATCCAGCCGCTCGTGGAGGAAATGGGTAAGGGAATGGCAGCTATCCATCCCAATGCACAATGGACGGTCACTACCGGATGGCGCTATATGTTTGGTTCTGAGGCTGTTCCCGCAGGTCTCTTCGCCCTGCTCATCTGCTTCGTACCTGAGACTCCGCGCTATCTCGTTATGGTAGGTCAGGACGAGAAGGCCCTTGGCATTCTTTCCAAGATTAATGGCAGCTCAAAGGCACAGCAGATTCTTCAGGATATCAAGGACACCATTACCGTGAAGACCGAGAAACTCTTTACCTACGGTTGGCTCTGCATCTTCGTGGGTATCATGCTCTCCGTGTTCCAGCAGGCTGTGGGTATCAATGCCGTGCTCTATTATGCTCCGCGTATCTTCGGCGACATGGGTATGGACAATCCGATGATGTTCACCGTCTTCATGGGTATCGTGAATATTCTCTTCACGCTCGTGGCCGTCTTCACCGTTGAGAAATGGGGCCGCAAGCCGCTGCTCATCTGGGGATCGCTTGGTATGGCTCTCGGAGCCTTTGGCGTAGCCGTATCATTCGGCCACGAAGGTCTGGAGTTTGTCACCGCCGCCTCCATCATGGTCTATTCTGCATCGTTCATGTTCTCATGGGGCCCCATCACTTGGGTGCTCATTGCCGAGATATTCCCCAACACCATTCGTGGCGGAGCCGTGGCTATCGCCGTGGCCTTCCAGTGGATTTTCAACTTCATCGTCAGCTCCACGTTCGTGCCGATGTTCAATATGCATCTTACTGAGGGCGATGATTTCGGCCACTGGTTCACCTACGGACTCTATGGTGTCATTTGCGTCGTTGCCGCCGTCTTCGTGTGGAAACTGGTTCCCGAGACCAAGGGCAAGACTCTTGAGGATATGACCCGCCTTTGGAAAAAGGCATAAAAGTTTCGAATTACGAAGTTTGAATTACGAATTACGATGTGTCGCCTTCGGCGAGACAGACGGATGAAGTATGAGGGTTAAAGGTTACTTCGTACTTTACACATCCACCTCGCCGAAGGCGACACATCGTAATTCGTAATTCGTACCTCGTACTTCTATTTCAGATTCTTCTTCAGCCATTCCATGTGGCTCAGCTCCGTGGCCTCTGAAGTCCAATGCTCGTTGACGGGCGTGATGAGCGATTCCTTTTCGCACGTCAGCGTGTTCCATACGGCATAGCTCGTTGTGGGCGGACAGGTATCATCGTTGAATCCCCATGTGAGGCGACTTTTGGCCTTCACGTAGCGGGCAATGTTCACCACGTCGTAGTAGGCCATCGTGCGGATCTTTTCCGGGGTGAGCATTCCGTTCATACGGTTGAAGTGGGGATAACCGCCCGTGCGTCCTTTTTCTGCATAGCCAGCCATGTCGCTCAGCGCCGGATGGTTGGCAGCACAAAGCGTGACGCGCTTGTCAAGACCTGCGGTAACAATAGCCAATGCACCTCCTTGCGAACCTCCCTGCACAGCCACGTTGCGGCCGTCCCATTCGGGCAGCGATGTCAGCAGGTCAATACAACGCACGCATGCCAGATAGACACGCTTCATATAGTAGTTGTCGCGGTTGTCGAGCCCTTGGCAGAGATAACCGTTGGGGTCTGTATTGAGGGCGCGGCTGATTTCGTTAAACTGTTGAGTGCTCATGCGCGGGTCCAGTCCGTGGATTTCCATTTCCAGACGGATGAATCCGTTCTCGGCATAATACTTGTGGCGCAGAGGCTCCTTGATAGTCTTCACACCGGCTCCCGGCGGACAAAGCACCACGGGGCAACTTCCCTTCTGCGCATTCTTCGGATAGAATAGATAGCCATACACACACTGCCCGCGCTTGTTAAGCTGCAGGCGGATGAGCCAGCAGTCCACCTTGTCCGTAGAATACTCCGGAGCTGGTTCGCGGCTGTAGGTCAGCGGGAAGGCCGCGGCCTCCTCCTTAGCCTTGTCCCAGAAAGCCTTGAAGTCGGCAGGCTCCTGCGTATAAGGCTGGATCTTGTCGGCCGAGAAACCCACCTTGACGTGATGCTTGTATTCTTTCCCGTCGCAGGTGATGCGCAGTCGCAGGTCGCGGAATCCCGGTTTCTTCCGAGTTCCCATATTGATTACGGCCCGTCCGCCTTTCAGTTTCACGGAGCCTTGCTGCTCATCGGGCAGCATATCTTCTCCGATGGAGTAGTTTACGGTTCCTTCCTGTGGCATGCCGTACTTGTAGAACTGCACCTCCACCTTGGCCTGCTGCCCCGTTTCATAGAGCCAGTCGGCATGGTCGGGCGTAGCTACCCACAGGTAATCAGAACGATAGGGATAATTCTCAGCCAGCGCAGTAGCGCAGCATACGAGTGCCACGAGGGCAACAATCATGCGTATTCTTTTCATAATTTTTTTTGATATGTATAGTAGTTGCCGACAAAGTTAGTGCAAAATTTCGATTAAGTGAAAAGAAAGCAAATAAATTTGTTTTCTTGAACGTGAGAAATTTATCTAAATGAGTGGAAAAACAAAATTTATTTTGATTTTTTCCGAAAGGCTACGGGTAGGCGAGTTTGCTCGGGAATGCATGCAGCCTAACTTCATGGCTCGAAGAGACATAAATTTAGTGTATAATTTCGATTAAGCGGCTCCATCGCTGAATGCTAAAAGGCAAGAAAGGCGGTCTTCCGAAAATAAAAATTCTCCCTTTTCGCGTTAATTCCAAGATTTTTTATATCTTTGCACCAACAACCGCCGACACACCGTAAACGGCAAGCTAAGGCAGATTCCCTGAGCGAAGGGTGGCGGTATAACTTTCGTGGTAAATTAATAGCATCAGCTATTTATTCAGAGTATCGTGAAACCTAGGAAATTTCAACGATGTAATATGATGAATAAGTCAGCCGATGCCCGTGCGTATAGCGCGGGCATGACTTATATCTGCATATTACGGGTAATTCCTAGGACCTCACGATACGAGAGAAGAGCCATGACTCGCGCTTCTTTTGTGTCCTGAGGTCTCTATGTGTTACCTGTAAGCAAGCCTGAAGATATAGTCTGTTGCTATAAGAATATGTAACGTAGCAATGGACGAATCAAAGTATCGTGTAATAGACTTGTTCTGTGGCTGCGGAGGATTATCCCTTGGATTTGAGATGGCAGGTTTCGATGTAGTGCTAGCCATTGACAACTGGGAAGATGCTCTTGTAACCTATAGGCAGAATCATCGCCATTCGAAAGCTCTGAATGGTGACTTGTTGACATTAGATCCAAGGGATGTTGAAAAGGAGTTTGGCCTTCATAACATCTCCGTTATTATCGGTGGCCCTCCTTGCCAAGGATTCTCTGTGGCAGGGAAAAGAATTATCGATGATGACAGGAACAAACTCTACAAGTCGTTTGTCCGCTTTGTAGAACACTTTAAGCCCAATGCATTTGTGATGGAGAATGTACCCAACATTTTGTCTATTGGAGGCGGAGCAATTAAAGATGCTATCCTCAAAGACTTTTCTGGATTAGGTTATAAAGTGGTATATCGTGTGTTGACAGCATCCGACTACGGCGTTCCACAAAACCGCCGAAGAGCCATCTTTGTAGGACTGCGTGACAAGTTGTTTGAATTTCCCTTTTCAAATGCCGAAGAGAAGATAACGACAAGTGAGGCTTTATCTGATTTGCCCGAAAATTCCATAGCAGATGGAGGTGCATACCCCATTGAAGCTTTAAGTGACTACCAGAGAATGATGCGCAAACAAGCAGGTAAACTTTACAATCACCAGATAACGATACATACTCCAGAGACACAAAGGATAATAGCAATGGTTCCTGATGGAGGCAACTACAAGAATCTGCCAAAAGAGATGTGGAGTCTGCGTAAGGTTCATATTGCATGGACGCGAATGGATAGCAAGAAACCCTGTTTCACTATTGACACAGGGCATTTTCACCACTTCCATTATAAGTTTAACCGAGTGCCGACCGTAAGAGAGAGTGCAAGGATACAGTCTTTTCCAGACACATTCATTTTCATTGGTGGAAAAGGTAGTCAACTTCGTCAAGTAGGGAATGCCGTTCCGCCCCTTATGGCCAAGGCAATAGCAGAGCAACTAAAGAATCAATTATGAGCTATACACCAGAACACCAATATCGCTGCACAATAGTTCGTGGCAGAAGTCAAGGCATGATGGAAGATATGCTTCCACACTATGCAGAAATTGTTCACCAATTATGCCCATGCACCAAGGAATTGTTCGTAGAGGGAGCAAGGAAACGATTGGCTAAAATACTTTTCAAGACAAGTGAATACAATACGCTGCCAAACGGAAACAAGAAAACCATCAATAACCATTTGACTGAGACTGCTGGAACACTTTTGTGCCTGTATTATTATGAAATGGATGAGGAAAGCGGAATAGAATATGCCTACGAGACTGAATCCTGTAAGTTTATTCTTGATAAAGGCGACAATCCAGCATTCTTTAAGAATCTATGCTACAATATGCAATTTCCTAATGCAGCAAAGAAACGTCCCAATGTCAAAGCTGATGTTGACAATAGGTTAAAGATAAGACAGCTTTGCTTTGTGGTAGCACTTCTATATCATGCTCAACAGCAAGAGGAACGAGTATTGCTGTCCAAGCAAGAAATAGGATACTATGTGTTAAACAACCTTGATGTACTTCGAGGAGCTGTAACTCCTACAGAGGTCTACCAGCGCATCATGTACGATAGACAACAAAGAATCAAGCGTCCCAAACTTCAAGGAGAGAATGAATGGCAGCACATTCAAGAACAAATCAACTTATTAGAGCTGGCCAACATTGTTGAACAAGACAACCGATATTTGTGGCTTAATAAGAACGAATCTGCCGCAATAAAGTTATTCATTGATAATAAGGATAAGGATATTTTCGAAATCAGTGGACTGGATGTTGACAGTGCTGACGATTTCAAGAAACTCATCACGTCGTGGAGGAAACATTATAGCAAAGTTCATGAGGCAATAGCAAATTTGAATACTCCTTTTAGTTCTACAGTTGTAATCTTGGGCCGGGAAGAACAAAGTGCAAGTGGCACAGCCACTCAATCTTCCGTAGATTTAGGCGAAGAGGGGGAAGCCCTGGTTTATAGATTAGAACAAGAAAGAGTGAAGAATTATAAGGAGCGACTTGTAAATAAGGTCTTATTGTTAGGTAAAACGAAAGGATTGGGCTATGACATCAGTTCTTTGGAGGCTGACGAGAATCCTGAGAAACCAGAATTTGCTAGATATATAGAAGTGAAAGCAACGAAACGCGTCACGGTTCCTTCTTTCGTTGATAATTGGACTGACTCACTCAATCTCACCTCTAAAGAATGGGTGGCTGCTGAGCAGTATGGAGAATACTACAATATTTACAGGGTCTATTTTACGAAAAGTAAGACCATCATCATCCGAATCAAGAACCCATACAAGAAGTTTATGGAGAAAGAAATGGAGGTGTTCCCTACCATATACCAGATGAATTTTGGAGTGAATGTAATAGAGAAGAGGTATGAAGGAGAATAGTTTAAAAGTAGCATCTCTATTCTGTGGATGTGGAGGATCTGACCTGGGCACTATTGGCGGATTTGCGTTTCTTGGTAAAGAATATGCAAAACTCCCTTTCGATGTGGTATATGCTGTAGACTCAGATGTGAAAGCTGTCGAGACATACAACCATAATTTTGTCCACAATGCGATATGTGCGGATATCTGCGACGAGGATTTTACAAAGTTACCTGAGATTGATATGGTAATTGGCGGCTTTCCTTGTCAGTCCTTCTCAACGGTTAATCCAACAAAAGACACGAATGACGATCGTGCTCATTTATATAAACAGATAGTTCGCATCCTACATGTAAAAAGCCCAAAGGTCTTCATTTGTGAGAATGTCAAGGGATTGCTGTTGCTGCAAGGGGGAGCAATTATCAAACGTATTGTGCAAGAGTTTGAGGCTGAAGGGTATCATGTACAATATCGTTTGATAAAAGCCGTTGAGTTTGGAGTGCCACAGAAGCGAGAACGTGTGATAATTGTAGGAGTGAGAAAAGACTTGGATTACACTTATAGATTCCCTTCTCCCCTTTTACAAGAATCAGAATATGTCCCCTTGAAATCGGTTATCGACAAATTAGCTATAGAAAACGGCAAATACTATTTTTCCAAGCGAGCTGTTGAGGGGATGAAGAATGCTAAAAACAACATGAAAAGAGGCCTGTGGCAAGATCTTAACGGTCCATGCCTAACTATCACGTCCCATTTGGCAAAAACAAGTATCAACTCACGCGACCCGGTATTACTTGTTGATCCCCAAAAGGAGCTGTATCGTCGCTTTACTCCGCGTGAAGCTGCAAGAATCCAATCGTTTCCAGACAGTTTTGAATTCCCTGTAAGTGATTCTTTCGCTTACAAGCAGATAGGTAATGCCGTACCACCTGTGATGATGTGGCATGTTGCGCATTCTGTGCTTGGAGCATTTGGCTATGACACAAATACGGCCAGTGTGCATCATTTTTTGAAAAGAAAACGAGTAGTGGTACAACAACTAAATTTCAAAAAGGTTAAAGATGAGTATCCCTCAGAAATAGTCAACAATACCAAAACCAAAGAAAATGATTCAGAACATATTCTTGATACTAGCAAAAATGTACTCATAAGTCTGGTCAAGAACGATACCATTGACATATACCTTGATCGATCGGCTAAAGTCTATTATACAGGTAAACGGTTTCCATCGACAGTTGCGCTTAACAAGTTGTACTACTTCATGCCATACATGAAGAAAAAAGGCATACGTGACTTGTACTTTATCAAGGTGGCACGCATAGGTACCAAGAAGGAAGTTCATCCAGAATGCGATGACAATGATTTTCGATTGGTGTTCGAGATTGAATTTGTAAAGCAGCTATTCGATGATTACAAGTCTGTCCAACTTTCAATTTGGGACACGTTTATAGACACAACATTAGACAAACTGTTATAAATAACAGCTATGAATCCGTGAGTTAATTTATATCACCAATCGAGAAGAATCAGCGGGACTGGTTTTTGATTCCAGGAAGTGGAACTGCTTTTACGGCAACAGGAGGCTTCGGCTATACGTATTGGTGCTGTATCCAGACTGTAAGTATTCGATTTTGTACAGGTACTAAGTCGAATGCCTATTGTAAAGCAAATCAAAACCGTTGAAGGCTACAACTAAAAGAACTGGCTAAATATGCTTTATCTCTGCATCAACCACAAAGGTGTCTCTGTCCTTATCAACCAATACGTTGCGAGGAACAAGGTGAGGTTGAGGATAGAAGAAGGCAAGCCAGAATAGCTTTTGGATGGGAAAGAACAAAAAGTTGCCCAAATATTTGGAATTTTCGGAAATAATGTCTATCTTTGCAACGTCAGAAATGACTAATCCGGTATTTTCCGCGTGGGGGTAAGCCCGTATCGACCCTGCCCCGTTTTAAAAAGCCACCGTATTGGGTGGCTTTTTGCTATTTCACGAACTTACGCTGGAATTGTATCAAGAAGAGCGGATTCGCTGCTATGCGTCGTGTGACTACGATTGCTTTCTTGCCTCTGTACACAAGGACCTCCAATGCACTGGGGTTTACCTGAAAATAACTCCTTATTTGAGTTGCCATTAATCGGGGGTTGTATTGAGCGCAGACATTGATTAGAACATGGTTGGTTTGACCAATTGACTCCGCTAACCTATTTCCCAGCGAGGTCTTTCCAGAGATGGTTTTCAGGTCGTACATCTTATATACGCCCCTATTCTCAAAGATAAAGTCTGCGGTTCTGATACCTTTGGGATTAGGAAGGATAAACACTCTATTTCCATGAGCGACAGCCTTGCGAGCTGCATCCAATAGCATGGGGAAGTCCTCGCGATGACTGCCTTCGGCCGCAAAAATGTCCCTTTCGTTTTGAACGGCTTTAAAGATATTGTATTGTGTAAGTGTCTTCAGCTGACGCACGAAATCCGCTCCCTGTAAGACGTGAAGCCGCGCGAGTTCTAATGCAATATCGTATTCTGGCATTTTCTATGATCTCCTTACATCTGCTTGGCTATCTCAAAGTTGCGCTTCATGTACTGTGCAAAGTCGCTCGAGCTCATCGGCGATTGCCGCGATGCGGCTATTTTCCGCATCTTGCGCTCCGTTGCTTCCTTGTGGAATTGGTTGAGATATGTCATGACTCATCTTGCTTAGAATTTCACACGGCAAAGATATGATAAATTAACGGAACCTGCAAATAAAACTATAAAAACCTACCAACAAAGAATCAGCGGGGCTGGTTTTTGATTCCAGGAAGTGGAACTGCTTTTACGGTAACAGGAGAGCATATTTAAGTATCTTCAAAGTGTTTCAGAATAATAAAACACTTCACGAATCAATGTAACTTGCGCGATAACAAGGGGGTACGGTGAAGGGTTGGAAAGCGACCCCTCTCAGAGACCCACCCCAACCCTCCCTGTTTAGGGAGGGAGTTCTGTGAGGATTAAGGTAATGGTTGTCGTTGAACGTTTTTGTGTCTTCTTAAAAAAACTAGAAAATTCATTTCATTCGATGATGTTTTGACTTCCAAAGTATCATCAAACGGACTTCAATCTATCATAGAACGGACTTCAATCTATCATAGAACGGACTTCAATCTATCATAGAACGGACTTCAAAACATCATCAAACGGACTTCAAAACATCATCAAACGGACTTCAAAACATCATCGATTGAAGACCAAAACATCATCGGACGGAATACATTCCAGTTTTCCAAGTGACATAGAAATATGAAGTATAAATGTACCGTTTACGAGGCGTAACTCTATCATTTACGAGGCGTAAATGGCACATTTACGAATGCCTCGCCGCAAGGCTTGATGATGTTCTGATACCTCGATGTGGAAGGATGTACAAAAAAAGTGAAAGCAAACCAAACTTTTAGAATCCGCTCCCTCTCTCGGGGGGGATGGGAGGGCGGCTCCGAACCCTTCACCGTAAAATGTTGAGGGGTAAGCTGTTGGGAGATATAGTGAATAGTTTGAAAAGTTTCTCAAAAGAGAAGTAATATGTATGGAGTGTACAATTCTATACCGATGCTGACGCTTGAAAAATGATAAAACTGTCTTTATTTTTGATTTTTTAGTGATTGGGGAGGAACAGGTATGAGGATTTTTATTTATTTTTGCGGTCAGAAACTCTTTAACTAATTACTAACAAACAATCTAAAAGACATGAAAGATCTGAAAATGTACATCAACGGCCAGTTTGTGGAGAGCCGTTCAGGAGAGTGGATTGAAGTGTTGAACCCCAGCACCGAGGAGGTGACTTCGCGTCAGCCTGCCGGAACGGTGGAGGATGTGAATGAGGCCGTGGAGGCTGCCTACGTGGCTCAGAAGAAGTGGGCAAAGGTGCCTGCTGCCGAGCGTGCCGTTTATCTGCATAAGATTGCCGATGGCATTCGTGCCAACTTCGACAAGTTCCAGGAGATTATCGTGCGCGAACAGGGTAAGACGCAGGCCCTGGCCGCTACGGAGGTAGGCGTCACGGCTACCTATTTCGACTATATGGCTGAGTTTGCCCGCCGCATTGAGGGTGAGGTGATTCAGAGTGATGCGCCCAACGAGACGATGATTCTCGTGAAGAAGCCTATCGGTGTGGCTGCCGGAATTCTGCCTTGGAACTTCCCGTTCTTCCTCATTGCCCGCAAGGCTGCGGCTGCGCTGATTACGGGTTGTTCTATCGTGATCAAGCCTGCTCAGATTACGCCCGAGAACTGTACGGAGATCTGTAAGGTGGTTCATGAGAGCGGTCTGCCTGCCGGTCTGTTCAATGTGGTGACAGGTAAGGGCTCCGTGGTTGGTAATGCGCTGGCCAGTCATCCCAAGGTGGGCATCGTGAGCCTGACGGGTAGCGTGGGTGCCGGTGTGAAGATCATGGAGGCTGCTGCGCCCAACATCACGAAGGTGAGTCTCGAACTGGGCGGAAAGGCTCCTGCCATCGTGTTCCCCGATGCCGACCTCGAGCTGGCAGCCCAGGCTATCCTGGAGAGCCGCATCGGCAATACTGGTCAGATTTGCAACAATGCCGAGCGCGTGTATGTGCATAAGGATGTGAAGAAGGAATTCACCGATATCATTGTGAAGAAGTTCCAGGCCGTGAAGGTGGGCAATCCTGCCATCGTGAAGGATGCCGACATGGGTCCGCTGGTGGAGAAGGCTGCACTGGAGAGCGTGACGAGGAAGGTGGAGCACGCCGTGGAGCAGGGAGCCAAGATTCTCTGTGGCGGCAAGCCTATCGAGGGCAAGGGCTACTTCTATCCCGCCACCGTGCTCGACAACTGCACGCAGGACATGGACATCATCCACGAGGAGACCTTCGGTCCGGTGCTGCCGTTGGTAGAGTTTGACAATATTGACCAGGTGATTGAGTGGGCCAACGATTGCGAATACGGTCTGGCCTCTTCGGTGTTCACCAAGGATATCGACACGGCCACACGCATCTGCCGCGAGATTGAGTTCGGCGAGACCTACATCAACCGCATGCACTTCGAGGCCATCCAAGGCTTCCACGCCGGTGTGAAGAAGAGTGGTATCGGTGGTGCCGACGGTAAGCACGGCATGGAAGAATACCTCGTCACGAAGGTGGTCTATCTCGATACGCATTATGGAAAATGAGAAATTGAGGAAATGAGATATTAAAATGAGATTATCAAGACTGATGATCATGATGGCACTGCTTTTGCTGGCAGTGCCATCTGATGCAAAAAAGAAAGCGAAGAAACAGGCCCTATGGCCTAATGGTGAAGTGATTTCGGAGTGGTTTATGGATACCACGCGAGTGGATGTCTCCACGCTTGGCCGTCAGTATGTGATTACCGACTACGGCGTGGTTCAGGATTCCACTGTGTTGCAGACGGCTGCCATCCAGGCTGTCATCGACCGTGCTGCCCAGGATGGTGGAGGCGTGGTGGTGTTTCCCAAGGGCACGTTCCTCAGCGGTTCGCTCTTCTTCCGCCAGGGCACTCATCTGCACATGGCCGAAGGTTCGGTGCTGAAGGGCATTGATGCCATCAAGTATTATCCCATCCGCAAGACGCGTATGGAAGGCCAGACGCTCAATTACTTCTCCGCGTTGGTGAATGCCGACCAGGTGGATGGCTTTACCATCACGGGCACTGGCACCATCAACGGCAACGGACTGCGCTTCTGGGAGGAATTTTGGATTCGCCGACAGTTCAACCGCCAGTGCACCAACCTTGAAGCCCTGCGCCCGCGTCTGGTGTATATTTCCAATGCGAAGAACGTGACCGTTCAGGATGTGCACCTCATCAATTCGCCCTTCTGGACGAACCATATCTATAAGAGCGAGCGCATCAAGTATCTCTACTGCACCATCTATGCGCCCCATGAGCCGCAGGATGCCAAGGCTCCTTCGAGTGATGCACTCGACCTGGATGTCTGCCGCGACGTGCTGGTGCATGGCTGCAACATCTCGGTCAACGATGATGCCGTGGTGCTGAAGGGCGGCAAGGGAACCTGGGCCGACAAAGACCCCGACAACGGACCTTCGAGCAACATCATCATCCAGCATTGCCGCTACGGGTTCGTGCATGGATGTCTGACGCTGGGCTCCGAGAGTCTGCACGACTGGAACGTGATTCTGCGCGACTGTACGGTGGATGAGGCAAACAATGTGTTGTGGCTGAAGATGCGACCCGACACTCCACAGCACTACGAGTACGTGACGGTGGAGAACCTGACGGGCAACTGCCGTAACTTTGTACTGGCGAGACCCTGGACACAGTTCTTCAAGCCGGAGCAACGTGACGACATGCCCCTCTCGCAATGCAATAACATCGTGATCCGGAACATCCACGACATGAACTGCAAGAATTTCTTTGCCGTTTCCAAGTCGGACAAGTATGCACTAAAGGACTTCACGTTCGAGAACATCGATGTGGCCGATGAGGCGAAAGCCTTCGACAAAGACCTCATTGAGGGAACGGTAGCCCGCAACATCATCATCAACGGTGATAAGATAGTAGGAAAATGATGAAAAGACCTGTAAGAATCCTCTTATCGTTAGTCCTCTTGGGACTGCCCCTGATGGCTGCAGCCCAGCAATGGCCCGTGGCAAAACCTGAGGCTAAGCCGGGTGCCCGCTGGTGGTGGCTGGGTTCTGCCGTTGACAAGGAGAACCTGCAGTGGAACATGCAGGAGTATGCCAAGCACGGAATAGGTGCGCTGGAGATTACGCCCCTCTACGGTGTGCAGGGCAACGACCAGAACAACATACCCTATCTCTCCGACAAATGGATGGAAATGCTGCGCTTCACCCAGGAGCAAGGCCGCCAGAACGGTATCGAGATAGACATGGCCACGGGCACGGGATGGCCGTTTGGCGGTCCGTGGGTTCCGCTGGAGGAGAGTGCCTGCCGGGCGGTCTTCGTGGAACAGTCGTTCATCGGTGACAAGGCGGTGAACATCGACCTGCGACCCACCGAGGAACGCGACCGCAAGAATGCCGTGCTCCATAAGGCGATGCTCTTCGGTCACAACGGTTCGGTCAAGGATGTCACGGACTGCATGAAGGACGGACTGCTGAACTGGAAAGCCACCAAGGAAGACATCCGCCTGTTGGGCGGCAAGGACGGCAGCAAGACCGTCGTGGTGTTGTATATTAAATATGGTGTGATGAAGGTGAAGCGCGCGGCTCCCGGTGGTGAAGGACTGGTGATAGACCACTTCGACCGCAAGGCCGTGGCCAACTACCTGAAGCATATTGAGGAAGCCTTCGAGCGTACCCATACGCCTTATCCCCACACCTTCTTCAACGACAGTTACGAGGTGGCTGATGCCACGTGGACTCCCACGCTCTTCGAGGAGTTCTACAAGCGTCGCGGCTACCGGCTGGAAGACCATCTTTTGGCTTTCACCCATGGGGACGTGAAGCTGGTTTCCGATTACCGTGAGACGCTTAGCGACCTGCTTTTGGAAAACTTCACCCAGCAATGGACAGCCTGGGCCCACAGTCACGGAGCCATCACCCGCAATCAGGCCCATGGTTCACCGGCCAATCTCATCGACTGCTATGCAGCCGTGGATATCCCTGAGATTGAGGGCTTCGGACTCTCCGACTTCGGTATCAAGGGCTTGCGTCAGGACCCGGGCAAGACGCGCAAGAACGACTCCGACTATTCCATGTTCAAGTATGCTCCTTCGGCAGCCCATGTCTGCGGCAAGCCTTTCACGAGCAGCGAGACCTTTACGTGGCTCACGGAGCATTTCCGCACATCGCTCTCGCAGTTCAAGCCCGACCTCGACCTGATGTTCTGTGCCGGCGTGAACCGTATGTTCTTCCACGGCACCTGCTATTCGCCCAAGGACGATCCATGGCCAGGCTGGAAGTTCTATGCCTCTATCGACATGAGCCCCACGAACTCCATCTGGCGTGATGCGCCCGAATTCATGAAGTATGTGGAGCGCTGCCAGAGTTTCCTCCAGTGGGGACAGCCCGACAACGACTTCCTGGTCTATCTGCCCATTCGCGATATGTGGAAGAAGAACCCCGAGAAGCTGCTCATGCAGTTCTCCATCCATGCTATGGGCAAACTGGCGCCGGAGTTTATCCAGGCCATCCTCGACATTGATAAGGCCGGCTTCGATTGCGACTATATCTCCGAGCGCCTGCTGATGGGTTGCAAGGTGGTGAACGGCGGAATAGAGACTGCCGCCGGAACCCGCTACAAGGCCCTCATCATTCCTGGCAGCGGCGACATGCCCGAACAGGTGAAAGCCCATATTGAGGCCATGAAGGCTCAGGGTGCCAAGATCATCTACGGCACGGACGTGGCGCAGATGAATGCTGCCGCCAAGCCTGAGACCATGAAGACGGAATACGGCCTGAAAGCCATCCGCCGCAAGAATCCCACGGGCTACCATTACTTCATTGCCAACCTGACGCCCCGTGACATCGAGGGTGACATTCAGCTGGGTGTAGATTTCAAGCGTGGTGCCTATTTCAATCCGCTCAATGGTGAAATAAAGCCTGTTCCAATCACGTTGACTGACCATAAGATTCATCTCTCATTGCGGAGCGGTGAGAGCATCATTCTCCAGACCTATAACGATGCGCCTCAGCAGCAGCCTGCCGACTTGATGAAGAGCTTGGTCTCCGTCTATCACCAGACAACCAAGACTCAGCCGCAGGAATATCCGCTCAATGGCCCTTGGACACTCTCGTTCATCGAAGAGGCTCCGAAGGTGAATCAGACTTTCACCCTCGACAAAGTACAGACCTGGGAATCGCTGAGCGATGAAACCCGCGTCACGATGGGAACGGGAGTCTATGAGACCACCATCAAACTGAAGAAGAAAGATCTGAAGAATGCCGCCGGTTGGAAGATAGACCTTGGCGATGTGCGTGAGAGTGCCCGCGTCTATATCAACGGGCAGTATATCGGCTGTGCCTGGTCAGTGCCCTATGTGCTCGACAGCAAGAACACATTGAAGAAAGGCGTTAACACCATCCGCATCGAGGTGACCAACCTGCCTGCCAACCGCATTGCCGATCTTGACCGCAAGGGCGTGAAGTGGCGCAAGATGAATGAAATCAACGTCGTAGATATTAACTACAAGAAAACCCTCTACGACAATTGGGAACCCATGCCCAGCGGCCTGAATTCCCAAGTGAAACTGCTAAAGTAACCCCCTCCAAGCCTCCCCGAGGGGAGGCTTTCTGAACTCCCCTCCCTCGGGAGGGGATGGGGGAGGGGTCTTATTGGAAATAGTATAAGAACGAAGCAATACCTTCGAGGGCTGGCTTGCGCTGGCCCTCGATTTCTATGCGGAAATCAATCTCGGCCTTGCAGATGCCGCGCAGGTTCTGGATGTTGTGGAGCTTGGTCACCAGTCTTACACGGCTTCCTGTGATGACGGGCTGTCCGAAGCGCATCTTGTCCATGCCGTAGTTCACCAGCATCTTGATATTGTTCACCTCGATAATCTGGTCCCACATGTAGGGCAGCAGCGAGAGCGTCAGATAGCCGTGGGCAATAGTGCTCTTGTACTGGCTTTCCTTCTGGGCGCGCTCCACGTCCACATGAATCCACTGATGATCCAGCGTGGCATCAGCAAACATGTTGATTCTGTCCTGATCTACCTGGAGCCATTCAGAAGCTCCCAATTCCTCGCCCAAGTGGGCGGCAAACTCGTCGTACGAGTTAATTACTAATTTTCCCATTTCTGTTTATGTTTTATATTTATAATAGGTTTCATTATTTTTTATGGAACACAAAGACACGAAGAGACAAAGATTTCACCGCTGTCAATAACCCTTTAAACTTTGTGTCTTTGTGTTTTATGAATGATCATTCTGCACTTTACAATCATTTCAGTCTTCGCGCCTTAAAGAACGCTTGGCTCTTCAGGATAAAGAGCAGCGTGCCCGCGATATGCACGGCCGACACCAGCCAGAAGGCTGCCACATACCCCAGATACTCAGAGGCCACACCACCGATGAGCACACCCAGCCCCATGCCTACATCCCACGACACGAGAATCGTGGAGTTGGCCGTTCCGCGCTGGTTGTTGCGTGCCATGCTGATCATCATGTTCTGGAAGGCAGGCCAGATATGGCCGTTGCCCAGTCCGATGAGCAATGCCGAGCCATAGTAGCCCAGGTCATTGGGACAAGCCACGAAGAGTGTATAGCCAAGGGCAGAGAACACCACACCTTCAGCCGCATTCCTCGTGAGTCGGCCATCCCGGAGACCCTTGCTCCCTTGCAGTCGGGAGGCTATCAGTCCCACGGAGAGCACTGCGAAATACACACCCGTTCCGCCCGTTCTGCCCAACACTTCCTTACAGTAGATGGCCAGGTAGTTGCTCAGCACGCCGAAGCAGAACCCGAAGAACACCATGTTCACCGCCAGCAACCATCCGTTAGTCAGGAAAAAGCGGTCGAGGCTGATCAAAGGGGAACCCACCAAACCTTCAACCCCCTCCAAACCTCCCCGAGGGGAGGCTTTCTGTACACCCCTCCCTCGGGAGGGGGTGGGGGAGGGGTTGTTGCTGGGCTTTTGGGTCTTCAGGCTTCCATCCACCACCATCCCAAACCCGGCAATCAGCAGGGCCAGCCAGAATAGCAACTGGAAATTATGCGTCTCATAATAGATGAGCAGTCCCACGGTCGGTGCGATGGCCATGGCCAGGTTGTTAGACAGTCCATAGTAGCCGATGCCCTCATTGCGGCGCGACGAAGGCAACACATCGATGGCCATCGTGGAATTGGCCACCGTCACGCTGCCGAAGGGAGCGCCGTGGAGTGTTCTCACGATGGTAAACAGCAGCAGCGTGGAAGCCGCCAGATAGCCTGCGAAGAAGATGAAGAACAGGAAGAAACACCACATCAGCACCTTCTTGCGGTTGAACGAATCCACCAGGTAGCCGCTGAACGGTCTTGAAAGCAATGCCATCACCGTATAGCCCGAGAGCACAACCCCAATGACATCTTTCGTGGCATGGAACTGTTCGCTCAGATAGAGTGGGAGCAGTGGTGTCAGCAGATAGAAGGCAAAGAACAGCGTAAAGTTTGCGATCATCACCTTCCAGTAGTTCGCATTCCAAAGTTTCTCTTTCATGAGTGCAAAGGTACGATTAAGCGCGAACAATACCAAATAAAAAGAAAACAAAACCATTCACTCGCTTCGGAACCTCAGCAGTTCCTCCACCACCTCGTGACTGGAATCCGTGAGCTTCAGCTGCAGGTTCTTGTATCGGCCCTCCTGCATCATCTGCTCCAGGAAAGGATACACCGGGATGTCCTCCGTCCAGAACTTACGCCCCAGGAACACCATCGGCGAGGCATAGCCGAAACTCAGGTAATGGTTCTGCACAGCCTCCTGAAACACTTCCTGCATCGTGCCCGCACTGCCAGGCGTGAACACAATACCCCCGAAAGCTACCGTCAGGATCGTGTTCTCGCGAATGCTATTGTCAAAATACTTCGCAATGTCCGTGGCAAAGGCAGCCGAAGGCTCATGACCGTAGAGCCACGTGGGAATGCCCAGGCTGTGATACCGCTCCTGCGGATATCGCCTGATCACCTCGAAAGCCGTCTGCAGCCACCCTTCATCCTTGAATCCCGGAGCCTCGGACAGTATCTTCAGCGCTTCATCTACCTCCGCCATCGGTCTGCCAGCCATCCAAGCCCCCAGATGAGTAGCCTCCATCACACCCGGTCCGCCACCCGTCACCATCAGCGTGTCACGCTCCGTGAGTTCCTTGCTCAGCTCCACCACCTGCCGATATTCTGCAGACGTGCGCAGCACTCCGTGGCCACCCATCACACCCACCACTTGCCGAGGGTCATACCCGTCCAGGAATTCGTCCAGATAGTGTCCGATGGCAAAGTCGTGCAAGGCCCGGGCCAGCATCTCCATCTCATCGTCCGTATGCTTTCCCTTGCTGAGGAAATGCTGATACACCTCCATGTCGTAACAGCATTTGCACTGGCAGTCCTTCATCATCTCCCCGTAGAGTGAGGGCGCACAATAAAGCCCCGGAGGCGTCACGTTGAATGGAACTTCCCGCAGATAGTCCACGAGATTTCTCTGAGCAAAAAATTCAGCATTGCTTATCATAGCCGTAGTCATTTAATTTGATGCAAAAATAGTGCAAATTAGGGAAAAATGCAAATATTTAGAAAACAAAAACCATCGAAAAACATCTTTGCCGTAAAGCATCCGTTGGCACGGATGTGCCGCTAGCTGCTCATTGGCATGCCGCAAACAAGTTTGCGCCTGCTACTGACCATCTATCGGCAGCCTTTCGGGCCTGTCTTTACAACAAAGAAAAAACATCAAAAACCTTTCTACTACACTAGTTATGGTTAAGGTTAAAGTTAGACTTAAGCTTATGGCTGATGTAAAGGTTTTTAAGATTTTTGTTTTTCTGTAAAGTAAGGCCTGTCAAGGCTGTCTGTGGATGGTCTTCCGCGGGATGCAAACTCGTTTGCAGACTGCGGGAGGACAGCCACAGACACATCCGTGCGAGCGGATGCTTTACAGGAAAGATGTTTTCTTTGTTTTTTTTAAAGAAATCTTTGGATATTTCATTTATTTTCTGTTACTTTGTCCCGAAAAATTATTCACTTTTTTACATTAAACAACTACAGCTTTATGAAAAAAACGATTATGACACTTCTTGCAGCCACGACACTCATGCTGTCGAGCTGTCTCACAACTGGAATGGGAACAGCACCTACCGCCAGTTCAAACAACAATGTGCTCGGCAATGTGCTTGGCGCCGTATTAGGCCAAGTATTGTTAGGCGGAATGACATACGGCCAGTCGGGCATTCTCGGCAGCTGGAACTATAACGCTCCAAGCGCCGCCTTCACCACCAGCCAGGCTTTCACAAAGGCCGGAGGAGCAGCTACGATTGCCAACATGGCCTCCTCGCTGGCAAGCAACTACAACAACATCGGTATCAACCGCAACAACACCTCCTTCTCCTTCCTCGCTGACAACAAGTTCTCAGCAAAGGTGAACGGCATCCCATTCGGCGGAACCTATGCCTATAACCCCCAGAACGGTGAAATCGCCCTCAAGACGGCTACCGAGACCATCAAGGGCAACGTGACCAAGACCGAAAAAGGAATGGGCTTGATGTTCGACGCCAAGCAGATGGCCAACATCCTTCAGAAAGAAGGCAAGGTCAGCAACACCGCAGCCGTTCAGGCAGTCAGCAAGCTCGCCAAGAGTGCCGACGGTGCCCGTGTAGGCTTTGAACTTACAAAATAAGGGTATTTCACCCCTTCAAAAATAAGAATTTCGTCAAAATATTTGGAAGTCTCAAGAATTCGTTGTATTTTAATTTGAGTCATAAGTTGAAAGCGGAGTATCAAGGTAACTCAGAAGAGGTTGACATCGATCATTTCAAGAGCCTCGATATTTCTATCCCCATCGGTGCATCTTACGAGATTAGCGACTTCATCATTGATGCTCGTTACAACTTTGGTCTTACCAAGCTGGTGGATGTATCAGGCAACAGCAGCAAGAACAGCGTGATTCAGGTCACTGTCGGCTACAAGATTCCTTTAGGCAATTAAACCGAACCCCTTCCTACTATATTTATCCCCGCCACCCAGCGGGGATTTTTTGTGTTCAATAAGTCAAAGTTCGCTTCTATATGTAGGTCAGGAGTGTATCGCGAAATTACTCCCTAATCAAATTGCATCCTTGTAATGCATTGCAAAGATACGATATTTCGCTGATGCAATATGCCCTTATTAGGACTTACGGCGACTTATTGCGACTTAGCAACCCCTTCCGGCGTTTCCGCTCATCGGAAACCTTGCTTTTAATGATTGGAAGCTCTGCTTCCACCCATCAGAAACGATGCAAACAATGGGTAGACAAAAACCACATAATCCGCCCAAGAAAATTATGAAAAATTCGGAAATTTCTTTCAGGAATCCCTTGCAAAAGTCATTGAAATTTTGTATCTTTGTAGCGTTATGAGCAACTATAAAGAATATGGGCGCACAGAGCTGGCTTTGCTCTACAACCCGCAACTTAACCCCAAGTCTGCATGGCAGAAATTACGGCATTGGATTGATGTATGTCAGCCGCTCAAGGATGAACTTCAGCTACTCGGCTATACCGGGAAGCAACGTATCTTCACCCCGCGGCAGGTGAACCGCATCGTCCATTATTTAGGGGAGCCTTAATGCTCCTTTTTTTTTACGTTTTAAGAAAAATTTACAATTAGGGGATTCAGTATTTGTGTATTTTGCAACGTACATCACACGGGATTTTTCGCGCTTTGCGCCTATAAAGCAGCAAAGTGCAAAAACTCCCTTTCTCCCTTTCTCCCGTTTAAGAATATTTCAAGTCTGGCGTAAATAGTAGATACTATATATAAATATATATATTTATATATAGTATAATATATGTTAACTTAAACTCCCCCTCGTTCTCAAAATCCTTAAAAGGGAGAAAGGGAGAAAGGGAGTTTTTTTGCAGCAAATGATAATAGGGAATCCTCCCAATTTCGGGGAGAGTACCAGAGTACAGCTCCTGTTCATATTTCAAGCTTTTCATAAATGATAATAAGTCGCCGTAAGTCCTAATAAGGGAATATTGCGTCGGAAGAATGTTGTATCTTTGCAATGCATTACAAGGGTGCAATTAGATTAGGGAGTAATTTCGCGATACGCTCCTGAACGATATATAGAAGCGATCTTTGACTTGTTGCACACAGCTCTTAGGCCGTAAGGTGTCGCTTAGTAAAGTGCCGCAGGTAAATTTTTTTGAGGGCCAGTGAAATAAATATGTATATAAAGAGAAGAATATCAATTTTTTTTTGTAATTTTGTACCCAAATCATATACATCCTAGGTAACACTATTAAAACTATACACATGAAAAAAACTTTTACTGCAGCGATACTGTTGGTCATGGCCACAATGTCAGCCAACGCGCAAGACGCACAAGACACACATCTAGTCATCAACGAGCTGATGCAGTCGAACGTTGAATGCGTCAGGGACAATATTCATGAATTCCCCGATTCATGGGTGGAATTGTATAATCCCACAGGTGATCCCATCAGCCTTGGGAACTACAAGATAGGTACTAAGAACAAGGCAGATAAGGCCTGGGCTCTGCCCTCCGATGTAACGGTTTCTGCCGGTGGCTATGTCATCATCTACTGCGACAAGGAAGGTCTGGAGGACAATCGCCTTCACACCGACTTCCGCCTGGAGTCTGACAAGGAGGGCAGCCTCTATCTTTTCGAGGGCAGCACGATTGTTAGCAGCGTTGTAGGCATTCCCGTGATGCCTGCGCCAGATATTGCTTACGGCCGTGATGCCAATGACAATTGGGGTTACGAACTGACCTCCACACCTGGAGCGGCAAACGCAGGCGGTGTGGTAGCCGCCGACCATATTCTGGGTGCTCCCGACTTCGACGTTCCTGGTCAGGTATTTGAGGGAAGCAGTTCTTTTGAACTTCATCTATTGAAGCCCGACGGTGCTCCCGAAGGTACTGTTATCTGCTATACCACCGACGGTTCAGAGCCTACGGGTAAATTTGAGGAGACTACGGTCGATCTTGAGACGACGTGCGTTTTTCAGCCTACGGGCTCGAGTTCGCTGTATAACGATAGTGAAGGCATCGACATCGAAGGAACCACGGTGGTTCGTGCCAAGTTGTTCAACAAGGATTATCTGTCACCCGTCAGCACCGCCCAGTCGTACATCTTCCATCCAAGGGGCGTGACGGTCCCCATCATCTCCATCCAGACAAAAGGAGAGTATATATACGATAATGCGTTTGGCATCTATCCTAACAACACAGGTAAGGATAACCAGGTGGACTGGCGCCGTCCCATCAATATTGAAATGTTCGATGCCGCTGGCAAAGCGAGTGTCATCAACCAACTCGGCGAGACCCGTATTATGGGTGGACAGTCGCGTGAGAATAGACTCAAGTCGATGGCCATCTATACCAATAAGCGTTTTGACCCCGACCCCAACAAGAAGCGTTTCGATTATGAGTTCTTTCCAGACCAGAAGCCGGGCATCGACCAGTTCAAGTCGTTCGCCCTTCGCGATGGCGGTAACGACTTCGAATACCTGTACTTCCGCGACCTCATCATCCAGCGCACAATGGGACAGAATACCGACATCGACTGGCAGGCCGGCCATACGGCTGTGCTCTACATCAACGGTCAGTATAAGGGCATGCTTAACATCCGCGAGCGCTCAAATGCAGACTACATCTATAGCAACTACAACGGCCTTGAGGACATCGACATGGTTGAGATTGGCCATGAAAAAGTGAACAATCAGGATCAGTACATCGAGGAACTGAAGGAAGGTACCATGGAGGAAAACTACAATGCCTTCAAGGTCTTCTACTCCAACATCGAGCAAGGTGATCACTCCATGGCAAAATGGGAGGAGTGGATGGACGTGAGCGAGTATTTGAACATCGTGATCATGAACCTTTTCTATGGCAACATCGACTTCCCCGGCAACAATATCGTGTTCTGGCGCCCCAACAACAAGGACACAAAGTCAGGCCTGCCCAAGAGATGGCGCTTCATTGCCAAGGATACCGATTTCGGACTCGGGCTCTATGGTCGACAGAATAACTACAATACCATCGAAATGCTCTACAATCCGACTATATGGCCATATCGTAATGACAACTGGGCATTTACCGAACCGGCCACCCGTCTCATCAAGAACATGCTCCAAAATCAGGACATCCTGGACCTGTTCATTGACAAGTGCTGCGTCTTCATGGGCGACTTTTTGAACGGCAATGGTACAGGTGATATGATAGACATTGTCAAGAATGAGGCTTTAGCGGAATTTGTTGCCCATCGCGTAGAAAATCATTCTACTAAGGGAATTAACACTGAGCAGGAAATTAAAAACGCTTTCGAAAATGCCAGGAGTTGGGTACAAGGCCGCCCCAACAACTTCTACGAATTCATTCGCCAAAAATGGAATCTCGGAACAGCCATTCCCGTCACCATCAACAAGGAAGTGGCCACCGGTGACCTGCCCGACGAAGTGTACGTCAACGGCATCAAGCTCACCAAGGGCGTTTTCGATGGCAAACTCTTCAAAGGCCGTCAGATTACCCTCAAAGGCAATACCAAAGTAGAGAACGACAAGATAGTGACAGGATGGGAAATCAAGATGACTAAGTCCAATAATCAAGATGAGACGACGAATGTTTACGAACCCACCTACACCTTTACCGTGCCCTCATGCAAGAAACTCGTCATCAAAGCCATCATGGACGAAGATCCAAGAGCAAAGGTTACTATTGGCCAGCGTGGAGCCGTTTCGTACAGCAGCACCAAGGCTCTCGACTTCACCGATCAGCCCATTGAGGCCTACATCGTAACAGCGAAGAACGGCAACAGCTTCAACAAAAAGCAGGTGTACAAGGTTCCCGCAGAGACAGGCCTCGTTGTAGAAGGTGCAGAAGGAACATATAAGATTCCTGTGGCCGTCGGGAGTCAGTTCGACGATTTTACCGGCAACCTGCTTCAGTCAACCGCTACCGCAGCGTTTACCGTCCCTGATGATGGCAATGCCTACTATGGTCTGTTCTACTCGACTACTAAGAACAGGGTTGGTTTCCAGAAGAAGTCGGCAGGATTCACCTTTGGTCAGGGCAAGAGCTATCTGAAACTGTCAGGAGCAATGGCTAAGAGCTTCAACGAAATCTTCTTCGAAGGTGCCACCGCTATCCAAGGTGTTTACGACGATGCATGGACAGACGGCAAGGCATACAACCTGAATGGCCAGCGCGTAGACAAGAACTACAAGGGCGTAATGATTGTGAACGGTAAGAAAGTGGTAAACAACCGGAAGTGAAATGCAAAAAAAGCATATAAAGATGGAAAAACAGATATATATTAAGCCTTGCCTGAAGGTCTTGCTGTTCGTTGAAGAGCCTGTTATGGGGGATGCCCACTTTTCCATATTCGGTCCAGACGAACAAGGAGAGGATTTGAGCAAAGAGGGCACGTTTGACAATTCCGACTTCCCTAATAACTTTGACAATTCCGATCTCCCTCGTTTTCGTAGCATATGGGATGAAGAAGAATAAGTAGGACTCCACCCACACGATAACGACGCTTCCATGCGTGATGCTTAGACATCATCCCAACGTCTGGAAGCGCCGTTTTGTATTTAATTGTTAGTAAGTTTCGTTTCCACTCTTTGGAAGCTATTCTCCAAGAAATGTATGTTATTTGCGACAGATTCTGGGGGTGTTCCCAGGATGTGTCGCATTTTTCGTGGGTTGTCGCAACAAACGGGGAAGAAATGTGGTGGCTTTTGATGGAGGAATGGGGAAAGGTCAGTATCTTTGCGCTTGAAAACAACAAGCGCGAAGATGCTCACGCTCGGTCATCGATATAAATATCATGACTCTCGCTTAATCGCATCTTTGCAGTGTCAATTAGATCATTCAAATCCCGTGGTTCTGTGATTGCCATGACAGGGAGATAATGATAATTGTTATTGTAGTGGGGGACGGCTTGCATGGTAATGTGTGAGCCGTCCTGTTTTTTTCCCGTTTTGTTTGTTTTTCTCGTTCGTTTTTCTTATTTTTGCAGTCAGAATCTACTAACTTGATATGCTTATGCTGCGATATTGTATTGCGTTGTGCCTATGGGTGAGTGTGGCGGTGACGGCCGCGGGGAATCCAGTGGATAATCTGCTGAACCGTATTGACCCGGGGGCAGCGCGGAAATTCAAGACGGAATTGGTGAAAACTGAGCGCGACTTCTTTGAGCTGGACCAACAGGGCAGCCGGGTGGTGGTGCGCGGCAACTCGTGGGTGAATATTGCCACGGGTGTGAACTGGTATCTGAAGTATTATGCCGGTGTGCATCTGACGTGGAACCAGATGAGGGCAAAGTTGCCTGCCGTTTTGCCCAAGGTGGAGCGGAAGGAACGTCATGAGACTGACCTGAAGCTGCGCTATGACTTCAACTACTGCACGTTCTCTTATTCGATGGCTTTCTGGGACTGGCAGCGCTGGGAACAGGAGATTGACTGGATGGCCTTGCACGGGGTGAACTTGCCACTGGCCATCGTGGGCGAGGAATGTGTGTGGCGGCAGATGCTGCTCCGGCTGGGCTACACGGAGGAAGAGATAGGACGGTTTATTGCCGGTCCGGCCTTCCTGGCCTGGTGGGAGATGAACAACCTGGAAGGGTGGGGCGGTCCGTTGCCGAGGTCGTGGTATGACCGTCAGGAGAAATTGCAGAAGCAAATCCTGCACCGTATGAAGGAGCTGGGCATGCATCCCGTGTTGCCGGGCTATTGCGGCATGGTGCCCCATGATGCCAAGGAACGGCTGGGACTGAATGTGGCTGAGGCCGGATTATGGAACGGATTCCAGCGGCCTGCCAACCTGTTGCCCACGGACAAGCGGTTTCGCGAGATTGCCGACATCTACTATGAGGAACTGACCCGCCTCTTCGGCAAGGCTGACTACTACTCGATGGACCCTTTCCATGAGAGTAACGACGACAGCAAGATAGACTATGAACAGGCAGGACAGGCGCTGATGGAGGCCATGAAGGCCGTGAACCCGAAGGCTACTTGGGTGATTCAGGGCTGGACAGAGAATCCGCGCCCTCAGATGGTGGACGGGATGAAGCGTGGAGACCTGCTCATTCTGGATCTCTTCTCAGAATGCCGACCGATGTTTGGCGCACCCTCTATCTGGAGGCGTCCTGAGGGCTACAAGCAGCACAACTGGCTCTTCTGCATGCTAGAGAATTTCGGCAACAACGTTGGTCTGCATGGAAGGATGGATCAGTTGCTGGAGAATTTTTATAACCCCTCCTCCAACCCCTCCCGAGGGAGGGAAGTACAGAAAGCCTCCCCTCGGGGAGGTTTGGCGGGGGTTGCCCCTTCTGGTATCGGCTTCACGATGGAGGGTTCGGAGAACAACCCGGTGATGTTTGAACTGATGAGCGAACTGCCCTGGCGACCGGAGAAATTCACGAAAGAGGAATGGATTCGGGGCTATGTGAAAGCTCGCTATGGAAGGATGGATGACGACGTGATGAAAGCCTGGGACCTGCTGATACACTCCATCTATAACTGCCCGGCGGGAAACAACCAGCAGGGACCTCACGAGAGTATCTTCTGCGGAAGACCTACGCTGCATAACTTCCAGGCTTCGAGCTGGTCGAAGATGAAGAACTACTATGACCCCGACGATACCCGTGAGGCTGCCCGGCTGATGGTGAAAGCTGCCGAGCGGTTCAGGGGGAACAATAACTTTGAGTATGACCTGGTGGATATCTGCCGTCAGGCGCTGGCTGATCAGGCCCGCGTGCAATACCTACAAACCATTGCTGACTTCAATGCCTTCCGCAAGAAGGCTTTTGACCGGGATGCACGTCGGTTCCTGGAGATGCTGCTCCTGCAGGACAAACTCTTGGGAACCCGTAGGGAATTCCGCCTGGGAAGATGGCTGGAAGATGCCCGCAGCTGTTCAACCGTTCCTGCCGAGCAGGACCTCTATGAATGGAATGCCCGTGTGCAGATCACGACCTGGGGCAACCGTACCTGTGCCAACGAAGGCGGACTGCGAGACTATGCCCATAAGGAGTGGAACGGGTTGTTGAGGGATTTCTACTACGTGCGTTGGAAGACCTATCTGGACGGTCTGTCGGCAGAGATGGAACTGATGACCAAACCGCGACCGGAGATGCTGGGCAGTGGTGTGAACAGCAACAAGACAGCCGATGAACTCTTCCAGATGGCACTGCCGCAAGACCTGAACATCGACTACTATGCGCTGGAAGAGCCCTGGACGCTGCGTCATAATCCCTATACGGCTGAGCCGGAAGGTGACCCGGTGGATGTGGCTAAAGAAGTGATGGATTATCTAAAACCTTGATTATGGCAAGCAAACAACGTTTGATTTCCCTTGATGTGCTGCGTGGTATCACCGTGGCAGGGATGATACTGGTGAACGACGGTTATGGCGATACCTATGCGCCATTGCAGCACGCCAAGTGGAACGGGATGACTCCCTGCGACCTGGTGTTCCCCTTCTTCCTCTTTATCATGGGTATCAGCACCTACCTGTCGCTGCGGAAGTTCAACTTCCAGTGGTCGCCGCGGGTGGGGAAAAAGATCCTGAAGCGTACGCTGGTCATCTTCCTGATCGGACTCTTTATCAACTGGTTTGACCTGGCTTGCGACGGAAGACCCCTGGATTTTGCCCACCTGCGTATATGGGCCGTGATGCAGCGCATAGCCCTCTGTTATTGTGCCGCCTCGCTGTTTGCCCTCTTTGTGAACCATCGCTACACGCTGCCCACAGTGGCTGTGCTGCTGGTGGGTTATGCTGTGGTGCTGCTCTGCGGCAACGGCTATGCCTATGACCAGACGAATATCCTGTCTCGGGTGGACCTGAGCCTTTTTGGCTATGACCATCTGTACCATAAGAGTCCGGTAGATCCCGAAGGACTATTGGGCACGATTCCTGCCATTGCCCACACGCTGCTGGGATTCTATGCCTGCAAGTTGATGGCGGAATCCCGCGACACCCATGAAAAGGTGCTGCAATTCCTGCTCATGGGAGCGGTGATGGTGTTCGCGGCCTATCTCTTCACTTACTTGCTGCCGCTTAACAAACGCATCTGGTCGCCTACCTATGTGCTGATGACCTGCGGACTCTGCTCGTTGCTGCAAGGCATCCTGATGTATGTCATCGACATTCAGGGGCACAAGGGATGGACCATGACTTTCCTCGTGTTTGGCGTGAATCCGCTGTTCCTCTATGTGTTCAGCGAACTGCTTGCCATCATCTTCGGCCATACGGGCATCAGTGACCTTATCTATAAGGGCATTCATGCCGTCGTTGCAAATACCTATAATGCTTCGCTGGCTTATGCATTGACGTTCACGCTGATCTGCTTCCTCGTGGGCTATCCATTGTATAAACGAAAAATATATATCAAGATATGATTAGGAAAATATGCTTGTCGGCAGTTCTGCTGCTGATCTCTTTGGGACTTTTCTCGCAGACGCGGGTTTTTAACGTGATGGACTTCGGAGCTAAAGGTGACGGCATCACGGATGACGCACAGGCCATCCAGCAGGCCATTGATGCCTGCACGGAAAAGGGGGGTGGGCAGGTGTATCTGCCTTGTGGCAAGACATTCATGGCCGGTCCCATAGAACTGAAATCCAACATCGACCTGCATCTGGATGCGGGTTCCGTGCTGAAGGCTAATCCCGACGAAAGCATTTACAGGCTGAGTGCCTTTAAGGAAAACCGTGGCGAGGGCATGATGTGGCTGCACTGCAAGGACATCGAGAACCTGAGCATCACCGGCACAGGAACCATCCATGGCAATGGCATCGCCTTTATGGGCAAGGAACTCTCAGACAGTTATGAACTGAAACCCCTGCAGGATCCTTCGTTTGACCCCCGTCCGCATGTGCTGACGCTGATAGGCGTGAAACGGCTGGTGATCAGGGATGTGACCATTCGCGAAGGTGCCTATTGGACGGTTCACTTGATTGGCTGCCAGGATGCCGTGATAGATGGCATCTCGCTGCTGAACAACGTGAAGATACGCAATGGCGACGGCATCGATGTGGACCACTCGCGCAATGTGCGTATCAGCAACTGCCATATCACTTCGGGCGATGACTGCATCTGCCTGAAGAACCGCCGCGAGTGGGAGGAATATGGCGCCTGTACGGATATCGTGGTAACCAACTGTGTGATGACTTCCCGCTCATGTGCCATTAAGATTGGTTCGGAAAATATGGACTCCATTGCCCGTGTGATGATCGACAACTGCGTGATCACGGCCAGCAACCGAGGCATAGGCATTCAGAACCGTGATGAAGGTTCGGTGACGGATGTGGTGTTCTCAAATATCACGCTCGATAGCCATCTCTTTTCGGATGTGTGGTGGGGCAAGGCAGAGCCCATCTACGTGACCAGTTATCCACGTGCCAACGGCAATCATAAGGATGCCAACTGGCGATTCCCCAAAGGGCAGGTGGAAGGCCGCTGCGGAGAGGTGAGCCGCATCACTTTCAACAATATCGTGGCAACCAGCGAGAACGGCTGCTTCGTCGGTGGTGACACTCGTGACAAGGTGAACAGCATCTATTTTAACAATGTCCGTTTGCATCTGAAGAAACTGACCGACTATCCCGGCGGTGTCTATGACAAGCGCCCCTGCCGAGGAGAAGGTTTTGTCAAGAGTGATGTGTATGGCGTTTATGTGGAGAAAGCCAGCAATGTGCAGATGCACCATCTGGAAGTGGTGTGCGATAAACCGATGGTGAAGAACTTCGGTGGAGATACGAATCTCTGAAATGATAACGCTAACCCTAACGATAACCTTTTAAATTTTGCGTCTTTGTGTTTTTGTGTTCATTTAAAATAAATCCAGCCTTAAACCCTTTCATTATAAAGGGGCTCACTATGTTAGTTATGACTCTTACACCTTTTACCGCGCATGCACAATATGAGAAGTATGGAGGCGTGTATTACGCCTACCAGGCTCCGAAGGTGAAATACACACCTGTGCCCAAGGGGTATAAGCCGTTCTATATTTCCCATTACGGCCGCCATGGCTCCCGATGGATGCCCAAGGACAGCCGCTACGAATGGATTGCAGCACAGTTTGAGGATGAAAGCAATCTCACGGATTTCGGTCTGGAGGTGAAACATCGACTGCAACCAGCCTTGGAGAATGCCCGTGGAAATGGAGGAAAACTGACACCCCTCGGTGCTGAACAGCATCGGCAGATAGCTCGTAGGATGTACAGACGGTTTAAGGAAATCTTCAGACAGAAAGACATTCACATCTCAGCCCGCTCAAGCACCTCCCCACGTTGTGCTGCCAGCATGCATGCCTTCTGTGAGCAACTCAGGAAACTGAACCCTGCACTGGACATCGTGGAAGAGACGGACCAGAAATATATGTACTATATAGCCTACACGTCGCCAGAGGAAGAGGAACTGGAACGGGATACGGTGGTGATGTGCAAGGTGACGGGTGAATGCCTGGCAGGTACCCTCTATAAAGACCCCTCCAAACAGAAAGAGCCAGACAAACTGCTCTCCGAGTTGCATACCCTGGCTTCTTCGATGCAGGACATCCCGCTGAAGGATTCCTTCTGGGACCTGTTTACGGAAGAGGAGATCCAGGCAGTCTATGACATGAACAACACCCGCATGAGACTGGTGAACGGCATAGATCCTTTCAATCATGACATCCCTGCCCGTTGTGCTGCCTCTCTATGGCAGAATATCGTGGAGACAGCTGACAGTGTGATAGCTACGGGGACTTCCACAGCCACCTTGCGCTTTGGCCATGACACCTGTCTCTATCATCTGCTTTCGCTCATAGGTTTCTTCAACGGAGTTCCCAACCTGATGGACGAGATTCTGCCCATGGGTGCCAACCTGCAGATAATCTTCTACCGTAATGCCAAGGGACATGTCATCGTGAAATTCCTGCATAACGAAAAGGAAGTGAAGTACAATGAGATTCTCTGCTTTGAGAATAAACCTGCCTTCGAACCTCCTTATTATGACTGGGAGTACATCAAGCAGAGGTGTGCGCATTGGCTTGAAAAGGAGCGGATGAACAGCATCCTTCAGGGCATCAATACGTTCACGGGAACTTCTCCGAGCATTACCAAGACCGCAGGACTCTTTGGCAAGAAAACAGAGGAATTCGGACAGACCTTGCCGGCTGTGCTGGTTCCTAACGGCATGAATTTCTGGACACCGCAGACCCGTTGGACGGAAAAGAAATGCGTGGCACCTTATTATTATAAGGACACAGAGTTTCAGGGTTTCCGCAACAGTCATTGGATTGTGGGCGGCTGCACGCAGGACTATGGCTCGTTTACGTTGGCCGTAGGCGAAAAAGACTGGCCATTGAACCATGAACAGGAAACATCACGTCCTGACTATTATGCCATCGTGCTACCAGAGGCTGGGGTTGGCGCAGAGATGACAGCCACGAGTCGGGCTGCCATTTTCCGATTCACGCCTCTTGGAAAAGGGGAAGCTGCAGACCCATTGTTGGCTGACCGTGTGGTGAGTGCCCAGAAAGGTTTCCGTCGGATAACTCTCAGGCTGGTGCCCAACAGCGACGAAAAGGAATCTACCATCACCTTGGATGCCGCCAACAACCGCCTTTATGCCACGAATCCCGTTCATCGTATCTATCAGGGATGGGGCGAAAGTGCCGGATATACGGGCCATTATGTGCTGACGTGGAAAGACCGCCTGGTGGACAGCAGGATAACCGACAGTATTGCCTATCTCACCTTTGAGGTGCCTGAAGGTCGTCCGTTGATAGTGAAGGCAGCATCTTCGTTCACTGGTAAGGATGGTGCTTGGAAGAACCTGCAGGCGGAGATTCCCCATTGGGATTTCCTGAAGGTCCGCATGCAGCTGAATGAGACTTGGCTCCAGCATCTCTCCAAGATGTCGGTAGAGAAAGCTGAGGGTGGAGAGATGCGTTTGCATCAGTTCTATGGCGCATTTTATCGTGCATCCTTCCTGCCTCATGAAATTAACGACGTGGATGGCCGCTATCCCCAGTTTGCGGGTAAAGATAGCATTTGCTCCCTCCCTAAAGGGAGGGCAGGAGAAGGGTCCTCCTATATGGACTTCTCCATGTGGGATACTTACCGCGCTGTTCATCCGCTGCTGAATATTATTTCTCCTACGAAGTCGGGAGACATGATGCAGTCGCTGGTGCGAATGTATGAGCAGGGAGGCTGGTTGCCCATCTTCCCTTGCTGGAACAGTTATACGGCTGCGATGATAGGTGACCATTGTGTTTCCGTTCTCGCTGATGCCTATGTGAAAGGTATCCGTAATTTCGATGCTGAGAAAGCCTATGAAGCTATGCGCAAGAATGCCTTTGAAACACCAGCCTCGGTGGAGGAATACAAGAAAGGAATGGGCCGCCGCGCTTTGCAGAGTTACCTGAAATATGGCTATATACCTCTGGAGGATGAAGTCAGCGATGCTTTCCATACCAACGAACAGGTGAGTCGCACCCTGGAATATGCCTACGATGACTTCTGTGTGGCACAGATGGCGAAGGCCTTGGGAAAGACCGATGATTACAAGGCGCTGATGGTGCGTTCTGAGAATTGGCGAAACGTGCTGAATCCCCAAACGGGATATGTGGATGGCCGCTATGCCGACGGCCGTTTCCAGAATGAGGTAAGTCCATTTCAGAAACAGAAGTTCATCACGGAGGGTGCCCCTTGCCATTACTCGTGGTATGTGCCTCAGAATCCCCAGGGGTTGATAGCGGCGATGGGCGGCAGGGAGCAGTTCGTGTCAAAGCTCGACTCTATGTTCACCGAAGGTCGTTACTGGCATGGCAATGAGCCCTGCCATCAGGTGGCCTATATGTTCAACTATGCTGGAGAGCCTTGGCGGACACAAAAATATGTACGCCACATACTGGATACCGAATATCTGGATGATGCGGGAGGACTCTCGGGCAATGATGATGCTGGACAGATGTCGGCCTGGCTTCTATTCTCGTATATGGGCTTCTACCCGGTTTGTCCTGCTACGCCCTATTACATGATAGGTTCTCCTGTGTTCCCGAAACTGACCCTTAATCTGGAGAACGGCAAGGCTTTCACGATTATCGCCGAGAATGCCTCGTCGGAGAATATTTATATTCAGCGTGCAGAACTCAACGGCCAGCCCTATACACACAACTACCTCCTCCATGAGGATATCATGAAGGGAGGCGAGTTGCATTTTGTAATGGGGAATAAGCCTAATCCTGCTTGGGGGCGGGAGTAAGCGTCCAGTCAATGCCCAGCGGATTGCCTTTCATCCTGACCACGAAGGGTAGGGGATGCTGGGTGGAAATCCACATTTCCGTGCGGTCAATATCTGCCCTGACGTGGATGTTTTTGCCGTCTGTGTCCATTTGTCGCCAGATGATTCCATTATAGGTGAACTTTCCAGTCAGCAGTAGCTCTTTGTAGGCATCCTTCGAAATAAAAGCGAAGGTGCCCACGGGCTGATAGACGGCCCCGTCGGCAGGGATATCCCAGCAGAATCCCGTGGCATGTTCCACGGTCTCCCGAGTCATCTTGTACATGGCTTCTTTACAGGTGAGCAGCAGCGTGTCGCCTTGCCATTCGTAGCCGATGGGCCATGTGCGGAACTGACGGTTTAGCGTGTAGGAGATCTGCGCGTTGGGTGTTAGATTTTGGGTGGTCGGTGTCGGGTGATTGGTGATTACTTCTTCCTTACCACTTACTTCTATTCTTTTGTTGCTGCAAAAGAACGTCAGTTCACCACCCGTCAATAGTTGCTGGTGGGTGATGCGAGCGTCTTTCAGTTCTTTTCCGTTAAAGGTCACCTTTTCAAAATGGGTTCCCTTTCCCTTTACCGTAGCATGGACGGACTTGCCGTTGCAGAGCTGCAGGGTATAGGTTTTCAGCATAGGAGCATGCAGTAGATAGTAATCTTGTCCGGCATTGGGATAGAGCCCCATCATGTGGAACACCAACCAGGAAGACATGGCTCCGCTGTCATCATTGCCAGGGAGTCCTGTCGGTGAGTCGTTGTAGTTATCAGTAATAATTTGGCGCACGCGATCGCTGGTTAGATCAGGACGTCCTAACCAGTGATAAAGGCATGGTGTCAGGAACGAAGGCTCGTTGGCCACATTATAATGTTTGCGCTCAAAGAACAGATTAAGTCTTTGTAAGAACGCGTCCTTACCACCACAAGCCTCGATGAGACCCGGAACATCATGGGGAATGCTCAACGAATATTCTGCTGAAAGGGCTTCATAGAAGAATGTGCTCCACCAAGGCAGATACCAGGGGGCCACCTTCGTGATGGGGGTATAAGGTATGCGCGGATGGTAAACTTTGGAATGACCCCAAGGCACGCTGTCGAGCCAGGCGCCATTCTTGTCTCTCGGCATGATGTAACCCTTTACGCCATCCCATTCATAATCGGAGCGCCAGAGGTTCTTCCAGTTGGCCGACTGTTTCATGAACCGTTCGTATAGGTCTTCGTGACCCAAGCCTTTGGCCACCAGCGCAATACAGTAATCATCGTAAGCGTATTCCACCGTGCGGTTTCCTGCGCGGTCAATGCCATAAGGGATATAGCCTAGCGAGTTGTATTCTAGAAGACCGCCACGTCCATGCTTCTCGTGGTCAGTCCCAGGGTCGGCATCCGCATCTTTAAGCATCGCCTCCAAAGCGAGTTCATAGTCAATGCCCTTCAGACCCTTTACAAAGGCATCTGCAATCACCACTTCTGCATTGGAACCGCCTTGTGTGCGACCATTGCAGTTGCCACTGCGGGCATCAGGCATATAGCCTTCACGCTTGTAGATGTTCAGCAAAGAATTGACGATATCCACTTCTCGCTGTTCGTCAAGAAGCGTGATGAGCGGGGTGGAGGTGCGGTAGGTGTCCCAGATAGCGTAATAGTCGTCATAGTATGGCGTTTCCGTCCATAATGGGTTTTCGCCTGTGCGGTCAACGGGCATCAGACAGGTGTGATAGATACCCGTATAGAACATCCGCTTCTGTGTCTCTGTTCCCGCAATCTGGATGCGTGAAAGAATACTTTCCCACGATTGGCGGAGTAAGGGTAACTGTGAATCGAAACTGGTACTGGGGATGTTCTGTCTAGCTTTCAGGGAACTGATGAAAGAAATACCAATCTTGACATTCACCAATGTGTCCTCAAATTGGAGCATAGCCTTTTGGTTGTTGTCATTGACAATACTTCGGAAAGGCTTGTCTGTCATCAGGCAGAAATAAACGGTGTAGGCACTACCGTTGTTCCATCCCCCGCGAATGCGGGTGAAGCCCCTAACTTCATGATCATTGAAGACTTCCACTTCAGCCCCTACAAACTGTTGGGCCTCGCGCAAATCGGGAATGTCGCTCTTGCCGAGATAGTGAGTGGCATCGATAAACAACGAGCCGTACTGGGGATAATGAAAACGATAGAAGGCACAGCGTTCGGCGGTGGTGATTTCGGTCTTGATTCCGTTCTCAAAGGTCGTAGAATAATAGCCTAAGGAGATATGCTCCGATACGCGCTTTTGTTCAAAACCTGAAACATCACCGTTTCCCAGGAACGGCTGCACGAGTACATTGCCATATTTCTGCCCGCCGCCTGTTCCGCTGACATGTGTCTGCGAAAAACCAAGCACAGACTCGGGCATCGGCGTCCAGCCAGCATTCGGAAGCACGCCGCAGTCAGGGCCAGGCTTTACCATGCCAAACGGCATGCACGGTCCGGGGAACGTGCGCCCCACCCCAACGCTGCCGATGCGCGGATCGACATGCTGCCACACCTGAGCCGAGACGACCAACGACAGCAGGCAGAGGAATGCCAAGAAGAGTTTTCTCATTCTGAAACAGCCTAAGTAATAATAGTACCTGCAAAGATACAAAAAAATAGGGAACGGACAAAATCCGCTCCCTATTTTTCGTGTTTCGGCTTGAGTAACGGCAGAAACGCTTCCGGCCGGTCGAGGTTGACCAGGTCAGGTTTTTTCTTGATAACCAAACGGAATTGTGAGGTGTCGTCCTCCTGGCAGGCTGCCATCACACGAATGTCATGGCGACGGCAATAGCGGCGAAAGCGCTTCGTGATGAACTGCGGAGCAATCTCCACATATGAAGGCGTGCAGACGGTCTGCCAATACTTCAGGCGTTCGATGTCCTTGGCGTTCACCTTGACCTTCATCTCTGGCGCAAGGCTGACGAACTCGCGCAACATCTGCTCATCGGCAAACCAAAAGAAACTCTTGTCGGCAAAGCCTTTCTCGCGTACAAGCTTCACCAGCGAGGGGATAGGCGTGCCGCGCTTCACGTCGAAGAACACCTTGGCACGGCCCTGCAGCGAGTCGAGCATCTCGGCAATCGTCGGAACCCGCGCCCCTGCAAACTGCGGTGAAAACCAGCTGCCAGCATCGAGCCTATGCACGTCGGCAGCCAGCATGTCGACAAGGCGGCCCGTGCCATTGGTCGTACGGTCGAGCGTTTCGTCATGCAAGTTGAAGAGCACGCCGTCCCGCGACGGGCGCACATCAACTTCGACCCACGTGGCACCATACTTCAGTGCCGAATCGGCCGAGGCCACCGTGTTCTCAGGAGCCAGCGCGTTGGCACCACGATGCACTACCACCTCAATATTCTGGGCAGCCACGACTGTGACTGCCCAGAGACTTAAAGAGGTTATGAATAATCTAATGCTATTCACTTTTCATTTTTAACTTCTTAGTAGCCAGCGTTCTGTGACCAACCCTCGTTAACATCGAGGTCACCCTTCTTGATTGGGAAGATACGGCGAGTCTTCTCGAAGTTAGCATTTGGATTGTTCTTGTAGTGTGGGAACCACTCATCCTCATAGTGACCGAAACGAATCATATCGTTACGACGCCAGAGCTCATCGAAGAACTCACGACCACGCTCCATATAGATATCGTCAAGAGTTGGGTCAGCAGCGAGTGTAGGAGCACCTACATATGAACGAATCTGGTTGAAGAGATCCTTTGAACCGCTCTTACCAGAACGAACCATAGCCTCAGCCTTTGTCAAGAGAATATCTGCATAACGGAAAATAGGAACGTCATTTGACTGGTTACGTCCATTAGAGTAGTCGTTGTTGCAAACGAACCACTTTGAAGAACGATAACCCTGACGCCAACCTTCGAGGTCATCACCTACATCAACAGATGCAAGTTCACCTGTGACATTGATGTCCTTTGTGAACACGAGAGGATTGCCATTACGATCAAGACACTTAACATCTGTTGGGAGCAAAGTTTTAGTATCATATACATAAACCTGGCCATTTGCAGGGTTGTGATTCTTGTCCTCAAGACCGAAAATCATCCAGTTACGCTGGTCGCCCTTAAGGTTGAAACGATTTACGCACTCAGGGGTAACAGCCATGTAAGCACCACCAGAGTTGTTGAGGAACTCACCGAACATAGAGGGGTCAAGCTTCTTGATATCCTTGTAAGAGTGTGAACGTCCCCACTGCATACCCTGTGCCGTACTGGTGTCATACTCCATAGCATAGATAAAGTCCTTGATCGTACCAGCCTTTACACGCTCAGTGTTGTCCCAATTGAACTTGAAACGATACTCGTCTGGACCGAGAGCGAACTTGCCACTCTTGATGAGTTCATCACAAAGAGCGATACAATCGTCCAACTTCTCGTTTTTGTAAGAAGCTGCATCATAGTTTTCTACAGCATCAGCAGTATAAACTGGCCAGTTGATGTAGAGCTTGACGAGCAGAGCCTGAGCCATGTACTTTGTTGGCTTGCCATAATATTCACCGAACACATCGGTAGAGAGCTTGTCAGCAGCAATGATTTCAAGAAGTTCCTTCTCGATGTACTTTGCAACCTCAGCACGTGGATGACGATTGTTTGGATCGAGCTTGTGCTCAGTAACATAGTCACCATCAGCGATTGGCACATCGCCCCACATATCCATTTCAAGGAATGTATGGAAAGCACGCATAACGCGAGCCTCATAACGGTTCTGCTCAGGATAAGAAGAGTTGGCAATCTCGCTGGCGAGCACATTAGCCTTACCCAAATTTTCCATCCAGTCAAGAACAGCATCCTCGTAGTTATAGTTATGATATGCTGAGTGAGCGTACGTATAGCCATCAACCCAGTTACCAGAATATGACAATGAAGTATATTCGTCAGAAGAGAGACATGTAGCCTCCATGTAACGGCGACCAAGAGTACCTCTGAAACGCGTGAAAAGGTCGTTCATGTTTGCGTTGACAGCTGCTTCGGTACCAGGCATCTGAGTGTACTGAGAATCTATATCAACGTCCAAATCTGTACAGCTACTTAAAGTCAGACCCAGAAGGGCAACTGAAAGAATTATTTTATTTGTTTTCATATTCGCTTAGTAAATTAGAAGTTAATCTTAGCACCGATCATAGTAGTACGAGTATGTGGGTAAGTTTTCCAACGATAGTCAACACCTGGATCAATACCACCGAGGTTAACCTCTGGGTCAAGACCCTTATAACCAGTGATTGTGAATACGTTGTTCATTGTAGCATAGAGCTGGAGGTTCTTAATCCAACCATTGAAGTTGTTGAATGTGTAACCTATAGTAAGGCTCTGGAGACGGATATAGTCACCTTTCTCGATGAACTTGTCAGATGGGATATTAGAACCTGTATCTGAAGCAGGACGCTCATTAACGAATTCCTTCATTACGTTCTTACCACCAGCGAAGAAGTCGGGTGCTGTATAGTGAGCACGGAGACCATTGTAAACATCATGTCCGAATACACCTGTGAAGAAGCAAGAGAAGCTCCAGTTCTTATAGTTGACGGTGTTGTTCCAACCGAGGTTCAACTTAGGCTGTGCACAACCTGTGATAGTACGATCCTTATACTCTGGGTCGGTTGTCGTGCCACCATCGCGGTTACCATTCTCGTCGCGTGTGTAGTATTCAGAGATACCATCTGCGTTATAGCCTGCCCATTCGTATGTGTAGAATGTACCGAGAGGCTGGCCTTCCATCACACGCTGTGTCCAACCGTTGGCAGAAACACCGGCAACCATCGGATCGCCCTGTGAGAATGTAGAAGTCTTGTATGTTTCGTTAGAAAGCTTATCTACAACATTCTTGTTGTGTGAGAGGTTGAGAGTTGTACTCCAAGTCAGGTTCTTGGTCTGAACAGGAGTAGCGTTGATTGTGAACTCAACACCCTTGTTCGTGATCTCACCTACGTTAGCAGCAATTGTGTTGAATGGGTAGATGTAGGAAGATACAGGATAATCCCAGATAAGATCCTTTGTTTTCTTGTTGTAGAACTCGATAGTTCCGTTGATACGACCCTTGAGGAATGCGTAGTCAAGACCGATGTTAAGCATACCCGTTGACTCCCACTTAAGATCGGGGTTTGCCAATTTTGTAGCGTTCAGCATGACATAACCATCCTTAACGTCACCTGTTGAACCGTATGTAGGAACAGCTGTATAAGCACCGAAGCCCATAGCGTTACCAGAGACACCATAACCGGCACGAAGCTTCAAGTTAGAGAAGAGGTTCTGGTTCTTCATGAATTCTTCCTCTGTGATGTTCCATGCCAAAGAAAGTGACGGGAATGTACCCCACTGATGACCATCACCGAACACGGAAGAACCGTCACGACGCATAGTTGCCTGAGCCATATACTTACCATTGTAAGAATAAGCCACACGACCATAGAATGAAATGTTGTGAATAGTCTCGATAGTACCTGACTCAACCCACTTCATGCCATTCTTCATTTCACCGGCATAAGTGAGGTTGTTCCAACCGATTGAATCATCGAAGAAGTTGTTAACGCGAAGACCGAAACCGTCATTGTTTACCCTCTCTTCCCATGAGTAACCAACCATGACACCAAGCTTATGAACACCATTGAAAGTCTTGTCGTAGTTGCCGTATGTTTCGAATGTTGTTGCGTGACCGAAGTATGTGTTACGATGTGCTACACCATTAAAATCAGGGCTTGTAGTACCATCCTTATCAATGATCTGAGAGTTGTGTGAGTCGTAACCGCTATATGTACGCTGGTGCGTATCGTAAGAGAAATTTACATTCCATGTGAAGCCCTCGCAAATGTTTGCTGTAGCCTTAGCGATGAACTGCAAACGCTTCCACTCAGTCTGTGACTTGTTCTCGTTGATGAGTGAGAGGGGGTTGTAGTTGCTTGAACCGTCACCCTTTGTCCAGTTGCCATCAGCACCTGTTATAGAATGTGTTGGGTTGAAGTAGTTCATAGCGTCAAGAACTGAACGACCTTCGTCGAACATGGGAACACCGACATACTTACCTGTCATGCCGTTGATACCTACAGAAAGGTCAAGACGATCCTTGAGAACCTTTGTGGAAATGAGAGAACGGAGGTTAGCCCGCTGGTTCTCAGAACCAACAACAACACCCTGACGGTTTGCATAGTTGATAGAAGCCATGTACTTAGTCTTGTCAGAACCACCATTGATACCTACGTTATGGTTGTGGCTGACACCTGTACGGAGCACTTCATCCTGCCAATCTGTATTGCCATTGCCATCGTACATGTAGTTGATGTTGTTCTTCTTTACATAGTCGCGGATATCACTAGCAGAAGCCATGTCGAGGGTGTTGAGAACATTGTCGAAAGCCACATAACCGTTATAGCTTACATTGGTGCGCTCAGTCTTGCCACCGCTCTTGGTGGTGATGATAATCACACCGTTGGCAGCCTTAGAACCGTAGATAGCGGTAGCGGTAGCATCGCGGAGCACATCAATGCTCTCGATGTCGTCAGGGGCAACCATCGAGATGTCAACACCAGGAATACCATCTACTACATAGTAAGGCGACATAGCACCTGAACGCAGTGAAGAGGCACCACGAAGTGTGATTGAAGGAGAACCGTTGGGGTCGCCTGAAGAAGTAACAACCAGACCGGCTACCTTACCCTGCAACATAGAAGCTGGGTCGGTGAATACGCCTCGGTTCAGGTCTTCGGCCTTCACGGTGGTGATGGATGAGGTCACGTCCTTGCGGCGCATCGTACCGTAACCTACCACGACCACTTCGTTGAGGTTCGTGTTTTCTTCTTCAAGTACTACGTTCAGGCTATTGCCGCTTACCCTGACGGCCTGCGTCTTGTAGCCAATGTAACTGATGTTCAGCATCTTTCCCTGAGCTACGTTCAGGCGGAAGTTTCCGTTGATGTCAGTCACTGTACCGTTGTTAGTACCTTGCTCCAGAATGCTCACACCGATCAGCGGTTCGCCGGTCTGGTCTTTCACCTGACCGCTTACTGCGTTTTGTGCAAACATCATGGTGCTGTTCAACAGGAGCAATGCGAGAATCAGTGCCCGCATCAGTCCTTTGCTTCTGATTTGTTTGTCTTGCATAGTTAATAATTTGATGAAAGTTATTTATTGTTAGTATTGTCAGAAGAGCAGATAGTGCGATTGACTAAGATTGATGTGCAAATATACACATTTATTTTAATAAATGCAACTTTTTACTGTTTTTTTTCATCATTTCGCCTTTTTGTAAGACAAAAGAAGAAGGCAAGCAGGGTTTTTGTCCCTCTTGCCTTCTTCGGAAAGTGAGTCCTCCTTGGGAGGTGATTGCTTGATTATTTACTGTAATTGTCGAGTTCTGCGCTCTTCACTTCATTGAAGCGGTAAACCTTTCCTTCAAAGCGGATGGAGAGGAAACCGTATTTCGATTCTATCACATCGCAGCTGACGGTGCGGTTAGCACGGCTGCCGCTTGTAAAGCGGAGAGTCAGTTTCTTGCAGTCTCTAGAAAGGGTCCATTCGCCATGACTGAAGAAGCGCTTCCCCTTCTGGACCTCGGCCATACTGAAGTCTCTGGTCTTGTTGTCACCCGAGCGGTGTAGCTGCAGGTATCTCACGTTGAGCTCTGCCGTATTCTCTTCCACATAGTTACTCCAGGTGCCTCTAATGGTAGGCTCGTCAATCAGTTCTTTTGTTAGGCCGTCGCATACGGCATCGGCTACATCTGAAGAACAGGATGTGAAACTCATGGCTGTTGCCATCACCATTAACACCATCATGGGCATGAAAATCTTTTTCATAATCTTTCTTTTTTTATTTTTATTGTTTTTTATTTGTTTTCTTTTCTGGAGCAAAGTTATGGTAGTTTTTTCTGCTGCCATCATTTTCATGCCATTTTCCGTTCCACTTGTTGCGCACACCTCATAATAATGCGACAAATCTTGAGTGCACCCTCAGGATTTGTCGCATTGACTGTTGAAAACCCGGTTCCGGAGTCTTTCTTAGGGTCGGTTTTTCGGTTTATTGTCCGTCGTTGCGGTCGCAACGGTCGGTGTAGAACTTCTTGAAATCCTCCCATTTGTAGTAGGGGAAGTTGTCGGTAGGTACGGGGAGCGAGGCTTCGCATCCGTTGAGTAGACACTTCACCAGAATGTCTTGCCCTTTCTTCTTTCCGCGGTAGAACACCAACTGGATGTTGCCGGCCTTTCCTGTCTGCCAGTTCTGGTAGCAGTTTTTCACCTCGTAGGGATCTTCGGGGTCGCGGTCGGCTCCGTTGATGCCCAGCAGCACGGTGAGCGGTCCAAGATAGGAGTCATGTCCAAAGCGCAGGTCTGCCAGCCGATGGGTGGTTCCGTTAATCACGTTGTCGGCCTTGTTGAGAACGTCACGCAGGATGGGAATCGTCTCATAGCGTGGTCCGAACACCCATGAATAGGAGCCCAGGTTCGAGTTTTCCCACTGTTCCACCATCTCTTCGTCGGTGATGATGTTGCCCATCATGCCCTCATGCCCGATGCTGGGCAGCGAGGTATAGAGGTTGATCAGGTTGCTGGCTATGGAGTGGATATTGCCCGGCAGTCCCTCGGTGCTTGTGAATACGCGGGCAATCACCTTGTCGCGAAGTGTATCGTGGAACTGGAACTTGTCGCGGTTCTCCTCGAAGCGGGGCTTCGACTTGGGGTACTTGCGTTTGTGCGGATTCTGATTGTCATCGGGCACAACACCGTCGAGCGTGGTTCGCGATGACTGTTCGCGGATTTCAATCTTGGGGTTGCATTGCACCAGTTCCTGACAGAATGAGGCCATGCTCAGTACACATCGTCCTGAGAGCGATGAGATGGCCAGTACGTCGCCGCCCTTGCGAAACACGTCGGGGAAACTATTATACATGGTACGCGCGATGAACTGATGCTGGTCCCATCCCAGCTGACTCAGTTCGCTCACGCATGCCGCCAGTTCGTCCTTGGCTGCCATGAAGCGCGTGCGGAAAGCCTCTCCTTCATGCGTGAGTACATGGAGTGCATGGGCTTTGGTGAGCAGCGAGTCGAGGTCGCGGTAGAGTCGGTTGTTCCAATAGTAGCGCGACCCGTGACGGCCGTAGTGGCTGATGTAGAAGGGTTTGTAACCACGTGGGGCCTTGGTCAGTGCCACCGTGAGTTGAGGATAAGGATAGTCATTGCCATACGATCTTCTAGGGTCGGCTTTCACTTGGTCGAGCACAGCTGAGCCTTGAGCCCATGCCGTGAGCGCGGCTCCCCATAGTAACAATGCGAATAAGAATTTTTTCATATAGTTTCAAGTTTCAGGTTCCAAGTTTTAGGTTTTAAGATTAATGTTTGAGGGCTTCCGCAACGATTTGGGCGATGCGGGCTGCGCCTTTCTCGTTGGGGTGGATACCGTCGGGGAGCATCTTGTCACCGTCGTTGGCGAATAGCGTGTGCAGGTCAATTACCTGCAGGCCGCACTCCTTGGCCACTTTCTGCTGGATGGGGATGATGCCGTTCTGGATGACTGAGTCGTTGATCTCCCAAGTGGATTTGAAGGCGGGAATTGGTGTGCAGATGAATATCTGCGGCTTCTGTGGCTGGGCAGCCTTTTTTGCCTTCTTACTTTTCTTTACTTTCTTCTGGGCCAAGTCGGGGCAGAGCGTGGTTATCATCTGCCTGAGGTCGCTTTCAAATTCGGCTCCGTGCTGCCAGTTCTGTGGTTTTGAGTCGTTGGTGCCCAGTTTGATGATCACGATATCGGGCTTGAAAGCCAGTGCGTCGCGCCAGGCCGTTTCGTTCATATATGGATAGTCGCCCTTGTTGAGCATCGTGCGAGAGCTCACACCAAAGTTCTTCACCCAGTAACCCTCACCCAACAGCCGTTGCAACTGAGCGGGATAGCCGTTCACGGGAGCCATCTCGATGCCATGGCCGTCGGTGATGCTGTTGCCGATACAAGCCACGCGGATGGCATCCTTCTGTGGAGCAGGATGGGCGTCCAGCCAGTTGCCAAACTCCAGCAGCATCTGGTCGTGATATTTGAACCACGGTCCGCATCCGAATCCGTGACCACCCGTGGGATAGACATATAGCGAACAGTCGTTGCCCGCATTACGCATGGCGCGGTAGTATTCCAGACCGTTTGTCACCAGCAGCACCACACGGTCGTCGCTTGCCGAGAAGATGATGGCCGGAGGTGTCAGGTGGCGCCTCACGGCATGTTGTGTAGAAAAGTCGCGCACCATCTTCGGGTTCTTCTGGTCTTCACCCAAGAAATTGCGGCACGACCACACGTGCGACACCCGTTCGTCCATCGAGATCACCGGATAGAACAGAATGGAGAAATCGGGCCTCACCTCGAAGGCCGAGTGCGTGGAGATCACCGATGCCAGATGGCCGCCAGCCGAGAATCCCATGATGCCCACATCCCTGGGATTGATGCCCCACACTTGGGCTGAGTCGCGCACCGTACGGAAACCCTTTTCCACGTCGCCCACAGGAATCGTTCGGTCACCCTTCGGCAACCGGTAGTTTACCACGAAGTAGGCGATACCCCTCTCGTTGAGCCAAGGCGCCCAGTCGTAGCCCTCGTGCTTGTTGGAGAGCATTGAATAGCCGCCGCCCGGAATGCCCACGATGGCTCTACCTGTAGGTCTCTCCGGTAGGAAAGCTACCATTTGAGCTCCTCCGTCGTCGGTAAGATTAAGTGTGAATATCCTTGAAGTTTGTGCCAGCGCATTCATCACGCAGGCTGTCAGCAAAAATGTAATGAATAGGATCCTTTTCATGAGTTGTAAGTTGAGTAATGGTTTTCCGCCGCTAAATTACAAATACTTTTTCGAATTGGCAAGCTTTATCCGTGTTTTCTTCGCTTTTGTCCTAATAATGAAAAAAAATGAGCAACCGTCGCGGCTGCTCATTTTCGGGGTTTGTTTTTAGTCAAATAGTCATTTTTTATCTTTATGGATTATTAATCATCGATATCAATTAGAATGCCCTGATTGTTGAACTTGAGGTCTAGGTCGTTGGATAGCTCCACTTCAAATCCGTAGGGCTCCTTGTCGATCTTCACAATCTGCAAACCAGCATAGTGCGTCTTCACGTAGTTGGCGATAGCCGTGGGAACTAGCTCGGCAGGAACCGGCTTGTAGTAGCAATCCACCTGATCCCATGTACCGTTGGCATCAAATTCTACCTTGAACCCATTGTTTAGGCGTACCTCATAACTCTTCTTGCCGAAATCATCGAAGTCGATCTCTGCGCTGGAGATTGTTGGGTTTGGGAACGTCTTCTGGACAAATGTCTTGGCTGCTGCAGGTAGCTGATTTACAGGAATCACTCTGTCACTTGCGAAGGTTGGAACTGTCTGCATCATCATGCAGATAAGGGTTGCGAAATAAAGAACTGTCTTTTTCATAATGTTTATTTTTAAAATGTTAATATTGTTGTAAATGATTTAATTCTTTTTTGTCTCCGGAAGGTTTTGTTCCTTTCGACGTTGCAAAGTTAGGGTGTAAAATGATGATGTTCCAAACATTTTGTGGCTTTCCGTTTTCTTTTGTGATGGCGAGCGCGCTTATTTGCGACAACAGCCGAAATACCATTTGTTTTTGTCGCAAAATGGTGGAAAATAATCGTTTTTATGGATGAAAAATAAGGTTTAAATGCAGGGGATAAAGTCGTGGGCATTGCAAGCATTCTTTCCATTGGGCGGAAAGGTTGCTTCCAATGAGTGGAAAGGTGGTTTCCATTGGGTGGAAGCGTTGTTTCCAATGGGTGGAAACAGAGCTTCTGATGTTTAGTCGTTTGTTAATCATATAAAAACAGCAAGTAATCATTACGTTACTTGCTGTTTCTTGGTGATCCGCTTGGGGCTCGAACCCAAGACCCCAACATTAAAAGTGTTGTGCTCTACCAGCTGAGCTAGCGGATCTCCGGTTTGCTTCGGAAAAGCGGGTGCAAAGTTACGATTAAAAATCGAAACTGCAAAATTATTCTTCAGTTTTTTGAATAATTTGTTCTTCTTGGGGCTCGGCTATGGTGATTTCTTTGCCTTCGATGACGCTGTCAAAGGCGTTCCCGTCGTCATCTTCCTTGGTTACATAGCGCTTGTAGTAGGCAATGAGGAGGGTGGTGAGGGGCAGCGCAATAATTAGTCCGATGAATCCGAGCAGGGCTCCCCATATGGAGAGGCTGAGCAGCAGGATGGCGGGGTTGAGGCCCATAGCCTTGCCCATGATCTTGGGAGTGATGATCATGTCGATGATAATCTGCACAATAATGAAGACGGCCACGGCTGAGATGAGGATAATCCAGAAGTTCTGCCCCGTATCCACGGCTTTGAGCAGAGCCAGGAAGACGGTAGGGATGAGGGCGAAGGTGTGGAGATAGGGCACCATGTCCATGATGCCGATAAGTATGCCGAGGCCGATGGCCATGGGGAAGTCGATGATGGTGAAGCCGATGCAGAAGAGGATACCCATGGAGAGAGCCACGAGTCCTTGTCCGCGGATGTAGCTGTTGAGGGCTTTCTCTACGTCGTTCATCAGCGAATGCCAGAAAGGTCTTGCCTTTTTGGGGAAGATGCGTATCCAGTTTTCGGTGAGGAATTCGTAGTCGAGCAGGATGAAGAACATATAAAGCAGGGTAATCAGGGAACCTACGATGCTGACGATGATGCTGTAGCCCTGTCCGATGAACTTGAATACTTGCGGAAGGGCTTCGCGGATGCCGTTTGCAAAGTCCTCGCTTTGCACGATTTTCTGTATCTCCTTGCCGTTGTCGTTGATCCACTGCTGGATGGTCTCGGGGATGCTGGTGATATGGGCAGTCTTGTGGATATAGGCTGTCATGAGGGTACCGAGCTTACTGAACTGCTCCACCATGGGTGGTATGATGAGCCATACAACTCCTGCAACGATGGCAATGACGAAGATGAGCGTGACGATGATGCTGAGCGCGCGGGTGGGCACGTGGAGCCGGTATTGCACGAACTTGACGATGGGGTAGAGCAGATAGGCTATGAACCATGCCACGAAGAAGGGCAGGAGCACGGTGCTGAGGTAGTTGATGGCGTATAGCACGCCAAAGACGAGCAGGGCGATGAGGGCCCAGCGTATGAATCGGTCGAATGTGATTTTCTGTTCGAACATCTTTTAAGTTAAGAGTTATGAGTGAAGAGTGAAGAATTGGCTACCGCGCGGGCTTGTTCCGAAACTTGAAACTCACTCCTGCTTTTCAGCAAGGATGGCCTTTTGATAGCATTGCCGTCATGATGGCGATGCTTTAGGCGGTTCGGCAGTTGAAAGTGAACTTTCTTCTGCTCTCACCTTTTGGTAGCATTCACGGCAGAGGGGTTCGTATTCCTGAGTTTCACCGAGGAGGACACGCTTGTCGCTCTGCACGAGGCGATGGCTGACGTAAGCCAGAGATCCGCACTTGACGCAGATGGCATGTACCTTGGTCACTTCGTCGGCAATGGCACAGAGGGCCGGTATGGGACCGAAGGGAATGCCGCGGTAATCCATATCGAGACCGGCCACGATGACGCGTACGCCACGATTGGCCAGCTCGTTGCATACCTGAACAAGGCCTTCGTCGAGGAACTGGGCTTCGTCGATGCCTACCACGTCGATGTCGCTTGCCAGCAGGAGAATGCTAGACGAGGAGTCGATGGGTGTGGAGAGAATGGCGTTCTGGTCGTGGCTGACCACTTCCTCATCAGAGTATCGGGTGTCGATGCTGGGCTTGAAGATTTCCACGCGCTGCCGGGCAAACTTGGCGCGTCTGAGTCGGCGTATGAGTTCTTCTGTCTTGCCCGAAAACATCGAGCCGCACACCACTTCTATTCGGCCGGGGCGGTGCATTTCCCCATCAAGATTATTTGTCATAAGAACTTATTTTTCCGCACAAAGATAAGGAAACGTTTTAAAAATTGCAAAGAAATGACCGTTTTTTTTGCTTGGTTAGAATAAATACCTTACTTTTGTACTTCGTAATGGGTATGTTGTACATCATTCCAACTCCTGTGGGCAACATGGAGGATATGACCATGCGTGCTATCCGATTGCTCCGAGAGGCCGACCTGGTGCTGGCTGAGGATACGCGTACGAGCGGCATCCTGCTGAAGCACTTCGATATCAAGAACCACCTGATGTCGCACCATAAGTTCAACGAGCATGGCACGACTGCCGGAATCGTGGAACGGCTGAAGGCTGGGCAGACCATCGCGCTGATCAGCGATGCAGGAACACCAGGTATCAGCGACCCGGGCTTCTATCTGGTTCGTGAGGCGGTGGCCGCAGGGGTTGAAGTACAGACATTACCGGGAGCGACGGCTTTTGTGCCAGCTTTGGTGTCGAGTGGACTGCCCTGCGACCGTTTCTGCTTTGAGGGTTTCCTGCCGCAGAAGAAAGGACGGCAGACGCGCCTGGAGCAGTTGAGCACGGAGGAGCGCACGATGGTATTCTACGAGAGTCCCTACAGGGTGTTGAAGACCTTGCAACAATTCAGGGAGTTTTTTGGAGAGGATCGTCAAGTGAGTTGCTGCCGTGAGATATCGAAGGTTCACGAGGAGAGTGTGCGGGGCACGCTTGCCGAGGTGATAGCCCATTTCCAAGAGCGCGAGCCAAAAGGTGAGTTCGTGATCGTCGTGGAAGGACGAAACTTGAAGGATAAAAGACGTAAGGCTAAAGACGAAGGTTAAAGGAATAAGGTAAAAACGAAATAATCTAATTAAAAAGGAAATTATGAAGAAATTACTTTTTGTGGCCCTGTGCCTGTTGGCAATGGTGGCATGTAAGAATGAGAAACCGGCTCAGAACCTGGCAAGTATCAGCCAGGCTGACTCTCTGCAAAAGATTATTGCCCAGAAGGACAATGAAATCAACGACATGATGGCTACCTTGAATGACATTCAGGAAGGTTTCCGTCAGATTACGGAGGCTGAAAACCGCGTGACGGTGGCTCAGGCAGGAGAGGGTGCTGACAAGGCTCAGCAGATCCGTGAGAACATCCAGTTTATCTCTCAGCGCATGATGCAGAATAAGCAGCTTATCAATAAGTTGCAGCAGCAGTTGAGAGAGAGCAGCTTCAAGGGTGACGAACTGAAGAAGACCATTGAGACGCTAACCAGCCAGATGGAAGAGAAGGAACAGCAGCTGCAGCAGTTGCGCGCTGAGTTGGATTCGAAGGATATCCACATCTCCCAGCTGGATGAGACCATCAACAACCTGAATACCGACGTATCGAACCTGCAGCAGGAAAGCAGCCAGAAGACCGAAGTGATCAACACGCAGGACAAGCAGCTGAATACCGCTTGGTATGTATTTGGTACGAAGCGCGAGCTGAAGGAGCAGAACATCCTGGTGAAGGGCAAGGTGCTTCAGGGCAACTTCAATAAGAACTACTTCACGAAGATTGATATCCGCGTGGACAAGGAAATCAAGCTGTACTCAAAGTCGGCTGAATTGCTGACCGCTCATCCCGGTGGCAGCTATACGTTGACACGCGATTCGAAAGATCAGTATGTGCTTCGCATCACTAATCCCCAGACTTTCTGGAGCACTTCCAAGTATCTGGTGATTCTCGTGAAGTAAGGAACGGCCGTGGCCTTCCTGAAAGGCGAAAGACGGTTTACCGTTTAGACTTAAAGAAATCAGTCATTAGTTGGCGGCATTCTTCTTCGAGGATGCCGCCAATTATTTTGGCTTTCGGATGGAAGGCCTTGGGGGCATAGTTGACGTAGCCGCGCTTCTCATCGCGCGTACCATATACAATACGAGGCAACTGGGCCCATCCCATAGCACCGGCACACATCACGCAGGGTTCCACGGTGACGTAAAGCGTGCATTCGGTGAGATACTTGCCACCCAGTTGGTTGGCAGCCATCGTAATGGCCTGCATCTCAGCGTGGGCAGTAACGTCGGTGAGCGTCTCCGTCATGTTGTGTGCGCGGGCAATAATCCGGTCGCGGCATACGATGACGGCCCCAATGGGAATCTCGCCTTCCTCTAATGCAGCATGCGCTTCTTCAAGAGCGCGGCGCATATAGAATTCGTCTTTTCGATTTTGTTCTTCCGTTTTTGTCATATTCGCAGCAAAAATACAAAAAATCTTTTGAAGTCTCGCATAAAAGTTGTATTTTTGTCATCAGAAAACAAAAGGATGGATGAACATCGGAACGAGACATGGTAAAGACTTTGTATCTTGAAGAGACCGACAGTACGAACGACTTTCTGAGGCAATACACACCGGGGGAAGACGAAAATATGACCGTGGTGTGGACGGATTTTCAGCGAAAAGGTCGCGGACAAGGTACTAACCATTGGGAGAGTGAGGCAGGAAAGAACCTGACTTTCAGCGTTCTGATACATCCAGACGAAGTGCTTGCGAAAGACCAGTATATCATTTCGATGGCTGTGGCAGAGACGATTCATCGCTATCTGTCGGGCGTGACGGATGCGGCTGTCAGTATCAAATGGCCCAACGACATCTATGTGGGCGACTTTAAGATTGCCGGCATCCTGATAGAGAACAGTCTGAGCGGAGAGCATATCAGGGACTGTATCATCGGCATCGGACTGAATGTGAACCAAACGGTGTTTGAAAGCGATGCGCCCAATCCGATTTCCCTACGCATGATAGAGAACAAGGAATGGAATCGTGAAGAAGTGCTTCAGGGGCTGACGGAGGAGTTGGTATGGCAACTCCAGCATTTCCACATCGACATCATCCGTGAGAAATACCGTCGTCATCTGTATCGCAGGGAGGGTATCTACCCATATCGCGATGCCGAGGGGGAGTTTGAGGCGGAATTGATCGACGTGGAGAACGATGGGCATCTGGTATTGCTCGACGCCCAAGGCCAACGTCGGCGCTATGCCTTCAAGGAAGTAGCGTTTGTGATATGAGTCTTATACATTAATTATATATAGTTATGGCTAGATTTAAAAGAATTCTTCTGAAACTTTCGGGCGAGAGCCTGATGGGCAAGCAGGGTTATGGCATTGACCCCCAACGGCTTGCCGAGTATGCAGAGCAGATTAAGGAAGTGCACGAGATGGGCATCCAGATTGGTATCGTGATTGGCGGTGGCAACATCTTCCGTGGCCTGAGTGGAAGCCAGAAAGGTTTCGACCGTGTGAAGGGCGACCAGATGGGAATGCTTGCCACGGTCATCAATTCTCTGGCTCTGAGTTCTGCGCTGAGTGTTGTGGGGGTGAAAAACAAGGTGCTGACGGCTATCCGCATGGAGCCTATCGGTGAGTTCTATACCAAATGGAAAGCCATCGAGGCCATGGAGGACGGCATGGTATGCATCTTCTCGGCCGGAACAGGTTCTCCTTATTTCACCACCGATACGGGTTCTTCGCTCCGCGGTGTGGAGATCGAGGCCGACGTAATGCTGAAAGGTACGCGCGTGGATGGCATCTATACCGCCGATCCGGAGAAAGACCCAACTGCCACGAAGTTCCACGACATCACCTACAATGAGGTGCTGGAGCGCGGACTGAAGGTGATGGACCTCTCAGCAGTCGTGATGTGCAACGACAACCATCTGCCCATCTATGTGTTCAACATGGACGTTGTGGGTAACCTGAAGAAGGTAATGGAAGGCGAGGAAATCGGCACGCTGGTGCATAGCTAAAACACGCTCTTACGGGACATGGGGAAGCGACCCCGTGTCCCTTCCTTGAAAAATCTGCGTCAGACTGGTTTCGGCTGCCTGTATATAGCATGTATAACTGAAAATCTTATTATTAATCCTAAACGAATTAGTCTTTATGAAATCCCTTTTTTCAAGAATGTTTTTAGCAACACTCTTCATGTTTGTCATCTCTGTGTCTTTGCAGGCTCAGGGTCTGCTGTCGAACGAGGAGAAGATCAGCGGAATTATTTCCCAGATGACTTTGGAAGAGAAAGTGGAGATGCTTCACGGCAAGCATATGTTCTCTTCTGCCGGTGTGGAACGTCTGGGCATTGCCGACATCGAATATGCTGACGGCCCTTTCGGAATCCGTGAGGAAATGGAGCCGCTTAGCTGGAATTCCCTCCATCTTGCTACCGATTCTGCTACCTTTTTCCCAACAGGTTCAGCCCTTGCTGCTACCTGGAGCACGGAAATGGCTTATGCCTATGGTCGTGGCATGGGCATCGAGGCCCGTCTTCGCGGTAAGGATATGATTTTGGGACCCGCCATCAATATCCAGCGCATACCCACGGGTGGACGCACCTATGAATACTTCAGCGAGGACCCCTTGCTTAGCGGTTTTCTGGCTGTGGCCTATACCAAGGGCTGTCAGGAGACGGGAACAGCCGTCTGCCTAAAACATTATGCCCTGAACAATCAGGAGAATTATCGCGGCTTTGTGGATGTAAGGGTATCGCCGCGCGCCATGAATGAGATTTATTTGAAACCTTTCGAGATGGCCGTCCGCGAGGGTGATGCCTGGGGCGTGATGGCTGCCTATAACAAGGTGGATGGCAAATGGTGTTCCGACAACGAGATGCTGCTCACCGATGTGCTCCGCAAACGTTGGGGATTTCCAGGCATCGTGATCAGCGACTGGGGTGGCGTTCATGCCACATCGGCTGTGGTGGCAGGCATGAATGTGGAGATGCCTGGCAATCGTTTTATGGGAAAGACTTTGCTGGACTCGGTGAAAAGCGGTGTTATCAGTGAGGCCGTGATAGACCAGCGCGTCAGGGAACTGCTCCGTGTGCGTCTGTTGGTGAAGCCAATTCCCAAAGAGAAAGCCAACGTGGAGATGACGGCCAAGCCCGAACAGTTGAAGACGGCCTATGAGGTGGCTAAGCGTTCCATTGTCTTGCTGAAGAACGACGGTTTGCTCCCGCTGAATCTCAAGCGCGTGAAGAAGATCGCCGTGATTGGTGACAATGCCCGGTGCAAACAGGCTTTGGGCGGAGTCGGTGCAGGGGTGAAGACCCTGCGCGAAGTGACACCTCTGGATGGAATCCGCGAGGCCGTAGGAAATGGGGCCGAGGTTGTGTGGGCACAAGGCTATCCGACTTATGGCGCGCAACAGCGCAACAAGCGCGTTTCACCCCAGATGGCTCCTGACCGCAAACTGCTTGCAGAAGCCGTGAAGTTAGCCCGCAAGGCCGATGTAGTCATCTTTGTGGCCGGTGACAACCGTGAGATTGAGACGGAAGGTTCCGACCGCGTGTCAATCAAGATGCCGCAGGGGCAGAATGAAGTGGCCAAGGCTTTGGCGGCAGCGAATAAGAATCTGGTTACCGTTGTCGTGGCTGGTGGCCCCCTGGAATTGGAAGCGGTCAGAGATGCCTCAAAGGCACTTCTCATTTCATGGTTCAACGGTTCAGAAGGCGGTACGGCTCTTGCTGATGTGCTTATGGGCAAGGTCTCTCCGTCGGGAAAACTTCCATTCACTTTTCCCATCAAGCTGGAGGATTCACCGGCTTATGCCACGGGGTCCTATCCTCAGCAGTTGAAAGAACGCGATCAGCAGGGTGATATCTTCGTAGGTTTGGTGAACCGCGAGAAAAACGACCGCAATCAGGAACTCATCGCGCCCTATGCCGAAGAACTTCTGGTAGGTTACCGCTGGTTTACGACCAAGCAGTTGCCTGTGGCCTATCCTTTCGGCTATGGACTTTCCTATGCCACTTTCGAATACAGCAATCTCACGGCGACGCCTAATGCCGAAGGTATCCGTGTGGAGTTCGACCTGAAGAACCATTCTTCGTTTGATGCCGAAGAGGTGGCTCAGGTGTATGTATCCCGCAAACACTCGGCCTTGGAGCGTCCTGCGCTGGAGTTGAAAGGCTTCCAGCGAGTGGCCTTAGGCAAGGGCGAGCAGAAGCGTGTGAGCATCTTGCTTCGCCGCAACGACATGAAAGACTGGAATGCCGCTATCGAAAACTGGCAGTTGGAAGCCGGAGAGGTGGAAGTCCTCGTTGGTTCTTCTTCAGCCGATCTCCGTTTAACACAGACATGTACCATTAATTAATCCTTATGTGATGAAGAAAAGACTATTTTCGGTGTTCTTGCTGTCGGTCTTCATGGGTGTTGCCCTGCAGGCCGGGAACTACAGGAAGGACAGACGGTGTTCCGCCTGAAGCTGCCTGCCCATTCCTATAAGGCTTTCGGCTTCTAAAACGAAAAAATACAGAGTCGTCATCCGGCTCTGTATTTGTCTATGTCAGCGACTACCTGCGAGGCCCATTCCTCGTCGTAGCCTACGTTGAAACGTATATAGCGGTAGTCTTTGTTCTTGCAGGTGATGATCACCTGGTATTCAGCAACCGTATAGGGCGTGGCCATATTCTTGGCCGCTACGCTTTCTATGTCGGAAAGTGAAATCTTGGCTCCTGCTGCTATCATGAATCCCTGTTGCTGATAGACCAGTATGGCGCCACCCAACTCGTTGGCCAGCACGGCATTGGTGACGATGACGTCGTCTGGTTCGCCGTATTTTGCCGTCACCTCGTCCACGGTCGTCAGCATGTTCATACGCTCAGCATCCGGCGACTCCTTGCGTTCCTTGAGATGCAGCAGATAGTAAGCTATCAGGAGTACGGGCACGAGCAGCACGAGGGCAACAGGCCCTGCAAATAGTGCCAGTGCCAAAATGGCTATAATGCTCAGTATAAGTGATCTTTTCATCTTCGATTCTACTGTTCAGGCGTCTTCGTAGTCCACATATTCCCCTTCGTTGTCGGGAATAATCTTGCGGTTGGCCTCTTCGGGTGTGCGTTGGTCTATGATCGAAGGGTCTTTGCCGTTGTTGCGCGAAGGATTGTCTTGCTGTCCCATATCCTGAAAATGCTTACGCGCATTATTGAAACCTCTGAATACCCGCCATACGAAGAAACCTATCGTTGCGATGAATGCGATAATCAGAATCAGGAGAAACTTCAGGATGAACATGGCTATTTAACCTTAACCTTAACGTTAACCTTAACCTTAAATTTTCGTTAGCCTTCGGTATTCTGGTTTGTCTGTTTCTGCGTTACGGCAGAAAGGATGACATACCACGCAATAACCAGCGCAATACCGGGAATGCGGAAGATGAGAAGGAGTAGGGCAGAAGTGATGACGAAAATATACTTCAGCTTGTTTTCAGCCCAGCCCCAATGCTTGAACTTAAGGGCAAACATCGGAATCTCGCTGACCAGTAGCCAACTGCTCACAAATACCATGACGATGACGGCAACAGACATCCATTCGCTGCTTTCCAGAAATCCCACGGCACCTACCATGATACTTCCCCAGAAGAGTGCATTGGCAGGTGTGGGCAGTCCGATGAACCCCATGGCCTGACGTTCGTCGAGATTGAATTTGGCCAGTCGCAAGGCCGAGAAAGCCGCCATGATGAAAGCCACATAGGGGAGTATGGGGCGCAGGGGCTCCAGCATGTCAGGGTAGTCCATCACCGTGAGCTCATAGAAGATCATCGTGGAAGGAGCCACACCGAATGTAACGTCGTCGGCCAGCGAGTCGAGTTCTTTTCCAATGGGCGAAGACACACCCAAGAGTCTTGCCGACATTCCGTCGAAGAAGTCGAACACGGCTCCAAGTATGATAAACAGCAATGCCATAGCCGGTTGGCCGCCAAAGGCAAAGCAGGTGGCAATACAGCCGCAAATCAGGTTGCAGCAAGTAATGCTATTGGGAATATGCTTCTTGATACTCATCATTACAAACGACCTAAAACCTTAACCTTTCAGTTTCGCTATCACCGTCTGGTCACCCGTAGCGGCCTGTCCCATTTTCACGCAGACCTCAGAATCCACGGGGAGGAACACATCTACACGGCTGCCCAGCTTGATAAATCCCAGATGCTCGTCGATATAGCAGTCTTCATCGGGCTTGGCATAAGTGACGATGCGGCGCGCCATGGCTCCGGCAATCTGCCGGCAAAGCACATCCTGACCGTTGTCGGTCTCGATCATGACGTCGGCATGCTCGTTCTCTTCGCTGGCCTTAGGCAGCCAGGCTTTGTGGAAATTGCCATTCTGATGATGTACGAATTTCACGCGTCCGTCAACGGGATACCAGTTGGCATGCACGTTGAAAGGACTCATGAAGATACTGATCATCAGTCGTTTGTCGTGAAAATACCGGTCTTCGTCCACCTCCTCGATGACCACGATACGGCCGTCGGCAGGAGCCACGACGATATTCTCCGTGTCACCTCCGAAGTAGCGGATGGGGCAACGGTAGAAATTGACGACGGTGAAATATAGGATTCCAAAGACTACGGTGAATATCCAAAAGGGGATCTTGGTGTCAAAGAGATACCATAGCAACGCTGCTATGACTGCAATGGCAAGGCCAGAGTAGAGCAGTGTGTTTGTTCCTTCACGGTGTAGTCTAACGTTCTTAAGTTTCTTTATTCTTTTACCCATATATAGGCTGATGCATCATAATTAATGGTGCAAAGGTAATCAAAAATATTTATAATACATAATTCGTAATTCATAATTTTCACTTTTAAGGTTTATTTTCGTATTTTCTTTGGTGATATGAGGCGAAATATGTAATTTTGGAGCTCATTATGGAAGATTTTATACATTTACACGTACATACCTATTATAGTATCCTCGACGGACAGTCGAGTATCAAGAAACTGGTTGACAAGGCTATTGGCAACGGCATGCGCGGCATGGCCATCACCGACCACGGCGACATGTTCGGCGTGAAGGAGCTGTTCGACTATTGCAATAAGGTAAACGGCAGCCGCAAGAAGGAAGGGCTGGAGCCCTTCAAGCCCATCTTCGGCTGTGAGATGTATGTGGCCCACCGCAAGAAGGAACTTCGTGAGGCCGACAAGGGCGACAAGAGCGGATGGCACCTCATTGTGCTGGCCAAGAATTACAATGGCTACAAGAATCTGATCAAACTCGTCTCGCGTTCGTGGGTCGATGGTTTCTACATGCGTCCGCGAACGGACCGCGAAGACCTGGAGCGTTACCACGAAGACCTTATCGTTTGCTCGGCCTGCATAGCCGGAGAGGTGCCTGCCAAGATTATCCGCGACGATATTGCCGGAGCCCGTGAGGCTATCGAGTGGTACAAGCGCGTCTTCGGCGACGATTATTATCTGGAGCTGCAGCGCCATGAGGTGAAAGACCCCAGTATCAGGGCCAACCGCGAAACCTTCCCCTTGCAGCAGAAAGCCAATCGCGTGCTCATCGAGCTGGCTAAGGAATATGGCATCAAGCTCGTCTGCACCAACGACGCCCACTTCGTGGACGAGGAGAACGCTGAGGCTCACGACCATCTGCTCTGTCTCTCCACGGGTAAGGACCTCGACGACCCCACCCGTATGCTCTATTCCAAGCAGGAATGGTTTAAGACGAAGGAGGAGATGAACGAAATCTTCGCCGACGTTCCCGAGGCACTCAGCAATACCGTTGAGATACTCGACAAGGTGGAGACCTACGACATAGAGCATGCCCCCATCATGCCTTTCTTCCCCATTCCCGAGAGTTTCGGCACCGAGGAAGAATGGCGCCGTAAGATTACCCCCGAGCAGCTTTTCAAGGAGTTCACCAGCGATGAGAACGGTGAGAACCAGCTGCCCCAAGAAGAAGGCGAGAAAAAGGTGAAGAAACTGGGCGGCATCGACAAGCTCTACCGCATCAAGTTCGAGGCCGACTATCTGGCCAAACTGGCCTACGACGGAGCCCACCGCATCTATGGCGACCCGCTTTCAGAAGAAGTGGAAGACCGCATCCGCTTCGAGCTCCATATCATGAAGACCATGGGTTTCCCTGGCTACTTCCTCATCGTGCAAGACTTTATCAATTCCGCCCGCGACGAGCTGGGCGTGATGGTAGGCCCCGGGCGTGGCTCTGCTGCCGGTTCCGTGGTGGCTTATTGTCTGGGCATCACCAAGATCGATCCCCTGAAATACGACTTGCTGTTTGAGCGTTTCCTCAATCCCGACCGTATCTCGCTGCCCGATATTGATACCGACTTCGATGACGACGGCCGAGGGCGCGTGCTCGAATGGGTGGAGGATAAGTATGGGCACGACAATTGTGCGCATATCATCACCTACGGCACGATGGCCACCAAGAACTCCATCAAGGATGTGGCCCGCGTGGAGAAAGTTCCGCTCGACGTGGTGAACCGGCTCTGCAAGGCCATCCCCGACCGTCTGCCCGATGGCATGAAGATGAATCTGCCTAACGCCATCAAGTGCGTGCCCGAATTGCAGGATGCCGTCAGTTCGCCCGATGTGCGTCTGCGCAACACGATGAAATATGCCAAGATGCTCGAAGGAACCGTCCGTGGAACAGGTATCCATGCCTGCGGATTCATTATCTGCCGCGACCCTATTTCCGACTGGGTGCCCGTCTCGGTGGTGGAAGACAAGGACAATCCCGGCCATAAGCTACATTGCACGCAATACGACGGCCACGTCATTGAATCCACAGGTCTGATCAAGATGGACTTCCTCGGGCTGAAGACGCTCTCCATCCTGAAAGAAGCCGTGGAGAACGTGAAACTCACCACGGGCCATGAGGTTGACCTCGATACAATTCCCATCGATGACCCCAAGACCTACGAACTCTATCAGCAGGGACGTACCATCGGCACCTTCCAGTTTGAATCTTCCGGCATGCAGAAATACCTGCGCGAGCTCCATCCCACGGTCTTCGAGGACCTCATCGCTATGAACGCCCTCTACCGCCCGGGACCTATGGACTACATTCCCTCGTTCATCGCCCGTAAGAATGGCCGCGAAGCCATCACCTACGATATTCCCTGCATGGAGAAATACCTGAAGGACACCTATGGCATCACCGTCTATCAGGAGCAGGTGATGTTGCTGTCCCGTCAGTTGGCTAATTTCACGCGTGGTGAGAGCGATGCCTTGCGTAAGGCCATGGGTAAGAAGAAGAAGGACATCGTTGACGCCATGAAGCCGAAGTTCATCGACGGTGGAAAGGCCAACGGCCACGACCCGAAGATTCTGGAGAAGATATGGGCCGACTGGGAGAAGTTCGCCTCCTACGCCTTCAACAAGTCGCATGCCGCCTGTTATTCGTGGGTGGCCTATCAGACGGGCTACCTCAAGGCCCACTATCCAGCCGAATACATGGCTGCCGTGATGAGCCGCAATATGAACAACATCACCGAAGTGACCAAGCTGATGGACGAATGCAAGTCGATGGGCATTCCCACCAAGGGCCCCGATATCAATGAGAGCTTCCTGAAGTTCTCGGCCAATCATAAGGGCGAAATCCGTTTCGGCCTTGCCGGTATCAAGGGCATGGGCTCGGCTGCCGCCGCCGCATTGATCTCCGAGCGCGAGCAGAACGGACCCTATAAGAGTATCTTCGATGTCGCCGAACGTGTCAATCTGTCAGCCTGCAACCGCAAGGCTTTCGAAAGTATGGCGCTGAGCGGCGGTTTCGATAGTTTCGGTTTGAGCCGTGAGCAGTATTTCGCCCTGAACAATAAGGGCGAGATGTTCCTCGACTCGTTGATTCGCTACGGCCAGTTGTTCCAGCAGGAACAGCAGGAATCGCGCAATTCGCTCTTCGGCGATATGGGCAGCGTGGAGATAGCCACCCCGCAGGTGCCCGTGGCCGTAGAAGAGTGGAGCAATCTGGAACGTCTCAACAAGGAGCGCGACCTCGTGGGCATCTATCTTTCGGCCCATCCGCTCGACGAATACAGCATCGTGCTCAAGGGAATGTGCAACACCCACTGTCAGGAGCTTGGCGACCGCGAAGCCCTTGCCCGCAAGGAAGGGTTCCAGCTGGGAGGCATCGTCACGCAGGTGCGCGAAAAGACCACCAAGCGCGGCGAGCCCTGCGGCTTTGTCACCATCGAGGATTTTGAAGGTTCCGGCGAGCTGGCACTCTTCGGAGAGGAATGGGCCAAATGGCGCGGCATGATGGTGGAGGGCTACACCCTCTACATTCAGGGCAAGTGTGCCCCTCGGTTCCAGAACAGCACCTTCCTGACCATCCAGATTTCCAATATCCAGTTCCTCAGTAGTGCGAAGGCCGACAACATCGAGAAGTTCACCATCTCTTTCAATTCCGATGCCATCGACGACGCAATGGTTACCGACCTCACTACGCTGCTCAGCGAGCATCCAGGCAACATCCAGCTCTATTTCCAGATCAAGAGCCAGGAGAGCACCACGCCGCTGGTGCTCCACAGTCGCAATCAGACCATCGATGTCAACCGTGAACTCCTGAGCTATCTGGATGCCAATCCTGCCATGGAGTATCGCATCAACTGATACTCATGCACCGATGGCATGGTCTTTGCAATGATTAATACATAAACTTATAAATTCATAAACTCACAAAACAATGGAAGTAAACATCACAAACGAGAATTTCGAGAGTCTGAAGAATGGCGATATGCCGCTGGTAGTTGATTTCTGGGCAACATGGTGTGGCCCCTGCCGCATGGTAGGCCCCATCATCTCACAGTTGGCAGAGGAATACGACGGCCGCATCGTCGTGGGCAAGTGCGACGTTGAGGAGGCCGACGACATTGCCGCCGAGATGGGTATCCGCAACATCCCCACCATTATGTTCTTCAAGAACGGCCAGTTGGTGGATAAGTTCGTAGGTGCCACCACCAAGGCCACCCTGCAGCAGAAGTTCGATGCCCTGCTCTGATCACGATTCCGTAGATCTCCCCCGTTCAAATAAAAGGATATATCTGTTTGATATGTCCTTTTATTTTCTATTCACATTCAGAGTCAACTTGTTGTATAACAGCTATATACGGTGAAGGGTTTGCGGGTTAACATTCATTAAGAATTAACACACTCATCATTCCTCCGTCAATATAAGCATCGGAAAAAGATAATCAAACGGTCTGCAATCTATGATATATTGAAGCCCAATCTATGATATATTGAAGCTCAATCTATAATACTTTGATGTTCAATCTATAATACTTTGAAGCGCAATCTATCATAGATTCACATCCAATTGATGATGTTTTTCTTCTCAGGTTGACTTAGAAATATGAAGTCTAAATGTATCATTTCCGAGGCGTAACTCTATCATTTACGAAGCGTAAGTGACAAACTTACGAATGCCTCGTTAGCAAAGCTCCCTGGAGGGGTGGGTCTCCCCCTCCCTTCGGGAGGGTTGGGGTGGGCTTTACCCTTCACCGCAACGTCTTATCATCAAACGAGTTACACCGCACGGTGAAGTTTTTTTATTTGTTGCAACACCTTTATAATACTACATTTCATACATCCAGAAATGTATCATCATTCAGTTCTCAGAACATTTATAGTATGAATTATTTGGCCGTTTGAAAATATGTTTGTACTCATTCTTTTTTGTCGAGCGATTACAGGATTACAGGATTACACCCCTTTTTACGCGCCCCCTCCTCAGGAGAGCTCTTTTTTCCTTTATTTATGATTATATATAAATAAAAATGTATATAAATAATTAAAAACACAGCAAACAAGCGTTTTTTCATGGAATAATTTTGTATATATATTAATTATTATATATAATATAGGTATAATAATAGTATATATTTAAATAAATATATAGCATATTTATGTGGTTGTGGGAATTCAGGGCACAAAAAACAAGGTGTAATCCTGTAATCTTGTAATCCCCCTGTCAACCTTTTCAGTATAATACAGTCCCCAATCCCGTCCTTGCTTCCACCCATCAGAAGCCCCGCTTCCGTCCATCAGAAACAGCCCTTCCAGACTTCGGAAACTACCCTTCCGCCCATCAGAAGCACGCCCTCTGAACATGAGAACAAAAAACTACATGCATCCGACAAAAATCCCTTTTGCGCTTGCAATTCTCGATTCTAATTGCTAACTTTGCAGAAAATAAAACAAAACGATTCACTGACAATGAAAAAAGAAGAGATATTAACCCTGTTCAATAATTTTGAAGAAGCAGCATGTATGATTGGTGCGACCGAATGCTGGAGTGCAAGAGATCTCCAATTACTGCTCGGTTATAAGCTTTGGCAGAACTTTACCAATGTCATCAATAAAGCCAAGAATGCCTGTGTGAACGTAGGCCATACGCTCTCAGACCATTTTATTGACGTCAATAAAAAGGTCGAGTTGGGAAGCGGAGCATTGCGCGAAATTGACGATATCTTGCTTACCCGTTATGCCTGCTATCTTGTGGCGCAGAACGGTGACCCTCGTAAACCTCAGATTGCCTTTGCACAAACCTACTTTGCCGTGCAGACTCGCCGTGCGGAACTTGTTGAAAAACGCCTTCTGGAAGTGGAGCGTGTGAAGGCTCGTGCCAAATTGCAAGAGACGGAAAAGAAACTTTCGGGTATCCTTTACGAACGTGGGGTTAATGACCAGACTTTTGCCGTCATTCGCTCTAAGGGTGACCAGGCCCTCTTCCGTCTTAGCACCAACATGATGAAGCGGAGGCTGGGGATGCCCCAGAGTCGCCCACTGGCCGATTTCCTCCCCACCATCAGCATCAAGGCCAAGGATTTTGCTGCCGAGATGACCAGTGTGAATGTGCAGACAAAAGACCTTCATGGAGAGGCTTCCATCGCCAAGGAACATATCGACAACAACGCTGCTGTGCGCAAAATGCTGACCGAGCGCGGCATCGTGCCCGAAAACCTCCCTGCCGCCGAGGATGTGAAAAAGGTGGAACGCCGACTGGCAAGCGAGGAGAAAAAGATGCTGGGGAAGAAAAAGAAATAGAAGGACTTGCAATTCTCGATTCTAATTGCTATTTTCATAATGAAATTATGAGATGCCCAATTGGCACCTCAAAACAATTGATTAGTTATTGTATCGCTAACATACTGAAATAAAGCGGATTAGAAAAGATTTCAGTTATCAAACAATATTTGACTACTGCAGCCGACGGCAAGAACTACAACGTGGTATTCTACTTGCACAAGAAGCCGATGTAAACAGGAGTTCCTTGTTCATTTAAAAGGCAAATTAGACACAATTAACCTGGTACTTCAGTGATGTCTTTCTCCAATTCCGTAAGAGGATGATTCATCAACTCTGGATTTTCTTCATAACGTGGGCAATTGGAGGCCTGAGACTGCTGGGGGCGCTTCGTTGATGCTCCAAGTGTTTTGTACAATATGCAAATGTGATCGTCACCAGTATAAGTGAGTTTATAAAACCTACATAGAATACAATTTCTAAATTGCAGCCCTTTCTTCCTCAAATATACCAAACCAGTTTGGTATGAGTCAAGTTTGTTTTCTGATTCATTATCGCCCCAAACATCTATACTAGCCACCATATTCAATTCTTTAATAGAATTTGAATGTACTTTTTGGTTTAGATTTTCGCACGTGACACTATATTCATATGCTTTATGCATCATACAAGCTCCACTTTTGAAAAGTACAAACCTATCTATGGGGATGCCGTTCGATTTGATGACAGGTAACTTCAGTCGAAAATTATAGGTTTGACAGTTTTCACCTTCAACGAAACCTCTTTCGATGATATCATCTATATCTGCCTCACTCGTTATCTTTGTGGTTTCAATTATCCTGTATTTAGAGCACAATTTCAGATACTCTGATTCATGCGTCACAAAGACTTCAATGAAAACAGGTGGTTTGTCAGGATAATCCTTACAACTCAGCAGCAAATCAGGACGGAAATTTTCGATAGTTACCTCTTCCTTACATGTATCATAGACCACCTTTCCTTCCCATTTTCTTAGATTGCTCCGGATACGGACGTCCGCTGTAGCACAATTGTCTTCTTGATGGAATTTGCATTCTTTGGCTTCTTTGCAAGGAACATTACGTACAAAAGTAAGAGGAAAAGTATCAGCAGACATGAAATGCTCGAGGATTCTGCGCTTAGCCAATTTATGTAGGTATGATTCTCCATCGCATACAGTATTAGGTGCATGGGCGAAGTGTTTGACCTTATAATCACCAATCCTGGCCACCAATTTTTGTCCGCATTCCAAACATATATAAGTATGACTATGTCTGTTTTCTTTAGTCACACTACTAATATGAACAAGCTCATTGTTCTCATTGAGGCTATAACTATACTTGATTCTTTTCGTAGAAGCCTTTTCCATTATGCTGCAAAGATAAGAATAATCAGCTTATTATGTTATTACTAAACGTTTCCTTTTTATGAACGCGATTCTCTGTCCATTCTGGAGGCCATTCTTTTCCCTTCAATTACTGAAGTTTAAATGTTACTGGCACAGTGTACTTCACACGTACGGCTAAACCATTGTGCTTACCTGGAACCCAACGTGGCATGCTATTCACCACGCGTGCAGCTTCCTTATCGAGTGAGGGGTCAATAGATTGAGCCACCTTCACGTCAGTGATCGAACCGTCCTTCTCAACCACGAACTGAACGATAACACGACCCTGAACACCATTTCCTGCGGCAATCACAGGATACTTAATATTCTGACCGAGCCATGACATCAGAGCACCCATACCACCAGGGAATGAAGGCATCTCATCCACAAGTTCGTATATCTTCGTATCACCTGGATCCGTTGGAATGCTCTCCTTTGACTTGGATATTTGTGTTGATTCGGATTTTTGCTTGTCCGCGAAAGCCACACAAGGGAAAGTGACGGGGATAGTTCCTTCTTCGTACTTTACGACGCCAATAAGCCTAGGTTCTTTTCCTTCTGGAGTTCTGACTATTTCCCCATCATAGAAATATTTGCCTTCTTCATAGAGAATAGTCTGGAGCCCATTATATAGATCATATTCATAATTTGCCCCCCGGGCTAATGCAACACCGCATACCAGTGCTTTCTCAACTTTGTATAACCGGGCATCCATCACTTCACTGGGTTGTTCGAAAATGATTATCTTTCCACCATCAAGAGAAATTGTTTTGGATACCTTCTGGCTGAATACAGCCGTAGGAATCATCAACAATAGTAACAATAAATGTTTCATATCAAACGCCCAAGGTTTACGCATTGTTAGTGTAGCCATAATGAGAAGTATTAATTCCGTTGCAAAAATAAGGATAAATAATCAATTCCGCAAATTTCTTCTTAAAAAACGTGCTGGGGTTCTGCTGAATGGGTCAGAGGACAGCAAGCGATTACAAGATTACAGGATTACACCCTAAAATATGAGCCTTGAGTAAGTGAACACAAAGACACGAAAGCCCAAAGTATTAAAGAAAAACGGAATCTTTGTGACTTTGTGTCTTTGTGTTGAATTAATAATGAAAACTACGGTAATGTCACCAGGCAATGGTGCGGGAGCCGTCGGGCTGTTCCTCGATGGTGACGCGGAGGGCATTTGGATTTAGCTGTTCTTAATGTGCCTGCCAACTAATCCCAACAGTGAATACAGCGACACCTTCTTTGATTCTTTAGACGAAGAATAGATGTTTATTAATATTACTTGGTAAAAGTTTGTTAAATATCTTGCTTTGCATACAGTATTTTCGTCCCTTACGTGTTTATAAGTAGAAGAATCAATTCATGTGTATATTTGTAAATAGAATAAAGCATAAAAGGACATGGTTAAAAGGAAAACAGTTTTAGGCATAATTGTGATTTTGCTTGCCGTGATTTGGGGGGGATGCTCCAATGATAGTGATGTATTGGATCACTGCTACGAGATCTCTATTATATCGATATCAGACGGCGGTGCTACTGGTGTAGTCACTCGTATTCCTACAGGTGCGGAAAACCCAAAAGTGAACGATGAAATTACGTTTGATTTAAGCAATATAAATCGAAAGAACGTTAAGATCGGTGATAAGATCTCTATCCGCATTAAAAAAAATCATGGTGGCATTACTGCTCATCCGGAGGGGGCTTGGGTTCTGACATATTTTTGTGAAATTGAACCCTGTTGACCTTGGTCGCGGGGGCGATTTTGATTCCATGTACAAAGTGAACGGGGCCCCCGTTCACTTTTTCATTTACCTAAAGGATCATCATTCAGTTCTCAGAACATTTATAGTATGAAATATTTGGCCGATTGAAAATATGTTTGTACTTTTGCCTTCAGTAGTGAGATTAAACGAGAGTCTATGGAGCAACAGCTTGAAAAGAACAATCAACAGCGGAGCCTCTTTCGGAGTCATCCCCAAATGTACGGAGTTGCCTGCTCATGAATTGTAAGAGAGTTTTGATCTTTGCTGCATTATTAACTGCGTTGGCCATACTGGTCCTCGCTTTAACGACAAAACCTATGGAAGAAAAAAGCGACGAGAACATTCCGCAGTATCTTTACACGGAAAAGGAAATGGAGAAGATCTCCGACTACATTACACAACAATATGGAGATTTTGAATTAGTGGCCCACGAAATGGTGTCGCCAGACATCCATTGCGACATCGTAATTGTGCCTCCTACTGATGAACAGCCCTATTACAAACTCGTTACGATGGGAGCCGGAGCCTACAAGATGAATGTTCCCAAAGAATTGAAGTCGGATGTAAACGATAGGGCGGAATATGTTGTTTTCTTACCAAAGGACTGGAACTTGGAATCTGACAAGGAGGAAGACTACTGGCCCCTCAGAATGTTGAAAACCGTCGCACGGCTACCCATTTGGTCGGACGACTGGCTTGGCCTCCGCCATACGGTTAATCTGACAGAAGACGAAAGCCCCGTTGCGGAAAACACGGAATTCAACTCCTGCACACTGGTTCCCTCCGTAGGAAAAGACGGCCAGTTGGTGAAGCCCCTTAGATTCGGTTTCTTTGGCAAGAAGGTGGCTTTCTTCCAAATTTATCCGTTGTATCAGGAGGAACTTACGTTTAAGATGAATCATTCCTTCGAAGAGCTGATGGACAAGATAGATGACGATGATTTATTCCCACTCATCAATATCAACCGTAAAAACTACGGTAAGTGAAGAGATGCTCACAGGGGGACAGCCCCCTCTGTGAGCATTAGAATGATGGTCACCAGGCGATGGTGCGCGAGCCGTCGGGCTGTTCCTCGATGGTGACGCGGAGGGCATTCTCGGGCAGTAGTTCTTCGATGAGCTCAGGCCATTCTATGAGGCAGAGGTTGCCGCTGTAGAAATAGTCTTCGTAGCCCATGTCATAGACTTCCTCAAGCTTCTTGATGCGGTAGAAATCGAAATGATATATAAGTGAAGAGTGAAGAGTGAAGAGTGAAGAATCGTTAGATTGGTGACCCGAAGGGGAAAGCCCATCTGCTGCCACGGTGTATTCATTGACGATGGCGAAGGTGGGGGAGGTGATGACGTCTTCCACGCCGAGCTCCTCGCAGAGGGCTTTGATGAAGGTGGTCTTACCGGCTCCCATCTTGCCGTAGAAGGCTATGACGAGACCTTTGTTCTCCATGAGGCCATTGGCGGTGATGAACTGGCGGGCTGCCTCACGAAGGCTTATGCCTTCCCCCTTTTCTGAGGGGAGGGTGTTCTGGTTGGCTATTTTGATTGTTTTTTCCATTTGTCTTTAATCTTTAACCATTAATCTTTAATCTTTCATCCTTCATTTCTTTCTTCCGCGCATGGTGATGAGGGGCACGAGCATTTCTTCCATAGAGATGCCGCCGTGCTGGAAGGTGTCTTTGTAGTAACTCACGTAGTAGTTGTAGTTGTTGGGGTAGGCGAAGAAGGAGTCGCCTGTGGCAAATACGTATGCCGTGCTGATATTGGGTGCGGGCAGATGAGCCTTGCGGGGGTCTTTGATTTCAAAGACTTCCTTGGGGTTGTAGTTGAGGTTCTTGCCCAATTTGTAGCGCAGGTTGGTATTGGTGTTGCGGTCGCCGATGATCTTCACGGGGCGGTTGGCGCGAATTGAGCCGTGGTCGGTGGTGAGCACGACGGTGTAGTCGCTCTGGGAGAGGAGCTTGAAGAGCTCGGATAGCACGGTGTGGCGGAACCACGAGAGGGTGATGCTGCGGTAGGCGCTTTCGTTATTGGCCAGTTCGCGCACCATCTTCGACTCGGTGCGGGCGTGGGAGAGCATGTCGATGAAATTGATGACCACCACGTTGAGGTCGTTCTGCGAGAGGTTCTTGAACTGCTGTAGCAGACGGTCGGCTCCCTGAGAGTCGTTCACCTTGTGGTAGGAGAACTTGTCCTTGCGGCGGTAGCGCTCTATCTGGGTCTGGATGAGCGGGCCTTCGTTGAGGTTCTTGCCTTCCTCTTCGTCTTCATCGACCCAGAGTTCGGGGAACATCTCGGCAATCTTGTTGGGCATCAGTCCGGAGAAGATAGCGTTGCGGGCGTATTGTGTGGCGGTGGGGAGGATGGTCATGTAGAGCTGTTCGTCAATGTCGAACTGGTCGCCAATCTCTTCGGCAAGCATGCGCCACTGGTCGTAGCGGAAGTTATCGACCACGATGAGGAACACTTTCTGTCCATCGTTGAGCAGGGGGAAGATATGCTTCTTGAAGATGTCGGGCGAGAGGGTGATGTCGCGTGATGAGCCTTGCTCGATGAAGTTGAGGTAGTTCTTCTTGACAAACTTGGCAAATCCGTTGTTGGCCTCCTCTTTCTGCATGCTGAGCATCTCGGTCATGGAGGAGTCGGTGTTGCTGAGTTCCAGTTCCCATCTGACGAGGCGCTTATAGACGTCTATCCAGTCTTGTAGCGTCTGGCAGTTGTCTATCTGCATGGAGATTTGCCCGAAGTTCTGCTGGTAGCCAGTCTGGGTGACTTCGGTGACAATCTGCCGCTGATGGATGTTCTTTTTCAGCGTCAGCAGGATCTGTGAGGGATTGACGGGCTTGATGAGATAGTCGGCAATCTTGGAACCGATGGCTTGGTCCATGATGTTCTCTTCCTCGCTCTTGGTGCACATCACCACGGGAGTGGCAGGTTGTATCTCCTTGATGTACTGGAGCGTTTCGAGACCGCTGAGACCGGGCATCATCTCGTCGAGGAGAATCAGGTCGAAAGTCTTCTGGCGACATTCTTCGATGGCGTCGTTACCGTTGCTGACGGTAACCACTTCGTAGCCTTTCTTCTCGAGGAAAAGGATATGGGCCTTGAGCAGTTCAATCTCGTCGTCAACCCATAATAATAGTCCGTTTGTCATATATAGAGAGTTTATGAATTCAATATAGGGAACGGGGGCCTTAGAAGCCCTCGAGGTCGTAGTACTCGTCTTCGAGGTCGATGACGGGCTTCTTTTTCTTGGGCTCTGCCTTTTGAGTGGCGGGGCTGTTCTGGCTGCCAAATCCGTCGCCGAAGTCGATGCCGGTGTCTTCCACGGCAGGTTGTTTCTTGGGCTGCGTGGCAGGCTTTTGCGTCGTTGCAGGCTTGGCGGTGGTCTTTGTCGCTGCGCCTTGCTTTGGCTTGGCATTGGAATTGCCGGAAACAGCTGGCTTGGTAGTCGTTGCCTTGGGACTTGCCTTTGGAGCTGGTGCTTCGGCAGGAATCTCGATAGTGCCGTTTTCGATGGCAGGGGTCTGCGGTTGGGGTGCCGGTGCAGCTGCCGGTATTTCGATGGTGCCGCTTTCGATGGCGGGAGTTCGCGGTTGGGGTGCCGGTGCTGCTGTCGGTATTTCGATGGTGCCGCTTTCGATGGCAGGTGCCTGCGGTTTGGGGGCAGGTTCTATGGGTATCATAATCGTGCCGTCATCAACGGGCTCTGGCTTCTGGACGGGAACCGCTGGCTCTGCTTTTGGAACCGTCACCGGCTCAGGCTTTGGAGTTTCTGCCTTAGGAGCCTCAGGCTGTGGAATCTCTGTCTTGGGAGCCTCAGACTGTGGAATGTCAATGTCTTGTGGCTTTGGCTGTTGCTGTACTGGTGCTGGCTCATCTGTCGGAATATCGAAGGTGGAATTGTCTTCGGGCTGTTCGATACCGAGGTCGATGAGCGTCTCGTTGTTGAGCACGCCGCCGTTATAGAGTCCGTTGCCGTCGTTGGCCGGTTGTTCGCTGGTTGGGGCTTCGGGTTCTTTCTCGTATTCGATGGTGGCTGGTTCGGTCAGCAGCCGTACGGTACTGATCTTCAGCGGTACGAAGTGTTCTTCGTAGAACTTGTCGTAGTCCTCGTAGCTGAACTGTGTGCCTAGGAGTTCCAGATTCTTGTCGCTGATGATAATGATGCGCGCTTTTTGCAAAAGGGAGGTGATGCTCTCCTGCTGATAGAGGAGGCGGGCATACTGGAGCACCTCGTCGTAGTTGCGGAATCCTTCAAGCCGCATGCGACGTAATCCGTCAAGGTCTTCGAACGTGAGGTCGAAATTGCGCACCAGGAAGTTGGTGAAATTGAATCGCGCCATTTCAAAGAGCAACTGGTTCTCGTTGACGGAATCGGGCTGATAGGCAACGAGGAGGATGAAGTTGGCATCGCGTTCGGGTTCGAAGACGCGGGCTGCAATGGAGTCGCTGTCGGAGAGCACATAACTGCGGCGCTCCCAAACGTCGCCCATGTCGAACTTGCCGCCGTGGAGTCTGCGTCCTGCCTTTACGCCGTTGATAATCATTCCGGCCATAGGACTGACATCGCTGGTGGGGTATTTATCAACCACGGTCTGCATGTCGGTGAGACAGCCCTGGCTGTCGCCGCCATTCAGCTTGTTGAGACCTCCAATGAAGATGAACTTGTCGCGGTTGGCGCCCATGGGGAATCGTCTTTCGGAGAGGGCCGTGTTGGACTTTACCTCGGCAAAGCGGTCAGCCTTGAAGGCTTCGTAGGTGGCAGCATAGAGAGAGTCTTCCATGTGGGTGCCGAAGCGGGCGTTCTCTTCGAAGTATGGGTCGGTGAGCAAGGTGGTCCACTGGCTTTCGGGGTAATCGGCTTTCAGTTTGCTGAGCCATATGTCGGCCATCTGCGGCTCTCCCTTACGCATATATAAAAGGTAGAGATGATAGAACACGTCGTCCATCTTCTCGTAGGTGGGGTATTGGTCGGTAAGTCTTCGCAGCTGCCTTTCTCCGAGACGGAGGTTGTTGAGCTTGTCCTTGAAGATGACGCCGCTGTGGTGGAGTCCGTCCATGATGATCAGGTTGGAGGCTTCCACCTGTTCCTCGGTGAAGGGGATGTCCTTCAGGTAGTATTCGCGTTTATGAGGATCGTTTTGGGCGCTGTCGGTGATCTGCTTCAGCGAATCCTCCACGGCTGCCGCCTGTGCCAGCGAGTCGCGCTGCTCGTCGGTCCATTGTTCCGTTTGTGTGGCATCGGCCACGACGGTCTTATTGATACGCTGCCAGTTGTCCACGTTCTCACGCTTTCCCCACTGCCGCTGGAAGGCTTGCTTTCCCTGATTAACGGTCATGGGGTTGTAGAAGTACCAGGTGTCATTCCCTCGGGAATTCATCGTCGGAAGGGTAGGGGTATTGGTCTGGTTGTTACGGTTGCCGATGGCGTTCTGCTGTGCAAGTTGCGACTGAGCGTCGGCCTCCGCCTGGCGGTCGCGTTCTTCTTTTTCCTTTTTCTTCAGGGCCTCTATCACGCGGTCAATGGCTTCGTTGCGCTCTTTCTCGGGGAGTTTTGCCAGCACTTGCAGCGAGTCCTGCAGATGGATGGCCTCGGTGAAGGGCACCAGCTCGTCGAGTACCTTGGAGCGTTCGTCGAGTTGTTTGTAGTCCTTGCGGTCCTTGTCGAGCAGTCCGATGGCTTCGCCGTAACAGCGCTTGGCATCGCTGAACTTCTCCTTGGCCCAATAGAGGTCGCCAAGATGAAGCAGGAGCACACCTTTCTCAATACCGCTGCGGGTGGCCTTTTTGTTACCTTTTTCATAGGCTCCTATGGCTCCCGTCGTGTCTTTCTGCATCAGGTAGATATTACCCATGGCATAATACACCTGATCCAGGTATTCGGCATTCTTGTCGGAACGGGCCATTCTTTTCAGTCGGCTGATCATCTTCTTGGGATTGCCGCCTGCCATCACTTCCGTCATGGCGATGCGGGCATTGAAGTCCAGTTCGTAGGGTGGATTCATACGCACCACATGGCGAAAAGCCTTATAGGCATTCTCCCGTTGTCCGAGGGTGGCATAGAGCTGTCCCAGCAGATAGTACTCGCGTGCTTTCTGCTTGCGGCGCATCTCGTGCTTGATCACTTTCTTCAGGTAGGGGATAGCCTCGGCGTAGCGACCTGTATGGATATAATAGTCGGCATAGGTGTAGTCCCATTCCTTCACGGCTCGCCAGTCGAGCGAGTCGCGCTTCATTTTCGTTATTACGTCTTCGGCGTCATAGAGCCAGTCTTGTTCGATATAGCATTTGGCCAGCCAGGCACGGGCCTTACCGTAGATGGCTGGTTGCGTGCGGTAGAGGCGTGACATATAGGCGAAGGTAGAGGCCGCCTCGTCGAAGGCTCCCTGATGGAATTGTGAACGTCCCATCAGCATCCATGCTTTCCAGAGAAATGGGTTATACTCCCTGCGTGAGAGCCACTCGATGTCGCGTTCGGTCTTCTTGCGGCTTTTGTTCCAGGTGGGACGCCGCTTGATGCTGTGTAGCTTGATGGCTTTCTTCGATTTCTCGATGGCCCTGTCGAAATTGCCCTTGCCGATTTCTTTCGAGTTCTTGTTGCTGACGGTGTAGAGCGGAATCAACTCGGTGAAGTTGTCCTTGTTGCCCTGTTCTTTCTCCAGGGCAGCGTCGATATAGGCCAGGTTGCCGTTGTAGTAGATGTTGTAGCGTGCCGTGAACGAATGCCACCAGCGCGATTGCGATGTGTTCTTCTCCGTGGAACAGGAAGCGATGAGTAATAAGAGTGAGACAAGGAGCCACACCGTAGCCTTTCCCTGTTTATGGAGGGAGTCCTTGTTCGCTTTTGAGTCGGGTGTTTCTCTGGACTGCAAATTCTCCCCAGACAGGGAGGATTTTGGCTGATCTCCTTTTTCCTTCAAATCGTCCAGCAGACATTTGATTTTGCATGAACCGTCGTCACGGCTCAGGCAGGTGCTGCAGTCGTGCCCCTGCTGAATGGGCGTGTCGTCACCCCTTGAAAGGAGTGCTGCCACACCACCCAGCAGAATGAGTGCTCCGATGCAGATCAGTACAAATGTCATATTGGATGTTTTACGGACTAAAAGACGAACGGTTCTATTCTTCGATGATCTGGAACCCTACCATCTTCAGGTCTTCCCAGAACTTCGGGTAACTCTTCGTGACCACTTGCGGATTGTTGATACACAAACCTTCGCACACGAAACTGAAAGGAGCAAACGAAAGTGCCATCCGATGGTCTTCGTAGGTGTCGATGGGCTCCTGAGAGGGCTCGCAACGTTCACCGTCCCACAACAGTTCAGAATCGTTGCGGTCTTCGATGACATAGCCCAGCTTGCGCATCTCTGCCTTCAAGGCCTTGATGCGGTCGGTCTCCTTGATCTTCAGCGTGGAGAGTCCGACGAAATGGAAGGGGATGTTCATCGCGCAGCAACTCACCACGAACGTCTGCGCCAAGTCGGGCTGGTTGATGAAGTCATAGTCGAGACGCGGCAGACGCTTGGGTAGCTTCTTCAGCGTTACTGTCGTGGGTACGCCAGGTTCCTTGCTTTCGAAGATTGTCTTCACGCCCAGCATTGAGAACAGGTATTTCACCACGGAGTCACCTTGACGCGAAGCATCCGCCAGTCCTGTCAGCATGATTTCGTCGCCGGGATTGTTGTGGATGGCCATCATCTCATACCAGTAGCTTGCTGCGCTCCAGTCGTTCTCAATGAGATATTCCCGCTGGCGGTATCCGCAGGGTTCTGCCTTGATGGTCTTGATGTCCTTCCATTCCACGGTGGCTCCGAAGTCGTGCATTGTGTGAAGTGTGAGGTCAATATATGAGCGAGAGATGATGTCGCCCGTAAGCGTCAGCTCCAACCCGTTCTCCAGCACCGGTCCGATCATCAGCAGGGCCGAGATATACTGTGAACTGATATTGCCGGGAATCTCCAGTGGCCCGCCGTCAAGTTTGCGTCCGCGGATACGGAGCGGTGGAAATCCTTCCTCGCCCATGTATTCAATATCGGCACCCAGATAGCGCAGTGCATCCACCAGCACCTTGATGGGGCGGTGCTTCATGCGTTCAGTTCCCGTAAGCACATGCTCCCCCTCGGTCACGCTCAGATAGGCCGTCATGAAACGCATGGCCGTTCCCGAGGCCATGATGTCAATTTCGTAAGGCATGTCGCGAAGGGCTCTCACGGTGACGTTCGTGTCATCGCAGTCGCTCAGGTTTTGGGGAGTAACGATATTTCCCGACAGTGCAGAAATGATCAGTGCACGGTTGGATATGCTTTTCGAGGCAGGCAGCGTCACCGTGGCTTTCAGCCGTTCAGGCGCTTTCAAAGTATAACGCATAGTCTTTTTGTCTAAACCATATTTATATATAATACTGCAAAGTTACTAATTTATTTTATATCCACCGCATCAAATAACAATATTTATCATTCTGACGAATACCCTCAAATGGGGTTAAAAACGAAAAAAACAAAAAAAATAGCGAGAAAACTTGCAAATATCCAATAAACTTCTTACCTTTGCATCCGCAAAACGCAAAGGATCGGGATTTAGCGCAGTTGGTAGCGCACACGTCTGGGGGGCGCGAGGTCGCTGGTTCGAGTCCAGTAATCCCGACTTTTAAAAGGCTAACCGCTTAATCAAGCAGTTAGCCTTTTTTCTTTTATTCATTCACAATAGATTATTTCAAATACTCGTCATCACGCACCAGCACCTTCTCTATCTTACCGACGTAGATGGTGTGGTAGTCGCCTTGTGGATAGCTTTGGTCAATCGTCTCCTGATAGATGATGCCACTCTGTTGGATTTCTGCGGCATACACTTTCTTGCAGATGAGTACCAGCTTGGCTTCCTCGAAATAGACTGAATTATCAGCATAGACAGGAGTGAGGCCTGCCTTTGCAATCTTGTTCTCGTCACGTCCTGACGTGCTACCCAGATAGGCCATCTGCTTCTTGAACGACTTGTCCATGACGCATAGGGTGAAATACGGCTCTTTGTCTACAAACTCCTTGGTATAACGTGACTCGCGAATGTATATAACTGCCGACGGATCGTTTTTTCCCCACAGGCATCCCAAATGTCCCCATGAGGCCGTCATCGTGTTGCAGCTATGTTCGTTACCCGCTGTTATCAGCATCCATTCACCGCCAATGAGATTGAACGGATTAAACTTCAAATCTTTGTAATTAATCTCTTTCATTGTCAATTCTCCTAAATATTGTTGCAAAGATACGCTTTTTTGACTAATTTTGAATAATAATTTCTATATTTGTTCCAGAAATTGAATATTATTTGCAAATTAGATTTATGAAGGTATTGTTGATAAACGGAAGTCCGAAAGGGAATGGGAATACGTTCCAGGCCCTCAGCGAGGTGGCAAGAACACTCAACGCCGAAGACATTGAGACCGAGATTGTCAGCATCGGCAAACAGGCAGTTCAAGGCTGTATCGCCTGTGGATGGTGTGGCAGGATGGGTAAATGCACATATAATGACGACCTGTATTACAAAGTATGGCGTGCTGTGAAAGACGGCATTGACGGACTTGTTGTTGGTTCACCCGTATATTACGGAGGGCCTAACGGTTCACTCTGCGCGTTGCTCGATAGGGTATTCTATTCTCTGGGGCAACAATTGCAGTATAAGCCGGCAGCCAGTGTAGTGGTATGTCGTCGTGGCGGCGCTTCAGCAGCATTTGACCGTCTGAACAATTATTTCACGATGATGAATATGCCCGTAGTCAGTTCACAATATTGGAATATGGCCTACGGACAGACACCAGGTCAGGTAAAGCAAGACGAAGAAGGTATGCAGACGATGCGTACGCTCGGACGCAACATGGCTTGGATGATCAAGAAACTGAATGTTGCAGAAGATGGTCATCCCCAGAAAGAGCAGTCGGTTTGGACCAATTTCATCAGATAAGGTTGAAAGTGATAGTGAATCTTGATGAGGCTGATATAAACTATGAAAACGCTCGAATGATGTCTAATGGCGGTGAATGCCGTTCTGGTAGAGTTTATAAGGTGATGATGCGGTCGCAGTAACGTAAAGTATCTGGTCGCTGAGAGATGGCAATACGCGTACATTGTAGTTGCTTCAGTCGTTCGGCCACACATTGCTGTGTGACATTGTCGAGGGCAGAAGTGGCTTTATCAAGCAGTAGTATATCAGGGCGCTGTGCGAGAGCGCGTGCCAGCATGATGCGCTGACGCTGTCCTCCGGATAGTCCGTAACCATCTTCTGTGATAGGTGTCTGCATACCCAAGGGCATGTGCTTGATATCCTCGTCAAGGGAAACCATACAGGCAGCCTCCCATGCTTCTTCCTCTGTTGCGTCAGGAGCAGAAAAAAGGATATTGTCGAGCAGGGTTCCTTCAATGAGCCGTCCGTTCTGCATGACCACACTTACGCAATTGCGGCGTAGTGATGGCTTGTTGACGTCGCGTAGGTTGAAACGGTCGTAGTATATATAACCCTCAGTGGGGTCTTCAAAGCCTAACAGCAGACGTAAAAGTGTGCTTTTCCCACAACTGGAAGGTCCTGTGATGCCAATGAATTCTCCAGGCTCAATGTGCAGGTCGAAACCATCGAACAGCCAAGGATCCGATTTGCTGTAGCGGAAACGAAGTCCAATGATATTGATGCTTCCTTCCAGGTGGGTTATCATCAGCTGATTGTCCTTTATCTCTGGTACCGCCTCCAAGATGGGTTGACAGAGCCGGGCTTGAGGCATCACGCGTCCTAACTGTTTCATAATAGTTTCCATTTGCCCCACCGTATCCAAAGCGATACCCAAAACGGCACAGTAAGCGATATAGTCGCTCAGTGCAAGTTTATAACTCCATGCGGCCCACATGGTGATGATCATCGGCAGCATCTTTGATACTCAGCTCCTGCAGCCTTGATGGTCTCCATATTGTTCATACTTGCCATGGTGGCGCTCTGCAAGTGTCGTTCTGTAGCTTCCAAGCTCCGGGCCTTTCGCTTTTGGTAGCTAGTGCTCAAACTGATGGAAAGTATAATGGTTCCTAAGGCAAAAATCTCCATCAGTCCCAGTTTCCAGTGATAGACGAAGAGCAAGTATGAGAAGATGATGATGTTCAGCACCATGACAACCGCCGGAGCGAGGTCGAACAAATCGACTCCTGTTGTCCCGATACCCATATATCGGGCGATGAGGTCACCTGATGTGTAGCGGGTATGGGTTGAGATGGGTAGTCGCAACACGTGCCAGATGTAGCGGGCTTGACTGATGAGGCTGAACCGCATTTTCAGCAAACGTCGGTGCCCATTGAGAACCAGCCAGGCTATAAGCTCCAGTACAAATAAGGCCCCGTAGAGTATAATGAGTGGCCAGAACCATTCTGGATTCTTGCCCGTGATAATATTATCGGTGAAGACCTGCTGGAAAAGAGGAGGAAACAGCGTGATTCCGATGGAGATGACATAGAGCAGTAGGCTGAAGACAATCAGCATACCGCCACCTTTCATAAAGCGGCGTATCAGTCCCCATGTCGATTTTTCACCTTTCATCGCTGTATATTAAAAAGATACTCATACATGGAGCGTCGGCGCGTCTCCGTCAGCACATTACAATAAGTTCCGATGCCCATTTCCACATTTTTGGGCTGACCAAACGACCAGTCGTATCGAGTTGAGTCTTTGGGATTATGTTTTAATTCTATAATCACCTGCCAGGCTGACTCTTCCATCGAAAACAGTGCTTCGGCCATCGCTGTGCTCTTCAGTTGGTTAATAATCTCTTCGCGAGGAGTCGGATAACGGTCTATGCTGGTGATGACACCACGCGCATAGCCTATCTCGTCACGATCATCCCCACGTGGCCAAATCTGAGCCGTCATTCCTTCGCGAAGGTAGTGCTGGGTGTCCATATCTACATAAGCCACCAGCATGGTAGGTACGGCACCTCCTCGATGATGGTCGCAAACCATACTTACTAGAGGTTCCATGGGATCGAACGTTTCACGGTCCTGCTTGGTAAACAACACCGTTCCATGCAGTTTACTACATACAAGACTGTCCTTGCCGTCTATCAGCACATGGGCAATATTTTGGCCTTCCATCACTGTGTCGCCTGTGTGTACGAGCATCTTTGTAATGGTACCTTTTGACTCCACTACCACGTCATCGGTGCCGTGATGAGGAAAGATAAGTCCGCTAAATTCCACGCGGTCAGTTACGGTGCCGAACATCCCCCATACAACAAAGGCACATAACATTAATAAGATGGTGCTGCCAATGAGCAGGGGTGATACAGACGTCACGCGTACGTAATCTTGCAAGCCGTCAGGTGACTCCATTTTTCTCAGTTTCCCATATGTCCAAATTTTTTTGAAAATAGTAAAGGTGCTAAAAAATTTGGACATATGGAGAAAACATGTTATCTTTGCATCATTGATTAACTAAAAATCCAGACAATGAGAATATTTATTATGATGGTTGCCCTCTGCCTCACGGGCATGGCGGCACAGGCTCAGCAGAACCTGAGCTGGGGACAAGGCCCCCAGGTAGCTTCTCCCGATGTACATGCCGACAATAGCGTCACCTTCAACCTGATTGCCCCCGAGGCACAGAAGGTGCAGATTACTGGCGACTTCCTGCCCACTCAAAAGGTGGAATATCAAGGCAATACTTACGATGCACCTGGGGTGGCCGACCTGGTGAAGGACGGCAATGGTGTGTGGAGCTTCACCTCTGCCCCCCTGAAGCCCGAGCTCTATACCTATAACATGATTGTCGATGGAGTGAAAATCATTGACCCCCTGAATGTCTACAACATCCGCGACATCAACAACCTGTTCAGTGTGCTGCTCATCGGTGGTGATGCACGGGCCGACCTCTATAAAGTAAACAAGGTGGCCCATGGCACCGTGAGCAAGACATGGTACGAGAGTCCCACTGCAGGGCTCACCCGCCGACTCACTGTTTACACCCCGGCAGGCTATGAGACCAGCGGCAAGGAGTATCCTGTGCTCTATCTGCTGCATGGCATCGGTGGTGACGAGAATGCCTGGAGTGAACTGGGACGTGCTGCGCAGATACTCGACAACCTAATTGCACAGGGCAAGGCCGAGCCCATGCTGGTGGTGATGACTAATGGCAACATCTCGCAGGAGGCTTGTCCTGGTGAGACTTCCGAGGGATTCCGTGTCCCCACCATGATGCTGCCCAAGACCATGGAGGGCAGTTTCGAGACAGCCTTTCCCGATGTGGTGAAGTTCATCGAGAAGACCTACCGTGTGAAGAAAGACAAGGCCCACCGTGCCATTGCTGGTCTTTCCATGGGTGGTTTCCACAGTCTTTTTATCAGCATCAATAATCCCGATCTCTTCGGCTACGTAGGACTATTCTCGGCAGCCGTTGACCAGCAGCAGAAAGACCCCAACGGATTCCCCAACATCTATGCCGACCGCAACAAGAAAATTGATGCCCTCTTTGCCAAGAATCCCAAGCTCTTTTGGATTGGCATTGGCAAGACCGACTTCCTCTTCAAAAACAACAACGACCTGCGTGCCTATCTCGACTCCAAGGGCCACAAGTACACCTACCTTGAGACCGATGGTGGTCACATCTGGCGCAACTGGCGAATCTATCTCTCAGAATTCACTCCCCTGCTGTTTAAGTAAAACAACACAGAGGTACAGAGATTAAAGACAAAAATCTTCAAAAATCTGACATAAATATTTTTGTGAGATTTGTGTGGATTTTTGTTTATATAAAAAAAACTTTGTGCCTTCGTGTCTTTGTGTTAGATTATAACAAAACCAAATAACTATGAAAAAAAACGTTTTAATTGCTATGGCAACAGTCTTTATTACGGTGGGCTGTGGAACATCCGACAAGGCCCCCGTGAATGTGATCAACCAGGAAGAAGTGATGGCACAGATGTCGCTCGAAGACAAGGCCCACTTTGTAATCGGCACTGGCATGCAGGGCTTCTCAGGCGATGATGCCGTGATTGGAGCCACACGTAGCCTGGTGCCTGGTGCCGCTGGTACCACCTACCCTCTCGACTCACTTGGAATACCTGCCATTGTGCTGGCCGACGGTCCTGCTGGACTGCGTATTGATGCCAAACGCGAGGGTGACTCTGCCACCTACTACTGCACCCACTTCCCCATCGGCACACTGCTGGCCTCCACCTGGAACACCCAGCTCATCGAGGAGGTTGGCGAGGCCATCGGACAGGAGGTGAAGGAATATGGGGCCGACGTGCTGCTGGCTCCTGCACTCAACATCATGCGTAACCCCCTCTGTGGCCGCAACTTTGAATACTATTCCGAAGACCCTGTGGTGGCTGGCAAGACTGCCTCGGCCTATATCACGGGTGTGCAGAAGAACGATGTGGGAACCAGCATCAAGCACTTTGCTGCCAACAACCAGGAGACCAACCGCATGAACAACGATGCACGCATCTCACAGCGGGCCCTACGTGAAATTTACCTGAAGGGCTTCGAGATTGCCATCAAGGAGAGCAAGCCCTGGACCGTGATGACCTCCTACAACTACATCAACGGCATCTACACCTCCGAGAGTAAGGACCTTGTCGAGACTATCCTCCGCGATGAATGGGGCTACGAGGGAACTGTCATGACCGACTGGTTTGGTGGCAAGAATGGTGCCCGCCAGATGTGGGCTGGCAACGACATGCTGCAGCCTGGCAAGGATGAACAGTTCGACTCTATTGTGGCTGGTGTGAAGAGTGGCAAGTTGGCACAGGCCGACCTTGACCGTAGTGTCAGGCGCACCCTGAACCTCGTCGAGAAGAGCCCACGCTATCAGGGCTATAAATTCTCAAACAAACCCGACCTGAAGGCCCATGCAGCAGTTACCCGTCAGTCAGCTGCCGAGGGTATGGTGCTGATGAAGAACGAGAAGGCACTGCCCTTTGCCGAGACCATCAAGAACGTGGCCCTCTATGGCAACACTTCCTACGATTTCATTGCAGGAGGCACTGGCTCGGGCAATGTGAACCATGCCTATGTGGTGTCACTGCTCGACGGCATGAAGAATGGTGGCTACACCGTTTCAGAAGACCTGAAGACAGCCTACGAATCCTACCTGGATGATGCCAAGAAGAAGGCAGCAGAAGAGCTGGAGGCCAAGGCCAAGAAAGACCCCAAGACTGCCGGTCTGGCCATGTTCCTTCCCCAGCCACTGCCAGCCGAGAAGACCTTCACAACAGAAGAACTGGCCCGTCAGGCCGAGGCATCAGATATTGCAGTCATCACCCTGGGCCGGCTCTCAGGTGAATTCCTCGACCGCAATGTGTCCAACTTCAACCTGAGCAGTTCTGAGCGCCAGCTCATCGAGCAGGTCTGTGAGGTCTATCACAAGGCAGGCAAGCAGGTAGTGGTGCTGCTCAACATCGGTGGAGTCATCGAGACAGCTTCATGGAACACCCTGCCCGATGCCATACTCTGTGCCTGGCAGGCAGGACAGGAAGGCGGCAACAGTGTGGTTGATGTGCTCAGTGGCAAGCAGTCGCCTTCAGGCAAGTTCACCATGACATGGCCCATCCAATTCACCGATGCCTATTCATCCCGCAACTTTCCCATCGACCAAGACCCACGCATCGACATGTTCAACCAGGGCCAGAAGGGTACCGTTAGGAATGTGGACTACACCGACTACGAGGAGGACATCTATGTGGGCTACCGCTACTTTGATTCCTTCGAGGTGCCAGTCTGCTATCCCTTCGGCTATGGCCTCAGCTACACCACCTTCGAGTACAGCGATGCCAAGATTGCAGAGAAGGGAGATGCCTACGAGGTGAGTGTGACCGTCAAGAACACAGGCACCCGTGAGGGCAAGGAGGTTGTACAGCTCTACATCTCAGCCCCCGACAACAAGGCTGCCAACAAGCCCGCCAAGGAACTGAAGGCCTACGCCAAGACCAAGGCCCTGAAGGCTGGAGAGAGTGAGACCGTGAAGCTCACCGTCAAGGCCGCCGACCTGGCCTCCTTCGACGAGGCTGCCTCAGCCTGGGTAGTTGCCGAGGGAGAATACCAGTTCCTCATCGGAGCCTCCTCACAGGACATCAAGGCCACCCTGAAGGCCAATGCCAAGGCCCAGCAGACCAAGGTAAACGACGTGATGAAGCCCGAGAAGCCCATCACCCTCCTGAAGCGATAACGTTAAATAACCATATCATACAGTTTTCTTAGCCTGCCTTAGAGTGTTTTTGTATGATGGTCAACAATTGCCGTAGGTTGGCCTCACTGTTGGCGGCAATGATTCCTGATGGTTCGGTAAGTGGGGGAGTGTTGCCTTCAAGACCGGCAATTACTCCTCCTGCTTCCGTCACAATCAGAGAGGCAGCGGCATAGTCCCAGGGCGAAAGCAGGTACTCGAAGTATAGCTCCGTGCGTCCCATTGCCAGATAGCAGAGTTCCGGTGCAGCAGCTCCGAAACGTCTGATATCGTTACACTGCAAGAAGGTTTCTTTAATAATCTCCGAACAGATATCAGCATATTCTTTGTGATAGACAGGTAGGGCAGTACTCATGATTGCATCACCAAGCTGTCGGGAAGAAACGCTGATGGGTTTGTCGTTCAGAAAGGCTCCCTGGCCTTTTACTGCCGAAAAGAGTTCCTCAGTGTGTGGCAGATAGACTACGGCCAGTTCCATCTCTTCATGGTGCTTCAGACCTACGCAAACGGCACATTGGTCGATACCGCGACTATAGTTCGCTGTACCGTCGATGGGATCAATAATCCAGGTATATTCCTTACCCAACTGATGACGGTCCTCTTCCTCACAGAGAAAGCCGCTGCCAGGAAGCAGTGTGGCAAGACCTTTCTTCAGAAAATTCTGAACAGCGAGGTCAGAAGATGTCACGATATTAGCAAATCCTTCCTTATGGGCTATCTCAAAGGTGTCAGTGAGCATCTCCTCCGATGCTTCTTTCACCAGTTTTTTTACGCTTTCTATCATTCTTCTTTTTTTATATATCAACCAAGCAGTGCTGTAATCTGTTCCAGCCAATAGCGGTCTGTGGCGTCGAAGGAAGAAAGCTCGGTGCTGTCGATGTCTAAGACCGCGATGACCTCGCCAGAGGCATTCTTTACAGGAACGACAATCTCAGAACGACTGAGGCTGCTGCAGGCTATATGGCCTGGAAACTGTTCGACATCGTCTACGATGATGGTCTCTGCGCGCTGCCAGGCTGTACCGCAGACGCCTTTTCCGTAAGGGATGCGGTAGCAAGCAACGCTTCCCTGAAAAGGACCAAGATGTAATTCGCTGCCATGGACCACGTAAAAGCCTATCCAGAAGAAGGACATCGCTTCACGAAGGGCTGCAGAAATATTGGCCATCACACTGACGGCATCGTCCTCACCCTCTATGAGGGCTTTGATTTGGGGCAATAGATTTTGGTATATGTGTTCTTTTGTCATATGGGAATTGTTTGATTTTGGTTCAAAGGTAGGAAGAATAGGCAATTTCCTTGGTCATTATTACGTTAATTATGTTTTATTTGTGCAAAAATAGAAAAAATAGACAATATCAGAGCGCAACAGGACATGAGAAATTGGATTATGTTGAGTAATTTTGCAGTCTTGTTTATAAAGATTGATGAAAAGATTTTTATTTTTGTTGCTGTGTTGCCTTTGCTCACTGATGGCTGGGGCGCAGATTGTGGGATATGTCATCGATGCAGAATCGGGTGACACGATTCCCTTTGCCACAGTTTCATACAAGAATTTGAAGGTACACAGCGTAGCCGATGCGGCAGGCCACTTCAAGATAGCGCGCCATAACGGACAACAGATCACGGTGACAGCCGTTGGCTATACCACAAAGACCATCAGCATAAGCAGCAGTACACCCGACCGATTGGATGTGAAGATGAAAGCCGACACAAAGATGCTGCAAAACGTGACCATCAAGACTAAGCGGCAGCGCTATCGTCGTAAGGACAACCCTGCCGTGGAACTGATGCGGCGCGTGATAGCGGCAAAGAAGAAACCGGGTATTTACCGCCATGACAACTGTCACTGGACTCAATATCAGAAGATCACTTTCTCGATGAACGACATCACGCAGAAGACGCTGGAGGGAAAGGTCTTTCAGAAGCATTCGTGGCTGGCCGACCAAGTGGAGTTCTCACCCTATAATCAAAAGTACATCCTGCCACTGAACATCAATGAGACCGTGACCAGCCATCTCTACAGGAAGAATCCGAAGAGTGAACGACATATCGTGATGGGACAGACCAGCCAGGGCGTGAACCAGTTTTTCGAGACGGGCGATATCCTGGATATCGCTATCAAGGATGTGTTCACTGACGTGGATATCTACGACGACCACGTGAGGTTGCTGCAGTTCCCTTTTACTTCACCTATCGGTAATGATGCCATATCGTTTTATCGTTATTATATTGCCGACACGGTGGCTGTGGATCGCGACTCTTGCTATCACCTGCAGTTCATGCCCAACAACCAGCAGGATTTTGGCTTCAGCGGTGACCTCTATATCCTGAAAGATAGTTCACTCCACGTGAGGAAGGTGACGCTGCGCATTCCGAAGAAGAGTGACGTGAACTTTGTGGATAATCTTTGCGTTGAACAAGAATATTCGCAACTGCCTACGGGAGACTGGGTGCTCTCCCAAGATGATATGTACGTGGAGATGAGTCTGGTGAAAAAAGTAGGGCGTTTCCTGGTGGTGCGTAATACGCGCAATCAAGATTATGGCTTCGACGAAATGCCGGCACGGCTCTTCAAGGGTAAGCGCAAAGAGGTGGTGGAATCTTCCGCCCGTATGCGGGATGACAGTTTCTGGGAGAAATACCGGACTGTAGAGCTGACCAAGGGTGAGAGTGGCATGGACGATTTCCAACGGCGTATCATGAATCTGAAAGGTTTCAAGCCAGTCATCTTCGTGTTGAAAGCACTTATCGAGAACTTCGTTGAGACGGGCAAGCCTTCGAAGATCGATATCGGACCGGTGAACACAATCTTCACGCATAACAGCATTGACGGATTCCGTACGAGAATGACTGCGCAGAGCACTTCGAATCTGAACAAACACTGGTTCTTCCGTGGCTACTATGCTCATGGTTGGGGCAGCAAGAAGAACTACTATCTGGGAGAAGTGACTTACTCGTTCAATGAGAAGGACTATCTGCCACGAGAGTTTCCGAAACGAACAATCACGCTCAGTAGCAGCTACGACGTGTGTACGCCTACCGACCGCTTCTTACCTACCGACAAGGATAACTTCCTGGTTGCCCTGCGCTGGACGAAGATAGAGCGAATGATGTTCTATAATCGTCAGCAGGCGACTTTCGAATGGGAGACGGAGAACGGCTTTAAGTTCACTGCAGGACTTAAGACCGAGGAAAACGAGATTCTGGGCGATTGGGCTGCAGAGCATGTCAGGCTGAATGATCCCAATCCGCTGAAGTTCCGCAACACGGAACTTACGGCACGTGTATTCTTTGCCCCCGGTGAGACCTATGTGAATACGAAGCAGCGCCGTCTGACCATCAATTTCGACAAGCCTACCTTCGAAATCGTCCATACCATAGGCTTCAAGAATCTCCTAGGCTCCGACTTTAAGCATAATTACACAGAAGCAACGATCTACAAACGTTTCTGGATTCCTCATAACTGGGGAAAGGTGGACTGTTTCCTCAAGGGTGGTATAGAGTGGAACAAAGTGCCTTACTATATGCTGCTGGTGCCTGCTTCCAACCTTTCGTATATTTCCGAGCGAGAGACGTTCAACCTTATTAATAATATGGAATTCCTGAACGACCGCTTTGCCTCGCTAATGGTGGGATGGGATTTGAACGGAAAAATCCTGAACCGCATTCCGCTGCTGAGAAAGTTGAAATGGCGTGAGTTCATAGGCGTGAGCTGTCTCTGGGGTGACCTCACGGAGAAGAACCGTACGGAACTTCCTGATTGTATGTACATGATGGACAGCAAGAGGCCTTACGTGGAACTGCGACTAGGCGTTCACAATATTTTCAAGCTCGTCCACGTGGAGTATGTTAGGCGACTGACTTATATGGATCTCCCTACAGCCCATCGCGACGGTATCCGCTTCTATGTGAGGATGACGTTCTGATTCAAATCCGCTTGCTTTCGCCGCGCAGGAGGTTCATGAATTCCTCGCGCGTCTTGGCCTGATTGAAGGCACCGCTGAAATCGGAAGTGGTGGTGATGGAGTTCTGTTTTTCCACGCCACGCATCTGCATGCACATGTGCTTGGCCTCGATGACAACCATGGTGCCCATCGGATGAAGGGTTTGCTGGATGCAGTCTTTAATCTGCTGCGTCATGCGCTCCTGCACCTGCAGACGATGGCTGTATATATCCACCACGCGGGCAATCTTGCTGAGCCCAGTGATGTAGCCGTTGGGGATATAAGCCACATGGACTTTACCGTAGAATGGAAGCATGTGGTGTTCGCACATCGAGAAGAAATCAATGTCTTTGACGATAACCATCTGGCTATACTTCTCTTCGAAGAGGGCATCGGTGAGCACCTTGTGTGCATCTTGAGAGTAGCCGCGCGTCAGAATCTGCATAGCCTTGGCCACGCGCATCGGCGTCTTCTGAAGTCCTTCGCGTTGCGGGTCCTCGCCAAGGAGTCCCAGGATGTCTTTATAGTGAACCGCGAGTTCGTCTAATCCGTCGCGGAATTCTGTTTCTGGATTCATGTCTTAATATTGAACGCTGATTTTACCTTTCACGATACACGCTTGCGGATAGCCGAGCGACTTTACTTTCTTGAGCAGTTTGGCAGCTTCGTTATAGGTCTTGTAGTTGCCCATGCGGCAAATCCATCGGGGTGAATAGAAATGTACATAGACGGGCTGTTCGGGGAAAGCGTTCTTAAGCTTTCCACCGGCCTGTTCGGCCTTCACGCGGTCGGCGCGGGTGTTGCCTCCTGCGAAAGCTTGGATACGATAGCCAGTCACCTTGCGCGCATTTCGCATCACTTTCTTGCGGGTATCCACAATGGTGGTGCCGTCTTCGGTAGTGATGTTATTGTTCTCGAAGCCGATCACCCTGCGCTTTTTGGGTTCCTCACTCTCTTCGGGAATGGTGTCCTTGGGTGCGGCAGAACTATCGCCCACGACACCGGTTGCAGGCTTCACGGGCACTTGTGCCGTTTTATTGTCTTGTGGTTTGGCTGGAGCAACCGTCACCTCATTCTGCGGTTTCCCGTTGACAAGATCAGTGATTTCTGGCGACTGCGTAACGGTTACCTTGCCCTGTCCTGCTTTCTGCTGCTGCAGGTGGTCCAGATAATTTTGGGCCTGCGCAGGTAATGACAAAAAGGTAAAAAGGTAAAAAGGTAAAACCCAAATGACCTTTTTAATCAAATAACTCAAATATGTGTTCATAAGCCTATGTCTTTACATTTTTACTTTTTTACCTTTTTACTTTAATTTTTTACTTCTTCCAAGCGTCAATGATACCCTTGAAGTCAGCGCACTTCAGTGAAGCACCGCCGATAAGGCCACCGTCGATGTCGGGCTTGGCGAAGAGTTCAGGAGCGTTGCTGGCCTTGCAGGAACCACCGTAGAGGATGGTTGTGTCATCAGCAACAGCCTGTCCGTACTTCTCGGCGATGATGCTGCGGATATAGGCGTGGATTTCCTCAGCCTGTTCTGCGGTAGCAGTTTTGCCTGTGCCGATAGCCCAGATGGGTTCGTAGGCAATGACAATCTTGCGGAAATCTTCCGCAGAGAGGTTGAACACACTGCCTTCAAGTTCGGCCTTTACCACTTCGTTCTGCTTGCCAGCCTCGCGCTCAGCCAGACTCTCACCGATGCAGAAGATTACCTTCAGGTCGTTCTTCTGGGCGAGCAGCACTTTCTCCTTCAGGATTTCGGGAGTCTCGTTGTAATATTCGCGGCGCTCAGAGTGACCCAGGATGACATACTGCGCTCCGGTGCTCTTTACCATCTCGGCAGAAACTTCACCCGTGAAGGCACCCTTCTCCTTGTCAGCGCAGTTCTCGGCACCCAGACCGATGATGTCCTGATCAAGGAACTGTGCGATACTGGCCAGGTGGATAAACGGTGTGCAGATGACTACACCACAATTGGGCTTGTCAGCCTTAAGTGTCTCGTTCAACTCCTTGGCAAGAGCGATACCGTCCTGCAGGTTCATGTTCATTTTCCAGTTACCTGCTACAATTTTCTTTCTCATTTTTCTTTTTGGTTTTAAATGTTTATATAAACTGCTGTTTTGTTGTTTCCTTCTGATCCACTTCGTCCATGCAAAGAGGCGGTCTGCTAATGTAAGGACGAACAGGGGCAATGCAAACCATAGGAAGATGGCGAGCAATTTGGAGGGAACCGAATCTCGGGGCATCTGTCCCAGCGTGCTCTTTTCCAGAGGAATGCTTTCCTGTACTCCGTTTCCTTTATTGGGCGTTGCCTGCCTGATTGTTGCCTTGTAGAAATCGGGTAGCTGATTATGGCTCCATTTGCGGATAATGGTACCATCCTTGAGCAGCAGGAGTCCTGGATTACTGCGGATGACGGTCTTCAGCGTAGTCTCATCGGTCAGGTAGAAGGGATATTCTGCTCCTGTGATGTTGCGCCAATGCTGGATGCCCGCCTCGTTGCTTGCCGTCAGACAGATAAATGGGTAGTTATGCTCCAAGGCATACTCGTAGATTTGGTCTATCTCACCGAAGTTACTGTCGTCGGCATTCTCCAGGTGGGGAGAGATGAGCAGGAAAGTATAGCCTCTTCTACTGAGTGTCTCTTCCGTAAGGTCTTCTCCCTCAATGGTCTGGATGGAGAAATCGTGGATGGGCGGCACGTAGCCTTCCTTGATGAGCACATTCTTCTGGTCAATGAATGTCCACGTGGAGTCGGGGTATTCTTCGAGCGTGAACTCTTGCCGTTTCCCGTTTTTCTCCATGATGAAAGTTGTTTCAAACTCGGGCTGTTCAGCCCCTGCGGGAATCTCCATCCCCTTTTGTATATTGGCTCCCACATGATATGGGCGGAAGTCGAATAGTGGTAGTGTCCAAAGGCTCCAGATACTGGATGCCAGTATAAACAGTACCGTGTAGTTCACCACAATCCACTGGTTGGACTGGCTGATGAAACGCATCATCATCAATGGTCGCCAAGCGATGACTGCCGTGCAGGCCAGCAGTACGATGTTTTTGAGCAGCGTCTGGCCGTTAGTGAGGTGTATGGCATCGCCGAAGCATCCGCAGTCGCTTACCGGGTTGGCTATCCATAGCCAGAGTGTGACCAATGTCATCACCACCATGAACACCAGCGATATCTTGGAAGCCGATCGCCTGTGGATGGCGAAGAGCAGGAAGATGCCGAGGCAGAACTCTATAGCTGAGAGCAGCACGGAGGTGCCTAAGGTGAAAATGGATGGCACATATTGTGCCAGCGAGAGCGCTTCTAGATAGTCTTCTATCTTATATTGGGTGCCTAGAGGGTCAATGGCTTTCACATAACCGCTGAAGATAAACGTCAGCGCTACCACAATTCTACATATGTTGACCAGCCACTTCACGGAGATTATGTTTTTACCACTCCGTTAATTTGATGACTCCAAACACCGCATAGTTGATGATGTCCATGTAGTTGGCATCGATACCTTCGCTGACGAGCGTTTCGCCCTGCAGGTCTTCTATCTCTTTCACCCGTTGGATTTTGGTGAGAATGAAGTCGGTGTAGGAACTCACGCGCATGGAGCGCCAGGCTTCGTCGTAGTCGTGGTTTTTCTTCAACATCAGTTCCAAAGCCTCCTTGGCGTGTTTGTCGTAGAGAGCCATGGCCTCTCCGGGTGTAATATCTACCACGTCCTGATAGCCTTTTTCCAGCTGGATGAGTCCCACGATGCCATAGTTGATCAGGGCAACAAACTCTGGCCGTATACCTTCACCCACCAAAGATTCCTTTTTAATCTCCAGCGAGCGGATGCGTTTGGCTTTGATGAAGAGTTGGTCTGTGAGCGATGACGGACGGAGGATGCGCCATGAAGCACCGTAGTCGTGCAGCTTCTTCTCGAAGAGGGCACGGCACTCGGCCATCACGTTCATGAACTGTTTTTCAGTGTTTTGATTTTCTGTTGCCATGATTCGATTTGTATAAATCGTTGCAAAATTAATCATTTTTAATGAGACAGCAAAAAAAAACGCGCTATTTTGCGGTTTTGGGGCTTTCTGAGGCCTTTTTCCCCTCTGTCGTCTTGGCTTTGACCTCGTCAAGTTTGCGGTGGAGGAATCTAATGCGTGCACACTGTGTGTCGAATTTTACCTGCAGCGAATCGCGGTGTAGCCGCAGGGCTGCCTGCTCATTGAGCTCTTTCTCTGTGAGTTTCAAGGCTTGCCTATGGGTTTCCACGATGGCTGACAATGAATCGTAGCGACGGCATGTCTGCTGCAACTCTGCATCAAGGGTCGGTATCTCACGTTCTGCCGCTTTAATCATGGAGTCGATACGCTGTGCTTTCTGTTCTCCGTAAGTGAGCCCTTTGGGCTTTGGGTTGCACGCACCGAGAAGGCATAAGCATAATGCGATGAGCAATATATACGGTTTCATGGGTGCAAAAGTACGGAAAAACCTTTGAAAAGCAAAATTTTATTTGGCTTTTTGCTCACTTCTTCGTACCTTTGCAGCCGAAAAGAAAAGGTATGATACTTTATAGTGACGCACAATTAGCAGAAATCCTCAATAAAGATATTTTCCATCTGATTTCCGACGCAGCCGACGAACTGGGTCTGGAATGTTATGTGGTTGGCGGCTATGTACGTGACCTTTTCCTCGAACGTCCCTCCAAGGATATTGACGTCGTCGTGGTGGGAAGTGGTATTGAAGTGGCAAAACGGCTGAAAGCTAAACTTGGCCGTAAGGCGCATCTCTCCGTCTTTAAGAATTTTGGCACGGCGCAGGTGAAGTATGGCTCTTTGGAAGTGGAATTTGTGGGAGCCCGAAAGGAAAGCTACAGCCATGATTCCCGTAAGCCCGTGGTGGAAAATGGTACGCTGGAGGACGATCAGAACCGGCGTGATTTCACCATCAATGCCTTGGCTATCTGTCTGAACAAGAATCGTTTCGGCGAACTCGTGGACCCCTTTGAAGGCCTCTATGATATGGAGGACGGCATTATCCGCACGCCACTCGATCCTGATATCACTTTTAGCGACGATCCCTTGCGAATGCTCCGGGCCGTCAGGTTCTCCGCCCAGTTGAAGTTCAATATCGAGCGTGAGACTCGCGATGCCTTGGCTCGCAATGCTCATCGTTTGCAGATTATCAGCGGGGAGCGTATTCAGGAGGAGTTCAATAAGATTTTGATGACCGATAAACCCAGTCGTGGCATCTATGAACTCTACGATACGGGATTGTTGCAGCAGTTCCTTCCCGAACTTTGCAACCTCGATATCGTGGAAACCCGCAACGGCCGTGCCCATAAGAACAATTTCTATCACTCACTGGAGGTGTTGGACAATGTGGCCGATAAAGATGCATCCCTTTGGCTCCGATGGGCTGCCCTGCTTCACGATATCGGCAAACCGAAGTCCAAACGGTGGGATAACCAGGTGGGCTGGACTTTCCATAATCATAACTTTTTGGGTGCAAAGATGATTCCTGAAATCTTCAGAAGGATGAAACTTCCTCTCGATATGAAGATGAAGTATGTGCAGAAACTGGTGGATTTGCACATGCGTCCTATTGTCATTGCCGATGAAGAAGTGACCGACAGTGCCGTTCGCCGATTGGTGAATGATGCGGGCGATGACATCGATGATCTGATGACACTCTGCGAAGCCGACATTACCTCGAAAAATGAAGTGCGAAAGGCCCATTTCCGAGAAAATTTCAGGATGGTTCGCGAGAAGATTGCCGACCTGAAGGAGAAAGACTACAAACGCTTGTTGCAACCCGTAGTTGACGGCAATGAGATTATGGAGATGTTCCATCTGAAACCTTCACGTGAGGTGGGAACCCTGAAACAGTGCCTGAAGGATGCCGTGCTCGACAATAAGGTACCCAACGAGCGTGAGCCGCTCATGAAACTGCTGATGGCGAAAGCCCGCCAGATGGGTCTTACGGTAAATCAGGAATAAGTACCAGTCGTCAATGAGGCGATAACTGGGGATTGACCGTGTTTTAATTCTTAATTCTTAATTCTTATCACTAAAAATGGTTAATTCTTCATTCTTCATTCCCTTCTCTTCATATAAATAAAGTATCTTTGCATCTTGAAAACCGAAACGAAGCTTTTGGTTTTCGCATTGCGAGGTTAAGGATAACCCTTTCTGTTTGGATAGACATAATAAGTATTAATTATAAAATAGGTATGAAAATGAACAAATTTTTAATGATGGCTGCACTTGCTGCTCTGCTGGTTTCATGCGGTGGTAAGCAAGGCGGCATGAGTTTCGGTGACAATGAATATCCTGTTGAGACGGCAGGTGTCAGCAGCGCTGAGTTGCAGACCACCTATCCTGCTACGATCAAAGGTATTCAGGACGTTGAAATCCGTCCGAAGGTGGCTGGCTTCATCACCCGCGTATGCGTAAAGGAAGGTCAGTCCGTCGGGGCAGGGCAGTTGCTCTTCGTAATTGATAACGAGACTTATCAGGCCAGCGTGCGTCAGGCTCAGGCAGCTGTCAACACAGCCACTGCCCAGTGCAACACTTCTAAACTGACTTACGAGAACTCCAAGAAGCTTTATGAGAATAAGGTGATTGGCGATTTCGAACTGTCGAGTGCCAAGAATGCCTATGATGTGGCAATGGCTCAGCTTGCTCAGGCCAAGGCCGGACTGGCTAATGCCCGTGAGATGTTGCAGTTCTGCTATGTGAAGAGTCCTACGTCGGGTGTTATTGGTACCCTTCCTTATAAAGTAGGTGCCATGGTCAGTTCAGGCAGCACGCCGGCATTGACCACCGTTTCCAACAACAGCACGATGGAGGTCTATTTCTCTATCACAGAGAAAGATATGCTCTCTATGTCGAAGAACGCCGGTGGCATGAATGCGGCCATAGCCGGTTTCCCCTCAGTGAAACTCTTGTTGGCCGATGGTACGGAATATGGCCATGAAGGCCGCGTGGTGAAAGCCAGCGGTGTGGTGGATCCCACTACGGGTACGATTCAGATGATTGCCCACTTCAGCAATCCTGAGCGTCTGCTCAAGACCGGTGGTTCGGGCTCCATCGTAATCAACCGTTCCGACAGCAAGTCTATCGTTATTCCGCAGAGCGTTGTCAGCCAGGTGCAGGACAAGAAGTTTGTCTATGTGCTGGGCAAGGATAACAAGGTGAAATACACCGAAATCACGGTCAATCCGCAGAACGATGGCAACAGCTACATCGTTACCAGTGGCCTGAACGTGGGCGACAAGTATGTCACCAACGGTATCACCAAACTCTCCGATGGTATGGAAATCAAGCCCATCACTCCCGAGCAGTATCAGAAGAAGATTAAGGAACAGGCTGGTTCCATGACCGCCGGTGAAATAGTCAAGGAACTGCAGAAGTAATAGGATAACTTTTTTCATTAAACGATTATGACATTTACCGCATTTATAAAACGTCCGGTGCTCTCGACGGTGATTTCTATCCTCATCGTCATCCTGGGTGTCATCGGACTGGTATCACTGCCTATTGAGCAGTATCCCAATATCGCACCCGCCACGGTGAGCGTCTGGACATCCTATCCAGGTGCAGATGCTGAGACGGTGAAGAACTCCGTCATCACGCCGCTCGAAGAGAGCATCAACGGTGTGGAGGGTATGGACTATATCACTTCTACCGCCGGTTCTGGATCGGCACAGATTACCATAACCTTCCGTCAGGGTTACAACCCCGATATGTGTGCCGTCAATGTGCAAAACCGTGTGCAGCAGGCACAGTCGCTGCTGCCTTCCGAGGTGACGCAGATTGGTGTGCAGGTGCAGAAGCGTCAGAACTCTCAGGTGATTATGTACGCGCTGGTGTCGCCCGACGGTCGCTACGACGACGAGTTCATCACCAACTATGCCAATATCAATGTCATACCGGCATTGAAGCGTGTGGAAGGTGTAGGCGACGTGCAGTCTCCTGGTATGAAGACCTACTCCATGCGTGTATGGCTGAAGCCCGACGTGATGAAGCAGCACGGTCTGATGCCTACCGACATTACCGGCGTGCTGGCCGAACAGAACATCGAGGCTGCCCCTGGTAAGTTCGGCGAGCAGAGCGATGTGGCATTCGAATACGATATGCGCTATACCGGCCGACTGAAGACGGCTGAAGAGTTTGGCAACATCATCATCTCAAGCGATGCCAGCGGCCAGACGCTAAAACTGAAGGACGTGGCCGACATCAAACTTGGTGCACTGACCTACAGCGTGGCCATGCGCGACAACGGTATGCCTTCGGTCATGGGTATGGTGCAGCAGGTGGCTGGCTCTAACGCCACGCAGATTGCCCGCGACTGTAAGAAAGTGCTTGAGGAACAGGCAAAGTCGTTCCCACCAGGACTGGAATACCGCATCAACATGGACGTCACGGAGTTCCTCTTCGCCTCTATCGAGGAGGTGGTATTCACCCTTATCCTCACGCTCGTCCTGGTGTTCCTCGTGGTTTACGTCTTCCTGCAGGACTGGCGCTCCACGCTGATCCCGCTGATTGCCGTTCCCGTATCGCTCATCGGTACGTTCTTCTTCCTCAACTTGATGGGCTTCTCCATCAACCTGCTCGTACTCTCGGCCTTGCTGCTGGCCATCGCCATCGTGGTTGACGATGCCATCGTGGTGGTTGAGGCCGTGCATGCCAAGCTCGATTTGGGATATAAGAGTGCGCTGACGGCTTCAATTGATGCCATGAACGAGATTTCGGGAGCTATTATCTCCATCACGCTGGTGATGGCCTCGGTGTTCATCCCCGTGTCGTTCATGGGTGGCGTGACCGGAACCTTCTATAAGCAGTTCGGTCTTACGATGGCTATCTCCATCGTCATCTCGGCTGCTAACGCTCTGACGCTTTCTCCTGCCCTCTGTGCCATCTTCCTGAAACCGCACGATAAGGATGGCCACGAGAAGAAGATGTCAATGCTCGACCGTATGCATACGTCGTTCAATGCGTCTTTCAACGCCATGAACGCAAAATATAAGAATGCCGTGCAGAAGCTGGTGCGTAAGCCTATCGCAGTGATTACCACCGTCATTCTGGGTATTATCGTACTCGGTGTTACCATGTTTACCACAAAGACCGGCCTCGTGCCCGATGAGGACCAGGGCGTGATGTTCTGTACTATCACCATGCCGCCGGCAACCTCCGTGGCCCGCACGCAGCAGGTCATCAATGAGGTGGATTCCATCATTGCCGCCTTCCCCGCCGTGCAGAGTCGTGAGCAGTTGCAGGGCTACAACTTCATCGCCGGTTCGGGTAGCGACCAGGCCACGTTTATCATCAAGCTGAAACCCTTCGAGGAGCGCCAGCACGGACTGTGGTGGAAGATCAGCGGACTGTGGCAGGGCGACGGTATCTACCGTTTCTTCCTCGACCCAGATGCCGTGACGGGCATTCAGGCCCAGCTGTTCATGAAGACAGCCCATATCAAGGATGCCAACATTCTGGCCTTCGCCCCGCCTATGGTGCAGGGTTACTCGGCATCTAACGGTATTTCCGTGGTCATGCAGGACCGCACCGGCGGCGACCTCAACAAGTTCTACGGTGTAGTCCAGGATTTCCTGAAAGCCTACAACGAACGCCCGGAGGTGAGCCGTGCTCAGACCAGTTACAACCCCAACTATCCGCAATACATGATTCATGTGGATGTGGCCAAGTGTAAGCAGGCCGGCATTTCGCCCCGTGTGGTACTCTCCACGCTGCAGGGATACTATGGCGGTCTCTATGCCTCTAACTTCAACAGCTACGGTAAGCTCTACCGCGTCATGGTGCAGGGTGCACCCGAGACGCGCATGACTGAGCAGTCGCTCAATAATATATATGTACGCACGGGAGCAGGCATGGCACCCGTCAACGAGTTCTGCCATCTGGAGCGCGTCTATGGTCCGTCCAATATCAACCGCTTCAACCTCTTCACCTCTATCAACGTTCAGGCAACCGTGGCCGACGGTGTATCAACCGGTGAAGCCATCAAAGCCCTCGAAGAGGTGGCTGCCCAGACGCTGCCTGCAGGTTATTCCTACGAGTTCAGCGGTCTGACCCGTGAGGAGGCCAAGGCCTCTAACTCTACGTGGATGATCTTCCTGCTCTGCTTCATGTTCATCTACCTCATCCTGTCGGCTCAGTACGAGTCCTACATCCTGCCGCTGGCCGTGGTGCTCTCTGTGCCCTTCGGTCTTGCCGGCTGTTTCCTCTTCACGATGCTCTTCGGCCATGCCAACGACATCTACATGCAGATTTCGCTCATCATGCTGATTGGTCTGTTGGCTAAGAACGCCATCCTGATTGTGCAGTTCGCCCTTGAACGCCGTCAGACGGGTATGGCCATCACGTGGTCGGCCATTCTTGGTGCCGCAGCCCGTCTGCGTCCTATCTTGATGACCTCTCTGGCCATGGTAATCGGACTGTTGCCTATGATGTTCGCATCAGGTGTGGGCAAGAACGGTAACCAGACGCTGGGTGCTGCTGCCGTGGGCGGTATGCTCATCGGTACGCTCTTCCAGATTATCGTCGTGCCAGGCCTGTTCGTCATCTTCCAGTCGCTGCAGGAGAAGTTCAAGCCCATGAAGTTCGACGACGACGATGCCGACGTGGATACCGAACTGCTTCAATATACCAGTCCGTTGGAGATAACTAATAAGGACTATGTGAAGTAAGGCCCCATCCCAGCCCCTCCCTAAATGGAGGGGAGGGAAGTGGCTCAAGTCAGATAATAAATATAATAAGGTAATTATAATAAAACATGAAAACATCAAAATATCTCAAGGGTATATCTACTCCCCTCCATTTAGGGAGGGGCTGGGGGTGGGTCTTTTTGTTCCCCCTCCTCCTCAGCAGTTGCGGCATCTATACCAAATATGAGCGTCCTGAGGTCAACACCAAAGGCATCATCCGCGATGCAGTAAGTGATGTGGATACCCTGAAGGCTACGGCCGACACCACCACCTTCGGAAATCTTCCCTGGCGTCAGGTGTTCACCGACCCGCAGTTGCAAGTCCTCATCCAGCAGGGACTCGATCATAATCCCGACCTCCTCAACGCTGCCCTCAATGTGCAGATGGCGGAGTCGCAGTTGAAGATGTCCAAGCTGGCCTTTATCCCCCAGGTGACGTTCTCCCCGCAGGGCGTGCTATCTTCGTGGGATTTCGGCAAGGCCTCGCAGACCTATTCCATGCCGCTGAATGCTTCATGGACGGTTGACCTCTTCGGCAATCTGCTCAATCAGAAGCGCAGTTCCCAGATGGCTCTCCTGGCCGTCAAGGACTATCAGGTCGTGGTGAAGACCAAGATCGTGAGCGGCATTGCCAATATGTACTACACGCTGCTCATGCTCGACCGTCAGGTTGAGATCATGGACGATATGTCTAAGCTGACCAAGGATACCTGGGACATGATGAAGCTCCAGATGCAGCTGGGCCGTTACCGCTCTACCAGCGTGCAGAGTGCTGAGGCCAGCCACTATAACGTGCTGACACAGGCCGAAGACCTGAAGCGCCAGATTCGTGAAGTGGAGAATTCGCTCTCATTGCTCATCGGACAACCAGCCCAGACCATCAAGCGCGGAAAGCTTGCTGATCAGGTGTTGCCCTCTCAGTTTGCTACGGGCGTAGGCATCCAGCTGCTCAAGAACCGTGCCGACGTGCATGCTGCCGAGATGAACCTGGCAAGCAGTTTCTATGATGTCAACACGGCCCGCAGCCGATTCTATCCCAGTCTGACCATCACCGGAACAGGTTCCTATACCAATAGCGGTGGCGGCATGATTGTGAATCCCGGAAAGATTCTGGCTAATGCCGTGGCTTCCCTGGTACAGCCCATCTTTATGAATGGTCGTCTCACCGAAGGACTGAAGGTGGCCAAGGCTCAGTATGAGCAGGACTACAACACCTGGCAGAACGCTGTCCTCTCAGCCGGAAGCGAGGTGTCGAATGCCCTCGTGCAGTATAATTCCTACCAGAAGAAGAGCGAACTCGAAGCCCATCGCGTGGAAGTACTGAAGAAGAACGTCGAGGACACTCGAGCCCTCGTGAGCTCATCTACCAGCACCTATCTTGAGGTTATTCAGGCCCAGAGCTCCCTGCTCAATGCCGAAATCTCGAAAGTCACCGACGACTTCAATAAGATGCAGGCCGTGGTAAGTCTCTATCAGGCACTCGGTGGTGGTAGTAAGTAAAAGCCCCCTCCCGACCTCCCCCTTGGGGGAGGAGTAAGACGTTATATTTACATATAATATTATAATAGCCCAAGCCCCTGTAGCGGCTTCCCCCCAAGGGGGGATTGAGGGGGGCTTTCTTGTTATGATTAGCGACAAAGCAATAATCAGTCCGAAAGCGAAGATCGGTAACAATGTGATCATCTATCCTTTCGCATATATTGAAGACGACGTGGAGATTGGTGACGACTGCATCATCTACCCATACGTCAGCGTGATGAACGGCACACGCATGGGACGTGGCAACAAGGTTCATCAGAACACCGTCCTCGGAGCTATCCCCCAGGACTTCAGCTATCGCGGCGATGCCACTGTTCTCATCATCGGCGACGACAATATCATCCGCGAGAACGTGGTCATCAATCGTGCCACCTTCAAGGATGGCGAAACCCGCATCGGCAACCGCAACTTCATCATGGAGGGCGTTCATCTCTCCCATGATACCCATGTGGGCAACGGCTGTGTCTTTGGCTACGGTTCCAAGGTGGCCGGCGACACTGAGTTCGGCAACGGCGTGATTCTTTCGTCCAACGTGATTGTCAATCCGCAGGTGCGCATCGGCAACGGCGTGATGGTCAGTAGCGGTAGCCGCGTCTCAAAGGACGTGCCTCCCTACATCGTGGCCAACGACAATCCCGTGCGCTATGGCGGCCTGAATGCACAGGTGCTCTCCGCTCATGGTGTTGACGAGAAGACGCAGAAGCATATTGCCAATGCCTACCGCCTGATTTTCCACGGCCAGACCTCCGTCTTTGATGCCGTGATTCAGGTGAAGGAGCAGGTTCCTGATAGTCAGGAAATTCAGAATATCGTGGACTTCATCAGCTCTACGAAGTTAGGAATTATCGGAAAGATGTAATTCATACCTATAATTTCCGTTTTTTTGAAGAGAACGAGTCGCGAGACTCGTTCTCTTTTTTAAGACCCACCCCCGGCACCTCCATAAACTAATATTTCCTCCGAAAATGTGATTTTTCCGCCCCGAATATATCCGAAAATGTGATTTTTTGATTATATTTGCAGCCGAAAATGTGATTTCTGCGTATGGAACTGCTTAAAAGAAAGATAGATACATATCTTCAGAACTGGAAGAATAGTCCTGAGAGAAAACCGCTGATTGTGAAAGGAGCGCGGCAGATAGGAAAGACGGAGTCCATCAGGGCATTCGGCCGGGCAAACTATGAGTCGGTTATCGAAATCAATTTTGTGCTTCAGAAAAAGTTCAGGGCCATCTTCGATGATGGCTACGAGGTGGAGACAATCATCAAAAACATCTCGTTGCTGGAACCCTCGTGGCGTTTCATTCCTCACAAGACGCTGCTTTTTTTCGACGAGTTGCAGAAATGTCCCGACTGTGCCACCGCGCTCAAGTCCTTTTGTCAGGACGGTCGTTACGACGTCATCTGTTCTGGCTCGCTGATGGGCATCTATTATGAGGAAATAGAATCCAACGCTGTAGGCTATAAGGAAGATTTCGACATGTATTCGATGGACTTCGAGGAGTTCCTTTGGGCAAAGGGATATTCACCAGAACAGATAGAAGATCTGTACCAGCACATGGCTTCCTTGCAGCCGTTTTCTCAACTCGAGCTGGATACAATGACCAGAATTTTCCGTGACTATATGAGCCTGGGAGGGATGCCCGAGGTGGTGAAGATGTATATTGATAATGGCCATTACGGAGGAACTTTGAAACTGCAACGTCAACTGCTGAAAGATTATGAGGAGGACATTACCAAGTACGCCAAGGCAACCGACAAGGCGAAGATTCTTGCTGTTTACAACCACATTTCCACTTTCCTGGCCAAGGAAAACAAGAAATACCAAATTACGAAGATTGCAAAAGGAGCCAGAAACCGGGAATACATCGGGGCTGTAGAATGGCTCAAAGAGGCTGGTGTCATCAATGTGTGCTATTGCCTGAATAATGTAGAGTTGCCTTTGAAGGGCAATTATGATACCGAATTCTACAAGATCTATTATCATGACACCGGTCTGCTTATAGCCTCGCTCGACGAGGAAGCCCAGGAAGACTTGCGTGCCAACAAGAACTTTGGAACTTACAAGGGAGCTATCTACGAGAATACCGTAGGCGAAATGCTGCGCAAGTCAGGTTACGAACAACTCTATTTCTACAAGCACGACAATCCCTCCCTGGAGATGGACTTCTTCGTTCGCGATGCCGATTCGCTGGTACCTGTAGAAGTAAAATCCAAGGATGGAGCCACAGCCTCGCTGAATAATCTGATCAAGTGGGACTCCTATCCCGATGTGAAATACGGCATTAAGTTGGGATACAAAAACATTGGGTGGAATGGCCAGTTCTACACCTTCCCCTATTTCCTCGCTTTCCTTTTGAAACGCTTTCTGAAAGAACAACGCTCATAACTTCCGCAAGTAGTCTCAGCTTCTCTACAGGAGGGTGCACGGGTGCCACATCGCCCATAAACACAGGGCTTGCACCCTCTTCAGGAGGGTGTCACGGGTGCCACAAGGGTGCCACGCATTCGAAGTTGGTATTTGGAATTACGAAGTACGATGTGCGAGCGCTAAGTGACAAAAATCTACGAGAATCTCACTCTAAAATAGCCCACGGGGAGATTTGTGTCAGATTCTTGATGATTTTTTTTTAAATGGTCTTTGGAGGATGATAACCTTTGTCGCTTTGCGTCTTTCTTGAGACCCTTCGGGAACAAGCGAACAAGTTCAAGCGGTGTTTGCTTGTAATGAATTCTCTAGAGAATTTGTTGCTTCCGATGATAGTTTGCACGACGTCCGATGATGTTTTGCAGAAAATTCTCTAGAGAATTTATCAAAGGCGTGGCACCCTTGTGGCACCCGTGACACCCTTCTGGAGAGGGTGCACGGCCTTTATACAAAGGCGATGTGGCACCCGTGCACCCTAAAACCGAAAATCTCGCGCGCACGCGCGCGCAATGTTTAATGAGATTCCGATTTCTAACGATATGAACGACACCATCTGTAATAGGAGACTATATTTATTATCATACCATTCTTTTCAATGATGCCTTTATAATCCCGCGTTAAAGAAGGTATAGCTGCTGTTGCTGTTATATATAGGTATTGCTACATGTAGTTTATCGAATGTTTACAATAAAAAACAACAGCGTGTAGTTTATATGTACCTACACGCTGTTGTCGTAATGTAACTCAGAGTCAGTTATTCTTCTTGGTCTTCCCAGATGCTTTTGTCAACTGGGAGGGAATGCCGGTTTCTATCTTTTCGGGTTCTTCTTCGTAGCCGGTGGGTTGCTTGGCGCGACCTCTTGAGGCATCGCCAATTCGGGCAGTATTACCGCTTCGTCGCGATGTTCATTTTGAAGAAACATACAATAATAGATGGGAAAATAGGTTACACCTTTCTTCTTAAATACTTCCCGCTCATTAGAGAAAACGACTGCTCGATTTATTCCGTAGTCAGGAGTTTCAAGGAAATTGGTGAGCGCACTATGCTCAGTATAGTCTTTTCCTGATTTTATCTCCAACGGAAGAGCAGTCAGATGATGATGGTCATCTATGAGGAAATCCACTTCTCCTTTTTTCTTGTTGTCATAATAATACAGCTTGAAACCATGAGCGGTAAGTTCCTGCGCAACGACGGACTCATACACCGTGCCAAGATTGATACTCTTGATGTCTTGCAATACAGCATTAACGTTTAGTTCATATAAAAGATAGGTCAGCAGGCCTACATCATTAAGATATAGCTTAACCAGTTTCTTCTGCTCAGACTCGGCAAGAGGAAAACGGGGATTGCTGATGGCAGACACTTCTAAGGCTACGCCAGAATTGGTCAGGTATTCAAACTCATCGGCATAATCGGAGAAGGTCTTGCCATTCTTGTTTTCTATATTCTTATATACGATTCGCTTCTTTTTGTTTTCCAGATTGCTCGGAATAAGGTCGTATATCTTACGAATCTTCAGCTTGTGCTCTTCGTCATATTGCGAAGCGTCGATGCGATAGAGATTGTGTATATCCCTATGTGTCTGTCTGACACGAACCATATTCCTGTCTGCCAGATAATTGTTAATTGCTTCGGGCAATCCCCCGACAAGTAGGTAATACTGGAAACGCTTCAGTAAGATGTTGTGTGTGCTCTCGTCCAGTGGCAGTTCGCGAGTGAAGTGATTGCGTATGTCGTTTATCCACTCCTTGCCAATGCCTGTGGCCCATAGAAATTCCTCAAAGTCGAGGGGGTACATCTGTTCGATGGTTACGCTCCCCAATGGCACCGAAGGAGTTTCAGATAAGGCAATACCCAATTGTGACCCGCTCGCTATGAACCTATAGCGACGCTCCTGATTGAGAAATTTCAGCATTGTCATCAGGTGGGGATAGCTTTGGATTTCGTCCAGGAATACCAATGTGTCGGATTCGTCACCCAAGGGCTTTGAGTAATAATTGCTTAAACGCATGTAGAGATCGTCGGTCGTATGCACATCGGCAAAGACCTGATCGCCTTCCTTGTCTTCCTGCAGGTTGATTTCAACGAAATGTTGGAATAGTTTCTGCCCCACATAGCGTATTAGATATGATTTGCCTATCTGGCGCGCACCGTTAACGAGCAGAATCTTATTGGGCTCTTCCAAGAGGAAGTTCTCTATAAACGAAGTGAATTTACGTTCAAGCATAATTCTTTTTGTTTAGATCCGCTGCAAATTTATAAAAAATCTCCCTTTCCACAAAGAGAAAATCCACTTATTCCATATTTCTAATTGCATTTTTGCCCACTTGTTCCTTTTTTTTAAGTCGTTAATTTGCCTACTTATTCCGATTTTGGGATTTAATTTGGTGCAATATCTACGGTAAGCATTACAATCGCTACAAAAGAACAACAGCAGCTATATACTTCAAATGAAGGTATAGCTGCTGTTGCTGTTAAATAGAGGTATTACTACATGTAGTTTATCGAATGCTTACTATTGTGAATTCTTAATCAAAAGAATCCCAATTGGTGACCTTTGTTTCTTCTTCGTCTTCCCACATGTCGGCGAATTGTATCTGTAACTTGGCTTCAGGGTCGTGGGTACCGTTGTCTACGCCGCCGTAATCGATGTCGCTGGCTGTACCTCCTCCAGTAACACCACCAGTACCGGCTAATATTTCTATAGAGTCTAATGCTTCTATCTTAATATCTGGTTCTATATATTCCTGTTTCATGATTCTATTCTTTTTGAATGGTGATTAACTACGATTTACTTTACAATCTTCTTCTTTCCGTTGATGATATATACTCCCTTAGGAAGCGTATTCATATCAATATTCTTGCCTACATACTGGCCATTGATATTGTAAACGGCATCTGAATCAACCTTCGTCTTAGATTTAATGTCAGAGATTCCTGTAGTCTCATCAAAGAACATACTTATCTTGGCATTTGACACGCCAGCACTCTTGTCGGTTAACTCGTCGTTCTGGAAATCAAAGTAGGCACGGAATGCCTTCATCTTTGCTGTTCCCGTTGAGTAATAGAACTTATTATTACTTAGGAATAACTGATTTGTAACAATTGGCGTTTCCGGTTTGTACGTGCCAATCATACTATTATAAAAATAGTAAGTTTTATTTCCAACCTTTACTGTTGTCTCATCCATATCAATACGAGCACTTGCTTCATTAGCATTGATGGTTACTCCGTCAACCTTAAATTCTTTGATAGCTTTACTTACTTTTATCAGGCATGGTTTATTGGCCGTAATTGTGGTTGCGTCGGTGAAATTAACTTTAATGGCTGTGCAATTATCCCCATCATAAGTTGCTTTGCATCCTGTAAAGTCTGCGAGTTGTACTGTTGCATCGCCAAATGCACTTGCAATTTGTTCTGCAGTCATATCAAATGGCAGACAAATAGTATTCCAATTGTTTGCGCTAATTGTGCGCTTTACAAGAACATTCTTCAAGCCTGTTGGAGTTTCACTTGTTATACCAACATTTTCATCGAGTGTAATGCGGGGCATGCCAACCTTGATTGTGAAGGTCTGGTCTGGGAGTTCAATAGATGCACCTGTCGAAGAGCAGTTTGCTTCTACGATGTGAGCAGTATAAGTTGTTCCAATTTCCACATCACTACCAGCAGATATCGTGATATAGGCTACGGCACCTTCAGTTTCTTTCATATATTCACTCTTACCGTTGTATCCAAGAAAACGGAATGCTTTAGATCCATTCACTTCAGGGTAACTAGATTCAAGTTCAAAATTAAATGTTCCCTCTTCTTCCGTATCAGGAATAGTATAGGGTATATCAGAAGTTCTTTCACCCAATTTTAAACCTGTAATTTTAATGACACCATTATTTAGGTTAATTCCCTCCAGAGTTATTTGTGCCTGGAAAGACTTAAGAGGGATGTCATTTGTAATGTTGATAGGGACTTCGACAGAACCGCCCTGAGGAACTTCAACATCATTGATGCTCAATACAATGTCGTCAGCCCACGCTGAACTCATAGTCAGCAACGCGGCAACGAAAAGTAATAATTTCTTTTTCATATTCTTTATATTTTAATTATTTGTTTCTAATTGTTATTCAGAATGATATCTACTAAACTGGTAACATCGCTCACGTCGATTTTTGTATCATCGTTCACGTCGCAGTTACTTGCATCGAATCCTTGTGAAGTGTTGCCAAGGATATAGTCCACCAGCGTTGTTACGTCAGCAACATCTACCTTGCCATCATGGTTGACATCGCCCTTTAGGGTGGTGTCCTCAATCGGCAGTACCAATTCAGCTGTGCCGTCGTATTCTATCCATGCTTTATTAGCGGGCATTGCAGTACCTGTAGCCTTTACAAATCCGAGTTTCTTCGATTCCGTGATGCCGATTATGTACATATTATCTGTACTGGCGGTATAGTGATTGGCGTTGAAACTGCCTGTGCCGCTTGGTCTGGTAAATGTTATCGTGCCGTCTTGATTGCAATAATAGTCTCCCTTCAGCAGATTTGTGCCTGTATAATTCGTTGCTGTGGAGGCAGAGGGAGCACCCGTCGTTATGCTAACATCAGGAACTGTAAACAAAGGGGCATCTGTTGGAATAAGTTGACAGTCGGCAGCCACATTGCTGGTGCACTCTAAAATTACGGGTGTTCCAGCTGGTACGGTCTCTCCGTTTGCTGCTACTTCTTCAATTTGAACACTTCCGTCAGCGGCAATAGCGGTAACCACATATGCCTTCGCCACATTATTACCCAATTCAAAGGCAAACGGCACATACAATGTCGTATAGTATTTCCTGCCAAACTCCACTTCGGGGGTCACGTTAAAGTGGTTCACGGGTTCGATATACCACTTTGCATTTTGTGCAGAGTTGGATTCATTTATCGCAAGCTTGCCATTGTCATCCACGAGATAGCGTGTTCCTAGGTTAGGATATCCTACAAATAACACGTATGTAGAAGACTTCAGCTCTATCTTTGCCGTATATAATGTATTCGCACCCGAACCACTGAACTTATCGATAGTTACATAGCGGTCTTCAAACTTCAAATTTACAGTTCCAGGATAAGTGCCCGTCGTCAGAGTAAGCAGACTTGTACCTTGTCCTATGAGGTTGTAATCATAGTTATTCGGGTTAGTGGTCCTCTTCTGGGCATAGATAACTGAGCCTGGATCAATGCAATCTGCATTATCCACCAGATGAATGTCGGTATCCAGATATTTGCCAGCACATTCCAATGCTCGTGCCTGACCATCAGAGGAACTGGCTTGGCTCAATCCTCCGCAAGCAGAACTGATGGCTGTGGTATAGTTGAACTTGTCATTCGCGATGCTGATATAATCCGTTTCTCGGTCCGCATTGCGGAAACGATAGAAGCCAGTACCGTTTAGTTGAGCCATACAATTCAACGCACCGGTAAGGGCCAAGGCCAAAAGCAGAAAAATTCTTCTTGTATTCATCTGACTTTTGTTACTGATTAAGAATAATGTCAACCAGCGATGTTACGTCAGCCACTACGATTTTTCCATCTTCGTTTACATCGCAGGCATCTACATCGCAGGGTACCGTGCTTTCCCTCTCAAGTATATAGTCCACCAGCCTGACTATATCAGCGGAGTCAACCTTTCCGTCCATATTGATGTCGCCCTTCAGGAAGAGCTTTATCACGTCATGCTTATCGCTAACGAGGAATGCCTTATTGGCTGCCACCGTCCAGTGGTCACTGAAGGCAAGGTTCTTGTTGCTGTCATCTACAGCCAAACTGCGGACAACGCAATCTTTATGACTTCCAGAAGTGTAAGTGCAAAGGCCCAAGTCATCATCGGTCAGTCCGAAGAAGTACTTGTTGTTTACCGTGCCGGCATTTCTTGCCATCAGGTGTTCGTATTCTGCTAGATAATTAGTGTAGAAGGAATCGCCGAATATACTTTTAGCATAATCGAACAGCGTTACCACTTGAGCAGTCTTGATTTTGTAAGTGTTTATCAGGTAGTCTGGACCTTTCAGTAGATTCCCGGTTACAGCAGTACCTGCCTCTTTGGTAAGAGTGAGCGTCTGGTCGCCCGCAGCGGTTGAAACGAGAAGAATGGGAGTCTGTGCAGGGATAATGCCCGAGATTTTTTCCGTTTTAGCTACACCAGCTTCTGAAACAGCTGTCACCTTCATGGCGGTCACTCCTTCAGGAAGCGTATAGGCAAAGTCGGTGTAAAGTGTGGTGTAGTACTTATCGCCCCTTTTGTTTGCCTCGGGGAAGTTTACGCTGAACTCAGTGCATGGCTGTAATGTCCAGGCGGTGGAAAGGTCTTTGTCTTTAATCTTGGTGTTGCCTTCGCTGATGATGTCTAAGGTTGAGGTGCCCGGCACGATATAGTATTTGAAGTCGGGGCGGATGTTCTCCACCTTATCTATATATTTTGCATATTCGCCAAGTTTGGGCTTTATGTCAGTTTCGTATTTCGGGTGTTTTTTCAAATTCCCCCAGTAGATCATGGCTGTCTGGTATGCGAAATTCCAAACGTTGTCTTTGTTCGTGAGGACTTCATTATAGAATTTAGCAATAGAGGCGTCGTCTTTTGGTTCGGTGAGGTTGCCGCCCATCTTTTGCCATACCGTATGAAGGCTGAAGGGAACAAGAACGCTTGCACCACTACCACCAGTCTTTTTAAGCACTTTCTGAATGGCATCGTTAATGAACTGCTCCAGTTGTGGCAGTTTGGCATCTACTTTAGCCTTGTTCTCTTTGTAGAAATCTACTACGGGCTGCATGCTGGGCGTCTTACCATAGATGCGGTAGGAGTTGCTTCCTGCACTCTCTAAATAGAGATGGTAGTCGAATGACTCGTCAAACTTCTTCATGATGGCATCTAAGCCGTCAGTTCCGAGAATTGCGCCGCTACCTTCGGCATGGAGCTTGTCAACGACGAGTTGCACAATCTTTGGCACATAGTTCATGGCGCGATCTGCATAGCCAGGAACGTCCACACCCTGCGCGCGGAGTATCTCTACCTGACCTTTTTCGTTGGTCTTGACGCGGATTATGGTGCCGGCCTTTGTCTTTGCCGCAGATTCGTTGACGAAGTTGACCGTTTTGCGGCCAGCCACGTTAACATACTTTCCATCGTTTGTGAGAATGTTGTAGTATCCATCTGTCACATTGGCAACAGAGGATGCTTGGACCCTAGCCTGCAAGGCTATAAAGGGCAGCAGCAGACATACACTAAGTCTTCTTAGATTAGATAGTAATTTCTTTTCCATTTGAGTTGTTTTTTGTTTGTGGTGCAGAGGGAAACCCTGTGCACCTGTTTTTTCCTTTTTCGCTTGCAAAATTACTTAAAAATATTGATATATGGATAATTTTATTTGTATTTTTTCTACAAAAATATTACTATTCCAATAATCTGCCTGAATTTTGTACCTCTATTTGCTCAGAATGATATCTACCAGACTGGTGACGTCGCTCACGTTGATTTCTTTGTCGCCGTTTATGTCGCAGGCACTTTCGTTGCAGTTCATCGGATTCTTACCCAGTATATAGTCCACCAGCGTTGTTACGTCTGCAACATTCACTTCTCCGTCGCCGTTGATATCTCCCTTGAGGGTAGAGGAGGCAGAGAGTTCCTTGAACTTGGTGTCGAGATAGACAAAGCGCTGGGTGAGATAGTCCTTGATGGTCTGTACGGCTGCGGAATATTCGCCTTCGAGCGTCCATCCGGCACCGCCGTTTTCCGTTGTTGCGTAGTTGTCGGCCTGGGTTTGGGCAATCTCGGCGGCCAGCACGTCAATCTTTGCGGTCAACGCGGCCAGCAGGTCGGTGGTCTTGGCTTCGCCGTAGATGGTGTTCCACTTGGCTATGACGGCATCCTTGAACCATTGCTCCTGCCAGAGGGCTTCAATCTTTTTGCGCATCACTTTATAGTCGGCATGGTTGAAGAGCATGCCGTTGTAGGAACCGGCGGTGGTGAGGTCGCTCATGTCGACGGGATGCTTGGCATTGTTGCCGTATGCCTTGTCGTTGCTCCACAGCGGTCCGAAGTGAAGTTTGCCGTCGGCATTGTCTTTATAGACATAGATGTCAGACAGTTGCTTGTAGCCGCCAAGGATTTCGCTGGCCACATACCAGTTGATGAACGAGGTCTGGTCAACTTTGTTTTCAATGTCGGTCCAGAAAGTCGAGAAGTAGTTGCCCACAGCGGTTTGCAGTGCAGCCTGTTCTTCGGCGGTGATGTCGTCCTTGTCGGGATTCTTGATGACGATGTTGGGGTTGGTGTCGTCGCCTGCCACATAGAGGTCGTTAGCACCAACTTCGCCATTCGACGCAATCTCTAAGAGCCAGTCGGTGGCTTTGTTGCTTACGAATACTCGTCCGTTTTCAGCCTTGACGCGGTCGGTAATCTGGTAGGTGCCCACGTATTTGCCGTTCACCACGAGGTCGGCATACTGGCATCCCGGCGTGAAGCTGAATCCTATTTTGTCGCCAAGTTCTTCGGTGAGTCCGTTGCGCAGCATCGTCGGGTCGTCGTCGTTGGATTCCAGTACCCACTGTTTGTAAGAACCCGACTTGTTTCCCAAGAAAGCACGTTTTTTCTCGAACTTCAGTCGGTAGGATGTCTTGTCGTCGCTTCCGTCGCCAACGTATTTCACGCTCAGTCCTGTGTTATCCAGTGTGAAGTTGCCGCCAATCATGTTGTTCTGGTCGAACACTTCGATGGCTGCCTTTCCCCAGATGTCGGGATCAATAGCAGCATCAGTATCGATGTAGATGGTGGGCACGTCGTTCATCTGGGCGCGCGGTTCCTGAACCTCTGGCGTGAAGCTGATGGTGGGGTTCGGGGCTCCATTGGCTTTACGGATGTATGCGTTAAGGCCGTAAACTTTGCCGTTCGTATCATAAGAATTGACCTTTTGAGGAATGGCAAACGATGCGGCATCTCCACCGATGAGGATAACGGTTCCGTCTATTGGAAGTGAGTTCAGATAGAGATTGGCACTGAACGTGTAGTCACCGAATGTCACGCTTTCGCCGTATGCCTTATGATTGTTGTCCCAATTTTGGCAATAAGCCAGCATGACACCGTTGAAAACTGGATTTGTGGCAACAGCCTTTGAAGGCTTAATCAGATAAGGCATGCCAGGGGTGATGGCCTTTTCGGCAGGCGTAGCGAAATAGAGCGTGGTGCCGTCGGAGTAGATACCCGCAAGTTCCTTCAGTTCGTATTGGTCGCCGAATACGCTCTTCAAAGTTTCATTATTGACAGAGAATGGCAGCGAAATGGCAGTCCATTTGTCTTTTTCAAAGGTCTTATTTGACAGAGTTACATTATATAATTTGTCCTGCAAGTCGGTCGTAATGCCATTGCCTTCTTGGTTCTTTGCGGCATCAAGTGCGAGATTACCCGTCACGGTATGAGCCTCAGCAACAAGTTCATCGAATCGCTGCTGCACATAGTCGATGCGGGCACTCAGCCAGTTTTTCAACTGGTCAACGTATGCCTGATAGTTAGCAAGACCGCCAACATATCCGAAGGCTCCTTGTGGTGTGTTACCCCATTTTTCCAAGTTTAGTTTTTGGGTTTCCCTTACTGCATCGGCCATTTCGTCGATTTTTGCGAGCAGATTGGCCTTGATTCCTCCGCTGACGAGATTATCCATGACCACCTTTGCGCGATCCATGAAATCCGGGTCTTGGGTGAGTTTTTCGAAATAGTCTTGTACGCATGAAGCCTGTTCCAGGTGAGCTACCAGTTTTCCATCAGGATCAGCCATTGCCTGCCAGTTTCCGAACGCCAAATCCTTATCCCACAGTGGACCCCAGCAGAGTTTGCCGTCGGCTTCACGGTAGGCCTTTACGCTCATTAATCCGTCATAGTCTCCCGTGAGTTCGGTAGCAATCCAGAATTTTATCAATGTTTCCTCATCGTTATAGGCACGCCATCCCGTCTCGGGATTGGTAAAACCGGAGCCGAATGCTTTCTTCCAACCGTTGAGGAACCAGTCTTTTATTGGGTTTATTACAGTCGCACGTTGTTCGGCGTCAGTGTCATCGGCAGGCTCAGGATTGTTGATGTTCATCATCATGCCGCCTTCAGCAAAGCACATCGGATAGTCGCACATGTCGTTTCTGCCTTGGAACTCAACGTACCATCCGGTATCTTCGTTAATGTTAATGCGATTGGCATCCACTTCACAATGGTCGGAAACCTGATAGGTGCCACGGTATTCGTTGTTGATGACGAGATCAACGAATTTGTAGCCAGGACAGAAGGGCATGCCCACTGCCTTACCTATATGATAGGTCAGCGCATTGCGGAGCAGGGATTTGTCGTTCACGTTGGCCAGCAGCACCCAGTTGCGTTTGGAATAGCCGTAGCCAAGGAGGTCGTGCTTATGTGCCTTGCCGTCGGTAGAGTTGCTCTTTTTGGCAAATTTCAGGCGGTAGGGTCGTTTCTCTGCATCAGCAGTGGAGTTACCACGTACTTTGATTTCCAGATTGGTGTTTCCGTTAGCGTCGATGGCGTCTTCGGTGAACGACTCAAGATAGTGGGGGCTTGACGTGTCGGATGTAGCTACGACTTGAATCTTGGCAGGGCGGTAAGGCGCTTCTTCGGCTTTAGAGTCATTGCCTCGAATCTTGTATAGATAATCGTTCAATGCCTGGTTGCCAATACCTGGCAGGTCGATATAGATAGTAGGTGCATCAGTTATCTGGGCACGTGCTGCTATTTTTCCTGCAAGAGTAGTGGGAGTGGGCTCGTCGCCGCCGCCTCCGCTTTCTCCGCCTCCGCTGCCTGAACTTATACCGTCATAAGAAAGGGATGGTGTGGTCGTATTGAGTGAAGGGTGGAAAAACCATGCAAAGATGCCATAATAATCAGAATTTGTGTTGTCTCCAGCCTTAAAGGTAACGGGCCACCCACGCCAGTTACCCATTCCTGTACCGTCAGAATTGAATGAAAAAGCAGTGGCTGGTTCACTTTGTCCACCAACAATTTGCCAAGCATAAACTTTGAAATATGTTCCCCAGAATTGTAAGTCGTTGCTAAGTGAAACTTTGATGAAATCTGTGGAAATGCTGGAGGCAAAAGTAACGCCGCTAAAAGTTGGATTTTCAACCGTTTGTTTTACGCGAATGGCGTATGGAGTGCCGGCAACAATGGATGTTGCAGCCTTCATCTTGATGGTGGTTCTATCGAAGGAACCGAACTCTTGCAAATCCCATTTGCCTTCGCCAAAGGTGGCGTTCAGTACTTCTTGCGAAGCTGTGAACGGGAAAATAGCACCGTCCCATTCGTAGGCTGTGAACGTTTTGTTTTTCAGGGTAACGTTGCATGTCTGGCCACAGAATTGTGTGTAGGCACTGGCATCGGTTGAGGTAACGTCAAACTCTACGTTTGTTGCTGCCCATGCTCCGCTACATACCAACAAAGAAAGGGCCATGAAGGCCATGCGTAATAGTTTTTCCATTTATTTTGTCAATTTGGTTGTTACTCGATAGGCTATACGTGCCGATTGATTATAATCGGCAGCAAAGTTATGTAATTATTTTAAATTTCGCAAACGATTTCGTAAAATTTTAGTACAAGAAGTGACTTCTTGCACACAAAAAAGGCAATAATGCGAATTTTTACGATTTATTAACTTAATAGCTGGCGGTGCAGGGAATCCCAAGGGCAAGGACTCGGTCGCGGATGCGGTCGAGTTCTTCGTGGGTGGCTTTCTGCAGACCTTGCATGGGCGTCTCGCGGTCGATGGTGTAAATCATTACTTGCTGGGGAGCAATGGCTTTCACGGCTTCGAGCCATGGGGCGACGTATTCTTCGCCGGTGTTGTCGTAATTAACGGGTGTTGGATGTTGGGTGTTGGGTGTTGGTGGTATGGTTCCTTTGAGGAACATGGTCTGGATGATGACGTGACCGCGGAAGCGCTTGAGTCCTTCGATGACCTGATCTACCTGATACCATTCGCCTTCGGGGCGATCTACCTTATTAATATATAGGGGGTCAATGGTGTCGAGCTTCTGGATGTTGTTTTCAACCTTCATCAAGGCATCATGGATTTTGGGACGGTGGATGAGGGTGGCGTTGGAGAGCACGCTGATCTTGGCATCAGGGAAATACTCGTTGCGCAGCCTGATGGTATCTTCTATGATTTCGGGGAAATGGGGATTGGCCGTGGGTTCGCCGTTGCCGGCAAAGGTGAGTACGTCGGGGTGGGGGCCATTTGCTTTCATGTCCTTCAGTTTGGCTTCGAGGGCTGCGGCCACTTCTTCCCGTGTAGGCATCTTCTGCTTGGGACGGTGGTCGGCATTGAAACCGCATTCGCAATAGATGCAGTCGAAGGTGCAGACCTTTCCGTCGGCAGGAAGGAGATTGATGCCGAGGCTGACGCCGAGACGGCGGCTATGGACGGGCCCGAAGATGGGCGAAGGATAGATAATCGTGCTCATATTGCTTGCAAAAGTAGTGAAAAGATTCAATTTTCAAGTTTCAGGTTTCAAGTTTTTTCCTCTATCGTGTTAATTTTGATTAAAAAGCTTGCAAAAGGGGGTCGTGATGTTGTATCTTTGCATTGTTATTAGGTATAATAGGGCCAAATTGAATGGTTAAGAAAAAGAAAAAGACCCGCCGCCGTGGAGGTTTGCAGGTCGTGACATTATGTATAAGTACTGCCATGGTTCTCATACTGTTGGGCATGGTGGTGTTCTCTGTGCTTACGGCACACAATCTTTCTAATTACGTGAAGGAGAACCTGACGGTGACCTTGATGCTCGCTGAGGATATGACGAATCCGGAGGCGCAGAAGCTGTGTGCCGACTTGAAGAAACGGCATTATGTTTACGGCCTGACGTATATCAGCAAGGAAGAGGTGCTGAAGGAACAGGCGAAGGAACTGGGTGCCGACCCCAGTGAGTTTGTGGGGACCAATCCTTTCGTAGGCAGTGTGGAACTGCAGTTGAAGGCGGATTACGCCAACAACGACTCGCTGAAGTGGATTGCCAAGGAATTGAAGAAGAATGCACAGGTGACTGAGATTACCTATCCGCAGATGCTGATCGACTCGGTGAACAAGAACCTGCGGAAGATCAATATCGTGCTGCTGATTCTGGCCGTGTTGCTGGCCATCGTTTCATTCTCGCTGATAAACAACAGCATCAGGCTGAGTGTTTATGCGCGACGGTTTACAATCCGTACGATGAAACTGGTGGGTGCCTCATGGGGTTTTATCCGGCGGCCTTTCCTCAAGCGGAGCATAGTCATCGGACTGGTTGCCTCGTTGATAGCCTGTGCTGTGCTGGGCGGTGGAATCTATATGCTGTGGTATTATGAGCATGAGGTGCTGACGGTCATCACGTGGCAGGTGATGCTGATCACGGCGGCTTCGGTATTCATCTTCGGCTTGCTCATCACGCTGCTTTGTTCGTATGTCTCGGTGAACAAGTTCCTGCGGATGACTGCAGGAGAACTGTATAAGATTTAAAAGAGTGAAGAGTGAAAAGTGAAGAGTGAAGAATCTAACTTGAAACTTGAAACATGAAACTTGAAACTAAAAAGAATTATGGAAGATAAGAAAAATTTGGCTTTTGGAAAGATGAATTTCATCTTGTTGGCTATCGGAATGGCTATTGTTATTCTGGGCTTTGTGTTGATGAGTAGCAGCGGCTCTACGGAGACTTCGTATAATCCTGAAATTTTCTCAGCCCTGCATATCAAGGTGGCTCCTGTGGTTACCTTCTTGGGCTTTGTGAGTATCATCGTGGCTGTAATCTATAAGCCGAAAGACGGACTAAAAGGTGGGGATGCTGAGTAATGACACTCCTTGAGACTATCATTATCGCCATTGTGGAAGGACTCACGGAGTTTCTTCCCGTTTCTTCCACCGGACACATGATCATCACCCAGAACCTGTTGGGTGTTACCGAACGGATGCAAGACGACCCCACCATGGCCGCCTTTGTGCATGCGTTCACGTTTATCATCCAGTTTGGTGCTATCCTCTCTGTGGTATGCCTCTATTGGAAGCGTTTTTTCCGCATTGACCATTCTCAGGCTCCCGAAGGGGCTTCGCTATTCGGACAACTGAAGCATAAGTTCTATTTCTATTGGCTGCTGATAGTGGGTGTTATCCCCGCCATCGTGATTGGTCTGGCAGCAAAGAAATCGGGGTTGCTCGACTGGTTGCTCGACAGTGTGCTTGTGGTGGCCATCATGCTTGTATTGGGGGGTATCTTTATGCTCTATTGCGACAAGATATTCAACAAGCCCGACGAAAAGCGGGAGGTGACGGAGCGTAGTGCTTTCAACATCGGCCTCTTCCAGTGTATCTCCGTCATTCCGGGCGTGTCGCGCTCCATGGCAACCATCGTGGGCGGCATGGCTCAAGGGCTTACGCGCCGCCGTGCTGCGGAGTTCTCATTCTTCCTGGCCGTCCCGACAATGGCCGGTGCCACCGTGCTCGACCTTTTTGACCTGATGAAAGAGGGGGGGGCATGGGCTTCCACGAGTAACATCACCATGCTTATCGTGGGCTGTGTGGTGGCTTTTATTGTGGCTTTGCTGGCTATGAAATGGTTCGTGAACTTTGTGTCAAAATACGGATTCAAGGCCTTCGGTATCTATCGTATCATCGTCGGTCTCATCATCCTCGTCCTCATCCTCTCGGGACATTCACTCTCAATGGTTGACTGATGAATTTCAAAGAAGGAGTGATACTGGGCATCAACAAGCCCTACAGGATGTCGAGTTTCGGTGCATTGGCTCATATCCGCTATGTGCTTTCCAAGCATCTTGGCTACAAGGTGAAGATTGGTCATGCCGGAACACTCGACCCTCTGGCTACAGGTGTGCTCATACTTTGTACGGGAAGGGCTACCAAGCAGATAGAAGAACTGCAGAAGCATACGAAGGAATACACGGCCACGCTCCAGCTGGGGGCCACGACTCCCAGTTATGATATGGAGCATCCCGTGGACCAGGAGTATCCTACAGCTCATATCACGCGTGAGCAGGTGGAAGAGGTCTTGAAGCGATTCGTGGGTGATATCGATCAGGTGCCGCCGTCCTACAGTGCCTGTATGGTGAAGGGCGACCGCGCCTACGACTTGATGCGCAAAGGGCAGGAAGTGGTGTTGCAACCCAAGCGGGTTCATATCGACGAGATTGAACTGACGGACTTTGATTCCGAAAAGATGCAGATGAGCATCCGGGTGGTCTGCGGCAAGGGCACCTATATCCGTTCATTGGCCCGAGACATCGGCGATGCTTTGGGCAGCGGTGCCTATCTGACGGCACTTTGCCGGACAAAGGCTGGTAATGTGCGCATCGAAGACTGCCATACCTTTGATAATTTCAAGGAGTGGCTGGAGAAACAGGAAGTGGAATGAAAGTGAAAAATGAAGAGTGAAGAGTGAAGAATTTGCTACCGCATTACCTGAAACCTGGAACTTGGAACTTGAAACATAATATTATAAATATATGAAACTGTCACAATTTAAATTCAAACTGCCCGAGGAGCAGATTGCATTGAATCCTCCTTTCCATCGGGACGAATGCAAACTGATGATTCTGCACCGTAAGTCGCAGAAGATAGACATGTTTAAGACCGATGAAAACGGAGAACCTCTTAAAGACGAAGAGGGGAACCCCGTGTATCTTGACTTCCGCAACGTGCTGGATCATTTCGACGAGGGCGATACGTTCGTGTTCAATGATACGAAGGTGTTTCCGGCTCGTCTCTATGGTACGAAGGAGAAGACCGATGCCAAGATAGAGGTGTTCCTGTTGCGTGAACTCAATGAGGAGATGCGCCTGTGGGACGTGCTTGTGGAGCCGGCCCGTAAGATTCGTATCGGTAATAAACTGTTCTTCGACGACAGCGGAACGATGGTGGCAGAAGTCATTGACAATACGACGAGTCGCGGCCGTACGCTCCGTTTCCTCTATGACTGTCCTCACGATGAGTTCAAACGTGAACTCTTTGCATTGGGTGAGGCTCCGCTGCCTCATTACATTGTAGATCGTCGCCCGGCCACTCCGGAGGATATGGACGACTTCCAGTGTCTCTTTGCCAAGAATGAGGGTGCTGTGACGACACCCGCATCTGGACTCCATTTCAGCCGTGAGATGCTGAAGCGTATGGAAATCAAGGGTATCAACTTTGCTTTCCTGACGCTCCATTGCGCACTGGGCAATTTCCATGACATTGAGGTGGAAGACCTGACGAAGCACAAGATGGACTCCGAGCAGATGTTTATCGGTAAGGAATGCTGCGACCTGGTGAACTCCACGAAAGCTGCCGGGCATCATGTCTGCCTGGTGGGCACCAGTGTAGCCAAAGCCACAGAGACAGCTATGGGCACCGACCGTCTGCTGAAGGAATATGATGGATGGACGAATAAGTTTATCTTCCCACCGTATGAGTTTGGCATTGGCGACACGATGATAGCCAACTTCTATCATCCTTATTCCACTCTGTTGATGGAGACGGCTGCCTTCGGTGGTTACGATCTCGTGATGGAGGGCTACGACCTGGCCGTGAAGAATGATTATAAGTTCGGCTGCTATGGTGATGCCATGCTGATCCTGGATGATTAAACGGATGGCGGGTGTTTTTTTATCTTTAGGCTCCAACCTCGGCGATAGGCGGGAGAATATCCGTCTGGCGATTGAAAAAATAGGGGAGAGGGTTGGCGAAGTGGTTCGCCAATCTTCTCTTTACGAAACGGAACCCTGGGGATTTGAATCAGATAACCGTTTCGTGAATGCTGCCGTGAAAGTGATGACCACCCTTTCTCCGATGGAGGTGCTTCGGGCTACACAGCAGATAGAACGCGAGTTGGGACGGAAAAAGAAGTCGCAATCACCCAACACCCAACAAAGACAACGGGGAGGTGCGACAGCGGGTATTCCAACACCCATCTACCACGACCGCCCTATCGATATTGACATCCTGCTCTATGATGACTGGATCGTAGATGAACCCGAACTGAAGATTCCCCATCCGCTGATGTATAAGCGCGACTTCGTGATGATTCCCCTCCGCGAGATTATGGATTAAGATACTAAAGAAAAGGGCTGCATCCCAATGGGTGCAGCCCTTTCTGATTCTTTGCGTGAGATTATCGACGCAGACCCAGCGCCTTCACGATGGCACGGTAGCGGTTGATGTCGCGATCCTTCAGATAAGAGAGGAGGGCGCGGCGCTTACCAACGAGCATGGTCAGTGAACGAGCGGTCACATTGTCCTTGTGGTTCTGCTTCAGGTGCTCAGTGAGGTGAGCGATACGATAAGAGAACAGGGCAATCTGGCTTTCTGCTGAACCAGTGTCTGCTGCATTACCATTGTGGCTGTACTTGCCGAAAATCTCTTCCTTTTTTGCTTTGTCTAAATACATGATTTTTAAATGATTAATGATTTTGCAATCACATCTTTCAGACGCCTGCCTGCCTTAATCACAACAGGGTTACGTCGTCAGATGCATCGGATTTTCCGAATTTGCGGGTGCAAAATTACAAATAATTTCTGAAAGAACAAACATTTCAGATTATTTTTTTGTACCTTTGATTGTCATCGAAGGTACTTTCGCTCGGAAATGAAAAGAAAAACAAGTTTTCCTTTTGCATTTCGCTCACTTCTTTGTACCTTTGCACCCGTTTTTATAAGGTATTAGTATGCAAGACATTCGTAACATTGCAATTATTGCTCACGTTGACCACGGTAAAACCACCTTGGTCGATAAGATGATGCTGGCTGGTCACCTGTTCCGCGAGGGACAGGATCTCAGCGATCAGGTTCTGGATAACAATGACCTCGAACGTGAACGGGGTATCACTATTCTTTCGAAAAACGTTTCCATTAACTATAAAGGAACGAAGATTAATATCATCGACACACCGGGACACTCCGACTTCGGTGGCGAGGTGGAGCGTGTGCTCAATATGGCCGATGGCTGCCTGCTGCTCGTGGATGCTTTCGAAGGTCCGATGCCTCAGACGCGTTTCGTTTTGCAGAAGGCTTTGGAGATTGGATTGAAGCCCATCGTGGTAGTAAACAAAGTGGATAAGCCCAACTGCCGGCCGGAGGAAGTGTATGAGATGGTGTTCGACTTGATGTTCTCCCTCAATGCCACTGAAGACCAACTGGATTTCCCCGTGGTCTATGGTTCGGCCAAGAATGGTTGGATGGGAGAAGACTACAATAAGCCTACAACCGATATCACCTATCTGCTCGATAAGATTGTGGAGGTGATTCCCGCTCCGAAGCAGTTAGAGGGTACGCCCCAGATGCTGATTACGAGTCTCGACTATAGCAGTTATACCGGCCGTATCGCCGTGGGACGTGTACATCGCGGCACGTTGACGAATGGTATGCAGGTGACGATTGCTCATCGTGACGGTTCAATGGAGAAAACCCGTATCAAGGAACTCCATACTTTTGAGGGTATGGGGCATGTGAAGACAGATACTGTCAGTTCGGGTGATATATGCGCCGTGATAGGATTGGAGAAGTTTGAGATTGGTGATACCATCTGCGACTTCGAGAATCCTGAGGCTTTGCCGCCTATTGCCATCGACGAACCGACGATGTCGATGCTCTTCACCATCAATGACTCTCCCTTCTTCGGCAAGGAAGGAAAGTTCTGCACCAGCCGTCACATCAACGACCGCCTGCAGAAAGAACTGGAGAAGAACCTGGCTTTGCGCGTGGAACCCTTTGAGGATAGCACCGATTCATGGATTGTCAGTGGCCGTGGCGTGCTCCATCTCTCAGTGTTGATTGAGACCATGCGCCGCGAGGGTTACGAATTACAGGTAGGACAACCGCAAGTAATCTATAAGGAAATTGACGGGCAGAAGTGTGAGCCTATCGAGGAACTCACGATCAATGTGCCCGATGAGTTTGCTTCCAAGATGATTGACATGGTGACTCGTCGTAAGGGTGAGGTGACTTCCATGGAGAGTCAGGGCGAACGTACCAATATTGAGTTCAATATCCCTTCGCGTGGCATTATCGGTCTTCGTACCAACGTGCTGACCGCCAGTCAGGGTGAGGCAATCATGGCTCACCGTTTCAAGGAGTATCAGCCTTTCAAGGGTGAGATTTCACGTCGTGTGAACGGTTCTATGATAGCCTTGGAGACGGGTAATGCATACGCCTATGCCATCGACAAACTGCAGGATCGCGGTAAGTTCTTCATCGACCCGGGTGAGGATGTCTATATTGGTGAGGTGGTCGGCGAACATGTTCATGACAACGACCTCGTGGTGAATGTCTGCAAGGCCAAGCAGCTGACCAACGTCCGTGCTTCAGGTTCCGACGATAAGGCCCGCATCATTCCGAAGACCGTGATGTCGCTGGAGGAATGTCTGGAATATATCAAGGAAGACGAGTACGTAGAGGTGACGCCGAAGTCGATGCGTATGCGCAAGATTATCCTCGACCACGACCAGCGAAAGAAGGCCAGTAAGAGTTGAAGCCCATAGATAAGGAAATACTAAGCATAGCCCTGCCCAGCATCGTGAGCAATATCACTGTTCCGTTGCTGGGCTTGGTGGATGTGGCCATCACTGGCCATCTGGGTGCAGCTGCCTATATCGGTGCCATTGCCTTGGGTGGTATGATTTTCAATCTGGTGTATTGGATCTTCGGGTTCCTGCGTATGGGAACCAGCGGACTCACGGCTCAGGCGTATGGAAAATGCAAGAGCAGCCCCCCTAAATCCCCCCTTGGGGGAACTTCCGAACCACTGACAGTTCCCCCAAGGGGGGATTTAGGGGGACTTCTCTTGCGTTCGCAGGTCATTGGGTGGGGCATTGCGCTGACATTGCTGCTCTTGCAATGGCCTATCCGCGAGTTAGCCCTGCTCATCATGCAACCCACAGCAGAAGTTCGGGCACTGACCGTCACCTATTATAATATATGCGTGTGGGGCGCACCGGCCACTTTAGGACTCTTCGGACTCAACGGTTGGTTTATCGGGATGCAGAATTCGCGCATGCCGATGGTGATAGCCATCACGCAGAATCTGGTAAATATCCTGGCTTCCCTTTGTTTTGTGTTCGGATTGGGGATGAAGGTAGAGGGTGTAGCCATGGGAACGCTCATCGCCCAATGGTGTGGATATTTGATGGGCTGCCTGCTCTGCATGAAGTTTTATGGCATACAAGTCAGCAAAGCCATGGCCTCTTTCAAAGGAATATTCGAACGCGAGTCGATGCTGCGTTTCTTCGAAGTGAACCGCGATATCTTCTTCCGCACGGTCTGTATGGTTTGCGTGATGATGTTTTTCACGTCGGCTGGTTCCTGGCAAGGCGAGGTTATTCTGGCCGTTAACACGCTGCTGATGCAACTTTTCCTGATGGTGAGTTACGTGATGGACGGCTTCGCCAATGCCGGTGAAGCCCTGAGCGGGAAGTATTACGGAGCGGGCAACCGGCAGTCGCTACAGACAACCGTCCGCCATATCTTTATTTGGGGAGTCTCTTTGGCCGTAGCCTTCACCGTGGTATATGTCGTTGGTGGAAAGCCTTTCCTTGGATTGCTGACCGACGAACCGTCGGTGGTGACTGCCTCTGCGGATTTTGTGTGGTGGGCTTATCTCGTGCCGCTCATCAGCGTGGCTGCTTTTATGTGGGATGGCATCTTCATCGGGCTGACGGCTTCGCGCCAGATGCTGCAATCAATGTTTGCAGCGGCCGTCACGTTCTTTGCGCTCTATTATCTTTTGCATCCGTCGTTTGGCAACCACGGCCTGTGGGCTGCTTTCCTGGGATTCCTTTTTGTCAGGGGCATGGCACAGACCTTTCTATATCGGATAGACAAGGTTGGCTTCGGTCATGTGGCTTAACACTTCCTCCAGGTATTTTTTTGCTTCGCGTTTGGCTTCTGCCAGATCCATAAACGAATAGTTGCCGCAGTCGCGGGGAGTGGCTCCGGGCACATCGCCTTCAAATTCGGCAATAAAGCGGAACGTTTCTTTCATCAGTTCCACGATATCCTTCGATTCAAGGTCGCCGCGCAGCAGCAGGTAATTGCCTGTTAGACAGCCCATCGGTCCCCAATAAATGACGCGGTCTTTCCATTCCTCGTTGTTGCGCAGGTAGGTGGCAGCCAGATGCTCCATGGCATGGATGGCCGGTCCGCTGATGGCTGGTTCGCGGTTGGGTTCTTTCATTCGGATGTCGAAGGTGGTCACAACATCACTGCCTACCTGATCTTTTCGGGAAACGTAGATGCCGCGAAGCAGCTTCTCGTGATTGATCGTAAAACTTGGTATCTTCTTCATTTGTCGTTCAGTTTTATCTCTCCCTCAGCCTAAAGGCTTTCTATAAATGATTTAGTCACTTGGAACGAGTTCTCGGCGATGGTAGCCCAGAAGTCGTGATACATAGACGCATCGGTATCGCGAAGCGGAATGTCGCTGATAACGCGGAAAGAGATGAACGGCACCTTGTAGATATGACAGGTCTGGGCAATGGCCGCGCTCTCCATGTCCACGGCTTTGGCCTCAGGGAATTTCTCGATGATGGAACGCATCTTATCCTTAGAATCCACAAACCAATCACCGGTGACGATGAGACCTTCGTGGAGTGATATGTGGGATGTCGTGAGGGATAAGCTGCGTGCTTTTTCCAGTAGCATTGCGTCAGCCTGATAACGGGCGGGCATGCCCTGCACCTGACCGTAAATCGTGGTATTGTCGATGGCCGTTCCACAATACACGTCATGATAGCAGACCTCCTTGCCTACCACCACATCCTGCACGTTGATGTCATTCCCATTGCCGCCGGCACATCCGCTGGAGATGATGACGTCGGGCCTGTGCTTGCGGATCATTTCCGATGCACCGATGGCGGCATTCACCTTGCCGATGCCGCATTTTTCCACAATGATTCTGCTGTTGTCGAACAAGTGCTGCAACTGTTGCAGCTCTTTGTCCATGGCTACGATAACTCCAATTTTCATCTCGATTAATATTAATTTCTGCAAAAGTAAGAATTATTTGAGAAAAAACCGTTATTTTTGCATTCAATTTAAGAATAAATCGACTTTAGCATAATGAAAACGCTCAAAAAGATTCTGCCAGAAGTGCTCGTCATCGTGTTCTTCGCTGTGATTTCTTTCGCTTATTTCTTTCCTGCCGACATAGAGGGTAAGATCTTGTACCGGCATGATTCTTCTGCCGGTGTGGGTGCCGGACAAGAACAGTCGCAGTATAAGGAACGCACGGGCAAGATGACCCGTTGGACCAATGCGCTCTTCAGCGGAATGCCTACTTATCAGATGGCACCGTCGTATCAGAGTATGCAACCGCTGAATCAGGCTGTCAAGGCTTATCATCTTTGGCTGCCTGAGAATGTATGGTATGTATTTGTATATCTGTTGGGTTTCTATATACTGATGCGCGCCTTCGACTTCCGCCGCTGGATGGCGGCTTTGGGTGCCATCGTATGGGCTTTCTCCAGCTATTTCTTTATCATCATTGCAGCCGGACATATCTGGAAAGTGTGGGCCTTGGCCTATCTGCCGCCGATGATTGCGGGTGTGGTGCTGGCTTACCGCGGCAAATACCTGTGGGGATTGTTGGTGACGGCTATCTTCGCAGCCTTTGAGGTCAATGCCAACCATGTGCAGATGACCTACTATTTCCTGTTCCCCATCCTCTTTATGGTCATTGCGTATCTTGTGGAGGCTGTCCGCGAGAAGAAGATGGCGCATTTCCTGAAAGCCACGGCTGTCTGTGTGGTAGGTGCGCTGATAGGCATCATGCTGAATCTTTCCAATCTTTATCACACCTGGCAGTATGGACAGGAGTCCATGCGCGGCAAGAGTGAACTGGTGAAAAAGAACTCCGCCAACCAGACCAACAGCGGACTGGAGCGCGATTATATCACGCAGTGGAGTTATGGAATAGGGGAGACCTGGACGCTTTTGGTGCCAAATACCAAGGGTGGTGCTTCGGTTCCGTTGAGCGAGAGCAAGACGGCGATGAGCAAGGCTGACCCGCAGTTCGAACAGATTTATCAGCAGCTTGGCCAGTATTGGGGTGAACAGCCCATGACGGCAGGTCCTGTCTATGTGGGTGCTTTCGTGCTGATGCTCTTCGTCTTGGGACTCTTTATCGTGAAAGGTCCTATGAAGTGGGCATTGCTGGCAGCAACTATTTTGAGTATCATGCTCTCATGGGGTAAGAACTTCATGCCTTTGACCGACTTTTTCATCGACTATGTGCCGATGTACGCCAAGTTCCGCACGGTAGCCTCTATCCTCGTCATCGCCGAGTTCACCATCCCGCTCCTTGCCATGCTGGCCCTCAAGGAATGGGTAACGAATGTGGAAACCGGTAATAAAGTATCTACTCCCCTCCTCCATAGGGAGGGGCAGGGGGTGGGTCTTCTCCTTTCTTTTGCCCTCACCGGCGGCATAGCCCTCTTGTTTGCCCTGATGCCCGGACTGTTCTTCGACAGTTTTGTATCTTCCCAGGAAGCGCAGGCCCTGCAGCAGTTGCCGCAGGAGTATGTCGGACCGATCATGAACAACCTGACCGAGATGCGCAAGGCAGTCTTTACGGCTGATGCCTGGCGTTCGTTTATCATCATCGCCATCGGCACACTATGCTTGTTGCTTTACAAATCAAAGAAGTTGCGCAAGGAATATATGCTGGGTGCCGTCATCGTGCTCTGTCTGGTGGATATGTGGCAGGTCAACAAGCGTTATCTCAATAATGATATGTTCGTGCCCAAGAGTGAGCGTGAGGCTCCGCAGGAGTTGACGAAGACCGACGAGTTTATCCTTCAGGACAAGAGCGACTGCGGCAACTATCGTGTGCTGAACCTCTCGAAGAGTACGTTCAATGAAAACGAAACCTCTTATTACCACAAGAGCATCGGTGGCTATCATGCCGCCAAGTTGCGCCGTTATCAGGAACTTATCGATGCCTATATCGCTCCTGAAATGCAGGGCATGATGAAGGCCGTGGCTGAGGCCGAAGGCGATATGACAGTCGTCAAGGGCGACAGTATATGGCCGGTTCTCAACATGCTGAACATGCGTTACGTGATCATGCCGCTCCAGAACGGTGAGACGGTTCCCTTGAAAAACCAGTATGCGCAGGGCAATGCCTGGTTTGTGGATAAGATCTCGTATGTAGATAATGCCAATCAGGAACTCGATGCATTGGCCAAGATGGATATCCGTCATGAGGCTGTGGCCGATAAGAAGTTCCAGGAACAACTCGGTCAGGCCGTGACTCAAGACTTTAATAACTCTTCGGTTACGCTGACGGCCTACGAACCCAACGAACTGAAATACGACGTGAATTCCTCTAAGGGAGGTGTTCTCGTATTCTCTGAAATCTATTATCCCGGTTGGACGGCCACTGTTGACGGTCAGCCGGTGGAGGTAGGACGCGTGAACTATGTGCTTCGTGCCTTGCAGTTGAAGCCAGGCAAGCATCAGGTGGTGCTTCAGTTCTTCCCCAAGAGCGTGGATACCACTGAAACCATTGCCTATATTGCCTATGTCCTGCTCCTGCTTGTCATTCTGGCAGTGGCTTGGATGGAGTGGAAGAAAAAGAACAAAGTATGAAGAAACTGCTGTCATTGCCGCCTAATCTCGTAGGCTGTTTCCACGATATTACGGGTCTTTCCCGTGACGAGTATTTCTGTACCAACGATCCCGTCGGACATAAGTTGGGGTCGGGTGGGGGAACCGCGTGGCTCCTGCAGCAGGCCTTTCGTGATTCGCAAAGTGATCATGGCGATGGTGCGGCATTTAGTGAATGGCTCTCCAGTGAGAAGCGCATCTTGTTGCATGCTGGCGGACAGAGCCGCCGCTTGCCTTCCTATGCCCCTTCGGGTAAGATACTGACACCTCTGCCCGTATTCCGTTGGGAACGCGGACAGCGACTTTCGCAAAATCTCCTTTCCTTGCAGGTTCCGCTTTATGAGCAAATCATGCAGGCCGCTCCAGCAGGTCTTCATACCATGGTGGTGAGTGGTGATGTCTATATCCGTGCCACACAGCCTCTTCAGCCGATTCCCGATGCCGATGTGGTTTGTTATGGTTTGTGGCTTGGTCCTGAGATTGCCAAGAACCACGGCGTGTTTGTCTCTTCGCGGCAACATCCCAAGCAGATGAAATGCATGCTGCAGAAACCCAGCATGGAGACGTTGGGCAGTCTGCTTAAGGATCATTTCTATCTTACTGATATAGGCATCTGGCTCCTTTCCGACCGTGCTGTGGAATTGCTCATGAAACGCTCATCCCAGGGCTCTTCATTGAAGGAGTACGACCTTTATGGCGAATTTGGCCTGGCTTTGGGCACACATCCCACCCTTGACGACGCAGAATTGGCCCAACTGAAGGTGGCCGTCTTGCCTCTGCCTGGTGGTGAGTTTTATCATTTCGGCACTTCCCGCGAACTGATTTCCTCGATGGTTACTATCCAGAACCTGGAGAGTGATCAGCGGAAAATCATGCATCATTCGCGCAAGCCCCATCCGGCGATGTTCGTCCAGAATGCCATCACGGTGAATCCCCTTACCGCCGAGAATACGAATGTCTGGATAGAGAACAGCTATGTGGGTTCCCATTGGACACTTTCCCACGACCATATCATCACTGGTGTGCCCGAGAACGATTTCCATGTGAGCCTCTCTCCGGGTCAGTGTGTGGATGTGGTACCGATAGGAGATCACTCCTGGGCCGTGCGTTGCTATCATATTGATGACAGATTCGCCGGTTCCGCCCAGCAGGAAAAGCGTTTCCCCGTAGTTGACACCATCGAGGAAATAGGATACTATATAAATGAAGCCCTAACGGAACCCGCTCAAACCCCTCCCCCTACGGGGGGGAGTCGGAGGGGGGCTCCTACTATGGGGAGTCGGAAGGGGGTTGCTCTTTACCTTTCCGCCGAAGATATTTCCAACCAAGCCAATATGCACCGCTTGGTGGCCCAGCGTCGTGCTTTCCGCCAGCAGAACTGGCCCTTGCTTGCCAAGAACTGGCAGCATAGCGTGTTCTATCAGGTGGATTTGGAGGATGCCGCCCGTGAATACCGCGAGATGAATATCCCGTTGCCTGAGCCGCTTCCTGAGAATGCTCCTCTGCTGACACGTATCCATGACGCCATGTTCCGCGATGATTCTGATAAAGCCTTCTCCCTCTTGCGCCAAGGGCTCACGGAGCAAGTGCTTTCCCATCAGCCTTCGCCACGTATGTCTGTCTATAGCGACCAGATTGTATGGGCGCGTTCTCCAGTACGCGTGGATATTGCCGGCGGTTGGACTGATACCCCGCCTTACTGCCTGATGGAAGGTGGCAATGTGGTGAATTTCGCCCTCGAACTCAACGGTCAGCCGCCCTTGCAGGCATATGTCCGTCCTTGCAAGGAACCACACATCATTCTCCGCAGCATCGATCTCGGAGCGATGGAAGTGGTTAACACGTATGAAGAACTTATGGATTACCAGCAGGTAGGTTCGCCTTTCAGTATCCCTAAGGCAGCATTGGTGCTTGCCGGTTTCCGTCCCAAAGACAATCATAACTCTACGCTCTCCACTCTCCATTCTACGCTCAAAGACCAGCTTCTGGCATTCGGATGCGGTATCGAACTGACATTGCTCTCCGCCATTCCCGCCGGTAGCGGATTGGGCACGAGCAGCGTCTTGGCGGCAACCGTCCTGGGTGCGCTCAATGATTTCTGCGGATTGGCATGGGATAAGAACGAGATTGCCTGCAGGACGTTGGTCTTGGAGCAACTCCTCACCACCGGCGGCGGTTGGCAAGATCAGTTTGGCGGCATCCTTCAGGGAGTCAAACTCCTTCAGACGGAGCGCGGCTTTGAGCAGAATCCCACCGTGCGCTGGTTGCCTGTCGATTTGTACACCCAGCCCGAATATCGGCAGTGCCACCTATTATATTATACGGGTATCACGCGCACGGCCAAAAAGATACTGGCCGAGATTGTGCGTCGCATGTTCCTCAATCAGAGCGATGAAATCCGTCTGCTCCGCGAGATGAAACAGCACGCCATGGATATGTACGAAGCTATTCAGCGGGCCGACTTCCATGAGATGGGAATGTTTGTGCGCAAGACCTGGCAGCAAAACCAACTCATCGACAGCGGAACCAATCCCCCGGAGGTGGAAGCCATCACCCGCCAGATAGATGATCTCTGCCTGGGCTACAAACTGGGAGGTGCTGGTGGAGGCGGTTATCTCTATATGGTGGCTAAAGACCCAGAGGCCGCAGCCCGCATCAAGCAGACGCTCCTTCAGAACCGTCCCAATGCCAATGCCCGTTTCGTGGAAATGACGTTGAGCACCAAAGGTCTCCAAGTCAGCCGCAGTTGATAAAGCAAGGAATGTCGGCATCATCCAACATCCATCACCTAACACCCATCACCCATGTACACCTACAAGTACCCCCATCCCGCAGTGACAGCCGACTGCATCGTAATGACCCGCGACAATCAGGTGCTGCTCATCCAGCGCAAGAACGAACCGTGTCGAGGGCAGTGGGCTTTCCCAGGCGGTTTCATGAATATCGACGAAACGGCTGAAGCAGCTGCCGTCCGTGAATTGCAGGAAGAGACCGGCATCACCCTCAGTGAGACCGATATCTTTCAGGTCGGTGCCTATACCGCCGTTGACCGTGACCCTCGTGAGCGTGTCATCACCATTGCCTATCTGGCAGAGATTGACGGCCCCGTCCCCGTAAAAGGCTCCGATGATGCCGCCCGTGCCCAGTGGTTCCCATTGGATGCCCTTCCCCCTTTAGCCTTCGATCATGCAGAAATCCTTCTCGATGCAAGGTTGATAAGAAGTGATGAGTGATTTTTATGGAACACAAAGACACGAAGGCACTAAGAAATAGTCGTAAATATCTTTGTGACTTTGTGTCTTTGTGTTCACTTAAATAAACAAAAGCCAATGCTTTTCCGAACGACAGTAGAAATAGAAAAGCCCCAATGGCAGATAGCCCCCGCAGCCCGCATGCTCTTTGTGGGCTCCTGCTTCGCCGACCGCATCGGACAACGGTTTGCCGAAGAGCATTTCCCCGTCACGGTCAATCCCTACGGCGTGATGTACAATCCCGCCAGTGTTCTGCATACGGTGGAAAGGCTTAAGAAAGAGGAATCCGGAATCAAGGATTACGATGTGGCCGTTTTGACATTGGGCACCAATCATGTATATATCGAAAAGGCCACCGGAGAGATTGTGGATAACTGTCAGAAGCGTCCCCAATCTTTATTCGACGAACAGGAACTCACCGTAGCCGAATGTGCCGACTATCTCCTGCAGACCATCACCCTTCTGCATGAATGGAATCCCGCGATAAAGATTATCCTCACCGTCAGTCCCATCCGTTACCAGAAATACGGTTTCCACCGTAGCCAACTCTCCAAGGCCACCCTCCTGCTCGCCATAGAAGAATTAGTGAAAGAATCAACTTCCGCCGGCAAAAGTAATCATAACTCTACATTCTCCACTCTTCACTCTTCACTCGAAAGAGATTCTTCACTCCATTCCCGAGCAGAGCTCGCCTACCCGTTGCCTTTCACTCTTCACTCTTCACTCGAAAGAGATTCTTCACTCTTCACTCTTCACTCTTCACTTTACTACTTCCCTTCCTACGAAATTGTGAACGACGAGCTCCGCGACTATCGTTTCTACAATCCCGATATGCTGCACCCCACCGACCAGACTGTAGAGTACATCTGGCAACGGTTGGTAGAGACGTGCTTCTCTGATGCCGCCCGCCAGTATCTGGAAGAATGGCGCCCCCTGAAGCAAGCCCTTGCCCATCGTCCCTTCCATCCCGAAAGTCCCGAATACCAGCAATTCCTCCGTGACACACAGAGTCGCATCAAAGCTTTCGACGACAAATGGTTGAAAAAAACATAGAAAACCACTTTTCTGTAAAGCATCCGTAGACTACGGATGTGTCTTTAGCCGCTTAGCAGCCTGCTGCAAACATGTTTGCGCCTGCTGCTAATCTGCTAAAGCCAGCCCTGAAGGGCCTGACTTTACAGAAAAGCAAAAACATTCAAAACCCTAACTTCAACGATAACCCTAACCCTAACTTCAACGATAACCCTAACCCTAACCCTAACTCTAACTATAACCTTTAATCTTTAATCCTTAACCTTTAACCTAACAAAAATCTAAATTCTTCAAGTCGCAAAGGTTTTTTAAGGCTTTCTCTTTTCTGTAAAGGCAGGCCCTTTAGGGCTGCCGGTGGATGTTCAGCAGCAGACGCAAACTTGTTTGCAGGATGCAGTTGAACATCTATCGGCACATCCGTGCCAAACACGGATGTTTTACAGAAAAGATATTTTCTATGTTTTTTTCTTAAAAATCTTTGTGCCTTTGTGTCTTTGTGTTCTATTATTTTCACAAAAATACTATCAAGTTTTTTGCAGATTACCGATAAAATGATTATTTTTGCAGCCGGATGGTGAAAATCGTCTAAAAGACATTGTGGGGCAATAACGGAAAACGTTGTGCTATACTTGTAATCGAGAACCTAGGAAATTCGCGATAAAGCAAACAAGTGAGGCATGATGGGTTCTCCGCGCGTAGGCGTGGAGTGCACTATTATATCTCTTGTTTGCGGGTGATTCCTAGGACCTTCGATTACAGATATGTAAGTTACTGTGCAGTCCGCGCTCTTCTTTGTCTATAATCGAAAACAAACCTAGGAGATATGATCCACATTGGGCAATGCATCCGTCAGAAACTGGAAGAGCAAGGCAAGACAACCGTCTGGCTTGCCCAGGAGTTGGGTTGTCATCGCACCAATCTCTATAAGATCTACGACAAGATGACCATCGACACCGGTGTGCTCCTTCATATCAGCAAGATTCTCAACTTCGATTTCTTCCAGCTCTATTCCCAAGACATGGAAGAATCCGACATCTAAAACACATTTCCATCGCAGAGGCGCCGATAACTTATAGGACAAAAACCTCAAAAACATCTTTTCTGTAAAGCATCCGTGAATGTCACGGATGTGCCTGCATCTGCCCGTCTGCATCGTGCAAACAAGTTTGCGTCTGCAGCCGCGCATCTGCCTGCAGCCCTCAAGGGCCAGTCTTTACAGAAAAGAGAAAACCTTTGAAAACCTACGCTATTGTGAGAGTTGAGGTTAACGTTGGCGTTATGGTTAAAGTCATCGTCATCGTTATCGTCATCGTTATCGTCATTGTTAGGGTTAAGGTTATCGTTAAGGCTAAATCTCCGCAAAGGTTTTTAAGGTTTTCGCTTGGTGACAGCACGTAGTCCGTAGGACTTTCGTGAGTTACCGGTTAGGGCTGCAAATTCATTTGCGAGCCCCTGAGCGTCAGCACACGAAAAAGAACTTCAAGATGAAGTTCGTGCCGTCATCAAGTGTTTTTCTTTGTTTTTTTCTTTACTTGTAAGATTTTTGGAGATTTTTGTTTATAAAAGTATGGAGGCAAAGAAACTACCCTCCATGTCTCATTGGTAAAATCATAGAAATCCCGACGATGTTGAAAGCGTTAACGAAAACGTTAACGTGTAGCCGATTGTTCTACATGTTGCCGTGTTGGCTACACTGTTATATACTGTAACCTTTCCAAATGTTTTAACTTTGCGGCGAGTTTTTTGTATGCTTCCACAAAAGGGAGCCATCAGAAACACTTAAAATCATGCTCGTCCGTGAGGATAAGCACAATCATTTTGAATTAATTTTATTAAAAAGCGGCGCTGGGTCGTGAGATTAAGGCGCCGGTTTCTGAAAGACCTGAAGGATGAGCAGCAGATGCACTGCATTTACCTCCCCGCTCTCATCCATCTCACTATAATATAATAAGGTGTAGGGGCGGCACCAAACCGTTGTGATAAATAATAACTTTTAATCATAAATTAAATCAAGTATGAGAAAACTTTTACTGTTTTTCGCATTGCTTAGCGTCTCGATAGGGACATGGGCGCAGGGTATCGTTGTAGGAAACAATGATGCCTATCTCTCCAAAACCACATGGAATATTGGAGCGGAAAAAGTGGTGAGAATCAAGATGGAAAAGCCAGGAAGCCTTGCTGCCGCCATTGGTGTATATACAACCAATGCCGACCTGAAGGATGCCAAGGTGGTGCACATCTATTTTACCGACAACAACACCGAGGGTATGAACGAAGCCGACATTGAGGCGCTCTCTACGCTCAATGTGGAGACCATCGATCTGCAGGATGCTTTCTACACAAGCAGCAAGCAGCCGTTCACGTTCACCAACTCTAAAGTGAAATCGGTCATCCTGCCCGACGGATGGGACAAGGAAGCCGTGAATGCCGCCGGAATTGCTCTGAGCGAGAGCAGCCCCAACCTGGGTTCTTGCTTCAGCATGTCGCCCAACACGTTTAACTATAAAGAGGACAATACTGCCAAGGTGGGAACTTCTGTGATAGCCTACGTGGCCAAGGGCAACACGCTCCGCACGGCAATTTACCATTGCTGTGACGATGAAAACCCTTGTACAAAGTTGAGTACAGCGGGTGTTACCATGAACACGAGGAATCTTACCAAACTAAAGTCTCTCACAATTTTGGGCTATCCTTCAGCTAGCGATTTCTCTGATTCAGGCGATTGGGATGCCAACGGTCACTTCGTGCCAAACTATGAGCCCTTCGAGTTCTCAAACAAGCCCAATGCCCGTCTCGACGGAACTGAGGTGAAAACCGACAGAAAGTCATACGTTGATGGCGTGAAAGAAAACGGTGCGTTGGAAGGTTGTGGGGGGCTTGTTGTCCTCGATTTGAGGGATGCCATTATTACTGAAGAGTATTGTAATGACCTTACGCTTACCTGGACCAATGCAATTACCAAAATCACCCAGCAAGTTTGGATACCGACGACTCCGCTGCTGAAGACCATCCCTGCCGACTTCCTCAGCGATGGAGCCTATGGACATATACGCGAAATCTGCATTCCTGCAAACATCGAGAACATCAAGACTCGTGCGTTTGCATCTTCTTCTCACAACCTGGTGCACGTATGGACTACGGGCGACAACGAAGACACAGTCTATGACAACGGTGCATGGATTACCGATGGCAAAGATGACACCACACCTGAAAATGACGTGAGACACTTCGGCATGGCTGAAATCGACCAATACGATGGCGACGAATATAATGGTGAGAAAAACGTCACCTACGGAACATATACTCTCTCGGAGAACATCAAGCTCATTGAGAGCAATGCTTTCGCTACAGGATATTTTGTGAAGGATGTTTATTGTCTTGGTGTAAAGGCTCCAGAGTGTCATGTCGATGCTTTCACCTCCCCGATGTATAACGGCTTCAATACCTACGACCCGTCTGCCATCACCGAAGGCATTATCGACCGCGAGGCCTACACCTGTAACAAGAAGCAACGCATGTATATGGCCGTGCTGCATTACCCGCGCGAGTGCCAGACACCTAACGTGCAGCGCTACACCGACCCGACCCGCGAATATAGCGTTGCCACAGGTATGCGCGACGGTCGCGGCAACAACGTCTACTTCCCCAACCAGAGCGAGTTCACCTTTGCTTATGCTCAGGGTACATCTGGCTACGTGTGGCAGGCTTGGGCCGATCAGCGCACCGAATATGGAGACATGGAGATTGTTGGTTTCAACGGCTTCCTCGACCCTCACTCTACGGACAATCAGAAAGCTGCCAATACCAACTGGACTAATAACAAAAAATATTCAAATAAGAGCGATCGCTCGTTCTATGATGTGACGCTCGACGGGCTGAACATGTCCACCATCACAGCACCTTCAGGACTTGCCCCCTACTATAACACTATTTGGGAAGATGCCCAGCTCTATCCTCAGGCTAAGTCTGTGACTTCCAACTATGTTTATTATCGCGACGACAACGGCGACTACGTGAAGGATGCTGCTGATGCAGGCCTGTTCCGTGAATATAATGGTTCTGCCGACGATGCACTCGACCGCTACAGCCGCAAGCAGGTGCCTGTGCTGGATGGAAGTGGAAATCTTCAGTATGAGGAGTGTGAAGATGGCTTGTTCGTAAAGGAATATGAATATGTTGCTGATAATGAAAACGGTACTTACATCCACGACCTTGACGTGACCAGCAACAACGAGAGCGGAAAGTATGCCAAGGATTTCGAATGGGAGGCTGATAATACCAATGGTACGCACTACCATCCGTTTGTGGAGGTGACTAAGGTGGATCCTTATAATGCCCCTGGAAACACCCAATGGCAAAATCATTATAAGTATGAAAACGGTTCTTATGTAAAGTTTAGTGAAAATTGGCAATATGGAAATTACCCCGGTCCTTTTTATGCCGTAAGCGAAGACTATGCCCGCTGGAGCAGTGATGTCACCGATTTCATTGCCGGTATAAATGACACTAAATATAAGAAGAACTTCCTCGACTCCTATCATCCATACAATCCGGCTACCGATGCAGGTGAGGATCGTTTCGACGTTGTGGACAACGGCTACAGAGAGGCCACAACAGGCGACGAAGGAAAGCAGCTCTATAGTAAGGTGTACAGCGACGTTTATCGTCATGCCACAGCCGACGATGCCAACGAGCAGCGCTACTGCGTGAAGGGTACAGACTATGTTTCTTCGACTCCTATCACCTATAACGTGGCCAACGACTACCGCGGCTGGCACCAGTTCGTGCTGACGGCCTACGCCACTAACCGCAAGACTCCGCTGGAGCCTGTACGCTCATTCATCAACGACTGTGACTGGTGGACCATCTGCGTGCCCTACGACCTGAAGTATTCTGACATGGTGATGTTCTTCGGAACAGAAGCCGATAAGAACAATGGTAAGGCCAAGATTCCTTATCTGAGCAAACTGATGTATGTGATCCGCGACCAGGAGAATTCACGCATCACGCTGATGTTCTCGAAGAACCTGATGGAATATAAGGAAAAGATGACTGCCACCGACCATGTACATGGCACCATCAACGACCAGGATGCCAGCGGCAAATACACTGACTTAGAGATTGCACGGGATCCCGTTATCCTGCATGCCGGTGTGCCCTACCTGATTAAGCCCGACATGACGAAAGAGGCCGACGGCAAGTACAAACGCCAGTTCGACATCTTCGCCGATAAGAAGGCTGACTTGTATCAGCGCCTGAAGGATGCCGCCGAGCTGAAAGGTCATGCTCAGATGAATCTGATTTACAATGGTGAGTACACTGTTCCCGCTTATGTCATAGGCGAAGGATCGGAAAAAACTGTTGATGAGAAGAAGATTACAAACCGTGACGGTTCTGAGTTTACTTACAAGAGCGGTAAGATTAAGTATTTTGGCGAACAGAGAGATTATAAGATTTCTGACGACTTCACCTACACCTTCGTGGGTACCTACTATAACTCTGTCATGCCTCAGTTCTGCTACTTCCTCGGATGGGACAAGACTTTGAACAACGGACAAGGCGGAGCAGCCTTCTGGTACAACCGTGTGGAAGAGAAGGATGCCTGGAACTGGAACAACGAGACAGGTATCATCTGCCCGAACTTCAACACTCAGAAAACCATCGACCCGGCAACCAGCCTGAAGGACCCTGCCCGCTGGATTCTCACAGCTGGAGTTGCAGGTGCAAACAAGGATATTACATGTGATGACTTCGCCGCTACAGGTGGTGCCAAGGCTTATACGATGGACTTCGGAGCTGTGAACTACTTCGAGGGCGAGGCCACAGGCGTTGCCGAGGTGAAGACAAAGGCTGCTGAGCAGACCGACGTCTATACCGCCGACGGTATCTACGTGGGCAACTCTACGAAGGGTCTTGCAAAGGGTCTCTACATTGTGAACGGAAAGAAGTTTATTGTGAAATAATAGAAAAAGAGATATTGTTATGAAACTAAGTTATCAGAAACCTGAAATAACGGGGGTGTGCTGCTTCGGTGACATTGTGGTGATGGCGGCTACCATCCAAGAACCTCCTACGCCTGGCCGTGTAATTGATGGTGGTGTTACCGAAGGTGGTGGCGGCCTGCCCGGTACGGTGGGTGAGACCGATGGTTCTACTGATCCCTATTCCGATAGTGAGGGTAACGGCAGGGGCCAGGGTAACGGCGGTGGCGGTAACCGCGCCAAGTCTGGCATGATCTGGGACGAATGGTAAACCTGAATAACCCGTAAAAAATTCAGAATATTTGATTTAATTGTCAAGAGGAGTTCACCGCGATGGTGGACTCCTTTTTTGGCCTCACCCCCAGCCCCTCCCCCGTAGGGAGGGGAGTAAATAGTTAGCGCAAAATTTGGAGGGAATGAAATTATTCTTTATCTTTGCGGCGTTGGATTAAAATGTTTTAATTATGACGGCTTTCACTTTGGAAAATAGTAATTGGATAATGCGGCTTCTTTCCCCCTTGAGCGATGAAGCAAAACTAAGCATAATCAACCGTTTGTCAGCATCTCTTCTTGCTAAAGGTAAGAGGAATGATGATGATCATTTCTTTGCAGGTATCAGTGGGGCTTGGGATGATGGCGTTTCCGTAGAGGATGCAACAGCAGCGATCCGTGAAAGCAGAAACTCTGGAGAAACGAGGATTATTGACGATTTCTAAATACGTTGGCTGTGAAATATCTGTTAGACACCAATATATGTATTTCCCTCTTGAAAAACCAATATGGTATTCGGGAGGCTATTCTTAATGTAAAAACCAAGAATTGTTTTGTGTCGGAGATTTCTATAGCGGAGTTATACTATGGGGCTTCGAAGAGTAATAATCGTGAGGAGAGAGTTAAAGATGTGGATTTCATTGTTTCACATTTTGGCATTGTTCCTATCTTCAGGGCATTGCCTCTCTATGGTGATTTGAAAGCAAAACTAGAAAAAGATGGTAACAGGATTGATGATTTTGACATTCTGATTGGTTCTACTGCTATTGCGAACGGAATGGTAATGGTAACTGATAACGTCAAACATCTGGGTCGGCTTCCTGGGATCAAAATTGAGAACTGGACAAATCGCAAATAATTTTAATAGAAGAAGCTTCACCCCCCAGCCACTCCCCCGAATAGAAGAAGCCTCACCCCCGACCCCTCCCCCGAAGGGAGGGGAGTCCAGGATTAGGTGTTGCAAAATGGTTAACGACTCTGTGTCTTGTGCCTCTGTGTACTATTATATAAAAAGATTTTTGGAGATTTTAGTTCAAAAGGGAAGAGGGCGGAATGTAGTTATTCCCCGCAATAGTGTACCCGGGCAACAATGCTTACGAATCCTCACAAAAAGGCAAAATCCAGTTTCACCTCGTGTACAGCATTGGCTATCATGCACTTGCAGGTGAAACTGCACTTTCACTCCAGTTTCACCTGCAAGTGTTAGAAATACCTATGCGGACACCTCTTTTGATGACTGATATCACCACGAACTGCCATTGTTTTCTTTCCAAATGATGTTTGATTTCGGAGTGATTAGGGCCTAATCACTCCGAAAAAGACCATCTTTTGCCCAGCCCTGTCCCAAGGATGGGGGTCATAGAAGATAGAGAGTGAAACTGAGGTGAAACTACAGTTTCACCCGCATCATGCTGAATGCTAATGGTTTGTGGACGAGTGAAAGTGTGAAACTGATTTTCATGATTTTTGTTATAGAACTGCGATTGGCAAAAGGGTGTAAGCATTCGCAGAAATGTTTTTGAAGATTTTTGTTCTTATACCAAAGATGGAAATATAAACAAAAACCTCGAAAACATCTTTTCTGTAAAGCATCCGTGAATGTCACGGATGTGCCGGCAGCTCCCCGTCTGCATCGTGCAAACAAGTTTGCGTCAGCAGCCGCGCATCTGCCTGCAGTCCTCGTGGGCCAGTCTTTACAGAAAAGAGAAAACCTTTGAAAACCTACGCGTTAATAAAATAGGAGGGCGAACCATCATTGTTAGGGTTAAGGTTATCGTTAAGGTTAAATCACCGCAAAGGTTTTTAAGGTTTTCGCTTGATGATGGCACGTAGTCCGTAGGACTTTCGTGAGTTGGCGCTCTGGGGCTGCAAATACATTTGCGAGCCACTGAGCGGCAGCACACGAAAAAGAACTTCAAGATGAAGTTCGTGCTGTCATCAAGTGGTTTTCTTTGTTTTTTCTTTATTTGAAAGATTATTGAAGATTTTGTTTGAAAGGTGGAAGAGGGGAGAGGAAATAGCGCTATTGCCATCGTTGCCGTCAGGCAAATAGTTAGCGCAAAATTTGGAGGGAATGAAAAAATAATTCGCAAAATTGCTAATTATTCAAAAATGTTTCGTATCTTTGCACAGCCATAGTAATTGCTGACAATGAATATTGAATTTGAAAATCCTGCCTTAGAGGAACTCTACACAGTTGGAGCTACTCAAGACCGTCAATATAAACGGTTGCCGAAGGACATCATAAGACGGTTTGTAAAGGTTGTAAACTATTTGAAGGCAGCTCGTAGGCTGGAAGACCTCTTCTTCATAAAGTCGCTTCATTATGAAAAAAAGAAAGGCGACCTCAATGGCGTGGATGCAGTATGGATCAACGACCAGTATCGGCTGCTTTTCCATTCTTCGCCCGATGAAACTGGGATAATAGTAAACGCATTAATATTTGAAATTTCCAAGCATTATGAATAAAAAAGAATTGACTCCTGTTGTGGCTACTCATCCTGGTGAATTGATAAAGGATGAACTGAAAGAACGCGGCATGACCCAAAAGCAGCTTGCTGCGGAAACGGGCATCAAACCATCCGTGCTGAGTGAGACAATCAATGGCAAACGCAGTTTGTCGCTCAATGTAGCAGTAGCGTTAGAAAAGGCTTTGGGCATCCCTGCTGATATCTGGATGAATATGCAGACTCAGTATAATCTTGACACAGCCCAAATATCGGAACGTGACAATCAACGTGAGACAATAGCTGTTACCATCCCCGTACGTGATCGTGATTTACTTCGTGAACTCGTCCGTAAATTCGGTTGGGCCTGTGTGCTCTAAACTTTTTTGTCAAATTTCTGAAGATTTTTGTTCTTATACCAGAGATGGAAATATAAACAAAAACCTCGAAAACATCTTTTCTGTAAAGCATCCGTGAATGTCACGGATGTGCCGGCAGCTCCCCGTCTGCATCGTGCAAACAAGTTTGCGTCTGCAGCCGTGCATCTGCCTGCAGCCCTTGCGGGCCTGTCTTTACAGAAAAGAGAAAACCTTTGAAAACCTCCGCAGTAATTAACAGAGGGAGTTTCGAACCATCATTGTTAGGGTTAAGGTTATCGTTAGGGTTAAGGTTAAATCCCCGTGAATGTTTTTAAGGTTTTCGCTTGCTGACGGTGCGTAGTCCGTAGGACTTCCGTGAGTTGGCGGTCTGGGGCTGCAAATACATTTGCGAGCCACTGAGCGGCAGCACACGAAAAGAACTTCAAGATGAAGTTCGTGCCATCATCAAGTGGTTTTCTTTGTTTTTTTCTTTATTTGAGAGATTTTGTTAATAGACAGAAGAGTGTCGGGTATATAGTGTTGTTTCCATCATCGTCGTTGGGCAAATAGTTAGCGCAAAATTTGGAGGGAATGAAATTATTATTTATCTTTGCGGCGAATTATTGATTATTATGGATACAAAAATGTCAAAGGAAGATGTTCTGAAGGCATGGAAAAAAGCCCTTGGACATAAAAAGGAGGCTCGGGTTCAATTCGAGAAGTGGCTTCAGGAACGTGGAATTGAAGGGAAAGTTGTTTCGTTATGATAGACTTTTCACTAAAACATATTCTTGAAGATTCGCCTTATGACCTTACGTTGTCTGGTTCTGGTTTCATCTTTAAGACAGACTACGGTATTCATTACAGGGTCAGTTTCGACAAAGAGGATATAGTTTTTGGGAATTGTGAAACTTACCAACTAATACTTCAAAATGTTGAGAATGTTCGTAAGCCCCACGATCCCAAGGTGGAACTGACCGTATTGGCTATTATCAATGAGTTTTTCCGTGCTAACCAGTATGTGTTACTATATATTTGTGATACCTCTGACGGAAAAGAAGATAGTCGTAACCGTTTGTTCTTACATTGGTTTGAGAAACATGCAGAACCCAATCGCTTTACGATTTGCACAGCTCACGCGCAAATAGAGGATGAGGTAGTTTATGCAGCAATCATCGTGGATAATAAGAATCCAAGGGTTAATGAAATTACTGCAGATTTTGAAAGGACTTCATCTATGTTAGCCGATAAACCTTGAAATAATAGCCCTGTGTCTCTGCGTGCTTTTATCATAAACAAAAACCTCGAAAACATCTTTTCTGTAAAGCATCCGTGAATGTCACGGATGTGCCTGCAGATGCCCGTCTGCATCGTGCAAACAAGTTTGCGTCTGCAGCCGCGCATCTGCCTGCAGCCCTCGCGGGCCAGGCTTTACAGAAAAGAGAAAACCCTTGAAAACCTCCGCTATTATGAGAGTTAGGGTTAAGGTTATCGTTAAGGTTAAATCTCCGCAAAGGTTTTTAAGGTTTTCGCTTGATGACGGACCTGGTCCTAAGGACTTTCGTGAGGTGGCGCTCTGGGGCTGCAAATACATTTGCGAGCCCCTGAGCGTCAGCACACGAAAAAGAACTTCAAGATGAAGTTCGTGCCATCATCAAGTGGTTTTCTTTGTTTTTTTCTTTATTTGAGAGATTTTTGTTCAAAGATGAAGAGGGTAGGAGGTAGTGTAATCGTTATCGATTTACGGTTTTTTCCAGTTTTGTTTGGCAGATTGGAAAACAAACTGTACTTTTGCACTATGAACTACACAATTGAGAAAGTTACTGCTTTGATCGGAGCACACCGCTATGGCGACGCGCCCTCGAACGTGGGCTTCCTGCTGACTGACAGCCGGAGCCTCTGTTTTCCGGAAGAAACGCTGTTCTTCGCCTTGAAGAGTGAGAGAAACGATGGACACCGGTATGTAGATGAACTGTATCACCGCGGAGTGAGAAGCTTCGTGGTGGAACAAGTGCCAGCGAATTATGCGGTGAAGTATCCTGACGGGAACTTCCTGAAGGTGCTCCATCCGCAGGAGGCCTTGCAGCGGCTGGCTGAGCGCCATCGGGATGAGTTCCGTATTCCCATTGTGGGCATCACGGGCTCTAACGGTAAGACCATCGTGAAGGAATGGTTGTATCAGGTGCTTTCGGGTGTGATTACGGAAGAAAATGAACCGTGGAATCTGATGGTGACCCGTTCGCCACGTTCTTATAACTCGCAGATTGGCGTGCCGCTTTCGGTTTGGCTGCTTAATGAGCAGACGCAGGTGGGTGTCTTCGAGGCGGGTATCAGCAAGCCCGGAGAGATGGATGCGCTGCGCGATATCATCCAGCCTACGATTGGCGTGATTACGAATATCGGCCGGGCGCATCAGGAGAATTTTGCCTCGGTGGATGAGAAATGCCAGGAGAAGCTGAAGCTTTTCAAGGATGCTGAGGTGGTGTTCTATTCGGCCAATGACCCGGTGATAGCCCGACATATCGGCGAACTGAAATGCAAGACGATTGCCTACCAGCCTTGGGAGGGCGAACTGCCGTTCATTGATAAGGCTTCGAAGGAGAATGCCGGAGCCGTGGCTGCCGTGGTGGATTATTTGTCTGGTGGGAGTGTCAAGGTGGAGAATCTTCTCAAACGTCTGGCACCGGTGGCTATGCGACTGGAGGTGAAAGAAGGACAGCATGGCTGTACGCTGATCAACGACTCTTACAACTCGGACATCAACTCGCTCGACATTGCGCTTGACTTCATGAATAGGCGACCTGACAACAAGGGGCGGAAACGCACGCTGATTCTGAGTGATATTTATCAGAGCGGTATGACTGGAGAGGCTCTATATAAAGAGGTGTCGGCACTCTGCGAGAAGCGCGGCGTGGAGAAATTCATCGGCATCGGACCGGAAATCTCGGCACAGGCTCAGCAGATCAACATTTTTGAGAAATACTTCTTCAACAACTGTGAGGACTTTATCGACAGCGGTGTCTTTGGCGGACTCCGCAACGAACTGATCCTGCTGAAGGGTGCACGTCCCTTCGGTTTTGATCGTCTGACCGAACTGCTCGAACAGAAGGTGCACGAAACCATTCTGGAGGTGAACCTCAATGCGCTGGTGGATAACCTGAACTACTACCGTTCCTATATGCATCCCGAGACGAAGATTGTCTGTATGGTGAAGGCCGATGCCTATGGCGCTGGAGCCGTGGAGGTGGCCAAGACGCTGCAAGACCATCGGGTGGACTACTTGGCCGTGGCCGTGGCTGATGAGGGTGTAACCCTCCGCAAAGCTGGCATCACGCAGAATATCATGATTATGAATCCCGAGATGACTTCCTTCAAGACGATGTTCGACTATGAACTGGAACCGGAGGTTTATTCGTTCCGCCTGTTGGATGCACTCATCAAGGCCGCCCGCAAGGAAGGTATCACGGGTTATCCTGTCCATATCAAGTTGGATACAGGTATGCATCGGTTGGGATTCGGAACCCACCCCCAGTCCCCCTCCCAAAAGGATGGGGATGAAATAGACCGCCTTATTGACGTGCTGAAACATCAGCAGGCGGTGGTGCCGCGTTCGGTGTTCTCGCATTTCGTGGGGAGCGACAGTGTGGATTTCGATGAATTCTCAGCACTTCAGTTTGAACGTTTCGACAAGGCCAGCCAGCGGCTACAGGCGGCTTTCCCGCATAAGATACTGCGCCACATGGACAATTCGGCAGGTATTGAGCACTTCCCCGAAAGACAACTGGACATGTGCCGCCTGGGAATCGGACTCTATGGTGTGGATTCCATTGACAACCGCATCCTGAATACCGTTTCAACACTGAAGACCACTATCCTGCAGATGCGCCACGTGCCGAAGGAAGAGACCGTGGGCTATAGCCGGAAAGGCGTGCTGACGCGCGACTCCGTGATTGCTGCTATTCCTATCGGCTATGCCGACGGACTGAATCGCCACCTGGGGCGCGGACGTTGTTACTGTCTGGTGAACGGCAAGAAGGCTCCCTATGTGGGCAATATCTGTATGGACGTGGCCATGATCGACGTGACGGATATCGACTGTAAGGAAGGCGACACGGTGGAAATCTTCGGCAGCCATCTGCCCGTCACCGTGCTCAGCGATTGTCTGGATACCATTCCTTACGAGGTGCTGACGGGTGTCTCCAACCGCGTGAAGCGTGTATATGTACAGGAGTAGTGGGTGCTGAGGGTAGAGCGGGAACGGTTTATGCATAAAATGTAAACGTTTTCGAATAAAACTTGGCATGGTTTGGGTGATATTCAAGATAATTTTGTAACTTTGCCCAAAATTTAATGAAAACTACTTTATAAATTAATAAAACCAATGGAACAAGTCTTTAGTTACATTATCAGTCTGGGCGCATCGGTGATGATGCCTATTCTGTTCACCATCATCGGTCTTTGCATTGGACTGAAGTTCGGAAAGTCCCTGAAATCAGGTCTCTATGTGGGTGTCGGTTTCGTGGGCCTGGGTATTGTTACGGCCCTGCTGACCAACAACTTCGGTGACCCCCTTTCCGAAATCTCAGAACTTTATGACCTGCAGTTAGGCGTGTTCGACATGGGATGGCCTGCCGCTGCCGCCGTGGCTTACAACACGGCCGTAGGTGCACTGATTATCCCCATCTGTCTGGGGGTGAACTTCCTGATGTTGATTACCAAGACCACCCGCACGGTGAATATCGACCTCTGGAACTACTGGCATTTCGCTTTCATTGGTGCCGTGGCCTATTTCGTGATGGATCAGAGTCTGGCATGGGGCTATTTCGCTGCCATCGTGTGCTACATCATCACTTTGGTGATGGCCGACCTGACTGCCGAGAAGTTCCAGGGTTACTACGATGATATGGACGGTATCAGCATTCCGCAACCTTTCTGCCAGAGTTTCACGGCTTTTGCCATCGGTATCAACTGGTTGTTGGATAAGATTCCCGGATTCTCGAAGCTCGATATTGATGCCGAAGGACTGAAGAAGAAGTTCGGCGTGCTCGGCGAGCCGCTGGTGCTGGGTGTGATTGTGGGTGCCCTGATTGGTGCCGTGGCCCAGTTGGATATCAAGAAGGTGCTCTTCCTCGGTGTGACGATGGGAGCCGTGATGGAGCTGATTCCCCGTATCACCAAGCTGTTTATCGACGGTCTGAAACCCATTGCCGAGAAGACTCAGGAAGTGGTTCAGAAGAAATGGGCCGGCAAGAAAGTGTATATAGGCATGAGTCCTGCGCTCGTGATAGGTCATCCCACCACGTTGGTGGCTTCGCTTATCCTGATTCCGCTGACGTTGGCGCTGGCCGTTGTGCTGCCCGGCAACCAGTTCCTGCCGTTGGCTTCGCTGGCCGGTATGTTCTATGTATTCGTGATGGTGCTTCCCTATACCAAGGGTAACGTGGTGAAGACGATTATCATCGGACTCATCGCCGTGGGTATCGGACTCTATTTCGTGACCGATATGGCTCCCGCCTTCACGAAGGCAGCCCAGCAGGTGTTTGCCCAGACCGGTGATCCCGCTTCAAAGATTCCTGAGGGATTCCAGGCCGGAGCCCTCGATTTCGCCTCTTCACTCTTTGGATGGGTCATCTATGCCTGTGTGAACTACCTGAAATGGATTGGTGCCGGTGTGCTTACCATCATCACCATCTGCATGATGCTCTGGAACCGCAAGCGTATTGTGGCCGACGAGAAAAAGACCGCCAATGTGGAAGCATAACTCAAACAGACTAACGAAACATCAATTAAAACAAATAAGAATGAAAAAGACAATTCTAACAATGGCTCTCATGCTGGGCGCGCTCAATATCAATGCCCAGCAGGACGTGAAATTCCAGACGGCCTGCCATCCGGAAGACGTGAAGCACTACGACACGAAGACGCTTCGTGAGCGTTTCGTGATGGAGAAGGTGATGGAAGCTGACAAGATTCATCTGACCTACTCTCACTACGACCGCTTTATTTTCGGTGGTGCCATGCCTGTGACGAAAGACCTGAAGCTCGAGAACTTCCTCGAACTCGGACTCGATGTTGACCCCGGTATTAAGGACAAGTATTTCCTTTACAATCGCGAGCTCGGCGTGGTGAACTGCGGCGAGGGTGACGGATGGGTCATCGTTGACGGTAAGGAATATGCGCTTTCTCCGAAGGAAGCACTCTATATTGGCCGTGGGCACATCGGCAAGGGTAAGGACGTGAACAAGGAAGTGCTTTTCCGTTCTAAGAATGCCCAGAAACCCGCAAAGTTCTACCTGAACGCTGCCACCGCCCATCAGCACTACAAGACGCAGTGGATTACCCTTGACGGTCGCAAAGGTTCGCTGAAGGCTGCCGTTTGGGGACCCGTTGGTTCTTTGGAGGAGTGCAACAACCGCACCGTTTATAAGCTCATTGTCAACGACGTGTTGGAAGAAGGCCCCTGCCAGCTGCAGCTTGGTCTGACACAACTCAATCCGGGTGCTGCCTGGAACACCATGCCTCCTCATACCCATGGCCGTCGCATAGAGGCTTACTACTATTTCAACCTTCCTCAGGAGCAGACCATTGCCCACATCATGGGTGAACCTCAGGAGAGTCGCGTAGTATGGTTACACAACGAGCAGGCCATCATGAGCCCTGAGTGGAGCATCCATGCTGCCGCCGGTACCTACTATTACACCTTCATCTGGGGTATGGCTGGTGAGAACCTCTATTACAACGACAAAGACAATATTCCTGTCATCGATATTAAGTAAGAGGAATTAAGAGTTAAGAATACAAAATTGCGCAGCAATAATTCTAAATTCAATAATCTAAATTCTAAAATAAAAAATATGAATCCCGTTCAAACTACTAAGATGTCCAATTTCCGTTGGGTTATCTGTGCGTTGCTTTTCCTGGCAACCACCATCAACTATATGGACCGTCAGGTGCTCTCTCTGACTTGGAAAGACTTTATCGCACCAGAGTTTCATTGGACCGATGCCGACTATGGTACGATTACCGGTCTTTTCTCTCTCTTCTATGCCGTAGCAAACCTCTTCGCCGGAAAGTTCATCGACTGGATGGGTACGAAGAAAGGTTATCTGATTGCCATCTTCGTATGGTCGCTCGGTGCCGTGCTTCATGCAGGCTGCGGCTGGGTTGCCATGAAAGTGGAAGGCTATGAGTCTATCGAGGCCCTCCGTATGGTGCAGGCTGGTTCTGACGCAGCCGTTGCCATTGCCACTATCTCAGTATGGCTCTTCCTTTCTTGCCGCTTGATTCTTGCTGTCGGTGAGGCCGGTAACTTCCCTGCTGCCATCAAGGCCACGGCAGAATATTTCCCGAAAAAAGACCGCGCTTTCTCTACCTCTATCTTCAACAGCGGTGCCTCTGTAGGTGCACTGGCAGCTCCTGCCACGATTCCTCTGCTGGCCCGTGCATGGGGTTGGGAGATGGCTTTCATCATCATCGGTGCGCTGGGCTTCATCTGGATGGGTCTCTGGGCATGGCTGTATGACAAACCTGCCAAGAACAAGCGTGTGAACCAGGCCGAATTGAACTATATCGAACAGGACAACGATATCGCATCGGTGCAGGATCGTGGTGAGCAGAAGGAAGAGAAGACCATCTCGTTCTGGAAGTGCTTCACCTTCAAGCAGACTTGGTCGTTCCTCGTGGGTAAGTTCATGACAGACGGCGTATGGTGGTTCTTCCTTTTCTGGGCTCCCGCTTATTTCAGCGACCAGTATGGTTACACCAGCGACTCAACCATGGGTATTGCGCTGATCTTCACCCTTTATGCTATTGTGACCATCCTTAGTATCGGTGGCGGTTATCTTCCCACCTATTTCGTGGAGAAGAAGGGCATGAATCCTTATCTGGGCCGCATGCGTGCCATGTTCATTTTCGCTTGCTTCCCCGTTCTGGGACTCTTCGCACAGCCCTTAGGCGCCTACAGCGCATGGTGGCCAGCTATCCTGATTGGTTTGCTGGGAGCCGGACACCAAGCTTGGAGTGCCAACCTGTTCTCTACTATCGGTGACATGTTCCCCAAGAGTACTATCGGTACGATCGTAGGATTGGGAACGATGGCCGGTGGTATCGGTTCGATGTCCATCAACCTCGGTTCTGGTAAGTTCTTCGACTGGGCAGCAGCCCAGGGTGCCAACTTCACCTTCTTCGGTTTCGAAGGCAAGCCCGCAGCCTATATGGTAGTGTTCTGCATCTGTGCCGTGGCTTATCTCATCGGTTGGTGCATCATGAAGGCGCTCGTTCCGAAGTATAAGCCCATCGTGGTAGAATAAGGACTACACCTTATTATATATAGGGCCGTCACGCATGAGCGAGGCGGCCTTTTTGCTTTTTATGTTGCCAAACATGGTATTTTGACAAAACACCATGGTTTTGTGATTTTTTTATATTTATATTTGTATTATTGGCTTTTTTATACTATTTTTGCAGAAAGTTATAACTTAAAAGCTATTCTATATCAACTGGAAACCTATCATTTCAGCACATTTATTAATACAACGATATGAACAGAAAAAGGTTACTAAAAGGGACTGTCATCCCTGTGACGATGCTTTGCTTCGGCATGTTGTGGAGTCCAACATTGGGCGTTCAGCATGTTGCAGCTGCCACTGAAGAGGCGCAGCAGCAAGGCTCGATTACGGGTACTGTAGTTGACAGTCAGGGCGAACCAGTTATTGGTGCCAGTGTAATTATCGTGGGTGGTGCTGCCACTCAGGGTACAGTGACTGACTTTGACGGAAACTTCACCTTGAAAGTGAAGCCCGGTACAAAGTTGACTATCTCTTATGTGGGAATGAAATCCCAGACTGTTACGGCTGCTAACGGCATGAAGGTAACCCTTCAGGACGACTCTCAGGTACTTGAAGGTGTGGAGGTCGTCGCTTACGGTGTGCAGAAGAAGGTTACGGTTACCGGTGCACTCTCCAGCGTGAAGAACGAAGACCTTGTTCGTACGCCAGTGTCTTCTGTCAACAACGTGCTTGCCGGTCAGCTTTCGGGTGTGACCACCGTACAATATTCTGGTGAGCCGGGTAGTGATGCCGCCAGCATCTTCGTCCGTGGTAAGGCTACTTGGGTGGATGCAAATCCTCTTGTACAAGTAGACGGCGTGGAGCGTGAGATGTGGGACATTGACCCCAACGAAATTGAAAGTATTACTGTGCTGAAGGATGCTTCAGCAACAGCAGTATTCGGTGTTCGTGGTGCAAATGGTGTTATTCTGATTACTACAAAGCGTGGTGCTGAAGGTAAGGCACGCATTACTGCAAATGCTACTTTCTCAGCAATGACTCCTACAAAGATGGTAGAATTGGCTAACTCTAGCGAGTATGCTTCTTTCTACAATCAGATGCGTGCCAACGACGGTCAGGCTCCAGTTTTCTCCGACTATGTGATCCAGAAGTTTGCTACGGGTAGCGATCCTGTTCGTTTCCCGAGTATGGATTGGGCTGATTATATCATGAAGGACATAACACTTCAGCAGCAGCACAATATTAATATTTCTGGAGGTAATAATAAGGTGAAATATTTTATTTCAGCCGGTATGTTTACCCAGGATGGTTTGTTTAAGCAGTTTGGTGCAGGTTATGACTTCGGATATCAGTATCAGCGTTTCAACTATCGTGCAAACATTGACTTGAATGTCACAAAGACTACTTTGCTGAGTGTGAACGTTGCTGGTAAGGTGGACGATAAGAGTTCTCCTCGTACGGGTCAAGGTTCTGGTGGTATGATTAAGGCTATCTATCAGGCTACTCCGTTTGTAAGTCCTGGTATTGTTGATGGACGTTACATCGTGAATTCAGCATCGACGACGGATAACCTGAATTTTGAGCAGAATCCTGATAACATGTTGCCATTTGTGGGATCTTCACCAATGACCTATTATGCTTATCAGCCCGGTGCATTCCAGGACAATGCCAACAAGTTAAGTTTCGACTTGATTCTCGACCAGAAACTGGATTTCATTACCAAAGGACTGTCTGCCAAGTTAAAGGGTTCATATAATAGTTCCTTCGCTTCTCGTCGTACAATTACTGCAAGCGTGGCAAATTACACACCCGTACTTCAGGCAAATGGACAGGATATTCTTTATCGTAAGAATTCTGAGAATGAACCTCCTGCATATTCTACAGCTGTTAGTGGTCATGGTCGTAACTGGTATGTTGAGGCATCTGCTAATTACAATCGTGCTTTTGGTAAACACACAGTTTCTGCCTTAGCTCTTTACAACCAAAGTAAGGAATACTACATTAGTGGAGCTTATTCTGATATCCCGCGTACTTACGTAGGACTTGTTGGACGTTTAACCTATGACTGGAATAACCGTTATATTGCTGAGTTCAACATTGGTTACAATGGATCTGAGAACTTTGCTCCTGGTAAGCGCTTCGGCGTATTCCCTGCTGGTTCTGTTGGATGGGTTATCAGTGACGAAGCATTCTTTAAGCCACTCAAGAAAATCTTCAGCTTCATGAAATTCCGTGCTTCTTGGGGTCTTGTCGGTAACGATAAGATTGGTGGTAGCCGTTTCATGTATGTGCCCGATCCTTATTATGTAAACACCACTGCTCTTGCAGAACGTATAGGTAAGGATGCCAATCCCTATGCTTATGACTTCGGTGTTGAAAACGGAACAGTCAGTAAGGGTGCCGTTGAAGCTGCTAAAAACAATCCTAACGTATCCTGGGAGACAGCCTTCAAGCAAGACTATGGTATTGATGTGAATTTCTTCGGAGATCGTCTTCGCGGCGTGTTCGACTATTATCGAGAGCATCGTAAAGACATTTTGATTCAGGATATGACAGCTCCTTCTATTCTCGGTTTCACTGTACCTTATACGAACCTTGGTGAAGTGAAGAGTTGGGGTTGGGAAGCCTCACTGAACTGGAATGATAAGATTGGTAAAGATTTCCGTTACTGGGCTAAGCTGAATGTATCCTATAACCAGAATGAAATTATTGAGATGTATGAAGCACCTCAGGCTTATGACTATATGTATCAGCGCGGTCAGCGTATCGGTTCCCGCTCACTCTATAAGTTCTGGAAGTTTTATTATGCAGGTGCTGAAGCAGACTATGAAAAGGAATTCGGTAGTGCATTCCCCACACAGTTCGTGGCTAATCTCGAACCCGGTGATGCCGTATATGTTGATATGAACAAAGATGGTAAAATAGATGGAAACGATGCTTTCCGTGGTAATGCTTATACTGATGATCCTGAATATATTGCTGGTCTTACGATTGGATTCCAGTGGAAGGGATGGTCATTCAATACACAGATGACAGGTGCATGGAATGTAAGCCGTGTGATATCCGACGTGTTCCGTCGTCCTTTCCAGGCAGCTAGTACCAATACTGATGGCGGTCTCTTGAAATATCACCTTGACCACACTTGGACAGTAAATAATCCAAGTCAGGATGCAGAGTATCCGCGAGCTACATGGCTTAATGGAGATCAGAACTATGCTAATTCCACTCTTTATGAGAAAGATGCTAAATATTTCCGAGTGAAGACTATTCAGTTGGCCTATGACTTCAATCTTCCTTTCATGAAGAAGCTGGGTCTGAACCAACTTCAGTTGGCACTAAGTGCTTATAATCTGCTGACCTTCTCGCCGTACCTCTGGGGTGATCCTGAGACACGTGCAAGTAATGCTCCTTCTTATCCTTTGCAGCGTTCTTATACAGTTAGTCTGAAAGTAGCGTTCTAATGGAGAAAACGGTTTAATGTAAAATAGAAAGTAATTATGAAACTACAACATATATTCAACGCATCCGCCATCGCCTTGGTTTCTGCTAGTATGTTCATTGCATGTACAGATGATGTCAAGGTGGGTGACAGTTTTGTTGAGAAGGCACCGGGAGGAACGGTTACCATTGATACGGTTTTTAATAGCGCCGAATACACACGTCAGTTCCTGACGGGTATCTATGGAATGCAGTACTACGGTTTGCCTTTCTCTAACGCGTCAGGCCTTCCAACCAGTCAGAACAGCTATCAAGGAAAACTTGACGGTCTTACCGATTGTTACCAGATCCATTGGAATGGTACGGCTATCTACAATAGTTATTATAGCAATACGCTCTCCGCTAATAATGATGCACTGATAGGCTTTACTAGTGATAAAGTATGGGAAGCTGTTCGTCAGGGGTATTTGCTGCTTGAGAATATTGATCGAGTTCCTGATCTCAGTGATGAAGAGAGAGCCAGTATTGCAGCGCAAACTAAATGTCTGATTGCAGCTCGTTACTTCGATCTCTTTAGCGTTTATGGTGGTCTTCCCATCGTTGATAAAGCTTATACGGGCACAGAGGGCGATTACACAAATCTGAAACGTGCCAGCATTGAAAAGACTGTAAATTATATGGTTGGCCTTCTTGATGAGGCTATTCCTCATCTGCGTTGGGCTTGGGACGGCAATACCACCGACACCGATGCCTATAACAATACAGGTCGCTGGACAGCAGCTGGTGCACGTGCCTTGAAGGCTAAGATATTGCTTATTGCAGCTTCACCTCTTTATAATGCTAGTCAGCCTTATTTCGGAGGCTCTACTCAGGCCGAGCAGGATAGTCTCGTTTGGTATGGTGACTTCAAGCAGAGTCGTTGGGAGCGTGCCGAGCAGGCTTGTCGTGAGTTCTTCGCTGCTAATGGAGAAAGCGATCCCACAAGTCTAACTCTAGGAACTGCCGGTAAGTTCTATCAGCTGAATCAGGCTACGGAGAAAAGCGCTGACGGCTATCGTCAGGCTTATCGTATGGGCTATATCTTGCAGGGTAGTAAAGAGGTTATCCATTCCACTCGTGTAGCTACTGTTTACGGTTCGCAAGGTACATACGCCTGGTGGAACTGGGTAGGTATTGGCCGTAATTCTTATTGCCCTACAGTGGAGTATATGGAGATGTTCCCCTGGTCTTCGGGCGAGCCGTTTGTATTTGGACAAGAACCTACAAGTGCACTGCTCAATGCCAGCAATCAAAGATTGAATGCTGACGGACAGATTTTCTACAGTCCTGTTATTAAGGTTGGTCGTCGCACGATGGCAAAATATGCAATTCGCGACCCACGTCTTTATGAGAATGCCATTGTTAACGGACAGCAGATTACGCTTGACTGGACTACTGGAAAGTCATCTGGTGACATTTATGAGCTTTGGACAGGTGGTAATGATGCTGGTCAGAATATTGCTAAAACAACTGGTGAGATTGTAGAGCAGCTTACTTTTAAATTCTCAACAGGTATGGGTACTATTAAGTACTATCTTGGCGAGGAATACCATCGTAAATATATGCACTGGGTATATCTGAGCTATGATGAAATGTTGCTGATGTGGGCAGAGACACTTGCACAGACTGGCAATATTGCCGGAGCCTTGAACTGTGTGAATCGCGTGCGTGCTCGTGTTGGTCTTGGAAATCTGGAGCAATATACACCTGCCGTAAGTTCAGATAAAGACCTGCTTATTGAGGAAATCCTCCGTGAGCGTGCCTGTGAACTTGGTATGAGTAACAACCGCTATTATGATATGATCCGTTACAAGCGTTCTGACTGGATGTGTAAGGAACTTCATGGTTTAAAGATTACTCGTCTTCAGAATGTAATGGGTGAGTATGTGGAGAATTACAACCCATATCTGGGTACCGACAAAGATAACGGTGTAGCAGAGCCTGATCACTTCAAGTATGAGAAGTTCACCCTCCAAAACCGTCGTCGTGTGATGTGGGATCTTGATCCTAATTCTAATGAGGTAAAGAAATGGTTCCTCTTCCCGCTGCCAGTAACTGAGCTGAACAAGGGTTATGGAATTGTGCAGAATCCAGGATGGTGATAATGAACAATTGACAATTTAACATTTAATAATTGACAATTATATGAAGAAAAGAAATATATTCATGCTGACACTGCTTGCAGGCATCTGCCTGCCGGCAGCTGCACAGCAAGACAGTACAATGTTGACGGGCGATGCCTTTGCAGACCAGAGCATTGACGTAGGTGCACAAAAGGTGTTCACTCGTGAACAGAGCACGGCTGCAGCTTCAGTTATCACCCGTGAGACTGTTGATAAGCGCTCTGCTAAGAACATCGGCAACTCCATTATCGGTCAGGGTAACGGTTTGATTTCACTTGATGGTACAGGCTCTTATTTCGTTCAGAATCCCACGTTCTACATTCGTGGCCTTCAGAGCCTGAGCACCAGCACTCCGCTTATTCTCGTAGATGGGGTGGAGCGTGATATTACAGTCGTGACTCCAGAGGAAGTAGAAAGCGTGACTATTCTTAAAGATGCTGCGGCTACGGCTCTTTATGGTTATAAGGGCGCTAACGGAGCTGTTCTTGTTACAACTAAGCGTGGTAAGTATAATAGTAATGAGATGTCTGTTCACTATGATCATCTTATTAACTATCAGACAAACCGTCCTAAATTTGTTAATGGTCCAACTTATGCAGCAGCTATCAACGAGGCTTTGACCAATGAGGGTAAAGCAGTACGTTATGATGCTAATGCTATGAATGCTTTCCAGAGTGGTGAATATCCTTTCCAATATCCAAGTGTGAACTGGGTTGATGAGACATTCCGTCATCATGGCGTTACGAATAAAGTCGGTGTTGACTTCACTGGTGGTGGTGCGCGTTTCCGCTATTATACAGCCTTGAACCTCCTTTCAGATAAAGGCTTTATTAAGAGTCCAGGTGAAACAGAAGGTTATAGCACTCAAGATAAGTACGTTCGTGGTAATCTCCGGGTGAATCTTGATATCGACCTCACGCCTTCAACTATGCTGAAGGTTAACCTGCTGGGTATTCTCAGTGAGGCTTCTCAGCCTGGTAGTCAGGCTAATTTGTGGAATAATATTTATAATCTGCCTTCTGCAGCATTCCCGATTAAGAGTGAGAATGGTGACTGGGGTGGTAATTCCACATGGGCAGGAACGCTCAACCCCGTGGCACTTTCAACCGATGCTGCTTATTATAAGACCCATGAGCGTGGACTTTATGCTGACATGACCCTTTCACAGGATCTCTCATCTTGGATTAAAGGTCTTGGTTTCTTCTTGAAATTGGGCTACGATACTTATAGCACACTTTATGAGGATCATAGTAAGACCTATGTTTACGGTAGCTATCCTGCAGTATGGACTAATGGTGTGTTCAGCAAGGGTACCTATTTCTCTGGAGGTGAACGTACGGAGATGAGTAAGAGTGCTGCTACTAAAGCCTTTGCCCGTCGTCTTACGGCTGCTGGCGGACTTAATTTCGACCGCAGTTTTGGCAATCACTATCTATATAGCCAGTTGAAGTGGGATTATGACTACCAGCATACTAATGGTGGCAACAGTTCCGTTTATCGGCAGAACTATTCATGGTGGACACACTATGGCTATCAGGGCAAGTATCTGGCTGACCTCGCACTCGTGTACAGCGGTAGCAGTCGTTTGGCTCCCGACACCAAGTGGAGTTTCTCTCCGACAATTTCAGCTGCTTGGGTGCTTTCCAAAGAGAATTTCTTGAAAGATGTAAATTGGCTTGATTATCTGAAGCTCCGTGCTTCGTTTGGTATACTCAATGCCGACTATCTGCCAGGTGATGATATGGATGTGTGGACTTATTATACACAGAGCTATTCTATCAGCGGTGCTTCAGCTTACTATTTTGTTGATGCTACAGCCGCTCAGGATATCTATGGCACAACAACCCTCGGAACGATGGCCGCAGTGGCACCATCTCATGAGAAAGCCCGTAAGTTTAATATTGGTCTTGATGCAACCCTTTTCAAGGGATTGACTCTAGAACTTGATTATTTCAATAATCATCGCTATGATATTTGGTGCTCAGGTGCCGGTGCTTATACTTCTATGATTGGTTTCGGCGCTCCATATGTGAATCAAGGTGTTGTTGATCAGAAGGGTATTGATGCCGCCCTCAACTTCAGCCATAGTTTTGGCGATTTGAAATTTAATATTGGTGGAAATATGACTCTGGCTAAGTCTGAGATTAAGGATATGGCCGAAGAGCCCCGTGCCTACGATAACCTCGTTCAGACTGGCAATCCTCTGAACTCTATCTACGGTTTGGTTGCTGAGGGACTGTTCACATCTCAGGCTGAAATTGATGCTGCTCCACGTCAGACCTTTACTACCGTACGTCCTGGTGATATTCGTTATAAAGATGTTAATGGTGACGGTTTGGTAGATGCCAACGATAAAGTGAAGATTGGTTATAGTGTAACAGCACCGGAACTCTATTATTCATTCCATCTCGGATTGGAGTGGAAGGGACTTGGTGTGAATGCTATGTTCCAGGGCGTTGGCCGCTACAGCGCTGTGCTTAACACACAGGGTTACTATTGGGGACTCATCAATAACAGTTCTTTGGCTCAGCAGGTTTACGACAAGCGTTGGAGTCCCGAGAACAATAATGCGAATGCAGAATTCCCACGCCTGAGTTCTGAGAGTAATGCCAATAACTATCAAACCAGTTCTTACTGGTTGCGTGACCGTTCTTATTTGAAGCTTCGCAACATTGAGCTTTATTATCATCTGCCAAAGGCTGTACTTCAGCCCTTGAAGATTGTCGATGCTGCCAAACTCTATGTACGTGGTGTTGACCTATTCACTTTTGACCACCTCGATGAAGTGGATGCTGCTTCTTATGGCATTGCAGCTCCGCTCAATCGCAGTGTAGTGTTTGGACTTTCTGTAACACTCTAATCGCTTGTATAACAAAATCATCTAAAACAAGAAGGATATGAAAATCAAGAATATAATAAGCCTCGCTGTTGTAATGCTTGCGCTTGCATCTTGTGGTGACAAAATGGACTACAAGGAGTATAGTGTCTTTGACGAGGACTATGTGAAGACCACCTTTGCCCGTTCTGCAGGCTTGGTCACATCGGTCTATAATGATTTGGACTATGACTTCGGTAACTATAGCGGAGCTTTGCTGGCATCTGCTACCGATGAGTCGGTCTATAGCCATTCAGGTAATGCCATTGAGAAGTTCTACGATGGTGGCTGGAGTGCCAGTAACAACAATGACGCTTCTCTTTGGACCAAGTGCTGGCGTGGTATCAGTTATGCTAACCTTTTCCTGACTGAATTCAAGGATCAGACTTTCGAGGACTATCTCACAGACCTCGACTACAAGGCAGAGCTTCACCAGTATCAGAATTTGCAGTTTGAGGCTCGTTTCCTGCGCGCCTACTATTATTTCTTATTGGTGCGTTCTTTTGGTGGTGTGCCTCTTATCACCACTACAATGGATGCCATGGAGATAAACTCACAGCCTCGTGCTACTTCTGATGAAGTCTTCCAGTTTATCAACTCGGAATGTAAGGCTATTCAGGACACCATTGTCAAGGATTATTCTGACCTTGGTGCCCTGCAGCTGAAGAGTAAGAACGAGACAGGTCGTGTGAACAATCTTTGCGTTCTTGCACTGAAGGCCCGTGCCTCTCTTTATTATGCGAGTCCGTTGTTCAACCCGGACAATGATAAAGAACGTTGGCATCAGGCTGCCCTTGATAACTTGGAGCTTATCAACACATGCCGTGCTCGTGGTATGAAACTTTCTGCTGATTATGGCGCTCTTTTCCAGAAGGACAACTGGCAGAACTCAGAAGAATGTATCCTCGTTCGTCGTATCGTTTCGGCCTCTAACACTTTTGAGAAGTATAATTTCCCAATTGGTCTGGAGAATGCCGGCGGTGGTAACTGTCCTACACAAAATTTGGTTGACGCCTATGAGATGACGAATGGTAAGGCCATTACTGATGCTGACAGTGGCTACGACCCGCAGAATCCTTATGCTAACCGCGATGCACGTCTGGCAATGACAGTCGCTGTGAATGGCGAACAGTGGCCTAATGAGACTCTGGAGACTTTCATCGGTGGAGCCAATGCCCTGCCTATCACTTATGCAACTCCTACAGGCTATTATCTGAAAAAGTATGTAAACAAGAGCCTTACTATTGGTGCTCTCAATGCAACCACAGAGCGTCATCATTGGGTAATCTTCCGATTGGCAGAATTCTATCTGAACTATGCAGAGGCTATGCTTAATTATACTGGAAGTGGCTACGAGACTTCTTCTGGTCTGAGCATGACCGCCGCAGCTGCTGTGAATGTGGTCCGTGCACGTGCAAAGCAGCCAAACATGGCTACGGGTTTGGATGCTAATCAGTTTAAGGAGCGTCTGCAGAATGAGCGTTTTGTGGAACTGGCTTTCGAAGGACATCGCTTCTATGATCTGCGTCGTTGGAAGGTGGCTGGTGAACAAAAGTACCGTACCATCAAGTCAATGCGTATCACAAAGAATGCAGATGGTACCTTCACCTATACACCACAGAGTGATACAAGCACGCGTTCTTACTGGGATGATAAGATGTATCTCTTCCCCTTGGCTCAGAGCGAAATTCTGAAGTCTGGTGGTGCTCTGACACAGAATCCTGGTTGGTAATCAAGGACAAAAATTTATATTTAAAAATCAGAATTTATAGTTCTAATTTGCAAATTAATAAGTATCTTTGCATCCAAGAGTGTAAAAGTGCACTCTTGGGTGCAAATAAGAAGAAAATAACAGAACCTAATTATTAATTTAAACAACAAAATTATGAGAAAAATTTACTTATTATGTACGGCTCTAATGGCTATGTTCGCCATCAATGCCCATGCTGATCGTATTCTCTATTCTGAGAATTATGAATCTGGATCGGTTCCTTCCACATGGACTGTTAATGGTAATGCGCAAAAGACCTATGCGACCATAGTAGGTGACAACGAAGGAAAGTATCTTTCCTTCGTTAACACGGATAATGGCCGTTCTGCTCATTGTTTATGGGGTGAAGGTATTTTTGACCCTGCAAAAGATGGATTAACCGAATATAATGTCAGCATTGATTTCCAGATTCAGGCCTTTGGTAATCAGCTGAATAATAAACAGTGTAACGGTACTATTGCCATTTTCTCAAGTGAAGCTTGTGAATTGACTAATGGCGCAAAGAGTGGTACCTATGCCAACTATACCAAGCTGTCTCCCAACTGTCTTTTTGAGGTTTCTCAGAATAGTACTTTAGCAGCTGTCACTGGCTGGTTCATTAATAACGACTCAACTGTAACTTTTGATCCCGTCGCTGGTGACTGGTACAATGTTACGCTTAATGTGAACATTGCTACTCGCGAGGTTAGCTATGAGTTCACAAGTTTCAGTGATGCAGAGTTCTCCTATAAGGGTAGTAAGATTATGGCAGAAGATGCCAATATGTATGCTACAGGTCTTTATATTATGAATGCCCGTTATCAGTCTGTAACGAATGTTGATAATATCGTTGTCAGCATTCCTGGTGACTATGCTAATAAGCCCGTGATTGCTATGACGGGTCTGAACATGTCAGAGCGCACTTACACAATCTCTTTCATGGAAGGTGAGACTCTTCATTTCAAGGGTACTGATGGAACAGAAAAAACGGTTTCCTACTATGATGCCGGTGATGTACCTGGTGCATATATCTATACAACCACAACCTCTGGAACTATCGAGGCTTACACCACTGCAGGTACTATGACTTCTGAAAAAGTAACCGCAGAAGTTGATTGTACTCCGATTGTTCTGCCTTCTCCTACGTATGCTATCGTTTCTGCTTCTGAGGGTTATGCTAAAACCTATCAGTTCTCTGTTGATAATACCTCCATTCCTCTGTCTCCCGAAGTATTTATGGACTTCAGCTTCAAATCAGAGTCTGGTGCTGGCGACTTCACACTGAACAACCAGAACAACGGCGCATTAGTTGAATTGACAGAAAAAGGAACGCTGACAGTTACGACAAAAGCTCTGGGCTATGCCAATGGCACGACTTCTATTGTGAACGATCAGTCGTTTACCATTAAGCACGATATTGATCTTCAGCATAAAACTGCAGATGAGTTGTTAGGTCTTGGCTTTACTGAGACTGATGCTCTTCAGGCAACTAACACTTCAGGAGAGAGCAACTGGACAGGTCGTGGTGATGCATTGCGTTTCAAGTGGGTGAAAGGTACTGAAGTTGGTGATACTACCTTTGTTCAAGCATTTGGCCATGTGCAGGCTGTTGAAGGTGGCGATCCAATCTACGTTGGTGACGGTATCCGCCGCTTCAAGTTTATGCAATCTAAATTGGATAGCTCGACAGCACATAATTTGTTCGCACCTCTTTATACTTGGTGGCCTGAAGTTGGTAATAGTGGTCTCTCTCAGGCTGACTTTGATGCTGCAGGAACAACAAACTTGAAGATGTATCTGAATGTGGGTCTTTGCCATTCTGGTGTACTCGGTGATGATGAAACTTACGACCCAGCAGGTGTTGGTTACGGTAATATCCGTTTGAACAATACGACTCTTGGTGTTGACGGCCTTACCGATGATGATTTCATCGTTGTTAGTAAGATCAGCAATTATGGTCGTGGCGCTACGGATAATGTCTTCATTGAAGCTGCCACAGAGGCTGAAGCAATTCAAAAGTATATTGCAATGAACCGTTCAAATGTTAGTGAGGTTTATAAGGGAACAGAGACCTTCCAGCTCTTCCGTGTTGACACAGCTTTGTCTCGCGTTCTTGTGCTGACTCCTGGTACTGTAGGTATTGATGAGATTTTCACCAGCGACCAGAAGACAATTTCTGACCACAATGCTCCTGTTTACAACCTCAATGGTGTTCAGGTGAATGCTAAGAACCTGAAGGCTGGTGTATATGTGAAGCAGGGCAAAAAGTTCATCGTGAGATAATCCGTATATCTTCAATAGGAATACATATCATTATTAGGAATCTCCTGTCCGTTACTTGCGGGCAGGAGATTCTTCTTTTTGTTCGGTTTGCAGAAGAACGGACGGAGATTCCTTTGATAAATAACAAATTAACTAAAGATTTTGGCAGAAATTTCTTGCTTTCTTATTATTTTTCTTACCTTTGTCGCATTAGCGACATGAAGCAAATAACTTAAAACCTTATAAAACAAATGAATTACAAGAAATTCTTACTGGCGGCAGTATTGATGTTCTCCGTGGTATTGTCGGTTCATGCTCAGCGCACGATGGACAAGTTGGATCGCGGTCTGGTGGCCGTGAAGACTAACAGTGGCGTGTTCTGCTCATGGCGTATCATGGGCGAAGAGTATTATGATGTGACTTATAACATCTACCGCGATGGTACGAAGCTGAACTCGGAGCCGCTCACCGTGTCAAACTTTACAGACGGTAGTGGCAGCACGTCAAACACCTATCAGGTGGAAGCCGTGGTGCGCGGCACGGCACAGGAAAAGTGCAAGGCCGTGAAGCCCTGGGCGCAGAATTATCTGGAGATAGTGCCCGATCATGGCAGTCTGACCAGTACCTACGTACCCAATGATGCCTGTTGTGCGGACGTGGATGGCGATGGCGAAATGGAAATCCTGCTGAAGTTCGACAACAGCAGCTGGGCCGGTAAGTCCTATCCGAAGGCAGGCTTCAATGGTGAGTACTTCATCATGGAGGTATATAAACTGAACGGTAAGAAACTCTGGTGGATAGACTGGGGACCCAACATGGCCGACTTCCAGAATAACGAGCAGAATATCGTAGCCTACGACTGGGACGGTGATGGCAAGGCCGAAGCCGTGTTGCGAGCCAGCGACGGAACCAAGATTCATACGGCGAACGGACAGGTTATCACCATCGGCGATGCATCAAAGAACTATCTGGGAGCTACAAACACAAGCCAGTGGTTTGTGCATGAAGGTAACGAATATCTGCTTTATCTGAACGGTGAGACCGGTGAAGTCTATGACCAGATGGAGTATCCGCTAAAGCGTTTGGAAAGTGGTGAGACCGACCTGGAAAAAGCCTGGGGTGATGGTTATGGACACCGTTCCACGAAGCATTTCTTCGGTGCTCCCTATTTGGATGGTCGTAAGCCCAGCATCTTCTTGGCTCGTGGTATCTATACCCAGCATAAGATGATTGCACTTGATGTGAATGCAAGTACTCATAAGTTGACAGAACGTTGGCGTTGGAACTGCAAAGATTCGAGCAGTCCATGGTACGGACAGGGTTATCACAACTTTGGCGTTGCCGATGTTGATTGGGACGGGCGTGATGAGATTGTGTTCGGCTCAATGGTGATTGATGATAACGGAAAGGGACTTTCAACAATCGGATTAGGCCATGGCGATGCCCAGCATTGCTCTGACTTCAATCCTTATATGCACGGACAGGAAATCTATGCTTGCAATGAGGATCGTCCAAACAATAATTACCGCGACGCAACAACCAGTAAGATTTACTATCGCAGTTCTCCTGGTAGTGATGATGGTCGTTCCATGTGTGGTAACTTCTCCAATGATTTTCCTGGTGCTTTGGGCGCATCTGGCCATGATAGGCCTATCAGTACGGTTTATAATGATCATATTCCCGAAATCCCCTCAACGGATTTTGATGTGAACTTCCGTATCTATTGGGACGGAGATTTGCTTGAGGAAACACTTAATGGAACAGGGCAAAAAAACTCTACAGTCCGTATTCATAAGATGGGGAAAGGCAATATTGAATCGCTGACGGGTAGCTTGACCAATAATGACACAAAGGCCACTCCCACTTTCCAAGGCGATATCTTAGGTGACTGGCGTGAGGAAGTCATCGCGCGTACCTCTGATAATACGATACGTATCTATACGACAGCTATTCCCACAGAATGGCGCAACTATACCCTCTGGCACGATATGCAGTACCGTCAGGCTATGGTGTGGCAGATGTGTGGCTACAACCAGCCCCCTCATGCCAGCTATTTCCTCGGTGAACTGGAAGGCATCACGATGGCTCCCCCGGCATTGACGATGACCGACCGTACGGAAGTGCAGAATGGCGGAAGTATCAGTACTTCACTGAATGACAAGCAGGTGCTCATGGCCGAGACCAATAACATGTCGGTAAGTGTAACTTCTGGTGCAGCTCCTTATATTTTCTTTGATAATGCTCCTACATGGGTGCAGGGTCACGATGACAATAATAATATTACAACTGAAACTTATACGCACACACTTACAGGCGGTGCTTTCTCAGGAAGTATGCGTTTGGTGAAGCAGGGTGACGGTGTGCTCACGTTGCCCAATGTGACGGAAACCTATAGCGGCAATACCGATATCTGGGCAGGAACACTGAACTTTGACGGAACGATGCAGAACAGCCGCGTATGGCTGAACCGTTTTGCTGAACTGAATTCTAATGGAGGAAAGTTCCAGAAAGGTATTGAGATGGACTATGGTTCCAAACTGCGTCCTGGCGGTGCTGACAATAAAGGCACTGTTGAGGTCAATGAGTTAAAGATGAACTTTGGTTCTCGTGTGGTGATGGATGTAAATAACGACGGAACTGCCGATAAACTGAAAGTGACCACGCTGATTGTTGAAAAGAAGGATTGGAAATATGGTCCTGAATACAACACACCAGTATTTGAGATTGTTCCTCAGTCTGGTTCTAAATTGGAAATGGGAACTTATGAACTTGGTGAAGTTGGCTCAATCAACGGTAATGTTTCCGATATCGAAGTTGTCGGACTGGAAGGTCAGGATGCCAGCATCACGTATGAAGGAGGAAAACTGAAACTCCAGATAAAGCCGTTGCGCGATGCAACCAGCCTGATTTGGGATGGTGGCGTTAATACTGACTGGAATCTTAATGAAACAGAGAACTTCAAGAGCGGAAACAATACCAGTGCTTTCGTTTCGGGTGATGCCGTGGAGTTCAATGACAATGCCACTCAGACAACCGTCAATATTGTGCGTGATGTCTATCCTACCAGCGTAACCTTCAACAATAATTCTCTGAACTATACTTTCAGCGGTAAGGCAATTGCTGGTGATGTTTCGTTTACGAAGAATGGTTCTGGAAATGTGACTTTCAATAGTGTTAATAAATATACGGGTGTTACCTATCTGAATGATGGAATAGTAACGGTGGCAAAATTGGCCAATAATGATGGCGTGGATTACGGTGCCTTCGGCGGAGTATCCAATAAGGTCTATATAAATGGAGGTACACTTGCTGCCAGTCAGACACTCCAATCTACTCATGTGATAACGGTGCAAGGTAATGGCGGAACGATTGAGGTTCCTACAGGTGTGATATTCTATCAAACAGGTGCTGTGAAACGGCTAAGTTCTTCCATGGCTTCTGAGATTCACAAGACAGGTAATGGCACCTTGTCACTTGGAACGGGTAATGCCTTCGATAAACTCTATATCGATGCCGGTTCGGTGAACATCAACGAAGCGGGAGGTGTTCATTCGGTGCCTGACCTGATTGTCTTTAATGGTTCTAGTGTGACGGTTAATGATCCATATGATACTTATTCCTATTCGACCAGCAATGCAAACTGGGAGGTTCCTGAGGGCTGTACGGGTACGGTATATCTTGACGGACGCTGTAATTATAAAGGCCGTCTTACAGGAAAAGGAACGCTTCATGTCTATGCCCCTTGGGTGAGAAACTATTTGCAAGGCAATTGGAGCCAGTTTGAAGGAACACTCGTGGCACATACCGTAAAATGGGATAAGAGCTATGATCCCGTATTCAGTTGGGAAAATAATAACGGTTTGCCTAAAGCTACGCTGAACATCTCGAGTGGGGTAACATTTACGGGTGGTACTCGCAATCTCATTTTGGGTAGTCTTGCTGGCTCAGGTGTACTGAGTCTTACTGGGAATCTTACTGTGGGAGGAAACAACAAAGATGTCAGTTTTAATGGTACGTTTGAGGGAAAGGTGAATGTATTTAAGGATGGCGATGGTTCCTGGACCTTCTCCAAAGCCTTGGCTGCCAATGAATACACCTTCCGTGGCGGAGAGATCAGATTGAATAATACAAAACTAACCACTTCGCTCTTCGGTTCGGCTGTCGCTTCTGTTCAGGATAATGCGACTCTTACAGGCCAAGGCACAGTGGGCAATATCCGCTTCAATAGTGGCGGTGTGTTGCAGCCTGGCAATTTTTCATCCTCTCGCCGTTATGGATCCATTACAACTACGGGCTTCCTCAATATGTATAATGGTTCGAAGTTGAACTTGATTATTTTTAGCAATACAGGTAATCCGTATTCCCGCTCTTGGTTAGTTGTAGGTGGTAATTTCGATTTCAATGGAGAGTTGAATATTGAATTAGGAGAAGGCTTTGTGCCCCAAATTGGTGATGAGTTCGTGATGTGGACAGCCGGATCATTTAGCGGTGCTCCTTCAGCCATACATCTTCCCGCATTACCCAGTGGACTTTATTGGGATACGTCTGATTTGCTGACGAAGTCAGGAACACTGCGTGTGATTGATGAGGCTACTGCTATCCAGTCTGTTACCTTCGGCGGCAAGAACGACGGTAAGGTTTACGACCTGAACGGAAACCGAATGCAGACTCCGTTAAAGAAGGGCATCTATATTAAGAATGGCAGAAAAGTTGTAATTAAGTAAAAGGTCTATGAAGAAGATAGTATTGTTCGCATGGTTCGCGCTTGTGGCTGTTTCGGCTTTCTCTCAGAAGCCAAATACACCAGCCAGCCAGATGGAAAAACTGGATCGTGGTTTGGTCGCTATACCCGGAACAAACGGTAAGTGTTTCCTCAGTTGGCGCCTGTTGGGTACCGATAATCAGAATACCACTTTCAGAATATTGAAGAACGGCTCTGTGCTGAGAGATGATATTACGGGTGCCACAAGTTTCCAGGTAACAGGCAGTTCAACGGATAAGTTTCAGGTGGTTACCCTGCAAAATGGCGTGGTAACCGAAACATCTCCCGAGGTTGTTCCTTGGAAATCTTCCTTTCTTCAGGTTCCGCTCGACCGACCTGCCGGTGGAACCATCTCAAATTGGCGCCCCTATGATTCAAGTACGAAGACCTATGGCTCTGCCATCAGTCAAGAATATACCTATTCTCCCAATGATTGCAGCGTGGGCGATGTGGATGGCGATGGGCAGTATGAGATTTTCGTGAAGTGGGATCCCTCCACTTCGCAGGATAACTCTATCGGTAGTGGAAACTCAGGAAGTGTGTATATCGACTGCTACAAACTGGATGGCACGAAACTCTGGCGCATAGATTTGGGTAACAACATTCGTGCGGGTGCTCATTATACGCAGTTCCTTGTCTATGACTTTGATAAGGATGGCAAGGCAGAATTGATCTGCAAGACTGCTCCAGGCAGTAAGGACGGTAAGGGGAACTACGTAAATCAGGCTGCTACGGATGATCGTATCAAGGCTGCGAGCAACACGAAAGACTGGCGCGTGAGCGGTGGCCGCATCGATGGCGGACATGAATATCTGACGGTGTTTGACGGTCAGACGGGTGCTGCCATCCATACTATTGCCTATTATCCCAACCGCAATGCAAAAGCGGAACTGAGCGAAGCTTCAGGTACTTTCAACTGGGATGACCGAAGCGGAAAGAGTGACAAAGGTAACTACGGTAACCGTGGTGAGCGTTATCTGGCTGCCGTGGCATACCTTGGTGGTCAGGATGCTAATCCCAGTGGTGTCTTCACGCGTGGATATTATACATATGCATATCTGTGGGCTGTTGATTTTGATGGTCAGCAATTGAAGCACCGTTGGCTTCATCGCTCTGACTCCAAGACACAATACTCCGTGGTGGATGCCAACATGAACGAGTCTGCCAAGATTACTGCGCCTGTTTCTATGGCCAAAGAAGGCCGCAACACGATGTTTGGTAACGGAAACCACAATATCTCTGTGGGTGATGTGGATGGTGACGGTAAGGATGAAATCATCTGGGGCTCAGCCGCTGTTGACGATGACGGTAAGTTGCTCTATTCCGTAGGCTATGGCCATGGAGATGCTATTCATCTGGCTGACCTGAATCCTGACCGTCCTGGTTTGGAACTGTTTGATATCCATGAAGATAAGGGCACATACGCATGGGATGTACACGATGCTGCAACGGGAGAAATCCTTTTCAGAGGCGGACAGAAAGGACAGGACAATGGTCGCGGACTGGCTGCTGATATCGTGAGCGGCAGCCGTGGTTATGAGTTCTGGTCAGCATACGGTGGATTTGACAGCAGTAGCAGGAATCAGAATCCCTACAATGCCATCAGCGGCAATCAGGCCGGTTCTTCAAAGCCCTCTATGAATTTCCGTATTTACTGGGATGGTGACGAGTACGATGAATTGCTGGATGGTATTACCATCACTAAATATCCTAATTCAACGGCGCTTGGAGTAGGACGCACGAGTATTTCCGGACAATCGAACAATAGTACGAAAGCCACTCCCTGTTTGTCGGCTGACATCTTTGGCGACTGGCGTGAAGAATTGATTGTCAGGAATAATACTGACGATGGGCTGAATATCTACTCTACTATTACCCCTACCGATTACCGCGTGCCCACGCTAATGCACGACCATGTATATCGTCTGGGCGTTGCCTGGCAGAATGTGGCCTATAACCAGCCGCCCCATCTGGGCTATTATCTGCCCGACTTCATAGAGTCGTTCCAAGGCAATGATCCTTCTACGGGAATTGTTGAAATTGAGAAAATGAGAAATGTAGATGATGAGATAATCTACAACTTGCAGGGCCAGCGTGTACGCCATGCTTCTCATGGTATCTTCGTTCGCGACGGAAAGAAATTTGTCGTAAAATAAAAAAGGTTTCAGTGGGAAGAACTCCGCTGAAACCTCCTATCGGGAAGGACTTATAGAAATCCTTGTTGGCGCAAGGCTTCTATAAGTCCTTTCGACATGGCCTCGTTGTCCTTGCGCGTATAGCGGATGTCGGTGAAGATCTGTGCCAAGGTTTCTTTGTTGTTGATGCGCACGAACTCCAGGTTCTCGGGCAACTGTTCCTTTGCGGTGTAGAACCGGTCAATGCGCTCGGGTGTGTAATCTTCGTAACGCTCTTCATGGATGATGCTCTCTAATGGCAGGCGGTCGGAGAGGGCAGGCTGTTCGTCGGGCCATCCCAAGGTAATCGTGGCAACGGGCATCACCAGACGAGGCAGTCCCAATACCTCGATAATCTGTTTGGGCATATAGACCGTGGTTCCCAAGTAACAATAGCCCAATCCTTCTTCGTCGGCCAGATTGCAGAAGGTCTGGCAATAAAGCAGGGTATCGGTGGCTGCATTGATAAACGACAGGAAATTATCATAGCCAGGTTCTGCCTTCCGTTCTTCCGCCCATCGGCTGGTGCGGCGGAAGTCGGCACAGAAGGTAAGAACCACGGGAGCCCCTTTTACCATCGGTTGGTTGAAATGGGCGGGAGCCAAGGCTGCTTTCTGTTCTTCTGAACGGGTTATGATTACACTGTAGAGTTGCAGGTTACCCATAGTCTGTGTGCGTTCTGCTTCATGGAGCAGACGGTGAAGCAGTTCGTCGCTCACTTCGCGCTGTGCGTATTTGCGGATACTGGTTCTTGTTTCTAAGTTCTTCATCTTTTACCTTATTTGTATATGACTGCAAAATTACGATAAAATCCGCAAATTTCCAAATCGCCTTCTCTTTTTGTTGATAAGATGGCTTTACTTTCGGGATAAAGTGTGACTGGAGATTAACAATTTTGGAAACATTTGTTGGGAGAAGAAGGGTGGAGTTTTACTTTTTGGATAACTTTCCTTTTCGCTGCCGGATAAAAATTTTCGTTTTCGGAAAGAAATAATTCTATAATCTCTTCGTTAAATCATTTTTTTGCACTAACTTTGCAAACAGAAAAAATCTGACAATCATAATGGAAAAGAAAACTTTCTCTTACGAGGAAGCCTTTGCTGCTTCCTTGAAATATTTCGATGGTGACGAACTCGCCGCCCGTGTATGGGTGAACAAATATGCTATGAAGGACAGCTACGGCAATATCTATGAGCAGAGTCCTGAGGATATGCATTGGCGTATTGCAGGCGAGGTGGCCCGTATTGAGCAGAAGTATAAAAACCCGCTGACAAAGGAGCAGGTGTTTGAGTTGCTGGATCATTTCCGCTATATTGTACCGGCTGGTTCTCCGATGACGGGTATCGGCAATGGTTATCAGGTGGCTTCGCTGTCTAACTGCTTTGTTATCGGACTTGACGGCAACGCCGACTCCTACGGTGCCGTGATGCGCATCGACGAAGAACAGGTGCAGCTGATGAAACGTCGCGGTGGAGTAGGGCACGACCTCAGCCATATCCGTCCGAAAGGCAGTCCGGTAAACAATTCGGCACTGACTTCCACCGGTCTGGTTCCTTTTATGGAGCGTTATAGTAACAGTACGCGTGAGGTGGCCCAAGACGGTCGCCGTGGTGCGTTGATGCTTTCGGTAAGTATCAAGCATCCTGATGCCGAGGCTTTCATCGATGCAAAGATGACTGAGGGCAAGGTGACGGGTGCCAATGTGAGTGTGAAGATTGACGATGCATTCATGGAGGCGGCAACCTCAGACGGTGAGTATGTGCAGCAGTTCCCTGTGAGTGACAACGATTATGAAAAAGAAGAAGAGAAACTGAGAGTCAGAAAGAAGATAGATGCCAAGGCATTGTGGGGCAAGATTGTTCATAATGCATGGAAGAGTGCAGAGCCTGGTGTGCTGTTCTGGGACACAATCCTTCGTGAAAGTATCCCCGATTGCTATGCTGATCTTGGCTTCCGCACGGTATCGACGAACCCTTGTGGTGAGATTCCGCTTTGTCCCTACGATTCATGCCGTCTGCTGAGTATTAATCTCTATTCTTACGTGGTGAACCCGTTCACGAAGGATGCCTACTTCGACTACGACAAGTTCAAGAAGCATGTACAGATGGCACAGCGCATCATGGATGACATCGTGGACTTGGAGATGGAGAAGATCGACCTGATCATGGAGAAGATTGATAAAGACCCGCAGAGCCAGGAGGTGAAGGGGGCTGAGTATCATCTTTGGGAAAAGATACGTCGCAAGAGCGGAATGGGCCGCCGAACTGGCGTGGGCATCACGGCAGAGGGCGACATGATTGCTGCCATGGGCCTGCGTTATGGCACACAAGAGGCAACGGACTTCTCGGTGAATGTGCATAAGACATTGGCCTTGAACGCCTATCGTTCCAGTGTGACAATGGCTCAGGAGCGTGGCGCTTTCGAAGTATATGATGCCAAGCGTGAAGCGCAGAATCCGTTTATCCTGCGTATCAAGGAGAATGATCCTCAACTCTGGAAGGATATGCAGAAGTATGGACGCAGGAACATTGCCTGTCTGACCATCGCTCCTACAGGAACAACCTCGCTGATGACACAGACCACAAGTGGTATAGAACCGGTGTTCCTGCCCGTCTATATGCGTCGCCGTAAGGTGAATCCCAATGATACGAATGTGCACGTTGATTTTGTCGATGAAGTAGGTGACTCGTTTGAGGAGTATATCGTCTATCACAAGAAGTTCCTGGAGTGGATGAAAGTCAACGGCATTGACACCGAGAAACGTTACACTAAGGAGGAAATTGACGAACTGGTAGCTCGTTCTCCTTATTATAAGGCAACAGCCAACGATGTGGACTGGCTGATGAAGGTGAAGATGCAGGGTGCCATTCAGAAATGGGTGGACCATTCGATCTCCGTAACGGTGAATCTGCCGCACGATGTGGATGAGGCTTTGGTGAACCGCCTGTACGTGGAAGCATGGCGCAGTGGCTGTAAGGGATGTACAATCTATCGTGACGGTTCGCGTTCAGGTGTGATGATCCAGGTGGATGAGAAGAAGAAAAAGAAGAGCGATACCGATGACGTTAACGATAACGAAAATGACAAGAAAGGTGCCGTGCCTTGCAAACATCCTGAAGTGACGGAAGTTCGCCCGCAGACATTGGAGTGCGATGTGGTACGCTTCCAGAACAACAAAGAAAAGTGGGTAGCCTTCGTAGGACTGCTCAACGGCTATCCTTATGAAATCTTCACCGGACTACAGGATGATGAGGAAGGTATCGTATTGCCAAAGACGGTGACAAAGGGAAAGATTATCAAACAGCAGAATCCTGACGGTTCGAAGCGCTATGACTTCCAATTCGAGAACAAGCGAGGCTATAAGACCACAGTAGAGGGACTCTCGGAGAAATTTAATCCCGAATACTGGAACTATGCCAAACTAATTAGTGGCGTGTTGCGTTATCGTATGCCTATTGACCATGTAATCAAACTGGTGAGCTCGCTGCAACTGAAGAGCGAGAGCATCAATACGTGGAAGAACGGTGTGGAGCGTGCATTGAAGAAGTATGTCACCGACGGTACTGCTGCTTCGGGCTTGAAATGTCCGAACTGTGGTCAGGAGACGCTGGTATATCAGGAAGGTTGCCTGATTTGCACAAATTGCGGAGCTTCAAGGTGCGGATGATGAGAGTTGAAAGCAGCTATATAGAACTGAAAGGGCTACGCTTTACGGCAAAGCACGGCGTTCTGCCACAGGAAAGAGTGGTGGGCGGTGACTATGTAGTCAGCGTACGTGTTGGCTGCAACCTTGAGAAAGCTGTAGAGAGTGACAATGTGGAGGATACGTTGAATTATGCTGAATTATATCAAATCATAAATAAGGAGATGCAAACGCCATCCTGCCTGCTCGAACATGTGGCAGGCCGGATTGGCGAGCGCATTTTGGAGACGTTTTCCCAAGCCACAACAGTAGATATAGAGCTTACTAAGCGGAATCCGCCGATGGGTGCCGATGGCGATGGTGCAACGGTCTTTTTGAGAGTCAAGAAATGAAACATCAAGGACTTTAAATACCTAAAGTGTCACAAATCTTAAAAAACCTACGCTGATTCTTCGGTTTTTCAATAGAAATCATTAATTTTGCAGGCGATAATGAGTAAAAGATTGATTTTCATCATAGCAGTGATACTGACTTTGGTCCTTCCGGCCAAAGCAGCAGACCATCGCTTCACGCTTGTTATCGATCCCGGACATGGTGGACACGATGCTGGTGCGTTGGGCAGTATGTCGAAGGAAAAGAATATCAACCTGAAGGTGGCATTGGCTTTCGGCAGGATGGTGGAGCGGAACTGTCCTGATGTGAAAGTCATCTATACTCGTAAGACAGATGTCTTTATACCGCTCAGCGAACGTGCTAATATTGCTAACAAGGCTAAGGCCGACCTTTTTATCAGTGTGCATACAAATGCTCTGCCTAAAGGAAAGATAGCCCGTGGCTTTGAAGTATATACATTGGGTATGCACCGAGCTGCCGAGAATCTGGATGTGGCAAAGCGTGAGAACTCCGTGATTCTGGTGGAGAAAGACTATAAGCAACGCTATCAGGGTTTCGACCCAAACTCTTCTGAGAGTTATATCATGTTTGAGTTCATACAGGACAAGAACATGGCCAAGAGTGTTGAACTGGCAAAGATGATTCAGCAGGATGTATGTGCTCAGGCTGGACGTCCCAACAAGGGTGTTCATCAGGCTGGATTCCTGGTGCTTCGCGCTACTTCGATGCCGAGTTGTCTGATAGAGCTGGGTTTTATCACGACGAGTGATGAGGAGCGGTTGCTAAATTCAGAAAGTGGTATCGAAAATCATGCCCGAGGAATCTATCGTGCTTTTACCCGCTATCGGAAGAAGTACGACCAGAATGTCGTGGTGCCTTACCAAACTCCTAAAAAAAAAGAGCAGGTAACAGTGCCGACCATCGTTCCTCCCGAGGTAAAGGAGGAGCCTCAAAGAAAAAATGAGGAATTGGCCAATAACGGGAATCGTATGGCTAATGAATCGAAACAAGAAGAAGTTTCTGTAAGCCAGGATCCTATCCGTTCACAGGTGGAACCATTACAGGCAGACAATGCTCCTGTCTTTAAGGTTCAGATTCTGGCAACTGATACGAAACTTAGAAAGAACAGCAGTCAACTGAAAGGTGAAAACGACGCAGACTGCTATCAGGAGAAAGGGCTCTATAAATATACGGTGGGGTCATCCACTGATTATCAGGAAATATACCAGTTGCGCAAGTCGCTGCTGACCAAATTTCCTCAGGCGTTTATCATTGCCTTTAAGAATGGAGAGAAAACAGATGTCCAGGCTGCTATCCGGGAGTACCGGAACAGAAGAAAATAATCATCAAGATATTAAGGCCTTTAAGGACTCTAATTATTAATAAACCATAGAACATCAAATGAAACACGGAAAAGAAGTAATGATAGCCCTTGTGGCATTGTTCGGATTGTTCATACTCTTCGTAGGCATGAATTTTCTGAAAGGACTTAATACGTTCTCGAAAGGAGATGTTTATTATGTTTCATTCAAGGATGTTTCTGGACTTGCGTCATCGAGTCCTATTTATGCTGATGGCTATCCGGTAGGAACCGTCCGTTCCATCGATTATGATTATTCTCACGAAGGAAAAACAAAGGTAGCAATAGATATTGATACCAAGATGCGTATTCCCAAAGGTTCATCGGCTGTGATAGAGAGTGATATGCTGGGCAACGTGCGGGTGAATCTGCTGTTGGCCAATAATCCACGTGAAAGGGTGGAACCCGGTGAGACCATTCCCGGAGAACTTGCTTCCGGACTGATGGCCAAAGCTGCCACACTGATACCAGCCGTGGAGCAGATGTTGCCCAAACTGGACAGTATTCTCAACAGTGTGAACACCCTGTTGGCTAATCCTGCTATTGCACAGTCGTTGAAGAATATAGAGGTGACGACCGGCAATCTAACTACCACCACTCGCGAAGCCAATAAGCTGATGGGGTCGCTGAATGCTCAAGTACCCGGGATGATAGGGAAAGCCAACGGGGTACTTGATAATGCCAATACACTGACAGGTAATCTGGCCAAGGTGGATATTGACGCAACGATGGCAAAAGTCAATACTACGCTGGCTAATGTGCAGGCACTGACAGAAAAGATTAACTCCAACGAAGGAACTCTTGGTTTGCTGATGCGCGATGCTTCCCTCTACAACCATCTGAGTTCAACGGCCAATGATGCAGATTCGCTTCTGATTGACTTGAAGGCACACCCCAAACGCTATGTGCATTTTTCGTTGTTCGGAAGGAAGGATAAACAAAAATAAAAGAAACCTTAAGAAAGAAGGTAATTTAAATTTTGTCTAAATTGTTGCCGACTTTCAGAAAGTATGTCGCAACTTCTTGTAAATCTCGTAAAATAGCATACTTCTAACGTTTTCTTGCACATTCAAATTAGCGTGTGCTCTTTTGAGTGCTGTTTTTGTAAGTCCTTTGTTCTCAGTGTCTTGTAATTTTGCAACACCTTATTTTTGTAAATAGGTTTTGATTATCCTTAAAGTGCCTAAATTACGCGACTTACGCTGAAAGATTTAAAAAATGATAAAAAGCCACATTTGCTTTTTTGGGGAAAAAGATTTAATTTTGCACTTGAAAAAATGTCGAATGAAATAAGGCTACATTAACTTAAATATGAGTATTAACCCTCATGCTCTTTGGGACAATTGTCTGCAAATGATCAAAGACAACGTTTCGGAGCAACAGTTCAACACCTGGTTTAGGCCGATTGTCTTCAAGTCGTATAAACCTGCGACAAGGGAGATTCTCGTTGGCATTCCAAGTATGTTCGTTTACGAATACTTGGAAGAGAACTACGTTGATCTGATGCGGAAGACGCTGATACGTTTTTTTGGCGAGGGGACTAAACTCAATTATAGTGTGCTTACCGATAAGCAGAACAATATCACTCAGAGAGTAGAGGGAACGGAGTCTGCCAATATCGAAGCACCTAAGCCTAAGACGCGTGGAAATCAGTCTCCGACGGTTCTCGATTCCGTAAAGCCTCAGGATATTGACTCGCAACTTGATCCTCACCATACCTTTGCTAATTATATAGAAGGTGACAGCAACAGACTTTCACGTTCGGTGGGGCTTTCCATTGCTGAGCATCCTAACAGCACACAGTTTAACCCGATGTTTGTATATGGTCCTTCCGGTTGTGGTAAGACCCACTTGATTAATGCCATCGGAGTGCGTACCAAGGAACTTTATCCTCAGAAGCGAGTGCTTTATGTGAGTGCCCGTTTGTTCCAGGTGCAGTTCTCAAATTCTGTGATGCAAAACCGCACGAATGATTTCATCGCTTTTTATCAGACTATAGACGTGCTGATTGTAGATGATATACAGGAATGGATGACGGCTCCTAAGACGCAGCAGACCTTCTTCCACATCTTCGACCATTTGTTCCGTAATGGCAAACGTATCATCTTAGCAAGCGATCGTCCTCCGGTTGACTTGAAGGGAATGCCAGAGCGTCTTCTTACGCGCTTCTCTTGTGGCCTGATTGCCGAGGTGGAGAAACCTAACACTCAGTTGTGTGTGGATATTCTCAACAGTAAGATTAAGCGTGATGGCCTTAAGATTCCTGCAGATGTGGTTCAGTATATAGCTGAGACGGCCAACGGTAGCGTGCGCGATTTGGAAGGTGTCATCAATTCATTGCTTGCCTATTCAATTGTGGACAATGCCAGTATCAATCTCAAATTGGCTGAGCGCATCATCAAACGTGCCGTGAAAGTGGATGACAAGCCGTTGACCATTGATGACATTGTGGAGTCTGTATGTCGTCATTACAATGTGAGTGAGTCGGCTCTCTCCAGCAGGAGTCGTAAGCATGAGATTGTTCTGGTACGTCAGATTTCGATGTATTTGGCTCAGAAGTACACCAAGCTGCCTGCGTCCCGTATCGGTAAGCTGGTGGGAGGGCGTGACCATAGCACGGTTATTCACAGTTGTAATACCATTGGTAAGCGTTTGCAGGTGGATGCAGCCTTTCAGAGTGAAATGTCGAGTATCGAGCAATCCTTCATGATCAAGAATTAGTTTCTTTTGTTCCCAATTTGTAATTATGATATAAAAACAGCCGAGTCTCACGACTTGGCTGTTTTCACATTAAAACTAAATTAACTCAAGTTTATAGGAAATGCATACTTTCACAAGTATGAACTATTTTAACGCAATAGCGATAAAATAATATTTCGTTAAATTATTTTCTTTTTTGACTTTGCAAATATACAAAATATTTTCATTATTGCAAATATCGGTGTCCCAAAAACAGCCATTTTGCTTCCTTTTTATGTTTTTTTTGCTAAATAACTGCGGAATACGATGATTATACCGTCTGTTTTAAGAATAATACGGTTACTTTTCGCTTCATTCAGTGTGCCTTGCCAAAGCTCATCGTAAGAAAAAGGAAGCCATTTAAAACCTTCGCCTTCTATTTTTTTAGCTGTGATATTAAAGAGGCTCACTTGTTGCCCGGGGAAGGTGGAGAGTTCAGCCGTTCCTTCGATAACTGAAAACCACCCGTGGTCAGTGTAGATTTCGGGTACGACTCCGAATTGTCTGACGTAATGGGGGAGTAAGAAGATGTTGCCAATGGTGTGGTCTTCGCGCTTGCCGGTAGCGCCGAGATAGGCAATACGCCTGAAACCTTTGGCCTTGCAGAAGCGGGTGGCTTTGGTCAGATCGTTGTCGTCCTGCTCGCTCTCGGTGTGGATGATGGAGGCATAGCGGGATTTCAGTGTGAAGGAAAGCGAGTCGCCGTCGCCCACGATGGCGTCGGGCTGGAACCCTCGGGCAAGGGCGGCCTCGGCTGCACCGTCGCAACAGCACAGGAAAGGGGCTTCCCGCAACAGCCGCAGGGGTGTCTCGGCCGTGGGGAAGTCGCCGTTGGCCAGAATCACGGCATCGAATTCTGCCGGGCTTATGTTCTGCATGTTTGGTTGTTGTGGTGTCATTTGCTCGTGGCGGCTGTGCCCGGTTCCGTAATAATCATGCGTTTCCACTTGTAGTAGCCCATAATGGCAATCACCACATAGAGTCCGTAGAGGAATGCCTTGAATGGAATGCCTTTCACAACGTAAAGATAGGTGCAGATCACGTCCACCACAATCCAGCAAAGCCATTGTTCGACATATTTGCGTGCCAGGGCCCAGAGTCCAATGAAGCTGAGCGCATTGGTGAAGGAATCCTGCAAAGGAACAGTGGAGTTGGTCCATGTCACTAGCACAAAGTAGGTGGCAGCCCAGATGGCTGCGAAAGCCAGCATCGTGGGGAGATACAGACGTCGCGGCATGTGGGTGATGGGCATCTCCTCTCCTTCGCCCTGTCCCTTTTTCTTCCCAAATTTCCATACGGCATAGCCGTAGATCGCCGCTACGGTATAGTAGGCAGCCATGCCGGCATCACCGTAAAGCCCGTGACTATAGTACAGGTAGATGTCCAGAGCCGGCATGATGATGCCTACTAACCATAGGGCGATATGCGCCTTGTATTCAAGCCATATATAGAGCAGGCCCAACACCGTGGTAAAGATGTCGAGGCCGTGCTCTATGATAAAAGGATGCAGTTCCATTTGCAATTAGAATTTCAGCGTGATGCTGCCCATGGCCGTGAATCCGGCTGAGGGCACGTAGCCAATCTGATAATAGCGGTTGTCGTTGGGATGGCCGCCACTGCTGTAGATGGCGCTATACACCCATCCGCTCTGTGCAAAATGACTATTGAACACATTGTTCAGGTTGGCGCCGAACACGATTTCCTTGAGGAACTTCTTCACGGGCAGCGAGTAGTTCAGGTTGAAGTTGCTCACCGAATAGCCAGGCAGTGAGCGGTCTTTGCATTCCGTGTTGTCGAGATACATGCGGCTCACATAGCCTGTGTGCCAAGTGGCAGTCCAGCCTTTCAGGTGGAAATTCACGAAGCCGTTCAGAATCGCGGAGGGCGAGAAGGCCAGTGTGGAGTTGTCGTAATGGATGGTCTGGCTGCCGTTGTCCCAGTCTTCCACCACCTCGTCGAAATCTTTGATTTTATTCTGGCTCAGTGCTGCATTGCCTTCGATGGAGAGCCATGGGGTAATGTCCACACCGGCGGTGAGCTCAACGCCCATTCGGTAAGAGTCCTTGATGTTGGTGGTTAGTGCCTCACCGATGTCACTCTGAGCACCGGTCTGCACGAATTGGTCGGTGTAGTCCATATAATACAGGGTTGCTCCGGCGCGCCAGTTCTGCGCCGAGTAGCTGTAGCCCATTTCGAAGTCGAGCAGTGACTCTGCCTTGGGGGCAGGGTAGGAACCGTTGTCGGTGAAGTTGTTGCGCTCCGGCTCGCGGTGGCTCAGTGCTGCCGAGAAGAAAGCGCGGTGTCCGTCTTGGTGGAAACTAACGCCGGCCTTGGGATTAAAGAAGTCGTACTTCTTGTCGATATTGAGGTAATGCTTCATGATTTCGCCAGTGTTCTCGTCTTCATAGAACTTATCATTGTAGCCGTCGGTCTTGTAGCCTACGTGGCGATACTGCATGTCGGCAAACACATCCCAACTGTCGGTGATGCGGTAGAGTGCCTTGATGAAAGCGCTGGCATCCAGCTTCTTGGCGTCAGAGTCGTAGTACAGATAGTCGCCGCTGCTCATTAGACGGCTGCGCAGTTCCTCATTCTTGATATAGGTGAGATAGCCGAAGTGATTGCCGTCGAACTGCTGAATGGAGAGTCCGCCGATGATGTCCCATTCCTCGTCCTTATAGTTCACGTTGCCCACTAGTCCGTAGGAGTCCTGTGTGAGTCCCTTCTTACGCACGAAGTCGGTCTTTTTCAGCGTGGAACCGTCAGAGAGTGTATAGTTGCTGAGTCCAAACTTCTTCAGTTTGTTGTTCAGGCGGAACTCCTTGTAGTAGCCGTATCCGTGGGTGTAGTGGAGCGAAGCCGTAGTGCTCCAGTGGTCGTTGATGTTCCATGCCGCCGAGAGAATATTGTGGTTCTGCCAGAAGTTGTCGGTGGTCTTGTCCCACAGTGAGCCATCGGCCATTGTGTAGCGCTGGGTCACGTAGTTGCCGTCGGCATCTTTCATGAAGTTGCCGTCGGCATCATAGGCCAAGGTCTCGTAGAGCGTGTTGTATTTTCCCAGCCCCACTTTGTAGAGGTCATTATAGTCTTTGATGCCGGTCTTAATGCCGTAGGTACCGTCCATCAGACTCATATCGTTGTCGCCAGCCGTGATGCCGTTCCATGCCTGTCCGGTCTTCTCGAAGTTTCCGATGTTCTTATAGCGGATGGTGAACTTATCGTCGATCCATGTCAGTCCGCCGTAGTAGGAGCCCGAGCGTCCGCTGGTGCCGTGGATATAGCCGTCGGTATTGGTCTCGTGGTAGGCACCGTCAAAGATCAGATGGTTCCACAGCAGACCCGTGGAGAACGCACCGCCCACGTTGAATGTATTATACGAACCGTAGCTGAAGTTCACCTCGCCGCTTGCTTTCTCCGAAGGAGTCTTCGACGAGAGGGCCACCGTACCGCCGAAGGCACCGTCGCCATTGGTGCTCGTTCCCACGCCGCGCTGAATCTGCACACCGCCCAGCAGCGCGCTGTAGGAGTTCATATTGGCCCAGAACACAGCCTGATCTTCAGGTGAGTTCAGGGGCACGCCGTCGAGCGTCACGTTAATGCGCGAGTCGCCTGCACCACGAATGCGCAGATAACAGGTTCCCGTGCCCAGTCCGTTCTCGCCCCATGCCAGTACGCCCGGGGTCTGAGCGAAGAGGAAAGGCAGTTCCTTACCCGTCTTCGAGAACTTCTGTAATTCGTCTTTCTTGATGTTGGCTACGGCAAAAGGCGCGTTCTTCTGCACCCATACGCCTTTTACCACCACTTCCTGCAACTGCTCCATGCGTAGCGAATCTCCATCCGCCTCGCGGGCAGCATTCACGACCGTCACGCTCATCCCGAGCAGTGCAGCCATCACAATCTTTTTTCTCATCTTTACCTAAATTAAAATACACATAAAAGGGGCAACCTTTATGCCTTCACTTTCCTACGCCGGCATTACCCGGATCAGGTTCGAGGGTCTAATCTCAGCCCGCCCACGGCGGACACCCCTTAACTTACTCTTTGTAAGTCGGGTGCAAAGGTAGTGCAAATGAGCGAAAAAACAAAATATTTTTTGTTTTTTTCCAAATGCAGCCTACCTTCATGGCGTGAAACGACATAAAGGTACGAATTTAGACTGATATAATGAAAAAGAAAGGACAGAAATTTCCGTAATTATCATAATTATTCTTTTAGGAGTCCTGTCGGCGCACTTGAAATGTCAATAGCGGATAATCTTTTGCATAATAACCGTCATCCGTCATAACTTACATATAACTATCATTTTTATAGATATTTACACCAATGATGGTTTGTTTCAAACCGTCATAAACCGTCATAATGGCGGTATGATGGTTTATTCAGCAATTGACCATCCGAAGAATTGCCCGCTGCCCTTGCTGAACAAGACGCTGCGGCATCAAAGTTTGCAGACTGTCTGAAGCCTTGTACTAACAGTTTTTCCCCGTCGTACTGTTAGTACGAGCCGCTCGTACTGATAGTTTTTCCCATCAGACAACTTCCGAACAATAATCGTAAGCCCAATAACTTGCCACTCATTTGAATGAGTATGTCCATCAAAAGGAATGACGGTTTATGATGGCTTGAAACAAACCGTCATATACTTATCTCTCTAATTATAAACACTTTATGATGAAATTATGACGGATGACGGTATAATCACTTTGAAAATTTTTGTAGATTTTTGTCCATAAGACAAATTACTTGGCGTCGCCGTAGAGCTGATAGTTGCGGTAGAAGGAGCGCATCGATGTGTAACCGGCCAGTTCGGCCAGTTCCTCTTTCCGCGCTTCAGGATTCTCTTTTTCCAACCTTCTCACGTAGGCAATGCGTTTGCGGTTGATGAACTCAGCAAACGGCATTCCCGTCTCTTCGTTCACTAGCTTTGAGAGCATGGTGCGGTTGGTGCCTAGCTGCTGAGCCAACTCAGCCAGCGTAAGTCCCGGCTGCAGGTAGAGCCGTTCGTCGTCAATCCTCTGCAACAGGTTCGAATAGCTTTCTTGCGGAACATAATCCGCAGTCTCTTCGCACTCTTCTCGTGAGATATCAGCAAAAGAGAACTGCTGCACGAATCCGCGATAGCAAAGCAGGAAGAGCAGACCGCTGAAGAAGCACGCGAGCACAGCAAAGGGAATCTCGGAGGAAAGAAACACAAAGCGTCCGACGGCGTTCGCCACAAACGACAAGATGCCGGTGAGAACCATCAGGATTAGTATGGTGGTGATGCCGTAGAGCCGTTTGTCATCGTTGTCCGCATAGATGGAGTCGATAAGCCTGTTGTAGCGGCGAATCCGGCGGATGCCCACAAAAAGCACAATCAGCACGCCGATGGCAAACAGACCTTTCGCCAGATGATGGACCACAGCCTGCACCAAGGCCAGTCCCGCGAGTCCTTCCATGGAGTTCTTATATAAATAGGTGTCAATGAACTGGCGGCATTCATCACTGCTCATCATCACATAGACCGCGGCCACAATGATGCCGATCGTCGTGGGCGGCAGCACCGTGAGCCATCGCTGGCGACTGCTCACCGTTCCCTGGGTAAGCACCGTGATGTAGTGCAGATAGAGCGGATAGACCAACAGGTTGCAGACCACATAGATGGTATCGCTCGTGGGAATCTCGCTCGTCATCCGGTTAAAGAAAACGAAATGACCTGAGTAGAGCAGCGTTGTGGTGAAGGCCCACAGTAGCAGCTGGCTGTGGGCGGCACGATTGCCCCGTTCCCAAAGGTTCAAGGCAATGGCAACCGACCAGAATGCACAAACTGCCAGCGGCAGGAAAGATACTATCAGATGAATCATGGTGCAAAGATACGATTAAGCGAGAACAAAAGCAAATTTTGGAGCAGTGAAAACAGAAATATTTATTTTTCTGTTGAGTCGTGACAAAATTCGAAGAATTCAAATAAAAACTCGTTTTAATTTGTTTTTTGTCGAAAGGCTACGGGTAGGCGAGCGAGCTCGGGAATGCGTGAGTATCCAGTGCCCCCTCACTTTCTTCGACAAAAATCTTCAAAAATCTAGCAAAAATCTTTCTTTTAAGCTTTATCTTCTACTGCACGGAACATTTATTTTTGTAAGTTTTTTGTGGATTTTTGTTTATTTACTTGGAGGCTTATCAACTTGAAATCATGCCCAGAATGAGCTTTGAATTTCCCTAACAAACGTTAAATGTACGATATGTCACATCCCGTGTACGATATGGCACAACCTTTTCCCACAGGTCTTTTGAACTCACTGCCCTTTTTCTTATCTTTGCAAACATAAACCTAGTAAGTATCAATCAAGCAGTAATAACAAATAGTTTTAGAATTTTTACCAAAACAAATAATAAACAAATGGAAACAGTAAAACGTTTATTCATTTCGCTACTTGTCCTTCTCGGCTGTTCGTCTGGGGCATGGGCTATAGAACAAGATTCAGACGGGTATTATCTTATCAGTTCGGTACAGGACTGGAAAGATTTCGCAGCATTAGTGCAAACCACGCCAACGGCAAACGCCAAAATGATTGCCGATGTTGATTTGGGTGATGATCAGACGAAGATAGGAGCAACGGGAGCGTATGATTCATCACCTTGTTTTGGTGGAACGTTTGATGGTCAAGGCTATACCCTCACAGTGGCTTATACCGGCATAACTGATAATTATGTGGGCGCTCCATTTGCTAAAATTAATAGTGCCACCATTAAAAATCTTCATGTCGCTGGAACGATAAACTCTGGAGGTTTCCATCCAAGTGTAGTATCAGATTCTTGGGGTACATCAACTATAGAAAACGTTTGGAGTTCACTTGTCATTACCTCTACTCGTGGTGGATGGGTTGAATGTGGTGGCATTGTAGGATGCATGAAAAATGGAAATCTAACTATCAGAGATTGTCTCTTTACTGGAAGTATCACTGCTAGTGGAGGTTATAATGGATGTTTTGTCGGTTATAAAGATGGTGGAACAGGTACAATTATTAATTGTTTGTCACTTGGAACATTCAGTTATCCCAATGGTTATAATAGTTGGACAAGCAGTTCTGCTGGAACGCACAATAATTGTTTCGTCAAACAATACCAAGGTAACGATATTCCAGCAGCTATGAAAGTGACTGATGAACAAATTGCCGACGGAACCATTGCTACGGCACTTGGCGACGGGTGGGCGCAAGACCCTTTGACCCACCAGCCGGTGCCGAAGATATTCACCACAGTTCAGGACGAAGACGGTAATTACCTTGTCGGCTCCGTGCAGGACTGGAAACGATTCGCCGAGTTGGTCAACAGCGGAACTAATACAGCTGCTAATGCCAAGATGACTGCCGATGTTGATTTGGGCGATGATCAGACAATGGTAGGAACTTATCTCCAAAAATATCAAGGTACATTCGATGGCCAGGGGCATACACTGACTTTCAAATACAATACCGCAGGCATGTCGTTCGAGCCAGAACAGAGAGATTTGAGTTTGAATTTCCTTGGAGCTGCACCGTTCAGGGATATTGAGGATGCAACCATTTGCAACCTTCACACGGCAGGCTCTGTTACAGCAGAGAAGATTGGTGCCTCCGGATTGGTAGGCTGGACTTATGGTACCAACACAATTGAAAATTGCTGGAGTGATGTGGATATCGTTTCTTCTAATAACACGGCTGATACTTTTGCAGGCTTTGTGGCTTTCCAATATGGAACGCAACTAAACATAACTGATTGTGTTTATACAGGAAAGATACAGTCTGCCAGTAATATTTCTCATGCAGGATTTGTAGCTTTCCAACGATACGGCAAATCAAGTCTGAACAACTGCCTATTGTTGTTAGATGAAGGCAGTGATGTGAATACCACTACGACCCAAGGTCTTAAGTATTATACGTTTGTCCGTAATTTTGAGAGTCATAATGTGGCCAATACCATAAATAATTGTTATTATCTAACCCCATTTGGTGTGGCACAAGGCACACAGACAACTGACGATGACATCTCCAACGGTACTACAGCTGCTGCCCTTCAGGTTGACCGCTCGGAGGAAATCTGGGTTCAAGACCCCGTGCTTGGTATTCCGATGCTGAAGATATTCGCCAATGAGGAGACTGAGCAGCCTTCGGAAGCACTCAACGGAATATTCACCATCAATGCCAGCGGTGAAAAAGTATCCTTTGCGAAAGGTAATCTGCAGAAAATAGGCAGCACCTATCAATTTGCCGAGCACCAGTATGATTACTTCGGCACAAATCAGTCAGATACCCACCGCGATATGTATGCATTCTTAGCCTATAGCAATCCCGATAACGGTGAAAGTTGGTCCATGCTATCCAGGGATGAATGGAAATATCTGTTTGCCACTCGTACCGTCACTAACACGCTTTCTGATGGGGCCAGATACACCATGGCCACACTCGGCGGCACATACAAAGGTTTGATTATCTTCCCCGATTACTACATTCATCCAGAGGGAGCAGACTTCACGTCTGGTGTCTTCAACAGCAATTCCAATTACACGGCCCAAGTTAGCCTTGAAGGCTGGGCTTTGATGGAGGCTGCCGGTTGCGTATTCTTGCCAGCCGCAGGATATTGCTCTCGTGGCATTACTTGGAATGGAGTAGGTGAATATGTTTGCTATATGAGTACTACCCCAAGTGGTATGTATTATTATGATCCCTATTTCAGGCCAGATGGTGTCTATTTGGACGAAACAAGTGATAAACAAACTTGGTCTTCCATTCGTCTGGTATTGCGATTGCAGCCATTAACTTACACTGTGCCTGCCAGCGGCGTGGGCACATTCAGTTCCGAGGTAAATATCCATTTGCCCGAAGGACTCAACGCTCACTACTGCAAGACCTACTACGAGGAAAGAAGTGCCATCAGCGTGGTGAATATCAGCAGTGGGGTAGTACCTGCCAATACAGGCGTTCTGCTCTCTGGTACACCTGGCGAGACGTTCAATCTGTATCCTACCCCTGAAACAGCTGGTGAGTTGGAAGGGAACGCTTTGGTGGCTGTGACCAAGCCCGTCCACATCAGCCCCACAAAGGGCGACTATACCAACTTCATGATGAAGGGCGGCAAGTTCATTAAGATTGCGGATGATAGTTATACCGTAAAGATGCCGGCCCACCGCGCTTATCTGCCACTGCTGACCTCAGCCATCAGCGGCAATAATGCCAAGGAGATAATGCTGTATTGGGATGATGAAGAGGCCACGGGCATTGAGAGCCTCACCCCCGGCCCCTCTCCAAAGGGCGAGGGGAGTATCTACAACCTCAATGGTCAGAAACTCTCGGCTCCGCAAAAGGGTATCAACATCATCAACGGCCGCAAGGTCATCGTAAAATGAAATAAACGCTATCAGATATGAAAAAGACTTATCAGGTTCCTACCTTGAACCAAGATATTGTTTACGGTGAGTGCCAGCTGCTGGTTGGCACCACCATTCCCGTTGTTCCCGGCGAGGAAGGCAGTCAGGCGGATGCCGAGAGCAAGAAGGGCACGTTTGAAGATACCGACAAAGGCTTGAGCTCATTCGAGCACAACCCGCTCGACTACTTGCCCCGTGTATTTCCAGACATTTGGGGAGAGGAATGATAAACCAATAAATCGAATAAATAATTATCTATCAACTATTATGAAAAAGATTCTATTATCAATCGTTGCGCTCTGCTGCACAGTCGTGGCAGGGGCGCAGAATGAAATCATGACCGCCGTGCTTCAGCATGGCAGCGACGTGAGTGTCTTCTCGGGCGCAAACGCCTTTGTCAGCGCAAATGCAGCAGCAGTTGATGGAGATGTCATCACTCTTTCGTCAGGCGCGTTTAACGTTTCAGACATCACAAAGTCCATCACCGTCTATGGCGCTGGCTTCGAAAAGGACGAGACAACCTCGACGGAAGTCACAAGAATCAATGGCCAATTGAATCTCGGAGTCTCTGGGGAAGGAACCCTTGCCGATGTTCATTTAGAGGGAATATTTTTTAACAGCAATGTCAATGCGAATGTTTCATTGGAGGGCTTTGTAATGGAAAAGTGCTATGTCAACGGTAATGTCACCATTGGAGCCAATACGAACACGAAGTTTGGGAACTGTGTCGTTACGGGGAATATTGCTGGTGGCGACCAGATAACCATCAACTGCACAATACAGAACTGTTATGTCCAAGGTAATATCAATACCTTTGATGCAGACCCAGACCAAGGGGTCTCGATAGACCATTGCATCGCTTGTTCTTTTGTGGGGCCATACTTCTGCACCAACAGCATCTTCCCCTATTATTGGGTTGGTGCTTATTATGATCGTGCGGCATTTGCCAATACGGAAGGAGCGGTTGTACGTAACTGTATCTTCAGAAATTTTGATTATAACAATCAGGACAAGAATGATTTCCAGAATTGTCATGCTGTTGATATCAAGAACATCTTCTCTGATGCGCAAAATGCCAACTATTCTGCAACCCGGACCTACGAAATCCAACAACCCACTACATGGGAAGGCACCGACGGCAAGGAGATAGGCATCCGCTACGGATGGAGCAAGGTACCGAAGACTCCAGTCGTGACGAACTTGACCACTACCGTTAGCGGTGAAACCCTTGAAGTTGACTATAATGCAATGACAAGATAATCAATAACAGTAATTTAAAATAAAAACAATAATAATTATGAAGAAGACTCTATTAACAATTATCGCGTTCTGCTGCACAATGTTGGCAGGGGCGCAGGGTACAGAAGAAATCAGTGCCATTCTCCAGCATGGAGAAGACGTGAGTGTATATAAGGGCAACACTGGACTACAGCAGGCCTATGCAGCCGCAACCGACGGCGACGTGATAACTCTGAGCAGTGGTGCGTTTAGCGCAGTAAGGATTGAAAAAGCCGTAACCATCTACGGTGCTGGTTTCGAGACCGACGACGCGACGAATACCAACATCACCTCTATCATCGGAAGAACCTATGTGGGCAAGGCCGATGCTGTTCTCGACGGTTTGCACATCGAGGGAATTTGGTTTAAGGAAAACATGGAATGTACATCAAAACTGAAGAACTTCACGGTGCAGAGATGCTATGTTCAGGGCAATCTTACATTCTCAGCCGACATTGATAATGTAAAGGTAAAGCAATGCAGGATAGGAGGTGACATAAGTGGTTCGAAGACTGTCGTTGCTACAGGTCTGCACATTGTTAATTGCTATGTGTGGGGAATAATTAATAACTTCAGCAACGAGAGTATTGTCAATATTGACCACTCTTTCATGGGATATCAATACTATACTTACTATGATTATGCTGACTATAATAATTTTGCACAGTTCTTATGGACTAACAGTATCATAAACAGCCGAGGCCCGAACTACCGAATGCCGACCGGTAACTGTGCTACGGTGAAAAACTGCATCGTGATTAGCGGTGGCGGAAGTGTGCGCGATAATAATATAGTCGAGAACTTATACACTGTAGATGTTGCCAACCTTTTTGCGGATGCTGAAAATGTTGATTACACGGAAAGCCGCACGTTTAAACTTAAAGATGAAACCACATATAAAGGCACGGACGGCACTCCCATTGGCCCTTCGGGTGGTGCTGGTTGGAACAAGGTGCCCTCTACTCCTTACGTGAAGAACTTGAACGCTACGGTAAACGGTACAAGCCTCGGCGTCGCATACGAAGCAGGTGTGAGATAATGACTAATGCTAAAGCCTATGTTCAGAATAAGATATCTGCTGATAGTGGCGGCATTGGCTATGACTTCCGTCGCGACAGCACAGACAAATGACATTGTCGAGCGGAAATACTGGCTGGACGGAGATATCACCCAAGCACAAGACTTGACACCGAACCATGCCACTATAAACATCTCGACGCTGAAACCTGGACTTCATTCGCTTACCGTGCGAGTGAAGGATACCGAAGGATTGTGGAGCAGTCAGGTGGGGAAATATTTCATCGTGCCTTATGACGGCAACAGTGCGAGCACAAATTCCATAGCGAAACATCAGTATTGGATTGACGGGAATTTGCAGGCGGCGGTCACTTCTGGCTCTAAGCCACAGTCAATCTCTATATCTTCGCTGAACGCTGGTCTCCACACATTCACAGTGCGCGCGCAAGATTTGGCTGGAGTGTGGAGCACGCAGGTGACAAAATGCTTCATCGTGCCGAATAAAGAAACTAGTGTTGGCAATAAGAGGATAGATAAACACCAGTACTGGATTGACGGCAAACTTGAGGCACAGGTGACTCAGGGAGACCCGATAGAACTCATCGTAATCGAAGGGCTAACCCCTGGTCTCCACTCGCTCACCGTGCGCGTGCAGGACAATACCGGAGTGTGGAGTTCGCAGGTGGCAAAGTACTTCATAAAACCATATACCGAAGTCAGTGTTGACGGCAAGGAGATTGTAAAGCATCAGTATTGGATTGACGGTAAACTGGATGCTCAGGTGACACTGAATCAGAAGGACCCGATAGACATCATCAACATCGAAGGACTGAAGGCTGGTCTTCATTCGCTCACCGTGCGCGTGCAGGACAATACCGGAGTGTGGAGCTCACAGGTAGCCAAGTATTTCATCGTGCCGTATAACGAAGTCAGTGTTGACGACAAACAGATAGTGCAGCACCAGTACTGGATTGACGGCAATGTGGATGCAATGGTGACTCTGAATCAGCAGGCCCCGATAGACATCATCAACATCGAAGGACTGAAGCCCGGCCTACACTCGCTCACCGTGCGCGTGAAGGACAATACTGGCGTGTGGAGCAGTCAAGTGGCCAAATACTTCATCGTGAAAGGCGAAGAGACGGTGGAAGAGGCTACCATTACGCGCTATATGTATTGGTTCGACGAAGAGACGGATGACTTCTTTACAGGACCGCTTACCTCAGCATCGGGTACGATGGATATCGACATCAGCGACGTGGAGGCTGGCATTCACACGCTGTGGTGGCGCTGCGGCGACTCCAAGGGCGCATGGAGCGAACCGCGCTCGGTGACCTTCGAGAGCAAGAGCCTCTACAACTACAAAGTTCCCGCATCGGGTATCGGCACATTCTCGGCTGATGTGAACCTGACGCTGCCCGACGGACTGAAGGCTCACTTCTGCACCTATCTGAAGGAGGTAGACGAAGGACTGGCCGTCAAGATTCTGAATATCGACGGCAAGGTGATTAACCAGAACACGGGCGTGCTGCTCAGCGGAACACCTGGCGAAACCTATCAGTTGCGCTATACCGCTGAGGCTGGTTCGGCCACCGAGGGCAACCAGCTGGTTCCCGTGGTGGAGAGCAAGCACATAGAATCCGTGACGGGTGACTACACCAACTATATGATGAAGGGCGGTCGCTTCATCAAGATCAAGGAAGAGGACGGGAGCGTGATGATGCCTGCTCACAGAGCCTACCTGCCACTGCTGACCACAGCCGTGGGCGAAGCCAAGAGCATCGTGCTTTTGTGGAATGATGAGGAGACCACAAGAGTTGTCGCTCCCGACCTCACTCCGAAGATGGAGGATGGCGTCTATTACAACCTGCAGGGCCAGCGCGTAGAGCCGCAGCGCGGAACGGGCAAGAGTCAGATACTTATCAAGAATGGCCGTAAGGTCATCGTGAAATAACAGGGGAGGAAATGAATATGAAGAAAAGACAGAACTATCAGACTCCCCAGCTGTATCGCTACGAAAAAATGGGTGAGTGCCGGCTGCTCGTCGGCACCACCATTCCCGTTGTCCCCGGAGAGGAGGGCAGCCAGAGCGAGGCCGAGAGTAAAATGGCTTCGTTTGATGATACCGACAAAGCCCTGCGCTCCTACGAGCACAACCCGCTCGACCATCTGCCCGATGCTTTCCAAGACATCTGGGGAGAGGAATAATAATTATCACGACAATTAATGGAAGAAAAGCGCCCTTCACCAAGTGATTCAACTCTTTGTTGGACAGTCACTAATGGTGAAGGGCTTGTTCGTTGTCAGTATCCTTTAGGATACTAACAAATTATGAGTATAAGATATTAGCAAGTGGCAGGCCAGGGCTTCAGCTGCTTGAAGAAGTCGTTGCCCTTGTCGTCCACGAGGATGAAGGCGGGGAAGTCCTCAACGGTGATCTTCCAGATGGCCTCCATGCCGAGCTCGGGATATTCCACGCACTCGATGCTCTTGATGCTCGACTGCGAAAGTACGGCTGCTACACCGCCGATGGTGCCGAGATAGAAACCGCCGTGCTTCTGGCAGGCATCGGTGACCACCTGTGAACGGTTGCCCTTGGCAATCATCACGAGCGAAGCGCCGTTGGCCTGGAACTCATCCACGTAGGGATCCATACGGTTGGCCGTGGTGGGACCCATCGAACCGCAAGGATAGCCCTCGGGCGTCTTGGCAGGTCCGGCATAGAGCACGGGATGGTCCTTGAAATACTGCGGCATGCCCTCGCCGGCATCCAGACGGGCCTTCAGCTTGGCATGGGCGATGTCGCGGGCCACGATGATTGTGCCCTTTAGGTTGACGCGGGTGCTGACGGGATACTTGGTCAGTTCGGCGCGAACGGCATCGATACCCTTGTCGAGATCGATTTCAATGCCCTTCGTTCCCTCACCAGGACGGCGATACTCCTCAGGAATCAGCTCCGTGGGGTTGTCGTCCATCTTCTCCAGCCATACGCCGTCTTCATTAATCTTGGCCTTGATGTTACGGTCGGCAGAACAACTTACGCCCATGCCGATGGGGCAGGAGGCACCGTGACGGGGCAGACGGATGACGCGGATGTCGTGGGCCAAATGCTTGCCGCCGAACTGAGCGCCGAGTCCAATCTTGTGGGCTTCAAGCAGGAGTTTATTCTCGAGGTCGATATCGCGGAAGGCACGTCCGGTCTCATCGCCCGTGGTGGGCAGGTTGTCGTAATACTTGATAGAGGCGAGCTTCACCGTGAGCAGGTTCTTCTCGGCCGATGTGCCGCCGATGACAAAGGCAATGTGATAGGGAGGACAGGCGGCTGTGCCGAGTGTCTTCATCTTCTCCACGAGGAAGGGCAGCAGCGTGCCTTCGTTCTGGATGGTGGCCTTGGTCATGGGGTAGAAGTAGGTCTTGTTGGCCGAGCCGCCGCCCTTGGCTACCATCACGAAGCGGTATTCAGCGCCTTCCACGGCCTCGATGTCTATCTGTGCAGGCAGGTTGCAGCGGGTGTTCACCTCGTCGTACATGTTGAGCGGAGCATTCTGCGAGTAGCGCAGGTTGTCCTGTGTGTAGGTGTTATAGACGCCGAGTGAGAGTGCTTCCTCGTCTTCGAATCCTGTCCACACCTGCTGTCCCTTTTCGCCGTGGATGATGGCGGTGCCGGTGTCCTGGCAGAAGGGAAGGATACCCTTGACGGATGTTTCTGCGTTGCGCAGGAACTGCAGGGCCACATACTTGTCGTTCTCAGAGGCTTCGGGGTCGCTGAGGATGGCTGCCACCTGCTCGTTGTGGGCGCGGCGGAGCATGAACTCACAGTCGTGGAAAGCCTGCTGGGCGAGCAGGGTGAGTGCCTCCTTGGAGACTTTCAGAATCTTGTGTCCTTCAAATTCGCTTGTGCTGACTCCTTCCTTTGAGAGCAGGCGATACTCCGTGGTGTCCTCGCCGAGCTGGAACATCGGAGCGTACTTGAAATCGGGTGTTGCCATAATGTTTTGTTTTTTATTGAATATTGTTTCTAGTATTTCTAGTATATCTAGTGCTTCTAGTATTTTTAGTTATTAATAGCCGAAGATGTCTTCGAGTGAGAGACGCTTTATGGGGGCTATCTTCTCTAGTGACTGGATGTCGAGGTTCTTCTCGTCACCGAGGATAATATAGCGGTAGGGCTTATTGGCCATGTTCTGGCGCTCAAAGTTGACGATGTCTTGAAGTTTCAGCTGGGGCAACTGCTCATAAATCTTCTCGTTGAGGTCATAGTCGATGCCCAAACGCTTGGCGTTGAGCCAGGCATTGATGATGCTCATCTTGGTGGTACGCTGTGAAGCAAGTTGCTTAGTGAGGGCATCCTTGGCAATCTGGAACGCGTTCTCGCTGGCAGGCAGCTGGTTAAGAATCTCATGGAATTGGCGCACGCAGTCCATCATCTTATCGTTTTGGGTGATGATATGCGTAAAGAAAGTCTCTTTCTGTCCTTGTTTGCGCGGACGGTTGTAAAGAGCATAGGCGTTATAGGCCAGTCCGCGGGCTTCGCGGAGTTCCTGGAAGACGATGCCATTCATGCCACCGCCAAAATACTCGTTGAAGAGAGCCTGGACGGCAGCCTCCTGGGGATGCCAGTCGCGCTTTTCGTTGTGGAACATGCGCATGTAGATGTTCTTGGCATCGTAAGGTGCCAGCAATACCTCATTCTGGTTGGCCTCCTGATGTTCGTAACTCTTTCCTTCAGGAACGGGCAACAGCTTCTTCGATGTTTTGTGAAGACGAGTTATGATGGCAGACAGTTCGCCCTCGCTCATCGGGCCATAATAGCAAACAGTCTGGTCGTATTTCTTCAGGTTCTTCAGCAGATTGAGGAGGCTCTGCGGATCGGTTTCTTTCAACTGCTGTGCGCTCATCACGTCGCGGCTGCTGTTGTGGGGTCCGTAGGAACCATACTCATAGAGCGTGCTGAAGCAAGCCCGCTGGTCTTTCTTGGCGTCGTTGCGGTCTTTCAAAATCAAATCTGTCAGCTTTCCGTAGGCCTCGTTGTCAACCTTTGCGTTCTGCATCAGGTCTTCGAGTAGGGCCAAAGCCTCGGGCATGTTTTCGGAGAGTCCGCTGAGGCTTACGTTGATGGCATCAGAACCTACGCTGATGCTATAGTTGCAAGCCAACTGATAGAATTTCTGCTTGATTTGCGAGAGTGTCATCTTCTTGGTGCCCAGATAGTCGATATATTGGGCAGCCACGCCGTAGCGGTTGTCGTCTTCCTGTCCGAACTCGTAGCGGAACGTGAGGTTGAAGAGTCCGTTGGAGTTGTTCTTCACGTAGAGCAAAGGTAGCTTCCGCTTGGTTTCAGAGATGGTCAGGTCGTTCTTGAAATCTACGAAGCGGGGCTGGATGGGCTCTACCTTGGCATTCTGGATGTCTTTCACGAACTGGCTCATCTGGTCGCGGTTGGTGGGGATGGGCGTGATGGCGGGCTTGTCAATCTTCTTCTGGTTGGTGTCAATGCCCTGCTTCTTGTAGATAGCTACATAGCCGGGGGTAAAGAAACGGTTGGCAAAGGCCACGAGCTGCGGCTTGGTAATCTTGGAAATACGGTCGATAGCTCCCACTTCCTGTGCCCAGTCGATACCGTTGATGAATGCGTTTACATACTTGTCGGCACGGCTGCGGTTGTTCTCCAGTGAGCGGTAGTAGCTGAGTTTCATGTTGTTGATGATAGCAGGCAGAAGATCGTCAGAGAAATCGCCTCGCTTCAGTTTGTCAATCTCGCCTAAGAGAAGCTGTCGCACCTCATCGAGTGATTGTCCCTCTTTGGGCTGTCCGATAAGGATGAAACCACCGTGGTCGGCCAAAGGCTCGGCACCGGCAAAAGCACCCTGCAACTGCATAGTCTGTACGAGATTCAGGTCGATGAGTCCTGCCTTGCCGTTGCTCAGCACTTCACCCAGCAGGCTGAGCGTGTCGGTCTGCAACGACTGGGCTTTCTCGGCACGCCATCCCAACCATATCTGCTCAGCTTCCTGTCCGATAACGGTGGTGTCGCGGGGAGCGTTGAGTGGCGGTAGGGCAGGGAAGACAGGCTGGCGTACATCGGCGCCGGGCTTCCAACCGGCGAAGTATTTGTCGATGATGGCAATGGTCTTGTCCATATCCAGGTCGCCGCTCATGCAGACTGCACAATTGTTGGGCACGTACCACTTGTTGAAATAGTTCTTGATATTCGTGATGGAGGGATTCTTCAGATGCTCCTGCGTACCGATGGTGGTCTGCGTGCCATACGGGTGATTGGGGAAGAGCATGGCTGTGAGAGCCGTGAAGAGTTTGCGCTGGTCGCTGCTGAGGCCGATGTTGTATTCCTCATAGACGGCTTCCAGTTCGGTATGGAAACCGCGGATGACCATGTTCTGGAAACGGTCCGACTGAATCTTGGCCCAGTTCTCCACTTCGTTTGAAGGGATGTCCTCGGTGTAGCATGTGACATCTAAAGAGGTATAGGCATTTGTTCCCTCGGCTCCGATGGCAGCCATAAGCTTGTCGTATTCATTGGGAATGAAATACTTGGCAGCCAACTGGCTCACGGAGTCGATCTCATGGTATTTCTGCCGGCGCAGTTCGGGGGCGGTAATAGTGCGATATTCCTCATAACGCTGTTCGATGTCGTTGAGCAGGGGGCCTTCGGCCACGGGGTTGTTGGTGCCGAACTGCATAGTGCCCTTAAACATCAGGTGCTCCAGATAGTGAGCCAGTCCGGTGGTTTCGGCAGGGTCGTTCTTACTACCCGTTCGGACGGCGATAAATGTCTGAATGCGTGGTTTCTCCTTATTGACCGACAGGTAAACTTTCAGACCGTTGTCGAGGGTGTAGATGCGCGTCTGCATCAGGTCGCCAGGCACGGTCTCGTACTTGTAATCTTTAGCCGTTGCGCTCATTCCGAACAGCAGCAGGCCAATAGCAAAAATGTTTTTAATACTCTTCATTTTCTTATTTGTTGTTTATCCAAATTACTCCCTCCCCAAGGGGAGGGTAGGGGAGGGGCTCTTAATTCTCATAATCCACCTCATGGTCGAGCTGCTGGATGAAGTTCTCATAGACCTCGCTTTCCACGTCGCCCATGGCAAACTCCTTGTCGGCATCCTTGCGTATCTCTACAATCCAGGCACGGCGGGCCTTGATGTAATCTTCGCGGATGTGTTCAATGGCAGCCTCGTCGAGTTCTTCCAGCTGGTAGTAGTCGAGGATGAGCTGATAGCTCCATGCCCAGCGGTAGTCGCTGTAGTGATCGTTGATTTCCTCGAATCGGCTGAGCACATCCTGTATGTTCTCCAAAGTGCCGTTGAGGATATCGTCGGCGAGACGCTTCTCTTCGCTTTCAGGCAGCAACAGGCCGGAAAGGTCAACCCATCTGCCTTTTCCAACTTCTGTCTTAGGCATACCGAGGAATCCCTCCTTGACGGCACGCTTCAACACGGCACCCATATAGATGCGGAGGGCGATGTCGTAGTATTTCAGGCCTTTCCGCAGCGATGAGGCATTGATGACATATTCGTGGAAATTGTAGGTGGAGACATTGTCGCCGCTGGCCTGGCGGAGATTCTCAAGAATCTTCTTGCCTTCCAGGATTTCGCCTACGGTGAAGGGCGAGAGCCAGTCGAAGTTGATAATAGACTTCTTCGACTGCTTGCTTCGCTTGTCGCGCTTGGGCCATTTCTTGATGTCGCGATAGAGTCCCACGGTGGTGATGTTTCTTCCGGGTATCAGATAGCAGTCGTCGCCGTAAGCCATCAGATAGGAGAACGGCAGGTTGCGGGTGTCAGGATGGTGCATCAGTTTGCCGAAGCAGACGGAGAATGCGCCGATCGTGGCAGGCATCAACACATAGGAACCGCTGGCCGTCTTCGTGCCGCGCTCGAGTGTTCCGTAGTGGAGCGGCCCCATTTTGTAGGCATGGTTGGAGAAGTTGGTGTTGGAACCGGCGTTGTAGAAAGAGAACTGTCCGCCGATAAGCAGCGAACTCTTGTGGTGGCTTGCTGAGAAGGGACCGCAGAAGGCAGCACACGCCTCACCGTTGGCCATGAACGAGTTGGCAAAGAAGAGCGATGCCTCGGCTGTGAAGCCATTGGTGATCTGGCAGGCTTCACCCACGAAGCAGTCTTGCATCTTCACGGAGTTGTTGATGGAGCATCCGTCGCAAATGATGGAGTTTTCACAAATGACTCCCGTGCCGATATATACCGAGGCATCCTTCGATGACATGATAGTGCAGTCGGCCAAACGGGATGTGCCGCTGATCTCGCAGTCACCCTTGATGACGGTGTTGGTAATCTCCTTGGTATTGATAATCTTCACATTGTTGCCGATGATGCCGCGCTCGGGTGCCGAGAGTCTCACTTCGTCGTCGATGAGCTGTTTGAGGATGTTGATCAGCACTTTATCCTCGTGGTGCTTCACCATAAAGGCAGCCAGCTGTGAGTTGAGTTCGCGGAAAAGTACCACATTGCCGTCGCCCATCTCGTTCAGCACGGAAATGATGGAGCCAGCACCATAGCTTGCTCCTTCGAGCGTCTCCATGGTAGAGATGTTGGATATGTAGCAGTCGTCGCCAATCGTATAGTTGTTGATGAAATTGCCCACCTTCTCGATGAGGCAGTTGTTGCCTACAGAGACATTGCGCAAGGTGGCGTCGTTGATACCCGAGTGCTTCATGAATCCTTTGCTCACCTCCACCTGCTTGTCGAATCTTCCGAGGCGGATGTTGCCATAGAAGACCACACGGTGGAAGTTGTAGGGCTTGAAAGCCTCGTCAACCATTACGTGCTCCCAATCCTCAGCCCAACAGCCGTTTTGCTCGAGCACCTGTATTTCCTCTTCTCTCAATAATCTGTAGTTTTCCATAAATGTATTGTGCTTGTTAATGTTATTGTTCCTCTATGTTATACAGAAAATCGTTATATGGATATTTCTGGACGTGCAGTTCGCGCACTTTCTTGTAGATCGTGTCGCGCAGCTGATCGATGTTCGTCTTTTCACGGGCAGAGATAAACAGACAGTCGTCGCCCATCTTGGCCATCCAGGTCTTCTGCAGTTCGGCGAGCGTGATGTTCTCCTTGGTAGGCGGTGTCAGGTCGTCGGGCTCTTTTTCCACCCAGCTGTAGGCATCAATCTTGTTGAAAATCATCATTGTTGGCTTGTCGGCAGCCTCCAGTTCTTTCAGCGTCTGGTTGACCACCTGAATCTGCTCTTCGAAATCGGGGTGGGAGATATCCACCACGTGGATGAGCAGGTCGGCTTCGCGCACCTCGTCGAGTGTGCTCTTGAACGAATCCACCAGGTCGGTGGGCAGTTTTCGGATGAATCCTACGGTGTCGGCCAATAGGAAAGGCAGGTTTTCCACCACCACTTTGCGGACGGTCGTGTCGAGTGTGGCAAAGAGTTTGTTTTCGGCAAAGACGTCACTTTTGGCCAGCAGGTTCATAATGGTCGATTTGCCCACGTTGGTGTAGCCCACCAGGGCTGCACGGATAAGCCGCCCGCGGTTCTTTCTTTGTGTGGTCTTCTGCTTGTCAATCTCCACCAACCGCTGTTTGAGCAGCGTGATACGTTGCAAGATAATGCGACGGTCCATTTCCAACTGTGTCTCACCAGGTCCGCGCAGTCCCACGCTTCCCTTACCGCCGCCTGAGCCGGAGCCGCCGCCTTGACGCTCCAAGTGGGTCCAAAGTCTTTGCAGACGGGGCAGCATATAGCGATATTGCGCCAGTTCCACCTGAGTCTTGGCGTTGGCCGTTTGAGCTCGCATGGCAAAGATGTCTAGAATAAGTGTCGTGCGGTCGAGAATCTTCACCTTCAGTTCCTGCTCTATATTGCGGATCTGTTTTGCAGAGAGTTCGTCGTCGAAGATGACCATGCCTACGGGTTGCGGCGGATTCTCCACCGCTTCACACTCGCCAGCTTCCAATGCCTGCTCATAATCGTCGGCAGCATCTTCGCATTGCTTGATATATTGCTTGATTTCCTCCAGTTTTCCCTTACCCACATAGGTGGTCTGGCTGGGACCGTTCACCTTCTGCGTAAACCGCTTTACGGTGATGGCGCCTGCCGTGTCGGCCAGGAATTCCAGTTCATCGAGGTATTCCTTCGTCTTGGCCTCATTCTGCTGTTGCGTGATAAGTCCCACCAGCACGGCCGTCTCGGCCTTGGCTTCAGATATTACAAATTCTTTCATTCAATCATGCTGAAAGCGATTCCCGAGGAATCGGTTACATTATTCATATATTATAATTGGGTACAAATTTACATAAAATTTCAGAACTTTGAGCCTATTGAGACAAAAATGTGAGCAAATAACCCCGAAAAGTTAGAAATCAGCCTATGTATAATCTAATGGACAATCATCATAAATTCTTCACCATATTGCGTAACCTGTTGAAATGCATGGGCTTACGGTGAAGGGTTGGAAGACCCTCACCGAATCTCCCAATAAAGACCCACCCCAACCTTCCCTGAAAGAAAAGACCCACCACCGCCCTCCCTGTTTAGGGAGGGGGTTATTGCGAACGGGCATTCATAAATGTGCCATTTACGCATCGTAAATGATAGACTTAGACATCGTAAATGATACATTTAGACTTTTTGTTCTTCATTCTATGATGTTTTGGTTTGCATTCGATGATGTTTTGGTCTTCGTTTGATAATGTTTTGGTTTGCATTTGATGATGTTTTGGTCTTCGTTTGATAATGTTTTGGTTTTCATTTGATGATGTTTTGGCTTTCATTTGATGATGTTTTGATGTCCGTCGGATGATGTTTTGCTTCCAGCAAGTGGAAGCATGCTTTCCAAAGTCTGGAAAGGATGTTTCCAAAGCCTGGAAGGAGTGTTTCCAAAGTCAGGAAAGAGACTGTCTGATGGGAGTATGGTTTTTCCCCGATAAATGGATGCTGGAGGCTTACTTATATCCACCCTTTCCCAACCCTTCACCGCAATACGTTGTGAAGCAATGCGTTAGGCGAGATGGTGAAAAGTTTTGAGATGATTAGAATGTTTCATAGAGGTGTATTGTATGTAATCTACGTAATCGTTTACGTAGATTTTTCGTCATTTTTTGTATCATAATTGATTTAAATCAAGAGAAATGTGTTATCTTTGCACCAGTTAAGACAAAATAATACTGATTTTCAGAAATTACATGCTACATAATACTAACTGCTAAGACATTCAAAAAGAGAAATTGCTTCGACGTGATGTCGAGGCATTTTTTTTGTTAATTTTTTAATGCTGATGTAATGTGTTACGCAGTTTTTTTTTATTTTTGCACCCGAAAATATTCACTTAAACATAACAAACACTATGAGAGTAATTATTGAAAAGGATTATCAGTCAATGTCACAATGGGCTGCCGAACATGTCATTGAGCGTATCAATGCCTTCAAACCAACAGCAGAAAAGAAATTCGTTCTTGGTCTTCCTACCGGTTCTTCACCCGAGGGAATGTACGCTTGTCTGGTGAAAGCCAATAAGGAAGGACGTGTCTCGTTTAAGAATGTGATCACCTTTAATATGGACGAGTATGTAGGACTTGCAGAAGACCATCCAGAGAGCTATCACTCGTTTATGGCCCGTAACCTTTTCGACCATATCGATATCGACAAGAATAACGTGCACATCCTGAATGGAAACGCTGAAGACCTGGTGGCAGAGTGCGCCCACTACGAGCAGATGATTCAGGAAGCAGGAGGCATCGACCTCTTCATCGGTGGAATCGGTCCCGACGGGCACATTGCTTTCAATGAGCCTTTCTCTTCACTCTCAAGCCGTACGCGCCAGAAAACGCTGACCACCGACACCATCATTGCTAACTCCCGTTTCTTCGACAACGATGTGAACAAGGTACCCAAGAGTGCATTGACCGTTGGCGTGGGCACCGTGATGGATGCTCGTGAAGTGATGATTCTGGTGAACGGTCACCACAAGGCACGCGCCATGAAGGCTGCCGTGGAGGGTGCCGTTTGTCAGGAGTGGACCATCTCAGCCCTGCAGATGCACCAGCATGGCATCATCGTGGCCGACGAGCCTGCCTGCGACGAGCTGAAGGTTGCTACCTATAAGTATTTCAAGGATATCGAGAAGAAATAACTTATTTCGTATATGCAAACGCTGAGGCACGGAGTTTTGCTCCGTGCCTCTGTTAGTTTATATAAGGTGATACTACAGCTTGACCTGCTTGGTCGTTGAGGTTCCGTCGGTGGCGTGTACCACGATGACCAAGGTCTTGTCGGATATTCCTTTCATCGGGAGCAAGAAGGATTTCGCCTCTTTATGCTTCGTGTCGTAAGTGCAGATAGTCTGACCGGAATAGCTCACCACCTCGATTTGCTTGTAGGGCTTTTCGGATTTGATCAGCAGCACATCTCCATTGTGATTGGGGGTGTCCATCAATATTCCGCTCACTTCGAATCCCTCGCCCTGACTGACAGTCTGCGTGGTAAGGGTTTCGTCTTTGGCATAGATTCCCATGAATTTTAGCATGGCATAGGCGTAGCGCTTGCCGAGTTTCACGTAGCCTTCGTGGTTGAAGTGAAGGTTATCGTTGAGGGGTGGACAGCCTTTTGAGGAAACGACTGCAGAGGTGGGAATCCAAAGGGGGAGGGTCTGTATCGTCGGAATGGAATGCTTGCAGACTCCATTATATTCAGCCCCTACAGGCTCACCGGCGATAATCGGACAGTCTTCGGCCTTGAGATTCAGTTCTTTGAGCAGGTATCCGTAGATCTCCTTCACTTTCTGCGGCCAGGTTTCGTTATAGGCATCGGTTTCTCCCTGGTGGAGAATGATGCCCTTGATGACTCCGTCTTTCTGGGCTTGCTTGGCCAGCGTGACCAGGCGCTCCAGCGGTTTGCCGCCATAGCAGTTAATCTCGTTGCGCTGCCAGTCGGGCAGGTTCTTGCCTACCCAAGGGTCGGTGAGCTGGGGATGGAACATGTCGATGGCACAACCGTCAACGGCAACCAGGAGCGTTCCCACCTTTTTGTCCTTGGGAAGATTCTCCAGCATTGTGCGTCCGAAGTAGTCGGTAGGACCGAGTTTCGTCCATTGGCGGGCGAGTGGGGGAACAGCCTTACGCCATTGGCCCATGGGATGCGTGTCGCAATCGCTGGCCGTCAGGTTCAGGAAACGTTCGCTCACGATGGAGTCTTGGGCAGTCAGTGGAGCCTGACCTACCATGTTCGATTGTCCGATGGCAAGATAGATGTAGAAATTGGGGTCTTGAGCATAGCTCAGAAGGACTGCACAACCGAGTGCTAATGTTGTCAGTATTCTTTTCATGATTGTGTGGATTTTCAGGCAAAATTATAAAAAGTTATTCATCATAGCAAGTGTTTTCGGAAAATTTATTTACTTTTGTAACCAAATATAATATTTTTAAGACGTATGAAAACATTCATTGCAACTTTCTCGTTGTTGGGACTGGCTTTTACCATGTCGGCTGCAACCCTCGTACCCGCAGGACAGCGTATCAGCGCAGCCGATCCTCATATCCAATATGTAGGCCGTATCAACTTCAACCATCCGGAATCACCCCTGTTTACCTATCCCGGTGTTCAGATAAAGGCTGTGTTCAACGGCACTTCTCTTCGCATGATAGCCAAGCCCAAGAGCGGCTACTTCATGGCGCAGATAGACGGTGCAGCCCCTTTCAAGGTGGCTTTCACGGGCGAGAAAGACAGCGTCGTGACATTGGCAACGGCTCTCCCGCGCGGCCAACATACTGTTGAGCTGATGTATGCCATTGAGGGCTATCAGCGCCGTCCGGAGTTTCGCGGATTCCTGCTTGATGAGGGATGTCGGTTGGCTGATGCGCCAGCATTGCCGGAGCGCAAGATAGAGTTTATCGGCAATTCCATCACGTGCGGCTATGGTGTGGAGAGTACCGACCCCAATGAGCATTTCAGCGATGAAACGGAGAACCATTATTACACCTATGCCGCCATTACGGCCCGCAATCTGAAAGCACAGCATGTTGCGGTGGCCCGAAGCGGTATCGGCATCTATCGCAACTATGGCGCTCCCAAGGCGGGGAGCGACGACTGTATGCCACGGATGTATCCTTACACGAACTTCCTGGACAAGTCGCAGGAATGGGATTTCTCGCGCTATCAGCCCGATGTGGTCTGTGTGAATCTTGGCACAAATGATATGTCGCTCAACAACTGCGATCCCAAGAGACTGCTGAATGGATATCGCAGTTTCCTCCGCGACCTTCGAGGTCACTATCCCAAGGCTAAGATAGTATTCCTTTCTGGTAGCATGCTTCATGAAAAGGATCTGGAAACGGTGAAGAAAGCCCTTGACACGACTGTCGAAGAGGCTCAGGCTCGTGGTGACAGGGAAGTCTATCGCTTCGACATGACCGATCAGCAAGGCGACATCGGTTACGGAGCCGACTGGCACCCCTCTTTCTGGCAGCAGCAGAAGATGGCCGGTGAACTGACGGCTTACTTGCGTGCATTAATGAAATGGTTCTAAAATATTGAAATAATGAGAAACGATTTGAAGAAACGGGCAATGGGGCTGATGCTGGCCCTTTGTACATCTGCTGCCTGCTGGGCAGGACACGTAACGGTTAGTTCACCTGACGGTCGCCTGATGGTGACTGTGGAGAATCAGAAATACAGCGTGGAATACGACGGGCGGCTTGTGGTAGGGCCCTCTGCCCTGGGAATGAAAACGAGTCTTGCCGATTATACGCAGGGCTTGAAATACGTGGACTGCCACGAAGAAACCGTCAAGAAAGCGTATGACATGCGGCAGACGAAGGCATCGCACGTGGAGTATGAAGCCAATCAACTGGTGCTCGATTACCAGACGGCCGACAGTCTGCACATGCAGGTGACGTTCCTGGTGAGCAACAACGACGTGGCTTTCCGCTACACCCTGCCACGTCCGGCGAAAGGCAATCCCAAGCGTACTATTATATATAAGGAGAACACTGCGTTCTCTTTTCCCGATGGAACGAAGACATTCCTTTGTCCTCAGATTGGTCCCGAAACGGGATGGGAGCAGACGAAGCCCAGTTACGAGGAGGAATATAAGGCCGACGACGAGATGAAAGTGAAATCGAAATTCGGACGCGGCTACACGTTCCCCTGTCTGTTCAAGGTTGTTGACGGGCAGACCACTCTTTGGGCCTTGGTTTCAGAGACGGGTGTCTCGGGAGCCTATTGCGGCAGTCATCTGAGTGACTGGCAGGAGGGTGGCTATCAGATTGCTTTCCCCGACAAGGGCGAGAACAACGGTTTCGGTTCAGAGTATGCCACCATTCCGCTTCCTGGTTCCACGCCTTGGAGAACGATCACCGTGGGCTCTTCGCTGAAACCTATCGTGGAAACCACGGTGGCCTACGATGTGGTGGAGCCGCTCTATGAGCCTTCTACAGATTATAAGGGAGGTCGCTACACGTGGAGCTGGCTTATCTGGCAGGACGGCAGCATCAACTATGATGATCAGGTGAAGTTCATCGACCTGGCTTCAGAGATGGGCTATGAGTATTGTCTGGTGGACAACTGGTGGGACCAGAACATCGGACGTAAGCGGATGGCAGAGCTTTCTCGCTATGCCCAGCAGAAAGGCGTACATCTTTTATTATGGTACAACAGTAACGGCTTCTGGAACGATGCCCCGCAGACACCCCGCGACTGCATGAATACCGCCGTGGCTCGTGAGCGCGAGATGAAATGGCTGAAAAGCATCGGCGTGAAAGGCATTAAGGTGGACTTCTTCGGAGGTGACAAACAGCAGACGCTTCAGCTTTACGAAGACATCCTTTCCGATGCCAATCGTTACGGTCTGCAGGTGATATTCCACGGCTGCACCTTGCCGCGCGGATGGGAGCGTATGTATCCCAACTTCGCGGGTAGCGAAGCTGTGCTGGCCTCCGAGAACGTGTTCTTCAGCGACCATCATGCCCGCCAGGAAGGTTTTGAACTCACAATGCATCCCTTCGTCCGCAATGCCGTGGCATCGATGGACTGGGGCGGTGTCATCATGAACAAGTTCCTCTCGAAGGATAATAAGAGCCGCCATCCGCGCTATACCACCAACACCTTCGAGATGGCCACTGGCATCACCAACCAATGTGCCGTGAACTGCGTGGCACTTACTCCCCAGGCATTACCTGAATTGCCTCTGTTCCAGCAGGATTTCCTGAAGAAACTGCCCACCACCTGGGACGAGACGCGCTTCATCGACGGTTACCCCGGCCGCTATGTGGTGATGGCCCGCCGCCATGGGACGGAGTGGTATGTGGCTGCCCTCAACGGCACCGATGCCCCGTTGAAGCTCTCCGTCGCATTGCCGATGCTCGCCGGACAACAAGCCAACTATTACATCGACGATCAGGAACTGCGCACGCTGAAGATTAACAAGAAAGGACAAGTCCGCCTCGTGCTCCCGGCTCGTGGCGGTGCAATTATTAATAAATAAAACACATCGCAAAATGAAGAAAATCAGTATGCTGGCAATGGGCCTCCTTGTGATGGCCAGTTGCGCCACGGCACAGGATATCCAGTTGCCTGCGCCCGACATGAATGTAAAGATGACGCTGATGGAGGCGCTTCAGAAGCGTGCTTCCCAGCGCGAGTATTCCGACCGCGAAATCTCGGATGCCACACTCTCGCAGGTGCTGTGGGCAGCCTGTGGTATCAACCGTCCGGAGAGCAAGAAGATTACGGCTCCTTCGGCCATCAATGCGCAGGACATTCTCCTGTATGTGGCCCGCAAGGACGGCGCCTGGCTCTATGAGCCTCAGGGCAATAAGCTGAAGAAAGTATGCAACGACGACCTTCGCGATGCCGTGGCTGCCAATCAGAAATTTGCCGCCTCGGCTCCCGTCTGCCTTATTATGGTGACCGACCTTTCGAAGTTCGGCAATCGTGGCGAGAAGGCGCTGCCCTTGGCCAATATGGATGCTGGCTATGTGTCGGAGAATATCTGCCTGGTATGTACTGCACTTGGTCTGAACACCGTTCCCCGTGTGGGCATGGACAAGGCTGCCATCTCCAAGGCCCTCGGCCTCACCGAGATGCAGATTCCATTGCTCAACAATCCAATCGGGTGGCCGAAGTAAAAAAATAGAAGAAGACCCACCCCTGCCCGGGCAGGGGTGGGGCTTCTTCTTTAAATAAAATGCATCTCACCCAGCAGGAAGAGCAGTCCGTAGCCCAGCACCATTGAGATGACACCCATGATGATACCAATTTTCACCATGTCGTTCTGCTTTACCAGATTGGTGGAGAATGCGAGTGCATTCGGCGGAGTGGAGATGGGGAGCACCATGGCACTCGATGCTGCCACGGCAATACCGATGAGTACGGTGGGTGTGCCGCCGATGGCCGAGAGTTTGTCGCCCATACCCGAGCATACCACAGCCAGGATAGGCATCAGCAGGGCTGCCGTGGCCGAGTTGGAGATGAAGTTAGAGAGCAGGTAGCAGATGAGTCCCGAGACGAGCAGGATGACGATGGGCGACCAAGTGCCAAATGGAATGCTCTCCACGGCATTGGCTGCCAGTCCGGAGGCATTCAGGCCATAGCCGAGGGCGAAACCGCCGGCCACCATCCAGATGACGCTCCAGTTGATTTCCTCGAGGTCGTATTTATTGATTACGCCCGTCAGCGAGAACATCACAAACGGGATGAGTGCCACGGTATAGGAGTTGATGCCCGTCAGTTTGTCGGTCATCCAGAGCAGCACGGTAACGATGAACGTCACGATTACAATCCACGTGTGCCATCCTTTCTTCATGCCACCTTCAATCTCCAGGTTGATGGTCTTCTGAGAGAATGGGAAGATGGTGCGCAGCAGCACCCATCCTATGAAGAGCAGCACGAGCACGAGCGGCAGCATAAACATCACCCACTCGCCGAAGCCCAGGTTGAGGTTCAGTCCGACAGGGTCGTTCAGATACTTCAGGGCGATGGCATTCGGCGGCGTTCCGATAGGCGTAGCCATACCACCGAGGTTGGCTGCCACGGGGATGGAGAGTGTCAGCGCGATGCGTCCCTTCCCTTCGGGCGGCAGCTGCTTGAACACCGGGGTCAGGAAGGTGAGCATCATGGCTGCCGTGGCCGTGTTGGAAACGAACATCGAGAACACACCCGTGATGAGGATGAATCCCAGGAGCACGTTGTTCGATTTTGAGCCGAAGGGTTTCAGCAAAGCCTTGGCCAATTGCGCATCGAGACCGGTCTTGGTGGCAGCGATGGCGAGTATGAATCCGCCGATGAAGAGCATGATGACGGGGTCGGCAAAGGTGGCCATAATGTCCTTGTAGGGTAGGGGTTCGCCAGCTGCTTCATACATCATCGGCTTGATGCCGCTGGTGGAGGTGGTGAGCAACATCAGTCCGATGATGCCCACGGAAGTGGCCCACGAGGGCACCACCTCGAAAATCCACATTAATGTGGCAAAGGCGAAGATGGAGATGATGCGCTGCTGGATGACGGTCAGGTTCTGGATGCCGTACATGTCGGCCGGAGCATTCCAGAGGAAGAGAGTTACTGCGAGCACGATGGCTGCATAGATGAGTTTCTTTAGAACTCTTTTAGGATGAACACGCTGCTCCCGTCGGGCTTTGTGGTAAGCCTCCACGAGGTGGAATCCTGTGAAAATTTTGTACATGCTACAATTGGTCTTTATTTAATTACTAATCTTATTCTTTTTACCCTTTAGCGATTTTGTACTGCTTGTCTTAAAAAAGTCGTGCAAAATTAATGAAAAAGTGTGGAATGCACAAATAAAAAGGCGAACAAATTTGCTTGTTCGCCTTGTTTGCAAAATGGAGTTTGCATTTTGTCGTTTAATTCCGGAACACCAGTCCGTCGCCGAAACAGTCCACGATGATTTTTTTCTCGCGGTTCACGTCGCCGGCGAGCAGCTTCTTCGACAGGTCATTCAGCATGTACTGCTGGATGGCCCGCTTCACGGGACGGGCGCCGAAGTCGGGGTCGTAGCCCATTTCGGCCAGATAGTCGATGGCCTGCGGTGTGACCTCCAGTTCCACATCCTGCTCTTGGAGCATCTGTTGCACCTTCTTCACTTGCAGGCGCACCACGTCGGCAATCTGTTGCTTCGTGAGCTGCGTGAAGGTGATGATCTCGTCGATACGGTTCAGGAACTCCGGACGCATGATTTGATGCAGCTGCTGTTCGGTGGCGTTCGATGTCATGATGATGATCGTATTCTTGAAGTTCACCGTGCGGCCCTTGTTGTCGGTCAGTCGTCCGTCGTCGAGTACCTGCAACAGCGTGTTGAACACGTCGGGATGCGCCTTCTCAATCTCGTCGAAGAGCACCACCGAGTAAGGCTTCCGCCTGACGGCCTCGGTCAACTGTCCGCCCTCGTCGTAGCCGATGTAGCCCGGAGGTGCACCGATCAGTCGGCTTACGGTGTGCTTCTCTTGATATTCCGACATGTCGATACGCGTCATCATCTGCTCGTCGTTGAACATATAGTCGGCCAGCGTCTTGGCCAGTTCCGTCTTACCCACGCCCGTGGTGCCCAGGAAGATGAATGAGGCGATGGGGCGCTTCGGGTCTTGCAGTCCGGCGCGACTCCGGCGCACGGCATCCGATACGGCTGCGATGGCTTCGTCTTGTCCGATGACGCGCTTGTGGAGTTCCTCTTCCAGATGCAGCAGTTTCTCCTTCTCGCTCTGCATCATACGGCTCACGGGTATGCCTGTCCAACGGCTCACCACCTCGGCAATGTCGTCGGCCGTCACCTCCTCGCGTACCAGTCTGCTGGTATCATCCGTCGTATTGGTTGCCAACCGGCTAATTTCCTCTTCCAGTTGCTTCAGCTTACCGTAGCGTATCTCGGCCACGCGGGCATAGTCGCCTTCGCGTTCGGCGCGCTCGGCTTCGAATCGCAGCTGTTCCATCTGCTGTTTGGCCTGTTGCACCTTCTCAATCTGAGCCTTTTCGCTTTCCCACTTGGCGCGGAAGTTGTTCTCCTTTTCGCGCAGTTCGGCAATGTCCTTGTCCAGCTGGGCAATCTTTTCCGTGTCGTTCTCGCGCTTGATGGCCTCGCGCTCAATTTCCAGCTGAGCCCGCTGACGCGAGATGTCGTCCAGTTCCTCGGGCACCGAGTCGCGCTCCATGCGCAGCTTGGCGGCAGCCTCGTCCATCAGGTCGATGGCCTTGTCGGGCAGGAACCGGTCGCTGATGTAGCGCTCGGATAGTTTCACGGCGGCGATGCAGGCATCGTCTTGAATACGCACCTTGTGGTGGTTCTCGTAGCGTTCCTTCAGTCCGCGCAGGATGGAGATGGCCGACAGTTCGTCGGGCTCGTCCACCATCACCGTCTGGAAGCGTCGCTCTAGGGCCTTATCCTTCTCGAAATACTTCTGGTATTCGTTGAGCGTCGTGGCACCGATGGCCCTCAGCTCACCCCTCGAGAGGGCTGGCTTCAGGATGTTGGCCGCGTCCATGGCACCCTCCGATGCTCCGGCACCCACCAGCGTGTGGATTTCGTCGATGAAGAGGATGATGCGGCCTTCGCTCTTGGTCACCTCGTTGACTACGCTCTTCAGCCTTTCCTCAAACTCGCCTTTGTATTTCGCACCGGCGATGAGCTGTCCCATGTCGAGCGAGAAGAGCTGTTTGTCCTTCAGGTTCTCCGGCACGTCGCCGCGCACGATGCGTTGTGCCAGACCTTCCACGATGGCCGTCTTACCCGTTCCTGGTTCACCGATCAGTATCGGGTTGTTCTTTGTGCGTCGTGACAGAATCTGCAGCACCCGTCGGATTTCATCGTCGCGTCCAATCACCGGGTCCAGTTTTCCGGCGCGTGCCTCTTCTACCAGGTTCTTGGCATACTTCTGCAGACTCTGGTAGTTCTCGTCGGCGCTCTGGGTCTGCACCTTTTGCCCTTGACGGAGTTCCTGAATAGCCTTCTCCATGTCTTTCGAGTTCATGCCCGCATCCTTCATCATGCGTGCAGCCGTGGAGTTCACCTCTATTAAGGCCAGCAGTATCGGCTCTACGCTGACAAACTGGTCGCCCCATCGCTTTGAGATGTCCTGCGCCTTCACCAGTACCTGGTTAGCATCGTTTGAGAGATACGGCTGTCCGCCCTGAACGCGCGGCAGGTGTTGGAGCTCGCTATCCACGGTCTGCGCCATGTGTACAGCGTTCACCCCAAGTTTCTGAAAGATGAACTTCGTCACGTCCTGTGCTTTCTCCATCACTCCCTTCAGTATATGTACAGGCTCTATGACCTGCTGTGAGGCCCTTTGCGCCGTATTGACGGCTTCCTGCACGGCCTCCTGTGCTTTGATTGTAAAGTTTTCTAAAGTCATATTGACCTCCTTTTTTTTGTTGTTCTGCTAAATGGCGTTCAAATCCCGTGCCTTGAAGAAAACTGCTGACATCTTGGCAAGAAAAGTGAAAGTTTGTCAGTACCCACAGGTGAATCAGGCTGTAAGAACGTTGTAGATGCATGAATATCCGAATAATATTTGGAAGTTTCGTTCGTTTATGCTATCTTTGCAGGGATTTATAATAACATAAAAAACCATTTAATAACTATTTGGAATATGGCAAAAGCAGAACTGACGATGAATGCTAACCCCGTGGTGGCTTACTTGCAGAAACCGGCGGAGTCGTTCACCAAGAGTGACATCATCCGCTTCGTGGAGAACAACGGGGTGCAGATGATTAATTTCATGTATCCCGGAGGCGACGGAAAACTGAAGACGCTGAATTTCGTGATCACCAACAAGGCCTATCTGGAAACCATCCTCACCTGCGGAGAGCGGGTCGACGGGTCGAGCCTCTTCTCCTTCATCGAGGCGGGCTCCAGCGACCTCTATGTGCTGCCGCGATTCTCCACGGCCTTCATGGATCCCTTCGCCGAGATTCCTACCCTGTGTCTCCTTTGCAGCTATTTCGACAAGGACGGTCAGCCGCTTGCGTCTTCGCCTGAGAACACGCTGCGCAAGGCCTGTGAGGCTTTCCGCCAGACCACGGGCATGGAGTTCCATGCTATGGGCGAACTGGAATACTACGTGATCGATCAGGACGACCAGCTCTATCCTGCCATTGACCAGCGCGGCTATCACGAGTCGGCACCCTATGCCAAGATGAACGACTTCCGCCAGCAATGTATGCTCTACATCGCCCAGACAGGCGGACAGATCAAGTACGGCCATTCAGAAGTGGGTAATTTCAAGCAGGACGGACTGCTCTATGAGCAGAACGAGATAGAGTTCCTACCCGTTCGTGCCGAAGAGGCTGCCGACCAGCTGATGCTTGCCAAGTGGGTGATTCGCAACCTGGCCTACGAGATGGGGCTCAACGTCACCTTTGCGCCCAAGATAACTGTGGGCAAGGCAGGCAGCGGACTGCATATCCACATGCGCCTGATGAAGGACGGGCACAACCAGATGGTCAGCGGCGGCGTGCTCAGCGAGACAGCCCGCAAGGCCATTGCCGGCATGATGGAACTCGCTCCCAGCATTACCGCCTTCGGCAACAAGAACCCCACCAGCTATTTCCGGCTCGTACCCCATCAGGAGGCTCCCACCAATGTCTGCTGGGGCGATCGTAACCGTAGCGTGCTGGTGCGCGTCCCGTTGGGCTGGACGGCAGGTGTCGATCTCTGTCATGCGGCCAATCCGCTGGAATCCGTTAGCGACATTGATACTACCGTCAAGCAGACCGTCGAGATGCGTTCACCCGACGGTAGCGCCGATCTCTATCAGCTGCTGGCAGGTTTGTGTGTGGCCTGTCGTCATGGGTTCGAGATGAATGATGCCCTGCAGGTGGCCGAGGATACCTATGTCAACGTAAACATCCACGATGCAGCCAACGCCGACCGCTTGGCCTCGCTGGCACAGTTGCCCGACAGTTGTGCCGCATCTGCCGATTGCCTGGAGCGTCAGCGTGCCGTCTATGAGGAAAAGGGCGTTTTCAGCAAAGCCATGATCGACGGCATCATTGCCCAACTCCGTGCTTTCCACGACGAAACCCTTCGCCGCGACATTCAGGACAAGCCCGAAGAAATCAAACAACTCGTGGATACCTATTTCCATTGCGGATAGGTTTCGGGACTTTTAATTCTCCCGCATGGTGTGGCTTCTTTGGTTTCTATGAGAGAAACTAACAGTTTTTCTCATGGAAACTGATAGTTTTTTCCATAGAAACTATTAGTTTCGCTGAAGAAACTGTGTGCATGGATTTACTCATGGCGGTCTATCTGCAACCTACATGAACCCACATTAATGAAGAAATGTAGGTTCATGTAGGTTTATGTATGTTTTTGACAAACATACATAGCTGGGAATGCTTTTATTTACTGGGTGTTTCAGAGATTTTATGTAGGATGTATGTTTTCGTGAGATTTTTCTTTCTATCGCCCATTCAGATGCAGACGGAGGCCGAATTCTATGGAGGGACTCAGCGGATGCTCCTTATAGAAGTGCTCCAGCAGGGTGTTGTCCTTGAAATAGTAGCCAAGGCTGGGCTCCAGATAGATACCTAACTGTTTCGTGGGCTGATATTCGGCACCCAGGGCGGCATTGACAGACCATTGCAGAGGCTTTTCGCCGTGTTGCTGACGGAAGGAGGAATCTCCGTTTTTCTGCGAGTTGTTCACGCATATTTCGGCTGCTGCTCCTGCGGAGGCATATAGGCGGAAAGTGCTGCTTTTCCATATCCGGTAACTGATTCCCAATGGGATGCCGACATAGTGGAGCTTCTGCTCGATGGTGGGCTGCTTGCGGTTGTCCGACGTGAATTCGGAATAAAGATAGGTGTAGGTGATGCCGCTCTGCAACGCCCAGCGATCGCTCAGCTGATAGCCCACTTTCAGGCCGAAGCGGATGGGCAGATGGTGTTTGGCCTTTAATTGGCTTTCCTTTTGCGGATTATCGGCATCGGAATAGTTTTGGCCTGAGGGTGAGGGGAACAACGGGTCGTTCATGTAAGCGTCGGCTGGGTAGTTTGGTTGTTGGCTATTGGCAGCCAGGAGCCCTCCTGACGCATGGAGCCCGAACGACCATTGTCCGGCTGATTGGCTGGCGGTTGGGTGGGGCGCAGTATTCTGCTCTCCGCGGGAAGGTGGAAGCGGCGTGTTGCCTCGTGGCGTGTTCTTTAAGGTTTGGGCCTCTTCGGAAGTCGGCTCGGAGGCTTGTTGTCTGGCCTCGGTGGCTTCCTTTTTGTCTTTTGTATCTACTGTAATTTCTTCTTTGTCTTTGGCATCTGCTTTGAGAACGGCAGGCGTCGGCTCATCGGCTACAGGTGAGGTCGCCTTGCGAATGCTGGGTTTGGCCTGGGCCAGAAGGAAATTGTCGCGATGCTTTGCTGTTACTTCATCGGCAGGGTTTTCTTCGGATGTTTGTTCACGGGCAGGAACTTGCGTGGTTTCCACCTTTTCTGCTATGTTTTTGGGCGTATCGCTGGCCGCGTCGTTCTTGAAATCATAGAGTGTGAAGAATCCAGCCAATGCCAGCAGGGCGGCAGCGGCAGCAAGCCATCGCTTCGAAAGGGCTGAAGAAGACTTACGGACAGGCTTCTCAGCAAGGTTCATCTGCTTGCTGATGCCTTCCCAAAGTCCTGCGGGCGGAGTCATCTCGTGATGCTCCAGTCGGGTCTTCAGCTTGTCGGTCCATTCTTCTTTCATTCTTTCTTGTTTTTTAAGTTCTTTATCTTCTTAGCCAGCAGATGTTTCGCGTAGTGAAACTGAGAGGCTGAGGTGGATTCCTTGATGCTTAGCATCTGGGCAATCTGTCGGTGCGGCAATCCTTCGAAGACGTATAGGTTGAGCACCGTTCGATAACCGTCGGGCAGTTCGCGGATGAGTTGGTGGAGTTCGTCGTCAGAGATTCTGTCCAGACTGACCTCCTTTTCGTCCGGCACGTCGTGCAGATACTTTTCATCATCCACGAAGAGCATCTTCTTGCGGCTTTGCAGGAAATTGAGCGACTCGTTCACGACGATTCTTGTCATCCATGCCTTGAGCGAGTCTTCGCCTCGGAACTCAAAGGAGGGGAGCGAAGTGAATATCTTCACGAAACTGTTCTGCAGTACGTCCTTCACATCGTTTTCGTGCACGACATAGCGATAACATACCGACGTCAGTATCCCTACATAACGCTGGTAGAGCAGGCTCATTGCCCGCTGGTCGTTTTGTCGTATGCGCTCTACGAGTAGCTCGTCCATTTAAGATGTCTTCTGCTTATGAAACAACGAAATTACAAAATCTTGTATGAAAAACGGAACTTTTAGATTTGTTAACCTTTTGTGATAGTAGTTTTAACATTAAGCCATACAAGATTCCGCGATTATTTGGTTTTATAGGCAGCAAATAAACCATAATCAAAATAGATATGAAACAAACGAAATTTCTGATTGCAGCCCTTCTGTTAGGCAGTATGCTGGGAGCCTGTTCTTCGTCGGAGTCGATTGAGGAAGCAGGTGAACCGAAGTATGTGAACATGTATCAGGAGGTGAAACCGGTACGGCTGACAGCGGAGCAGACGGTGTTTGCCAACGACAACAACGCTTTCACGCTGAATTTCTTCCAGTCGCTGAACGGGAAGATGAAGAACCGGAGTATTGTCTGTTCGCCCCTGAGTATCACATACGTATTAAGTATGGTGAACGATGGCGCCACGGGCATCACCGAGCAGGAATTGGAGCAGACGTTGGGCTTCCACAAGGGCGGCATCCAGGCCGTGAACGACTATTGCAAGAACCTTATCGACAATCTGCCGCATGTGGACGAAAAGGTGCAGCTGAATATTGCTAATGCTATCTTCGTGAACGATAAGTACCAGCTGAAAAAGCAGTTCCAGCAGGACATGGCCAACTATTATGATGCCAAGGCTGAGGCCCTCGACTTCAGTTCATCGTCGACGCTCGACAGGATTAACGGGTGGTGCGATGAGAAGACCCGCGGGATGATTCCGACCATTCTGGAACGAGTTGATCCGCGAACGGTGAGTTATCTGCTCAATGCCATCTATTTCAAGGCCGATTGGGCATCGATGTTCGAGAAGAATGAAACGCGGGAGGAGGTTTTCACAACGCCAGACGGAGAAACGCGCGTGCCGCTGATGCACCAGAATGTTTATATGAATTATCTCCGTAACGACCAGTATGCAGCTGTTTCCATTCCATACGGCAACGGGCAATGGATGATGACGGTCATGTTGCCAGAAGATGGTAAGACCACCGACGACGTCATCAGCAGTCTGGCAGCGTCGGGATGGTCCACTGACTTTCTGAAAAATCCCCTTCGGGAGGCTCGTAGATATGCCGTGGATTTGAAGCTGCCGCGCTTCGAGACGGCATTCGATACGGATGATGCAGGAGGACTGATAGAGTTGCTCAAGGGTATGGGCATACGTCGAGCCTTTGATGGAAACAGCGCTGAAATCCCGAATATGTGTGAAAATGGAGATCTTTATATCAGCATGATGAAGCAGAAAGCAAAGATCAAGGTAAACGAAGAGGGCTCTGAGGCTGCTGCCGTCACTATAGCGGGACTTAATTTCTTGTCTGCTGTAGCTGACACACAGGAACCGCCCAAGGCCACATTCCATGCCAATCGTCCGTTTGTCTATGTCATCCATGAGCAGTCGTCGGGAGTGATTTTGTTTGTTGGTAAATATATGGGAAAGTAAGATGAAAGCACGCATATTATTGTTTTTGATGACCGCGTTCCTGTTGGGAGCCTGTTCTTCGGACGACGAACAAATTGCGGTAACAGAGGGTAGCCTGGAAGGGCGCTGGCTAGAAGTTTATGAGCCGCACGTGGTGAGTGAGGGCATTGTCTATTACACTTTCCATGAAGACTCGCCAACGTCAGGGACCTGCCTGATAGATGTTCATGATATTTTATCCGGTAACTATCAAAATGAAATGAACTATCAACTCTCGGATGACGGAAAGTGCATCAGGCTTTGGGGTGGCTTTTGTGCTACCAATGCCCAAGAGTACGAGATTGTGAAATTCACGGGGCATCGTATGGAATGGAAGATAAATGATCAGAAGTTGTATTTCGAACGAAGATAAGCGCTAAAAGAAAAAGAATGCGGTACACGGAAAGATTCCGGATGCCGCATTCTTTTATTGTAGCAGAGTCAGGGATTTAGCCCATGGTGACTTCCACGGTGTGGCTGCCCTCGGCAGCGGGCACGACATTGCCCTGAAGGGGCTGACCGTCGAAGATGATGCTGCTGACACCCTTCTGCACACCCTTGGGGTTGCGGATGGTGATGAGGTACTCGCCTCCGCGGAACTTACGTTTCACGGTGTATTCCTTGGCCGTCTGCGGCACGCACGGATCGATGAGCAGACCGTCGTAGGCGGGCTTGATGCCGAGGATGTATTGCGAGGCGGTGAGCCACATCCAAGCGGCTGTTCCCGTGAGCCATGAGTTCTTGCCCTCGCCGGGACGGGCAGCATCCTTACCGGCCACCATCTGACAGTTCACGTAGGGTTCCACCTTATGGAGCGTCTGGTCCTTGATGAACACAGGTGAAATCTTCTGATAGAGTTCCCAGGCGTCGTTGCCGCGGGCAGCCACGGTGTCGGCGATGATCACCCACGGGTTGTTGTGGCAGAAGATACCTGCGTTCTCCTTGTAGCCAGCGGGGTAGGAACTGATTTCGCCCATCTCCACATGATAGGTGGTGAAGGCGGGATTGTTGAGCACCATGCCATGCTCGGAGTCGAGATATTTCTTGCAGGAGTCGAGGGCGCGGTCCACCATTCCTTCTTCCTGTCCGATACCGGCCATGCCGCACCATCCTTGGCTCTCAATGAATATCTTGCCTTCCTCGCACTCGTTGGAGCCAATCTTGTTGCCGTAGAAATCGTAGGCGCGAAGATACCACTCGCCGTCCCATCCGTGCTGTTTCACGGCCTCAATCATGGAGTCGATTTCCTTCTGGGCGCGTGCGGCTTCGGCTTCGAGTGTAGAACTGAGAGTTGAGAGTTTAGAGTTATGATTTCTCTTTATCATTTCGTGGCAAAGTTCCACGTACTGCTTTCCGGTGACGACGAAGAGTCCGGCAATCATGAGCGACTCAGCCTTGGAGCCCACGCTGTTGTTCTCGGTGGTCTGGAAACTCTCGTTGGGATCCCACGAGAAACAGTTCAGGTTGAGGCAGTCGTTCCAGTCGGCGCGTCCGATGAGCGGAAGCTTGTGGGGACCAAGGTTCTCCACGACGTGATTGAACGAGATGCGCAAATGGTCGAAGAGCGTGACCTCAGAGCCAGGCTGGTTGTCGAAGGGCACCATCTCGTCGAGAATGGAGAAGTCGCCGGTCTCCTTGATATAGGCCACGGTTCCGAAGATGAGCCAGCAGGGGTCGTCGTTGAATCCGCCGCCGATGTCGTTGTTGCCGCGCTTGGTGAGTGGCTGATACTGGTGGTAGCATCCGCCGTCGGGGAACTGCGTGGAGGCGATGTCGATGATGCGCTCACGGGCGCGAGAAGGAATCTGATGAACAAAGCCCACGAGGTCTTGGTTAGAGTCGCGGAAGCCCATGCCGCGGCCCACGCCGCTCTCGAAGAACGAGGCTGAGCGCGAGAAGTTGAACGTCACCATGCACTGGTATTGGTTCCAGATGTTGACCATGCGGTCGAGCGCTTCGTTGCCCGTCTTTGCGGTGTAGCGGTCGAGCAGGTCGTCCCAGAAGGCAGCGAGTTCGGCAAAAGCCTTGTCCACTTTCTCCACGGTGTCGAATTCGGCAATGGTCTGCTGGGCTCTCACCTTATTAATAAACGTGCGGTCGAGGTCGCCGAGCGAAGTGATGAGTCCGGGTGTCTTCGGGGCGTATTTTTCTTCCTGTGGCTGTTCTACGTAACCGAGCACGAAGATGAAATCTTTCTGTTCGCCGGGCTTCAGTTCCACTTCGATGTAGTGGGAGGCGATGGGACTCCAGCCGTGGGCCACGGAGTTGCGCGGGCGGCCCTCCATGACGGCATCGGGATTGGCAAACTCGTTATAGAGTCCCACGAACGACTCGCGGTCGGTGTCGAATCCCTGTATCGGAGTGTTCACCGAGTAGTATGCGTAGTGGTTGCGGCGCTCTTTGTATTCGGTTTTGTGATAGATCACGGAGCCATCTATCTCCACTTCGCCCGTGGAGAAGTTGCGCTGGAAGTTCTCCATGTCGGTGGCTGCATTCCAGAGACACCACTCGGCAAACGAGAAGAGTTTCAGTTGCTTGGTCTCGTTGGAAAGGTTTTTCAGGGTTACCTTCTGCACCTCGCACCATTTCTTGAGGGGCACGAAGAAGAGCACCGAAGCTTCTACGCCGTTTTTCTCGCCCGTGATGCGGGTGTAGCTCATGCCGTGGTGGCACTCGTAGCGGTCGAGCGGCGTCTTGCAGGGTTTCCATCCGGGATTCCAGATAGTGGGTGTTGGGTGTTGGGTGTTGGGTGTTGGTGTGTTGTCAACAATGTAGAAATAGCGTCCGCCATTATCCATTGGCACGCCGTTGTAGCGATAGCGTGTGATACGGCGGAACTTGGCATCCTTGAAGAATGAGTAGCCGCCGGCGGTATTGGAAATGAGTGAGAAGAAATCCTCGTTGCCCAGGTAGTTGATCCAAGGCCATGGAGTCTGAGGGTCGGTGATGACATACTCGCGATGGGCGTCGTCGAAATGTCCGTAAGTTTTGTTATTCATATCTAATAAGGTTGTAAATGTTCATTCCGACTGCAAAGATAATGATTTTCCGAGCAAAACCCCGATACTATTTTGCTTTTTAATAACATTTTACTAATAATAAAATGAAAATGGTATTAAATAGATTTAGGGATTTGCCAGAATTGGGATTTTTTTGTAACTTTGCAATGTTATATAACAATACGGAACAATGATAAAGCATTTACTGATACTTATGACCATGTTATTGACGGCCTCCCAACTTTCGGCTCAGGGCTATGATGAATTGTGGAAGCAGGCTGACGAGGCCGCCCGTAAGGATCTGCCCAAGACGCAGATGGAAATCATGGAGAAAATCGTGAAGAAAGCCCAAAAGGGCAAGGAGTACGGACAGTTGCTGAAGGCGCAGCTGAAATACTGGAACCTGCAGATGGAGATAGCGCCAGACTCGCTGAAGCCTGTGATGGAGCGGCTGGAGAAACTGACGCAGGAGGCTGAGAATAAGGATGCGGCCTATGCTGCCGTGTTGAATGCCGTGACAGCTGAGGCTTACCTTAATAATGAAGCCCTAGGCGACGGTCGGCATGAGAAAGGAAGGACCCACTACGAGCGGACGTTCCGTGACGTTAGACTACTGGCCCAGACTCCGGCGGGGCGCTTCGAACCGATGGTTGAGAAAGGTGACGATAGCAAGGTGTTCAACCACGACCTGCTCTCGCTGCTGGGGAGATATGCGGCCAGAAACGGATACAGGGAGGCTTACCGGCTGATGCACGACTACTACGACGCGGCGGGCATGAGGGTGGCTGCGATGCTGACGGCCGCCGATATGGGGGAAAAGACCGACTCGCTGATAGAACGCTACAAGGATCTGCCCGAGTGCGGCTATTTGGCAGAGAAGAAAATCGGCAATATGCTTGACACCAAGGAGAAACTAGCCTATGCCGACTATGCCCTGCAGACATGGCCAACGTATCGAAATGCCAATTATTTCCGCAACTTGAAACAGCGGCTCACCTGTCCGCAATATGATGTGTATGTAGCGCGCCATTTGAGCACACCCTCGCAGACCTGTGAGGTGACGCTGCGTAATATCCGCAATCTCGAATGGGTCAAGATGCGCATCTGGAATAAGAAAACGAAGAAGGAGGTGGACAGCCAGACGCATCATTTTACGGGGAAGCAGAACTATGAACTGTTCCGCGACACATTGAACATCCCTACTTTGCCGTTAGGCCGCTATAGTATCGAATTTACGGCCGGCGACCCTGGAATCAAGCCCGATACATTATTATATAATGTAAGTAACATTACGGTCATCTCGGAGGATATCCCAAAGGATGCACGCCGCTATATCGTGGTGGACGCCACGACGGGAGCCCCTGTGGCTGGAGCGAAACTGGAGTTCAAGAGAGAATCGCGCTACGGGAAGAAAGCCTCTGTGCAGACGGTTATTACCAACGAGAAGGGCGAATACGTATGGAAGGGCGACGAACGCCCCGACACCTACCGCGCCTATACCGCTGCCGACCAGTTTATGCCAGCATGCCATGAGAACTGGAGCCGATTTACTTATTATGAACCCCAAAAGGAACAGAAGTCTGTGAGTATCTACACCGACCGCATGCTTTACCGCCCGGGACAGACGGTGCACGCCACAGTGCTGGCCTATGTGAACCGGAGGGGCGTGGAGGTCGGCGTACGGGCGCAAGAGCCGGTCACGCTCATTCTACGCGATGCCAACGGCAAGGAGGTGGGGAAGAAAGAACTCACTACCGACAGCTATGGCGCGGCACCAGCCGACTTCGAACTGCCAGTCACGGGACTCACAGGCATGTTCACCCTGCGCACGAACAACGGAGGCGGCTACCAGAGTATTCGCGTGGAGGAATACAAACGGCCTACGTACGAAGTGACATTCGACGAGGTGAAAACGTCCTATAAGGCAGGCGATACGCTAATGGTACGTGGCGTAGCCAAGAGTTATGCTGGTGTTCCCGTTCAGGGCGCCAAGGTGAAATATAAGGTAGAGCGCCGCCGTGCCTTCTGGTGGTGGGCTGAACAGGAAAATGCCCGCGAAATGGCTGACGGTGAACTTGAGACCGATGGCGAGGGGGCTTTCGAAGTACCCGTGCCGCTGATTTTGGAGGATGCCGACAGTTGGGAGGCACGCTTCTATAACTTCGTGGTAAAGGCTGACGTGACCGACCAGGCTGGCGAAAGCCGTAATGGAAGCATGACGATTCCCATCGGTACCCGTCCGACGGCCCTTGACGTTGACTTGCCCAAGCAAGTGCTGAAGGGGAAGCTGAAGACGGTACGCTTCAGCCGCAAGAATGCTTCGGGCGAGGAAATTGACGGCGACGTAACCTATACTATCGACGGAAAGCAGACCTTTAAGGTGAAGGCAAATACCGAAATTCCGGCAACCGACAAGATGCATGGCTTCGCCGGTTTGTCGTCGGGTAGTCATCTGCTCAAGGCTACTTGCGGAGAGGATTCCATCAAACGCGAGTTCGTGGTATTCTCACTCGACGATAAACGACCACCTATGGAGACTTCCGACTGGTTCTATCAGAGTGCCAATGAGTTTGGTGACAAACCCGTGAGCGTGATTGTCGGCTCTTCCGACGAGGACGTCACGGTATTCTATTCCGTTTTCTCCGGTAACAAGGAACTGGAGCATGGCTCCTTCCTGCTCTCCAACAGCAACCGCCGCATCGACTATACCTATAAAGAAGCTTATGGCAGCGGTCTGCTGCTCACCTATGCTTGGGTGAAAAACAGCAAGATGTACACCCACCGTGCCACAATCAGCAAACCCCTGCCCGACAAACGGCTCATCACGAAATGGACTACTTTCCGCGATCGTCTGACACCCGGACAACAGGAGACGTGGACACTACAGATTGCGCATCCCGATGGCACACCAGCCAAGGCACAGTTGCTTGCCACGCTTTTTGACAAGAGTCTTGACCAACTTTATCCTCATCGATGGGGATTGTCGCTCGGGCTCTACCAGAATCTGCCCAACTCCCATTGGATGTGGGAAGACACCTGGAGCATGAATGGTGGTGGACAGAAACCATGGAAAGACTTGAAAACCACGAATTGGGATTTCTCCCGCTTCACCAGCGATTTCTATCTGAGGGGTGGTGAGACGTTTATACGAATAAGAGGCCGTAATCGTGTGCTGATGGCTGAGGCTCCTATGATGATGGCTAAGGGCGTAGAGTCACGGGCGGCCATGACCGGGGCATCGATGAAAGTCGTGGAAGAGTCGGCTGTGATGACCGACAATATGGCAATGCAGTCGCAGGATGCCATAGCCGAAGAACCTACGTCTTCTTCTGCGGTTCAATTACGTGAGAATCTCAACGAGACGGCTTTCTTCTATCCCGCAGTAGAAACAGATGCCAAGGGCGTTGTCTCGCTACGTTTCACGTTGCCCGAGAGTATCACTACCTGGCGCTTCATCGGACTGGCTCACGATCGCGAAATGAATAATGCCATTTTCGAAAATGAGACTGTGGCCAAGAAAGACGTGATGGTACAGCCCAATGCCCCGCGGTTCGTACGCGAGGGTGATGCCGCTACCGTCAGCACGCGTATCATGAACACCACAGACCATACCGTCAGCGGAACAGCCAAAATGCAACTGCTCGACCCCGAGACGGAAAAGGTTATCTATGAAAAGACGGCTCCCTTCTCCGTAAAGGCCAACGAGACGGCTTCAGCTACTTTTGACATTACTGAGAGTATTATCGACGGCAGCCTGCCGCTCTTAATCTGTCGTGTGATGGCTGAGGGTAAGAACTTTAGTGACGGCGAACAGCACTATCTGCCCGTACTCCCCAACAAGGAGCAGGTGATGAATACCATCCCGTTCACACAGCACAATCCAGGAACAAAGGAAATATCTCTTTCATCGCTCGTCCCATCTGTCACTACATCCCAGACACCCGCCCGTCTTACGGTGGAATATACCAACTCTCCGGCGTGGCTCATGGTGCAGTCGCTACCTTTTGTCAGCAATGTTTCCGACGAGAATGCCATCTCGCTGGCGGCTGCTTATTATGCCAATTCGTTGGGTAAGTATATTCTCAACCAGAGTCCGCGCATGAAGAGTGTTATCGCCCAGTGGCAGCAAGAATCGGATGCTGGCGGAACTCTGCAGAGTGCGCTTGAGAAAAACCAGGAACTCAAGATGTTAATGCTCGATGAGACACCTTGGGTTGCCGAAGCCCAGCAGGAGAGTGAACAGAAGAAAGCCCTGGCTAATTTCTTCCGTGAGAATACGCTCAACTATCAGTTGAATAAGGCTTTGGAGGGATTAAAGAAACTCCAGAACTACGACGGTTCCTTCTCTTGGTGGAAAGGAATGAGTGGTTCGCCGGTGATGACTGGTGAGGTGATAGAGTTCCTCACCCGCCTGAATCTGCTGACTTCGCCCCAAAGCGAAACGAAAAGCCTGCTTGATAATGCCTATAAGTATCTCGGTCAGATCGTGGTGAAGGAGGTGAAGGAAATGAAGCAGCGGGAGAAGGAAAAGAAGCCTGTCTATATCCACGATTCGCATGCTTTGCAATGGGTTTACCTCTGTGCTGTGGGTAATCGCAAACTTTCTGCCGACGAGACGATGGCCCGCGATTACCTGATGAAATACCTGGAAGCCCAGATTCGTAAGCAGAGCATGTATGCCAAGGCGCTGATGTCGATAACATTGTTTAAGAACGGACAGCAGCAGAAAGCTGCAGAATATTTGCAGAGCCTGATGGAATACACGGTCTATACCGAAGAGAAAGGCCGCTATTATGACACACCACGTGCTGGTTACAGTTGGTGTGACTATCGCATACCCACCCAGACGGCGGTTATAGAGGCCTTGCAGATTGTGAATCCTGCCGATGAAAAGAATATCAACGAGATGCGCCGCTGGTTGTTACAGGAAAAACGCACGCAGGTTTGGGACACGCCCATCAATAGCGTCAATGCCATCTTCGCCTTCCTCAACGGGCAGACGGGAATCCTCGCAGCACAAGAGCCTACATCCCTCAAAATCAACGGCAAGGATATTGATGCCCCGAAGGCTACGGCCGGACTGGGCTACGTGAAGACCACCGTCAACGAATTGCCCACCATGGGACAGGTGAAAGATGCTGTATTCACGGCTGAGAAAACCTCTGAAGGAACCAGTTGGGGTGCTCTCTACCTACAGTTTATGCAGCCAGCCACGGATGTCGACAATGCTGCCAGCGGTATGAAGTTGACACGCGAAATCGTCGGTGGCAACCGCGAACTGAAGGTCGGCGACAAGATTAGCATCCGTCTGACCATCGAGGCCGAACGCGACTACGACTTCGTACAACTCATCGACAAGCGTGCTGCTTGTCTGGAGCCCGTCCGTCAGCTGAGTGGTTATCATTGGGGCTATTATACTGCACCCAAGGACAATGCCACGCATTATTATTTCGACCGAATGCGCAAGGGCAAGCACGTGATAGAGACTGAATACTACGTGGATCGTGCTGGTACCTATCAGACAGGCATCTGCACCGTCCAATGTGCATACTCACCCGAATACACAGCCCGCGCAAAGGCCATGGTGATTAAGGTGAAATAATATCGTACATCATTAATTGAATAAGTGATAGATTATAAATATGGTAATTAAAATTGAATCAATGGCGAGCGGAGTCGCAAGTATGGTGAAAACGGTTTTGCCTTTTTGCCTCTTTGCTCTCATGCCCTATGGTGCGAAAGCCCAGCAACTCTCTGTGAAGAATCAGGTCATCGACTGCGGTAATGTGATCTACGAACAGCCAGTGACCGCGAAGTTTGAAATGCAGAACAGAAGTTCCAACCCCATCACCATCAAGGATGTGAAGACCTCTTGCGGATGTACGACGGTGGAATATCCTAAGGGGCAGATTGCTCCGGGTGAATCGTTTGTGGTGAACGCCACCTACGACTCGCGCCAGATGGGACACTTCTTCAAGGACATAGCACTCTATAGCGATGCCACGCAGCAACCCTTCTATCTGCAGATTCGTGGTGTGGTGGTCGAAGAAATCATCGACTTTGCCGGACAGTATCCCTATACTATTGTTGATCTGAATGTAGATCGCAACGACGTGGAGTTTGATGACGTCAATCGCGGTGACCGTCCGGTTCAGAAAATCAACATCCGGAACGCTTCCTCAAAGAGCGTGTCGCCCGTCGTGATGCATCTGCCTTCTTATATGCAGGCTCAGGTTTCTCCTACAACGTTGCTTCCAGGACGGCAAGGTACAATCTCCCTCATCCTCGACTCCAAGAAAGTGCGCGATTATGGCCTGACGCAGACGAGTGTATTCCTGGGTATGTATCCTGGCGACAAGGTGCATCCTGAGAAGGAAATCTCGGTTTCTACCGTATTGCTACCGGCCTTCACTGAGATGACCGAGACACAGATGCAGTATGCACCTAAGTTGAATCTTTCGTCTGAGGAACTGAACATCGCGTTCAACGGAAAGTCAAAGAAGACGGAGACCATCATCATCGAGAATAAGGGACGTACCGAACTCGATATCTCTGCACTCCAGATGTTCACCGTCGGCATGAAGGTGAAACTCAACAAGACGAGGTTGCAGGCAGGAGAACAGGCCAAGCTGAAGATTACCGTGGATGCGAGGGAAATCAAGAAAGCCCGTTCGAAGCCCCGTGTGCTGATGATCACCAATGATCCGAAGCGTCCGAAAGTTATTATTAATGTAAACATCAATTCTTAGTTTAAGATATGGATCATCCCGAGAATAGCGAAGAATACAAAGGGCTGCAGGTTAATGCCGGTGTCACCAGCCAGAGCATCGTGAACCCTTACCTGAAACGTGGGCGTTTCCGCCGCCATGAATATTCGGCTGCTGAGATGGTAGAGGGCATCCTGAAAGGTGATGTCACCATTCTTTCTCAGGCCGTTACGCTGGTTGAAAGCGTCAATCCCAACCATTATGCCAAGGCGCAGGAGGTCATCGACAAGTGTCTGCCTTATAGTGGCAACTCCGTGCGCATCGGTATCAGTGGCGTGCCAGGTGCTGGTAAAAGCACGTCGATTGACGAGTTTGGCATTCATGTGCTGGAACGCACGGGCGGCAAATTGGCTGTATTGGCCATCGACCCTTCCAGCGAGCGCAGTAAGGGAAGTATTCTTGGCGACAAGACGCGTATGGAGAAACTTTCCCAGCGAAAGGAAGCCTTCATTCGTCCTTCGCCAACGGCCGGTTCTCTCGGCGGTGTGGCACGTAAGACGCGTGAGACGATCATTCTTTGTGAGGCAGCTGGTTTCGACAAAATTTTCGTGGAGACTGTCGGAGTGGGGCAGAGTGAGACGGCCTGTCATTCGATGGTAGATTTCTTCCTGCTCATCCAGTTGGCAGGCACCGGTGATGAACTGCAGGGCATCAAGCGCGGCATCATGGAGATTGCCGACGGCATCGTCATCAACAAGTGCGACGGTGAGAATGTGGACCGCTGCCAGATGGCCGCCACCAACTTCCGTAACGCCCTTCATTTCTTCCCGATGCCCGAGAGTGGCTGGCTGCCTAAGGTGCTCTGCTATAGCGGCTTTTATGGCTTAGGCATCAAGGAAGTATGGGACATGATCTACCAGTATATCGATTTCGTGAAGGCAAACGGCTACTTCCAGCACCGCCGCAACGAGCAGTCCAAATACTGGATGTATGAGAGCATCAACGAGCATCTGCGCAATTCGTTCTATAATAATCCGCTCATTGCTGAACAAATTAAGTCGGCAGAACAGAGTGTCCTTGGCGGTGAAAAGACATCCTTTAAGGCTGCAGGTGATTTGCTCGACATGTATTTTACACAAATGAAGAAGTAATGCAAATTGAAATAGACAACGGCAGTGGCTTTTGCTTTGGCGTGACGACCGCCATCCGCAAGGCTGAAGAGGAATTGGCAAAGGGCACCACCCTGTATTGTTTGGGCGATATCGTTCACAACGGCATGGAATGCGAGCGCCTGAAGCAACTCGGACTCATCACTATCGACCACGAACAGATGGCTGATCTGCACGACGTGAAAGTGCTGTTGCGTGCTCATGGGGAACCTCCCGAAACCTACGAACTGGCTCGCCGCAATAACATCGAAATCATTGATGCCACGTGTCCCGTTGTCTTGCAGTTGCAAAAGAAAATCAAACGGCAATTTGAAGCCGGAGGGCCTTCCATCGTTATCTTTGGCAAGCCCGGCCATGCAGAGGTGATGGGCCTCGTCGGTCAAACGGGTGGCAACGCCATCGTGATAGCCCACTTAGACGATGTGAAGAAACTCGATTTCTCGCATGATATCTATCTCTATTCGCAGACCACGAAGAGCCTCGATGAATTCCATCGGATTATCAGTTACATTCAAGAGCATATTTCTCCCGATGCCCACTTCCAGAGTTTCGATACCATCTGCCGCCAGGTGGCCAACCGCATGCCCAATATATCCAAGTTTGCGGCTCGTCACGACCTCATCCTTTTCGTCTGCGGACGCAAGAGCAGCAATGGTCGGGTGCTTTTTGAAGAATGTCAACGGGTCAACCCCAATAGCCACCTCATAGAAGGCGCCGGTGAGATTGACCCGTCGTGGTTAGAGGGAGTATCGTCGGTAGGCATCTGCGGAGCCACCAGCACACCCAAATGGCTGATGGAGCAATGCCGCGAATTCCTACTTCAAAATTCTTAACTCTTAATTCTTAACTCTTTGCTCATACTGCTTCAGTAGCCATTCGTTCTGCTCAGGAATCGACATGTTCGAGTTGTCCAGCAGCAGGGCATCATCTGCCTGACGCAAGGGAGACACTTCGCGGTGGGAGTCGATATAGTCACGTTCCTGCACGTTCTTCAGGATTTCCTTATAGTCGGCTTCCTGCCCTTTTCCTTTCAGTTCGTCATAGCGACGCTGGGCGCGGACCTCTGCCGATGCCGTCACGAAAACCTTCAGTTCGGCATTCGGGAATACCACCGTACCGATGTCGCGGCCATCCATCACGATGCCGCCTTCCTTTCCCATTTGTTGTTGTTGGGCCACCATGGCCTCGCGCACAAAACCGATGGCGGCTATGGGCGACACGTGGTTGGAGACCTCCATTCCGCGGATTTCCCTTTCCACCAGTTCTCCGTTCAGATATGTGTCTGGCCGTCCGGTTTCGGGATTAAACTTGAACGAAATCTTGATCTCGCCCATACGGTTTTCCAGCTCGTCCACTTTTACTGCTCCATCCTCCTCAAAGAGACCGTTGCGAAGCGCGAAGAGCGTCACCGCCCGGTACATGGCACCTGTATCTACATACACATATCCTATTCTCTTGGCCAGGTCCTTGGCCATTGTTGATTTTCCGCACGACGAGTGTCCGTCGATGGCTATTGTTATCTTTTTCATATCGTTGATGTTATTCTTTTCTGCAAAATTAAGGTTTTATTCAGACATTACCAATTATTTGAGTGAAATATTTGTTCAAATCGTTGAAATCCTGTTATTGCGTCCTTTACTCAAGAGGCGGTTTGCTTCCAGCAAGTGGAAGCGTTCTTTCCAGACTTTGGAAGCGATGCTTCTACCCATTGGAAGCCTTCCTTCCAGACTTTGGAAGCAAGGCTTCTGATATATAGCTACTTTTCGGATGATGGAAGGTTGCCCAGATAGACGTGGCGAATACCTTCTTCGCGGGCTATTTCCTTGGACTTCCGGAGTGTGGAGACAGGGGTGGGGGCATAGCCTTGCTGGAGCTGATAGCGTGGAAAGAAGCGGGATAGATGGAGGGGCGTGTCGCTGAAACCGTTCTCCCGAAGCCAGCTGCACATGGCGCGGAACTCCTCGGCTGTCTCTGTTCCGGGAATCATCAGATGGGTGATTTCGAGCCATACGTTGTTCTCGCGGAGTATCTTCAAGGTGTTGAGGATAGGCCGGAGGGTGGCTCCCGACATGCGGCGGTAAGTTTCGTCGTTGAAGTATTTCAGGTCGATGTTGGCGGCATCTATGTAGGGAACGATTTGCCGGAGGGGTTCTTCGTTGATATAGCCGGCAGAGACAAGCACGTTCTTCATGCTGTTTTCATGGGCCAATTGGGCACAGTCAAAGGTGTATTCATACCACGTGAGCGGTTCGGTATAGGTGAAGGCGATGATGTCTTGGTGATGCTTGCGGGCCGTGACAATCAGTTCTTCGGGGGAGAGTTGGTAGTAGTTGGCTTCTGTAGGCTTCACTTGTGAGATATCGTGATTCTGACATCCTTTGCAACGCAGGTTACATCCTGTACAAGCCAGCGAAAGACATTCCTCGCCTGGGTGGAAATGATAGAGCGGCTTCTTCTCAATGGGATCGATGGCCAGCGCACAGGGACGACCGTAGGCTTCTGAATAGAGCGAGCCTTCCCGATTGATGCGGTTACGGCACAGTCCACGGCCGCCCGGCTTGATCAGGCAGCTGTGAGGGCATAGCGCGCAACGAACGGCACCGCCCTCCAGTTTTGTATAGAACAGACATTCCTTCATTCCTCAAAGAGAATGGCTTCGTAAGTGTAGAGTTCGGCTTCCTTCCATCCATACCAGCCGATGCCGGCCTTGTCTTGTGCGCAATGGCCGAGAAACTCTTCTTTTGTCCAGTTCACCTCGTGGGCCACTTGCGGAAGGAACGTTCCGCTTCGGTAACCCTTGCGCATGTAGATGCCCTGTTGTCCATACTTGAACTCGCTGATGTCCGAGATGCGCTTCAGGGGTGTGAGCACCGAGATCTCAATCTCGATATCCTTCATCTCATCGGCCGTTACTGCTGGGAACCGCGGGTCTTCGAAGGCTGCAGAACGAGCCATCTGGCTGACGGTCTTGTAGAGTGGGATGTCTTCTCCGAAATGGCCGATACAGCCGCGGAGCCTGCCGTTCTTATGGAGAGTGACAAAGGCTCCGAGTGGTGTCTTCAGGTTTTCGCTCACCTCTATAGGCTTGGCTGGTTGATGGCGGCAACTGTCCTCTATGCACGTGCGGGCTATTTTCAGCAACGTCTTTTTCTCCTCAGGTGTAAGCGAGAAGGCAGATGGGTCTCGGGGCTTGGGATATATAATATAAGAATGGTAGCCCACCACGCGCTCATGGTCGCCATACTTGCTGTCGCCCGAATTGCGATAGAGGATATGCTCCACATGGAGTTGCGGGTTGCGGCTGGTGTAAATCAGCAGCGTGAAGATGGCAGCCGAACCGCAGGCGCTGGTGGAGAGCCCGGGTATGTCCTCGCTGGCATTGCGCTCAATGGCGTTGGCCAGCATCTGCACGCTCCCGCTCTCGATGGCCTCGCCTGTGCGGCCGTCGGCTTTCAGCGCGTCTTGATAGGAAGGATAGTGGCTGAAGTCGGAGGAAATCACAAACAGGTTGCGCTCATTGAACCAAGGAGAAAGGGCTTCGTTCAGATCAGCGAGTTTGTCGAAATGGTCGGTGGCGATGATGACGGGCACGATGGGCGGCATCTCCTCCAGATGATATTGCAGGAAAGGCAGTTGCACTTCCAGACAATGCTCACGGGCATGGGCCCGAGGGTCGTATTTGAAGAGTTCGGGATGCTTTGAGACCAGCGCCTGGCAGACAGCCGTATCCACAGGCACTTCGCCAAGTGGGGTGGCATAGTGGGTTGCCGCTGTGTTCACCGAAACGGCATCGAGCCAAACCTGATGACTGGGACCGATGAGGAATACCCTCTCGTAATGCTTTGCTGGATCAATTCGGGCAAAGGCTGAGGCAGCCACTTCGCCCGAAAACACCCATCCGGCGTGGGGCACAATGACGGCTTGAATGTCGGAACGTTGTTCGCACTTGAGGAATGGCTTGAAGCAATCCTTCAACTCTTTGAGTACTTCTTCTGTGCTGTCCGGGTAGAAACTTCCTGCCACGGCAGCTCTTCTGACGGTCTTTTCCATAGTCGTATCTTGTATTTCCGCATTCCTTACCTTCGTGCCGCTGCATGCCATCGTGTTCGCGAGGGCAGCCACTAACAGCATGAGAAGTGTCTGGCGGAATGTCATAGGGGTTAAGAAGTTTCAAGATTAAAGTTTCAAGATGAAAACTAAAGGCTGTAAGAGAGATTGATCATGAGCGAGGATGAACTGACGTGGTACTTGCCATAGGCCACCTGCAGCTTGAAACGTTCCAGTTGCAATCCGGCACCCAGGGAGATTCCGGCACCATGACTGCTGCCTTTCTCCTCATCGTTGGCCACGATTTTCATTTCGTTGGCACGACGCAGGTTGTAGCCGGCGGCCAAGTAGAACTGTTCGCCCAGCAAAACGTCAACACCGAACACCCAATGGTTGATGAACTTATAGTCCCAATGGGTGAGGTCAACGAGTGAGGCCGATAGTCGCAGCGGGCTGTTGCCAAGTCGCTTGGAGGCTCCAATCATCACGTCGAGCGGCATCTTGCCGTATTCTTCGTCGTATGCCTTGAGCTCACCGCCCAGATTGCGGGCCACGGCCGAGAAACTCCATTCCGTATCGGGGTTGTAGTAGTTGAGTCCGAGGTCCACGCCCACGGCAATGGAATTGTATTGTCCGATATAGCTGGTGATAAACTTGGCCGTGATGCCGCCCATGAGGTTCTTGGCCAGCAGATAGCTGAAAGCGCCGCTCAGGGCTATGTCGCGGGCAGCAAACTCACCCGTCTGGATATTGCTGGCATCGGTTTCCTTCATTTTTCCATAGTCCACGTATTGCGCCATAGCCGCCCACGATGCTTTATCGTTGACGGTACGTGAGAATGAAGCACTTCCTGTGACGGCACCCTGCATATAGGTCATGAAGTTGAGGTTCATGGTCTTGTCGCTGACGCTTCCAAGCAGGGCCGGATTGTTGAAGGTCAGCGTGGGGTCGTCTTCGATGATTGTGATATTGTCGCCTCCAAGCGCTGCAGCATGCGCGCTGACGGGCAGGCGCAGGAAATTGTACTGCGTCTGACTCTCTTGAGCGCCTGCAAACAGGCTGAATAGCATCGCAAGAAGCGTAAATACCAACTTTTTCATCTATTTTATCAAAATTAAGTGCAAAGATACGGCATTTTTGTCTATCTTTGCAAAGAATTTGAAAATTCTTATCGAAGTAATAACGGATTTTTTTCGCGTTTAGTGTGGAGATAAAGAAATCATATCAAGCAGATCTGGAGCACAGGAGGGGTTGGTTCTTCCTGATCGGACTGGCTGTATCGGCTTGTCTGTTTGCCTTGAGCCTTGCCATCTCCGTTTCGCCTGGCGATGAGGAGGTTGATACTGAAATGCTCGAGAAGATTGTGCAGGATATGGAATTCAAGCCCAACAAGCCCGCCGACAATATGATTGCCTACCAGGTGCCGGAGCCTAAAACCAAGGAGATAAAGGCGAAGATCAACGTGGTAGAAAAGAAGGTTGTGGAGGAAGTGCCTGAGCAGTTGGTGAAGAGTCAGGAAGCCCAACTCGACGGCGAAGGTGCTCAAAAACAGGAAGAAGACACGAAAGCCATTGTGCCTGTTGCCGTGGATGAAAAAGATAATCCGCTCAATTTCCGCGTGGTGGAGCGGCTACCTGAGTTTCCCGGTGGTCCCGTGGAATTCATGAAGTGGCTGACGCGCAATCTGAATTATCCTTCAGCAGCTCAGTCGAGAAAGATACAGGGTAGGGTGGTCGTCTCTTTCATCGTCAATAAAGACGGGAAGGTAAGCGATGTCATGGTGCTGAAATCGGCCCATCCGCTGCTCGATCGCGAAGCTTTGCGCGTGATTCGTATGATGCCTGACTGGAAAGCCGGTGAAGACAAGGGAAAGCCTTGCCGCACGATGATGGCTATCCCCGTGGTGTTTGCACTTTAAAATAAAGGAATAAGATATGAAAACTGCTGATGAAATTCTGAGAATGATTAATGAGTATCTCGACAACCTGCCTTATGAGCGCAGGCCCAAGGGACTCTATGATCCGATTAAATACGTGCTGTCGATGGGGGGTAAGCGCATACGCCCCACATTGATGCTGCTCGGCTATAATCTCTACAAGGAAAACCCCGAGTGTATCCTTCCGTCGGCCATTGCCCTGGAAACCTATCATAACTACACGTTGCTCCACGACGACCTCATGGACAATGCCGATGTGCGCCGCGGCAATCCAACGGTTCATAAGAAGTGGGATGCCAATACGGCTATTCTATCAGGCGACTCGATGCTGGTGCTGGCCTATCAGCGCATGGCAGAATGCCCTGTGGAGAAACTTAAGCCTGTGCTTGACCTATTCACGGAGACTGCTTTGGAGATAGGCGAAGGTCAGCAATACGACATGGAGTTTGAAACGCGCAACGATGTCCGCGAAGAGGAATACATTGAGATGATCCGCCTGAAGACCAGCGTGCTGCTGGCTTGTGCGCTGAAGATGGGTGCCATCCTGGCTGATGCCTCCGAAGAAGATGCCGCCAATCTCTATAAGTTTGGCGAACAGATTGGACTGGCTTTCCAGTTGCAGGACGATTATCTCGACGTCTATGGTGACCCCGCTGTCTTCGGCAAGGCCATCGGCGGCGACATTATGTGCAACAAGAAGACCTATATGCTCATCAACGCTTTCAACCTTGCTACCGAAGAGCAACGGGCAGAACTGTCACATTGGGTGAATGCCCAGCATCCCGACCCTAAAGAGAAGATTGCTGCCGTGACGGCCCTCTATAATAAAATAGGTATCCGCCAACTGGCCGAAGCGAAGATACAGCATTACTTCGACGAAAGCCGCAAGTATCTGGCTGCCGTCAAAGTGGCCGAAGAGCGTAAGGCTGAACTCAAAGCCTATACCGACAAGATGATGCACCGCGAATACTGATCTCCCTTCATCATTCATCTTTCATCTATAACCCACCCCTAAGTGCCATATCGCCGATTCCCAAAGACTGATGCCGCCCGATTGCGGGCGTTGAAGACATTGCTCGACAACAATGAAATCTACGTCGTGCGCAATCGTTTCATCGACTGGCAGACGCTTAATCGTGCGCAGCCGGCCTACGACCGTTTGCTGACGGCCAGCGAGCAATACAGAATGACCCTGGCTGCCCAGACGCGTAACCGCCATAAGATGGAGCGCAGCATGCAGATGGCCCAGATGTACGTTTCCCATTTCATCAAGGTGCTGCTGATGTCGGTAGAGCGCGGAGAAATCAAGAAGCAGCACTTGCCGCTTTATGGTTTCACGGAAGAGTCCCCTGGCTTGCCCTTGCTGAATACGGTGAGTGCTATCAAGGAGTGGGGGCAGAAGATTATTGAGGGCGAGAAGGCGCGACTGAAGAAAGGTGGCCGGCCTATCTATAATCCTTCCATCGGTATGGTGAGCACTCATTTCGATATCTTTGTCACGGCCAGCACTCAGCAGTTCGAGTTGCAGGAACGCACGAAGAAGGCTAATGCCGAAGTGGCTCGGTTGCGGCCCGAGGTGGATGCCATCCTTCAGGACCTTTGGAATCAGATAGAGAAGCATTATGAGAACGAACCGCCTGAAGTGCGGTTCCGTAAGTGCCGCGAACTCGGTATCATCTACTATTACCGCCGCCACGAGCCCCATGAACTCTGATTGTTCGCATCTTCTGGTAATCACCATCACCTAACACCCATCACCCATGAACTTCATAGATACCCATACACATTTAGACGGAGAAGAGTTCCGCGAAGACTTGCCGGAGGTAGTCCGTCGTGCCCAGGAGGCTGGTGTGAGCAAGGTTTTCGTGCCTGCCATCGATTTGCCATCCGTAACGACCGTGATGGAAGTATGCCGCCAATATCGCGGCTATGCCTATCCGATGATTGGCTTACATCCCGAAGAAGTGAAGGCTGATTGGCAGCAGGTGCTATCTGAGATGAAACCGCTGCTGATATCCTCTCTTGAGAATGCCGCAGAGCCGTCTGCTATCGCTATTGGCGAAGTGGGACTCGATTATTATTGGAGCCGTGAGTTTGAGCAGGAGCAGCTGGCTGCCTTTGAAGAGCAGGTCAGATGGTCTGTTGAGACCCGTTTGCCCCTGATGATCCATTGCCGCAAGGCACAGAATGAGATGGTCACGTTATTGAAGAAATACAAGGAAGATTTGCCTGGAGGTGTATTCCATTGTTTTACGGGTAATGTCCATGAGGCCGAAGAACTTCTTCAGTTTGACCGTTTTGTCTTGGGCATCGGCGGCGTGCTCACCTTCAAGAAGAGCCATTTGCCCGAAGTGTTGCCAGCCGTGGTGCCTTTGGATCGTGTCGTGTTGGAAACCGATAGTCCCTACATGGCTCCTGTTCCCATGCGTGGGAAACGCAACGAAAGTGCCTATGTGAAATACGTGCTTGAGAAGATGGCCGAGAGTTATGGCGTTGCGCCCGAAGCCATTGCCGAGGCCACCAACGCGAATGTAGAGCGCATATTCGGAATTTGAAACCTGTCATCGTTTTCTTCAGAATACGCTTTCAGAACATATGAATGAAAGAAACTTGAAACTTTTTTGTTTGTCTCAAACAAAAAAGTGCCCGAAAAATTGGTAATGTGAAAGAAATACACTAATTTTGCATCCGCAAATCTAAAAGGAGAGGTGCTCGAGTGGTTGAAGAGGCACGCCTGGAAAGCGTGTAACCGGCAAAACCGGTTCGCAGGTTCGAATCCTGTTCTCTCCGCAATGCTGAGATTATCAGTCGTTTATGAAGTTTTCACCCAACATTACACCCCAAAAGTAGTGTTGGGTGAATTTTTTATCTTTGTATTTCCTCTAACAATTTCTTATGGTGACCGGGTAGGATGATGTGATGATTTCCGATAGGATGGGTGAGGAAGTAGGTCGCGTCGGCGGGGTTAGTGAGTTGGATTACCAGTTGTGTGCGGCAGAGGTCAGGTTTCGATTCGTTGCACACCAGTTCACCCTCGGTAATGAAGCAGCGCTGGAGGTCGCCAGAGACTTTGAAGATAGTGACGGGGCCAGCCGCCATGTAGCCGCGGATGCCTACACCGATACCCGATTCGAAGTGGGTGTCCAATTCATAGCGTTCAACCATGTTGAGCGGGATCGTGCAATGGGCAAAAGTCATGGTGCCGTTCTCGGGGTTGATGCTCGACGGATTGGCCTGGAAACCGCTGATGCCGATCAGGGCGTTGACGATAGTCATAGAGAGTAGGGCAGGGACATCTCCTTCGCAACCTGCAACGATTCCTTCGGCGTTGAGTCGTGCCAAGGCCATACAACCTGTGTTGTGGACTGCTGAGAGTAAGTCGAAACATCGGAGGGTGAAACCTGATAAGCGGTAACGCTCCACGATGATTTTCAGAGCCTCATAGATTTGGTTGGCTACAGGTAGCGACTGGCGGATGGCATCGTTGAGCGTTTGTTCCCTCTGGTGATTATTGACAGGTGCGGCGGCAATTGTGTCTAATAGTTCCTGCATAGGGATATCCACGAGCGTTATGCCGAGCCGTTGACTCACCTTATCTTTGTCTGCATGGCTGGATATGAGCCAGTCGGAGGGGTGCCCGATGATACCTAGTCGGATGCCTCGCAACTGCTGTCTGGCTTCATTGGCTTTTGATAAGATAGTGATTCTGTCGTGAATATAATCATTGTTGCCGTGAATGATCTCACCCTTGAAACCCTGCTGGTTGAGATAGGAAAGAATCTCCATTGCGGCAGCAAGCGAATTGCTTTTTCCGGATGTTAACAGGTAGAATGGCTTCTGGCTCTGTAATTGCAGTTGCGACAGTAATCGTAGGAAAATACCTTCAGTTCCACCTGTACGTACATATATAAGGTCGAGTGCGTGTGACCCGTAGTCTGAATAATCCGAGCCTCTCATGTCATACTTGATATGGAGACTTGTGAGGAACTCCTGGGTGACGGCTGCAACAGCGCCTTCGTCGTGTAACTCAGAGGTGAGGGTATAAATAGCAATAGAGTTCATAGGCTGTTTTCTGACTTTAGGATTCTAATTGTTGCTGCAAAGTTATAAAATGTTCTGGAAAAATACTACAATAATAGATTATTATTTTCATAAGGAGTTGTGATTCATCGCATGCTGCTCGTAGCCTGATTGCAGGAGGAAATGATGATGTCGCTTGGCTGAATTCTGAAATATATATCCATTGTAAAACTTTTAAAACTATTCACAATGTCGCCCAACCTCTTATTCTCCAGTGTTTTACGGTGAAGGGTTCAGCAACGCTCCCTCTTACCCCTACGGAGAGCGAGATTAATCCTCATCAAGTTATCCTATAATCTTTGCGTCTTTGTTTTTTTTCATAAGAAAATCTAGAAAAAACATTCCATTCGATGATGTTTTGGCTATCAAAGTATCATCGAACGGGAAGCAAAACATCATAGAATGGAAGTCAAAACATTATAGAATGGAAGTCAAAACATCATAGATTGAAAACCAAAACATCATAGATTGGAAGAACAAAAAGTCTAAATGTATCATTTACGAGACGTAACTCTATCATTTACGATGCGTAAATGGCACATTTACGAATGCCCGTTCGCAAAGGCTCCCCCCCTAAGCAACTCCCTCCCTAAACAGGGAGGGCTGGGGTGGGTCTTTTCTTTCAGGGAGGGATGGGGAGGGGTCGTTTTTAAACCCTTCACCGCAAACCCTTATTACTTCACAAGTTACATTATTTTGTGAAGTGTTTTATTCTTCTGAAACACTTTGAAGACACTTAAATATGCTCTCCTGTTACCGTAGCAGCAGTGTCACTTCCTGGAATCAAAAACCAGTACCGCTGATTCTTTTTATAATAAGGTGTAAGGGGCGTTTGTCATGTTGAGAGGAGGAAAAGCGGAGTTGAAACAGGAATTTTTATTCAATTTTTTACCCGAAAAAGTTTGTATTTAAAAAAATATATGTATATTTGCAACCGAATCGGGGAGAAATCCGATTTCAATGATGCATAAGCTTATTATTTCGCACTTGACTGAAAAGACGTAGGAAACCTGTTTTGGAATAGTTCGATTTAAGAAGCAAGGGGAATCAGGAATGGGTTTCCTTTCACTACAAGTATCAGCTATGCACACGCCTTTGGCGTGGTTGCATTCTTATATAAACGTAGTGAGGGGTTCCAAATTTCCTACGTCTGCCCCTTAGGTCAAGTGCATAAGAATGGCCACGCCATTTTTCATGCCCTTACCTTTGCATTGTAGTGCATGTGATAATAATTCATTATTAATCATTAAAAGCAAGTACAATGGTAAGAACTATTTTGGTGTTCATCATGGTTACGGCACTCCTTGCGCTGGTCACCGCTACGGCAGTATCAGCCCAGACGCCCCGCAGGGCTTCTGGGCTCGACTCGCTTAATAACGGCGGAGACCTGGGCGGGAACAACCCTCCGCCCACAACGTTAGTGCCGGTTCCCAAAGATGGAGGAAAGGCAAGTTCCGTAGCGCAGCGCTTCACGCTCAGCGGTCGTACACTCAATGCTGCCCCTCGTGGGCAGATCGTCATCCTGCGCCGCCGTACGCCCGATGGTTACGTCACAGAGAAGAGAATCATGAGGTAACCTTTCATTTCTGAATATGGATTCATCATTTAAAATGAAATCACTATGAAGAAAAGAAAAATCTATCTGCGACCTGATATCCGCATTGTGGAGGTAAGTGAGACCGTAGGCATGCTGACCGCTCAAACGGGTGAAATCTCCATCGATGATTCTACGTGCGAAACACCGCACAAAACCCTTTGGATCAATAGCAACTGACACAGTTAAAAATATATTGTTTAATTCTTAAAATGAAACTATTATGAATCAAGTGAAGAAAAAGAAGCCCTATCAGCAACCACAAATCCGCGTAGTAGAGGTGAGCGAAGCTGTGGCCATGCTGAATGCAAATTCGGGCAAGGGCACCATCGGTGACCTCAATGACGGAGGCAACCTCGGCGACAACACTTCTGGTAACGGAACTATTGGTGACCTCAATTGGGATGACCTCGGTGGCAACGCTTCGGGCGGAGCAAAGTCTGGCGGTGAGTTCGAGTCCGAGATCTCGAATAACAGCGTTTGGGATGATTGATAACCAATAAAATAGGTAATAACTAACAAAAAGAAAAAAGAAAATGAAAAGTGCAAGAACAATCCTAACAGCCGCACTCGGCCTTATGCTCGCGGCTTGTAATGTGGAGAGTGATTTCCTGTCACATGAAAAGGCTCTCTACACGGAGACCATCACCGTAAGCGCCAACCGCGACGGTATTGACGTTAATGGTGCAGGCGGCACACGCGCCGTGCTGACCGAAGACAATACGCTGAAAAGCGTATGGGAGGCTGGCGACAAGTTGACCGTCTGGACCGGCAACGACTTCTCGGAGGACAATATGTCGGAAAAGGGCTTTACGTTAGACAGCGGCGCAGGCACCAACAGTTGCACGTTCACGGGAAAGGTGAAGTCCACCTCAAAGCCTAACAGAAGCACCCAGTTGACCGCCGTGGTGGATAACGACGATGACATGGTGGATTGCTCGTCGGGTACCGCCGCCGCATTGGACTTCTCCGTGCAGGAGTCATGCACCACATCCACCGTGCTTCGTTACGACGCCCTCTGGGCGCAGGCCACCTACGGCGACCGCGATTTCCATTTCGCCCACACCATGAGCTTCGTAGAATGGACGATCAAGATTAATGGCATCACTGCCGCCACTACGTGCGACATCACCCTCAGTGCCACGGGCCAGCAGAACAAGGCCGCAGTTAATCTTGCCGAAGGCGAGCTGACGGGCACCAATGCCGGCGACATCAAGCTGACCAACGTCAGCTTAGACGCCAATGGAAAGGCCGATGTCTATGTAGCCCTGTGCCCGGGCCAGGTAACATCGAAGATGACGGCCACAGTAATGATGGCCGATGGAAAGGTGACGACGGGCCAACTCGGCACTTTCGATTCTTTCACTTTTGTGGCCAACACGCTCTATACGGCGGCGTGGACCTTCGGCGCGCCCGTGGAGCCTGATTACACATTTACGGTTACTTCGCCTGCTGCCATCGCATACAACGCTACCAGTACCGGCAACTACACCGTGACAAGTTACGCCACCGTGGGCAGCACGACAATGCCCGTGGCCTGGGAGGTAACAAAGTATCAATATTCCGACGACGGCGGAACCAACTGGACTGATGGAAAGCCTTCATGGTTCAGCGCACTGACTCTGGAGAGCAGCGAGGGCAGCACCGCGGGCGAGAACGGCAGGGCCACGGTGAGGGCAGCAACGTTAATTGACCAGAATCCGGTCACCACCCTCCTGAAGAACGCTACGGCAGAGAACGACTACGACCTTTCTCAAGGCGGCGAGACTGCCAACTGCTACGTAATCTCTGCTCCGGGTACCTACAAGATACCTCTTATATATGGTAACGCCCGCGATGCCAACGGCAATGAGAATAATGCCTGCTTTAACAATACCAGTCCCTACGTCAACTATAAAGGCGAAGCCATCACCGACATGTGGCTCAAGACCGACGGCACGCCCACTTCAGGCTCACTTGTCTGGAAGGATGTGACAGCCGACATAGTAACGGATCTGGCCGTGAGCGGTGACTTCCTGACATTCACCGTATCGCGCGACGCTATTAAGCAAGGTAACGCCGTGGTGGCCGTGAAGGACAATGAGGACAAAATTATGTGGAGTTGGCATTTGTGGTTCACTGACGGCGGTGCCCTCGAGCCGATAGCCTTTAACAACTCGGATAACGAGACCCAGTACTTCACGCGCGACAATCTGGGCTATGTTATAGATACGTACAGGGGCACCTCCTATGCCGTACCCCGCCGCGTGTGCGTCACCGTGACTCAGACGGGCAGCAACCAGACCGCTACGTTCGAGATTATTCAGAATCCCCGCACATCGAATATAACCTTCCACGACACGAAGTATCAGTTCGGCCGCAAGGATGCCTTCTCGGGTTCTGATGCCGGTGCACCGGCATTTATTGCTGGAGGCACTACCTATCAGAGCGCCATCCAGAACCCCGGTGTGTTCTATACGAAGACATCCGCACCTGCTGACTGGTGTTCAACCACCTATAACAATGCATGGGCGGTAGGCAACACGATCACGGATTACAGCGTGTCTACGAGCGCTATAACAAAGTCAGTCTATGATCCCTGTCCTGCTGGTTTTAAGATGCCTGGCTCTAACGCTTTCTTAGGCATCTCAACCAGTAATGATGTTTGGGCTAAGGGTTATACCTTCACCGACAGCAGTAACGGCTCGTCGGTGTTCTTCCCCGCTGCGGGCTTTTACGGCGGCAGTGACAGGCTCAGCAGTGTGGGTTCGACTGGCAACTATTGGTCGGCTGTCCCGGCCAATGACGACAGCGCGTATAGCCTGTCCTTTTTCTCGTACATCGTGGGCCCGAGGAGCAACAATAGGCGGTCAAACGGATACAGTGTGCGGCCTGTCCAGAGCAACTAGTATTTGATAATTAAGTTTTAATTATTTGCTGAGGCTTTGCCTCAGCCGCGCCCTGGCATCCCAAAGACCAGGGCGCTTAACCCTGAAAGAAATAATTACAAGAACGATTAAACAGATAATTTCAATTTATTCGCCATGCAAATCTGTGAAGACCAGCATGGTTTACAAGTAAATAATAAATTATTAAATAGTTTTTATAAATACTCGTATTAAAATTGATTATTCTTGCTTGGCTGGGAAGTTAGGCAAGATTACATGACAGTAAATAGTTTTTTCATTTTTTCCCCACCAAGCTGTGAAGTCCAGTGGGGATTTTATAAAGATTCATTTATTTATGTATTCGAATGGTTTTTATCTGTGGCATTGATTTAGTGCATTAATAAATAATAATAAGTATAAACATGAAAGAATTCTTTAAAAATGTGTTTGCGTCAATACTTGGCATGGCCTTGTTTTTCGCAATTTTTGGCTTTTTCGGCTTTATTTCTATCGTTGGAATGATAACCTCAGGTAGTTCTTCTGTTAAAGTAAGTGACAACTCGGTCTTCGTCTTGAAACTAAATGGCGTAGTTGAAGAACGGGCTTCAGAGGACATATCCTCCAGTATAGGATTGCTGTTCGGCAAAGACATGGGCAAGGTTGGACTAGATGATATTTTGGCGTCTATTGCCAAGGCCAGGGATAACAAAGACATAAAGGGTATCTATATTGAGACAGGTGATGCGACGTTCGACTCTCCTGCAACGATACAACGAATTCGCAAAGCCCTCGTTGATTTCAAGGAGAGTGGAAAGTGGATTGTTGCCTATGGCGACAATTACGAGCAAGGCAGTTACTGGTTAGCCTCCATTGCCGACGAGATGTATATGAGCCCCACGGGAATGATAAACCTTAGGGGGGTAGGTGTTAAGGAAGAGTTTTATGCAGGACTGTATGATAAACTCGGCGTGAAGATTTTTGCCCCACGTGTAGGTAAGTACAAGAGTTACCCGGAGCCATATATCCGTAAAGACATGAGCCCCGAAAATCGCGAACAGCGCATGGCTTATTTCCAGGGTGTCTGGAATAATATGTTGAAAGACATTTCCGCTAGCCGCAAGGTCAGTGTGGAATCACTCAATCAGATGGTTAACGACAGCGTCATGGCTTTTGCCGTCCAACAGGATTACGTCAAGGCCAAACTTATTGACAAGTTGCTTTATGAAGATGAGATAAAGGGCGTAGTGAAGAAGAAACTGGCACTAGGCGAGGATGATAATATAGTACAACTTACGCTGAGCGACATGATTAATCTGAAGAGCAGCATGAAAGAGAATGGTGAAAAGATAGCCGTCTATTATGCTGTAGGCGGAATAACGGATACTGATCAGAGTGGTTTGACCGGTGAAGCGTGCATCGTGGGTAGCACTATGTCTGCCGACCTCCACAAGCTGGCAGAAGACGATGACGTAAAGGCCGTGGTCATCCGCGTAAATTCTGGTGGTGGAAGTAGCGTCGCTTCTGAACAGATTTGGCATGCTATGGAACAGCTGAAAGGTAAGAAGCCGGTAGTAGTTTCCATGGGTGGAGTGGCAGCATCCGGCGGCTATATGATTAGTGCCGGTGCCAACTGCATCTTTGCCGAACCTACCACTCTTACTGGCAGCATTGGCGTCGTGGGTTTGGTAAAAAACTATAACGGTTTATTCACTGACAAGTTGGGCGTTACTTTCGATGACATCACCACTAACACCTATACCAACTGGATAGAAGACCTAATTTACGCTAAGGACAATGTCAATGAGCAGAAATTCATGCAAGGTTATGTTAATCGTGACTACGACAGATTTCTTGCTATTGTGGCCGACGGTCGCAAGATGCGGAAAGAACAGGTTCATGAGGTTGCACAAGGCCGCATATGGTTAGCAACCGACGCGCTTAGAATCAAACTCATCGATCAGATAGGTTCTCTTGACGATGCCGTGAAGAAGGCTGCCCAACTGGCCAAACTCGACGAATACCACACAGCCGCCTACCCTGCCCAAAGCAGTTGGATTGAACAGTTGATGAAAAAAAAGGAAAAGACAACCTATCTTGACAATGAGTTAAAGGCCATTCTCGGTGACCAATATGAGGCTTGGGTATTCCTGCGCACTATCAACAAGCGTAATATGCTTCAGGCTCGCCTACCATTCTCTACAAAAATGAAATAAGGCAGATTCAACACCGACGTATCATAATAATGAGAAATAATACACGACAGTAAAAAAAAATAATAGCTTTCAAATAAGGTCCCATGGAGAAAGGTTTACATTTTAACCGTAAATAGTTTTAAATTTAAAGTTAATTGTTCTTACCCGGCTGTGAAGTTAGGCAAGATCGCACAAAAAAAGTAAATAGTTTTTTCAAACTTGAATTACCCCCCGTCAGGCTGTGAAGTCAGGCGGTGGGATTTCTTCTACAAATAAATCTTAATTTGAAGTCTTGTTGTATCTGATGGCCAGCATCGTCAGGTCGTCACTTTGCTCGTTCCCGTTGACGAAGCGATTCTTGGCTTCTGCCATCATTCTGATGGTCTGTTCGGGTGCGGTCTTTCCTTCCTCGATGGCCTTGCGGATTACGTCATTCATCCGTTGTTTGCCAAACATTTCTTTTTCTGCATTCCGGGCCTCGGTCAGTCCGTCGGTATAGAGGAAGATGGAAGTCTGCGAGGGGAGCGTAATCTGCTGCGATGTGTATTGCCATTCGGCCAAGAATCCCACGGGGATATTGGTGTCCACGGGGAGGAGCGTCAGTTCGTTACCGATGAGCAGCGGCGGACAATGGCCTGCGTTGCAATAGTGGAGACGGCCTGTGGAGAGGTCGAGTGCTCCCACGAAGAGCGTGACAAACATACACGACTCGTTCATCTCGGTCATCGCCTCGTTCAACTTCATGACGATGTTGCTGGGATTGTCTTCATGGGCAGAAACCGTTCGGAAGAGGCTTCGCGTCACGGCCATCACCAACGAGGCAGGAACGCCCTTGCCACTCACGTCGCCGATGCAGAAGAACAGTTTCTCATCGCGGATATAGAAGTCGTAGAGATCGCCTCCCACTTCCTTTGCCGGAACCAGCGAGCCGAAGATGTCCATGTCGTCACGGTCGGGGTAGGGAGGGAATATCTTGGGCAGCATCCCCATCTGTATGCCGTTGGCAATGCGCAGTTCGCTGCCTATGCGTTCCTTCTCGGCGTTCACGGCCTGCAGGCGCTTGAAGTTACGGATGGCGCGTGCGATGATGTAAGCCATCAGCGCCAGTCCGAAAAGCATCAGCAGGAGCAGGTTGAATCCCACTTGCCGCAATCCGTAGTAGATTTCTTTGTCAGAGCAGACCACGGCCATCGACCATCCTGTGGCTCCCTTGATGGGCGAGTAGAACACGTAGTTCTTCTCCCCATTGTCGTCGGTGACCACCGTTTGTCCGCTTCGTCCGGCCAGCATCTCGCGGTTGATGCTTTGCATCGTGGTGTCTTTCATGCCTGCCGTGGCTTCCTGGATGTTCTGCCGCATCACCAAGCTTTCCACCGGACAAACCATCAACTGCCCCGTGCGCGATATCATCATGTTGTAGGAAGAAGGGTAGATATGCGAAGCGTTGATAAGCTTTTCAAGCCAGTCGAGCGAAACGTCGGCTCCCATGATGGCCACCACCTTACCTGTTTTGTCGCGTAGCGGATAAGCGTAGGTCGTCACCATGGCATGCGCCCCGTCGCTGTCCAGATAAGGCTCGCTCCAGTAAGGATCTCCGCTCTTCATCGTCATGGTGTAGAAATCCATCTGCGTATAGTCGTGCGTCTCGCTTCCCAGCTGGCTCATCACGGCTGCCTTGCCTTTTTCTGCCTTCACATACGGTTCAAACCAGCGTCCCATCTTCGGATAGAAATTAGGCGCGAACGAGATGCCTGCGCCCACAATCTGATCGTTCTGTTCAGCCAGACGCCTTGCCACGCTATACATCGAGTCAGGCAAGGCCAGCATCTGCTCAGCCTCCCAGGCATGATTCTTCATGGCCACTTCTACGGCTGTCAGGATGTTCTGGATCTCAAGACCCTTCACCTTCAGTTCGCTCTTGGCCCTCTGTTCCACCTGTTCGCGGATGCCTTTCTTGGCATACCAGTATTGTACGGCCGACGTCAGTTCTATCAGTACGGCAGCCGTGACCAGCAGGGCCAGACTCGATTTGGTCTGCAACGATTTGATCCAATTCTTGAATTTGAAGTCTCCCATATTTTAAGGCGGCAATTAGCATCGGTAATTTGTCAGGGCAAAAATACGAAACTTTCATGAAACCTCCAAACTTTTCTTCAACAGGTTTTTAAAATAATTGACAAAATGTTTGGAAGTGTCGGAATTTTTGTTTACTTTTGGGGCATATTAAGACGATATAACAGTTTATTAACTCTTTAATACTTAAGACTATGGGATTTTTCAGTAAATTAATCGATGCCATCCGTGGTGGCAACAAGGAGGAACTCGAAAAGTTGAAGGACGAAGCTCTCGACAAGGTGAACGACGTTGCAAAGGATCTCGGCGAGAAGATTGATGATGCCAAGGACGCCATCAATGAGAAATACGGCGACGACATCAAGGCTGCCAAGGAGAAATTCAACGAGGTGACCGATGTTATCGGCGACAAGATTGACGATGCTAAGGAAGCTATTAACGAAAAATATGGTGACGACATCAAGGCCGCCAAGGAAAAACTGAACGAGGTGACCGATGCCATTGGCGACAAGATTGACGATGCCAAGGAGGCTATTGCAGAGAAGTTTGGCGATGCCAAGGAGAAGGCTGCCGAGGTGAAGGAAGAAGTCTGCGAGACAACTGCCGAAGTAAAGGAAGCCGCAGCAGAGAAAGTGGATGCCGCTTGTGATGCTGCCGCTGAAGTGAAGGAAAATGTCTGCGATGCTGCCGCTGAAGTGAAGGATGCAGCCGCAGAGACGGTCGCTGAAGTGAAGGAAGATATTACGGAATAAGAAAGAAGCCTAGAGCGTGGGCACTAGCTCATGGAGCAGGCCCTCGCAGGCGTCTTCGATAAGATCGAGTGCAAACTCGAAATCCCTTTGTGAGCCGTAATAGGGGTCGGGCACCGTGGTCTGACACTTATGGTTACGCAGGTAGTTGGCCAGGCAGATGAGTTGTGCCCTGGACTCCGGCTGCCTGTTTTTCATGCGCTGGAGTGTGGTCATGTTTTCGTTGTCCATACCTACGATATAGTCGAAACGCTCAAAGTCATATTCGCGGATCTGGCGGGCACGATGGTTGAAGTTGTAACCACGCAGGGCTCCGCATTGGCGCATGCGGCGATCGGGCAATTGCCCCTCATGCCAGGAGCCGATGCCGGCGGAGTCTATTTCGAAGAGATGTTCCACGTTGTGTACTTCCAGCAGGTGGCGCATCACGCCCTCTGCTGCCGGAGAACGGCAGATGTTGCCGAGGCAGATAAAGAGTATTTTCTTCTTCATGGCTGCAAAGGTAATGAAAAATTTAGAATTAAGGATTTTGAATGAAGATTTATTCTCGCTTCGCTGTGATTCAGAATGAAGAATTAGAAAAAATTCTTCACTCTTCACTCTTCACTCTTCACTTAATTTCGTACCTTTGCAGTCAAAACAGTAACTATGGGAAAAGGAAAACTGGCGAAGTTCGCCGATATGGAGCGTTATGAGAACGTGTTTCAGTACCCCTATGGGGTGATTTCCGACGTGCCTTTCGAGATGCAGGGGCATTGGCGGGAGATGTATTTCAAGAATGAGAACCCCATCGTGCTCGAACTGGGTTGCGGCAAGGGTGAATATACCGTGGGATTGGCTCGACTGTTTCCTGACGTGAATTTCATTGGCGTTGACATCAAGGGCGCACGCATGTGGACGGGAGCCACAGAAGCCCTGAAGGAAGGGCTTCGGAATGTGGCCTTCCTGCGAACGAACATCGAGATCATCGACCGCTTCTTCGGCGAGGATGAGGTGCAGGAGATATGGCTCACGTTCAGTGACCCGCAGATGAAGAATCCCCGCAAACGTCTCACCAGCACCTATTTCATGAATCGCTACCGCCGATTCCTCATCGATGGGGGAGTGATCCATCTGAAGACCGATTCCAACTTCCTCTTCACCTATACCTCTTATATGGTGGACATGAACCATCTGCCTTTGCTCTATCGCACGGAGGATTTATATGGGACCCACCCTCAATCCCTCCCAAAGGGAGGGAAGTCTGATGCCTCACTCCACGAAGAGTCGGATCTTGGTTTTCTCTCCATCAAGACCTATTATGAAAAGATGTGGATGGACCGCGGACTGAATATCCGATACCAAAAGTTCCGCCTGCCTCACGAGGGAGAACTGGCGGAACCCGATGTGGAAATTGAATTGGATGACTACCGCTCTTACCGTCGCGACAAGCGCAGCGGGGCAGAGAAGCATATATAACCCCCTCCCAACCTCCCCGAGGGGAGGCTTTTAAAATTCCAATCCTCCCCGAGGGGAGGATTTTTTTTAATTCCAATCGTCTTGCGACACAGGGATTCGGATGTCGGAGAGAAAATTGAAATCTACCACAAACCACTGCCCTGTGCTTGGCTTCTTTCTCAACTCGATACCGCGCTCTGTGTCGGCACCTCCCGATTTCAGGTAAAGCGTGGCATGTGTCTTGTCGGGATAGGAATACTGCGTGGCATGCACGTTGATTTTCAGCGGCTCCTTCGGGGTGTAGTTGTTTTTGGGCGTGGCTCCCTGGAAGAAGGAGAACGTCTTGTACTGCTTGTTTTCCAACCGCTCTTCAATGAAGAACTTTCCGGCGTTGGTGAGTGGGTCAGGTCCGCGAAGGGCATCAATCATCTTAAACGTTTCCTCGGGGTTGCTCTCATAGTTGCAGAGCACGGCCACCACCAATGCAGCCACTTCAAACTCGTCCTTGAGTTCGAATTCCGGCATCTGCTGGAGTTCGCTGAGGTTCTTCGGAAGTTTCGAAATCTTGATGGTCTTGGTCTTGGCCTTGGCCAAACTGTTGATTTTATCTACTGTCCTGGCAGCCGATTCTGCACGCCATTTGGCACGGTTGATTTTACCCCTAATGCTGTAGATGTCCTGTGCTGATACAGAGGTGGCGCAGAGGAGCATCACGCTGAGTGCGAAAATAATCTTCTTTTTCATAATAGTTTGAGTTATAAATTATTGTTTAATCTATCCGTGAATAAATGCTGTAGAAGGCATGGTAGAGGTTGTAGCCATAGCGTGCCGTGTTATACCAGTCGATGGCAGCCGGTAGCGGCGTGTTCATATTGAAAGGCTTCTCTTGCTCGCTGGCAGGTTTCGTAGCTTCATCGCCGTAGTAGCGGATGATGTGCCAGAAGGGCACGTTGGTGTCGTCGTCGTTGAGGTAGAAGCGGAATTCGCCCTTCTTGTAGCCACTGACGTTCTTGGCCGTGGCAAAGGCGAAGACGAGTCTCCCTTGGTCGAATAGAAATTCGTTGTAGCCATTCTCTTCCTTGGCGCGTATAAATTTCAGCACGGGCATATACACATCGAAGGTTTCGTCCATTTCCATGCCGATGATGTATTCTGCCGTGCGATGGCGCTGCACGCTGGGATACTTGATATGGATGTCTGCAAAGCCGTAGGTCTGCTTCGTGCCCGTGAATCCTTTCTTCGAGAGCTGCTGGGCTTCGGCATATTGCTTCCGCAGTTCGGCGATGCGTGCCTGCTGCTGGGCGTCGGTCATCTGCTTCTGGCGGGTGTCGAGCTCGAAGAGCTGGCGGTCTTCGTTGACCAGCGAGTGGAATCCGCCTTCCAACTGTTCGCCTTCGGCCTGTGTGAACATCCACATGTCGTCGGTCATTCCGTTGCTCGCAGCCGAATGTTCGCTGATGGTCTTCTTGGTCTTGGCGTTGCTCATCTTGGTCATGCGCCAGAAGGGGGTGCCGTCGGTCAGGTAGTAGCGGTCTTCGCCGATCTCTACGTCGAAGTTCGTGCGGTTGTATGTGAAGACTATCTTACCGTTCTCGAAGAGGTATTCGCGGTAGAATTCGCCGTTGTTGTCGTTCTTTCGGATCATCAGCAGCTGGCATTCGTTGCCCTTCACGTCGAAGATGTATTCCACGTGTTTCGTCTGCACCTCGCCGTTGGGCGTGGTCTCCTTGGTGTCGAGCGTGATATAGTTTTGCTTCGCCTTCTGCTGCTGGTTGGCTTTTTCCACAGCTTTGGCGTAGCGCGCCCGTATCTGTTGCATCCGTGCTTTCTGCGCATTGCTCTGTGCGCAGATGGAGTGGGGGGCGCATAGCAGCATGGCTGCCATAAGTATGGTATAGGCAAAATTTCTCATTTTATGAACTTCGTTCATGAATTTCGGCTGCACTCAGCATAGCTCAAGCAAGCTTGGCTCTGCCTTCGTTTGCACGAAATTTCTCATTTTCTCATTTTCTCAATTTCTCATTTTCTCAATTTCTCATTTTCTCATTTTCTCAATATAACTCTTCAGTTCCTTTTTCTCATCGAATACCGTTGACTCGCCTTCCACCTCGAAGGTTGTGATGAAACTGTCGATAAGCCAGTCGCCGTTCTCCAGCACCAGCGGCAGCGTCACTTCCGTAGGCCTGAAGTTCACGACGCGGATTTTGGCCGTGGCCGTCGTGGCCCTTATGTCGCTCACGGAGATGACCTCCATGCTGACTTTGTCGTCGATGTCCTGTCCCATCACCCAGTGGTCGTAGTCGGCACCGGGAACGTCGAGCGGTGTTTCCTCTGGTGCCAGCCGTTGGGCTTCGCGACGGAGGTTGTTGTATTCGGCCGAAGTGAACTGCTCGGTGTTCACCTGACTGTTTTGGCTGACGGTGTTTCTGCCGTAGCCTTCAAGCACGAGGTCGTAGATATGCTTCACGCGCTGGCGGATGTAGGCTTCGGTGTGGATGCTGTCGTCGATGACGGTGTCGGCCTCCACTTCCGTAGAGTCTGCATTGGCGGGTGTTGCCGTGGCCGTCTTCCGTTGGCAGCCCGTGGTGAGGAGGGCTGCCATGACGGCTGTTATGATGAGGAGCCTTTGCATGGTTTTTCTGTTGTTCGTTTTTGTCGGGGACGGTCCCCAGGCGGCTCAGAGGCCGTCGGGGGACATCCACCAAAAGTTTTTCTTGCGGTAAAAAAGTTATAGATATATCTTGCGCTCAGTCATTACTGAGGATTTTGCGGTTGCAGCGGCTGGTTTGGCACGGGAGCGGCAGGCGCAGCCCCGTTCTTGTCCTTGCCTTTCTTCCAGAAGAAGAAGATCACGGCTCCGGCGATGGCCAGCAGCGCGATACCTATCAGCGGACGGTAGAAGAGCCATGCCACGGCAGCCACGAGCAGTGCCCATACGAAGCCCACCACCGAGCAGATGATGTTGATACCGAACGAGAGGATGCTGCTCAGGAACGGCACCACCTTCAGGATCGTTACCAGGATTCCGAAGATACCCTTCAGACCGCTGATGATCAGCAAGAGTCCGATGATGCGGAAGAGCCAGAGCCACATGTTGTTGGCCTGATGCTCGCTGGCAAACATCTCGTCCATCGTCTTCACGCCGTTGCTCACGGCAGAGAATTTCTTGCCGTTCTTGGCTGTATAGTTGGCGAAGGTGTTGCCCTGCACGACGCCCATCAGCGAGATCTTCGTCGGCGGAGTCATCGTGAAGGTGATTCTCACGTCGCCCACCTCGGGAGCGCCCTCGTTCAGTCCGAAGTAGAGCTTTCCGTTACCCACGTGTACATAAGTAGCCGTGTAGCCACCCACCTTGGCAGGCTCCGTCTTCGTAGCCATGGCAATACTGTCGCGGCGTACGCTGTCGATGGCAAGGGCCTTTTGTTCTGCGGTCAGCGTCGTGTCGCCATTGATGGCAGCGATGGCCTTTGCCGTCACGTCGCTTGCGGCGGCAGTAACCTCGTTGGCTATCTTGCTGGTCATTTCTTCCGTCACCGTGGCACGTCCGAACTGACTCTGCACGCGCTTGATCTGCTGGTCCCATGCGCGCAGCTGCTGCTCCGTGGGAGCCACCTCAGCCGCCTGCATGCCGCCGATGCTGTTGATCATGAAGTCAGGCAGCGTATAGGCACCGAAGGTCACGTTCTCGGCCGTCATCTCGGCATTCTCCGCCTGTATCACGGCCCCGTTCTTCACTTTCTGGTAGGCAGGGTCCTTGAAAGTCGATGAGTTCACCGGCTGCGACACCCACTGCTTGCTGTATGTATAGGTCGTGGTGATTTCCTCCTTGCCGCCCAGTTTGTCTTTGCTTTCCTGCTTGGCATGCTCCACCCACTGGTAGAACTCCACGCGCCGCTGCAGATGGATGGCGTTGGCCTTCACGCCGAAAGCCTCGTCGCGGAGTGTGTCGGTGGTCAGTGCCATGCCGTTGGCATGGATGAGCTGTCCTTCGAGCGAAGCGTCCAGTTTGTCGATGTTGTCCACGTGTACGGCCACTTTCTCAGCCTCCTTGAGCATTTTGTCGGTTTTCACGGCCCTGCCTTCGTTCCACCAGATGAGGCAAGTACCAGCAATAAACATCAGGAATCCCGTAGCGATTCCTCCAAACGAATTTTTCAGCCGGGTTCCGTACCCGATGGTTGTTGTCTCTTGATAAGCCATAGTCTTTTTTTAAATAAGAATTAATATTTTATTTTAATGATATACTCCTGTCGCCTTGGTTACGGCTCTGCCACTCATGCATGTCCACAGTGTTGAGGAATCTGTTGAAGAATAGCAACAGCTCCTCGCGGCTCATGGTGATGTTTCCTTCGTGGTTCATGAATTTGGTCAGAGGTTTGATTTCGTTTGCAAAATAAGAAAAAAAAATTGAAAAGAACTTGCACTCAGGGGACAAATTCTTTTCATTTCAGGAAAAAAATACGGTTTTCCCGATATTTTCCCGATATTTATTCACATTATCAAGAAGCCTCCCCTCGGGGAAAGGCTACGGGTAGGCGAGCTTACTCGGGAATGGCTTTGGAGGAGGTTTCCCCTCTGTAAGTCTTCCGATACACCGATGGCGACATATCGGTAGCCGCCTTGAAGGCCCTCGAGAAATAGCTTGGCGAGTCGAATCCGCATTTCATGCAGATTTCTGCCACGGGCAGCTGCGTCTCGGTGAGCATACGACGTGCCGCCTGTATGCGGAACTCACGTATGTAGCTGGCCGTGTCGATGTTGGTGATTTCCTTCACGCGCCGGTTCAGCGTGCGCTTGCTCATATACATCTCGTCGGCCAGCATCTCCGAGTTGAACGCGGTGTCCTGCAGTCTGCTCAGGATGATCTGGTTCAATCGTGTCAGCAGGATATGCGCCTCCTGGTCGTCCGTGACTGTCGGCTCTGCGGCCTCACCGCTCGCCTCGTCCATGTTCTTGCGGAGCAGTTGGCTGATGCTCTCGTCGTATTGCGAGCGCAGCAGGTTCACCGAAGTTTGGTAAGCCTTGCTCCTTGCCCGCATCACGTAGGCCAGTATGATGCTGAGTATCAGCAGGAAGGTGGCCGCCAGCAGTCCCAGCAGCAGCCATATCGTTTGCTTCTCCAGCCTGTATTGCTGTTCGCGGATGGTCTGCTCCTTCTGCAGCGTTTCGAAGCGTGCCGCCTGACTGCCCATCATCTGGCTTGTCTTCTCGCTGTACACGCTGTCGCTCAGGTCGTGGCTCTCCCTCAGCAGCAAGAGCGCCTGGTGGTCGTTGGGCTCTATCGTCGAGAGCGTCTTCAGCGTCTGTTGCAGCACGTATCGGTTCCCCATGTGGCGCGCCATGTCGGCACTCTTTTCCAGATGCCTCCTTGCATCCGCCGTGCGGTTCATCTTCAGGTAGAGGTTACCCAGCTGCTTGTGGTTGATGCAGAGCGAAGCCAGCGAGCGTTTCGCTTCCAGCAGCAGGTTGGCCTGTTGGTAGCTCTTCTCCGCCTTCACGTACTCCTTCGCTGCCGTCAGCGCATCCCCCTGCTGCGAGAGTCGGCGAGCCATTTTCACCGAGTCCTTTGCCGCAGAGTCCAGCGCGTAGGCCTTTCTGATGTATTCCAGCGCCTTTGCCGTGCTGTCCAGCTTCGTGTATATCTCGCAGGCCATGCCGTAGCGGATGGAGAGCTTTTCCGGTATCTCCAGCCCCTCCTCCGTCTCGATGGCCTTTTGGATGAAGGGCAGTGCCTGTCGTGCGTTCTGCGCCGTCAGGTAGAGCGCTGCCAGGTTGTTGTAGTCGCTGCTCATCCGGGCACGGTCCTTGCGCAGACTGTCCAGATGAAGCCCTTTCAGCGTCTGCTCGATACCCGATTCCACGTCGCCCATCCTTTGGTGGCAGGCCGTCATGTGCGAGTAGCAGTCACTCTCGCTTGCCGAGTCGCCGATGGCCTGATAAGCCCTGAGCGCCTCCTGTCCCGCGAGGATGGCCTGTTCGAAGCGGCAACTGTCGTAGAGCGCATAGCTCCTGTCCAGGAGCGAGTCGGCCGCCGCCTTCTTCGTCTCATCGGCACTTCGCCGCTGTATCACCTGCGAGCAGGCACATAACAGCGTAAGGAGAAGAAGAATAAAAGCACAGCCCCTCCCCAACCCTCCCCATGGGGAGGGGGTAAGAATACCTTTTTCTATATTGTAGCGATTAAAACTCATATTCATTTTGTGATCATCCAATTTCAATTTATCTTAAGGTCTCCCTCCCCAGGGGGAGGGTCGGGGAGGGGCCGTATTCAAAATGCTGATAGTCCTTCACGCTTTTCCAGTCGCCTCCCCAGATGAAACCCTCCGCCTTGAAGAGCTTGTAGGCCAAGTCCTGGTGGTCTATCTTGTAGGGAATATCCTTCCGTCGGTTGCGGTTGAAGGCATAGGGCTTGCCGTTTTTGGGCGACACCCCCCTTTTTGTCACGTACGGGTTATACCTCGTATTCAGGTCTATGGCCAGTCCGCGTGCATGGTTCGAGAGCTTCGTCGTCCCCGCCACCTTTCGGAAGTTGAATGCCGACGTGTTGTTGTCCTCCATCGAGCGTTCATCATCCCCGTCATAGTCATCTATGAGCACCATCTTCTCGATGCGGTAGCCCGCCTCGTAGAGTTTGCGGAACACCCGCACCACGCGCTCCGCGATGCTCGCGTTCACCACCATCTCCCCCAGCTGCGTCTGTCCCTTCGCGTTACGGTGCAGCAGTCTCAGGTAGCGCAGTTCGCTTCGTTTCAGCGTGCAGTCCTTTTTCCATGATTTCCCCTGCATCCGTTGGAACGTCTCGTCGCTCAGCGGTACCGCCGAGAAGCATTTCTCCACGCCCACGCGCTTCACCTCCTCGTCCGTCACCACCGTCTTCGCCACCCACTGTTGTGGGAAGCCCAGACTCCCGTCACCAGTCCTTGCCAGCATCGTCATCATCATGCTTCCCGCCAGCAGTAAAGTCATGAATGTTCTTTTCATCGGGACAAAATTACGAAAAGTTGAGAGCAAAACAAAAGAATTCATTCTTTTTTTTGCCGAGACCGAGTAATTTCACGGCTCTTATGAGCCGTAAAAATATAAAAAATTGCCACTTCGTTCTCGCTTCGCTCGCGATATCTCCGATATTCTTCACTCTTCACTCTTCACTCTTCACTCTTCACTCTTCACTTTTTTGCCGAGACCGAGTAATTTCACGGCAAGTATAGCCGTAGAACTACGAAAAAAGCCCGAGCGGTAGCAAATTGCCACTTCGTTCTCGCTGTCGCTCGCGATTTTCTCAAAAATTCTTCACTCTTCACTCTTCACTCTTCACTTTTTTTTGTACTTTTGCAAGCGATTTGCAAAATTACAAAAAAACAAATGACACTCTATCCCAAACTCATTATGGATGCCCTGGCAACCGTCACCTATGCCGGCACCAAGAAAAACCTCGTTGAGAGCGGCATGGTAGCCGACCAACCCGCCATCGACGGCATGAAAGTGAAAGTCGTTCTCGAGTTCCCCCGCGATACCGATCCCTTCCTCAAATCCACCGTCAAGGCCGCCGAGGCCGCCATCCACTACCACGTGTCCCCCGACGTAGAGGTCGAGATCATCACCGAGTTCAAGTCCAAGCCCCGTCCCGAGGTAGGGCAGATGCTCCCGGGCGTGAAGAACATCATCGCCGTCAGCAGCGGCAAGGGCGGCGTCGGCAAGAGCACCGTCTCCGTCAACCTCGCCATCGCCCTCGCGCGCTTAGGCTATAAGGTAGGCCTCCTCGATGCCGACATCTTCGGCCCTTCCGTTCCCAAGATGCTCCATGTGGAAGATGCCCGTCCCTATGCCGTCCATGAAGACGGCCGCGACCTCATCGAGCCCATCGAGCGCTACGGTGTGAAGATGCTCTCCATCGGCTTCTTCGTCAGTCCCGACACCGCCACCCTCTGGCGTGGCGGCATGGCCTCCAACGCCCTGAAGCAGCTCATTGCCGATGCCCACTGGGGCGAGCTCGACTATTTCATCCTCGACACCCCTCCCGGCACCAGCGACATCCATCTCACCCTCCTTCAGACCCTTGCCATCACCGGAGCCGTCATCGTCTCCACCCCCCAGCAAGTCGCCTTGGCCGATGCCCGCAAGGGCGTCGATATGTACCGTAACGACAAGGTCAACGTCCCCATTCTCGGCCTGATTGAGAACATGGCGTGGTTCACCCCCGCCGAACTCCCCGAGAACCGTTATTACATATTCGGCCGTGAAGGCTGCAAGCAGTTAGCCCAGGAGCTAGGTGTCCCCCTTCTGGCTCAGATACCCCTTGTGCAGAGCATCTGCGACAGCGGTGATCAGGGCGAGCCCGCTGCCTTGAGTGACTCCATGACCGGTCTCTCCTTCTTGAATCTGGCCCAGGCCGTAGTCACCGTTGTCAACCGTCGCAACCGCGAGCAGCCCGCCACCAAGATTGTCGGCACCCATTAGTTTACCGCAATTGTCCCCGACCAATCGCCGGAGGCTTTAACTTTGATGGAAGGTGATGTGCTTGTCTCTGCCCCTTCGAAAAGAACACCCTCATAGCGCGAAATCTTATTGACTTCTACGGGGATATTCTCCATAACCGTCTCCGTGATCTCGGTACCATTGCCATCAAGAGCGGTTATGGTCACTTTTATTTGACCTGTCTGGGCGTGGGGGAAGGTATAGATTTCGAAGGTGTTTTGGTTCTCTGATACGTCGCGTATTTCTGTCTGTTTAGAGTTTACAGAACCATAACCTGTGATAGCACTGAAGGTACAGGAACCTCCAGTATAGTAGAATTTCAGTTGCTTAACGTTGTTGGCTAAAGGCTTGTTCAGACTGAAGCGTAGCATGGCCACAGCACGTTTTAGTTCCAGCTCTACTGTTTGTGAGCTGCTGCCCACCGTGAAAGTCCCGTAATAGTAAAAGGTGTCGGTTACCTTGTTGCTTGGGAATGTAATCTTCTCAAGGTCAGTGATGGTGGCCGTTCCTGTGCAACTATGTCCTATCACTACGAGTTGATATTCGCCTTCGGCCAATGTGATGGTGGTTTCGCCAAAATTGGCGTCACTCTGTTGCTGTGAGATGTTCTTGACTTTCTCGCCATCCTTGAAAACGGCAAACTGCAGGCGGCTGCATAGTTTGTCGATTGTTGTGCTGGCTCGGCTTGTGTTTTCGAAAGGAATCATCTCGATACTTTTGACACGCAGGATGACGTTTCCTTTTTGTTCTTCTTGTAAGGTTTCTTCTTCGGCTGTATAGCCCTTTTCGCATGCTGTAATCAGCATCAATGCCAGTGCTAGTGGCAAAACCCATAATAGATTCTTTTTCATAGTTGTAGTATTTTGTTTGTATTTTTACCCCTCACTTATTTTTTTCTTTGCTGCATTGATGTGGGCCTTCATCTCTTCGAGACGATTGAGGGCATGACGGCGGGTGTGCAAGAGTTGGTAACGGTAAACAAGGCAGGTGGCAAAGAAATAGACAACGACCTGAATCCAAAGGGCTTGATACTCGGGACGGATGTCATAGAGGGTGGCATCCATGGCGTTGAGACGGATAAAGGCGCGACAGCCAAAGGTGCTGGGGAAAAGCCAGGAGATGCCTTGCCAGGCTCCGGGGATGGCGCTCTGGGGCCAGCTGACGCCGGTGAGGAACAGCAGGGGCACGGAGGTGAAGACAATGAGGAGGATGACGTTCTCGCGATAACGGACAATACAACTGACGAACATGCCGAAGAAGATGCAGGCGAGGAGATAGGGGATGAGGAGCCCGGTGAGCTCGCGGATGTCGGCAAGGGTGGTGAAATGGAACAGTCGGGGTACGACGAGGCAGATGTAGGCGGCCAAGATGCTATAGATCATGAAATAGCAAAGGGACTTGCCGCCGACAATGCGGAAGATGCCGTTGTAATGGCGGGAGATAGGGACAAGGTCCTGATAGCGGTTGTTCTCGCGGGCGGTTCCGGCGGAGAGGCCGATGCCGAGGAGTAGGGTCTGCTGGAGGATGAGCATGAGGACGGGGGGCAGGATGAAATTGCCGTAGCCACCGGTGGTGTTGAATATCTGTACTTCATCGACGGCAAGGGGCTGGACGAGGATCTGGTCTTCGCGGTCGGTGTAGTTGCCGGAGAGCTGCCGCTGGAACCGGGCATTGATCTGCTGGGAAACGGCGGTGGCGGTGGAGAAGATGGCCTTATAGGTGAGCATGAGGCTCATGTCGCAATAGACGCTGACATGGGACTGCTCCATGCGCATCAGACGGGTCTCGAAATCGGGGGGGAAATAGAGGATGCCGTGGGCTACTTGCTTCTCGACGAGGTCGCGGGCGTCTTCCATATCGTTGCAGCGATAGGCTACGTGGACGTCGGGGGAGGCGTCGTAGAGGCGAATGAACTGGCGCGACTGCTGGCTGTTGGACATATCGACGACAACGACGGGCACTTCGCGCACGACTTCGTTGTTATAGATCCAGGAGTAGAGGAGGGGATAGACGAGGGGGACGACGATGAAGAAGAGCAATACGCCTTCGTCCTGGAACACGGATTTCATCTCCTTGGCCCAGATGTAGCACATATCGTGCACGCCTTCGATGATACGGTTAAGGAATGTAGACATACTCGAGCATTGCTTTACGGATATTCTTCATGACAAAGAGGGGCAGGACGATGAAAATACCGAGTGCCATATAGTTGAACCAGGCGATCTCCATGGGGTAGCCATTGAAGACGTTGAGCTGGTAGATCATGTAATAGTGGCGGAGGGGGAAGAGCTGGGCAAGGGCGATGATGGGCTTGTCCATGGCCATGAGGGGGAAGGCTGCGCCGCAGGTGGAGAAGCTGAGCACGCCCCAGAGGGAGCAGATACTCATGGACATGCGGAGGGAGGGCATGAGGCCGAAGATGAGAATGCCGAAGCTCTGGGAGGAGAGGACGGCGAGGAGGCCGAGGAGCATGATGAGCCACGTGCCGCCGGGGTGGGGGAAATTGAGGTAGCCGAAGAGGTACCAGAGGTAGCCGTAGAAGATGGTGAGCCAGATGAGGGTCTGGGGGAGGAACTTGCCTATCATGGCGGCATAGATGTCGCCTCCGGCGAGCTTCATGAGTTCGTGGGAACGGTGGAACTTGAGTTCGGTGCCGATGCTATAGGCGGAGATGAGGAAGACGAAGAGGAGGATGATGCCCGGGATGAGGAAGGTGGAGAGATAGACGTTGTAGTTGATCCAGGGGTTGCCCACGGGATGGAGGTCGATGGTGATGGGCTGGAGGAAGGTGCGGATCTGACGGTCGGTGAAGCCGCGGGCTTGCATGGTGGCCTGTCCGACGGCTGCGGAGCCGAGGGTGGTGATGGTCTTGAGGTCGCGCATGAGGAGGGCTCCGGCGGTGAAATAGACGGAACTGTAATAGTAGGACACCTTGGGCTGACGGGAGGAGAGGAGGTCGTCGGTGGTTCCCTTGGGGATATAGAGGAAGGCGTAGATCTTGTTCTTCTGGATGGCCTGTCGGGCTTCGGTGAGGTTGGTGTAGTGGGCCACGACACGGGATGTCTGGAAGGCATCGAGACGGCGGACGAGGGCGCGGGTGGTGGAGGTGTTGTCGAGATCGACCACGCCGACGGGCATCTCCTGGGGCTGTCCGCTATGGAGCATGGAGGTGAAGAAGAAGACGGTGAAGATGGGGAAGATAATCATGCAGAACAGGTAAATAGGTGTGTTTATCAGGATGCCGCATTCGCGCTGCGCCACTCTGAGAATCCTTTTTACTGCACTGACCTTTTTCATGGTTTATGGTTTATGGTTGAGGGTTTATGGTTTATGGTTGTTTGTCACTCTTCACTTTTAACTTCCTTCACTTCCTTGATAATCAGGGACATGCCGGGACGGAGGCCTTCGAACTTCTCTACGGGACGGGCTTTCACCTCGAAGGTCTTGAGGTCGTACTGACCGGTGGTCTTCGTGGCCTTCCATACGGCAAAGGAACCTTGGTCCTTGACGTTGAAGATGCGGAGGCGGAAGTTCTTGTTGAAGGCAGGACTGAAGGCGGTAATCTCGTCGCCGACCTTCATGCCATGGAGCTGGTCTTCGCGGACGTTGAACGTGCCCCACATGTCGCTCATGACGGCTACGGACATAATGGGGGAACCGGTGCCTACGAGCTCGCCGACCTTGGGATAGACGTTGGTGACCTCACCTTCCATCTGGGCGGTCTGAACGGTCTCGTGCATATAGGAGCGGACTTCGGCCACGGCACCACGGGCGCGGTTGACCTGTGCCTGGGCGGCTGCCTTGTCTTCCTGACGGGCTCCTTCGACGGCCATGTCGTACTGGCTCTTGGCGGCTTTCTCCTGTGCCTCCATGGCCTTATACTGGGCGAGGACTTCATCGCGCTTCTGGGCGGTCATGACGCCCTCGTCGAAGAGGCGCTGCACGCGGTCGTAGCTCTTCTTGGCAATCTCGGTACCGGCCTTGGCCTGCTGCCAAAGCTGATAGGCGCCCTGAATCTGCTGCTGGCGGGCTCCGTGCTGGGCCTTGGCACTGAGGGCTGCGGCTGCGGCCTCTGCGCTCTGGGCCTGCTGGGCCTTGGCCTGAATCTCGGGGGCATCGAGGATGGCGAGGGTATCGCCTACCTTCACGTAGTCGCCTTCCTTGACGCGCAGTTCGAGGATGCGCCCGGGAACCTTGCTGGAAACGCGGTATTCGGTTACTTCCACTTCACCCTGGATATCGTCGGGTGTGCGGCTGAGGGTGAAAAAGCCGATGAGGGCTACGATAACTACTACGGCCACGAATCCGATGATGGCCAGGAGTATGTTGTTATGTTGTTGTTTTGCTGACATGATCAGTTATGGTTTATGGTTTATGGTTAAGGGTTTATGGTTTATGGTTGAGGGTTTATGGTTTATGGTTGAAAGTTTCAAGTTTCAAGTTTCAATTGAGGATGCCAAGGGCTTTCTTGAGTCCTACCTGCGAGAGCTGCACTTCGGTCTGGGCGTCAATCTTCTGACTGAGGGCTTGCACCCATGCGGTCTGTGCTTCCATCACTTCGGTGGCGGTGAGCACTCCCTCATGGAAGCCGAGGTTGGCGCAACGCAGGTTTTCTTCTGCCTTTTCTACATTCTTGGCGGCCATAGCCAGTTTCTTGTTGGCTTCGCGCAGCTTGAATTTGCATTGAGTGACCTGAAGCTCAATCTTCTCTTGAGCCTCGGTGAGTTCCAGATTGGCCATGGAGGTGGCTGCCTTCGTGGCGCGCACCTTGTATTCGCCTTCAAACCAGTTCCAGATGGGCACGTGTACGAGTACGCCTATGTTCCAGACGCCGCCGAACTTGTTGCGGTAGCCGTCATAGACGTTGGGGTTGGTGGCGAGATAGCCTCCGGTGAGTGCGATATGGGGGAGATAGGCTGCACGCACGAGCTTGGTGGTCTGGCGGGCGATATCGACGGTGTTCTGGAGGAGTTTCAGCTCGGGACGGTTCTCGATGGCCGTCTGTACGTTCATGTCGTCAGCCGTAGAGGCGATGGCGATGTCTTCCTTGTCCTCGTCGGCAAGTTTGATGTCGGAATCGAGGGGAAGTCCGCAGAGCTGGCAGAGGAGCATCTTGGAGAGCACGAGTCCGTCTTGTGCCTGGGTGACATTCATCTCGGCCTCGTTGACCTTGACCTTCACCTTCAGCCCGTCGGCGCGCGTGGCTACTCCCTCGCGAATCATCTTCTCAACATCGCTGTCGAGCTTCTTCACCACTTCGAGGAAGCTGTTGGCCAGGCGTTCCTTCTGACGGACGCTAACTACCTGCCAGTAGGCCTGGTCGATGTTGTAGAGGGTGTTCTGAAGGGTTGACTCTGCGCTGACGGCCATCATGTTCTCAGCGATGTCGGCCATCTTGTTGGCGGCGGTGATGGCACCACCCATATAGATGGGCTGTCGGACCATGACGGAAACGGCAAACATGTTGCGGTTGTCGGTACGGAAGGCATTGGTGATGCTCTGTCCGATGCCGTCGAGGGCGTTGGCCGCGTGAGAGCCGAAGGTAGGAGCATACTGGCTGAACATCTGGCTGAGCTGCTGGGCTTGCTCCATGGTGATGAGTCCCTGCTGCACCCAGTTGGTGATCATGGAAGGAGCCTGCTGGGTGATGTTGCCCACGAGATTGGAGCCCAGATTGTTGAGTGCTGATTTCTGTTCGCTGTTGAGCAGGGAAATCTCCTTGCTGACGAACTCATATCCTCCGATGGCACTCACCTTGGGAAGGTATTTCGTGCGCAAGGCCTTGCGGGTGTTGGCTGCAATGTCCTGCTTCAATTTTGAAATGCCCATCTGCTTGTTGTTGCGCAGAGCCATAGACCGGCAACTGTCGAGCGTGAGCAACTGCTGCGCCTCAGCCGGTAGGAGAGAGGCTGCCAGCATACAAATGGTTAAGACCTTTTTCATATATTAGTTAAACGAAAAACTTTTCGATCCGATGAGGCTTCCGTCGGCGAAGATACTCACCTGATAGGAGCCGTTGCTGAGGAACTCTTTCACGTTCCAGTAGGTGGTGAGGGGTGTCTCCTTGCCGGTGTATTCCACCTGTTTGCGCATGGAATACTGCAGGGCGCGGTTCTCGAAGGGGAAGGTTCCGCCGTCGGAGAGTACCGTTCCGCTGGGGGTCTTGATGCGCACATAGATCTGGCGCACGCCATTCTGAGCGGTCACGTTCTTGGCGAGCGAGAAATCCACTTGCAGATTCTTGGCCTTGCTTACGCGCTTGGTGGGTTTGCCGCGCTTGTCGAGGAGTTGCATCTGGATGTTGATGGCATCGAGCTGCGAGGCGATGGCCACTTTCTGCGAGAGATCCTCGTTGTTGGCGCTGAGGGAGTCGAGCTGCTTGGCAGATTCCTCCAGCTGTCCCTTCACCATGAGGTTTTCGGCCTGCAGGTTCTGGTTGAGACGGTTGAGGGAGTCTATTTCGAGCACATAGCTGCGGATGACGGCGCGGCAGGTGGCGAGTTCTTTCTTCAGTCGCGTGATTTCGGCGGCATCGGTAGCCTTCACCTGCTGGAGTTCCTTGAGGAGTTCCTGCGTGCGGAGCTGCTCCTTGGTGAGTTGTGCCAGGATGGAGTCGTTATTGATTTGCGTCTTGAGCTCACTATATTGCCGTGTGAACTGCTCATATTCGTTTTCCATTTCCTTTTTGTCGAGTTCGGCAAGTTCCTGCATGGCGGCATTTTCCTGTTTCTGCTCATTGAGTTGAAGGGCGAGCCACGTAGCTCCTCCTGCGAGCAGGAGCAAGGCGATGATCAGCGGAATGAGAATTTTTTTCTTCATTTTAAAAAGATGTTTCTGAATTTCCATTGCAAAAGTATCTTTTTTCTCTTAAATTGCAAAGAAAATTGTTTTCGCATTCCCCTCAGAATTGAAAATTTAATATTTTTACGGAAAAAATGGACAAAATTAAAAATATTTTTATATATTTGTCGCATTAAATCGGCAGCTTATGGGAAAACATAGTTTTTGGTATGAAGCGTTCCATCTCTATTATGATGGATTCCGGCAGATGACACTGGGCAAGACCTTGTGGCTGATTATCGGCATCAAACTCTTTATCATGTTTGCCATCCTGAAGGTATTCTTCTTTCCCAATTTCCTGAAGCAGAACACGCAGAAGGGTGGGGAGGCAGATTTCGTGACTTCGGAGTTTGTGGAGCGCGTTGGAAAGTGAAGAGTGAAAGTGAAGAATGAAGAGTGAAGAGTGAAGAATATCGGAGATATCGCGAGCGAAGCGAGAACGAAGTGGCAATTTCTTGCTTTGCAAGCGTCCATTGGACGATTAGCTACCGCGCGGGCTTTTTCTGAAACTTGAAACCTGAAACTTGAAACTTGAATTTTTCGATTAAGCGAGAGCATGATGATTGCATCAATGGCCGAGCGTGAGAAAAATCATCAACGGAGTTGATAAATTATAAATTAAAAACCTAATGATATGATGAACAATTTATGGTTAGCAGTTGATGCCAGTACGATTGACTGGTCGCGGGCACAGTTTGCCTTGACGGCTATCTATCACTGGCTTTTTGTTCCGCTTACGCTGGGACTGGCTGTCTGTATGGGTATTATGGAGACCTGTTATTACCGTACGAAAGATGAATTCTGGAAGCGCACGGCCAAGTTTTGGCAGAAGCTCTTCGGCATCAATTTTGCCATGGGTGTGGCCACGGGCATTATCCTGGAGTTCGAGTTCGGTACGAACTGGAGTAACTATTCTTGGTTTGTGGGCGACATCTTCGGTGCGCCCTTGGCCATCGAGGGCATTGTGGCTTTCTTCATGGAGAGCACCTTCGTGGCCGTGATGTATTTCGGATGGAATAAGGTGTCAAAAGGATTCCATTTGGCTTCCACCTGGCTGACGGGTATCGGTGCCACCATTTCGGCATGGTGGATTCTGGTGGCCAATGCCTGGATGCAGTGTCCCGTGGGATGCGAGTTTAATGCCGATACGGTCAGGAATGAGATGGTGTCGTTCCTGGATGTGGCCCTTTCGCCTTTTGCCGTCGTGAAGTTCTGCCACACGGTGATCTCGGCATGGATTATCGGTGCCATCTTCGTGGTGGCCGTGAGTTGCTGGTATCTGATGAAGAAACGCGAGACCAGACTGGCAATGGAGAGTCTTCGCATCGGGGTCATCGTGGGACTCGTGGCATCCCTGCTGGCTGCTTTCACCGGACATATTTCAGGTGAGCAGGTGGCCGAAAAGCAACCGATGAAACTGGCTGCGATGGAAGCACTCTACAATGGCGGCATAGACCAGAGTCTGACGGCTGTAGCCTGGGTGAATCCTTTCCGTCAGCCCGATTATACCGTTGAAGAAGAACCGCCATTGCGCATCGCCATGCCTTACGCCCTCTCCATTATGGCTACACGCGATCCTCATGGCTACGTGCCGGGCGTGAACGAACTGCTGAATGGCTATACGCGTCCTGACGGTACCCGTGAACCATCTGCCGACGAGAAGATAGCCATGGGAAAGAAAGCCATCATGGCGCTTGCTGCCTACCGAAAGGCCAAGGCCAAGGGCGATGAGGTCACTGCCGCTGCGCAAGGGCAAATCATCAAGGATAGCTTCAAGTATTTCGGTTATGGCTACATCAAGGACAAGGCGGAGCTGGTGCCCTATATCCCAGTCAATTTCTGGGCTTTCCGCCTGATGGTGGGATTGGGCTGCGTGTTCATCCTCTTCTTTGCCGTCATCCTCTTCATGGACTGGCGAAAGAAAGACCTTGCCAATCTGCCCAAGTGGCATTATGTGGTGGCCATCATCCTCGTGCCGCTGGCTTATGTGGCATCAGAGAGCGGATGGCTCGTTGCTGAGTTTGGCCGACAGCCATGGACCATTCAGGACATGCTGCCTGTCTCGGCTTCGGTCAGTGACGTTCCTTCCGGCAGCGTGGCCCTCACGTTCTTCATCTTCCTGGCCCTCTTCACGACGATGCTTATCGTAGAAATCAATATTCTCTTTAAGCAGATTAAGCGTGGACCGGAGGAATAGAGTTTAGAGTTGAGAGTTTATAGTTTAGAGTTGAGAGTTTAGAGTTTTGAATTTAGAATTAAGCATTATGACATACGAATTTCTGCAACATTATTGGTGGTTCCTGGTTTCTCTGCTCGGTGCGCTGCTCGTCTTTCTGATGTTCGTTCAGGGAGCTAATTCGCTCATTTCTTCTCTTGGTCGTACGCCAGAGGGAATGCGGATGGTGCTCAATTCCACGGGGCGCAAATGGGAGATCACCTTCACCACGCTGGTTACTTTTGGCGGCGCTTTCTTCGCCTCCTTCCCGCTGTTCTACAGCACCAGTTTCGGCGGTGCCTATTGGGTGTGGATGCTGATCTTGCTCACGTTTGTGCTGCAAGCCGTGAGCTATGAGTTCCAGAATAAGCTGGGCAACATCCTTGGCCCCAAGACGTTCCGCTTCTTCCTCGTGCTCAACGGAGTGCTTGGTCCTTTCCTCATCGGAACGGCTGTGGCCACTTTCTTCAATGGTTCCAATTTCCTTATTGAGAAGGCTTCATTGACAGACCAGCTGCAGCCCATCATCAGCCGTTGGGCCAATGCCTCCAACGGATTGGATGCCGTGCTCGACCCCTGGAACCTGATACTTGGCTTTGCCGTGCTTTTCCTAGCTCGTGTGCTCGGCATTCTCTATGTGATGAACAATGTGAACGATGAGGATGTGCGCTGTCGGGGATCGGTGCGCCTTGTCGGCAATTCGGTGGCATTTCTTATCTTCTTCCTGGCATTTCTCATCCGCACCCTGCTGAAAGACGGCTATGCCTATAATCCGCAGGATGGAGAAATCTTGATGCAGCCGATGAAGTATCTCACCAATCTGGTGGAGATGTGGCCCCTGCTCATCTTGTTGCTTGTGGGTGTAGGCGGAGTGCTCTATGGCATTGGCCGTACCATCTGGAGCAAGACCTACGTCAAAGGAATATGGCCCGCAGGTATCGGAACGGTACTCACGGTGCTTGTGCTGCTGCTGCTTGCGGGGTGGAACAATACCGCTTACTATCCCTCGAATGCAGACCTGCAGAGTTCGCTGACCATTCAGAACAGTTGCTCCTCTGAGTTCACGTTGCGCACGATGTTCTATGTGTCGCTGCTCATCCCGTTTGTATTGGCCTACATTGCCTATTGCTGGTATTCGCTCGACAAGAAGAAGATTACCAAGGAAGAAATCCGCGAGGGAGAAGTGTATTGAAGATAAAGATATTTGTATTTTCGGAAAATGAAAAGACTATTATTGCTGACAATGCTGTTGCTGGGTGTGCTCAGGATGCAGGCCCAGGAACAGCGCCCCGTGGTGGCTTTGCAGACAGACAGCGGCACCATCAAGATTGCGCTCTACAATGAGACACCGCTCCATCGTGATAACTTCCTGAAACTGGTGCGTGAAGGATTCTACGACGGCGTACTTTTCCACCGTGCCATTTTCAGTTTTATGATTCAGACGGGCGACAGCCTTTCGCGCCATGCAGAGCCTGGCAAAGTCTATGGCGACGGGTTCTACGAAAAGTATAAGATTCCCGCCGAGATACGCTATCCTCAGCTGATTCACCGCCGTTGGGCCGTGGCTGCCGCGCGTGAGGGCGATGAGAAGAATCCGCAGATGGAGTCGTCAATGTGTCAGTTCTATATCGTCTATGGCCGTCGCTTCAACGACGATATGCTCGACGAGCAGCAGGAGCGGCTGGATGAATACACGAAGGGTCGCATCCAGATGTCGCCCGAAACGCGTGAGATCTACAAGAAATACGGAGGAACGCCCCATCTTGACGGACAATACACCGTCTTCGGAGAGGTTATTGAGGGAAAGGAAGTGGTTGACAAAATCCAGCGCGTAGAAACAGATGCGAATGCCCGCCCCGTGGGTGACATCCGCATCTTGAAGGCTACCGTAGAACAACCCTAACGATAACCCTAACCTTAACCCTAACCTTAACCCTAACCTTAACCCTAACCTTAACCATAGCAATAACCCTAACACAAACCTTTATTTGAATAATGTAAAAAGGTTAAGGTTAGGGTTAAGGTTAAGGTTAAGGTTGACGTTGACGTTAGAACGTGCAGGGCAGCGCCAGCAACTGGTAATACAGCGTGCGGGCCATGCGCTGCTGCCCTTTGTCGTTGGGATGCAACCGGTCGTAATCGTGTCCGAAGTATTCCTGCCCCTCATGCATGGGGTAGAGTCCGCTCGTGGCATTCCAGTCAATGACGGGCACGGCCCAGATGTTGCCGGCTTCTTTCACGCAATTGACGAAGTCGCCGATGAAGTTGCCTTTGTCGTTGGCAAAGTCTTCCGTGGGCTGCCAGTTCTTCTCGTTGGCATAGAAACGTGCACGATGGATGGGCGTGAGCAGCACAATCTGCTTCTCGGGATACATACGCTTCACAGAATCCAGGGCCGTATTGATGCGTCCGCGGAAGGTTCCTTCATCGAAGTTCAGCGTTCGGTGACGCCGTTTTTCCCAATGCCTCGTAGAACCGCCGTGGGCATATTCCACGCTGTCGCAGGTCGTCTGATACCATTGTCCCAGGGGGACGCCGTTGTTCCAGTCGTTGGTTCCCATGAAGATGATGATGGCATCTACGCTGTCGGCATGTTCCTCTTTCAGCTGGTTAGCCTGCCGTATCACGTCATTCCATTGGCGTCCGCTCACGCCATACACATAGGGCGTGATGCCGAGCCATTCTTGCAGCCATGCCCAGTATTTCTTCTGTGCGGCTTTGTTTCGTGGGTCGGTGATGGAATCGCCCAGATAGGCTACTCGTTTCCCCTGCCAGGGATGTTGAATCAGAGTCTGTGCTGCGGCTGGCATTGCCAATGCGAAGCACAGCGCTAAAGTCAGGATTTTCTTCATATATGTTTAAGTTTTAATCACTCAATCAGCCGTTTGATTTGGGCATCCGTTGCTTCGGGCACTATCTTGCGGAATTGTGCCCAGAGGCGCTCAAGCGATTCCTCAGCACTGCGCTCACACTGGCAGGCCTCCTTGCCATAGAGTTGCTCGGGCGTGGTCAGCAATGACCAACCCCAGCCGTATTCGCGGTTATGACGGTCGCGGGGATACACGAAATCTTCCGTTACGATATGGCAACCCATCTGCAGGCGGGTGACATAGCCGTCGAACTTACTGCGCATCTTCGGCCCCGTGAAACCGCAGGCAGCCCGCAGTTCGCGGGTGATGAGACTGCCGTTCTCGCGGAGGATGTTGAGGATGCTGTCCTCAATGGTGCCTTCTTCGGGAATAGGATGGCGGCTTCGGCGGTAGTTGCAGAAGTCAGGCCACCATTCGCGGCTGATGAATCCCGCTTTCTTGTTGAAGAACTTGCCATACACCAGTCCCCCGTCGGTGACGGCCGGACCTTTCCATTTCCACATGGGCCAATCCCATCCGCCATCGGGAAACACCACGTAGCGGCAGTCGCTGTCCACGATGCTTTCTGCCGAATATCCCCATATCCCGCTGTCCAATAGGGGCAGGAATCCTATCTTCTTAACGTGGGCAATGAGTTGTGCACAAGAACTGATAGCCATATTAATTATACGTTATTTCGTTGCAAAATTACGATTTTCTGCTCAATTGGCATACTTAATATTGCTTAAAGATGATACTTTTATGCTTTTTTCTAAAACTTCTGTCCGCCAAAATTTGATTTTTGTAAAATAATTATTAGTTTTGTGGCAACTATTTGATAATAACCTTTACATATTTTAGATCGTAAATCATGAAGACTATAAACTTGAAGTGCGTAGTGGCTTTTGTGTCGCTGCTTTTCCCCGTTGTCCTTTCGGCTCAGTCACAGCGTGAGACCATCCGTTTCAATGAAGGCTGGAAGTTCGCTTTCGGCCATGCTGCCGATGCCACTAAGGACTTTGGTTGCGGAACGGAGTATTTCAACTATCTCACCAAGGCCAATTCCATCCACAACGAAGGCCCTTACTGCAAGAAGTTTGACGATAGCCAGTGGCAGTCCGTGCAGTTGCCTCACGACTTTGTGACACTCCTTGGATTCGACCGTAAGGCCAGCCATTCCCACGGCTATAAGACCGTGGGCTACCGTTACCCCGAGCATAGCGTGGGATGGTATCGCAAGCAGTTCAACGTTCCCAAGGAAGACCTCGGCCGCCATATCATGCTCCGTTTCGATGGTATCTTCCGCAACGCCACGGTGTGGTTCAATGGTTTCTACATGGGCACGGAGCCCAGCGGCTATGCCTCGCAGGTGTACGACGTGACCGACTATGTGAACTATGGCGGCGACAATCTGATTTGCGTCCGTTCGGACGCTTCCCTCGAAGAAGGTTGGTTCTACGAGGGTGCAGGCATCTATCGTGATGTGTGGCTTGAGAAAATGGCCATGCAGCACGTGGCTCCCTTCGGCACGTTCGTCTATGCCGAGCTGCAGTCGCCCTATCAGTCAGCCTCTATCCACGTAGAGACGGAAGTCGCCAATAGCGCGCTGACCACTGCGGGGTGTGAAATCCGTCATCAGTTGCTCGATGCTGAAGGCCACGAAGTGGCTCACACCTCCGCCGAGACCCTTTCGCTGGAGGCTAAGCAGACAGGCAGCAACCATCAGGTGATGACGCTCCAGAACCCCCATCTTTGGAGTCCGGAGCATCCTTATATATATAAGGTAGTGACCACGGTGAGCGTCGGCGGAAAAGTCATTGACCAATACACCACCAACACTGGCATCCGCTCCATTGCCTTTGATGCCGACCGCGGCTTCCTGCTGAATGGTAAGCCCCTGAAACTGAAGGGCGTGAATATGCATCAGGACCATGCCGGCGTGGGTGCTGCCATCCCCGATGCCTTGCTTTCATGGCGAATCCGCCAGCTGAAGCAGTTGGGATGCAATGCCTACCGTTCGTCTCACAATCCCATGACTCCCGCCCTCTTGGATATCTGCGACCGCGAGGGAATACTCGTTATCGACGAAAATCGCCTGATGGGCATCAACGACGAGCATCTGCGACTTCTGGAACGCATGATCAAGCGCGACCGCAATCATCCCAGCGTCATCCTCTGGAGTGATGGCAACGAAGAGTGGGGAATTGAGAACAACGAGCAAGGCATCCGCGTGGCTGCTTCCATGCGCGCCTTTACCCGTAAGCTGGACCCCACACGTCCATCCACGGTAGCTAATGCCGGAGGCACCCAGCTCCTGAAGTCGCTCGACGTGGTGGGCTACAACTATATCATGCAGAACAACGTGGAAAACCGCCGTCGCGAGCATCCCGAATGGAAAATCGTGGGCACGGAGGAAACCACCGGTTGCGGCACGCGCGGCATCTATTTCAACGACCCGCAGCAACCTGGCCGCATGCCCTCCATGAACTATCGGCAGCCAGCCGACACGAAACATCCCTACGAGAATGTCATCGAGCGCGGATGGCAGTTCTATGCCGATCACGACTGGGCTTCAGGCATTTTCTATTGGACGGGTTTCGACTATCGAGGCGAGCCAAATCCCCTGTCGTATCCCGCCGTCATCTCAGAGTTCGGCATCCTCGACTATTGCGGATTCCCCAAAGACGAAGCATGGTATCTCAAGTCGTGGTGGACCGAAGAGCCCGTACTCCACATCTTCCCCCACTGGAATCTGCAGGGACATGAGGGCGAGCCCGTTGAAATATGGGCCTATAGCAACTGCGACGAAGTGGAACTCTCGGTCAATGGCCGTTCCTTGGGCCGCAAGCCCATGCCCCGTAACGGTCATCTGAAGTGGGAGGCTGTCTATCAGCCCGGAAGCCTGAAGGCCGTAGGCTATAAAAACGGAAAGAAAATCCTTACTCAAACGATCCACACCACCGGTAAGGCAGCCCGCATGCAGCTCATGGCCGACCGTCAGCAGATTGCAGCCGATGGGCGCGACCTGAGTGTAGTCACCGTCAGTATCCTTGATTCCAAGGGTAGGGTAGTGCCCGATGCCTGTCCGGTGCTGAAACTCCGCTTGCAGGGCGAAGGCCATATCCTCGGTGTAGGCAATGGCAATCCCTCATGGCTAGGCAGCGATCATCCTGCTGATGCCGACTGTCATGAGTTTCAGGTGGAAGCCTTCAACGGCTACGCCCAGGTGCTCATTCAGAGCAACAAGACAGCAGGCCCCCTCACGCTGGAGTGTTCTTCCGCCGACATGAAGCCCGCCGTCCTTCATCTGGCGACTGTCTCTCAATAAGAAAACCAGAGGTGCCTTCATGTCTTCATGGGCACCTCATCTCGCTGATAATGTGCACTTTTTATTCAAATTATATTATTACTCTGTTAAAAACTTTTTGAACCATTCACAATATCTCACAACAGTTTGCCCCTCAACGTTTTACGGTGAAGGGTTCTGAGACGCACCCTTCCATCCCCCAGGGAGAGTGAGCGGATTCTAAAAGTTTGGTCTGCTTTCTCTTTTTTGTACAGGCCTCCACATCGGGGAATCAAAACATCATCGGAAGGACTTCAAAACATCATCCGTTGCCCTTCAAAGTATCATTGAACGGAGGTCAAAGTATCATCGGATGAAAAGAATTATCTAGAAAAAACTGAGTAATTAATGCTAAATTATTCAAGTGTCTTTTGTGCTTAGACTAAAACATACATCCTACATAAAATTCCTGGGAAGCCCTTTAAATAAAGGGGTTGTCAGCAATGTATGTTTGTCAAAAACATACATAAACATACATACGTTCATGAATGTAGGTTTATGCGGATGGCAGGCGGCTCACTCCTGATTATTTTTCGCTTTCAGTTTAATGGGCGAAACTAACGGTTTTTATGGGAAAAACTATTAGTTTCTATGGGAAAAACTGTTAGTTTCTGACTTTAAAACTACGGAAACTGCCGGTCGCATGAATGTATGTTCATGTATGTTTCAAACAAACATACATACGCCAAACTGCCCATAAACACAGGCGATTTGGAGTCTTTTATGTATGATGTATGTTTTTTGTGGTTGTAAACAGAGAATTGTGATGTTCAGGAACCGGCATCTGCCACCTTGCAAGGTTGTGTTAGGTTGTAGGTGATGCATGGCTATTTTAAAGATGAGTAATTAAGGTAGAATTAATAACCTCTATTGTATCTTTCGGAATTCCTAACGACGCAGCATAAACTGGCCAGTGCGCAACGACGTCAATCGTCTTTTCTATAATCTCGCGAGGAGACTTTATATTCATAGAAGATGCCACAGTCAAAAGATCATCCATTGTAAAATCCGACCATTTATTATTGATTGACATCTGATGCTGCGATGTCCATTTTCCTTCAGGATTATACGACCACGATATATCATATGCCGGTGATAGTCTCCATTTCCCTGTCTTGTCCATTAAGAAGGAAATGTTTTTAGTGTGGTCATCCTGATTCCTTGCCACCACATTGAATATCATTCTTCTAAACATCTCTTCTGCCTGAAAATAAGGCAACCTTAACTGTCGCATTACCAGAAAGGCCTGTTCATACGAATAAGCCCTTAACATCTTGTAATCATAGTGAGCTATGCCACAAAGTGTCTGCATGTGCAACTTTCCCTTCCCTCCAACACGGTCAAATCGCTTAGTCATGAAATGCGACCTTCCATTTTCAGGAAGAATCCTGCAAGGCATCATCTCTATTCCTGCATCCTTTGCCATCAGGTAATAGGCATATTCAATTAAACCATAAAACTTTGGGTCTCCCAGTTCTTGATTAGTCACTCCGTCCAGTTTCAACAACCAGTGTTCAAAACCCTCTGGTGCATCTATTTGTCCAGAACGAACTTCCTGTGTCTTTTCATTATAGGCAATGACGGCTTTAGCTCTCTGTCCACCAGCAGAAGTACCCACCTTGATAATGTTGATAAGAGCTTCTTTTCGGTCTTGACTGAGGTTCGTATCAAGCTTAGATTTCTGATTCAGAGCCTCGCGTGCCACCTCCACAAGGGAGTCTATCTCTATCCTTGTGTCCTTTTCCAAAAAAGTGTCCTGTGCGGGTTCAAACTCCAATGCGCCCATACTTCTTTTACCTTGATAGCACAGACGTTCAACAGGATTGGCAAAAGATCTTCCAATAGTTGCCAGCCATCTGTCAAGCAGAGCCTTACCATATGCATCGGGCAGGGCGTCGGCCAATAGTCCTGGTAATCCCATGAAAGTATCCTTTGATATGGATGTAAACTGATATGAACGATGTGGATTCAAAGGCATCAAGATTGGTGACAAATTTAAGCCCAATCTCTCAAAAGACGGTTCATATTCAAATACGGCAGACTCGGTGTTCTCATTCCACATCACGACTCCAGCTCTTTGCCCCCAAATATTGATATAAGCTAACGTTACCATTCTGAATCTTTGCTATTTATAATGCTTGTCGATGACTTCACTCTTTCTTTCTTTTTATTATTCTTCATCAGTTTTGCGTATGCAACAGGACTTATAGACTCTTCTTGGAAGAAGGAATCAAGATAGTCTAAATGCTCAAGGGCTCTTAACAACTGTATGACAGTAAGCAAGGAGGTTGTCTTGCCATTTTCAATGGAACTGATAGTAAACACGGAGACTCCTGCCGCATCGGCAAGCTCCTTCTGTTTCATATTCTTTTCAATCCTCAGTTCCTTTAATTTTGAACCGATCTGTCGCATAATTGCGGCATTTGTTTGTATATACAAGTCCATATAACTATAGATATATCTTAAATTATGGCGCAAATATATACATAACTTTTGAAATATCCAAATTTATTGCAATGTATTTTTAAGTTATGTGATAGTTGATGTCGTAGCAGTTTCACTTTATGGAATCAAGAACCAGTCTTGTTGATTCAGAAAGTCCTCCCAAAACAGGGAGGAACCAACGGTCGCTGGCCGAAGGGAAAAGCAATTAGGTGGGTCTCTTTTTCTTCAGGGAGGACTTTTTGTTCTATGCGCACATGCTCCCTCCCTCGGGAGGGATGGGGAGGGGTTGTTCTTTACCCTTCACCGCATCCCCTTACTATAATGCAAGTTACATCTTTTCGTGAAGTGTTTTATTCTTCTGAAACACTTTGAAGACACCACACCTATTTATAATTATTTTGCGCTCCTGATGTCGTAGCAGCAGTTTCACTTCCTGAAATCAAAAACCAGTCCTGCTGACTCATATTTGATGGTTGTGTGTATATAGTCAACAAATAATACAAGCATTATTTTTGCATTCGCTGCTCCAAAATTTGTTTGTTTAAGTTATTTGTCGTATATTTGCAACGGATTAAAACCTATTGATTCATGGAAGCAGCAGTACAATCAAAGCCGTTCACCCCTTTCCAGATAGAAATGCTGGAAATGGTGTCGCGTGTTTCTACTGAGGCGGAGATGCAGGACATCCGCCGTATGCTCGGCCAGTATTTTGCCAAGCGTGCAGAGGATGCTCTCGACCGTCTTTGGGATGAAGGTGTTCTCAATGAGAGCGTAATAGAAGAGTGGAAACATGAACACATGCGCACTCCATACAAGCAATGAACATCGTCCTTGATACCAATTGCCTGATTATGTCGCTTTCGCGTCGTAGTCCCTATTATTCCGTTTGGCGAAATTTCGTTGAGGGGAATTATACTTTGTGCATATCCAATGAGATTCTGGCTGAATACGAGGAAATCCTTATCAAGAAAGTCGGACCAGAGATTGCGTCGAATGTAATCTCAGCAATCCTCGACCTGCCAAATACCAGGATGATACAGGTGTATTATCATCTTCGCCTCATCACAGCCGATCCTGATGATGACAAGTTTGTTGATTGTGCCTTCAAGGCCAATGCCCGCTATATCGTCACACAAGACCATCATTACGATGTACTGAAGCGAACCCCGTTTCCCATCATTGATGTGATTGACATCGATGAATTCATCAAAGTGCTGAATGGACAGTAGCCTATTTCATTGTCATCTGCAAATATCTTCTAAGTGAGCAGGAATCGGTTCCCGTTCACCCTATTTGTCAATTTTTCATCGTCAACTCGTATTACCGAAGCCTCCTGCTGCCGTAAAAGCAGTTCCACTTCTTGGTATCAAAAACCAGTCCCGCTGATTCTTTTTAGATTATTAAAATTGATTGTTTGGTGTAGAATTAAGCAATTTTATTAGGAAATCATACCATATCTAACAAATAATTGCTAAATTTGCAGAATAAAATCTTGAAAACATAATAGCCTGTAGAAAGAATGAAGTCAGAGAAACAAACGGCTATGGCTGCTGCTGAATTTGCAGAGCGGTGGAAAGGCAGAGGATATGAGAGGGGCGAGTCGCAACCCTTCTGGATTGACTTGCTCACAAATAGAAAATAGTTCATATTAATAAATTAATGTGTAATTATGGAAGAAAATAGTTTAATTCTCATAAAAAAGAAGTATCTTTGCAAACAAAACCTCATACATCAATGCTTAAAATATATATCAATGAATTAGGTCGCATACGTGATGCGGTAATAAATGTGAAACCAATGATGGTCTTCACGGGTGATTCGGGATTAGGTAAAAGCTATACTGCATTCCTGATATACCATGTGTATAGTGTCCTGGCAAATGACAGGATAAAATATTTTGTTGAGGATAAAATCCAAGCATTGGGAGAAAATAAAGATAAAGGTTTTACATTCAAATTCCAAGATCTTAGGTTGTGGATGAATCGAGATGCATCACAATATCTTGGTTATCTTGTAGGTAACAAAGAATTCACTTGTGACGTAACTTATACTTTTGATCTGCCTGATGATTTAGTCATAAACGTGAATACATCATTGGAAAGTTTCCTCAGACGGGTCAATGTCAATGGGGCATCTTCTTTTTTCCCTGACGACTTTTCTGATTGGACGCGTATCTATGCTCATGCATTGAACCATTACTTTTCCTCTATCATATTCAACAAAACCGTGATACCCTATTTGATGCCACCAGCAAGGGCTGCATTCATGGGAGCAAAAAATGCTAAGTCAGCATTTCAAGGGATTGGAATGTATGAGCGTTTCGTAGATTTTAATGATTGGGTATCCTCTGCCCGTCCAAGGAAAATTCCTAATGACCAGTTTTTCCAAAGTATGATGAGGCGACTAACTAATGGGGAAATTGAATTAAGAGACGGTCAAACCTTTTTGCGTCTTCCAACAGGCACATCCATACCTATCAGTGCAGCTGCTTCGTCCGTAAAGGAATTGGCACCATTGTTGTTGCTGTTACAGTCAGAATTGAATATCAGTGCTTACTCACTGCTTTTCGAAGAGCCAGAAGCGCATGTTCATCCTAAAAGTCAAGATTTGGTGGCAGATTTGATAGCCCGCTGTTTCAATCGTGGTGTACAATTTCAAATAACCACCCATAGTGATTTTATCCTTGGTCGATTCAACCAGCTGATACGTTTGGGGAATCTCCGTCGTAGGAATCCAGAAAAGTTTAGGAAGTATTGTAATGATAATCAGGAAAGTGAGAACCTATATCTTGACTACGAGCAAATGGGTGCTTATTATTTTAAAGTGCAAGGTAACAATGTTATCATTGAGGAACAGGATATCAGTAACGGAATCCCCTTTACAACATTCCATGAAATCATCAATCGCCAAGAGCGAGTGGATGACTTAATAGAACAATACATGGAGGACTGAGCAGCAATGGAAGTATATGACAAACTAACAAAAGTTTATCCGTCTGAGCACTTCTCTCTAAGCAACACGCAAACGGTGATCGAAGAGGATGAAAAGGGGGCTGCTACGCATGAGGTCATCATTGAGCACGCAGGTGTGGATGTCCTGAAAATCAGCAAGAGCCTGCTGGCTTTAGAACGTGATTCTATTGCCAATAATCCACATGCTTTTGTGTGTGACGGTATCATAGCCATTGACGAGAAAAACAAATTTATTGGTTATTTTGAATTGAAGTCAACTTGTTCTACCAATAATGTTCTAAAAGCAAGAGCTCAAATCATAGACAGCCAGCATCATTTGTGGTCAATTGCATCAAAAAGTGCAATTGATATGACTTCTTATACAGAAAAAGGAATAGTTGTTTCCCAGCCAATTTCTGATGAGGCCCACCGTAAAGCCCGTCTTCGTCGGCAGATAAATGATGAGCGTGGCAACGGGTTTTCTCCTTACCATTTCTTGCTGAACCTGTTGAAAGGTAAAGCAATTATTGATGAAACAGGTATGCCTCTTCTCTATTTTGAAGCAGGGGAAATAATACCTATTGGTAAAATATTATAGCGACAGATTTCATCATGAATCGTTATAATCTTAGGAAATAGTTGTAACTACGTAGTTTTTACGATACTGAGCAATTAATATGGCAAATACGAACTTAGCAAATGCGAAGACGGCAAAGAACGACGAGTTCTATACGCAATATCCCGACATTCAGAAGGAGATAAACGCCTATCTGGACTATGACCCGAATGTATTTCGCGGCAAGACAGTGCTCCTGCCTTGCGACGACCCAGAGTGGAGCAATTTCACAAAGTTCTTTGCTCAGAACTTTGAACTGCTTGGATTGAAGAAACTGATTTCCACCAGCTATGCACCCGAAAGCAAGAAGTACAAGATGCCATACCAACCGACACTCTTTGAAACTGAGCAACCGCATTTCAACGCAGACAAAAGTAAGACGCATGGAAAGATATTCGTACTTGAACGTGATGTAACGGGAGACAATCGTATCAACATAGAAGATTTGCAATGGCAATATCTGGAGGGTGACGGTGATTTCCGTAGCAAGGAGATACGCAAACTACGTGACGAGGCAGACATCATTGTAACTAATCCGCCGTTCTCACTTTTTAGGGAGTTTGTTGTTTGGCTAATGGAAGCCCAGAAGCAATTTATCATCATTGGCAATATGAATGCTGTCACCTACAAAGAAATATTCCCTTTGATAAGGGACAACCAAGTTTGGCTTGGTGCAACAGGATTTGTAACTGACATGGTGTTCGGAGTTCCAGAAGGAACAAACATAAAAGATAGCGACAAGCAAAAAGCTGAAAGGTTAGGATATGTAGGGAACTACACAAGACTTGGCAATTCTTGTTGGTTTACGAACGTTGACCACGGACGCCGCCATCAGCCTTTACGCTTAATGACGATGGCAGAGAACTTCAAGCATAGTAAGCACAAGGAAATACGAGGAAGGGAGGAGTACATCCATTATGAGAACTATGATGCAATAGAAATCCCATATACTGATGCAATCCCATCCGATTACGAGGGAGCAATGGGTTTGCCAAAATCTTTTCTTGATAAATACTGCCCAGAGCAATTCGAGATTATCGGCATTGCCGAAGGGGATTCTGGCAAAGAGTTGGGACTAAAGCCATTCCCACCAGAATTGAAGAAACTAAATCCCAGCCTTAGACAAGGCCAACTTTACTATATGGAAGACGGCTACCCAGTGAAACCTTACGCAAGAATACTAATCCGCAAAAGGCAATCAGTATGAAGACAGAATTGAAAATCTATACCGTTGAGCAGATTTGCGACGGCTTTGAGTATAACGAACTGGAAGGAAAAGGTCTCTATGGCTTGGCTGGTCAGTTGACCATCCAGCCAGAGTATCAGCGTAACTACATTTATGCCGATGGCAAACGCGACGTTGCTGTGATTGAATCTGTGTTGAAAGGCTATCCGCTTGGGCTGATATACTTCAACCGCAACAAAGGCTTCAAGACCCCTCAAACTGAATTGGAAGTACTTGACGGTCAACAGCGTATTACTTCGCTTGGCCGTTTCATTAAGAACAAGTTTGCTGTTAAGATTAATGACTTAGAGCAGATTTTTGACGGTCTGAATGAAGGGCTGCAACAGAAGATTCTTCAAACGAAGTTGCTTGTCTATATCTGCGAAGGCGAGGGCGAACATGCCGAGGAGGAAATCAAAGAATGGTTTAAGACAATTAACATCGCAGGCATTCCTCTTAATCATCAAGAGGAATTGAACGCCGTGTTTAGTGGGCCATTTGTTACACTATGTAAAGCGGAGTTCAGTAACTCACAAAACGCCAATATTCAGCGTTGGGAAAGCTATGTAAAAGGACCAGCCAACCGACAGCAGTTCTTAGCAACTGCCCTGGAATGGGTAAGTCGGAATATGGACGCAAAGGATAAAGTAAGTGCCTATATGTCTGCCCATCGTCGTGACGAGGACATCAGCGAAATAAAGACCTATTTCAACACCGTGATAGATTGGGTGGATAGCAAGTTTGATGATGTCTATGACGAAATGCAAGGCTTGAACTGGGGCGAACTCTACGAGCGTTTCCATTCGCTGCCATTGAACCATACAGAACTGTCGCAAAAAGTGCGTGAGTTGATGCATGACGATTTCGTTGGGAATCGCCGAGGCGTGTTTGAGTATGTGCTTGGTGGCTGTCAAGATACAAAGCTCTTGAATGTCCGTTTGTTCGACAAGCCAACCATGCGCAAAGTGTATCAGCAACAGACCGATAAGGCAAAGGCCGAGGGCGTTAGCAATTGCCCCTACTGCGCCATTGGTCACGATGCCAACCGCCAGCGCATCTGGAAACTGGAAGAAATGGATGCCGACCATGTGACCGCATGGAGCAAGGGTGGCTCAACAGATATTGAAAACTGCCAGATGTTGTGCAAGACACATAACAGGGCGAAAGGGAATAGATAAGATGAATTTATACCATTATACAAAGTTCTCCAATTTTGGTTCAATCTGGATTCAACAAAGAATAAAGTTTTCAGAATGGACAAATTGTAATGATGTCTTTGAAAGGGAAAAAATCTATAATTTGACCTTACAGAGCAAACAGTATAATGGGAAGGAGTGCCCACCAGTAAAATTTAAACAGTTCGTTTCAGAAGTCTTTAAGGAAGCTGAACGATACCGACAAGTTAGTTTCAGCTTAGATTATAAAGATTTGAAGGGATATGCCTCACCGATGATGTGGGGACATTATGCACGAGACTTTCAAAGAAGCGGTGTTTGTATAGAACTTGATAGTTCAAAGATTAAATTAGAGCCTGAAAGAGCAAAGGTGTTTAATGGAAGAGTTGTTTATAAGAAAGAGCTTACAGCCACTCACATAGGAGGTGTAGATGCTGAATTAGAAGATGCTGCACAAATGTTTGTAGAAAGAAACAGAAAACAGCTCTTTTTTCATAAGCATAAGCATTGGCAACCAGAAAATGAATATCGTTTTATTAGTAAAGATTGTAAGTTTCTTGATATTTCCGACGCAATAACTTCCGTTTATGTTTTAGGAGAAGATAACGTAACATTGCAATTAGTCAAACGTATCATCATGGATACAGAAAGAATCTCATTCTTAAATGTAGGTGGATTGAAAAGTCTCAAATTGAATCCGATGAATCTATATGACTATGAAGATATGATAGAATTGATGAATAACATAAATAATAATAATCAATGGGATACGGAATAGTTTATCTTTTAACCAATCCTGTAATGCCTGGCCTTGTAAAGATTGGCATGACTACACAGGAAGATATAGACAAAAGGATGAAGGAACTCTATACAACGGGCGTTCCTGTTCCCTTTGAGTGCCAATTTGCTTGCAAGGTGAAGAAAGGTGACTGCGCCAAAATTGAGAAAGCCCTGCACACGGCATTTGCACCACAGCGCATCAATGCCAACCGTGAGTTCTTCCGCATACAGGTTGAACAGGCCAAGGCCATTCTTGAACTATTCCACCATACCGACGTAACGGAAGAAGTGAGCGACGAAATAGAAAGTGACTTGACTGATGACGATAAGGCTGCATCGGCAAAGGCACAGATTCACCGTCCACCGCTCAACTTCTACGAAATGGGAATGCAAAAGGGTGATGTACTGCAATGGAAAGACGACCCAACGATAACAGTCACGATTGTATCGGAACGGAGAATTAGCTACGAGGGCGAGGAAACTTCCATCAGTTCACTTTCTGCCAAGTTAAAGGGCTACAAGTCAAAGCATATCGCCCCCGGTGCTCACTGGCTCTACAAAGAGAAACTACTAAGCGACATTTACGACGAAACTTATCCGTTTGAAGAATAGAGAATATGGATCTTAAACCTCTCATCGCTCTGCGGTTCGATCTATTTCTAAGGGTTAGCTCTGTGCACAACTTGTGTGAATATAGGAACCGGCTCACACCGCATAGAGACGGCATCCGTAAATGATATTTGCGATTTTTGCGGAAATATTTTGCGCGTGTGGTAATTTATTCTTACTTTTGCAGCCGAGATTGATATAATAATAGGTGTAAGAGCGTATGCGGAAAATCATTTTGGCAGACAGACAGGATATCACGCGCGCCGGCATGCAGTTCGTGTGCCAGGCTATGGAAGGCGTTGACACGAAATATACGGAAGATAAGGCCGAACTGATGTTGGCGCTGAGGAATTGTGAGGATGCGGTGGTGGTGCTTGACTACACGACTTTTGACTTCAATGATGCCGACGAGCTGCTGATCTTCAATCTCCGTTATCCAGAAGTGAGGTGGATTCTATTCAGCGAAGACTTGAGCCTGGAGTTCGTGAAGCAGATTATCGCTTCGAGCGGACAGTTCTCGGTGGTGCTGAAGGAGAGTCCGATGAGCGAGATTCGCGAGGCGCTCCGGTATGCGCTTCGCGGACAGCGCTATATCTGCCAGCGCATGGCGGAGATGCTGTTGTCGCCGCAGGCTGCTGCGAATGATGACGACGTGAAGCTGACGAAGACGGAAACGGAAATCCTGAAGGATATTGCGCTGGGCATGACGACGAAGGAGATTTCGGAGAAGCGTTTCTCGAGTTTCCATACGGTGAATACGCACCGCAAGAATATCTTCCGCAAACTGGGCGTGAACAACGTGCATGAGGCCACGAAGTATGCGCTGAGGGCGGGACTGGTGGATTCGGCGGAGTATTATATTTAGTATGGTCTTTAAGGGCATAAAAAAACCAAGATTGTTTCACAACAATCTTGGTTTTTGTTTTCTAACTAACTTATTATCAACTATTCATTACTCATTTGCGGGTGCAAAATTACGATGAATTATGCAAAGATGTATCATTTTCTTGCAAATTTCTCACGTAAACGTTTGCAGAAATGGAAATAAAGTTGTAATTTTGCATATTAGAATAGAAAATGCTGACATGTCGGCATCTACTTATTATCGGCTACTCATTATGAACAAGAGAAGAACTTCGCTGAAAGACTTGGCTGCCCGTCTGGGTGTCAGTATTGCTACGGTTTCGCGTGCCCTGCGCAATTCCCATGAGGTGGGTGACGAGATGAAGGAAAAGGTGCAGGCGCTGGCGAAGGAGATGAACTATCGTCCGAATCCTTTTGCTCAAAGTCTGCGCAAGGAGGCTCCGCGGATTATTGGCGTGGTGGTGCCCAATCTGGTCACTCATTATTATGCGGCTGTGCTCGACGGGGTGGAGGATTTTGCGGTGAAGAACGGCTATTCGGTGATTAGCGCGAACTCTCACGAAAATCATGGTCGCGAGGCAAGGGCCATCGACAACTTCATCAATCTGCATGTGGAGGGTATTATTGCCTGTCTGGCTCAGGACACCGTGGACTACAGTCATTTCAAGGAGATTCACGATATGGGCATTCCGCTGGTGTTCTTCGCACGCACTTGTCTGCCAGAGTTGTTTTCGTCGGTGGTGGGTAACGGCGATGTGGCTGCACAAGAGGCTACGCAGCACTTGATAGAGACGGGTTCGCGGCGCATTGCCTTCATCGGAGGGCCGAATCATCTTGACATGGTGCGCCGCCGCAAGCATGGCTATCTGGAGGCTTTGCGGGAAAACAGGATTGAGATAGACCGCACGCTGGTGGTCTGCGACAAGATTGACTACGACGTGGCTCGCGAACAGACTATGGGACTGCTCAGGCGCGAAGACCGCCCAGATGCTATTCTGGCGTTCAACGATATTATCACCTATGCTGCCTTTGATGCCATTAAGGCCAGCGGGCTCCGGATTCCGGAGGATGTGGCCATCATCGGTTTTACGGATGGTGACACTTCCGCCCACGTGACTCCGAAGCTTTCGGTCATCATGGACCAGGCGCATGCTCAGGGCACGAAGGCCTGCGAACTGCTGCTGAAGCATATTGCGGGAGAGAAGAAAATCTCGAAGGAGGTGGTGCCCATGATTCTGAAGATCAGGGAATCGAGCGAAAAACATTAGTTTCATAATAGCGACATATTGAAAATCCTCCAACACGTTGGGGGATTTTTTCAGTAATAAAAGGTAAAAATGTATTAAAAAATTGCTTTTTTCATCTATACTTATTATATTTGCAGCGTCATCATCGCTGTTATGGGTATGAAGCAAATTCTTTTACTGAAATGGCTTGTTCTGGGACTTGTTGTTCTACTCGGCATGGACACCCATGCTCAGGTGGAACGTGAGTTCAGAAAGGTGCTGTCGAACGGTGAGGTGTCGAATGCGAGCGTACATTGCATGCTCCGCGACCGTCAGGGTTTTATCTGGTTCGGAACGACTTCAGGACTGGAACGTTTCGACGGCTATCACTTCAAGACATTCCATTCGCGGTCCTCCGATCCTGAGTCACTTCTTGACGATGGCGTTGACGAGATACATGAAGACCAGTACGGACTGCTCTGGGTGCACACGTCTTCAGGCTATTGCGTCTATAATCCCGAAACGGAAAAGTTCGACCGCACGCCCGAAGAGTGGATGAAAGGCGTGGGGATGTATGGCCGGCCCAATCGCCTCTTCATAGATTCGCGGAAGAATATCTGGTCGGTGGTGGATGGCAAGGGGTGTTATTACTTTGACGCCAAGACAGACAAACCGTTCCTTTTCAAAATGGGCCGCAAAAGAGATGACATTCCCAACGGTACGGTTACGGACATCACGGAGATAGAAGGCACGGTGGTGCTGATCTACAACGACGGTACGATGGTGCACCTGGATGCCCATAAGCGGAAACCTCTCTGGATCAGCACTTACTTCCCCGATCATCATTCGCCCAAGGGTTACGATTATAAATTGCTTATTGACACACGGGGCAACTACTGGGTGACGGTAGCGGGAATGACGAAGATCTACTCGCCGAGCCTGAAGAAGTGGTTTGACACCGTGCCGCAATGGCTGAAGGCCAACGGGGCTGAAACCTCGCTGGAGCATATCCTCGTACGCGACATTCGGGAAGATAATCACGGCCGCCTGTGGATAGCCACCGACCACGACGGCCTGATGATGTTCAACTGGAATACGAAGGAATGCCTGTCGTTCAAGAACGATAAGAACAATCCTACGTCGTTGCCCGAAAACGCGCTGAATGCCCTGATGCTGGACCCCAATGGCGCGCTCTGGGTGGGTACCTACAAGAATGGTGCGGCCTATTCGTGGGACTATCTTTCCATCTTTGAATTTAGGGAAATAGGCGATATAAATGGCATCACGGAGGATGCTGACGGCAACTGGTGGCTGGGAACCAACTATCAGGGCGTGATCTGCTACAATCCACAGACGGGAGAGCGCAAGCATTTCAGGCGCGATCAGACCCACCTCACCACAGATGTTATCGTCTCGGTGAAGCGAGCGAAGGATGGGGCGTTTTGGTTTGGCAGTTTCAATGGTGGACTGGCGTGCTATAAGAACGGCGTATGGAAGGCTTACCACAAGCAGGACGGACTGGCCGGAGAGAGTGTATGGTCGCTGGCCGAACTTCCTTCGGGCCATATAGTTATCGGCATGTTGGGCTCGGGCGTGCAGATCCTGAATCCACAAACGGGCGAATTCCGCACTTTCAACAGAAACAATTCAAACCTGGAGTCTGACTTCGTGTCGTGTGTGTCGCTGTCAAAGCAAGGCCGCATCATGATTGCCCATTCGCAAGGGTTCTCCTTACTGGACCCCACGACAGACAAACTGGAGAACTTCACGAAGACGAGGTCGGGCAAACTGTTCCTGAATCCGCAGATCAACCAAATGTACGAGGACTCTCGCGGACTGGTCTGGATAGCCACCAATTCTGGTCTTAATATTCTTGACGAACTGAATGACGACCTGTACGAACTGACCATAGACAACGGACTGGGCGGAAAGGTGGCCTGCGGCGTTACTGAAGACCATCATGGAAACATCTGGATTACCACGGATAAAGGCGTGGCACAAGTGACAGTCTCGCGCCAAGGCAAGCACTGTGATTTCTCCATCGTGAACTACAACCATCTCGACGGATTGCAGGGAAGGCAGTTCAACTTCCGTTCCATCTTCACGAACCGCAAGGGCGACGTGCTCTTTGGCGGACAGGACGGTGTGAACATATTCCCCGAAGGCCGCAAAGAACCGGTTCAGACAAAGTCGGAAGTCATCTTCAGCGGCCTGATTCTCTTTGACCATCCGCTGGCGGTGGGCGAGGAGTATGACGGACATGTGGTGCTGGAAAAAGCCCTCAATATGACCCGCGAGATAGAACTCAGCTCGGATGATAATTCTTTTACCATACAGCTGGCTGCCACGACGATTGTGGTGCCTTCGCGCAAGCGTTTCTACTATAGGCTGAAAGGACTTTCGGACAAATGGATGATGACACCGCCTAACCGCAACGAGGTGACCTTTACCAATCTCTCGCCCGGAACCTATACGCTCGAAGTGAGCATCGTAGGCCGTGACGGGCGTATCTCCAAGGAAGTCAGCACGTTGAAGATCAAGGTGAATCCTCCTTTCTACTTGTCGGCTTGGGCATTCCTGATCTATACCCTGCTCATAGCCGCAGGCCTGATTTATGCCTACAGGTTGTCTGTGCGTCGTCAGGAAGAGCGCTTCCGCGTGGAACAACTGGAGCGCGAGCGCATCAGGGAAAAGGAACTCGACGAGAAGAAGATGAAATTCTTCACCAACGTGAGCCATGATCTCAGGGCTCCGCTGATGCTGGTTCTCCAGCCCCTGAACCAACTGCTGAAGAAAGAAGATAATCCCAAGAAGAAGAACACCCTCGAAATCGTAAACCGCAATGCCACCAAACTACTTGGACTTGTTGACCAGCTGCTCGATTTCCGCAAGCTGGAAGACAGTCAGGTGAAACTCAATCCCGTGACGGGCGACATCGTGAACTATCTGCGCAGTATCTGCCGCTCGTTCAGGCTGTTGCAGGACCGAAACATCCATCTCACGTTCTACTCGCCCATGGAGTCGCTGGTGATGTCGTTTGATGATGACAAGATTGAAAAGGTGATGAATATACTCCTTTCCAATGCTTATAAGTTTACGAAAGACGAAGGTCGAGTGGACGTATCCATTCAGCTGATGCCCAAGGCGGATGAACCCTCCCAGGCGGAGGACCTCTTGCAGATCAAGGTGTCGGATACGGGCGTGGGCATTTCGGATGAAGACAAGAAGCATGCCTTTGATCGTTTCTACCAGGTGGAGGGGCAGGATATGCCTTCGTATGGTGGCAGCGGACTCGGTCTTTCGATGGTGAAAGACTTTGTGGAGCTTCATGATGGAGAAGTCTTTGTGAACGACAATGCCGGACAGGGCACGGTGTTTACCATCAGGATACCCGTGCGCCACGATTTCAGTCTGTCGCAACTGAAGACCGACGAAGCTGCAACTGCCGTGGATGCCGGCGCTCCTGAAAGCGAAACTGCTATGCAGGAAGATCAGACAGAAGGTCAGGCCGCTGCTGCCGGTGAGACCATCGGTAACGGAAAATATGAAGTGTTGCTGGTGGACAGCAACCGTGAGTTTATCAACTTCTTGATTGCTACGATGAGCGATTTCTATCGTTTGCGTGTGGCCTACAACGGCAAGGAAGCCCTGAAACTGATAGAAGAAAGCAAGCCTGACGTCATCGTCAGCGATGTGGAGATGCCCGAGATGAACGGTCTGGAACTCTGCCGGGCCCTGAAAAGCAATATCGAAACGGCAAAGATTCCGTTCGTGCTGCTCACGACCCGAGTGTCGCCTGAGCAGAAGATTGAGGGCATGGAAAGTGGTGCCGATGATTATATCACCACACCGTTTAACTTCGACCTGTTCAATCTGCGTGTCTCCAACCTGATTAAATGGCGCAAATCGTCGGAGCAGACAAAACTCGATCCTCAGGTGAAGCAGATAGAGATTACGTCGCTCGATGAAAAGCTGGTGCAGGACGCCACGGCCTATGTGGAGGACAATATCAATAATCCTAACCTTTCGGTGGAGACGCTGAGCGAGGCCATGAATATGTCGCGCGTGCATCTTTATAAGAAGTTGCTACAGCTGACCGGCAGTACGCCTTCGGAGTTTATCCGCCTGATTCGTCTGCGCCGCGCAGAGCAGTTGCTCCGCCAGAGTCAGTTGAGCGTGGCTGAGGTGTCTTATATGGTAGGCTTCAATAATCCGCGCTATTTCTCCAAGTATTTCAAGGAATTGTATGGCATGATGCCTTCTCAATACAAAGAGGCTAAAAAAAGATAATTTAACAGATTGGGCGTAAATTCTTAACGCTAACATTTTAATAAACGGTTTTTTAGTGCTATCTTTGCAAGCAAATTAAATCTATAAGACAAAATAAGCCGAAATGAAAATTGCTAGATTATTTGTTTCTGCCGTGCTGCTTACGTGTGTGAGTCTGGCACAGGCAGCAGTGACGAAAGACGGTAACCGCGTGACGGTTCAGTTGGACAATCCCGTGGCTAACGGTGCCAAGATTGTTTCTTTACAAGTGATTAACGACAACATTATCCGCGTGCAGGCCACTTCTGAGGCCCAGCTGCCCCAGAAGCAGCAGAGCCTGATGATTGTGCCCCAGACGGCCAAGCCACAGTTCTCTACTTCAGAGGAAGGAAACGACTTTGTGGTGAAGGCAAAGAATGTCACCGCACGCATCGACAAGCGCAACGGCCGCGTCACTTTCTTCGATGCCAACGGCAAACAGCTGGCAGCCGAGACCCAGGACGGAAAGACCTTCAGCAAATTCCGCGTTCCCGAGCGTGAGATTGGCGTGGGCACTATTCCTGAGCAGCAGCGCAACGGTCTTTCGTGGACGCTGAAGTTCGAGAACCAGCCCGAAGCACTCTACGGACTCGGACAGCACCAGGCCGAAGAACTCAACATGAAAGGCAAGAACGAAGACCTTTTCCAATATAATACCAAGGTGAGCATCCCCTTTGTGCTCTCCACTAAGGGCTATGGCATCCTGTGGGATTCCTATAGCTATTGCCGCTTCGGCAACCCCAACGATTATCTGCAGCTGAACCGTGCGTTCAAGCTCTACGACAAGAACGGCAAGCCCGGCCATCTGACCGGAACCTATACCGACAAGGACGGCCAGAAGATCGTGCGCGGCGAAGATTCCATCTACTTTGAATTCGATACGCCTGCTGCCTCTGCCATTGCCAACCAGACGGAGCCTGGCGGCATCAAGAATCTGCCGAAGGGTTTCAAGATGAAAGGTGCCAAGGTGGTCTATGAGGGCTTCATGGAGGCTCAGGAGACTGAGCTTTATCAGTTCATTCTCTACTATGCCGGCTACATGAAGGTGTATGTGGGTGGCGAAGAGGTGGTTCCCGAGCGCTGGCGCACAGCCTGGAATCCCAACACCTGGAAGTTCACGGCTCCGCTGAAGAAGGGCGTGAAGACCCAGCTGCGCATCGAATGGCTGCCCGATGGCGACGTGTCGTATTGCGGACTCCGTGTATCCGAGCCCCGCAGCCGTCAGGAGCGTGATCAGCTCTGCATCTGGAGCGAGATGAGTCGCGACATGGACTACTATTTCATTGCCGGTGAAAACTTCGACAAGATTATCTCGGGCTATCGCACGCTGACGGGCAAGGCTCCCGTCTATCCCAAGTGGGTGCTCGGCTTCTGGCAGAGCCGTGAGCGCTATAAGACACAGGCCGAAATCGAAGAGACACTGGCCGAGTTCCGCAAGCGTCAGATTCCCGTTGACAACATCGTGCAGGACTGGAACTACTGGAAGCTCGACTCATGGGGCGACCACACCTTCGAGGCTTCGCGCTATCCCAATCCGCAGCAGATGCTCGACAACGTTCACAAGATGGGTGGTCGCTTCATGATCAGCGTATGGCCTAAGTTCTACGACACCGTGGCCAACTATAAGGAACTCGACGCCAAGGGCTGGATGTATCATCAGGCCATCACCGACGACATTCACGACTGGCTGGGTTTCCGCGGTTCGTTCTACGATGCCTACGACGAAGGCGCGCGCAAGATGTTCTGGCGCCAGATGGACGAGAATCTCTATTCGAAATATAATCACGGCATCGATGCCTGGTGGATGGATGCCTCGGAGCCCAACGTGCGCGACTGCACGCCCATGTGGTATCGCAAGGCCTTGAGCGGCCCCACGGCGATGGGTTCTTCTACGGAATACTTCAACGCTTACAGCACGGTGAATGCCGATGCCATCTACAACGGACAGCGTTCGCTCTTCAAGGGAAAGGCCAATGAACCCCGCGTGTTCCTGCTCACCCGTAGCGGTTTTGCCGGAGAACAGCGTTACTCCACGGCTACCTGGAGCGGTGACATTGCAACCCGCTGGGAGGATATGCGCGCCCAGATGACCGCCGGACTGAACTATTCGATGTCGGGCGTTCCCTTCTGGGGAATGGACCAGGGCGGTTTCTGCGTGGAAGACCGCTATGTGGCTGCCCAGCAGGAGTTCGACAAGACTGGCGTGGAGAATAGCGACCTGACGGAGTGGCGCGAGTTGCAGGCCCGTTGGAACCAGTTTGGCTGCTTCATTCCCCTCTATCGTGCCCACGGCCAGTGGCCTCTGCGCGAAGTGTGGAACATTGCCCCCGAGAATCATCCCTGCTATCAGACCATCGTCTATTACGACAAACTGCGCTACCGCATGATGCCATATCTCTACTCGATGGCCGGCTGGGCTCATCTGAAAGACTACACGCTGATGCGTGCCCTCGTGATGGATTTCCAAGGCGACGAGAAGGTGTACGACATCAAGGACCAGTGGATGTTTGGCCCGGCATTCATGGCCTGCCCCGTTGGTCAGTATAAGGCCCGCAACCGCAAGGTGTATTTCCCGAAAGCCAGCGGCTGGTATAATCTCTACGACGGTGAGTTCATCGAGGGTGGCCAGAGCCTGATTGTGGATGCTCCCTTCGAGCGTATTCCCGTCTTCGTGCGCGAAGGTTCCATCGTTCCCTTCGGTCCCGAGATTCAGTATTCCGACGAGAAGCCTGCCTCCGAGATTACGCTCTATGTCTATGCTGGCCGCAACGGCGAGTTCCAGCTCTACGAGGACGAGGGCACCAACTACAACTACGAGAAAGGCAAGTTCGCCACCATCGACATCCGCTACGATGATGCCTCGAAGACCGTCACCTTCGGCAAGCGTCAGGGTAGTTTCAACGGCATGCTGAAGAGCCGTTCGTTTAACATCGTACTCGTTTCGAAGGACAATGCCCAGCCGCTCGACTTTAATGCCAAGGGCAAGGTGGTTACCTATAGCGGCAAGGCTGTCAGCGTGAAGCTCTGAGGTAGATATATATAATAGAAAAGTAAATACTTATGAAAAGATACTTTGTACTGCTGCTTGCGATGGCAGCACTTCATACAAGTCAGGCACGTGAACGTCAATGCTTTGATGCTGATTGGCGTTTCATACTGGCAGATTCCACTCAGATGGCAAATGCCGACTATAATGATTCCCATTGGCGGAAACTTTCCTTACCCCACGACTGGGCTATAGAAGGTGACTTCTATGCCGGCAATCCTTCGGGAGCGGGTGGGGGAGCGCTGCCTGGAGGTGTGGGATGGTACAGGAAAGCGTTTAGTATTCCCCAGACGCCTTCTATAGATAGTGGCACTTCCTACTTCGTGGAGTTTGATGGCGTGTATATGAACTCTACTGTCTATGTGAATGGGCAGCAGGTGGGATTCCGTCCCTATGGTTACAGCTCTTTCGAGTATGATATCACCAAATATCTGAAGAAAGGAGAGAATGTCATTGCCGTCCGGGTGGATAACAGCGACCAGCCCAACTCCCGCTGGTATAGCGGTTGTGGTATCTATCGCCATGTGTGGCTGACGCAGACAGACCATACGCATGTGGCCCATTGGGGAACTTATGTCACATCTACCTTGTCAAAAAATAATAAAACGGCTACTTTCAACGTTATGGTAGAAGTAGCGAACAAGACGAAAGACACCCGGATCACCAATATCCTCCTGGATGCTGGTGGAAAAGAAGTGGCCAGAACCAACGGTTCTGCGCTGAAGGTGAAGAATCCTCGTTTGTGGACACTTGACGATCCTTATATTTATAAGGTACGCACCGAAATACGTGTTGGTGAAAAAATTGTTGATGTATATGAAACTAACACGGGAGTGAGGAGCTTCCGCTTTGATCCCAAGGCGGGCTTCTCACTCAATTCTGTACCGGTGAAGATTAACGGCGTATGCGAGCATCACGACTTCGGTTGCCTTGGTGCAGCTCTCAATGAAGATGCCCTTCACCGTAAGCTGGTGAAACTGAAGGCAATGGGCGTGAATGCCATCCGTTCTTCTCACAATCCTCCAGCCCCTGAACTGCTGAATATGTGCGATACGATGGGACTCATCGTGATGGACGAATCGTTTGACATGTGGCGGCGCAAGAAGACGAAGAACGATTATGCCCGCTTCTTCGACGAATGGCATGAGCGCGACCTTTCCGATCTGGTGAAGCGCGACCGTAATCATCCCTGTATCGTGATGTGGTCGATTGGTAATGAAGTGCTGGAACAGTGGTCGTCGGCAGATGCCGATGAACTGACGTTGGAGCAGGCTAACCTGATTCTGAACGCAGGGCATGATGCCTCTACGCTGGCTCACGGCGAAGAGATGACGCCTAATGCCTTGCTTACTCAGCATCTGGCCAATATCGTGAAGCGTTATGATAAGACGCGCCCGATTACTGCCGGTTGTAATGAGCCTGATCCCAAGAATCATCTCTTCAAGAGCGGAGCTATCGACATTATCGGCTTCAACTACCACCATCAGTGGATAAAAGATGTGCCTAAGAACTTCCCCAACAAGCCGTTCCTGATGACTGAGAGTGTATCGGCCTTGCAGACTCGCGGCTACTACATCATGCCTTCCGACAGTATCATCGTGGCACCAAAGGAATGGTGGATGCCTTATACCGATCCCTCGTTTATGTGTTCGGCTTATGATAATATGCACGCTTCATGGAGCAGTACCCATGAGCAGACCTGGGACGTGGTGAAGCATACTCCCTATGTCAGCGGACAGTTTATCTGGACAGGTTTCGACTACATTGGTGAGCCTACGCCTTACGGTTTCCCTGCACGTAGTTCTTATTTCGGTATTATCGACCTTGCAGGTTTCCCGAAGGACATCTATTATATGTACCAGAGCGAATGGACGCAGAAGCCTGTGCTCCATCTGTTCCCCCACTGGAATTGGATGCCTGGCCAGGAGATAGATATGTGGTGCTACTACAACAACGCCGACGAGGTGGAGTTGTACGTGAACGGTAAGTCTCAGGGCGTTCGCCGCAAGGCCGACGGTCATGTGTACCATGTTTCCTGGCGGGTGAAGTATGAACCGGGAGAGGTTAAGGTGATTGCCCGTAAGGCAGCCGTGAAGAACGGTTATCCGGAGATTGTGGCTACGCAAACCATCAAGACCGCAGGACAGCCCGACCATCTGCGTCTGACTACCGACTATCAGGGAAAGACCACGGCCTTTGTCAATGTGGAGGTAGTAGATAAGGACGGCAATCTGTGTCCTTGGGCGGAAGATCAGGTGTTCTTTGAAACTTCCGGCGGACTGGAGATTGTCGGCGTGGATAACGGTAGCCAGTTCTCGATGGAGCGTTTCAAGGATACCAAGCGCAAAGCCTTCAATGGCAAGTGCATGGTGGCCGTCAATGGAAAGGGTGAGCTGAAGGCCCGCACTTTCGGGATGAAAGAGACTACCCATATCATCAAATAGCACAAACCTTTATGACAGAAAATAATGAAATGCGTGTCGGCATCATCGGTGCCGGCACAATAGCAGGGAAAATCGCTTCCACCTTAAAGGATCTTGATGGAGTGGTCAACTTTGCCGTGGCCTCCCGTTCGAAGGAAAAAGCGCAGGCTTTTGCCCGTGAATGGGGCTTTGAACGGGCTTATGGTTCTTACGCGGAGCTGCTTGATGATGGCGATGTGGATTTGGTTTACATCGCTACGCCCCACAGCCATCATTACGATGTGACGCGCGAAGCCATCCTTAAAGGCAAGCCTTGCTTGGTGGAGAAAGCCTTTATGGCTAACTATCGTGAGAGTAAGGAAATCGTGGATTTGGCCCGTGAACATAAGGTGTTTGTTGCTGAAGCCATCTGGACTCGCTATCAGCCTGCCGTTCAGATGATTCGCAAGTTGATAGCCGACGACCGCATCGGAACTCCCCAGCTGATTTCTGCTACCATCGGTTATCCGATGCTTCATAAGGAGCGCCTGCTGAAACCAGAACTCTGCGGAGGTGCTTTGCTTGACGTGGGTGTCTATGCCATCAACTTCTTCCGTATGTTCTGTGATGCGAAGGTGGAGCGTGTATTCTCCAGTTGCATGAAATCCGACCTCGGCGTGGATTTGCAGAATGCTGCATCGTATGTTCTCGAGAACGGTGTGATGGCCAACATCCAGTCGTCGGCGCTCTGCGTAAGCGATAATCAGGGCATCATAAGCGGAACCAAGGCCTGTCTGGCCGTTGATGACATCAATAATCCGCAGGTAATCAGTATCTACGGCCGCAATCATGTGCTGGAAGAAGAGTTCCGCGTGCCAGCTCAGATTACGGGCTATGAATACGAGTTCCTGGCTTGTAAAGAGGCCCTGGAAAACAATCTGACCGAATCTCCCATGATGCCGCTCGATGAGACTTTGACGGTCATGAAGATGATGGACGACTTGCGGATGGAGTGGGGCGTCAGATATCCTATGGACTAAATCATAACCTGAAATGAAAAGACTATTCATCGTCTTGATCGCATTCATGCTGACAGGGTTTGCGCTTCATGCACAGACCTATCAGCAGGTGAACGACATCAGCTATACGGCTAAGAAAGACGGCTATGCACAGGAACGCCTGAAACTGGACGTCTATTATCCCGAGAACCTGAAGGGCTGTCCTGTAGTTGTCTGGTTCCATGGTGGTGGCCTGGAAGCAGGCAATAAGGAAATCCCCCAGAAACTGAAGAACAAGGGTTATGTCGTGGTAGGTGCCAACTATCGTTTGTTGCCCAAGGTGACTGTCAAGGAAACGCTCGACGATGCGGCAGAAGCCGTGGCTTGGGTGTTCCGCAATATCGGGAAGTATGGGGGTGACACGAAAAAAATCGTGGTGACAGGCCATTCGGCAGGTGGCTATTTGAGTATGCTACTCTGTCTGAATAAGGCGTGGCTTGGCAACTATGGCATCGATGCCGACTCCGTGATGCTCTATGCTCCTTTCAGCGGACAGGCCATCACGCATTATAATGTTCGTAAGATGCAGGGCCTCACCCCCTTGCAGCCCACTATCGATGAATACGCGCCGCTCTATTGGGTGCGCAAGGATTGTCCCCCGTTCCTGCTGATATGCGGCGATCGCGAGCTGGAACTCTTTGGCCGCTATGACGAGAACCAGTATCTGGCGCGTATGATGAAACTGGCTGGACACGAAAAGACTTGGCTTTATGAATTAGACGGTCATGGACATGGAGGCATGGTGGAACCTGCTTTCCATATCCTGGAGACTCACATGCGGCAACTACTCGGTTTGCCCGTAAACCCTTGACAGAAAGCTTTTAAACTCATTGATGATGAAAAAGATATCCATTTGCGTGATATGCGCAGTCTGTTGTGTGCTGACGACTCAAGCACAGATCCAGACGAATGCGGGCGTTCAGTACTTGATGAACATCCAGAAAGACATGTCAACCGATTTCTCTGACTTGTCCAACACCTATTTCCTGGCTGATAGTGTGGCATCCTTCGATGCAGCCAAGGCCACGGGAACCGTGAAGTGGAATCGCTACCGTTTGTCTCCGAGACAGGCTTTCAATCTCAACGGCTACTGGCCGGTAAGGATGGAGATGCTCGATTTCCCCTCCACGGAATATGATAACGATCCGCAACTGAAACTGCAACTCAGCTTCATCTCTCCCCGTTGCATCCGTCTGACAATGCTCACCACGCCGGTAGAGCCTCAGAATGAAGATGCAACCGACCCGATGTTTGCCCCCGAATTCCTGAGTAAACTGGCGGGAGCAGCCAATGGCTCACTATCGAAGGCTTGGCGTTCGGTGAGTGACGGCCAGAACATTGCTTATAAAAGCGAATATGGCTCACTTGAAATCCAGCGCTATCCATTCCGAATCTTGCTTCGCGACAAGCATGGAAAGATTCTGACACAGACGCGCCATATCATCGATAACGACTCTTCGCAAATCAAGCTCTTGCCGTTCTCGTTTATCAAGCGCGGCAGCGATAATTCGCGTTCGGTGAATCCTGTCTTTACTTTGGCACCTGGCGAGCACATCGTTGGTTGTGGAGAATCATTCACCAAACTTGATAAAGTGGGGCAGAAGGTTCATCTTTATGTCACCGACCCTCAGGGACCTGAGAGTGACGGAATGTACAAGCCTGTTCCCTTCTTCTTCTCTAACAGGGGCTATGGCATGTTTATGCACACCTCAGCCCCCGTCACCTGTGATTTCGGGGCTTCTTATATCGGAGCGTCCCGCCTGTTTATGGGCGACGAGAAGATAGATTTGTTCCTTTTCTTCGGCGAACCCAAGGAGATTCTTGATGAATATACCAATATCACGGGCAAGTCGCCCATGCTGCCGCTTTGGACTTTCGGCACGTGGATGAGTCGCATCACCTATTTCTCGCAGGAGGAAGGCTTGGATATCGCCAACAAACTCCGTCAGCACCGCATCCCGTCGGATGTGATTCACTTTGACACCGGATGGTTCGACGTGGACTGGCAGTGTGACTATGAGTTCTCCAAGAACCGTTTCAAGGATCCCGTTGCGATGCTGAAAAAGATGGACCGGATGGGTTTCCATACGTGTCTTTGGCAATTGCCCTATTTCACTCCCAAGAACCGTTATTTCAAGGAAATCGTGGAGAAGGGCATGCATGTGAAGAATGCCAATGGCGGTATGCCCTACGAGGATGCCGTTCTTGACCTCAGCAACCCGCAGACCGTGGAATGGTATCAGTCTAAAATAGGTGGTCTTATTCGCCAGGGCGTGGATGTCATCAAGTGCGATTTTGGTGAGGCAGCTCCCTTCAATGGTGTGTATGCCAGCGGAAAGGGTGGGTTCTATGAGCACAATCTCTATCCCCTGCGTTACAACAAGGCGCTCTTTGAGGGTATTGCCAAGAATGGTTCGGAACCGGTTATCTGGGCGCGTTCCGCATGGGCTGGCTCTCAGCGCTATCCCCTTCATTGGGGCGGTGATGCAGCCACAACGAATATCGGTATGCTAGGTGACCTCCGCGGTGGTCTTTCCTTTGGGCTCAGCGGTTTCTCTTTCTGGAGTCACGACATGGGCGGATTCGTCACCGCTTCCCCGGAAGATATCTATCGCCGCTGGTTGCCGTTCGGTTTCCTGAGCAGTCATACGCGTGCCCATGGTGCACCTCCCACGGAACCCTGGCTGATTTCAGAGTCGTTCACGGAGGCTTTCCGCGATTGCGCCGAATTGAAATATAAACTCATGCCTTACGTCTATGCGCAGGCCAAGGACTGTAGTGAGCGTGGACTTCCGATGGTTCGTGCGCTCTTCGTGGAGTTCCCCAAAGATCCGGGGTCATGGCTGGTGGAGGATGAATATCTCTTTGGTTCCCAGTTGCTGGTGGCACCCTTGTTGGAAAGTGGCAACAGCCGCACGTGCTATCTGCCGAAGGGCAAATGGATTGACTACCAGAGTGGGAAGGTCTATGAGGGCGGCTATCAGGAGATTCAGGCCGGAAAGATACCTGCCATTATCCTGGTGCGCGATGGTTCACTCATTCCCCATGTTCCCGTGGCTCAGCATACGGGGGATATCGATTGGAACAAGGTAGAGTGGAAGGCCTTCAAAGCTGATGCCCAGACTTGCCGAGGATTGCTCTTCAAGCCTGGCGACAGCAAGATTCAAGAGGTTACGCAATAAGAGCATGCGGGCGTGTCATCATGGACACGCCCGCATTTGATTAATGCAAGTTCCCCATACTATCATTGGCTCGGGTACAAAGTAATTTACTTTGTTCTTCAAACTATCATCGGAAGCCATGCAAAACATCATCGGATGAAGTACAAAGTAAATTACTTTGTAGTCTGCCTGTTTTGCTTAATGAATTCAGAGGGCAAGCAACCGTATTCGTCTTTGAAATACTTGGAGAACTGTTTGCAGGAATATCCCACGGCATAAGCCACTTCAGAGATGTTCGTCTTACCCTGTTCCAGCAGGCTGCGTCCGCGTTTGATCTTGAGGATGCGGATGAATTCTACGGGCGATTTGCCTGTGATGGCCATCATCTTCTTGTATAGATGTCCGCGGGTCATACCGATGGCACTACTCAGTTCACTTACCGAGAAGCTGCCGTCCTGCATGTTCTTTTCCACCAATTGGATAGCCTTGCTGATGAGTTCCTCATCCACGGAACTGACGGTAATCTTGCTTGGTTCAATTTCTATTCCGTTGGCAATGCGCTGATGTACATCGTCAGTCCATTGAAGCACCTTCTTGATGCGTAGCTTCAGAATATCCAGGTTGTAGGGTTTGGTGATATAGTCATCGGCACCATCGCGGAGTCCTGCCATGATGTTGTCTTCGGTTGATTTGGCGGTCAGCAGGATGACAGGGATATGCGAATACTTTATGTCGGTCTAGTAGAATTATTGCATTAATTATTAGTATTGGTGCCTTATAACATGGTTCTCAAATTAGGTAAATCGAACGGATGGTATTAATAATCGCACTTGTACTTTGTTGACAGATGCTTATATTTTTTTGCTTATTGTTGTAAAAGTTTGGTCAGAAAGTTTGTTGGTTAATTTTTTTTCATAACTTTGCAAAATAATAGTCTATTACAATCTTTCTACTAATAAATACAGACCTAAATATAATAGAAATGAAAGAAACGTGCTCTAATGTGTACTATGTGTTTGCCAAATGCAGGCATATTGTGCTCACGCTGCTCTTTATGGTTCCCTTGGGAGTCATGGCGCAGAATGTGAATGTGTTCGGCAAGGTGACCGATGCCAAGAATGGCGAAGAGGTCATCGGTGCTACCGTAAAAGTGAAAGGCGCTTCGAGTGGTTCAATCACTGACATGGAAGGAAATTACAAACTTTCGGTGAGACCTGGTGCCACGTTGGAAATCAGTTATGTGGGATACAAGACCAAGGAAGTAAAAGTCTCTGGTGCAGGTAAACTTGATGTCCAGATTTCCGAAGATTCTCAGATGATGGACGAGGTGGTCGTTGTTGGTTATGGTGTGATGAAACGCTCTGATCTGACGGGCTCCGTGAGTTCCATCAACGAGGAAGCCATCAAGCAGGGTGTCAATACCAGTATCGAACAGGCTATGCAGGGGCGTGTGGCAGGTGTTCAGGTCACTCAGAACTCTGGTGCCCCTGGTGGAGGTATTTCGGTGCAGATACGTGGTATCAACTCATTGAATGGCAACGAGCCGTTGTATGTGGTTGACGGTATTGCCATGTCTGGACAGACTTCCGATAATACCAGTGTGATGGCATCAATCAACCCTAGCGATATCACCAGCCTTGAGGTACTCAAAGATGCATCAGCTACCGCCATCTACGGCTCACGTGCCTCCAACGGTGTGGTGCTCATCACCACCAAGCGTGGTCAGGAAGGCAAGGCAAAACTCACTTATGAGGGATACATGGGCTGGCAATCGATGCCCAAACGTCTCGATGCGATGAACCTTCCTGAGTTCGCCAAGTTCTATAATGTAAGAGCTGAAATCTATGGCTACGGTAAACGTGAGGAACTGTTAGATCAAAGCCTGCTCACCAATGGTACCAATTGGCAGGACGAACTGTTCAACACCGCTTTCATGCATAATCATCAGGTTAATGTCAATGGTGGTAACAAGGATATGCACTACTCTTTTTCAGGTGGTTATCTCGACCAGGATGGTGTAGGTGTGGGATCTTCGTTCAAACGTGTTTCTTTCCGTGGCAACTTCGACACTAAAATCACCGATTGGCTTCAGATAGGCATCAATACTGCTTATTCTAGTACCAAGCAGGTAATCACCTTCGATGAGAACAATGTCATCCAGACCGCTCTCGTGCAGTACCCAGACATGTCGGCCCGTAATCCCGACGGAAGTTGGGACTTCGGTACCAACCTGGAGCATAACTATAACTCAAACCCTCTGTTTGAAGCCGAGATGAAGGATAACAACCGAAAGGGACAACAGTTTGATTATAATGTTTATGCTAACGTAACACCGATTAAGGGTCTTTCCTTGCGTGTCGAATACGGTGGCAACCGTAGTTGGGGACAGAGTTTCTTCTTTCGTCCAAATTACGATACGGCGCAGCAGCATATCGAGTCTCAACTCACTAGGGGCAACTCTCGTAACAAATATGAATCGTTTAAGCAGTATCTAACTTACGACTTCGACATCACCAAAGGGCACCACTTGCAGTTGATGGGCGGACATGAGACCCAAGAAGGTGAATGGTATAACGATTCAATGGGACGAACGGGCTACATAACCGATGCCATCAAAAGTATTTCTGTAGGTGATGCCAGTACTGCAACCAATGGCGATCAAGGTGCTGACTGGTCCATCGAGTCTTACTACGGCCGTTTAAACTACAATATGCTGGACCGCTACTTGCTTACCGCCACCCTGCGTGCTGACGGTTCTTCAAGTTTCGGTCCGAATAATCGCTGGGGTTACTTCCCCTCCGTGGCTTTGGCTTGGCGCCTAAGTAATGAAAAATTTATGGAGAACACCCATAGCTGGCTTAGCAACGCGAAGGTACGCTTGGGATGGGGTCTCGTAGGTAACCAGAGTGTGGGTAGCTTTGCCTATGGTGTGGCTATGAAAAACGCCGTAACCGCATGGGGTACAGGCTATTTCACCGGCAACTTCGGTAACGAAGACCTGAAGTGGGAGTCAACCAAAGCGTGGAACGTAGGTCTGGATCTCTCATTCCTCAACAACCGTATCGAATTCATCGTTGACGCTTATCTGAAGAAGACCAACAATCTGCTCATGGATGCCACCCTACCTTATTATATTATCAACAACACTGGGTGGATGGGTATATCTCCTCCCAAGGTGAACACGGGTGCTATCGAGAACAAGGGTATAGAGTTTACGCTTAACACTGTGAACATCTCTACAAAGAATTTACAGTGGCGCACAGGCATCACCTTCTCGCTTAACCGCAATAAATTGACGGGTTTGAGCAGTAAAGAAGGTACTATCCCCGGTAACCTTTCTGCTGATAATGGTGAGACTTATACGCTGTCTGAAATTGGAGGACCGGTAGGACGTTTCTACGGCTATAATGTGATAGGTATGTTTACCAATGAGAGTGATTTCTACCAGAAAAACTCTCTGGGCGAGTTCTTGCTCGACCAAAACGGCAATCACATCCCTGTGGCTCGACCGGCAGAGGATCTCGACCATGACATGTATCCCATTCAACAGCGTGGTATTTGGGTGGGCGACTATATCTTCGAGGATGTGAACGGTGATGGCAAGATAACTACAGCCGACCGTAAGTATATCGGTGACCCGAACCCCGATTTCACTTTCGGTATCAATAATACTATTACATGGCGCGATTTTGAGCTAAGTTTCTTTATCAACGGCAGTGTGGGCAATGATATCTATAACGCTGTGAAGATGAAGCATAGCGATCCCACTGCATGGGGAAACAAACTCAAGATGGTGAATGACTATGCGCAAATAGGCATGATAGACCCCGCGGGTTCAATCAACGACATCAGCAATGTCTATGTGCTCAACCCCGAGACGGCACAGACGCAGCGAATCAGTGTAAGCGGTGAAAGCCAGAACGACAATAACCGTATCTCCTCGCGTTTCGTAGAGGATGGTTCGTACCTTCGTCTAAAGAGTCTTTCTTTAGCTTACAACGTGCCGAAGAAATGGCTGGGCAAACTGAAGATTGACTGGATGCAAGTATATGCCAATGTGCAGAACCTGTTCACTATTACTGGCTACGACGGCTATGATCCAGAGATTGGCGCCAACGGACAGAGCGTACTCTTGCAGGGTATTGACTACTACCGTTATCCTTCTTCACGCATATACACTTTCGGCCTCAAGTTGAACTTTTAATTGATTACTGTCATGAAATACATCAAATATAATAGATATAATAAGGTCGTAATGACTCTGGCATTGCCATGCATGCTATTCTTTACCAGTTGCAGCGACGAGTTCCTGGATCGTGTACCTACAAATAGTTATACTGCCGACACCTATTATACGAGTGATGAAGCCATCATCAAAGCTACTGAGCCTTTATATAACTATGCTTGGCATGGCTACAACGAACGTGCTATCCTCGGAATAGGTTCTTTCCGTGCCAACGATGCGTGGAGCCCGTATCTATCAGGCGAATATGCCCGTTTCACCATTACAGGCTTGACAAAAGACCTAGTGAGTGCGTGGTCTTCACTGTATATGGTGGTGACGATGTCAAACCAACTTATCAATGACCTCGATAAATACAAGGCTATTGAGAACGCAAATGTGAGTGAGAGCGTGGTTAACCAAGCTAAGGGTGAAGCTATGATTATGCGAGGCTGTGCCTATTTCTATTTGTTGCGCGGTTGGGGAGAGGTCATACTTTATGAAGATAATAATGATGCCGCCAATAAACCAGTTCGTCCCTTGTGTAAGGAAAGCAGTGTGTTGAAGTTTATCATCCGCGACTTTGAACGTGCTTCCGAACTGCTCCCTGAGCGTGGATCTAACTATCATCCTTCACGTTATGTGGCCAAGGCTTTGCTGGCTAAAGCTCTGCTGGCACAAAGTGGTTGGCAGGATGGTGGTAGCAACAAGGACGGCTTGCGCGACGAGGCTACCCTCAAACGGGTTGTCAGTCTTTGCGACGAGGTAATCAAGTGCGGACAATATAAGTTGCTCGACGACTATGAGAATCTCTTCCGTCCTCAGTTCAACGACAATGAGGAGACGTTGCTGGCTATGCGCTGGGCCGACCCCCTGTTAGGTGAATATTCTGCCAACAATAACCTCATCAGCGACCTTGCTTGGAGCGATGTATGTGATGTCAATGTATGGGGTGGCTCTTTGCATGCTTCCGTTGATATGCTCGACTATTACAACGAAGAACCTAGGGATTCTTTCCGCTTGCGCGCCAATTTCTTCACTCCGGGACGCTACTATAATTATATCTGGACGGAAAAGGGTGGTTATACCTATAACGTGAATTGGGCTCAGGCTAAGAAGGGTGTTGTTGGAACGAAAGCAGACTGCGACGGCCACTTGGCACAGCAGGCTTCACCACTCAATACCTATATCATTCGTTTGGCCGATGTGTATTTGATGAAAGCCGAGGCTCTGTTGGGAAACAATGAGTCGACCTCTGATGCTGAAGCTCTAGCTGCATTCAACGCTACACGCCTTCGTGCTAAGCTGGAACCGAAGACTTCGTTCTCCTTCGACGACCTTATCCGCGAGCGCCGTATTGAGTTCTGCCTAGAGTACAATAACTGGTTTGAGATGGTGACGTGGTATCGCTGGAAGCCGCAAACCATGCTCAACTTCTTCAACCACAAGCAGCACCGTGCATTCATGCTCAACTCGGGTGATGTGGTTCTCAATGCCGACAAGACTTTGTCATATCGTTGTATTTACCCTGGTCAGGGCGCATGGTATTTCACCGATGATGAGGGACACTGCCTGTGGAACGATCGTAAGACTGTATCCATCGACGATAATACAACTGTACAGACCAAGGCTGAAGGATATACTTACGATGTGGATGCATTGTCAGCCGCCAAGGGTACCGACTACCAGCCCATTGTGCTGTCAGAGGCCAATATCTTTATGCCTTATCCTGAGGCTGATGTCATTCAAAACAGCAACTTTAACAAGCCTGCTGTTGACTATGATTTTGGAGAATAATAACGAATCAATAAACAATAGATATGACTACAATGTTAAAGAGAATCAGTGGCTGTCTGTTTTTGGCAGTGCTGTTCATCGCACCGCAAATATTGTTCACCTCATGTAGTGACGACAAATCATCAGGTGGAGGAGTGCCCGAAATATTGGGTGTGCGCTCATGCGACCCCGCCTTGGCCGACAGCCTATTCACCAAAGCATCTCCAGGACAGGTTATCGCTGTCATTGGCCAAAACCTAGGCGGAGTGATGAAAGTGTATATCAACGACCAAGAGGTGTATTTCAACCCTAATATGAATACCGACCATAGCGTCATCGTCAATGTGCCCACAGAGAAAAACGGCTTCAAACTCACAGCTTTCAACAGCGATCTGAAAGATGAGATTCGCATCGAGACCTCTCACGGCACTTGCACTTATGCTTTCAAAATCAGTGCCGGTTTTCCGTCCCTGCAGCGTATAGCAGCCCATTATCCTCGCGAGACAGGAGACTTGATTAATATCTATGGTTTGAACCTTACAGATATAGAGGAGGCTTATTTCACAAGTCTTTCTTCTGAGGAGATTGCAGAACTTAAAAGTAAAGATATTGGTGGGCAGCATGTGGCTGTCACTGATATGAAAACCATTCAGAAAGATCGAGTGCTCAACTCCATGACCAATGCCTATGAGACACGTTCGCAACTCAGTTTCAACCTTCCTGAACTGCCTTATACCGAGGGCACATTGGTCATTGTGACAGCAGGCGGAACAACTTACATCCCTTATTACAAGACACCGGGTGTACCCGTTATCCTTTCCATATCTAATGATATGCCGGAGATTGGCGAGACACTGGTTATCACGGGTCGTGAGTTCGTTGAGGTCTCGAGTCTAAAATATGGCGATGTGGCCTTATCACCAGAAGAATTCCGTGTAGCAGAGTCAGAGGATACAATCTATGTTGACTTCGCCAAGAAACCAGGTGTGGATAGCGGCAATGCAACTCTTACTGTTACAACTCCTGGCGGAGAGGTGTCCGTTGACCGCTTCTACGACCATTCCACTATTTTGACCACTTTCGACGGTGATGCCACCGATAATGGATGGGAACCAAATGCCTCCTTCGTCAATAGCGGAACAAACGAAGGCATGTTTGCTTATATCAATGTGCCGGAAGAAGGAAAGCAATGGTGGGGCACGATGGTCTATTTCCGCAAGGACTGGAACGGTAACTCCTTCCCGCTGTCGAATAATATACCCGACGATGCTACAGCCGACGAAGTGTATTTTGCCGTCAATGTGCTGAACAACTCAGATTACAACAATGGCTCCTTCTTCGGTTATATCCGTTATATGTTCCAGCCGATAGGCGATGCGGAGAACATTTACGATAATCATATTGGATGGGTGAATTATGATGAGCAGATAGCTCAGTTTGAGCAGCCCGTTCTCGCCGATGTCAACGGACAGACTCCTACGGGCAAGTGGTATCGCCATGTGCTGCCGCTGAGCAAGTTTGCTTGCTACAAAGGACTGAAGTATTCTGAGATCAAGACTGTCGGTCTCAATCAGTTCCGCTTCCAGAGCATCAATCAGAGTACTACTCGTGGCAGGATTGACGTGAAGTTTGACAACTGCCGCATCATCTACATTCCTAAAAAATAAAATAATCATAAAGCATTAAGGATATGAAAATCAAGAATGTTTATAATACTTTGCTCCTGATCTTCGCTGCCCTGTCGCTGTACAGCTGTACAGACGTGGAGAACAAGGAAAGCTACACCGGACGTTCAGAAGGACCCGCCACGAAACTCAACGTGCTTCGCAATGGTGAGGCTGTGGGTGATGCCTTACAGTTCAGCATGGGTGCCACTAGCATCCTACTCGGCGTGGACTGCGATGGTGACTGGACTGCCGAGGTTGACGGCGATTGGGCAGATGTGAGCAATCATGCCGGCTACGGCTATCTCGACCGCTATTCCTATTTGAAGTTGAATGTCAACAAGAATGAGGGTGATGCTCGTACGGCCACACTTACGTTTAAAAGTGGGTCGCAAACCCGCACCATCACACTGAACCAAAACGGTACAGGTACAGATCCGGGTGACACCTTCCCCAGTTCGTTTGCCACACTCGAGAACTTCACCGTGGGCTACAATCTTGGCAATACTCTTGACTCTTGGCCCGTCGGAAGCTGGTGGGATCCCACCACGAAGTCGCCGACAGACTGGGAGCAAGGTTGGGGACAGCCTATCACCACACCGGAGATTATCAATGCCATCGCAGAACGGGGCTTCAAGGTGATTCGTGTACCGGTTACCTGGGGACCACACATGGATGCCGAAGGCAATGTGGATGCAGCCTGGATGGCGCGCGTCAAGCAGATTGTGGATATGGTGCTCGATGCCGGCTGCTATTGTATTGTCAATGTGATGCACGATACGGGTGCCAGCGAAACAGCATGGCTCATCGCCAACATGGATGTCTATCCCACTGCCTCGGTGCGCTATAAGAAGTTGTGGACCCAGATTGCCAACACCTTCCGTGACTATGGTGACCATCTGCTCTTCGAGAGCTTTAATGAAATCTTATACACCAACACCAATGACGGTTGGAAGGCTCCTGCTGCCGGCGATGGCGCTTATGAAGCCATACGCAAGTATCATCAAGACTTCGTGGATGCCGTGCGTGCTACAGGCGGTAACAATGAGTTCCGTAATCTCATCATCAATCCCTATTCGGCTGGTAATAGCCAGGTAGTGCTCGACGAGATGGTTGTTCCGCAAGACAAGCATTCCAACCACATCATGATGTCGGTGCATAGTTACGATCCATACAATTTCTGCAACGAAAACGGGGAATGGAGCATCCTCATCTTCGATAATAGCTGCACCAAGGAAGTCGATGATGTGTTCAACCGCGTGATGAATACAGCCGGTAAGCTTGGCATTCCCGCTTTCTTCGGTGAGTTTGGTGCAATCGACGTGAAAAAAGATCCGTCTGAACGCTTGAAGTATGCCAAGTATATGGCTGAGAAGTTCAAGGCCAACAGCACTGTAGGCTTGTGGTGGATGGGCTTGATTGACCGCAAGACTCTCGTCTGGGAAGACGACGACATTGTCAAGGCATTGGTGAACAAGTAAGCCAATAATACGACAAAAAAATTCTCTAGAGAATTTCTTCCATCCGATGATAGTTTGCTTTGCTTCGGATGATAGTTTGAAGAAAATTCTCTAGAGAATTTATCAAAAGCGTGGCACCCTTGTGACACCCGTGACACCCTTCCGAAGAGGGTGCCAACCCTTTATACAAAGGCAATGTGGCACCCGTGCACCCTCAAATCGAATTTTTTGCGCGTACGCGTGCATAGAAACGAAATTTATTGTTCCTCCGCTTTCTTGTCTTCCAGACCTTTTGAGGCCATCAGCAGGTCAACGAGGGGCTTGTCCTTGAAGTCGTGCTTCTTCTGGTCCCAGAATCCGAAGTCGGCATCGTAGCACCATGTGGTCCAGGCGATGTTGAACTCATCGAAAACCTTCAGCATGTCCTTTGTCCAGGCGTATGCCAAGTTTCTGTCAACTGGTTCGTAAACACCCCATTCACCGCAGAACAGCTGCAGGTTGTATTTCTTGGCGGCTTCGATGGCATCCTTGAAGTCGGCGCGGATCTTGTCGATGTTATACTCCTGGGTGAGATAGGGCTCCAGTTCCGGTTTCAGCGAATCGGGAGCGGCCTCGAAGTCTTCTTTTGAAACGAGGATTCCGGGATAGTTCACCTTTCCTTTGTATTTTCCGATAGGAGTCCACCATGCACCGTAGTGAGTCAGAATCATCGGGTTGTAATAGTGGAAGGAGAGCACGATGTTCTTGTCGTTCTCTGGCACGCGGAGATACTTTATCGTCTGATAGCCTTGCCATAGGTTAGAACCGATGACGAGCGTGCGCTTGGGCTCCACCTTTCTCAGGGCGGCATGCACCTTGGCTACGAGCTGGTTCCATTGCTCGTGCTCGGGAGCTACGGGCTCGTTCATAAACTCATAGGCCACGGAGTCGTTGCTATAGCCTTTCAGCGCCTCCGACAGTTGGTACCAGAGATTGATGAGGTCTTGCTGTGCTTTTTCTGATGTGAAGAGCGTGTTGGCATCCTCCTGGCCCTCGTTCACGGCGTTGAAATAGTGTGAGCGGATGATATGGAGGTCAACGATGGCACGCAGATGGTGTTTCACCGACCAGTCGAGTGCCTGAGTGAGCAACTGCCATGCCTCGGGGAGCTTGTTCCCCTCTTCGTCCCAGAACTGTACTTCGTCAATAGGAATACGCACGAAGTCGAAGCCCAGCGAATCCAGGCGAGCGAAGTCGTCTTCCTGGATGTGCGTGCGGCGAGCCTCGCCTCGTTCTTCCGACTGCGACAGCCAGTGGCTCAGGTTCGTTCCCCGTTTGATACGGAAATCGTTTGTAGCGCTTTCTTCTGTCTTTGAACATGCCATAACCGTCAGGATCATCACGGTCAGAAAGGCAAGATAGCTGAAAATTCTTTTCATAATTGAATGGATTTAGTTGATAATATTATTGATTCTGAAAGATTTATTCACACGCGGCAAAATTAATAAAAATAGTCAAGAAAACAGTCGCTCGGATAGTGAATGAATGTTATTTAGACGGTTTTCAGGTGAAATTCGGGTCGTTTTCTTGAGAATTTGAAATAAATCGCGCACAAGTTTCGGAAAAAGATTGTATCTTTGCAACCAATAGCAACTACTTGAAAATTATTACTATATGAACAAGAGGTACATCTTGGCGCTCCTCGCATTGAGCACCGTATGGGGGATTCATGCCCAGAAAATAGACTTCAACAAACCAGGACGTAACGAACAGGTGAGCACCGAAACGGGATTCTCACCCTGGGCGGTAACTGATACGCAGGAGGCCGTTGCTACTTTCGACGGTATCACGCTCACCATCAGCTGTGATCCACAGTATGCCGGAGGATACGTCTCGGGCAACTACTGGAAAGACGGTGTGGAAAGCAAAGGATACAAACTTATCGGCGACGGACTGGTAGGTTATCAGAACGGACACGATCAAGTGACAAGTGGTGCCGTGAAAATTGACGTCAAAATTAGTGGACTTGCTCCTGGAACACATACCCTCCAGGCTTTTCATAACAACTTCGAAGGGCTCCAAGCGCCCGATATTGACGTGCTGGTGAACGGAACGGTTGTAAAGACAGGAATCAAACAGACCAATCGCGATATATCGGTAGTCACCTGCGGACAATCGTTCGTGGAGTTCCAGGTTGTCGATGGGGAGCCCGTCACCGTTTCATATCTCTCCAAACCGGCCCAAGGCACTTCCTACGGAACGACCAGCGTCACCATTAATGCGCTGGCTTTCGATGTGGCCGATAATCTGAATACCGCCCAAGAACCCTATCCAGTCAACACGGACTTCCATGTGGATGCCGACGACGGGTACGTCGTGCTGAGTTGGGTCCCTGCGGCTACGGCCGTGAAGCATCATGTGATGTTCGGCACTTCGGAAGAAGACCTGAATGAAGTGGCCTGCGTCGCTACGGACAGCCATACCGTCAGTGGCCTTTCATCCATGAACACGTATTACTGGCGTATTGATGAAGAGAACGCCGTTGGCGAAATCAACAAAGGCACCGTCTGGTCATTCCGCCCGCGACATCTGGCTTTCCCGGGAGCCGAAGGCTACGGCAAATATGCCATCGGCGGGCGAGGCGGCACGGTCTATCACGTGACCAACCTTGAGGACAATGGTGATGACAATAACCCGATAGCAGGATCTTTCCGCTATGGCATTAAGAAGGTGAGCGGTCCCCGCACCATTGTGTTTGATGTTTCTGGCACCATCCATCTGAAAAGCCGCCTCACTTGCGGCGACAAGTATGTCACGATAGCCGGACAGACAGCTCCCGGAGCGGGCATCATGCTGCGCGGCGCACCTTTCGGAATGGCCAGCGACGGTATCACCCGCTTCCTGCGCAGCCGTCGAGGCCAAATCAGCGACCAAGACCCTGAAGGCATAGGACTCGACGGGCTCGGCATGGCGGGTAACGATCATTCCATCATGGATCATTGTTCCGTATCGTGGACCATCGACGAAGCCTTCTCCTCGCGTGGAGCAAAGAATCTCACCCTGCAACATTCGCTCATCAGCGAAGCACTCAACGTGGCAGGTCATCCCAACTACAGCGACGGCACGGCCCATGGCTATGCCGCAACCATCGGAGGCGGAGAGATGGGAGGCATCTGCGGAAGCTACCATCACAACCTGCTTGCCCATTGCGAAGGGCGCAACTGGAGTATATCGGGCGGACTCGACGGCGCTGGCTATTACGACGGACATCACGACGTCTATAACAACGTGGTCTATAACTGGGGCGGACGGGCTACCGACGGTGGAACCCACGAGATGAACTTTGTGAACAACTACTACAAGATGGGGCCAGCCACCAGTCAGTCAACGCTGATGAACCTGCAACTGGAAGGAACCGGCAAAGGCACGCAGAGCGTTTACGTAAGCGGAAATATCCGTCAGGAAAAGAACAACGGGAAACTCACGGAAGACAAGCGCGGCACCACCTATAAATATAACACCTCAGGCGGTCAGGTAGTCGATTGGAACCCCCTGCCCACCACACCTTTCGCATTCTTCAATCCCGAAGGCAATGCCGAGACGGCCCGTGCAGCCTTCAAGAACGTACTTTCTGATGCCGGATGCAACCTGCCCCTCATTGATAACCACGACAAACGCATGGTCAGCGAAACGCTGACAGGCACCTCTACAACCAAGGGTAGCCGCTCAGGAAAGAAAGGCCTCATTGATTCGGAGGAAGACAACGGATGCGAGGGCTTCGATATGGAAAAACTCGGCATCACCAGCGAGAGTCGCCCTTCTGATTGGGACCACGACCAAGACGGTATGCCCGACTGGTTTGAAGAACTGACGGGAACCAATCCTTATGACGCCGACAACAACGAAGACCCCGACGGCGACGGATATACCAACCTCGAAGACTATCTGAACTGGATAGCCGCGCCTAACTACCAGCTCGCGGAAAGCACCGAGATCAGTCTCTCTCCATGGTTTGCCGGTTACACCCAGCCTTCATACACCATCGCCGCGGGCAGCCACGCCACCATCCTCGGCGACAAACTCACGGTGGACCCCACAGGCCATGAAAAGATGTTCACCATCGCCGTCACCGCCACCGAAGACGGCATATCGCTCACCCGTGAGTTCCACTTTGCTTGCACTAAAGGAGCCACCGGTATCCACGAACTACACGACAGCGTGAAACCATCGTCTGGGTGGTATAACCTCAACGGACAGCCCGTGGCCTCTCCACGCCAAGGCGTCTATATCCGAAATGGCAAGAAGATCATGAGATAAAACTTTTTTAGACGCGCGCTCCCAGCGCGAACTATGACAGCAGCAAAAAATCTGATCAATAAAAGATGAAACAGTTATTCTATATCTTCGTGGCTGCACTTCTGATAGGCTGCGCTGATGGGGGCAGAAAACCTGAAACGGTTTCTTCTACAACTCCTTATGACAGTATCATGCAGGCTGAAGGCTACGACGTTCTCCCGATTTTCAAGACGCGAACAGGTCATATAACCGTTTCGATACGAGTGAACGGAAGGCCCTGTGTTTTCCTCGTTGACACAGGAGGCGGAGCCACACTGATAGACATATCCAAGAAAGACAAGTTCCAACTCGAACCTCAGGCCTTAAGAGACTATGCCGCAGGTATCGGCTCTGCCAGTCCGTTGGTCAGGACTGCGGGTGTATTCGGAATCAACGGCACGGAGATTAGGAATGACAGTCTGTTTCTCATGGATATATCCTATGTCAATGCCGAGTTTAGGAAAAACCGTTCCCGTCAAGTCGATGGTGTGTTGGGAACTGACTTTCTTGAGAAGCATCATGCCATCGTTGACTACTCTCGTTCCACTCTCTATCTGAAAATCAACCCTGATGCAACTGGCAGCTTGTGGAACTTCACAAAGTTCCTGATTTCAAAGGATGGAGAGACTATTAAGCGTTACGCACCTACCACTGAGCCTAAGGACTTTGAGAAGGACATCGAGGGGTTGTTGTAGTTCGAACATCTAGTGTTTGTCAGATTCTTTAAGTCCAAAGGCTTGTAATGAACATAGGGCTGGCATTCTCGGCTTTCTTGAATCCGCATGACTCATAAAAGCCAAGCTCTGTATTGTAGGCTATTAAACCAATGCGGAGTGACTGGTAATGTTCTTTCATCAACTCCAGTAATTGATGACCGATACCATGGTGATGGTATTCCGGGCGAACCAACATATAGTGCAGATAGGCCGTCATGATGCCGTCGTCCATTGCGCATACCATCCCCACAAGCTTGTCTTCGTCCCATGCAGAATATACCGTTTGGAAATTCTGCATGGCGACTACCAGCTTGTCGGGGAAATGTCCTGATGACCAGTCAACGGAAAGAAACAATTTTTCCAAATCGTCTTTCCGAAATTCGTGAATGTCTTTGTATGTTATTCCCATAATTTATTATATTTTCCCTGTCATTAGGGTACATTAGGTGATTCTCTTGCGTCTAGCAATGCATCATACAAATCAAGCGCTTCTTTCATCTTGTCACGCATATACAACACGGCACTACGTGGATAGATGATCTTAATGCCCGGTCCATAGGACATGAAGACAGAGTACATTTCGAAGTTGATGACCACGTCAATCCTGAAAATGCAGCTCCCGTCTTCGGGATTCTCCCTGATGAGCTGCTGCGAACGGTGTATGGGCTTTGTCTTGATATACATGCTCTGCTCCCTGTTTGCCCAAAACTTGATACGGCGGGGTGTGCTGTGAATGCTCTTGCTCACTCCGATGACGTCATCGAAGAAATGTTCAGAATCAAAGTCCGGATTGTCACGATACGGTATGTCCAGAGGCTCAATGTTCTTGATGCGGTCGAGGGCAAGATTGTAGAGCATCAGGTTGTCGGGTTTAGAGCCGAATAGGAACCAGCGGTTGCGGAATTCCTTCAGCAGGTAGGGACAGAGGATGAATTCCTTGGGCTGCCTGGCATTGAACGACTGGTACATGATACGGAGTGTCCGCCTGTGTGAAATATAATTGTACAAAGGATTCAGGAGACGGTTTCCTTTCAGGTTTGGCACATTGTCGAAATGTATGATGGGCTTGCGGTTGTTCCGGCTGATGGAGAGCTTGTCCTGAAGACGGCTTACCACGTCAGACATCTCGGCAAACTGCTCAAACCCCTCCAGCTGGCGAAGTATGTCGACGGCTTCCTGCATTACGTCATAGTCATTCTGCGACATCGGCATGTCCATGATGGAATAGCCCTCAATGCCATATCGGTAGTATTTGTGGTCATACACCTCAATGGGGGCGTTGTAGCCCAGCTTGTCGGAGCGCATCATCTGAATGTCTCCTTGGACGGTTCGAACGGAAACGCCCTTGCGGATGCCCTCCATGTCGTAGAGTGCATCGCTGCAGGCATCCACCAGGTCTTCGAGCGTCCACCGGCGATAACGGTTGTGCAGACAATTGTCTATAGTCTTGTAGCGTATTAGCGCATTCTTGTTTGCAGGCATAGGCTGAAATTCTTGTTAATGTTGACGCAAAGATAAGTATTTTCTACGCAACTTATTTGCGCAAAAGTGGAAAAACACGTTTTTTTTGAGGTTTTTCACAAAATATTTCCAGCTACGCAGAAAGACTGCGTAGCATGTATCTACTTTTGCAATGCGTTCCATGAAAGAATCTGTATGGATGTATTGGCACGCTGGGTGGCGACAACCACTCGAAAGAGAAAAGTGCGATAGCTCAGGCGGAAGAGCGATGATTAATGCACAGCAATGTGTTGCCGGTTCGAGTCCGGTCCGCATAGCTATAGAGAGGTCAAGGGCGGCTTACTTCTACGATCTTATGCTAAAGAGGCTCTATTAGCCGGTTCAATTACCTCTCTTCATGCTGCGATAGCTCAGTTGGTAGAGCAATAGATTGTGATGACATTTCCCGTGAGGGACCAATCACCACATACTCCAGCTTGTAGTGCCTATAGGTCGCAGGTTCGAGTCCTGCTCGCAGCTCCAATGATTATCAACGAGGTCTAAGAGGGACTTACTTCTTCTTAACATTCCAAGTTCAGTTTCTCAATTACCTCTTAATATTAACAAGGTCAAGGCTGACATACTTCAGCGCACTAGATTGAGACAGACACGCGACCTGTCGCTGCCAGCCAATTACCTTTTAAATTACAAACGTTATGAACAACAAGACATTGACAAAGGTAGCCCTGCGCTACCGCGCTGTGTTCCTCGACATTAACCGAGAGGACATCGACATGCGAAGTGAGGCTACTGCTCCGGTGATGGCATTCGTCACCCGTCTGAAGGAGAACGGCTTCTACGTGAGCGAGCAGTTGCTTCATGCGTTGAATGCAGTTTCAGCCGATCGATTGGCAGAAATCACCGAGTGCATCAACGACGTGATGGGCGTCAAGTTGAACTGGGCACCACTCGTCAAAGGGTGGAACGTGCCTACGGGAGAGACTTTGGCAGATCATATTATCACATGGATTGCCAATATCTTCGGCAAAGAGGCTGGTTTCAAGGGAACTACGCTGCCTTGCGGTCACCTCATTCCTGAAGGAACCTTCCCCCTGGAGCGCTACAACGGTTGCCCGTTCTGCGGCACGCCGTTCCAGACAGCCGACTTTGTTTATAAGGGGCAGGCCAGCAAACTGAATGAATTGCGCCTGTTCACGGTCAGCGATATGAAGAACGTGTTTGAGTCACTTCTGGCATCAGTCACTCCACTCGACGGTACCCAGAAGGATTCGCTGGAGCAGTTGCTTCAGGTGTTTCCTTTGCCAGAGAATGCCAACATCACGATGAAAGAAACCGCCATGCTGGTCGTCAAACTACTTGTCGGAAAGGGAAGGGCAGACGAAGCCTCGAAACTGCTGAAGACTCCCACCGACATTTTGCGCTATCTTTGGTATGAAAAGACCGGCTACGTGCAGATTATAGAGCCTAAGACGCTCGTTACACATGCCCGAAAACTGTATAACCACATGTGGGGACCACTCGACCGTGGAATGGATGCTGCCAAGGACATGAAGAAGAAACTGATGCTAAAGTACGACCGTCGCGTCTGCCTGCGTGTGGCCTTATGGATGAATGCTCTTCCCATGACTGCCAGACAGGCCGCCGAGAACATGAACCCTAAGCGTGGCATGTGGGTACGCATGATCCGTGCGCTCCGTCTGGGTGAGTATTCCAGAAAGAACGGATTCGACCATCTGACGGAGATTCTCGATGTTTTCTACAAGCAGGACTACACCACATGGCAGGGACGTGTAGACAAGGCTCGTCTGGAGAACAATGCCGAAAAGACGATGGCATTGCTGAAGGAACGCCCTGGTCTTTTCGCCCGTTGTCTATTCGCCTCAATGCTCCGTTTTGGCAGCGACAAGGTGCTTACCGCCTTTGGTGAGGTAGCTGACAAACTACCTGCCCGTCTGTTGCTCTCGCTCGGCAATGCCGCTGAGGCGTATTTCGACCCGAAGGCCACACGACTGGCTCGTCCTATCACAGGAGTTACTCACAAGATTGAGCCTAACAAGTTGCTGGTACTCTATGATGAGGATTCCCTAAAGTCAATGGTTGGAGCCGTGAACAGTCTTTATAAAACATCCATGTCAAGACGTTTCGCAGCTCAGCAGATGGAGAGCAAGACTATCTTCATTGAATCTTCGCTCTACAATATCCCTGTCAGTGTGGGCGACCGTTCGTCAACCATCCAGGACGTCTCCTGCGCCCTAATGGGCACTCGCTTCCCTGTGGAGGGTGATGCCGTGCGCCTGTTCCTCCAGTGGGGCAAGGGGCTTCATGCTCAGCATCTCGACATGGACCTCAGTGCCCGTATAGCTCTTCCCGAGGGAAAGATAGAAGAATGTGCCTACTACAATCTCACGTGTGCCGGTGCCAAGCACTCGGGCGACATCCGTTCCGTCCCAGAGATGGTGGGGACCGCCGAATACATAGAATTGTCGATTCCAGAACTTGAGAAAGCTGGAGCCACCTACGTTACATTCACATGTAACGCATACTCCACAGGTGCCCTTTCACCTAATCTTGTTGTTGGCTGGATGGACTCTGCCTATCCGATGAAGGTTTCCGAGAATAAAGGTGTGGCCTACGACCCGTCGTGTGTGCAGCACATGGTTCGCATTAGCGAGGGTAACCTGTCGAAGGGACTGGTGTTCGGAGTGCTCGATGTACCCAAGTGCGAGATTATCTGGCTGGAGATGCCCTTCACGGCGCAGACCCTTCACGGTGCTGACAGCTCCTCCGTGGAAGCCTTGCTCCGCAAACTGGAGGCAAAGCTCTCCTTGGGCCAGTTGCTGGCCATGAAGGCCGAGGCCCAGCATCTCGAAATAGTGGAGAATGCGGACGAAGCCGATGAGGCATATACCTACGAATGGGCTCTCAATCCGGCTGAAGTGTCAAGGCTACTGTATCTGTAGGGCGTGACCTGTCATAGAGCCTACAGGATATGCCGTTTGGACTGAATAGGCAGAAAGGTTGGACCAAATAGAAAGGCTTGTTTGCTGAAATAGTCATACCTTTGCATCGTAATTGGAATATCATTTTAATTTAAAATCAAAGGTAATATGAGAAGCAAGATTGAAGACTACAATGCAGTGGTAGAAGCTGCAAGCAAGTTTACGAGGAGCGTTGCTGAGGGCAACAGTAAGTATGCAAGGGAGTTGTTCACAGAGGATGCCTGCCTGTTTGGTTTCCTGAACGGAAATTTCGAGCGTGGTAGCATCGAACAATTCTATCATAATGTTGACACCGTGGGTGGCGGCGACGAGTTCAAGACCCGCATCGACGTGCTGGAACTGGAAGAGACGCTGGCCGTGGTGCGCGTGTTGGAAGAAGGGTGGGGAGGTTCTATCGACTTTACCGATGTGCTCCTGTTGCTGAAGATTGACGGTGAATGGAAATGTGTGGCAAAGGCTTATAATCAGAACTCAAACACAATTTCTAAGTAAAGCATTCTTTGGTCTGCAAGATTTTCCTTAATTTTGCAGATCGTTTTTTTATATATGAACATCGATGAGCAGGATTATCAAATTCCCTACGGCAATGGTGACGGGCGACTACAAGGCCTCGTCGTTGGTGCTCGATGGGGGTAGTGTGATTGACCAGTGCATCGCCACTGCTGGCGACAAAGGCACTTTCTTTCTGGAGCAGCATCTGCTCTACGTGGTGCTGGGCGGCGAGGTGAAGCTGACGTGCGGCAGGTAGACGTGTGTAGTACGCAGGAATGAGATGGTGCTTCTGAGGCGTGCCCATAGCGTGAGCTACGAGAAACGGGGCGACGCGAAGACGGGACTTTTCGAGAGTTTGCTCTTTGCCATCACCGATGAGCTGATTTCCGACTTCCTGACCCAGCAGCACTTCGCGATTCCGCTGACGACGGAGAAACTGGGCGTGAAGGTCTCGCCCATGAGCGACCGCCTTGTGGCCTATTGCTGGTCGTTGTCGCCATATTTCAACGATCCATTGCAGACCAATCCCGGCCTCTTGCGCCTGAAGGTGATGGAATTGCTGTATAACGTGATGGACTGCTCGAAGAACATCTTCAGGCAGATGCTTCAGCTGCGTCAGCCCGTGAGGATTGATATTCACCGGGTGGTGGAAGAAAACTACACTTCGCCTATCTCTCTTGAAGAGCTTGCATATCTGTCGGGACGCTCCATCTCCAGTTTCAAACGCGACTTCCAGAGCATCTACGGCGAGACACCTGCCAAATGGATTCGTGAGAAGCGATTGTCGAAGGCCCGCCAGATGCTCCAATCATCTCGGATGTCGGTAGCTGATGTGGCCTACAGCCTTGGTTTCGAGAACCCTACTCATTTCAGCCGTATCTTCAAGCAGCAATACGGATTGCCGCCATCTGCAGTTGGTAATCGTTAAAAAGAAGTACGAAGTTGGATTTACGAATTACGAAGTCGTGTTTTTATTTTTTTTGCGCTGACTGTCAATGAATTGCCTCGGTGTGAACCCAGTTGCGTTCTTGAACATACGGGTAAAGTGCTGGGGATATTCAAAGCCCAGCTCTTCGGCCACATGGTCGATGGTCTTGCCGCTGAGAATGAGGTTTTTAGCGCGCAATGTTATGAAGTTGCGGATATAGTCTTTCGGACTCTCGCCAAGGGCATTTCTGATGATGTCGCCAAAGTGTCCTGGTGAGAGGCATAATTCGCTGGCACAGTGTTTTACGGTGGGCAATCCTTTCGTTTTATGTATGCCATGTGAGTAATAATCGGTCAGCACCTGTTGGAAACGGCTGAGTATGTCGCTGCCTACGGCTGTCGTTTCCTTAAACTGGCGGAAATGGAAGCGGTTGCAATAGTCCAGGATGAGCAGGATGTAATTCCTGACGATGTCATCGTGGCCGTATGACTGAGACTGCGTTGCTAGCTCCTGCCGCAGGTCGGCCATGAGCCGATTCAGTATGTCCTTTTCCTCTGGAGTTATGATAAGTGCTTCGTTTGAATGGTAGGAGAAGAACTGATAGCTGCCGAGTTTCCGTTCTATGTCTGATCCTTGTATGAACTCGTCGTCGAATAGGAGTACCCAGCCGTGGTACTGACGGCGCGTGCCGTCATCGTGCTTGCCGCCTATCTGGCCTGGCGAAAAGGCTATCAGCGAGCCGTCGCCCATTCCCGCCATAGCGCCTACCCGTGGCCTTTCATGATAGGTACCAATGCCATAAGCCAGACCTTCCGGGAATTCCTGTTGCAAGAAAACGGCGTAGCAGTTGATTCGGTTCAACGTGTGGCGTATCTCACCCACCTCGTCGTAGTGTATCACAGATACGTGGGGGTGATAGACTGGCGCACCAATATCTCGTGCATAGTCATTTGCTTCGTTGATATATAGGTCTATCTTCATGGCTCCACAGCTTTCGGGGTCCAGTTCCTGAAGAAGCGTAACACCTTCTCCTGGTTGTAGCCTTGTCCTTCCTCCAAGAAACTGGAATCCTGAATATGGATAACCGTTCCTTCACCATTAAGCACTACGAACACGGGGAATCCGAAACGTCCACAGTTATCCAGTCTCTTCATCAGGGTTGCGGCCTGTTGCTGTTGCAGCTCACTTCCTGATTTACGTGGGTTGTAGTTCACGTGGATATACTCGAAGTTCTCGTTGATGCATTTGCTGATGGTGGTGTCGCTGGTTATGAAGTCTGCAAAGCGCAAACACCAGGGACACCAGTTTCCACCAACCTGACAGATGACAAACTTGCCTTCCGTCTTTGCTTTCACTATTGCCTGGTCTATCTGCTCGATGGGGTTGACGGTCTCGTTATAGACCTTTTTCAAACCCTTTTGCGCCTGGATATTGCTGACGACTCCCATCAGCATGAGGAGCCAGCAGGCTGTCCTCTTTATGTTAATTCTACTCTTATTCATAGTTGTGGGATGTTATGGTTCTAAACTCCAGCCATTGTCACCATGATAAATCATCTGGCGGGTCATGCCGCCATCGATGCAGATATTTTCACCCGTGATAAACCCTGCCTTGCGGGAACAAAGATAGAGCACCATGTGGGCAATGTCCATCGGATTGCCCACGCGACCTGCGGGCTGCTGGATGGCATCGGGGCCTTCATACGCGGTGTAGGCCGTATCAATCCACCCTGGAGAGATGCTGTCAGCAAGATCGCCGACAAAGTGGTCTCCCTGCTGCTTGTCAATCACGCACACATGCGCTCCTGCCTTCCGGAACTCTTCGGTAATGCAGCGTCCTATGCCTTGTGCACCACCCGTAACAACGGCTATTTTGTCCTTAAAATCCATCATGTCATCTCAATCGCAAAGGACAATTCTCATTTCCAAATCATCAACAGGCCTGTCGCCGCGGCCAGTGGCGGTTGCCTGTATCATTTCCACCACGTCTAGGCCTTCCTCAACTTCCCCGAACACCGTGTATTGGCCATCGAGATGGGGCGTTCCTCCTATTGTGGAGTAAATCTTCATTTGCTCCTCAGTCAGACCGGCAAAGTCTGCAGCTTGATTATCTGCTTCTGCTGCCAGACGGTCCTGCAGTTCTTGCAAACCAGCCCGATTCCTGTCACGTCGCATCTGCATGATTTCGGCCCGATGTTCGGAAGCAAGCTGATTGAATATCGACTGTACTTTCTGCATTTTCAGCTGCTTGGAAAACTGGCGAAGTTGCCCTTCGTTGTACTTTTGTCCCCATACAATATAGAACTGCGAGCCGCTGCTCCTGCGCTCTGGATTCACCTCGTCGCCCTGACGGGCAGCTGCCAAGGCTCCGCGCTTGTGGAACAGCCCTTCCTTAAACTCTGCTTCGAGCGTATAATCCGGACCGCCCACTCCCAGCATCTTCCCGGCAGGTGCCCCTTTGGAATCAGGATCGCCGCCCTGAATCATAAAGTCCTTGATCACTCGATGGAACAACGTGCCATCATAATAGCCTTCACGCACCAGCTTCACGAAGTTGTCGCGGTGGATGGGTGTCTCGTCGTACAGGCGGACTATGATGTCGCCCAGCATGGTCTGTATCTTTACTTTTGTCATAAACAATTAGATTATAGGTGCAAAGTTAGCAAATATTCTTTATTATTCCGCAGAAATGAGTAACTTTTATAAGTTACTTTCACTCGGAAGTGAAAAGAAAAGCAAGTTTTCCTTTTTCACTTCGCTCATTTATTCGTACCTTTCAAGAAGTTACTACATCTCGGCATAAAATATAAACGAGTTTATTTTGTTCTGCTCTCGATTATTCGTAACTTTGCACACGATAACAACAACATTTAAGTAAAAACAATGGACTATCTGCCCAAAGACCCCGCCATTCTGGTATCAAGTGTCAACATGCTTCTGCGCGACGAGGAGTTTGACTCATTAGAGTCGCTATGCTACGCCTTTAGCAGAGACCCGCAGGAGACAATGGACTATCTGCAGGAAAAAGGCTATGTGTGGAGCGAACAGCAGAAACAGTTCCGTCCTATAGGCTACGACGCATGATTACCCGAGACAGCATAGAGACCGCATACAGCTTCATGCATCAGAAAAGGAATGTCTATATCCATTCCTCGCTCGACTGGCAGAAGGATGACATAGAATATGCCATTGCGTCATACGTTGATGGTATGAATAGGAATCTGTACGAAGCTATATCTGATGGCCGGGATGATTTCCTGAGAGACCACAGACGGTTTCAAGAAGATATAACTCTAGCAGTTGAACGATTGGAATTATTGCTATAATGTAACCATTTAAGCGGATTCTTCTCAGGGAAAGAAGTCTCGTACATGGGCGATCTTCCTCTGCCCATTGTCTCACACAAAGTTGATGGCTGTTGTATTCGAATTAATATAATGTGATAGCTTCATGTGTCACCGATGTTTAATGAAGTTTAAGGAATTGTCAGTAAAGATTATCAAGGTTTAAAAACAGTGCCATCCTGACCTTTAAGGGAGCCAACTTGTCATGAAACACCCTAAAGGCATGTTTATTGCATTTCGAAAGGGTGAGAGCCGGAGCTAAGGCAAAGGCAATCAATGACATACGTTTAACTTAAAATAAAATTTGGAGGTATTGATTATGTTACCAGTAATGTTTAAAAACAGTTGGTTCCCAACAGTATTTGACGATTTCCTGAACACTGATTTCATGCCTCGCGCCAATACAACGGCACCCGCAGTCAATGTCAAGGAGGATGAGAAGGCCTACACCATGGAACTTGCAGCTCCTGGCATCAAGAAGGAGTATTGCCGTGTAAGCATTAACGATGACGGCAATCTTTGCATCGCCATCGAGAACAAGCAGGAGCACAAGCATGGGGACAAGCATCACCACTACTTGCGCCGTGAGTTCAGCTACTCGAACTACGAGCAGAACTACACGCTGCCCGAGGATGTGGAGAAAGACAAGATCTCGGCCAAAGTGGAGGATGGCATCCTGACCGTTGTCCTTCCGAAGATGGAGAAAGAGCAGAAAAAGGTCGGCAAGGCCATTGAGGTATCATAAGGCCCGATCCTCATAAACACAGCAAAGGAGCAACACCAATCAAGGTGCTGCTCCTTTTGTTTGAAATAGCCAAGGCTGTCACGATGACTATTTTATCTTTGAAAATTTGTCCGATAAATTATATTTATTTTGAGCCATTAGTGTCCCATTTTAACGGGACACTAATGATTCAGATTAAGAAATCAGTCAGATTCCGTTTGCAATCTCGCAAGACAACTGACCCTGTAACAGGGAAAATCGTTCCCAAGAAAAAGAACTTACTAATTGTGATGGTTGTTTGCTATTGCGGCAAACGTACCGGGTTATCAACAAACTTACACATAGATCGGGACCTATGGGATGGAGAAACTCAGAGGGCCAAAGGTAGTAACCTGAAGATGAAAATGTCAGAAGTTCAAATCAATTACACTTTGGAACTGATGAGAAACGCTGTTGATATTGTCATGCGAAAGTTTGAGATCTTGAATATCATTCCTACAATTGAACAATTCAAGAAGTCCTATGATGGATTGAGGTTTGATGTCAGCCTTTTCAGTCTGGGAATGCCAAACCTTGCGACATCCCCTGTATTTCCTATGGCAGCAGCAGTCCCGCCCTATTATCAGTCTATGCCATATATGCCACAGCAGATGCAAGGAACCTATCATCCAGGCTATCCTCAGCAGCCTTTCTTCCCTTCCAACGATTATGCTTTACCACAGCAGCCGGAAAGGGTGATACGCGAGAACATGGAATATTCGAATCCAAAATGGAATCGAAGTACCCCTGAACCCAATTTTAACAAAGATTCAGAATTGGACCCGGGCGAGTCAGAATTTTCATCAAAAGACGATAATTTGGATATTGAGGATGATTCAACGTACAAAAAGAAGCCAATCAAAAGGTCTATCAAGAAGGAACCAGTCGATGATGGAAAGGAAAAAGATATATGGTGGTCACTTGACCAGTTTGTAACAGTCATGGGTAAGCAGAATGAGTGGACGCATGCTACCTATCAGAAATTTGATGCCCTTGAAAACCACCTGAAGAAGTTTCGTGATGACCGAAGGGAAAAGCTGAAGAACAAAAAGTTTGAGCTCACCTTTTCGTATTTTGACGAAGAGGGGCTTCTGAATTTCGTGGAGTTCCTGAGCAAAGTCAAGAAAATGAAAAACACGTCGATTGACAAACAGCTTGATTTCCTCAGATGGTTCTTTCGCTGGGCGCTTGCCAAGCGCTTCCATGACGTGAACGACTTCGAGACATTCCGTCCGAAGTTGAAGAAGACACAAAAAGGGTCGTTTTCCTCACCAAGGACGAGCTCGAAAAACTCAAAAAATATGTGGCACCAGAAGACAGGAAGAACTTGGAGAGAGTCAGGGATGTATTCCTTTTCCAGTGCTGCACTGGACTTCGCTATTCCGATGTGTTCAATCTTCGCCGCTGTGATGTCCATGAGGACCATATTGATGTCACGACCATCAAGACCAATGATACTTTGCGCATTGAGCTGAATGAGGAAAGCAAGAGCATTCTGGACAGATACAGAAACATAGCCTTCGAAAAGGACAAGGCATTGCCTGTCATTTCCAATCAGAAGATGAATGACAGCCTGCATGACCTTTGCAAGCTTGCCGGTATCAATGAGATGGTTCGCAAGACCTACTTCAGGGGAAAGGAACGTATTGATGAGGTCAAGCCAAAGTGGGAACTTGTGGGAACCCATACAGGACGCAGGACATTCATCTGTCACGCTTTGTCAATGGGCATACCACCCGAAATTGTCATGAAATGGACCGGCCACAGTGACTATAAAGCCATGAAGCCATATATTGATGTGGTCGATGAGATTAAGGCTGAATCAATGAAGAAGTTTGATAGCTTGTTTGGTATGTCCAAAAATTAAGAAGAATATGAGGAATTTTGGGCAGGATTGAAAAATTTTGCCCAAAATCCTTGGAGTTTGTAAACCAATTAGTTAACTTTGCAAATGAAAAAGGAATTCAAGAGGCAGGTCACCGTCTATGGTGACTACATCAAGAAGTTTAAGCGGACACTCAGTCAGCAGACCATCAAAAAGATATACCAGGTACTCGTCTACATCATGACACTGGATATCATACCGCAGACCTATATGAAGTCCATTTCGGGCGTACCCGGCCTGTTTGAGATACGGGTGGAAGACCAGGGAAACATCTACCGGATCTTCTGCTGTATGGATGAAGGCAACCTTGTGATACTCTTCAACGGCTTCCAGAAGAAGACACAGAAGACACCGCGCAAGGAGATTGAGACCGCAAAGAGAATCATGAAAGAATATTTCAGTAACAAGAAAAAAGCCGAAGACCATGGATAGAGAAAAGATGAAGCAGTTGAATCTGACACCGATAGAGGATTTGATAGAGGAAGATTTCGGTAAGGAAGGCACACCGTCAAGGCTGAAGTTCGAGAACGGCTGTGATGCCTTCATCATCGGTGAGCGCCTGAAGGAGGAACGCCTCAGGGCGGGACTCACCCAGGAGCAGCTTGCGTCACGGATCGGCACGAAGAAGGCCTATATCTCCCGAGTGGAGAACGGCCATACCGACGTGCAGGTTTCCACGCTCTTCAAGATATTCGAGGGGCTTGGCCGCCGAATCAGCATCAACATTTTGTAACCCATTTAAATCAACCTATAAGACATGAAACTGGAATATGCCCGGGCATACGCAGTTGTGCCCGAAAGCAAAGACGTGAAGAAAAAGTCCATCGTCGAAGTCTCAAACGAGATTGACAATGGCGACATCAAGGAACAATATACCATTCAACTCTGAAAAGACATGAATACTATCGATTGCATCAAGACGCGCCGCAGTGTGCGCAAATACAGGAACGAGCAGATCAAGGATGACGAACTTATCCAGGTATTGGAAGCCGGAACATGGTCTCCCACCAGCATGGGTGCCCAGCATCCCCATATCGTTGCCGTGCAGAATCCGGCATTCATCGAACATCTGAAGAAGATGAACGCCGAGGTGATGGGCACCACGGGCGATCCCTATTACGGTGCGCCCACCATCATCCTCGTCCTCACCGACAGGGGCTATGGCAATGAACTTTATGACGGCAGCATTGTCCTACAGACCATGATGCTGGCAGCCCATGAGATCGGACTCGGCACCTGCTGGATTCACAGGGAGCGTGAGATGTTCGACTCTAAGGAGGGAAGGCTGCTGCTCCGTGACATGGGAATCCAGGAGGATCTGATGGGCATCGGTGCCCTGAGCATCGGCTACGAGGCCGAAGGCGGCAGCCATTCCCCGAAGCCCCGCAAGCCGGATTATTACAAGATTGTCAAGTAACAGAAGATGAATATCGACAGGGAACTCTTCGACGAGGAAAACTCCTACATGCAGTTTCAAGACAAGTGGGATTGCCTGCAAAAAGTGCCTCAAAAAGAATTTTACATTGTGCGTTTGACGAAAAAACGCCAAAGATGTTGGCATAATAAAAAATTGATATTGTTGCTCGCATGAAACAGACGTTGTTACTTTTAGCCCTTGGCTGCATGGTTAGCGCATCCATGGCACAAGACTACCGGATTCCTGTCTCTGAACAGCACGAGCAGATGCAGACAGGTCAGTATCAACCTACGTGGGAGAGCCTGAAGACACACAAGACTCCAGAGTGGTTCCGCGATGCGAAGTTCGGCATTTGGGCGCACTGGGGTCCCCAGTGCGTGGAGGGCTCAGGCGACTGGATGGCTCGCTCGATGTATATGGAAGGTTCACGTGAGTACAAATGGCACGTGGAACATTACGGCCATCCGTCGGAGGTGGGCTTCAAGGACATCCTGCCGCTGTTCAAGGCCGAGAAGTGGAATCCTGAGCAGCTTGTGGAGCGCTACAAGCGCTGCGGGGCACAGTACTTTTTCGTGCTTGGCAACCACCACGACAACTACGACCTTTGGGACTCGAAATATCAGCCGTGGAACTCGAAGAACATCGGTCCAAAGCGCGACGTGCTGGCTGAATGGGCAGCAGCAGCCAAAAAGGCCGGACTGCCGCTAGGCATCTCGTTCCATGCTGATCATGCATGGACATGGTACGAGCCGTCACAGCGCTACGACCTGGAGGGAGATAAGGCTGGCGTCTACTACGACGGCAACCTAATCAAGGAGGACGGCAAAGGCAAATGGTGGGAAGGCTTAGACCCTCAGCAGCTCTACCAGCAGCATCACCCCATGAGCCAGGGATCGTGGGACAATGGCCGCATCCACAGCCAGTGGGACTGGAGCCATGGCGCATGCCCGCCGACACAGGAGTTCGTCACCAACTTCTACGACCGCACCCTCGATGCCATCAACCGCTATCAGCCCGACCTTATCTACTTCGATGTCACCGTGCTGCCCTTCTATCCGCTGAGCGACTGCGGACTGCGCATCACCACCCATCTCTACAACAAGAACCCCCGTGCCGTGGTTTTCGGCAAGATTCTCAACGAAGAGCAGCGCAAGGCACTCACATGGGACGTAGAGCGAGGTGCTCCGAACGAAATTATCGATGAGCCTTGGCAGACGTGCAACTGTATTGGCGGATGGCACTACAACACCAGCATATATGAGCGCAACGGCTATAAAAGCGCAGTCACAGTGGTCAAGCAGCTGGTCGATATCGTGTCGAAGAACGGCAATCTGCTGCTCTCTGTTCCTCTTCGTGCAGACGGCACCTACGACGAGAAGGAATCGCAGATTCTCGATGATTTGGAGGCGTGGATAACTGTTAACGGCGAGAGCATCTTCGGCACTCGTCCATGGGTGCGCTTCGGCGAGGGACCTGTGGCCGAGGAGGACATAAAGATCAATGCTCAGGGATTCAACGACAGCAAGTTTGCTGGAATGGACTGGCGCGACATCCGATTCAATCAGACCGCAAAATACCTCTACGTCACCGCTATGGGATGGCCCGAGAACGGGCAGCTAACCATCAAGTCGCTAGCTAAGGGCAACAAGAATATGCACAAGAACATCAGCAGCGTTTATCTATTGGGATACGGCAAGCTGAAAACCCGCCAGACGACTGAAGGCCTTATAGTCAATCTGCCCAAACCCTGCAACAAGATTGTTCCTGTGCTTAGAATAAACAAATTCCTGTAGTTCATAATCTATTTGCGAAATGATTGAATGATGTCTTAATTGTTTTGCCAACTGAGTATAAAGGCATAGCGATAAGGCTTATTGCCGTCGATGGTGTACTGGGGCAAGGTGCGCCTGCCCCATGTGTCGATGCCACCCACCCCATGAATATTGAGGTCGATGTTCATATTGACGAAGCGTCCACGATTGATTTCATGGGGATGGCGCACTCCCTCCAGATTCTCTTCGCCATAGTCCCAGGCACGGATGCAGAGCGGCTGCAAGCCATCGATGCGAAGGGTCTTTTCTCCGTTTGAAATACAGAACCAGCGTACGTCTGTCCTGCAGCCGTTATCCTGCGGATGGACGTATTCCGTCTCAAATTCAGTAAGTGGCATCTGATATCGCCCCAAGAATGCACTACGCTTACGATCGGGATAGTTCTCCCATGGGCCACGACCGTAGTATTCGATATGGGTCATGTCGGCAGGCAAGCGCAAACGCATACCGAATTTGGGAATCAAAGGGATATCGGTGGCCGTAGGACGGTAGTCCATATCCACCCTGATACGTCCGTCATTCTTTACGGTATATGTCAACGTCAGTTCGGCTCCTACAGACAGCGTCATGTCGACAATCACTTGATGGTCCTTGACACGAATGGATTTTACCGTACGATTCTCTGCTGCATCGCGCCAAGGAGCCATACGCTCAGCAAAATGAGCGGCGTGCTGATTGTCGTTCTCGGGTTTCCAGAAATAGGGTTCCAAAGGAGCCTGCAGCATCTGTTTGCCATCGACAATCCACGAGCTGAGAGCCCCGGTATGGTTGATGGTGACGTAGCCGTTATCTGTTGTAAATACCATATCCTCTGCAGATTTCACAGGCTTCGCATTCCCCTCGCTGACACCATACCAAAACTCTTCAGGTTTGAGAATGAACTGTTCGCGGGCAACGACGAATCCCTCTTCTGCCCATGGTGTGGACTGACGCAGACGGGCATAGACATTCAGAATCAGTTCTGGTTCGTTGTAGGGGTAGAATGGATAGGGGATTCCGAATTTGTCACCTGTTATTCTTGCAAGTTCTCCGGTGACCAGTTCCCCGTTATGATAGACCTCACAATAGTATTCATAGTGGTCGATGCCGGTAAAATAGTCACGGTTGATGATACGGATGCTATCGCCCTCCTGAACGAACTGCAAAGGCTGATAGACATACTGCACCTCATAGTAGTGGGGATGCGGCGTGCGGTCAGGAGCCAGCAGTCCGTTGATGCAGAAAGCGTCGAGGTTAGGCTTGTCTCCATAGTCGCCACCATAAGCATAGTATTTAATATCGCCATCCTTTTTCAGGAGTCCCTGGTCTACCCAGTCCCACACGGCTGCACCTGCAATACTAGAGTCTGAATAGATTACATCCCAGTACTCCTGCAGGTTTCCCATAGAGTTGCCCATAGCATGGGCATACTCCCTGGCAATAAGCGGTTTCTCCGTTTCCTTCTCAGCCTCGCGGCGTAGATCTTCTGGCGAAGGATAGCCATGGTCGTGGAGAGCAGAATAACGGGGATGGCAATCGTAGAAGGGAAGACGTGTTGAGTCGAGCTCGCAAACCTTGTCATGCATGGCCTGGATATTGGGACCTATGCCTCCCTCATTGCCAAGGCTCCAGAGGATGACACAAGGATGGTTGTAGTCGCGCTTTACGAGCGATTCAGCACGATCCACATGGGCATCCCGCCAAGCGGCATCGTGTCCCATTTCTTCGTTGGCATAGCCATAACCGTGAGATTCCTGGTTGGCCTCATCCATCACGTAGATGCCCCAGCGGTCGCAGAGTTCGTAAATATACTCGCGGTCAGGATAATGCGAGGTGCGCAGGAAGTTGATGTTGGCCTGTTTCATCAGACGGATATCCTGTTCGTAGGTGGCATCATCCACGTAGCGGCCCGTTACGGGATGGTGGTCGTGGCGGTTCACGCCGCGCAGCTTCACATTCCGTCCGTTAATCTTAAACACCTCACCCACACATTCCACGCGCTTCACGCCCAGATGATAGTCGAAATGCTCGACGACCTGCCTCTTTTTATCCTGCAATTCCACGCTGAAAGGGTAGAGGTTCGGTTTCTCGGCTGACCATAATTGGGGATTCTTTAAAGTGTAATGATATATTTGGCAAACGGTGTCGCCGGCATTGATTGCCAGTGGGCGTAACTGGCTATTTATTTTCTTTTCAATTTTAAATACGGGGAACACCTTTGCATATCGCTTCCCGGTGTTGCAGATGCTGATCTTTGCGCATACTTCCGCCTCGCTATAGTCGTTGTTCGGAACAGCCGTCACCTGATAGTCGGCTATATGCACCAACGGGCGCACCCATAGCTGCACCTCACGGAAGATGCCTGAGAGGCGCCACATGTCCTGATCCTCCAGATAACTGCCGTCTGACCAGCGATACACTTCTACGGCAAGTTTGTTCATGCCTTCGCGCAGATAGCTTGTCACGTCAAATTCTGCCGGCGACATGGAGTTCTGACTATAGCCTACTTTTTTCCCATTGAGCCACACATACATGGCGGAATGAACACCACCAAAGTGAAGAATCAGGTTCTTGGCGAGCATCTCTTTGGTCACGTTGACGAACGTCACATACGAGCCCACGGGGTTTCGGTTCTCGTAGGCTGTCCAGTCACGTGGAGGTTCACTCGTCACACTGGGACGGTTGCGCTTAAAGGGGTATTCTATATTGGTATAGATGGGGGTGCCGAAGCCCTGCGTCTGCCAGTTGCCCGGCACCTTGATTTTGTGCCATTGGCTTACGTCATAGTCCTCTCTCTCAAAGCCCACAGGCCTTTCCTCGGGATTGCGGCTCCAATGGAATTGCCACTCGCCGTCGAGACTGACTATCTCCTTGCACTCCTTCCATTTCGAAGGCAGTTGTAACGTGGCATGATAGGGTAGTTTGTTAATGCCCAACACGGCGGGATTCTCCCAGTCGGGTGCGGTTTGTGCCTGCGCTGTCATTGCCAGCATGGCCATCAGTAACCAAATAGAAATAGTTCTCATATATTCTTTATTATTGTGTCAGATACTCAAACCAGTCAACATCAGCATACCCGGCGCCTGTTTCATTGTCGCACTGCGCGAAGAGCCCGAGCATCACTCCAGTGAAACCGCCGATAGTCTCAGTGCTGAGGAAACGGTATTCCATCTTGGCCAGCTCGACGAAGTTCTTTCCGTCAGAAGATGCCTGCAGGTAGTAGAAGTCCTTGTCGGAGGTGATGCGCAGGTAGACGCGGGTGCCGCTCAGAGCGAACTCCTTTTCGCTGTGGCCGGTTTGTCCTAAGCGTACATTCGACTTGATGATGATTTGTCCGTTCCTTTTCTCAGCCACCACATCGTAGTGGTTCAGCGGAGCGGCGTATGCGGTGATTCCGGCCTGCATGCCCTCCGAAAGGTGGGAGAGGTCGAACAAGGCCGTGGCCGTAAAGTTCAGTTCCGTCTGCCGGCGGGCAACAAACGTTGGCGATGCAGTCTCGCTGAGGTCGGTCGTGCTTGGGCGCATGCGAAGCCAGCCTTTACGCTCCGTCAGCGAATAGCGCGAATAGTCGGGGTTGCACAGACTCATCCATCCCATCGGCAGTCCCAACGAGTGATAACTGTCCTTAGGGGCATTGCGCTTGATGTATTCGAACTCTTCCCTGACGGGGTCTTTCGGCATAGCAACCAACGGCAATGTCCTGCATTTCATGTCTGTCTGCAGCGTGCCGTCGCCGTTTACCACAGGCCAGCCGCCTTGCTCCCAACGGACAGGAGCCAGCATTGTCTCACGTCCCATCACATGCTGCAGATAACCGCTGGTGCGGTAACCCAGACAAATCATCCACCACGAGGAGTCGGGTGCCTGTATCAGGTCTGCATGCCCCAGTCCCTGTATCTGACTGTTCTGCATCTTCATGTTGAAGTGCGACAGGATGGGGTTGTCGGGATTGGGCTGATATGGGCCGAAAAGGTTCTTGCTGCGAAGGATGTTCACATGATGCCCGTGCTCCGTTCCGCCTTCAGCCAACAGCAGATAATAGTAACCGTCCTTCTTATATAAATGCGGTCCTTCGGGATAGCGCCCGCCAAGTCCTACGCCCAAATGATGGATCTCGCCCAGTTGCTTACCCGTCTTCACATCGATCTCGCAAATCTTGATGTCGCCCTCTTTCCAGAGGAAATAGCATTTGTCATCCTCGAAGTAGAGCGTGGGGTCACAACTGCCGATGGCGAAGTCTATCACGACGGGTTCCGACCACTCACCAGCGGGGTTATCGGTCCATACGTAGAAATGCCTGCGCGAGGGGAACACCGTTGTCACCATATAGAAGCGCCCGTTATTATAACGGATGGTGGGGGCATAGATGCCGCTGTTGCCGTCGGTTCCCTTCAGGTCGACCTGCGACGGACGAGTCAGGCAGTTGCCCACCTGTTCCCAGTTCACCAGATCCTTCGAGTGGAACACCGGAACACCGGGGAAATACTGAAACGTGCTGTTTACGAGATAGAAGTCGTCGCCCGCCCGGCATACACTTGGGTCGGCATGAAAACCGGGAAGCACGGGATTCTTGAATCCCTCAGGCTCGCCTGTAACCACCTCAAAGTCATCAAAGGCCATTCGCTCTCCTGAGGCAAGGCGGTCGGCGTCGAACTTGAGGATACGGGCTTTGGTTGTCGGGAACTTAATGGTCTGCCAAATGGGATTGTTCACGATATTTGAGAACTCGCCTGAAGCAAGCTTTGTCCAGTTTGACCAGTCGGAGGAAGCCCAAAGGGTGTAGTGTGTCACAGTGCCGTCCTTCGTGTTCTGCGGAGGCAGGTAACGGAAAGAGCTGATGGTCTGTTCTGTGTCCCAGTCAATCATCATCTGACGAGGGCTGCTGAAGAAGTAGTGCAGGTTGCTGCTGCGCTTCTCGCCGCTGTCGGGGATATCGCCCGTCAACTCTGGAGCCAGATAGACGGATGTGCGCTTTATGATGGGCTTGGCTTTACTGTCGGTGACGGTGAAGCGTAGCTTTGTGGCGTTGACGGTAGGGAAACAGATGATGCGGCGATGACCGATGGTGGTCAGTCCGTCGGAGCCTTCAACGAGTGCATCCTTCAGCGGCAGCCACTTCCCTTCGACAAGAGCCTCCAGCGTAAACTTCTTCACCCTTTGGCCTTGTCGGATATCTTCCTCGGCCACGAAACGGTTGAATGGCGTGGGTTTCTGGAATTCAACAAGTGTCACATTCCCCTGTGTCTTTACCTTGGCATTCTTTGCAAGGTCGGTCTTAAACACTTCGTCAATCATTTTCTTAAAGGCGATGCCGCGAAGGCTGTCGTTGGGATGAATGCGACCGTTAGGCGCTATGGGGAAGTTGAGCAGCAAGGTGGAGTTGCGGCCCACCGATTTATAATAGGTGTCCATCAGTTTCGAAAGACTCTTCACATGCTCGTTCTCCGTGTCGTGATAGAACCAGCCTGGGCGTATACTGGTATTGGTCTCGCCGGGTACCCACGAGTCGCCGTTCTCCAGACCGTAGTGTAGCATGGGCCACGTCACCTCGCCATCCTTGTTCAGCAGACTCCAGTTGGTCTCGCCCACATTACCGGCCTCCGTACCCACCCATCGCAGGTCGCCGCGGTCGCTGCCGTCGTTCCATATCAAGCATTTGGGCTGCAGCTCACGGATCATCTTGTACGTCTCAGGCCACTCATAATAGGTGGTACGGTCAATCTTGCGCGTCTCGTTGGCACCGCCGTACCAGCCGTCGCCGCCATTGGCACCGTCGAACCACACCTCGAATATCTCACCGTAGTTGGTCAGCAGTTCGCGCAGCTGGTTGCGGAAATAGGTCACATATGCAGGCCGGCCATATTCCGGGTGATTCCTGTCCCAGGGCGAGAGATAGACGGCAAACTCAAGTCCTTCCTCGCGGCAGGCATCGGCCAGTTCGCGCACCACATCGCCCTTCCCGTTCTTCCACGGCGTGTTCTTCACGGAGTACTCGGTGTATTCACTCGGCCACATGCAGAAACCGCAGTGATGTTTAGCCGTAAAGATGATGCCCTTCATACCAGCCTGCTTGCATACGCGAGCCCACTGCCGGCAGTCCAGGTCAGAGGGGTTGAACAATTCCAGCGCCTCGTTCCCGAATCCCCATTCCTGATCCGTGTATGTGTTCAGCGAGTAATGAATGAAGGCATACATCTCCATATCCTGCCAGCGCAGTTGATTATCCGTAGGCACAGGTCCACAGGGTGCTGTGCTTGCTGTCTCTGCATTCGCCTTCGTATCCATCATTGCCATCAGCAGGGCGACAGCTATCACTTTATATAATTTGATCATAAGTTGTATTTTTGGCAACAAAGTTACAAAAAAAATTCAGAACCGAGCCCGTTACCCTCCTTATTATTTGTGTAATATCTTTCTCCCATCGATAATCAGCAGGCCCTTTGTTCCTGCTGTAACCCGCTGGCCTGCCATATTATAGCATTGACCAGCGTTTCCTGATGCAGTTGTTTTTGTGGTGACATGACGAATACCCGCTGTAGGGCCACCCCATGTAGCAGCTGAGCCCTCAAGAATACCATCCAAAGAATTCTGGTCGTTGCCGTGCAGAATCCGGCATTCATCGAACGTCTGAAGAAAATGAACGCCGAGGTGATGGGAACCACTGGCGATCCCTATTACGGTGCGCCTACCATCATCCTCGTCCTTACCGACAGGGGCTATGGCAACGAAGTCTATGACGGCAGCATCGTCCTTCAGACCATGATGCTGGCAGCCCATGAGATAGGACTCGGCACCTGCTGGATTCACAGGGAGCGTGAGATGTTCGACACCGAGGAGGGGAAGCAGCTGCTCCGTGACATGGGAATCCAGGAGGATCTGATGGGCATCGGTGCCCTGAGCATCGGCTATGAGGCCGAAGGCGGCAGCCATTCCCCGAAGCCCCGCAAGGCGGATTATTACAAGATAGTAAAGTAACAGAAGATGGACATCGACCGGGAACTCTTTGACGAGGAGAACTCCTACATGCAGATCCAGGACAGGTGGGAGAACTTCGGAACCCAGAACGGCATCGCGGATGACGGCTATGACCATCATTCCCTCCACGGTGCGCCCCGTTTTGAAGTCACCGAGAAGATCAATGCCCTGCTCAACGGCATCCTGACAACGGACGAGAACCTGATACTCAGGGAGTATTTCGGCATCGGCTGCCAGCAGAGAACCATCGAGGAACTTGCCGAGGTCAACCATTCCACTGAAAAGGCCATGCAATCCTACCTGAAGGAAATCTTACAGAGGATAAGAGAGCATGATGACACCCTGGAGCTGTGGAAATACCTTTTCAGGTCATAAAGAGGGCCGCTATTCTGACTGTCTAAGGGATAGCGGCTCTTTTTTCCGATACATATAAAGAGTCAATTATCGGAAACATACCTTTTCCGATAATTGACCGTTTGTGAGCCTAACACAAGACCACCTTTGCCCAGTCAATAGTCTTGCCGTCCTTCCTGGCTTTATCCATGAGCCTTCTTATCTGCTCCTTTTTAGGGTTGTTCTTTTCCATAGCAAGAAGATTTGTGGGCAGTTGGTTGGACTGCCCGTTCCCTTTGTACTCAGTCAACAAACTCAAACTCATCCCTGTTGCAGGTAATCTCCTTTCCGCTCCCGATGACAACACAGTTATACTCATAGCCATGATAGCCACCAGTGATGCTATCCTCGTCCACCTGAATATCCCAGTACCCCTTGTACGGTTCCAGCAATCTTGCGTATCTCATAGTGTAATTTGTCTTTGACGGTTGAAAACTTCATGTGCTAACTCATTCAGTTCCCTCTCCTCAACCTCCAAGTCAGTGCTGACGTACTTGAACAGGATGGCCTTTGCGAGGTTTATCTCGGAGCTGGCATTCTTGCGAAAGCCGAGCTCCAGATATTCCTGTGCATCCGACAGATGGGATGCGATGGCGATACGAACGTTGACAGTCATAGTCCTATGGCGTTAAAGGTTAGACTCTCATCAGAACGGCAGGTCATCAGCCTTGGCCTCGGGTGCGTCCTTTGGCGGTTCGGGCGTGTTCTTCTTAGCCTTTGCTCCTTTCTTAGAAGCCTGCTTCGGGTTGACAGACTGTTCCTCTTTCCGTCCGGCGTTCACGAAAGCGATGCTGTCCGCATTGATGCTCACCTGCACATGGCTCTCGCCCTGCCTGTCCGTCCATAGAGACGTTGAGATCGTTCCCTCCACGAGAATCAGCCTTCCCTTGGTGAGATAGTCAGCGAGGCGGATGTGGTTCTCACGGCTGCTGCGTACCCTTACCCATGTCGTGATGTTCTGTCCTTTGGAGTAGTCATCTACGGCGACGTCCACCGCCATGAAAGTCCCGTGTACTCCGGTAATCACCTTGCAATCCTTACCGATGCGTCCGATAGTGTGTGTATAAAGCATAATAGAAATGATTTGTGGAAAGCCGGTTACACTCTCCGTTACCTGTAATTGAAGTTGGATGGTTGTTTTTATATTTCCCTTAGAGTTTCACAGCGTTTGCTGGAAGGAGAAGGCCTATTGCGCCTTCTCCTCTGTGTTCTCCTTGTCAGGAGTCGTATAGAACTTGTTGGCCACGAGCACCACTCGGTTGTGCTTCACGCCTTCCTGGTCAGTCCATTCCTCCGGCTTGAAGAAGCCCTCAACCGTGATCATGGCACCTTTTGTGAGGCGGTCGAAGGAGTCACGGTTCTCGTTCTTGCGCCAGGCCTCGATGTTCATGAAGGCTGAAGTGCGAGTGGTCTCTTCACCGTTCTTCTCTGTACGGCCTACAGCGAGTGAGAAGCGAGCTACGCTTGCGGTTGAAAACTGACGGATTTCTGCGTCCTTACCTACGAATCCTGTTACTACGAAATTGTTCTCGATCTTTTTCATCTTTCTGAATTTTTTAGAAGTGAAACATTTATTTTTAACGTTGCTTTAAGAGTTAGCAAGGAAAGCATGGAATGCAAGGAATTACCGAATTATTTCACCCTTGGGCCGGAAAAGTTTTTATTGGATGCACGGCAGACGGGAAAAAGTTTTTGAAAAAATTCAGGGAATAAGGCCCTGGTACTTGCAGAATGCGGCTTGCACTAACTTCGCGACGGAAAAAGTAAGTGTAACTCGCTTCGCCCGGAAAAGGCAGGCATGAAGAAGGTCGGACAAGAACAATCGCGTAAGGATAGCCAGTAAAGGATGCCATCCATGAAGTTTCAGCAAGTGTAGTAGCTTGACAAGGAATTGCTAGAAAGAGAAAGAAAAAGAAACGGAAGTGGAAGCGAAACGCTTAGCTCGTCAGAAAAAGAGGTTGCAAGAAAGAGAACCATCCTTCAGCTCTGTCAATAGAATGAGCACAGTTGGGATATAAGCTGAGGTTGGAAGGCATGGTGGAAGAAGATGAGCATACAAGTCCCAGCCGTGAACAAAAGAAGCAGAAAAGATCAGGAAGAAGACGAATTAAAGGAAGAAGACGAACTTGGAGCCTTCCGTTCCTTCACCGTCATAATCTGCAGGAACAGGAAACTGACAGGACAGGTTTGAAATGGCGTCCTCGTCAAGATGGACTGACAGTTCCAATTCTATAGCCATCCTTTCATGGGAATAAGCCAAGGAAAAGATACACTCTCCCATAACGGCATTCACCACCGTTCTGATTTCGTCCTGCGTACGCCAGATAGAATCAAAATCAATCATTCTTCCACATTATCAATAATAAATCTATCCTATAAATTGGAATTTACTTGCTTTTATTCTCCCATTCTAAATGGGCTTGAAACCATTTCTCACTATGCGCACCTAAGGCTCCAATTTGTCGAGGATGAGCAATAGGAAGGACATTTATGCTATTCCCAT